>Ga0207415_1000003_pt1 | contig 513244 bp, 403 predicted proteins | sample Passage237A_FD_187369 | JGI IMG/M metagenome (GOLD analysis project Ga0207415, IMG submission 187369) | Cellulose adapted compost microbial communities from Newby Island Compost Facility, Milpitas, CA, USA - Passage2 37A (SPAdes) (version 3) ... | reverse complement strand
CGGTCTACTGCGTGCAGCCGTCTCCGGGTGGCGTACCTCCGGCAGGTTTCGGCGCGACGATGGACAATCAGTCGCCTGGCCTCCGCGGCGCTCCGACGCTCCTGCCCGATGAGAACGTTGTGAAGCTCGAAGCCAGCATGTGGTGGTGATCGGCTAGCTCCCGCGACCCGAGCGGCCCTGCCTCCGCGGCGGGGCCGCTTCTTTTTGTGGATCAGCAACGCCTTCGCACGACGACATGGGCACGCGGGCACCTCTCCGGAGCGCTCGTCACTGGGCGGCAAGCGCTTTGTCAGTCCATGTCGCGGCGCAGCGTGAGCACGCCGAGCGTGATCGCAACAATCATCACGCCCCCTGCTACCCAGCTTGCGCGGATGATGCCCAAGCTCAGAGGAATGCCGCGGCTCTCGGCGAAGGTCCGATCGAGCACCGTGATCGCCAGGCTGAGCACGAAGAGCGCCATGCTCGGGCTCAGCGCTCTCCAGAGCGAGCGCCCGGGGCGCAGCGACCGGTGAAAACTCCGAGGGCGGCGGGAGATCGCCTGCAATTCAAGACCGCTCGAGAAAGCCGGTCGCCGCTCGTTCGCCCCGCTGTCGAGGCGAGGGCGAGGGCCTGCCCCGGCCGACACGGGGCGCACAGGCGCGGTCCGAGCCACAAGCGGCGTCGGCTCCTCGACGCTCTCACGCGGCGCCTTCGCGTTCGGGTCCCGGTCTTGCATCCTCTTGCTCGAAGAGCGCGCCCCGAGGGGCAAGAGCTCTCTCTGCAAGCCCACAGCCTGGACTAGATCGTCCCAGAATTCAGCGATCGATCCGTAGCGAGCGCGCGGATCCACGGCGAGCGCTCGCCGAAAGACGTTCTCTACCGCATCGCTCACGAGTACCCCTTGGTTCCGGGGCGTCGGTCGATGCTCGGGATCCAAAGCCGCGCTCATCATCTCGGCCTGCTCGCCCGTGAGCGCGTCGTCGCCCTTCGCCGCCTCAACGAGGCAGAGCGCGAGCCCCCACACGTCCGTCCACGGTCCCGTTTGTCCGAGGCGCTTCGGAGACCATTGTTCGGGGGCCGCGTAAGCGGGCGAAAAGGCCGAAACGGCGCCCGTGAGTTGGCTGAGCTGCCCAGCTTGGGCGATATTTTTAGATTTGGCCTTGCTGATGCCGAAGTCGAGGAGCTTCGGGGCATCCGTGTCGCCGGACCGGGCCAAGAAGATGTTCTCGGGCTTGAGATCGCGATGGATCACGAGAACCGGTCGCCCATCATCGCCGACCAAATTGTGAGCTTGATGTAAGGCTGTGGCGATCGGGTGGAGCAAGTGGACGAGACGTTCGATCGTGAGCGGCGGCTTACCCGCGTCGCGACGGGCGCTCACAAGGGCGCCCAGCGTACGACCTTCGAGCCACTCGAGGGCCAAGAAGGGAACCAGCTGGCGGTCGTCCGTGTGGAACGCATCGACGTGGAGCGGACGCACGATGTGAGGGCTCGCGCTGGAGAGCCGAAAGAGAACTTCCGCCTCCGAGCGGAACTGTTCGAGGAAGTTCTGCCGCTCGGCCTCGTTAAAGTTGCTCGGAATTTTCAGGCATTTCAGCGCCACCTTGGCGCGGAACCCTTTATGGTCGGCGCGATAAACAACCCCGAATCCGCCCTCGGCGACCACCGCTTCGACGCGATAGGTCCGGGCTACAACCTTCCCCACAATGCCAAAACGATCTTCGGTCATGGACGCGAGGCGGGCCGAGAGGACCGCGGCAGGGACGAAAGAGATCTCGAGGGGCGCATCGTGCTGACAGAACCGAGAGCCACGGCGAGCGAAGCCCGCATAGCCCTTCGAACTCCCTACGTTAACAGACGGCGAGCCCTCACGCGACGCTCCGGCCTCGCCTCCTTTGGGGCTCGCCCCGCGATCTCTGTAGGCGACGAGCGCACATCAGCGGCCCGAGCGCGTACGTGGCGCTCGCGCTCCCCCGAACCCTCCCAACCTCGCTGGCCCGCGCAGCGACGGAACCAGCTTCATTCTTTTGTGGGTCGACAGGGACTCGAACCCTGGACCTACGGATTAAAAGTCCGCAGCTCTACCGACTGAGCTATCGACCCGATTTTGTTGCCCGCGTGGTTAGACTGGTTCCCTCGGTCCGTCAACCGGGACTGACTTTTTGGCCCGGACCGGGCAGGGTAGCCGGCCGCGAGGTAGCTCAGCCGTACGCCCGCAAGCTGAGCAGGGCGTGTTCACACTCCGTGCGCAGCTCCGACTCGCCATGACGGCCGAGATAGGCTCCCACGCTGAAGATCGCGAAGCCGACATAGTCGAGGAGGAGCCGCGCGAGGGTGGCCTCCGGGTCCGCACCCTGAGCGACGAGGGGCAGATTCGCGACAACTTTATCGACGATGAGCTGTCCTGACTCGTCGGGCCCCGCTCCCTGGAGCAAGACACTGAAGAGCGGCCCGCCGCCGCTCGCGAAGGAACTCAAACTCACCGTGAGCTCGGCGCGGCGACCGAGCTCGTCGGCGCGACGAAAGGTCAATGCGAGCACATCATTCGCCACGAGCACCAGGGCGCGCGGTCCTCCTGAGGGGCGAGCCGCGGTGATCTTGACGTGTTTCGACTGAATGAGCGCGAACAGCTGGCGTGTTGTCTCGAACTCTCCGAGGCCCGTCTTTCGGCCCAGCTCCGCGACCGAAGAACGCCCGTCGATCTGCTCCCAGACGAGGGCGAGCTCCGGCGGGACTTCGCTCGCATTTTCGACGCGCACCGGGACGTGCAGAGAGGTCGGGATCTTCTGTTCAAAGTAGCTCATCTCATCGATGCGCGTCACGCCTTCCATGATGAGCTTGTGGATCGGGACCGGTTCACGGGTCCTGAGCTGCTCTTCGTCATCGATGCCGTCCAGGAAGAAAAAAGTACCGCTGCCGACGCGCAATGCTCCCACGACCACCTCCGTCACTTGATCGCGGAGTCCCTGATAAAGAGCCTCTTCCGTCAGCGCGTTGCGCAGGAGCGCGCTCTCGCCGAAGCGTCTCCCTTCGCCCGGCGTATCCTCCGCTTCCGCCTGCGCGAGCTCCTTCTCCCCGAGGCGACCGTAACGATAGAGCACTCGCCCGAGACGCTCCTCAGGGTGCGTCGAGCGAACGTCGATCACGTTGCCGCCATCGACGAAGATATCTCGGAGCACCTCGTCCGTGTGGACACTGAGCACCCCACGCCAACCAGCTTGAGCGAGGAGCGAGAGGACATCACACACGATTCCGGGAGCGACGATCTCGCCGGCGAGCCGCACAATGGCCCCGTCTCCTGGATCGACCTGACCGTCAGGCCCCGTATAACGAAGCAAGACCAGATGATCCGGCGACGGCAGGCAGCGGTAGTCCCCTGAGTGCCGACGCATCCGCTGGCTCGCGACGCGTCCGATCGGGTGCATCACGCCTTGCCCATCGATCCGGACCAAATCGTCGCGTACGTCGGCCATGGTTTACTGGCAGTTAATGTAGCGCTCCCCCTTGTTCCTTTGAAGGGCTCGGTTTACCGCGCCGGCCGCCGCTTTTGTCCGAAGAGCCTCGGTCGCGCCCGCCGCCCCGCTCAGGTGCCTGAGGTCTCACCTCAGTGAGCTCGAGCTCGACCACGTTTTCGCCTAAGATCCGCTCAATCTGAGCCAAGAGCGCGTCGCTCGGCGCCACCCGCTTCTTGAGCGCAAGGCCCGCTACATCCCCTGACTCGAGCTCCAAGACCGCATCGACCGGGCAGGATCCGGGTGCATTGCCCAAACATTGTGCGAGCTCTTCGAGCTGCCGCGAAGAAATCGCGTCGAGAGGCAGGCGCAAAGTGATGCGCGAAGTGGCCTCGAGCACCTTGTCGCTGAGCCGCTCGACGGAGTCGACGAACAAGGTCGGCTCTTGTTCCTCGTCCGAGTCATCGGAGACGGGGAAATTGACCTTTCCGCGTACGAGAACCGCGTCCCCAGACGCGAAAAGGTGAGCGTAGGCGTCGATTTTGTCGCCGCGCAGCTTCGCCTGGACCCGGCCCTCACGGTCTTCGATGTCGAAGAAGGCGGCTTTCCCCTGCCCTCCCTTCTTGAACATCTTCACCTGGTAGTTCTCGACCATGCCAGCGACAGCCTGGACGCTCCAGTTCGGCGCCTCGCGGAGGGCCTGGGTGCTCATCGCCCCGACGCGGGAGAGGCTCGAACCGTAGCGAGCCAGCGGGTGCCCCGAGACATAACAGCCGAGGGCCGCCTTTTCTCGAGCGAGCAGCTCGTGGCGATCCCAGGCCGGCGCGCTGACGAAGTCCGTGAGCCCTCCGGAGCTCGCGCCCTCGCTCGGACGAGCCTCAGAGAAGAGGCTGAACAAGCTCGCTTGTCCTGATTCCCGGTCCCGTGTGGCCTTGCGGGCCCGCTCGAGAGCTCGATCGATGCTGGCATAGGCCTGAGCGCGGTGGATGCCGAGCGGCAGGTGGACACTGTCGAGCGCTCCACAGGTCACGAGCGCTTCGAGGACCGCCTTGTTCAGGCGCCGCCCGTCGACGCGAGCCGCAAAGTCGAACATGTCCCGGAAAGGTCCACCGGTCCTGCGCGCCTCAAAGACGCTCTCGAGGGCGGCCTCGCCGATGCCCCGTACTGCCCCGAGCCCAAAGCGGATCTTCGGATTCAAAGGATCTCGCTTGTCCCCGCCGCGGCCCCGGCGCTCCTTTTGCTTGTCCGGTTCATAGACGACGCTGAAGTCTGTTTCGCTGGCGTTGATGTCCGGCGAGAGCACCGACACGCCCCAGGCGCGGGCTTCGGCGATGGTGCGGACGACTTTCTCGATCTTGTCCTTATCCGCCGTGAGCGCGGCCGCGAAGAACTCGGTCGGATAGTGCGCTTTGAGATAAGCAGTTTGATAGGTAATGAGTGCGTAGGCCGCTGAGTGGCTCTTGTTGAAGCCGTAGGAGGCGAAGCCCTCGATCTCGGTGAAGATGGCGTCGGCTTGGGCCGGATCGACGCCGTTCTTCTTGGCGCCTTCGATGAAGGTGGCCTTCTGCTTGGCCATCTCTTCGGCCTTCTTCTTGCCCATCGCGCGGCGAAGAAGATCAGCGCCGCCGAGCGAATAGCCGGCGAGCTTCTGAGCGATCTGCATGACCTGCTCTTGGTAGACCGGGACTCCGTAGGTCGGGGCCAGCACGTCATCGATGAGCGGATGCAGCTTGCGCGTCTCCTTCCGCTTGTGCTTCGTCGCGACGAAGTCTTCGATCATGCCCGTGCCGAGGGGACCCGGGCGATAGAGCGCCACGACAGCCACGATGTCTTCGAAGCAGTCGGGGCGAAGCTGGCGGAGCAGGGTCTGCATGCCGCTCGACTCGAGCTGGAAGATGCCGGTTGTGTCGCCGCTCGAGATGAGTTGATAGGTTTTGACGTCGGTGAGCGGAATGTCGTTCACCTTGAAGGGTTCTTTGCGATCCGGGCGCGCGTTGACCAGCTTCTCGGCGATATCGATGATGGTCAGCGTCTTCAGACCGAGGAAGTCGAACTTCACGAGGCCCGCGTCTTCGACGTCGTTCTTGTCGTATTGGGTCACGAGCGAGGCGTCGCTCTTGAAGACGGGGACGTGATCGTAGAGGGGACCGTCGCTGATCACGACGCCCGCGGCGTGCATGCCGGCGTGCCGGGTGAGACCTTCGAGACGGGCGCTCTGCTCGATGAGCTCAGCGACCTGCTCATTGTCGTCGACCATCTCCTTGAGCTTCGGCTCCATGACCAGAGCCTCGGCGATCGTCGCGGTCTTGCCCTGCCCGAGATCGGGCACGAGAGACGCGATCCGCTGCGCTTCAGGAGCCGGAATGCCCATGGCTCGCGCGACGTCTTTGATCACGCTGCGGGCTTTGAGATTCTGAAAGGTCGCGATCTGCCCGACGCTCTGTTCGCCGTACTTCTGGGCGACGTAAGCGATGACCTCTTCGCGACGCGACATGCAGAAATCGATATCGAAGTCAGGCATGCTCACGCGCTCGGGGTTCAGGAAGCGCTCGAAGAGCAGGTCGTAGGGCAACGGATCGAGATCGGTGATCCCGAGCGCGTAAGCAACCAGGCTCCCCGCACCGGAACCTCGCCCCGGGCCGACCGGGATGCCGCGAGATTTCGCCTCACGGATAAAGTCCCAGACGATCAAGAAGTAGCCCGGGTAGCGCATCTTGATGATGACCTGGAGCTCGGTCTCCAGGCGCTCCCAGTAGGCGCGCTCATCGACGCTGATCCCGGCTTTCCGCATATGGTCGAGGCGAGCCCGCAGGCCCTCTTCGCTCACCTTGCGGAAATAGCTGTCGGTGGTGTGCCCATCGGGCACGGGGAAGTTCGGCAGCATCGGACGCCCGAGCTCGAGCGTCACGTCCCCGCACATCTCGGCGACCAGCAGAGTATTTTTCAGGGCGTCGGGATTGTCCGGGAAGGCCAGGGCCATCTCACTCGGACTCTTCAGGTACATCTCGCTCGAGCCGTGGTGCGTGAGCAGGGCCTCTTGGTAGGTCCGCCCGAGCCGGATCGAGTCGAGGTAAAGATGAGCCTGGGCGTCATCTTTGTTCATGAAGTGCACATCGTTGGTCGCGACGGTGCGAAGACCGACGTCCTTCGCCAACCCCTCTAAGATGCCGTTGAGGACGGGCTGCTCGACGAAGCCGTGGTTCTGGAGCTCGACGAAGAGCCGCTCCGGACCGAAACAGTCTTTCAACAGGCCGAGCGTCCGACGAGCCGGCTCCGGACCGTGTTCGAGGACCCGTTGGCTGATGCAGCCGCCGAGACACCCCGTGAGCGCGACGAGCCCGCGGGCATTTTCCGCCACCCGCTCGAGCGTCACGCTCGGCCCGTCGGGCGAAGCAGGCTCGGTGTGGCCGAGGGAGACGAGCTTGACCAGGTTCTTGTAGCCGTCGAGGCTCGAGGCCAAAATCACGAGGTGATGCAGGCCGCCCGTGGGCCCCGTCACGTTCAACTCCGCGCCCAGGATCGGCTTGATGCCGAGGTTCTTGCACTTCTTGTAGTGCTGAATGCCCCCGAACATGTTGTGATGGTCCGTCATCGCGACGGCGGGCATGCCGAGCTCACGGGTTCGCTCCGCGAGCTTCCCGAGCTGCACCGAGCTCGTGAGGAACGAATACTGGGTGTGGACGTGGAGGTGGACGAACTCAGCCGCCATGGCCCAGGGACCCTACACGAGGCAGGGCCGCGCCAGAACCGCGCTCCCCACGTCCAAAGAATCGGCTCGTCCTGGGCGGGGGCCATGGTATGGCCCAGGTCGTGAAGCCCTCTGCCCTCCCCGACCTTCGCCCGATCCTGTCGATTCTCGGCGGTCTCGCGATTGCGCTCGGCTGCAATCGATCCCCCGATTCTTTGCCCGAGTGGACCCCCGCGGACCACGACAACAAGTCCAAACCAGCGCCCGGCCAGGTCGACACCAAGGCGGCACGCCCCGGCATGCCCGATCTCCAGAAGGAGGGCATCACGGACCTCACCCTAGCCACCTGGAAGCAGAACTGCGCCACCTGCCATGGCATGATTGGACGCGGCGATGGCCCTCAGGCCGCCACCTTTAAGCCACCGGACTTCGCGAGCGCCGCCTGGCAGCGTACGGCCATGGAGCAGGAAATGGAGCGAGCCATCCTCAAGGGACGCGGCCGTATGCCCGCCTTCGGTCATCTTCCGCCGGAGACCGTGAAGAGCCTCGTCCGCTTGGTTCGGCGCATGGGCCCCTCGGAAGGCAACGCCGAGCAGGGTCAGGCCGATACGCCTCCTGCCCACGGCACAGCCAGCCCTTGATGGTGAGGAGGGCCCCGGTCCATCACACGAAGCAAGGTCCGGCCGAGCCTTTGTCTGAGTCCAGCGCCTCGGGGAGCTCCTCCGGATCCCGCTCCGCCCCCGCCGCTCCGCCCCTGGGCCGCCCGACGATGAGCTCCGAAACGACCAAGAAACCAATAAATTCGGCCAGATTGCAGTCAGCTCCGACAAATACCTCCCGGCGCATACAAATCGCAGCCCTTCTGACTCGCCCCTCTGATTCTCTCTTGAGGATCGGCCGCAGTTCGACGAATACTTGCCTCGGCTGCGCGCCTTGTGGCAGATTTGCCTACATTGGAGCAGCGGTCTTTGGGCCGGCGAACCAAACCCGGTGAGAAAACAATGCATCTGAACCCCTGGTACCTCGTGATTCCGGTCGCCTTCCTCCTCCTCGCCGTCCTGGGCGTCGGCTTGGGTCAGCTCGCGATCCTCGGGGTCACCCTCGCGATCTTCTTCGGGACCGTCACGCTCGGCCGCGTGCGCCCTTCCGACGCGACCCACACCAATCCAGGAATCTGAGTTCGGCGATTCGTGGCTCTCAGCCCGGCGCCCTTTTGAGTAGACGCGGAGCTGCCCCATGACCTCGCGCCCCCCCACCCTCGTCGCTCCGCTGCGAGTCATCGACGACTTTTCGTTCCATGACATCCAGGCGCTGCGCCTGATTTTGCGGGGCGGCTCAGTCATCGACTGGCATCGCCTCGACCTCGCCCGCGTCGAGGAAGCCGAAGCGCTCATTCGCAATCACGAGATCGATCTCTCCCGAGAAGCGGATCGCGCCTTCTCCCAGCGCATGATCGCTGAGTCGATCGGATATCTGCGCCGGCAGTTCAACTTCAAGATCCCCAAATCGGTCGAGCAGGCGACGCTCCCCGAGCTCCTGCTCATGGCCTCCGGCAAGGGCCATCGCCAGCTCTGCGCCTGCACGATTCTCAAAACGCTCACGATCATCAACCACATGACGTGCCGTGAGCTCCTGTTCCGGCTCCCCGTCTCGGACCGTGACCTCTTCCACCTGGTCGAAGAGAAGGTCTACCGCGTCGTCGGGGCCATGCTGAGCGGCGGTTTCCCGATCACTGAGTTCGTCGGCGGCCGAAAAAACCTCGATTCGACCTATACGAAGCTGCTTTCGAAGGCGACATCGACGGCTTCGAACCTCTACGACAAGCTCCGCTTCCGCATCGTCGTCCGCACCAAAGACGATATCCTCCCGATGCTCCTCTACTTGAGTGAGCACCTGTTCCCATTCAACACGGTGATCACGGGCGAAAGCACGAACACCCTGTTCCATTTCCGCTCGTATTGCCTGAGCCACCCGCACCTCGCGAACTTCGTCCCCCGCTTCCAGGGAGCGCCGGACGAAGAGATGAATCCCGGGGACAACCGCTTCAGCGCCAAGACCTACCGCGTTGTGCACTTCGTGGCGGACGTGCCCGTGCGCGTGCCGGAGCATCTGATGGAAATCGCTCCTCCCGGCTCGGAGCTCCTCGGGCCGGTCGTACAGGTCCCCTGCGAGTTCCAGATGCTCGACGCGGACACCGACGCGGCCAACGAGCGCGGCGAGGCCAGCCACGACGCCTACAAGCAGCGCCAGAAAGAGGCTGTCTTCCGCCGGCTCAGGCTCGGGGCCGGCCCGGACCGGGCCGAACCGGACGAGGACGAAGAAGAGAGCGATTGAGGCCCCCGAGCGGCCGCCTCCGCCTGCGGGTCCCGGGTCCTCTTGAGCTCACCGGTTCTGCTCTGTCGGCCGCCGATTCCCCTCTGACATAGGCCCCGTTCTTTGGTAGGAGGGCCGGGATGTTTCTTCCCCTGAGTAAGGTCACCGAAGTCGCCAAGGAAATGGTCCAGGAGCTGCGCGACGCTGGGGACCTCGAGACCGAATCGCCTTACGAGGTCCAGCTCGATCTCGAGGCGGTCCTTCGTCAGTACCTCCGGACGGAACAAGAAATCACGACTCAAGCCCGCGACACCTTGGCCAGCCGAGGCCTCGCCCCCACCGAATACGGCCGCATCGTCAAAAACCTCTCCGATCAGCGCGGGGTCAAGGTCGGCGAGGACGCCATGGACTACGTCCTCGACCAGCTCGCCGAGATGCTTCTGAACTCCGCACACGTCGAAGAGCTCTACGTCGAAGACCACGAGCTGCGCCGCCGCCTGCGCATTCCGCTGCGCAAGCACGCGAACCAGGCGCCCGACCTCGATCGCGCCGTGCGCAAGCAGATGAAGCACGTCGAAGAAGGGGGAGCGCTCTGGGAGATTGAGTATCGCCGCATGCTCGATGAGATCCGCCGCCGTCGCGGCATGTGAGGCTCGCCATGCGGAGCATGACAGGATTTGGTGAGGGCACCGCCAGCCTGGGTGCTGGCCAGGTGCGGGTCGAGGTGCGCGCGCTGAATCACCGCCACCAAGAGCTCAGACTGCGCCTCCCTCCCCACCTCCAAGATCTCGCCTTCCCCCTCGAGCAGTTCGCGCGGGCCCGCCTCGGCCGCGGACGTTACGACATCTCGGTCCGCGAAGAGGGCCAGCATCACGACGCCCAGCGTTTTGATCTCGAGCGCCTCAAGGGCCTTTTTCTCGCGCTGCGCGCCCTCGAGGAGACCCTGGTCTCGACACCCTCGCTGTCGATCGGTCACCTCTTGGCGGTTCCGGGGCTCCTCGGCACGCACACAAGCGACGACGGCACCGCCCAAGCGGCCCTCGAAAAAGCTCTCGAGCTGGCGATCCGTGATCTCTCCACCATGCGCGAGCGCGAAGGCCAGGCGCTCCGGGCGGAGCTCAAAGCTCGCGTCACCCAGATCCAAAAGCTCAGCGCCGAGCTCCAAGCCAAAGCACCCACGGTCAGTCTGGAGCAGCGCGAACGCACCAAAAAGCGTCTCGAGGCGCTCCTCGAAGGATCTGGCGTCGAGCTCCACCGGGAACGGCTCGAGCAAGAGCTCGCCATCTTGGCGGACAAGAGCGACTTCACTGAAGAGCTCGTGCGCCTCGAGAGCCACATCGCCCAAACGCTGGCGTTCCTGGACGCAAGCGAGCCCACCGGACGCAAGCTCGATTTCCTGATGCAGGAGATGGCCCGTGAGGCCAACACGATTGGAGCCAAGGCTCAACACGCCTCCCTCAGCACGTTGGTCATCGACCTGAAGGCCGAGATCGAAAAGCTGCGCGAACAAGTTCAGAACGTCGAATGACCAAGCCAGAGACGCCCCCCATGTCCCCTCTGCCCATGATCATTTCCTCCCCCTCGGGAGCGGGCAAGACGACCCTGACCACCCGACTCCGCCAGGGGATCGAAGGCCTCGTGTTCTCCGTGTCTCACACGACGCGGGCGCCGCGGAAGTCCGAACAGGACGGCCGCGAGTACCACTTCGTCTCCCGCGAGCGCTTCTTTGAACTGCTCGAAGCGGGAGAGTTCCTCGAGTGGGCCGAGGTCCACGGCAATCTCTACGGCACGAGCGAGCGCGAGCTGACCGCAAACGCAGGCGCGCGGGGCATCATCTTCGACATCGATCACCAAGGCGCCCGTCAGATCAAGAGTAAGCGCCCGGACGCGGTCGCCGTCTTCATCTTGCCGCCTTCCATGGAGGTCCTTCTCAGTCGACTTCGCGGGCGCGCCTCCGAAGACGAGGAGACTGTCTTGCGCCGCTTTCGTGTGGCTCGCGAAGAGATCGCTCACTATGGGCTCTTCGACTACGTGCTCGTGAACGAAGATCTCGACGAAGCCACCGAGCAGCTCAAGGCGATTTTCCGCGCCGAGGAGTGCCGCAGGACCCGGGCGGCTCGTCTTGCCGAGAAGCTCCTGCTCCAGGATCGACTCGCCATCGAGGGGAACCTGCCGTGACGACGATTGGACTTATGGGTGGCACGGCCCTCGGAACCTTCGAGGGCCTCGTACAAACAGGCGAACACAGCTTCGACACCCCTTACGGGCCTCCGAGCAGTCCCGTGCTCGAGTTTCGCGCCGGGGACCACCGCGTCCTCTTCATCGCCCGTCACGGCCGGGGGCACCACATCCCCCCCCACCAGGTGAACTATCGCGCCAATGTCGCCGCGCTCAAAGCGCTCGGCGCCGAGGCCCTCGTCAGCGTCTCGGCGGTCGGTTCCCTGCGCGAAGAGATATGCCCCGGCGACGTCGTCATCTGTGACCAGTACCTCGATTTTACGAAGAATCGCGGCTCAACCTTCTTCGATCAGGGCATCGTCGCCCACGTAAACTTCGCCGATCCGGTCTGCCCGGAGCTCGCTCGCGCCGGATTCATTGCCGCGACGCGCGCGGGCGCGCGCACTCACGCGGGCGGGACCTACGTTTGTATCGAAGGGCCTCAGTTCTCGACGCGCGCGGAGAGCCGCCTCTATCGTTCCTATGGGGCTCACGTGATTGGAATGACAGCTCTGCCGGAGGCGAAACTAGCCCGAGAGGCGGAGCTTCCTTACGTCACCTTCGCACTCGCTACGGACTACGACAGCTGGAGAGACAACGAGTCAGTGAGCGTCACGGACGTCCTCTCTGTGCTCAAGAGCAACGCGGCCCTCGCCCGCCAGATCGTGCTCTCTCTGCTTCAAACGTTCCCCCCCCTCGATCCGAGCCCCGCGCGCACAGCCCTCGACTCGGCGCTGATCGGCGTGACCCGAGACCAGCTCCCGCCGGAGCTCGCTTGGATCGCTCGCCGCCCCGCTCCCCGGAGTGTTGCCCCGGTCTCGACGGCTCCCTCGGTGCGCCCGTCCGCGGCTCCCGCCCCGGTCTCGACGGCTCCCTCGGTGCGCCCGTCTGCTCCTGCCGCCGCTCAGCCCTCCGCGCCCCCGTCTGCGCCTGTTTCCGTGGCGCCGCGGGCTTCCTCCGCTCCGATCTCAGCGGCGACGCCGGTCTCCGCAGCCGCGCCCGTCTCCGCCCCACCGAGCGCTCCAACCGGCCCCGCTGTCCCCGTTTCGGTCGCCCCACGGGCCTCTGGGCCTGCCCCTGGCTCGACCCCCGCGCACGTTTCCACTCCGCCCGCTTCGGGCTCAACCCCCGCGCACGTTTCCACTCCGCCTGCTTCGGGCTCGACCCCCGCACACGTCTCCACTCCTCCGGGCGTTTCGTCTCCGCCTCCCGCATCCGTCGCGCCCGTTTCTTCCGCTTCCGCCCCTTCGAGCGCTCGAGCGGTCTCCTCCGTTTCCCAAGAAGGCCCCGAGCCCACCGAAAAGGCTCCTCACTCCGTAAAGGCACCCATGAGCAACACCGATCGCACCCCCGTCCTCGTCATCGGATCGATGGCCCTCGACGACCTCATTCTCCCCTCCGGCTCGTTCCCGAACGTCGTGGGCGGCGCTGCCACCTTCGCTTCCGTGGCCGCAGCTCTCTTCAATCCGGCGCGCATCGTCGCGGTCGTCGGCGAAGACTTCCCCCCGGCGGTGCTCGCGGAGCTCGAGCGCCGCAACGTGGAGACGTCGGGCATCGTTCGCCTCCCTGGCAAGACCTTCAAGTGGACCGGTAAGTACGCGAGCGACCTGTCGAGCCGCGAGACTCTCGACACTCAGCTCAACGTGTTCGCGGACTTCCGCCCGGTTCTGCCGCCGGAGTTCAAGAAGAGCCGTTTCGTCCTGCTCGGCAACATCCACCCCGCGCTCCAGCTCGAGGTTCTCGACCAACTCGAGCCCGGTGCCTTCGTCGCCGCGGACACCATGAACTTCTGGATCGAGGGTGAACGCGCCACTCTCGACCGCCTGCTCCGTCGCATCGACTGCCTCATCATCAACGACGAAGAGCTCCGTCTGCTCGCCGGCACTTACAACCTGCGCCGCGCCGCGCAGCTCGTGCTCGGCATGGGTCCGAAGCGCCTCATCGTCAAGAAAGGAGAGCACGGCGCACTCCTCTTCACCGGCGATCGCATCAACTTCGTCCCGGCCTATCCCCTCGAGGTCGAGATCGATCCAACCGGAGCTGGCGACTCCTTCGCTGGCGCGCTCCTCGGTCGCCTGGCTGAGATCGGCGGCGCCGACGACGCGGCGCTTCGCCTCGCCCTCCCCTACGCGACGGCCGTGGCCTCATTCTGCGTCGAAGGAGTGGGCCTGAATCGCCTCTCCGAGATCAGCCGCGGCGACATCGACGCGCGTCTGCACGAGCTGTCCCGCATGGTACAGCTCGAGAGCTGAAGACGGCGCCGCTCTGCGGCTCTCGTGGGCAAGAAGTTAGGTACCCGACGAGGCCCAGCCGAGGGTCTCCTCGGGTGCTGACAGGAGCACCTCACGAGCGGCGGGCCCGTCCACCTGGCGACGCAGCTCCGTCACGAAATCGAGGAGCTCCTTCTCCGTGGCCATGCCGGAGTCGAGCAGGGTGCGCATGACGCCGTCGACGTATCCTTGCTCGTACGCGATGCGACCCCGCGCTGTTCCCTCGCGGCGCAGGCGCATGCACTCCGTGAGGTGTGCTTTGAGACAACCGAGGATCGACTCCTTGGACGCGGGAGTCGACGAAGTGATGCGGAAACGTGTGGCCATGACAGCTCCCACCGGTATTCCGGAGCCGATCGCTGGGCCAAATTTGCCGCTTCCGCGCCCCCCTGGGCTCTGTCAGGGAGCCGGGTTCCGTTATTGGTGCAACTTTCCGAGCGACCCAGGGGCGCGTGTCGAATGTGCGAAGTGTCAGGCGGCTTGCCCGCGACAAGGCCCCAAGGTCCTTGGTATTGCTGGAAAAATCGTGCGGAAGGCGCACGGGGAGCGCGCCTCTACCCGGCTCCCTTAAGTCTCTCGGAGTATTCATGGAAGAACTCAAGTCAACTCTGGACACCGGGCGTGAGAGATTTCTCGCGACGAGCCTCGGTTACGCGCTCGCTCACAATTGGGTCACACACCAAGATTTGATGCGGGCGTTCCCCCCCGACACCTTCATGCGTTCCCTCGAGTCAGCGCCGGGGCTCCGGACGCGTTTGCTCGTTGAGGTGCTCGGTGTCCACGAAAAGATCGCTCCCAAGAAGTCGTCGGCGGCCAGCGCCGAAGATCTGAGCATCGCGCTCGCTGAAGGGGTGGCGACGTCGAGCGACGTGTTCCGGGTCGTGAACCCTGATGAGTGTGTGAGGTACTTTGACAATAGCGTGATCTGGAACGTCATTGTCAGCTCCGCGTTCTGGACGACGGATGATGCCCGGGCGCGCGCACGCGTGGATTTCACGCTCACCCGCGCCATTGACGAAGCTCTCATCACGCGCGCCGAGCTCATCGAGCGGATCGGTCTCGAGCGCCTCGCCGACGACCTTCCCAAGGGGATGCTCGAGGCCGCCTTCATTCGCGCGGTCAAGCTCGGCCTGAGCGGCGCCGCCTTCACCCCGGGCATCCTCGAAGAGGTCATCCCGCGCCAGACCTGGCTCGAACACGTCCGTCTCGAGCATGTCTGGAAGAGCGTCGTCGAGGGGCACATCCTGCCGGCCCTGGGTCTCGCTTCGGCCAAGGCGGAGACCACGGGCAACTCCGTGCCCCCTCTGCCCCCGAGCGCTCGCAATCCCTCGGTTCCCCCGCCGCCTCCGAGCGCCCAGGAGCGTGAGAGTCGTCCGCCCGAGATCCCGGCGCCGGCTCCCTCTTCGGACTCACAGCTGAGCCCCCAGGACGCGGAAGCCATGGCCCGCGGTAAGGCGCTCTCGAGCCTCGCCGAGATGGGTCGATTGCCCGCGCGCCCCGAGGAGCTCTCCACGCCGCTCCTGCTCGGCCTCGAGACGATGTGCGCCGAGCTCCGCACGCTCAATACCGACGAAGAGCGCGAGAGCTGTATTCGCGACGCGTTCCCGAACGAGGCGCTCCTCGAACAGGCGCTCATCGCCCTGGCTGAGGTCCTCGATCCGCGTCTCGATCAGGAAAAACTCGCGGGAACCGGTCTAGAAGCCCTGATCCAAATCGTGGTGTTCGAAGAGAAGCGCCGCGCCCGTTCCCAGCCGTCGCTCGCCGACCTCGAGGCGAGTGTCGGAGGTCCCGAAATCCGCAACTTGGTTCCTCCGCCGCCTCCGAGCGCGGGTCCCCGATCGGCGGCCCCTCCGCCGCCTCTGCCCTCACTCTCACGAGGAAACAAGAAGAAATAACGAAGCGGGTCCACTCGGACCCTCCCGAGGTGCGAAGCGGGCGTCGCTCTTGCGAGGCCCGCTTGCCTGCGCCATGTTGAAGTGTCTTTTCGAGCGAGGAGGACTCACGATGGGGTGAGCCGCCAAATGCTCCGGAAAAAGCGACAATGATGCGAAATATGTTCAAATCGAAGATCCATCGTGCCACCGTCACGCACGCGGATCTCGACTACGAAGGGAGCGTCACGATCGATCAAGATCTGCTCGATCGCGCGGAGATCCTGCCCCACGAAGAGGTCCACATTTGGAATGTGACCCGGGGTACGCGGCTTACGACCTACGCTCTCTCTGGACCCCGCGGTTCGGGAGCGATCTGTGTGAACGGCGCCGCTGCTCATCACAATCGCCCGGGCGATCTCGTGATCCTCGCGACCTTCGCGTCGATGACTGACGCTGAGGCCCGCGCCCATAAACCCGTCGTCGTGCGCGTCGATGCCAAGAATCGAGTCTTGCCCGACAGCGCACCCGAGGTGCCCGGCCCGATCTTGTTCTCGCAGTCGCGCGAGACGATGCCCGTCTGAGAGCGTTCTTTGAGCGACGGAGAACTCCCAGAGCAGGCGCCCGGGGCAAGAGGACCTCTGTCTCGAGCGCCCGAGCGGACGCTCCGGCGACTGCTCGAGACCGTGACGTTGATAGGGCCGATTCGCTCCATCCTCGGCGTCGTTTCTGCGCTCCTGCTCGGCTACCGACAGACAGGTGAGCTCGCTGTGATTGGAGACGACCTCCTCCTGACCAGAGAGGTCCGCGTGTTCGGGGCCCGTCTTCGCCGCTCGATCCATCGCTACCGGCTGGAAGCGATCCGTGAGCTGACCCTCCGAAGTGGCAAGAGTGATCTCGAGTTCCTCGCGGGTCTGGTCCCGCTCACGCTCGGGACAGTGCTGGGGGTGAGCCTGATGGCCCGCGGCGCGCTCACGCCTGAGGGCGCGCCCGCGCTTTTCGGGATCGGAGCCCTCATCATTGTCCTTGGCGCCTTCGTCGACGCGCTCAAGGCTGGTCTTGTCCGGCGGGCGGCTCCGGCGCTGCCTCGGGCGCAGCTCTTGGTTCGTCCGGAGGCCGAGCCGGGCTTTGTTCTTGTGCTTCCGGAGCCGGAGGCGCGGTCTCTGTTGCTCCAGGCGGCTCAGGATCCGGCGACGCAGGAGGCGATTTTGGCGCAGCTTGCGGCTCTGCCGACGGCGACGGCTGCGCCGCAGGATCCTCAGGAGCAGGGGTCTCCGGAGCAGTCACTCCCGGTAGATCCGCCGCCTCGAGCTTCGGAGCCTCCGTCGGCTTGAGATTCTGACGCGGGGCGAGCGGGGGAAGAGCCGCGTCCGCAAAATCGAGCAGCGTGCGGAGCTGCTGTTTGGTGAGGCGAAGGGTGCCGACGATCTGTTCGCCTTTCACCTTGAACTCTACCTCCTCGATGAAGCTCTTCTCATTGCCCCCGAAGGCGAGAGCCGCCAAGGCTCCCAGCGCGCCCATCTTGCGGAAGTCGACCCGAGTCGCCTTGCTCACGAGGATCTCGAGATCTCTGGCGTGTTCGGCGCGCGCCTGCTTGTCTGAGTCCTCGAGTGTCAGTTCGACAAGCACGCCGCCGTCGTCGTTCGGCCGGATCTCGGCGCGGGCCTCCGAAAGAGTCTCTGGCGCATTGACCCCGAACATGCGGAGCAGCTTTGTGATCTCTTTGACATAGAGCTGCGCCGCGACGCCGGATTTCCCGGCCGGGAAACTCAGGTTCTTTTTGATCTTCTTGATCGAAGCGGCTGCGCTCGGGGGCGTCACAACGACGATGCGCTCATTCGGAGCCGCAAAAATGCGCTCGGCTCTGTCGGCCTCGGCCCGCGCGATGAGCGGCTCTCGTCCAAGGATCTCGCCGCCCCGCGCCGCCAAGCTCTCGAAGGCCGCTTGGATCACCTCGGGAGGCAGGCGATGTTGAACGACGGCGACGATGTTCGTCGTATTCCTGAGCGAGGGTCCCGCGACGAGGATCCTCTCGAGATCGTTGATCGGATCGATGTCAGCGGGCCCGAAGAAGTCAGACCACTGGGGCGCACGGCTGAGGAGCTGACCGATCTCACGACCCCATACGTGGTCGCGGATCTGATCGGCGTAGAGCAGCGCACGCACGTTTGCGTTCGAGTCCGCGAGCTTGCCGGCGTCTCCGGCGAGAGCCACCGGATCTTTCGAGCCACTCGGCGGCTTCGGCGGGGGCGCCGTGGGTGTGGGTTTGGGCGGAGCAGGCTCTTCAGGAGCTTTCTCCTGAGCTGGAGGCGCGGGAGCCTGTGCGGGTTCGGGAGGCCCAACGTCGACGGGCTTCGGCGGAGGGGGCGGAGCTTGGGGCTCGGGGCTTGGCTCAGCCAAGAGCTCGATCGGGATCTCGTCCACACTCGGCTCGTCGAGGGGCTTTTCGAAGAAGCGCGTCGCGATGCCGAGCAAGAGCGGAAGCGGAGACAGCGCCGCGTGCACCACGAGCGAGAGAAAGGCTGCCCCGCCGAGACGACGGCGCCACCCTTTGTCAGGAGCGAGCCAGGCGGGGGACAATGCGAGCAACCTGAGGGCAAATAGCGTTCTTCCAGGAGAGGAACAACTCGCCAAAGTATTCCTCCCGCGCGCGATTTTCTGCGCGGGGAGCGGCGACCGAAGCTTCTGCGGCCGACGAGTTCGCGGCGCTCTTTTCAGCCTCATTCAAGGCTGTCAGGGATCGCTCGAACACGATTCGACAAGCAGCAACGGGCCGACTAAAGCCCTTTCCATCGTGTTCGCCGCTGACCGGAGATCATCGCCCCCTTTTCGGCGAACGAAGCGCCGCGCAGCGCGCCCCCGCCCGCTTCCCCGGAAAACGTGGCATTTCCTGAATTGTGTCCTAGAACAGTCCGAAATGGTGACAGCCAAGCTCTCGCGCATCGGCTTCCCTTCGCTTCTAGCTCGACGATCTCTTGTGTTGGTTGCGCAGAGCTCCTCTGGGGCCAGCGCCGTAGTCCTTTGACAAACGATGCGACGTAGACTCCTCGTAACGACCATTTGGGCCGCAGGCGGCCTCGCGCTCGGCTGTGATTCCTCCAAGGATGCCCCGAAGCCTTCCGACCTCCCGGCCGTGCCGGCCCCGGAGATCCCCGCTGAGCCTGCGAATGCGCCGCAGCCGGAGGCCAAGCTCGAGGAGCCCGCCCCGATCGAGCAACCCGACGACACTCCGCCCCCGCCCCATCCGGGCCCCTGGCTTTGGGTGACGCGCGTCTCGGCGGGGATCTACGCGACGCCGAAGAAGGACTCGGCCCAAAAGCTCGGGTACGTCAAGCGCGGCGCGAAGATCCCCGTGCTCGCCGAAAAGGTCGAGGGCCCCGACTGCTCCGGAGGCTGGCTCAAGCTCCCGAGCGGCGGCTTCGTCTGCAGCATGATCGGCACGATGGATCCGAAGCACACCGAGGCTCGGTTCCCTCCGCGCCAGCCGAACATCGAGGACATCCTCCCCTACACCTACGTGCGCAACGCCCACCACGGCACGCCGCTCTACAAGTCGATCCCGTCGCGCTCGAAGATGTGCACTTACGAGCCCTACGCCTGCGAGACGAAGAAGGAGAAAGAAGAGAAGGCAGCCGCTGAGGCCGCGAAGCAAGCCGAGGCGGCCCCCAGCGCGGATACGACCGCTCCGCCGAGCAGCGAGAGCAACGAGACCGCCGAAGCCCCCCGCGAAAACAGCGCCACGGAACAAGCCCTGCTCGCGGCGGCGGAATCGCTCGGCGAACCGCCGGAAGCGACGCCGCCCCCCGAGCTCAAGCCCTGGGAGGACGAAGAGCGCCTCCATCAAGTCACACACGACAAACTGGAGCTCAAGGGAGATCCGTTTGTTGCGCGTCACATGCTCAAGGGATTCTATGTCGCCGTCGACAAGACCATCCGCTGGAGCGGTCGCGCCTGGTACAAAACCACCAAAGGCCTCATCGCTCCGGCCGATCGAATGTGGCAGGTGAAGGGTTCCACCTTCCACGGCGTCGAGATTGACGGCGAGGAAATCACGCTGCCAGTCGGCTTCGTCTACGGCACGAAGAAGAGCGTCGTGACCTACGAGATCGACGAGAACACCCTGCGCATGAAGCCGAAAGGCGCGGCCAAGAAGTGGGAACCTTTGCCCCTGACGGGCAAGACCCTCAAAATCCAGGGCAAAGACTACTACGAGCTGAAGAACGGCACGTACATTCTCGGCTCCGCGATCCGAAAGACGACGCCGAACCCGAGGCCCCCCGAGATCGGCGAAAAGGAGCGCTGGCTCGACGTCGACATCAGCGAACAGATGTTGGTCGCATTCGAAGGCGATACACCGAAGTACGCGACTTTGATCTCGAGCGGTCGCGAGTCGAAGATCAAAGAGAAGGATCACTCGACGCCCCGCGGCATGTGGCGGATCCGAGAGAAACACATCGTGTCCACGATGGACGGTGACGGCACCGCCGCGGGCGATCTGCCCTACTCCATCGAAGATGTTCCCTATGTGATGTACTACCACCAGTCGTACGCCACTCACGCGGCCTTCTGGCATCAAAACTACGGAAGCCAGATGAGCCACGGCTGCATCAACCTCGCGCCTTTGGACGCGAAGTGGGTCTTCTATTTCGCGGGCCCGGAGCTCCACGAAGGGTACGCCGGCGCCTGGTCGACGAAGGACCGTCCTGGCTCTTACGTGGTCGTCCACGATTGAGCTTGAAAGTCGGGGCGAACCGGCCCAAATAGCCGGCAGAATGGACCAACTCACGGCCCACCTCGACCGCGGCTGGGATCTCGCACAACGCGGGGACGCGCCAGGCGCCGAGGCCTCCGCGCGCAAGGCTCTCGAACTCGAGGCACAGTCTCCCGAAGCACACAACCTGCTCGGCTTCGCCGCCGCGCTGCGCGGGGACTTCGACGAGGCGATGGAGTATTATCGCCAGGCGATCGCCCTCGATGACACCTTCCTCGAGGCGATCTTGAACGCCGCCGAGCTTTGTATCCATCCGCTCGGCGAATACGAGGAGGCGATCGCCCTCTGCGACGACGCCCTGAACCTCGTGGAGTCCGGCGACGAGCTCACCGACACTCTCCTGCTCAAGTTTGATGCTCTGCTTGGGCTCGGCGACAAAGACGCGGCCCTCGCGACCTTACGCCAGATCCCGAAGGGTCCCTTCGAGAACCCAGGGCACGCCTTCCTGGTCGGACGCGCCTATTTCGAGATGGGCGAGCTGGAGGTCGCGGAAGAACTGCTGCTCGATGCGGCCAAGCGTGAGCCCGAGAGCCCCGATCCGCCTTACTACCTCGCGCTGATCCTCGACCAGCGCGGCGACATCGCGGGAGCCACCGACGCTCTGCTCCGCTCGCGCCACTTGGACAGCCTCACCCCCGGTCCCCCTTTCAGTCTCTCTCGAGAAGCTTTCCTCGCCACGACGCGCAAGGCTGCCCTCTCGGTCACGCCTCGCTTGCGCGCGTCCCTCGACGAGCGGGAGATTTACACGGCGGACCTGCCCGGCGTCGAAGCCATCGTCGAAGGCGCCGATCCTCGCGCGCCCGTGCTCGTCGACGTGCTCGAAGACGACGGAACCGTGCGCGTGTTCGTCTACCAAAAGAATATCGAACGCATCGCTGGCTCGATCGATCGTCTCTCCGAAGAGATCCGCGACGCCATCGAGCGGGAAGTCGCCGCCGCTCTGCTCGGCGACGATCTGACGCCGCCCCCCGAAGGCAGCGCGCTGAACTGAAGGCAAACAGCGTCGAACTGAAGACGAACCGCGTCGAACGAGGGCCGCTCCGCGCATGCGGCAGCGGCCCTTTTTGGCTTCTTCCGGGGGCGGCCGACTCAAAATCGGTCAGAGCCGCCTGCTTTTCGCCCCTAGCTCATGCGCCGCGTCATCTCGGACGCCACCACAGACAAAAGCGTTCGAGCAGGGCTCTGCGGAAGAGCCTCAAGGGCTCGTTCGGCGCTCTGAGTGACGTTTTGAGCGCGCTTGCGCACGGTGTCGCAGGCGCCGGAAGCGAGCACTCGCTCGACAATCCGCGGCACGTTCTCCTGACGTCCTTGGTGCAGCTCCCGCACGAGCTCACGCAAGGCGGCGTCGTCTTTCATCGCGAGCACGAGCGGCAGGGTCATCTTCCCTTCGACCACGTCCGCGAAGAGGTTCTTGCCGGTATTTCCCCCCGAGTAGTCGAGCACGTCATCGACGAGCTGGAACGCGACGCCGAGGGACTCGCCGTAAGAAGCGAGAGCGTCCACATGGGCCGGGGACGCGCCCGCGAGCAGCGCACCCGCTCGCGTCGCGAACACGAACAGTGACGCCGTCTTGTCGCTCAGGATCCGGAGATAGGTCTCTTCGCTCGCGTCGAGCTCGCTGCGCCCGCGCAGCTGGACGATCTCGCCGTCGACCAGCCGACCGAGGGTCTGGATCAAATCACCGAGCAAAGCCGGAGCGTGCCGCCCAGTCCGTTCGAGGGCCTGCACCAGAAGGAAATCTCCGGCCAGGACGCTGATGCCATTGCCGTAGCGGCGGCGCGCCGTGATGCTGCCGCGACGCTCCATTCCTTCGTCGACCACGTCGTCGTGGAGCAGGGTCGCCGAGTGAACCAGCTCGACCACGGCGGCCATCTCAATCAAGGGCCGCCGGATGCGCTCGAGGGCCTCGCTCCCTTCCTGAACGAAACAGCGGGCCCCGAGGAGCAGGGCCATCGGACGAACTCGCTTGCCCCCCTGGTCCACGAGGTGCCGCGCGGCGTCTGCGGCGGGGCGCGAGGCCTGGTCGCTTGTATCCCCGAGCACCCGCTCGACGGCGAGCAGATCCTCGGCGAGGAAGGTCTGAACAGCCCCGATGCGCCGCTCAACGAGCTCATCCGCGCCACGGCTCCTCCCTGCTGCTGATAGTACGTTCAGTGCCGATTCGATGGGGAGCGTCATTGGGGGCTTCGCTGCGGGTCGCGAACTTTCAAAAAGTTTTGAAACTATGAAGGAGGAACCCCGGAAACTCAAGCGGCGGACAGGCCCTTCCGATAGTTTCGGGCGGTCGCTATAGGGGAAAGCACGTGCCCGACCAACAAGATCAGAACCCCTCGCGGGTCGGCGGAAGGACGACTGGCGCGAAAATCCGCCGCGGGGCCTTTTGGCTCGTGGCCCTCTTGATCGCCGTGCTCACCGGAACCGGGAGCGTCCAGGTCATCTCCCGGGCCCTCTTTCCAGCCTCTTCCGAGCCTCCGAGCGATTGCCGGAGCGGTGTCCAAGCGCTCCTCCACGCGACCGAACGAGCCCGAGCTCAGGTGCCGGCCGGTGAGAACGTGGGAGAGCGGGAAGCCCTCGCCACCTTCCGCAGCGCGCTCTTGCCCGAGTGGGGCGCAGAGGCGGCCCTCGGACGACTCTGCGAAGAGGAAGGCGACGAGAAAGCACTTCGGGCCTTTCGCGCGGTGCGTTTCCTCCGCTATGCCGAGGAACGGCACGTACGGACCGAGTCCCTGGATCTGGCTCGTAAGCGCTCCGTAGCCCCGGCTCTGGTCCGTGCCCTCGATCCCATTCCCTCGTCTCCGAACTCAGCTCCGTGAATTCTAGTTCTCCTCTCGACTCTTCTGACGCGAGCGCCGCTCCGCCCACGTTTTCGGTCCTACCGCTCTCCTCCGAGGTGCGGCGCGCGATCGATCAACTCGGCTTCAAGAGTCCGACGCCAGTCCAAACCGCAGTCTTCGAACCCGCCGCAGAAGGACGCGATCTCGTCGTCCAAGCGCGCACCGGCACCGGCAAGACCGCCGCTTTTGGTCTGCCGCTCCTCGATCGTCTGATCAAACGCGGCGAAAAAAAGGCGCAAGCTCTGATCTTGAGCCCTACTCGTGAACTCGCTTTGCAGATCACGCGTGAGCTCGGTCGCATTGGTCAGTTTTTGCCCATCGATCAGGTCGCCATCTACGGCGGCGCAGCCATGGAGCCTCAGGTGCGCGCCCTCGCCGAAGGCGCACAGATCATCGTTGGAACTCCAGGGCGCGTCCTTGACCATCTCGAGCGCGGCACCCTCAATCCGGAGAGCCTCCGGATCGTGATCTTGGACGAGAGCGACGAGATGCTCTCGATGGGCTTTTTGCCTCAGATCAACGCGATCCTCGACCACCTGCCGACCCAGCGCCAAACGCTCCTCTTCAGCGCAACGGTGCCCCCGGACGTGCGTCGCATCGCCGAGTCTCGCCTGAAGAACCCGGAGTTCATCACGCTGAGCGGCGACCACATCGGCGCGCTCTCCATCGAACATTACACCTACCCGAGCCGCGGCAACAAAGCCGATGAGTTGATCCAGATCATCCAGGCCGAAAATCCCGAAAGCGCCATCGTCTTCTGCAACACCCGCGATCAGACGAAGCGCATCGCGACCGCTCTCAAGGCCCAGGGCTTCGCCGCCGATTGGCTGAACGCCGATCTGTCTCAGTCCGATCGTGAGCGAGTCATGAGCGAGACCCGCTCGGGCAAGCTGCGCTTTTTGGTCGCGACCGACGTCGCCGCCCGCGGCATCGACATCTCGCATCTTACGCACGTCATCAACGCCGACTTCCCTGAGTCCGCGGAGAACTACGTCCACCGCACCGGCCGCACCGGCCGCGCCGGGCGCACCGGCCGCGCGCTCAGCTTGATCGCGCCCCAAGACATCGGAAACCTCTACATCCTCCGCCTCACCTACAAGATCTTCCCAGTCGAACGCGCTCTGCCGACCCCCGAAGACCTCAAGGCCCGGGCGGAAGTGGCGCGGCTGGAGAAGCTCGAGGCACGCCTTGCCGGAGCGCGCTTCAGCGACGGAGAGCGCAGCTTCGCCCGCCGTCTCCTCGCCAGTGAGCAGGCGGAAGAGCTCGTGATGAGCCTGCTCCGGAGCTACGAGGGCATCGCCGACAAGGCCCCCGAGCGAGCTATTGAAGAGCCGCGCGCTCCGCGGGCGCCCCGCGCCCCTCGAGAATTCGTGGGAACTGACTCCGCGGGCGGCGAGACCAAAGCCGCGCGCCTTTCGCGGCGCCGTGATGAGCGCAAGCGGAAGTCCGAACGTCCCCGGACGGTCGAAGCTGACGCGGAACCGGTGGCCCCCCGCGAAGCCTCCGAGGAACCGGATGAGCCCGCCGAGGAGCGGGTGAAGCTCTTCGTCTCCTCCGGCAAGCGCGACGGCGTCCGAGCCGACGAGTGGATCCACCTCCTCAAAGCGGCCGGCCTCTCCGAGAGCGACATCGTCTCGGTCAAAGTGAAGGAGAAACACTCTTTCGTTTCGGTCCGCCCTGACCTCGCCGCCCAGGCTCTCGATGCGCTCAATGGCGCGGAGGTCCTCGGGCGCAAGGTGCGCGCTGAGACCGCTCGCCCGCGCTCGGACGCTGACGCGAACTGAGCTCGAGGCAAGGTCGCCCGGTCTCGGGGGCCGTCCCCCCGGGCGTCCCGGGGACCCGGGGGCACACCTCACCCTCAGGGCGACGCGCAGCCAGAAATAGGCTTTGCGGAGCTCGAGAATACGGATGCGCTCTGGCCAAACGAGCCGCCATCGGTCAACCTAAAGGTCGAGGTGCAATCAGAGAGTCGACAAATCGAGGGTCTCTACGCGGACGTCGAATGGGCCCTCGCACAAGGTCTGCCCGAGCGCGACCTGATTGCCATGCTCCAGAGGCTCGCCAAGGCCGCGACCCCGCGCTCTGAGTATTTCATCTACGCTCAGCGGAATCTCGCCGAGCTGATCGTGCGTCGCTCCCCCTTCCGAGCGGCCCGCCTGGCGCGGAGCGTGCTCGCGGTCCGGGACGATGACCGCGCTTATGCGGTGCTCGGGCTATCGCACATGCTCATGGGCAACTACCGGTCCGCGGAGAAGGCCTACCGCTCGGCCCTCGCCCTTGTGCCGCATTGTCCCTGGTACGCCCACAACCTGGGTCACCTGCTCGACGTCGCCCTGGATCGGCCGCGGGAAGCCCTGCCCTTCCTTTGGATAGCGCGCCGAGGCTTGCCTCACGAGCCGGAGATCGCAAGCTCCCTGGCCCACGCGCTCCTTCAGAGCGGGGACAAAAAAGGGGCCCAAAAGGAGCTCGCCCAGGCCCTCGGGAATGAACAAGAAGCGCAGGAGCTTCTGGAGTCCTGGACGCGCTGAGCGCATTCTGTGCCCCTTCGATGAGCCTCGATCTTCCTGCCTTACCTCGCGTCTTCGCCTGGGCTTCGCTCAGTCTCTGTGCGGCGCTCCCCGCCTACGCGGCGGAAGACCCCGCGGACGAGGGTGAAACGATCCAAACGGCCTCCGACCTGGTGCCGACCGCCGACCCCAAGATCCCGAGCGATCCTCTGCTCGCTGCCTTGCCGCCGCCGAAACGCGTCGTCCAGAGTTGGCGGGAGGCCCTCGACCTTTTGCGCAAGAACTCGCTCGACCTCCGGCGAGCCAATGCCCAGGTCACAGCCGCTCGAGGCCAGGCCCGTGTGGCCCTCGCAGCGGCGCTCCCGACCCTCTCCGCCAGCGCCCAGCTCAATCATCATCTCATCACGGGCACGATCACGGACGTGAATGGCCAAACGGTGACCCAGCCGAACCCGCAGACCATCTGGGGCGCCAACGCGAACCTCCAGATGCCGCTCTTCGCGCCCGCGGCTTGGTTCGACTATGGAACCGCCAAGGATCAAATTCGCCAGTCAGAGCTCGCCTACAAGGACACCGAGCGGCGCGTCATCGCCGGGCTCGCCGAAGCGCTCGTCTCGCTCTTGACCACGGAGCGCACCGCTGAGGTGAGCCGCGTCAGCCTCGAAGGCGCGCTCGGGAGCCTGGAGCTGAATCGACGGCGGGCCGAGCTCGGCATGGGCGTCCAGATTGACGTCCTGCGCGCGGAACAAGAAGTGGCGCGCAGTCGAGCGCAGGTGATCAACGCCAACGAGGCCGTGGAGCGCGCGCGGGAAGCGCTCGGCCTCGCGCTCGGCCTGGCTGAGCCCGCGGGGATCACGCCGGATCTCGATCTCGACGATCTCTCGCGGGACGCCCAGGCCACCTGTGAGAGCAAGGGCAGTATCGACGATCGCCCGGACATCTTGGCGCAGCGCGCCGCGGAAGATCTCGGCAGGCGCCGGGTCAAGAGCGTGGCCCGTTCCTTCCTGCCGACCCTCACCGCGAACTCGACCCTCTCCTATAACGGGTTTTCCCGCTTCAGCCCGAACGGCGGAAATACGACCTGGACCATCGGCGCGGTTTTGAACTGGAACTTATATGATGGTGGGGTCCGCTACGGGCTCAAGCGACAGCGCGAAGCGGAAGTCGAACAAGCAGCCGCGACCACCGAAGAGCTCCGCCGGAGCGCCACCATCGAGGTCAACCGCGCGCTCCGGGCCGTCACCGTCGCCGAAAACGCCCTCAAGGTCTCTGAAGACTCGCGCAACGCCGCGACAAAAAACGCCGCGCTCGCCCGCGCCAAGCTCATGCTCGGCAGCGGCTCCTCCTTCGACGTCGTCGACACCCAACGCGCAAAACGCGAGGCCGAGCTCGACGTGACGGTGCGCGAGTTTGAGGTCCTGCGCTCGAGGATCCAGGCGTTTTTGGTGCTCGCTTCCTGTGATCTGTGAAGCGCGCCCGAGAGCGCTATAAGAGGACCATGAACGCGTCGAGGCCGGCGAGCCCCGTTTCCGAACCCCCGAGAACCTTCGCTTCGGTCTTCTTTTCCGTCGCCGTCGCGAGCCTGGCCGTCCTGTTTTTCTATCACATCTGGTTCATCTTCACCCAGACGCCGGCGGCTCAGGCCGAGGCGGGCGGACTGACCCAGAAGATCCTCTATTTCCACGCTCCCGCCGCCTACGGACTCTACCTCTCCGGCGCCGTCTGTTTCGCGGCGAGCGCCGCCTACATCGTCAAACCCACGCTCGGACGCAACGCCCTCGCTCAGGCAGCAGCAGAGGTCGCTACGGTGTTCGGACTCATGGTGCTGACCAGTGGGCCTATCTGGGCGAAGAAGGCGTGGGGTTATTATTGGACGTGGGATCCGCGCCTGACGACGCTGCTGCTCGCTGTCCTTCTCTACCTCTCGATGGTGATCTTTCGTCGCTTCGTCGGCGACGGGGACGCAGAAAGGCGCTTCGCTGCGGCTTTCGGCGTGCTCGGGACGACGCTCTTGCCGGTCATTCACTATTCCGTGCAGCTCTGGGGCGGCAACCACCCGACCGTGATCGGAAAAGGCGGCGGGGGCCTCGCGAGCCCGGAGATGCGCTTTGCGCTCGGCTTTGGCTTTCTGACGATGACCGGCCTCGCCATCATTCTCTTGATCCTCCGTACGCGCGCGGCGGTCATCGACACGCGCGTCCGTGAGCTCGAGGATCGCCTCTTCGATCTCGACGATTCCCGGGAAGCAGAGTAACGAGGAACGAACATGAAGGACGAAAACGCAAAGCTCGTACCCTCTGTCGAGAGCCGTTCTCAGGAGTTCGTCCCCGTCGAGGGCGGTCCGCAAGCGACGTCCTCTGCCGAACTTCTGCTCACGATCGCTTATGTGCTGATGTGGGCGTCTGTGTTCGGGCTAGCGATCTTCACATACAAGAGGCAAGCGCGGGCGCTCGCGCGCCTGGATGAGCTCGAAAAGAACGTCGAGGCGCGGGACCGCTCCGCATGACCTTCGAACATATTCTCTACATCCCGGGCGTGCTATTGATCGGAACGCTCATTGGCTACTCCCTCGGGGCGAAAGCCGTTCGTGAGGAGATGGCCCGAGCGAAGAAACAAGCCAAACGCTAACTCGGCGCCCTATTGGTCCCCGGGAAAGCGTCCGATGAGGGGATCATGATCGATTTTCGAATTTCAGATGAGCAACGCGCTCTCGTAGAGATGGCCGCCCGCTTCACGCGGGAGCGGATCATCCCAGTGGCGGCCGAGTGTGATCGAGAGGCGCGCTTCCCAATCGACGTCTTCAAGGATGGATGGGAGCTCGGGCTGGTGAACCCGACGGTGCCGCCCGAATACGGAGGAGCCGGGCTCGGTGAGCTCGACAACGCCATGATCGCCGAACAGCTCGCTTATGGCTGCACCGGCATCCAGACGAGCATGCTCGCCAACACTCTCGCTCTGACGCCCATCCTGCTCGCGGGGAGCGAAGCGCAGAAGAAAAAGTACCTCGGCATGCTCACTTCCGAGCCCCTCTTCGCGAGCTACTGTACGACCGAGCCGACCGGGGGCAGCGACGTCGCGGGGCTCCGGACGCGCTTCGAGAAGCGCGGCGACGACTACGTCCTCAACGGCGAGAAGTGTTGGATCACAAACGCCAGCCTCGCTTCGTTCTACGTCGTGTTCGCGACGAGTAACCCGGAGCTCCGCCACAAAGGCATCGCCGCGTTCATCGTCGACCGCGACACCCCCGGACTCACAGTCGGCAAACACGAAGACAAGATGGGCCAGCGGGCGAGCGACACTGCGGCCGTGAGCTTCGAAGAGGTCGTCGTGCCGAAGGAGAACCTGCTCGCCCCCGAGGGGGAGGGCTTCAAGCTCGCCATGGAAACCTTCAACCAGACGCGCCCGGACATCGGCGCCATGGCCACCGGTCTCCAGCAGCGCTGCCTCGACGAGTCCCTCGCCTACGCCCGCGAACGCAAGGCCTTCGGCCAGCCCATCATCGAGCACCAGATGGTCCAGGCGATGCTTGCCGACATGGCCATCCACTGTGAGGCGACGCGCCTCCTCTACCAAAAGGCCGCCTGGAACCTCGATACCGGCTCCCGGGATCCGATCGTCTCGAGCTACGCCAAGGCCTTCGGCGCCGACCGGGCCATGCAGACCGCCCTGGACGCCGTCCAGATCTTCGGCGGGAACGGCTACGTGAAAGACTACCCCGTCGAGAAGCTGATGCGAGACGCCAAGGTGCTCCAAATTTACGAGGGCACGAGCCAGATCCAGCGCGTCGTGATCGCGCGCTCTCTGGCCCGGACAGCAAGCGCCAAAGGCTAAGAACCCCCTGTTTCGCCGCCTTGGGGCGTTGCGAGGCGCGACCCCCAAGGCTAGCTTCCGCACGTGTTTGGCATCTCGATGAGCGAGCTCGCCGTGATCGGTGTGGTCGCTCTGATCTTCGTTGGGCCTCAGAAGCTCCCGGGCCTGTTGCGCACGGCGGGAGAATGGGTCGGCAAGCTCCGCCGACTCACGACCGAGGTGCGCGCCCAGACGGGCATCGACGAGATCCTCCGGGAAGAAGGCATCGATGGGGTCCGAGAGCTCCGGGCGCTTCTGCGCGGCGAAGTCGGCAACCGCAATTGGCAGGGCAAGAGCCCGAGTTACGAGGCGGGCGCCGAACCTCAGGAGACAGACGAGTACCCTGTCGAAGGCGCCGACATCGGAGACGCGCTGCCCGACGACCTTTGGTTCCCCGAGGAGCCCGATGCTGCCCCCCAGGCTGGTCCCGACGGAGTCTCCGAAACCGCCGCGGCCGTGAGCCCCGAGCCCACCGCCCCCTCAGCTGAGACCCCGAGCGGAGCGCAGGAATCGAGCCCCGAGGGCACCCCACCTTTCAAGCCCCCCGCCCCATGAACGACCCGAAAAAAGCCGAACCGGCGCCCGAGCCCGGGACGATGACCTTCTTCGAGCATCTCGAAGAGCTGCGCACGCGCCTGATCCGGATCGCCCTCGCCTTCGTCGCCGGAGGCGTCGTCGCTTGGTGGTTCAAGGAAGATCTCCTGATGTGGATCGCGCGGCCCTACGTCGAAGGCTGGCATAGCCCCGACGGCCGCCAGGCGGGCTTCTACTTTCCCGCTCCCGCGACCCTCTTTATCGCCTACATCAAGCTCTCCTTGCTCGGCGGCGGCGTCCTCGCCCTTCCCATCATCCTCTATCAAATCTGGGCCTTCATCGCGCCCGGCCTCTACGCACAGGAGAAGAGGATCGCGATCCCGTTTGTGATCTCGAGCACGGGCCTGTTCGCCGCCGGAGCCTATTTCGGCTGGCGCCTCGTGTTCCCGGTCGCCTTCGAATACCTCTTGAACTTCCAGGAGCTCCCGGAGGGGGCGCCCTTCCGCGTGGAAGCGAACGTGATGATCGACCAGTACCTGGAGTTCATCATCCAGGCCCTCGTCGCCTTCGGTGTGGTCTTCGAGATCCCGGTCGTGATCTTCTTCCTGTCGGCGATCGGGCTCATCACCCACAAACACCTGATCAAGTTCTTCCGCTACTTCATCGTGGTCGCCTTCGTGATCAGCGCCATCATCACGCCGCCCGATCCCCTCAGCCAGATCCTCCTGGCCACCCCGCTCATCCTGCTCTACGCGCTGTCCATCGGCATCGCCTTTGTCATGAGCAAACGCCGCGCCAAACAGGTCACAGAGAGCGCCTAGAGTGCGGTTTTTTGGCCCCGGCCCATCACTTCCGCCGGGGCCCGACCGAGCCTTCTCCATAGTCCACCGCCTCGCCCGCCTCCGCCTGCGAGCGCCCTCGCCCTCCTCTCGCGGTAGCCCCAAAGAGCCCTCTTCCCTCCGCCTTCCCTCGAGGCGCTCGCCCCCGATCATCCGAGCCCCGAGCGGCGCCCCCGCCCCCCGGATCCTCCCAAGACCGAGCGCGCGCTCCCCGCGCTCCCGGAGAGAGCTCAACCGTCGCTCAACCGTCGCTCCAGCGGAGCAACGAGCCCGGGCGCTCCCGAAGAGAGCTCAGCCGTCGCTCAAGCGGAGCAAGGAATCACCGCGTCGACGCCGAGCAGAACGGGTTTCTCTCCCTCGAAGCCGAACAGGAACCCGACGTTCTGTTCGAGGTCGTAAACCGCGTAGTGAGCCTTCGCCCGCGCGGCGTCGACGACCCCGCGGAGCCGCGCGATCTCCTCCTCGGAGGCGAGCTCGTATTGCCTGAGCGCCCCGAAGCGCAGGTCGAGCTCGAAGCGGCGCACAGGCACCAAGAAGACCCCTTTCACTGAAGGGTCGCCTTCACAGGTCGGCGGCGGAGCATCCCCCCTCATGAGCTCGGGCCGAAGGCGCACCTTCTTCAGCCGCGCGAGATCGTATTCGCCGTCGAGAGCAAAGAGCCCCTCGACCCCTTCGAAGGCCCGCAGCCGCACAAAGGCGCCCGGGTTGTCCAAGGCGACCAGCCCGTCCTCCGCTCGAAAGGCCCCGAGTTCGCTCCCGGAGCCGCCCTGGTCCGCGGCCGCGTTCCAGGCGCTCGCGAAGCTCGTCCAGACCTCCGCGGGGGTCTTCCGGCTCACCGGGCTCGACTGCCCCGGCGCGCGGGCTGAGGTCTCTCCGGAAACGGACGGTTTTTGCTCCGGAATCGGAGTGTCGCCCTGCGCATCCTTGCCCGAGGGCCCCGGCTGCGACCGACAGGCCACCGAAAGGGCCAGCGCACCAAGAGCCAAGGGCCATCTCCTCATAGGGCGACAAGCGTAGTCGAAAATCGCCCACGGGGCAGCCCGGCATTTCAGCGTCGCCCGACGAAATGCCAGAGCCAGCGCCCCCCCTCACCAATGGCTCATTCACTCTCCGCTCTCGCCGCCGGCTCCGCCTTCGCCTCCAGCTCCGCCCTGGCCCATGGGTTCACATCGGAGCCAGTCCACGCGCACTTGACCGGGCGGACAAACGAAGGGCCGCGATCCCGTGCAATAGGAGCCGTCCGGGCGCCGTTCACAGAATGCGTCATCCAGGAGACATTGCGATTGTGTGGGGACGACGATGCCCCCACGGCCCTCGCCCGAACGGCAGGCCTCTCCCGAGGACTTTCCTCCTGACCCTTCTTCGCCTGCCGAGCCCCCCGTAGGACCGGAGCCTCCCGTAGGACCAGAGCCTCCCGTAGGACCGCGGCCACCTGTCGTCGGCGCTTCGCCGCCTCCCCCTTTGTCCTCACCGGACCCGTCACAGCCCGTGGCAGCGAGCCACGACACTGCTGTCAGGAGGATGAGCGCCGTTTGGCACAATCTGGCACAATTTCCCGTTCGTGACGTCATAACCAGACAACAACGCAATGTTCATGCCGGCCTCACCTGGGGCCAGCTATCCCTCTCTCGCATAGGGCTCACCGCGCAGGATCGAGAGCCCGCGGTAAATCTGCTCAAGGAGCAACACGCGGGCGAGGCGGTGCGGAAGGGTCATCGAGGAGAGACTGAGTCGTTCGTGAGCTTTCCGCGAGACGTCCTCCGGAATCCCTTCAGCGCCCCCGATCAGAAACACGATCTCGCCCTTGCCCTTCTGCCCCCAGGTCTCGAGCTTTCGAGCGAAGGCTTCGCTCGTCAGAGCTTTCCCGTCGACCTCAAGGGCAACGATGACGTCCGCGTTCGGGACCGCGGCGCGGAGCTGCGCGTCGTCTTTCACCTCGAGCTCGATCCCCCTCACGACCCGGCGGATCCGCCCCCAATAGTCGTCGGCGATCGCGCGCACCTCCCGCTCCTTCAGCTTACCGACGGCGAGGATGGTGATCTTCAAGGGTCCTTCGCCTTCAGGCCGAAACGAAGCTATTCGAAGGGCGCTCGCCCTTTAGGCCTCGGGCGTCGCCTTCGGCTGGTTCCGAGCGGGGATCGGCACCCGGCTCGCGTCCATCCACAGGCCCGAGAGATCGTAGAGACCTCGCGCGTCCTCTGAGAAGACGTGCACGACAATGTCGAAGAAGTCGAGCAGGACCCAGTTGGCCTCGGGGAGACCCTCGACAGAGAGCGCCTTATGGCCGAGCTTGGCGAGATCTTCGTCGACGCCGCGTGCGATGGCCGCGCTATGACGATCGCTCGTGCCGGTCATGAGCACGAGGAAATCCGCGTAATCAACCGAGCCTCGCACGTCGATGATCTCGATGCCGAGGGCTTTTTTGTCGATGCCCGCTTGGGCAGCAAGCAGCGCGAGTTGCCTTGCGAGCTCGCCTGCGGCTTCGGGGGATTGGTCTTCAGCGGATGCCACGCTCGGTTGGGTGCCTTTCTGGGAGTTCTCTCGTATACCCCGGGGGGCGGATGCACTTGCCACTCCCGGCCGGAGGCGTCAAGGCGACGGGCCTGGGCTTTCAGGCTCTTTCGGCCCCTCGCTGTCCGAATTCACCTCTCCGGGCGCCTCCTCGCCTCTCTCCGCGCCCTCACCAGGCGCATTTTCCGAGCGGTGCTGCTCGGCCTTCGCCGCGGCCTCGAGCTCATCGAGGGCATCCAGCGGGTCGCCTTTTTTCGTTTCTGGCTCATAGGGCGGCAAGGCCGGCGGCGGCTCATAACGAGCTCGCTCGGCCGGAGCCTGAGCACCACCGCAGCCGAGTCCCCACAGACCGAGCGCCACGGCCGTCATCCACTCACTCGTCCTCATCCGACCCACCTCTCCCGATCGACCGCCAAGAGCGTCTCCTTCAAGTCACAAGCCGGCTCGTAGCCGAGCAAACGACGGGCCCGCGAGTCATCAATCATGCAAACATAACGAATGAAGTCGAGCTCCGTGCTCTCAAAGCGCGTCACTCGGGCCGCGAACAGGCTACCGAGGGCGGCCTGGGCCACTGTGTGGGGGACAGCGACGGTGCGCCTTTCGAGCAGCGAAAGCGCCCGGGACAGATGGATCGGCGGGGGACCTGCGATATTAAAGACGCCGCTCACGTCGGCTTTGAGGGCGAGCGAAATGGCTCGCACGACGTCATCCTCATGGACCGCTTGGACCATGGGGTCGAAGCCGAGCAGCGTCGGAACCACCGGCAGCCGGAGGTAATTGCTCGCGGCATTTTTTACGAGGCCGAGGATGTTCGCCGGGCGCAGGATGACAACTTTGCACTTCGAGGAACGAAGGGCGAAGGACTGGGCGAGCATGTCCAGCTCAACCAGGGTCCGGAGCTCCACCGAGCGCCCGCTCCCAAGCAGCGGCGCATCTTCGGTCAGAAATTGCGCGTTGCCGGCCCGGGGCCCGTAGGCGTTGGCCGTCGAGAGCACGACGAGCTTCGGGATCTCAAAGTCCTCCGCCATCCGGTACAGCTTCTCGAGGGAGAGCAGATTTCGGGTGTGGCGCTCGGCGCTGGGAACGTGGGGATCGTGGGTGATCCCGAGGTGAACGATGGCGCCGAGCTCTGGGCCGCGGATGAGCTGCCTGGTCGCGCTCCGCATCAGATCGGCCTGGATGTGCTCGACGTCTTGCGGAAGATCCGACGATGGGCGGCGATCGAGCCCGATGACGGGGCGCTCACGGTGCAGCGCACGCACGACCCGGTGCCCGAGCCGACCACAGATGCCAGTGACGAGGACCGCCGAGCGCGCCATTCAGACGAAGAGCCCTGTGCGCGTCGCGAGCGCGCGATTCAGCATGTCCTGAATACACTGCTTCACGAGCCAAACCTTGTCCCGCAGGACCGTATCGTCGTCCGCAGGATCGCCGCCAAAACGGAGCGGCTCGCCGTAATAGATGCGGTACTTGGTCGGGAGCGGCAGTTGCCCTCCGGGCACCAGGATCTGGGGCACGACGGGGAAAGCCGGGATGCCCAGGGCCCGCGCCGCCCACTCCAGGTTCCCGAGGTTGATGTATTGCTCCTCAGCGCCGACGACGGCGACGGGAACGATCGGGGTCCCGGTCTCGATGGCGAGACGCATGAAACCGAGCCCAAAATCCTGAAGCTGATATCTTTGTGAGAACGGCTTCGAAATCCCGCGCACCCCTTCGGGGAACACCAAGAGCAGCTCGTTCATTTCGAGCAGCCGTCGAGCATTTTCAGGCACGCCGACGACCTGACCGACCTTGTTGAAAAAGGTCGACGCGAAAGGCAAGGACACTGCCCATTTTTCGATCATGGCCCGCACCACGCGGGGCGGCGAATGGTCGAGGAAGAGTGAGCTTCCGATGATAGCTCCGTCGATCGGAATTTGACCCGAATGGTTCGCGACGAGCAGCGCCCGCTGCTCGGGGACGTTTTCGAGGCCGAAGCTCTCGGTGCGGAAGTAGAGACGGTGGAAGAAGGAGAGCACCGTGACCGCGCCCTTGGCGACCTCGGGATCGAGGCCAAACGGGTCGCCCCCGAGCGTGTCGTAACGGTTGCGCAGCCAGTTCACCCGCTCTTCGAAATCTTCCCCCAGGAGAAAATTCGAAAAATCCTCGGTTTTCTTGCGAACCACGTCCAAAACCCCCTCAAACCAGGGGAGAGTCGTGGTCTTCGCGACGTCCGCGAGGCGAGCTAAGGGGTGGGAACTTCTCATGGGCGGACTCGAGAGAGCTCTCCAGGTTAGCGAGAAGTGCCTAGATTCCTAGTCCGAAGCGCCCGCATCGCGACAGCTCGAAAACGGCAGCGGCTCGGCGTAGCTTCCGCGGGACCGCCCGCTGCCCTCCGGGGAGCCCGCGCCATCTTCATCATGACCTCCTCCGCCGCGCCCTCGGGCCTCGCCAGGGTCCCCCGCCTCCCCCCACCCCTCGAGCCTGGCGCCCGGATCGCCGTGGTGGCCCCTTCAGGCCCCTCAGACCCGACGCTCCTCGAGGCGGGGCTCACTTTGCTCAGGCAGCGCTACGACGTGCGCGTCCTGCCCCGCCTCGCCGAACGCCGGCGAGGGTTCCTCGCCGGCTCCGATGACGAGCGCGCCCGGGAGCTCCAAGAGGCCCTCGATGATCCCGACCTCGGGGCCATCTGGATCGCCCGCGGCGGCTACGGGCTCGCGCGCATCCTGCCGCGCCTCTCCTTCGCTCGTTTCGCCCTGAGGCCCCGCTGGATCGTCGGCTTCTCCGACGCCACCGTGCTCCACTGTCGCCTCGCAGAGCTCGGGATCCCGAGCCTTCACGCTTCGAACGTGACCGGCCTCTCGCGCGTCCCGGAACAGGACCTGACAGCGACCTTCGAGGCGCTCGCCCGAGGCGAGACGAGGCTCCCCGTGCCAGCGGAGGCCGGGGGCATCAACGGGCCCGTCTTCGGCGGCAACTTGACGATCCTGTTCAGCGAAGCGGCGTCCGGCCGGCTCAAGGTCCCGCCTGGTTGCTGCCTCCTGCTCGAGGACGTGAGCGAGACGAGCTATCGCGTCGATCGCATGCTCACGGCCTTGATCGATGGCGGACACCTCAGCTCCGTAAAAGCGCTGTTGCTCGGCGAGTTCACAGATTGCTCACCAGGCAAGTTCGAAGTCCCCGTGAAGGATGTCCTCCGCGAGCGCCTCGAGCCCCTCGGCAGGCCCATCTTCTTTGACCTGCCGATCGGCCACGGCGCCCGGAACGCCCCGATCGTGCTCGGGGCGCTCGCGGCCCTCTCTTAGACCTTCTTCGCCCCGGGCGGCGGCGGAGGAGGAGGACGTTTCGCTGGGCCATCGGCTCCGCGCCCGGGAGGCGGAAGCGGAGGCGCGGCGCGCCCGGTCTTCGGAGGTGGCGGGGGAGGCGGCGCCTTGCTGCCCGAGGGGGGCGCCGGGGGAGCTCCAGGCTTTGCGCCCACAGCGCCGGGCAGCGGCGGCGGCAGCGAACGGGGCGCGGTCGGCAGCGGCGGCGGGACGCTCGGGCCGGGACCGGGATCGAGCATCACGATCGCATCATCGCCGGCGATGGTTCCCTCGTCGAAATCCGCGTCGAAGAGCTCTTGATCCTCGACCTCAGCGCGCCCCTCTTCGTCCGTGTCCTCGGGCGTTCCCTCCTCCGGCGTCGCGCCTTCGAACAGCGCGGGATCGAGCGTGTGGAGGGCGGTGACCTCATCCTCGCCGGTGAAATCGAGCGCGCCTTTTTCAATCGCAGAGAGCGAGCGCGTGGGGGTCGGTTGTTCCTCGGAGCTCTCGGCCGTCTGGGCCTCGGCCTCGTCCATGAGCTTTCGCGCCTCTTCGGGGCTGAGCTCGACGGTGCGGCCTTCCGTGCGCCCGACCAGGGGCACCTCGGAAGCAGGCTCGACGGGCTCGAACCCGCCTTTTTCTGCATCCACCACGGGAGCGGGAGACGTCTCCGAGAGCGCGTCAGCGGTCGGAGCAGCCTGGGGCTCTTCGTCGGTCGCTTCTGCGCCGGGCGCATCGCCGCTCTCGGGTTCCGCCTGGGCTGCTTCCGTGCTCTCGGCGGAGTCAGGCTCCTTGGATGCAGGCGTAGCCGGAGCCGTCTCTGCGTCACCGGAGGGGGCCTCGGAGGCCTCCGACTGCGCCCCGGGGCCAGCGTCTTGAGTCGGGGCCCCTTGCTCCGATTCAGTCTTGTCCGAGGCGGCCTCGGCCCGAGGCTCATCGGACTGCTCAGGCGCTGCCTCGGCCGGAGTTTCGCTCTCGTCCTTCGGAGACTCGTCCTTCCGGGACTCGGCCAGGGAACCTGCCTCGTCGGAGGCAGGCTCCTCGACCCCCGGCGGCAGCGGCGCTTCCTCCGCCTCCAGCTGGGAGGAAGGAGGCGGCAGATCGTCAGGCGACGGGGGCGGCGGGAGCGAGTCCTTGAGCCGATCCCGGAGACGCTCTTCCTTCTCCTTGCGAATGCGCTCAGCCTCGGCGAGGGCTCGTGCCCTCTCCTCGGCCTCTTTCGCCTCGAGCTCCCGGAGACGGGCCCGCTCGGCCTCCTCCGATTTCGCAAGATCCGCCGCGGTGATCTTCCGCATCTCGAGCTTAGCGCGCTCGAGGTTCTCTTTCGCCTCGAGATCGGACGGATTCAGGCGCAGCACCCGACGCCAGGCATCGGCGGTTTCTCGCGGGTTCTTGAGCTCTTCTTGCCAAAGGACCGCGACCTTGCGTGCGAGCTCCGCTCGGAGCAGCGCGTCGCGGCTGCGCAGGATCCGGTCCTCGTACAGGTGCACGAGACCACGAGTGTCGTTCGTAAGTTGATAGTGAGTTTCGAGCTGATCGGCGATCTCCGCGTCGCCGGGCGAGATCTCGTACAGCTTCTTGAGATCTTCTACCGCGCCCGCTTCATCTCCCAGACGATCCTTGCGGAGCCCGTGCCGGTAGCGGAGCAGCATCCGCACGAGCGGCGCATCGTGAACCTCTTCGAGGGCCTGACCGATGACGTCGCTGGCCGCCTTGAGGTTCCCACTGTCACTCGCGACATCTTCGAGTTCCGTGAGCGTCTCCTCTTCTGCGTGCGCGATCAGGCTGCCTCGGAAGAGCTCGAAGGCGCGCTCAGCGTCTTTGAGCTCCGAGAACGCGAGGCGCGCCGCGCGCCGCAGCAGGAGGCCGCGGGTCCGGCCGCCGTCGCGTAGCGTCTTGCCTGCCTCCGAGAGCACGTCGAGCAAGAGCCTGCGGAGTCCAGTCGTCTTGGCGCGCTCGTCGAGAGCGCGCACCTCATCGACCAGCTCGTCGAGTCCCTCGTCCGGTGTCGTGCCCGCGAGGGCCAAGGTGAGCAGTTCGAGGGCCTTGTCGTTCTCTTCGTGGCCGAGAGCGACCTCTGCGGCGCGACAGAGAGCGGAGCGACGCTCCTCGATGCTCTTGGCTCGCGCGACCTGCCTTTCATAGACCGTGATCTGGATCGCCTTGTCGTCCGTCAGGGCCGCGAGGCGCGCCAAATAAGGCTCCGCGTCCTCCGCGGGGACGCTCGAGAGCGCCTCCTCGCCGTGCACGATGGCTTCCGTCACCGGCACACCCGCGCCGTGAAGGACCTCCGCTTGACGCACGAACTCGTCGGCCCGTGCGCTGCCAGTCAGGTCCCGCCCGAGCGCCACAAAAGCTGCCCGGAGGGCGCCCACGTCCTCAAGTTCGAGCGCAATCGACTCGAGCTTCTCGGCGACCTCCCGGTCGACCCCCTTGAGTCGCGCCAGGTCCACTCCCAGGTCTCGCGCATCGGCCTTCCGGTCCGCCTCAACAAAGCGATCAAAGGCGGCGCGCAGGAGGTGATTCCGCTTCGGCCCCGGGGGCGTCATCGGCAGCCAGGCGCGGACCGACTCTGCGACCTCTCCGACGACCCCGAGCTCATCGCCGAGGCTGATGTAGCGCGTGCGCGCTTCCTCGACGCCATCTTTCGCGAAGGGCAAAAGGACCGCCATCGCGTCCTTTTTCCGATCGAGCTCCTCGACCAGGACGTTCGCGAGCTTCTCGGCCATCCGATAGGCCTCTTCGGGATCCCCTTCGAACTCGACGAGCTGCGCCTGGTAACCAGCAAACGCGGCCCAATTGCCGAGCCGCTCCGAGAGAGCGGCGATGCGTTCAACCGCGCCGAGATCGTCTTTGTCGAGCTCGATCACGATCTCGAGCGCCCTCACGGCGCCTTCGGCGTCGCCGAGCTCATCTTCGAGCAAGACCGAGAGCTTGCGTGCGTGTTCGAGCCGCACGGCGCCGGTCGTCTTTTCTGTGAGCGTTTTGTAGCTCTTGGCGCTTGCGGCGGGGTCGCCGAGCTTGAGCTCGAGCTCGGCCTTTTGGGTCAGGGCCTCGATATCGTCAGGATCGACTTCGAGGGCGATATCATAGCGGCTGAGGGCTCCGGCGTCGTCGCCGAGCTCTTGCATGAGGCGCGCCGAACGATGGGCCAGGGCGCGGAGCTCGGGTCCCTCGGAAAGGGCTTCGAGACGAGCCAGATAGCTGAGGGCTCCCGAGAGATCCCCGAGCGACTCTGCGTCGTCAGCCAGCACCCTGAGCGCCTCGGGATCTTCCTCGCTCTCGAGGAGGAGGATGAGCGCTTGGCGCATCCCCTCGTCGTCTTTGAGTTCGGTCTTGAGCACCTCGGCGGCGCGACGGAGCAGCTCCGCTCTGCGGCTCTGATTTTCATGGGCCTCGGCGAGCTCGAGCAGGAGCCGTGCCACCGCGTCGATTTGACCGTATTCGCGGTACCGAGCCTCGAGCTCGTCGGCGAGCTCCTTCTGACCGGGAGCGGTACGCACCGCCTCCAGTAGACAATCGGTCGCCCCCTGGACGTCCCCGAGAGCCGCGCGGTGATGCGCTTCGGACCTGAGGAGGTTCGCTCTCTCGACCGGATCTTTGGCGAGGTCGGCCCGCGCGCGCGCTGCCCTCGCCGCTTGCTCGCGGTCTCCGGCGCGCTCAAACTCCGCCTCCGCCTTCGCCCACAAAGAGCTATCAGCGAGCAAGTCCGCGGCCTCCGCAAAGGCGCTTCCTGCGAGGAGGGCCTCGTTCTTCTCGACGTAGAGCTCTCCGAGCAGGCGGCTATAACGGGCGCTCGTCTCAGAGGGCGCAATCTGCCGACGGAGCTCCTCGAGCAGGGCGATCGGCGCGTCTTTTTCGTCGACGGCCCGATAGGCCTCGGTCGCTTGCTCGGCGTGTTCCGGTTCGTCCGGCTCGAGACGAGCCAGGCTCGAGAGCGCGAGGGCGAGCCCGCGTTTGTCGCCTCGCTTGTCCCTTTGCAGGACAATGAGCTTTCGGAGCCGGCTCAGGCGCAGTTCGATGTCCGTCGCGACCTCCGCGCGTCGGGCCACGAGCTCTGCGAGCTCGTCCCACTTCTTCGCTTCGGACAGGGTCGCTTCGAGCTGATCCGCAGCGCTCTCGTCGGACGGGTCGAGCAGAACGAGCTGCCTTCGCGCCTCGATCGCCGCCGCCACGTCGTGGAGCGGGCCATCGGCCAGAGCCGCAGCTTCTTCGAGCCAAGCGGCTCGATCCGTCAGAGATGCGCCCTCGGAGCGCGCCGCGCGTGAGTAGAGCTCGTAGAGATCTCGGTGTTTCCCCTGGGACTTGTAGGTCGCCGTCAGGTACTCGAGAGCGTCCGGCTGGGCCGGGTTCGACGCGAGCGCCTCGCGGAAGGAGCGCTCACCTTCGGACTTCTTGGCGTGGGCAATATAGGCTTTGCCGATCGTTGCCAGGGCTTCGGCGCGCTCCTCTTCCGTCGCGCCCTTCGAGGGGCGAAGCGCTGTGATGTAACTCTCGTCGAAGGTCGTCTCGAGCACCCCGCGTAGGACCTCGCGCGCCTCACGAGCCACGGCTCCATCCGGGTTTTTCGTCAGATAGCCTGCCGCAAAAGGAGCGAGCTCGTCGCGCCGCGAGAGGGAGTCGGCGTAGAAGATGGCGAGCTGCAGCGCGCGGTCATTGCCCGCGTCGCAGCCGAGCGCGCACGTCGCGTAGGAAATGCCGTACTCGCCGTCGTACATCTCCGCCAGGCTCACAAACAAATCACAAGCCTCCGCGGCCTCCTCCGCAGGCACACGGTCGCCCGCCTGGATCCGCTCGAGAATCGCGGCGCCGAGCTGCTGTTTGAGGCCGGGATCGCTGGCATCGATCGCGAGCGCCTTGCGGAGAGCCTTCTGGAGGCCGAGGGTGTCCCCGGCGCTCCGGCACACCTCCACCTCGTCGAGGTACAGGGCGTAAGAGCGCTCCGGGTCATTTTCGAGCAGTTTTTGCTCGGCGGCGAAGAGGGGTAGCGCTTCGCTCCACTTGCCCGCGGCCTTGAGCAGCTCGCGCGCCATGTAGATCGAATATGAGTCACCCGGGTTCAGGGCGATCGCCCGTTTGTAAGCAATGAGCGCCCCATCGGGGCGCCCGAGCTCCTCCGACTGCACTCGAGCGAGCTCAATCAGCACCGCGGAGGCGACGTCGAGCAGGTCCGGCCGCGTCGGGAGTAATTTCTCAATGAGCTTGGCGCGCCGATCGAGCAGCGCCAAAACTCCCTTCAAATCGCCTTTTTCCCGGTAAATCCCGGCGAGTTTCTCGGCGGCGACCTCGTGGGTCGGGTCCTTCTCGACGGCGGACATGAGCGCCCGCACAGCGCGATGGGCGTCGTTCAGACTCGTGAGCCAGACCTGAGAAGCTTCGACGTACCAATGGGCTCCGCTCGCAGGATCCGTCGAGGTAGCGCCGGCTTTCTCCAAAAATACCGCGTAGCCACGAGGATCGGTCTGCCCATGCTCGTACGCCGCGCTGAGGGCCTCCGCGTCTCCGGGGTCCTGACCTAATCTTTTCGCAAGGGCATCCAGCTGTCGCGCATCCATTGGCTAGTTCGACGCTATCACTTTCACCCTCACTGTAGCAACGGCGCCACGATTTTGATAGGAAGGCGTTCACCGCGGTGTTTCGAGACGGGATCGGCCACAAAAGCGAGCGGCCATCCCCCCGGCCTTCGGAAGTACCCCGGCCAGCCGTTTGGCGTTTCGCTCATGTCCTCGACCTCTGAACCCACCCTCCGCACTCTCATCGAAACTAGGCGCGCCCAGGGGCAGCCCGCGAGCCTCGAGGAGGCCCTCCCCATCGCGGGAGCGCTGGCGGCCGAGCTCGCCGAGCAACATCGCGCCGGCTACACGTTCTTCGTCTACCCGAGCGCTCTGTATTTCGGCCAGGACCAGCTCTTCCACGCCGGGCCCGCTTCGGCCCAGCCGCCGACAGATCCCCGGGACCTCGCCTGTCTCCCCCCCGAGTCCCAGGGCCGGCTCCCCGGATCCGCCCGGGCCTCGGTCTACAGCGTCGGGGCCATCCTCTACGAGCTCCTTTCCCTGCAGAGCGTCGGTCCGGGCATGCGGCCCCTGTCTCAGGTCGCGCCGGGAACCCCGCCTGAGCTCGATCAGGCCCTCTCCTTCGCCCTCGCAAGCGATCCCGCCGCGCGCCCCGACGACCTCCACGCGCTGGCCCAGGCCCTCTACCAGATCCACCAACAGGTCTCGCGCGCTCCGGCCGCCGCCGCTCCCCGAGCGGCGGCGCCTGAAGCGCCCGCTCCCGTGATCACCTCCCCCGGGCCAGGAGTGGGCTCCGCCCACTTCTCCGCGCCTCAGATCCACTTCTCCCTCGGCCCCGAGGCCCCTGCTGCGCCCGCCATCCGCCCCATGCAGCACTCGATCGAGATCGACGTGTCGATGTCGCTCATGCCGAAGCCCGGTCCCGGAATGGGCGCAGAAGCTCCCCGGCCCCCCTCGCCCGGTCCCGCTCCGATCCCCGGAGCGATCCCCATGGCCCAGACGGCCGACGAGCTCCACGCGATCAAGATGCGGCTGGAGGCCGATCCCGCGCCCCGCTATGTCGTCGTGAAGAGCGGCATGGATCATGGCCCCTTCCGCGCCGTCGAGCTCCTACAGCAGATCGCGAGCCACACCTTCGAGGAGGAGGACCTTCTCCGCATCGGCGCTCACGAGCCGATCGCGATCAAAGATCACCCCGACTTCGCTCCCTTCGCGCGTCACGCGCGGCTCCATCGCCACGAAAAAGCCGAAAAGGCGGCGATCGCTCAGGCCGTAGTCCAGGAGTCGCGCAGCCTCCGCGGCAAAGCGCTGATCGGTGTGATCGCCCTCGGGCTGCTCGGGGCCGCCGCCGTCGTGTTCATCCTGACCAAACGCGGTCAGAAGAGCGATGCCGTCGCGGTCGTCGAAGAAACCGCGGCGAACGTCGAGTCAGACGCGGGCCTCGTCAAGAAAAAGTCCGTGGGCGGCGGCGTCGGCCGGGTCACCGGCTCCGTCGGAGGCATCCCCCAGCTCTCGGGCGGCATGAGCTGTGAAGCAGCCCAAAACGCCTACGTCGAGGAGATGAAGATCGGCGCCAAGGGCGGCCAGGCGGATCTCACCGCAGGCCAATTCCAGGCCATCCTCGGGCACGGAGCGTACCTCAATAGCTGTGGAGTCCCCGATAGCATGGGCGTCAACGTGTGCGCGGCCATCCAAAATGGCCGCGCTGTCGGCGTCACGGTGACGACCACCCCGCGCAATCCGCAGATCCAGTCCTGCATTGCGAGCCGAGTGCGGGCGATGAGCTTCCCGAGCCACCCGAAGCTCGACATCACCCGAACCAAGTTCTGAGGCTCGGGGCGCCCGCCCCTGAAGTCCCGCGGCGCGGGGCCGTCTTGTCCGGAATCTCGCGGCCCGCGGACAACCGCGTATAAGCTGGCAGGACGCCAAGTGATCTCGGTAGAGCGCCTCTATAAGTCCTTCGATCTGCCTGCGCTGCGAGGGGTCGCGCTCACGGTGCCCGATGGGACGATCCTCGGCATCGTGGGGCCGCCCGCTTCGGGCAAGAGCCTCACGCTCAGGGCCATCGCAGGACTCATCGAGCCGGACGCCGGGAGCATCCGCATCCAAGGCGAGGAGATGGTTGGCGCTCGTTACACCGAGCGGGCGCGGCTGCAGGAGCGGCTCGGAATGGCCTTCCAAAACATCGCCCTCTTCGAGCACCTGACGGTCGGAGAGAACGTGGCCTTTCCGCTCAAGCGGCGCGGGGTCCGCGATCCGAGCGAGATCCGGAGTCGCGTCGCCGAAGCGCTCGCAACGGTCGGCCTCGCAGGCTTCGAGGAACGCGCGGTCCAGGGGCTCTCGGGGGGCCAGAAGCGGCGCGTGGGACTCGCGCGCGCCGCGATCCATCGGCCCGCTTATCTCCTTTATGACGAGCCCGCGGCCGGCCTCGACCCGGTGACCTCCGCGCGCACGTTCGCGCTCCTCCGGCGGCAGCAAGAAAAAACGGGCGCGACGATCGCAGTCGTCTCGAGTGACGTCGCGAGTGTGCTCGGGTCCGTCGATCGCGTGGCGGTGTTCCGGGCCGGGCGCGTCGTTTACGAAGGGCCCGCCAGCGAAGCGCGGAGCGCGCGCATGGACTTCGTGCGGGAGTTTTTGGGCGGCGCCTTCTCGCCGAGCGAGAGGATCTCTGTCGCGGCGTTCGACGAACTGCTCAGCTCCTCTGGTACGCTCAAACGCCCCGAAGCTCCCCAACAAGGAGAGGGGCTTTTGGCCCACGTGCTCGCTCAAGCCAAACCCGAGGTGCCCGCTTGGAGGCCTTCACCCTCCGCCCCCCCTTGGAACTCCCCCGAGCTCCCCGGCTCAGCCGACGCAAGTGTGCCTCCTCCGAGCAGCGCTCCGGCGCGGCACTCCTGGGCGGAGGCGCCCCCGCCCCCGAGTGAGTCGGAGCCGAGCCCGCCGGACTCCTGGAGGAAGAAATGAGGGAACTTCTCCGCTTCTTCGGTGATTTCCTGCAGGGGCTCGGCGGCCTCGGGGTCGTGCTCGCCACGACCTTCGACGGCACTTTGCGCGGTAAGGTCGACGGTCGCCAGCTCCGCGACAGCCTCTTGCGGCTCGGAGTTGGCTCGATCCCCGTCATCGTCGCCACGGCGCTGTTCGTGGGCGGCATCATGGTCGTCCAATCCGCGCCCCTCATCACCCGCTTCGGGGCCCACGGACTGCTCGGCTGGGGCGCGGGTTTTGGCATCCTGCGTGAAGTCGGCCCCGTCCTCACCGGCCTCATGATTTCCGGACGCGCCGGGAGCAACAACACCGCCGAGCTCGGCACGCTCACGGTCACCGAACAGGTCGACGGTCTGCGCGCGATCGCTGTCGATCCCGGGCCCTATCTGGTCGCTCCGCGCGTCCTCGCCATCGTGCTCACGACCGTCCTCGGCACGCTGCTGTCGATGGCGGTCGCGCTCCTCGGCGCGGCTCTCAGCGGATTTGGGCTGCTCGGGGTGCACCCGGTGACTTTTTGGAACGGTCTCGTGAGCGGCCTGATCGGCCCTGAGGATGTGCTCCACGGCGCTCTCAAAGCGCTCATCTTCGGGATCATCATCGGCGCTACGAGCACCTCCTTCGGCCTGCACGCCCGGGGCGGCGCGCCCGGGGTGGGTCGCGCGGTGAATCAAAGTGTCGTGCTCTCGGCGCTGATGATCTTCGTCTTTGATGCTCTCGTTTCTTTTGCCGCGGAGGCGCTCGCACCATGAGTCAACCTGAGGACGAACCGGTGCTCCGCACCCGCGACGAGATTCGGCGCGCCTCGATCCCCCCGAAACAGACGGAGCTCGTCGTGCAGAGGCCGATGCCCGGCTTCGTTCTGCCGAGCGACGAAGAAGGCAACATCTTCCGAACCATGAGCGCGGTGACCGCGGCGTTTCCGCGCCTCGAGCGGGGCGGCGTCAGTGATCGCATCGCCGAGGACGGCATCCGCTCCCTCGGGTTCGTCGCCTTGGTCCTCGCCTTCGTGAGCTCGATTTTGGTCTACCAGGCGGGCATTCAGGCCGCCCGCGTGGTCCCGGACATGACCACGATTGGCCCGAGTTATCTCGAGATCCTGACGCGGGATCTGGCCGCCACCCTCACCGCGCTCATGCTCGCCACCCGCGTCGGCGCGGGGATCGCGGCCGAAATCGGCGGCATGCGCGTCACCGACCAGCTCGACGCGCTCCGCCTCTCCGGCGCCGATCCCGTCGTGACCTTGGTCTTGCCGAGGGTGCTCGCGAGCCTCATCTACACGCCCCTCATCACCCTGATCGGCGGGGCGGTCGCCGTGGTCTCGGGCGTCGCGACAGGTTATTTCGCCTTCGAAATCAACCCGACCACCTTCCTCGACTTCCGCTTCGTCGACGGAGTCGACATCGCCATGGGCATCGTCAAGAGCCTCGTCTTTGGCGCAGCGGTGCCGCTCGTGAGCTCCCACGCGGGCCTCTACGCGGAGGGCGGTTCCCGGGGCGTCGGCGACGCGACGACCCGCGCAGTGGTTCAGTCGTCCCTCGCCGTGATCATCCTCGGCTTCATCATCGGCGCCTTCGTCGAAATCGTGGGGGGGTCTTGATCGAGCTCATCGGGATCCACAAGAGCTTCGGCGAAAAGGTCATCTTGGACGGCGTCGATCTCAGCGCCAAAGAAGGCGAGATCCATTTTGTGATTGGCACCTCCGGCGCCGGAAAAAGCGTGCTGTTGAAGCACATCGTAGGCCTGCTCCGGCCGGACCGAGGCCAGGTCCTGGTCGATGGCGTCGACGTGACCCATTTCACCGAAAAACAGTTCTATCCGATCCGAAAGAAGTGCGCGCTCGTGCTCCAGCACGCGACGCTCTTCGACTCCATGACGTGTGAGGAGAACGTGAGTCTACCTCTCCTCAAACACACAGACCTCAGCGAAAAAGCGGCGCTCGCTCGGGCTCGGAGCCTGCTCGAGGAGGTCGGGATGGCCGACTATGCGACGGCGCTGCCGGTGCGGCTCGGGGACGGCATGAGAAAATCGGTCGCCGTTGCCCGCGCTTTGGCCCTCGAGCCCGAGTACATGCTGTTCGACGAACCGACGACCAGCCTCGACCCCCTGAGCGCCCGCCGCGTCGACGCGCTGATCGCCGAGCTGGCCGAGAAGCGAGGCGTGGGCTGCATCGTGGTGTCCCACGATCTGCCGAGCATTTTTGGCATCGCACACCGGGTGACGATGCTCTACAAAGGGAAAGTTCTTGCGAGCGGCACGCAAGAGGACTTGCTCGGGTCGACCGATCCCGTCGTAGGGCAGTTCATCCACGGCAAACCGGAAGGCCCCCTCGAGACGACATGAGCGAACGATCGATGGAAATGAAAGTGGGCGGGTTGATGGCGCTGTCCGTCGTCCTGCTCGTGGGTTTCGTCGTCATGATGGGAGGGCTCAGTTTGCAGCCGAGCCACCGCATCTTCGTCGAATTCGAGAACCCCGGCGGTCTGCAGTCCGGCTCACCGGTGCGCATCGCGGGCATCCGCGTGGGCCGCGTCCAGGCCATCGAGTTCCGAGGCGATCAAATCAGCCCGCGCACAGGACAAAAGGCGCCTCCGGTGCGCGTGGTCGCCGCCATCGACGCCAACTACAAAAACGTGATCCACGAGGATGCGGTCTTCTTCATCACCGCTCAAGGGGTGCTCGGCGAGATGCACCTCGCCATTGAACCCGGAACGCCTTCGCTCCCGGTGCTCCCTTCCGACGCGACAGTGCTCGGCGTCTCCCCGCCCCGCATCGATCAGCTGCTCGGGGAAGGTTACGAACTAATGCACCGCGCCTATGAAGGCGCCGTCGGCCGCGAGAAACAGATCGGCGAGACCATCGACGCTCTGCATCAGACCCTCAAGGGCACCGCTGCGCTGCTCGGCGATCGAAAAGAAGAGGTCGACCTTCTCCTGAAGCGGGCCGACTCGATCGCAGCCCACAGCGAAGAGCTCCTCGCCGCCGTTCGGACGCAGTACGTCGACGGCCCGCGCATCGAGCGCATCCTGACTCGCCTCGACAACATCACCCGCGTCCTCGACGAAAACCTAGAGCCGATGCTGAAGGACACGCGCACTGTGCTGAAAGATGGGAGCGCCGTTGTCAGCGTCCTGGCCGAGCCGGAGCAGCTCGAGACCATCCGCGTCGCCGCAAAGGACACCAAAGCCCTGCTGACGACGGCCAAATCCGTGGCAAACGACGCCCAGAGCATCGTTTCGGAGATCAAGGCCGGCAAAGGCAGCGCCGGGGCGCTCTTGATGGATGAAGCGCTTTATGACGATTTGCAGGAGCTCGTACGAGACTTGAAACAAAATCCGTGGAAGATTCTCTGGAAGGACTGATCTTCGCTCGAGATCTTCTGCGCCCCCTCGCACGTCCAAGTCCCTGTGGTCACCGAACCCACCGAAAATGAGGCAACACGAAGGTGCCCTCTTTACGAGAGTGCTTGACGCTGTTCCAGTCTAGTTGATACTTCCCGGCCGGCTCTACCGGTCCCCCCTCCGCTCCCCCCTACAGATCATGGCTGAAAAGGAAGAAAGCTCCGTACTGTTCTCGCTCCAGGAATTGATGACCCTGGAGGAAGGACGCATCGCCGAAGAAGAGGCTGAAAAAGCCCGCCGGGAGGCCGAAGCTCGCGCGAAAGCCGAGGAGGAAGCCCGCCGCCAGCGCGAAGAGGAAGAGGCCCGCCTGCGCGCCGCTGAAGAAGCCCGCCGCGCGGAGGAGCTCCGTCGTCGCGAGGAAGAAGCGCGCATCGAGGCCGCTCGCCAGGCCGAAATCGACAAGGCGCGCATGGAGATGGAGCACAAGGCGCGCATGGAACAGCTCGCTCAGCAGCAGTCCCATGAGGCGCAGCTCGCCGCCATCCAGCAGGACAAGAGCAAGAAGAAGCTGAAGCTGATGGTCGCCGGCTCGATCGCCGTGCTCATCCTCGGCGGCATCGGTGCCTTCTCCTACTTCTCCTCCGCGCAGGCCGAGGCCGAAAGGAAGCAGGCCGCTCTCTTGGCACAGCTGGAAGCCGCCAAGGCCGAAGCGGATCGCAACGTGCGCGAGCTGCAGTCGAAGCTCGAAAATACCGCTTCGCTCGGCGAAGCCGAAAAGGCCAAGCTCGAAGAAGAGCTCCGCAAGGCAAAGGCCGCTGCCGAGAAGGCGGGCCAGGACGTGAAGGAGACCCGCAGCACGGGCGCCGCCGCGTCGAAGCCGCGCTCGACGGGCAGCTCGAGCGCCCCCGCCGCGAAGCCGCGTCCCTCCGGTCCGGATTGCGCTCCGGGCGATCCGATGTGCGGGAACCTGTGAGCTCTCAGGGAGAGAGTGCGTTGGAAGAAGCCAGAAAACGGCTGATCTTCGCGCTCGACTATGACAGCCCCGGCGAAGCGGAGACGCGCGGCCGGGAGATCGGTCCGTATGTCGGGTGTCTGAAGGTCGGCCTCGAGCTCTTCATCCGCGGCGGTCCTCAGATCGTGCGCACGCTCCGCGCTCAAGGAGCTCAGATCTTCCTCGATCTGAAGCTCCATGACATCGCCGAGACCGTCGACCGAGCCGTCGCCTCCGCCGCCCAGCTCGGGGTGACCTACCTGACGCTGCACGCCTCCGGTGGGCCGCGCATGCTCGAGCGAGCACAGGCCCGCGCCGAAAAAGAAGGCGGTCACCTGAAGCTCCTCGCGGTCACGGTCCTGACTTCTCTCGACGCTCAAGATCTCGAGCGCATCGGCTACCGCGCCGATCCCCGCGCCCAGGCGGAGCGCCTCGCCCTGCTCGCCAAGGAAGCGGGACTCGCGGGCCTGGTGTGCTCGGCCCAGGAGGTCCGCGAGATCCGCGCCGTCGTCGGTCCGTCGATGCTCCTCTGCACCCCCGGAATCCGTCCGACAGGGAGCGACGTCGGCGACCAGAAGCGCGTCGCCAATCCCCGGGATGCGCTCCTCGCCGGTTCCGATCTGCTCGTGGTCGGCCGCCCGATCCGCGACGCAGCCGACCCCATCCAGGCCGCCCAAGGCATCCTGCGCGAAATGCGCGGGGCCCTCGAGACGCCCCGTGCCGAGGCCTAATCGCCCTGGTCCGGGCCGCGGCGCCGCTCGGCCGAAGAAGCCCGATGGCCCGAGTGGCCCCCCGGGCGCGCCTCGCCTGATCTTGGGTCAGAACCCGGTGCGCGAGGCGATCGCTGTGCACGGCTCCCAGCTCGGCTTCGTCCTCATTGAACACGACCCGAACCCGCGCCTCGCCGCCCTCGGCCGCTTCGCCGCCGACCACGGAGTGCGCGTCGAGAGCGCACCGCGCGGGGAGCTCGACCGCATCGGCGGCAGCGGGCGGCATCAGGGAGTGCTGGCCTGGGCCCCGGAGCTCGAGCTCATCGCCCCCGAGGCTCTGCTCGATGACCCTGAGCTCCTGGCGCTCGCCCTCGATGGCGTCGTCGACCCCCAGAACTTCGGCGCCGTGATCCGGAGCGCCGTGGGGATCGCCCGCGCCCCCGTCGTCTTCGGAGAGAACGCCTCGGCTCCCCTCACTCCCGCGACCTTCCGAGCCTCGGCCGGCGCGGTCGAACACGCCCGGCTCTGCCGTGTCCGCTCGCTCCCCGCCTTCCTTGTCGATGCTCGGGCCCGCGGCGCGACCATCGTTGGCCTCGTCCCCGACGGAGACTTGGCCCTCGAAAACGTCCCAATGAGCGGGCCCACGGTCCTCGTGATTGGCAGTGAAGAGGCGGGCCTGCAGCGGGCCACCCGCAAGGCTTGTACACACTTTGCCCGCCTCACTTCGAGCGGCGCGGTCCAATCCCTGAACGCCTCCGTCGCCGCCGGCGTCGCCCTCTACCTGGCGGCCATGGCCCGAAGGTCCTAAGCCGCAGACCTCACCCCAACCTCACTCGTACGCCAAGAAAGCCCCCTTTCTTCCCTTCTTGGAGTCGCCGGGCTCCCCTGCCCTCGGCCAAGCCCCCACGGCGAGTGCCCTCCTCCCCCCGCCTCCTCGGGGGGCCCCCACCGGACGCTCTCCCCCGGACGCCCCTTCACTCGGCGCCGCCGGCGGGCCTTCGGCCCGCCTCCCTCCGAACCACCCAACTCACCGTCGCCCGTCGACGCCCCGGGTACGCTCCCCGCGCCCCGGGCGCCCCCGTTTCGGGGCTTCTTGAGGTCACGTCGCTCGATGTACACCCCCCGCGCCCCGGGCGCCCCCGGCGCCTCCGGCGCTCTCCCAGACGCCCCTTCACTCGGCGCCGCCGGCGGGCCTTCGGCCCGCCTCCCACCGGACCACCCAACCCACCGTCGCCCGTCGACGTCCCCGGGTACACTCCCCGCCCCCCGGGCGCCCCCGGCGGAACGCCGATGCCCCTTTTTGAGTCGACGTACCCTCCCCGCGCCCCGGGCGCCCCCGGCGCCTCCGGCGCTCTCCCAGACGCCCCTTCACTCGGCGCCGCCGGCGGGCCTTCGGCCCGCCTCCCACCGGACCACCCAACTCACCGCCGCCCGTTGACGTCCCGGGTACACTCCCCGCCCCCCCGCCGGACGCCGCATCTCCAGGTCATCCCGTGGCGTCCCGCCCGGGCCCCCGCGCGCTCCATTCAATAGAACGCGCGCTCGCCAAAATATAAGAAGAAATTTCTAAGAGAATTCAATCAGTTGCCAGGTAACCCTTCAAGTTTTTCTTCACCCGGCCCCCGCTAGCTTCCGGAGCTCGTTGAGTATTTGTTCAGCGTCCCTGAGGTTCGCGTCCGGCCCGAAACTGACCCGAAGCGCCCCCCGCGCCGCCTCTCGTCCGAGCATAGCCTCGATGCCCGGAGACGGCTCCGCGGTGCCCGCCGAACAGGCGCTCCCGCTCGAGACCGACCAGCCTCGAAGGTCGAGGGCGGCCACGAGCTCGTCCCCCTGCCAACCCGGAAGCCGAAAGTTCGAGACGTGGGGGAGACGCGGGACCTCCGCGCCGTGCACAGTTCCGCCGAGCTCCCGGACCCCCGCTTCTAGAAGCCCCCGCGCGGCCTCCGCCCGAGCGAAGCCGGCCCGGAGCTCCTCGAGCTCGCGGAGCGCTCGCTCGAAGCCCGCGGCGAGCGCCGCGTCCTGAGTCCCGGGGCGGAGCCCGCGCTCCTGAGCCCCGCCGCGCCCGAGCGGCACGGGCGCACGCCCGCAGCGAAAGGCGAAGACGCCAATCCCCTTGGGGCCCCGGATCTTATGGGCAGCGATGGACAGACTGTCGGCGCAGGCGAGGGACTCGTTGTGGGGGCCCCGGCCGAGGAGCTGGACCGCGTCGACGTGGAGCTCGACCCCGAGCTCGTCACAGAGGGCCCGGGCCCCCTCGAGGGGCTGGAGGACGCCCGTCTCGTGGCTTGCCGCCAAGAGAGCCAGGAGCGGTCGGCCGCCGAGCTCTCCGGTCTCCTTGAGCTCTTCGAAGGCCGCTCGGACCGCCTCGAGCTCGATGGTGCCGTCCGGGCGCGCCGGGACGAAGCGAACGGGCCGACCGCGGGCGCGGTACTCTTCGGCCATCTTGCTGACCGAGGGGTGCTCGAGCCAGGAGGTGACAATCGAACTCGCCCCTGAGAGGGCCAGATGGTTCGCTTCGGTGGCGCTCCCGGTGAAAAGGACATCCCGCGGATGCACCCCGAGCACCCCCGCGGCCGTCTCGCGGGCGCTCTCGAGGAGCTTTCGGGCCTGCCGCCCGTGCCCATGAACGCTCGACGGATTCCCCCAGGCGACCTCCCGCGCCGCCGCCATCGCCTCGAGCACCCCCCCCGAGGGCGGCGTCGTCGCGTTCCAGTCGAGGTAGCGGTTCATGGCGCGGCAGGCGGACGCGAGGTGGCGTCCGGACCCGGCAGCTCGAGGCGGAAGACCGCCCCTTTGAACTCGACGCCGCCGATCGTGATGGGATTGGGAGAGAAGGAGATGTCTCCGCCGTGCCCTCGCGCGACCCCGCGCACGAGCGCGAGCCCGACCCCGGTTCCGCCCTGAGCGCGGGTCGGGGTCCCATCGATCTGGAAAAATGGCTCAAAAATGCGCTCTCGGTAAGGCTCGGCGATGCCCGCGCCCTCGTCGGCGACGATGATCTCGACCCCGGATCCGAAAGGCTGAACCAAGAGCCCAATGCGTCCGCCCGACGGACTAAACTTGCTCGCGTTTTCGAGCAGCTGCGAAAGGGCGCGCCCGAGCCGCGGACCATCGCCCCGCAAAGGGAACGCCGCCGCCCCCGGGATGTCTTCGATGAGGGTCTGGGACTTCTTGCGGCGCAGCTCGAGGGTCTCCTGCTCCGCTTCCCGCAGCACCTGCAGCAGGTCCAAGGGGGAGCTATGGAACTTCAACTTGCCCGTCTCGAGACCGGTCACATCGAGCAAGTTATCGATGAGCCCGCGCAACCGATCGACACATTGGCTCAGGGAGCGCAGCGCCTTCTGCTGTGCCGGGGTGAGCGTTCCGAGCTCCTCGTCGAGCAAGAGCTTCGCGTAGCCGACGATCGGGGTCATGGGGGTCGAGAGCTCGTGGGAGATGTTTCGATAAAACTCCTTGCGGGCCTGGTCGAGCTCGATGAGCCGCTCGTTGGCCTGGGAGAGCTCGGCGACCTTCTGCTCCAGGTGGCCCACGATCCTTTGGCTCTGCTGCCGCAGGTGTTCCCCGGACTCTTCTGCGTTCAACCCCTCGCGCTTGCCGCCGAGGTAGGACTCGACGACGTCGACGAAGGTGCGCGCGTTGATCGGCTTCTGCATGAAGCCCGTGCAACCGACGGAAAGGCTGGTGTTTCGGCTCCCTTCGGCGGTGACCGCGATGATCGGCACGTCCTTGAGGGAGGGCAGCGAGCGCAAACGCAGCGTCACCTCGTAGCCATCGAGTCCGGGGATCGCGATGTCGACGAGGATCAGATCGAAGGATCCTCTTTGCGCCTTCTTGATACCATCGATGCCGTCGGTCGCGTCGACGACCTCAAAGCCGGCCGGGGTCAAGAGCTTGCGGACGAGCAGACGGCTCGCGGGATCATCCTCGATGTACAATATGCGACGCATGGCGGCTCTTTCCCTGGTACATCCCAGGAGGCTGCGCGAGGTTCAAGGGGAACGCGCTCCGGCGATAGGAAAGCCGCGCATTTTCCTGGCGCCGAGGTTGCTGCGTGGCAGGAACTGGGGTTATGAGGGCGCGAGCTTTCGCCCGCCCAGGAGCCTTCCTTCCTCATGTCCAGCGCCCCCTCCGAGAGAACGGCCGCGCGTAAGCGGATCCTGATCGCCGATGACGATCCCGCCATCAGCCGTCTCCTCGAGCGGATCCTCGGCTACGAGTTCGACGTCGCCACCACGAGCGACGGGCGCGCCGCGCTCCAGCTCGCCGAACAGATCCATCCCGATCTCATGATCCTCGATGTGATGATGCCTGGACTCGATGGGTTCGCCGTCGCCGCACAAGCACGAAATATTCCGGGCCTGCGCACCGTTCCTATCATTTTCCTCACAGCCCGGGACAACGCGAGCGACACCATCAAAGGCATCCAAGCCGGCGCTCGCCACTACATCACGAAGCCCTTCAAGATCGACGACGTCACCGCGAAAGTGCGCAAGACGCTCGGCCTCTGAGCCTCTCCCCCGTGTCCGTGCCGAGCACTCTCTCCACCCCGAGCGCCCCCGCCTCGCCCTCCCTCGGGCTGGGCCTCTTGGCCGCGGCCCTCTCCGGCCTCCTCTATTTCCTCTCCTTCCCAGGCGTCGACCTCTGGCCCCTCGCCTTCATCGCCTGGGTCCCCTGGCTCATCGCCCTCGAGTCGATGACGCCCAAGCGCGCTACCTGGTCCGGGCTCGTCATGGGCATCGTGAGCGGCGTGGCTGGGTTTCACTGGCTCCTCGAGATGCTCGAGACCTTCAGCGGTTTCCCGACGCCGCTCTGCGCACTCTTCATGCTGATTGTGTGCGCGTATCAGGGCGCTCGCTTTGCGCTCTTCGGGTTTCTTTATGCCCGCGGAGCCCAGAACGGTTACGTGCGCGGCTTCGTCTTCGTCGCAGCCTTCGCGGCGAGCGAGCTGCTCTGGCCGATGCTGTTCCCGTTCACGTTCGCCGCCTCCGCGGTGCCGCTGCCCATCCTGCTCCAGACAGCGGATCTCGGCGGACAGCTCGCCGTCGCGCTCGCCTTGCTTGGCCCGAACTGGGCTCTTGCGCGGCTGATCCTGACCGCGCTCTCCCTCCGCAAAGCAGGGCTCCCCCTCGGCCGTCCGCTCTTCACGGCGAATCGGGGCGCGCTCGTCGGCGGCTTCGGGGTCCTCGCCATAAGCCTCGTCTACGGCAAGCTGCGCCTGGGCCAAATCGACGCGGCCCTCGCCCAAGAGGATAAGATCCAGGTCGGCCTCGTCCAAGCCAACATGGGCTTGATGGAGAAGCGGACGAACTACGAAGAAGGCCGCCGTAGACACCTCACCCTGACCCAGAAGCTCCGCAAAGAAGACAAAGCCGAGCTCGTGATCTGGGCCGAGACTTCCCTCGCCGGCGCTGTCGAAGAGAGCGAAGCCTACGCTTATTACGAGCGGAACCTGACGCGCTCGCTCAAAGTTCCGACGATTCTCGGAGCAGTGCTCGTGCGCGAGGTCGACGACGCCCGCGGCCACGTCTACTTCAACTCGGCGCTCATCGCCGACAAAAAGGGCAAGATCCAGGGCCGCTACGACAAGCACTTCCTGCTCGCCTTCGGGGAGTATTTACCCTTCGGGGAGGCCTTCCCTGAGCTCTACGAGATCTCCCCGCGCTCAGGTCGCTTTACACCGGGCACGACCCTCGAGCCGATCCCCTTCGGGGACCATTCGATCGCGCTCATCATTTGCTACGAAGACATCGTCCCGAACTTCGTCAACCGTCTCATGAACACGGGCAACCCCGAGCTCATCGTCAACATGACGAACGACGCCTGGTTCGGCGACACCATCGAACCCTGGCAACATTTCGCGCTCTCCGTCTTCCGCGCCGTCGAGCACCGCCGCTACTTCGTGCGCTCGACGAACAGTGGCGTGAGCGGCTTCGTCGATCCCGCTGGGCGCATCCTGGCGAAAACGAAGACCTTCGAACAAGCCTCCCTCGCGGCCCCTGTCTCCTTCCGCACCGAGCGCACCCTCTACCAGTTCCTCGGCAACGCTCCCGACTGGGCCCTCAGCGTGATCGCGATCGTCCTCGCCTTCACCCGGCGCTTCCCCTGGCTCCGAGCCCGCGCGGTCACGCCCTAACGCCCCTCACCTTCGGCGCCTGAGTGGACCCCTAACGCCCCTCACCTTCGGCGCCTGAGTGGACCCCTGACGCCGCTGTCAGACCTCATGGGAGCTTCCGCCTATTTGGCAGCGCCCCGGCCGGCATTCCGCCCCCAGCGGACCGACGTATATGGCTAAAATCTTGAAGCTTTTAGCCGTCGTTGGGGTCAGCGCGCCGTTTCCGCGCCTTCGCTCTCGCCGATTCTACCCCTGGCACAAATCCTGCTTAACACTCAGCAAGCAAATTTTTGCCCGGAGCCGACGGCGCTGGATTCTTGACCCTGAGCGCCGAACTGACAAAACCTGATCCGAACTCGCCATGCTTCGCTTGAAACCCGCTCTCGCCCTCGTCTCGCTCCTCTCTCTTGGCTCGCTGATGAGCGCTGCTTGCTCTGTTGTCGTAGGAAGCGACGGAGATTTCGGAGGTGCTCCGAGCTCCGGCGGGAAAGGTTCCGGGGGCAAGGGTTCCGGAGGAAAGAGCGGCACGGGCGGAAAGGCGAGCGGAGGCTCTGCCGGCGAGGCGAGCAGCGGCGGCGGCACGGGTGGTCAGGGCGGAGGCGCCCAGGCGAAGCTCGACTGTCAGGCGGACGGGACCGCCGAAGGCAGTTACGCTCCCCCCGCCCGTTCGAGCGCTTGTTCCGAGTGTCTCCTGACGAACTGTGGGAGCGAATTCCGGACCTGTTACTCCGTCGATCCTGACAGCTCCTGTCTCTACGGCTCGACCTCCTACATGGTGGATGGCGGCACGGTCGAAGGCGAGTTCGACTGTATGCTCGAGTGTTTCGCGGCGCTCGTCGCTGATGAGGACTTCATCGGCGATGAGGTCGATCTCGAGAGCTGCCAGATGCAGTGTGGTTCCGCCGAGTGCGATCCCGAGCTTGCCAGCCCCGTCACCACGGACCTTGCCGCGTGTCTGCTCGGCCTGACAACGGACGAGGATCCGGACGGTTGCCAGGCGGAATGTGGGCTCTGAGCGCAGAAACCCGCTTCTGGCTTTCGAGAACCGTCGTGAACGCCCTCACAGTCCCCGAGCCTTTGTGCTAGAGTCCGCGCCGTAATGTTCACTGTCGGTTGCGCCGGCTTCGCCGTCCCCGCCACGCGCTATTTCAAGGAATATTTATTCGTTGAGATCCAAGAGACGCATTTGGCTATTCCTGGACAAGGAACGGTACGCCGCTGGGCCCGTGAGGCACCGAAGGGTTTCGAATTCGCCTTGCTCGCCCCGCGCGAATGCGCTCAAGAAAACTTCAAGCTGAGCCCGACGGTCACTTCGTCCCTCGAGGGCCTCGCGACCGTTCGCGATCAGCTCAACGCCACCACCGCCGTCTTCACGGCGCCCCCCGAGTTCGCCCCCACACGCACGAACAAAGGGAACCTGCGCGAATTCTTGAAGGCTGTGCTCCCCTCCTACCAGCGGGTCGTCTTTGAGGCGCCCGGCTGGAAGCCGGATGAGGCGGACGCCCTCGCGGAAGAGGTCGGCTGTTTGGCTGCCCGCGACCCTCTGTCCCACGGCCTCTCGAAGCGCCAGGAAGCCTACTATCGCCTGCCCGGCCCGGCCGGTCGCAAGAGCCGCTACGAAGATCCCGCGATCGAAGAGCTCGCCATGATCGCTGACGGCGGCCGAGACCAAAAGGCCCACTACATCTTCGCCAACGTCGATATGTTCTCGGACGCCAAGCGCTTCCGAAAAGCGGTCGGCGAGTGAGCTGAGCGGTGTTTCGTCCGTACGGCCCCACGGGAGGCCCGGATGCGGCGGGTTCCCGTCCAACCCCCAGCCGCGACGGAGGACGCGCGGCCATTTTCAGTCAACGGCAGAGACTCCACCAAGCAACGGCAGAGATTGCACCGAGCGCCCGAGGGGCGCGTGCGAAAATCGCCCCCCCGGGGCCCCTGGCGCGTGCCGCCGCGCCTCGAATGCGTCGACGCTCAGAGCGTCCGCGGAGGCCTCGGTCGCGGCGCGGACAGCGCACTCTGCCTCGGCGGTCATGAAGGCCCCGTCGACCCTCAAGCGCTCTTGAGGGTCACCCCGGGCCCCACCTGCTCGCCCCCCAAGCACCGGCCCCCGGCGTGGGGCGGCTCTTCCTAGGAACCCGGCGCGGACCTCCAGCATCTTGGGAAAAGGGTGCGAATCCCTGTCCCGCCGCTCTCGAAATTCTCACTTACCCACAAGCCACCCACAGGCCGCGCCCAGCCCCCACCCCCGCGCTGCCCCCAATCGCAACAAACCCCGCCATTTTGGCTCGATCGACCCACTGCGGCCGCCCACAGGACCCTGGGGACATCCTTGGGATTGTTTAACGTTAAACAACAATTTATCCACATGAGCGCGCCTGTTCACCCGAAGCCATGTGTCCACTGTGCGAAGGCTCATGTGTGAGAAGGTGGAGCAAGACGCGGCAGCAGCCGAAGCTCCCGAAACTGGGCGCCCGCGAAGCGATGCTTCTGTTGAGCCCGCCGCGGTGCCGAAGCGTCTAAGTTCACGTTTTTGGTTGGAGTCGCCGATCCGGGGGACGCTCCTTGGCCCACACGGCGAGTGCCCGGGGAGCTCTTTGGCGGGAAACTGTCGTGCTGTCGTCGTGGCGACGGGAAGGCACGCCGGATAGAAACGGGAAAACGGCGGACGCGGAGGCCGACAAGCTCCCCGCGCTCGCTCGCTGCGAATCCAACCACGAAGAAACAGGAGGGCGCCTTGGTGCAGATCCACATCGGAAACAATATCCGCCGGCTCAGAGACAAAAAAAGCCTGGACTCAGGAGCACCTCGCGGAGGCGGCCGGGATCTCGCCCCGCACTGTTGCAGCGGGCGGAAGATGGTGTTCTCTCCGCGGAGACGCTCCGCTCTCTGGCCGCCGCCTTCGACGTCACCCTCGAGGAGCTCACATACGACGCGAGCGCCTACCCCTCCATCACCCCGTTTCTCTACTACGAGGACGGAGCCAGCTTCGACTGGCTGGTGCGGGTGTTTGGGTTTACGGTGCGCATGAAGGTGCCCGGCCCCGGCGGCACGGTGGTGCACGGAGAACTCGAACACCGCGGGGGCATCGTGATGGTGGGCATCGTGTCCCCCGAGCACAAATGCCTGAGCCCGAAGCTCGCGGGCGGCGTCCAGACCCACGGGCTCTATGTCATCGTCGATGATGTAGATGCCCACTGCGCTTCCGTCCGCGAAAAAGGCGCCAAGATCATCGTCGAGCCGATGAACGAACACGGGCACCGACGCTACGTGGCGGAAGATCCCGAGGGATACCACTGGATGTTCGCCGAGATCCTGGGGTGACGCGCCCGGAGGGCGTCAAGGCGCTCCCGCGTACGGCAGCGCCCGGATGGAACGAAATCAGCCCGCGTGCGGGGAGCGTCCGGAGGAAGCCGCGTTCGGGAGCCCTCGGGCTCCCGCTGCTCGTTTGTTATCCGACGATGAGGTTCAGGATCTTGCCGTCCACGTAGACAACCTTCTTGATGGCCTTGTCGCCGATGGCTTGGCGGACGCCACCGTCGGCCAGAGCGAGCTCCTGGACCTGATCCTGGGTGCTGTCGCGGGGCACCGTGACGCGGCCGCGCACCTTGCCGTTCACCTGGACCGGGATCGTGATCACATGGTCGATGCAGTACTCGTCGTTCCAGGTCGGCCAGGTCGCGTCCGAAAGACAGGCCGCCCGCGCCTCCTCGAGGGGCCGCCTCTCTTCGAGACCGAGCCGCACGGCGCAGTCCTCCGCGAGATGCGGCGCAAAGGGGCACAGGCAGAGCAACAGCGTGCGAAGCGACGAGCGCGGCACCTCGGAGAGCGACGAGAGGTGATTGGCGAAGATCATCATCGTCGAGATGCAGGTGTTGAAGCGGAGACCCTCGAGGTCTTGGGTCACCTTCTTCACCGTGCGGTGCTCGAGCTTCTGGGTTTCCTCCGAAGGAGCGACGTCCCGGGCCTTGTGGGTCAGGGCGTCGACCTTGTCGAGGAAGCGGCGCACGCCAAGGATGCCGCTCGTTTGCCAGGGCTTCACCTGCTCGAGCGGTCCCATGAACATCTCGTAGAGACGCAGGCTGTCCGCGCCAAACTCCTCGATCACGTCGTCGGGGTTCACGACGTTGCCGCGAGCCTTGCTCATCTTCTCCGCGACGGGCAGGAGCTCAACGCCGTACTCGGGGTGCACCGGCTTTCCGTCGCGCAGGGTGATCTGACTCTCGACGAGATAACGAGCTTCGAGAGCGAGTCCGTCCCGGGAGTACCCGCCGCCTTCTGCGTCCGGGCGAATCGCCGTATCCGTACCGGGAAACGCGTTTTTCACCGAGCCATCGGGAGCGAGCTCGACGAAATAGCGGTACACCATGCCCAGGATCATCCCCTGGTGCACGAGCTTCAGAAACGGCTCCGGGTGCTTCACGATGCCGGCGTCGTAGAGCACCTTGTGCCAGAAGCGGGCGTAGAGGAGATGGAGCACGGCGTGCTCGCTGCCGCCGACGTACAGATCGACGGGCATCCAGGCGTCGTAGGCCTCCTCAGAGAAGGCTTTTTCCTCGTTCCTCGGATCGAGGTAACGTAGATAATACCAGCAGGAGCCCGCCCACTGGGGCATGGTGTTCGTCTCCCGCGCGTACCACTTTCCGTCCTTCTGGAAGAAGCGCCAATCGAGGGCCTTCACGAGGGCACCGGCCGGATCGCCGGGGCGGAAGTCGTCGAGATCAGGGAGCTCGAGGGGCAGTTCACTTTCTTCGAGCGGAATCGGCTTCGAATAGTCGATCGTGTAATCGGCGCCCTTGCGTGGGTCCCCGTCCGTCTCTACGGGGAAGTAGATCGGGATCGGCTCTCCCCAGTAGCGCTGGCGAGAGAAGACCCAGTCGCGCAGCTTGTAATTCACCTGCCGTACGCCGAGGCCCTTCTCCTCCAGGTACGCGATCATCGCGTTCTTCGCGTCGGGCGTCTTTTTGCCGTCGATGAGCGGCGAGCGCACAGCGATCCCGTCGTCGACAAAAGGCTCTTCGAGGCCGTCGTGTAGGGTCCCGTCCGGGCTCACCACCTCCACGATCGGCAGCCCAAAGGCCTTGGCAAACTCGAAGTCGCGCTCATCATGGGCCGGAACGGCCATGATCGCGCCGGTGCCGTAAGCGCCGAGCACGTAGTCGGCCATGTAAACCGGGATCTTGTCACCGCGGAGCGGGTGCACCGCGTAGCTGCCCGTGAACACGCCGGTCTTCTCCTTGGCAGAGGTGCGCTCGAGATCGCTCTTTCGCTTGGCGCGCTCCTGGTACGCGGTCGCGACCTCGCGCTGCTCAGGAGCGATGAGATCGCTTGCGCGGGGGTGGTCCGGAGCGATCACGAGATAAGAAGCGCCGTAGAGCGTGTCGGGGCGCGTGGTGAACACCTCGATCGGGACGGGCCCGGAGGCGGCCCGCGCCTCGAAGCGCACGCGCGCCCCTTCACTGCGCCCGATCCAATCGCGCTGTTTTTCTCGGGTTTCGGGCCAGTCGAGCCCGTCGAGCTCACTCGCCAGGCGGTCGGCGTAAGCGGTGATCTTGAGCTGCCATTGACGCAAGGGGCGTCGCTCGACAGGGTGGTTGCCGCGTTCGCTGCGCCCGTCGATGACCTCTTCGTTGGCGAGGACGGTCCCGAGCGCCTCACACCAGTTGACGGGAATTTCGCTCTGAAACGCGAGGCCTCGCTCGAAGAGCTTCAAGAAGATCCACTGGGTCCAGCGCACGTAGTCGCGGGACGTGGTGTTCACCTCGCGGTCCCAGTCGTAGGCGAACCCGAGCGCCGAAAGCTGCTTCCTGAAGCGCTGGATGTTCTTCTCGGTGGTCTCGCGCGGATGGGTCCCGGTTTGGATCGCGTACTGCTCCGCGGGCAAGCCAAAGGCGTCGAAGCCCATGGGATGGAGCACGTCGTCGCCCTTCATGCGCCGGTAGCGCGCAACGATGTCCGTGGCGGTGTAGCCTTCAGGATGTCCTACGTGGAGACCGCTCCCGCTCGGATAGGGGAACATATCGAGGACATAATACTTCTGGCGCCCCGGGCGGCGCTCGGAACGAAAGGTCTTGTTCTCTTTCCAAAACGCCTGCCAGCGCGCTTCAACGGACTTATGGTCGTACGCCATGGGGGTGGCGTCACATAGCAGAAGCGCGCTCGGAACTCACCCTCGAGTGTCCTTGTCTCGCCGCGCAGAGAGGCCGCCGGAGAGCGCCAAGAACTCAGGCGGGCGACCCCTTGCGCTTCCGCGCCTTCGGCGGACACTGAGCTTTGCGCTCAAGGCGCGCGCGCCGCGCGGAGAGGCGCTCGGGTGGCTCGCCGGTGCCGAGCTCCAGGATCTCGAGCGCGCGCCGGAAGTCCTTCTCATGATGTTCGTAGAGCTTCACGAGCTCGAGCCGGACGCGGGGGTCCTGGATCTCTTGGGCCAGCTCCTCGTAGGCTACGAGAGCGCGGGCCCGATCGCCCCGAGCGCGGTGGAGACAAGCGAGCGCGCGATTCGCCGCCACGCTCGCGCCCTTTTCGCGGGCGATCTCGGCCCAGGAAATCCCTGTCTCGAACTCGCGGGCCCGCGAGAGCACCCTCGCCCCTTCGGCGAGATCCGCCGGGTGCAAAAGGTCCACCGGATCGCCATAGAGCCCGACCAGCGCCACCATCGAGAGCACATCCCACTCGTTGTGCGTGAGGATCGGCTCGATCGCGCTCGCGTCACCGGTGCGCAAAAAATGGGCATACCGGGGCGCAATCTCGGCCCCCGAGACGTCGTCACCTCGCAAGAAGCCGAGCACCTCACTCTCGAGGTCGACGAGCCGCGTGCGCCCGATGCGCGCCTTATGGAGGCGGCGCGCGACGTGCAGAAGGTCGAGATGAGGCCGCTCGGGCAAGCGGGGCATCCGATTCATGACGCCGCGGCTCCGGAGCAGCGGTTCGTCGAAGGTGCGCCCGTTGAAGCTCACGATGCCATCACACTCTTCAAACAGCTCCCCGAGCCGCCGCAAGAGCACCGGTTCGTCGCCGGGCGACGGCAGGAAAATCTGCTCGAAATGCAGCGTCTTTTCCGCGTCAAACCAGGCCAAACCACAGACAAAAGGCACGACTCCCGCGCCAAACAAGCCCGTGGTCTCCGTATCGAAGTAGAGAAGGCGCGTCGGATCGAGCTCCGCGAGCTCCGGCGAGAGCGCGAGCAGGGCCAAGAGCTCCATAAAGGCGCTCCCGGCCCCCGAGAGCGGAATGCTCCCGACGTGTTCCCCGCCGGAGACGCGGCGCAGCTTGCGTCGGGCTACGCCTTCCTCCGTCTCGTAGGGAGCGAGCGGCAGCTCACGCGGCGCACTGGACTGCACCCGGAGCTCTTCGGCCGCCTCCCGGGGGCGCCCGAGAATTTCCGCCATCTTCGCGCGCAACTCCGCGAGGTCACGACCGCCGTCCGGCGCCGTACGGGCAGGTTCGATGCGCTCGAGGCGGCCGAGAAAGCGAGACGCAGCCATCGCCGCCGCTCAATCTACGTCCAAAGGCCGAGGAGCGGAACAGAAGTTCAGGGCAGAACGCACACGCGATCCTTGTCGAAGAGCCCGAGCAGGGTCCGTCGGCCCGAGGCGAGCGCCAGGGGCAAATCCCGGGGCCCGACCACAAGCTGGCCCTCCCCGGCCGCGGCGACGCTCTGCAGCCTCCCGTCCTCGAGCAAGATCCAGGACCGCTCCGGCCCCACAGCAGGCGCGAGACGGGCTTTCCCGGCGAGGGGCTCCGACCGGGTCCGCTTTCCCGATGCATCGAGCCAGACGAACTCCTGGGCCCCTCCTTGCCCCTCAATGACAAGCCCGGCTCCCAAAGGCGACCCGGAGGCGAAAAGGACGTTCGGGGCGAGGAGCGCTGCCTCGGAGAAGGTCACGCGCAGCAGATCCGTGCTCCGGAGCGCGAGCGCAGCCCCCGAGAGCGGGCCGACGAGCGAAACCCGGCCGCCAGCGTCCAGGGTATTCAGGCGCCAAGCGCCCTCGAGCACGAGGAGCTCACTTTGGCCCGTCTCGAACCAGAGGAGCTTCCCGGACGCCACGGGTGCCCGCTCGGCGCCCGAGACGCGCACCGTGTAGAGGCGCGTCCCATTGTCCGAAAAGACAAGGAGTTGCCCGCGGGTCCCGAGCACCCCGATCCGAGAAGGGCCGACGACAAAAGGCCCCACGCGCGGGATGTCGAGGAGCGCCATACTGAAGCGCAGGAGCCCCTCGGACGAGAAGGAAAGAAGCTGACGGTCAGCAGTCGCCACGAAGAAGCTCCCATCCTCTCGCACCAGAAGGCCCACTGGGAGCGCCTTCAGAGTCACCGTGAAACGGTAGCGCCCATCCGCCTCGAAGCTGTGAATCGCGGCATCCGTCGTCGCGAAATAGAAGCGATCGCGCCCGTCAAAGGAAGGAGGAGCCACGAGCGGCGCGCCCCCCGAGACGCAGGAGAGGTCGAAGCGCCCTGCCTCGGCGGACGCGGTCGGTTCGGCGGATCCGCTCCTCGGCGAAACGGAGATCGCGAGCGCGAAGATCAGGCGGAAGAGGACGCGGATCATCACCGGCAGGGGGCCTTGCCCGAAACTCAGCCTCATCGCAAGGTGCAGCGAGGTGAAACGTCCCCGGGTTTTTGGCCTGACCGGCAGTATTGGAAGCGGAAAGTCCACCGTCGCGCGCCTCCTCGAGGAGCGCGGCGTGCCGGTGGTGAGCGCGGATGCGCTCGCGCGGGAGGTGGTTCTTCCGGGCGCGCCGGCGCTCGAAGAGCTCGCTGAGGCCTTCGGCCCCCGGATTTTGCAGCCGGACGGGACGCTCGATCGAGCTCAGCTCGGCGCGCTGACCCTCGGGCACCCCGAGCGGCGCGCGCTTCTGAACTCCATCTTGCATCCGAAGATTCGACAAGGAGCCGAGCGCGCCTTCGGCGCGCTCGGCGAAGAAGGCCACGATCTCGCCGCTTATGACATCCCGCTGCTCTTCGAGACAGGCCAAGAGGAGCGCTTACGTCCTGTCGTCGTCGTGAGCGCGCCCGAGCCCAAGAGGCTCGAGCGTGTCCTCCTTCGCGATGGGACAGATCATCTTGATTTCTACCGCAAACAAGGCGCTCAGCTTCCCCTCGAGGAGAAGCTCGCCCGCGCTGATTTCGTGCTCGAAAATAGCGGATCGCTCGAAGAGCTCGCCGCCCAGATCGAGCCGCTCATCGCCAAAGTTCGCGCATTTTTGCGGCTTTGAGCGTATTGGACAGGAGCATCGCGATCGTCATCGGTCCAACGCCGCCGGGAACCGGCGTGATCGCGCCCGCGATCGGCTCCACCTCGGAGAAGGCCACATCGCCGACGAGCTTTCCATCGGCTCCGCGGTTCATGCCCACGTCGAGCACAATCGCGCCAGGTTTCACGTGTTCTTTCCGGATCAGCTCCGCGCGCCCCACGGCTGCCACTAAAATGTCCGCTTCGCGGCACACGCTCGCCAGATCCTGAGTCTTCGAGTGCGCCACGGTCACCGTACAGTCTTCGGCCAAGAGCAGCGCGGCCATCGGCTTACCAACGAGGTGACTGCGTCCGACGACCACCGCGCGTTTCCCGCGGAGCTCCGCCTTGGCTTCCGCGAGGAGCCGCATGCAGCCGAGGGGAGTACAGGACACAAGGCGGGGCTCGCCGCCCCAGAGATGCCCGACGCTCTCGGCGTGCAGCCCATCGACGTCCTTCGCGGCTGCGATGGTCGCGACCACTTTCGCCTGGCTGATCTGAGACGGGACGGGAAACTGCACCAGAATGCCGTCGACCCGCGGATCGAGGTTCAGAGACTGCACGAGACCCAACAGGTCCGCCTCACTCGTCGTCTTCGGCAGGCGATGCACCCGGCCGACCATGCCGACTTCTTGCGCCGCTTTCTCCTTGTTGCGCACGTAGACAGCAGAGGCCGGATCGTCACCGACGAGAACCACGTCGAGCCCCGGCGCGCGCCCCTCGGCCTTGCGAAATGCTTCGACTTCTTCCGCAATTTCCGCGCGAACGCGGGCCGCTATCGCCTTACCGTCCAAGATGAGTGCCATGGCTCGCGCTTATACACGACCGAGCGTGGCGCGGGCAGATCCGAGCGTCCGAGCTCGACTCAATCGACGGCGGCGTCGAAAAGCGTGACTGCTCCTGCGGCGACGGGAACCTCGAACGAGGCGGAAACTGCTCCGCTCAGGATCACCTTCGCGATCGAGCCTGGGAAGGACGAAGCCGGTACATCCGCGGCCAAAAACATCCCATCGCCCGAGGTTTGTTCGCCGAACTCCGTCCAGCTGCCGAAGGTCCGGTACATGATGACCCGCGCATCCCGCACTTGTGGGATCACAAACGCGAGCGGCTCCCCGCGCCGGTTGGTCACGCGGACCAGGATCTGAGCCCGAAGAGGATCCGGATCCGCCGGGACACTCAGGGCCTGGAAGATATCCTGGAAGGTCCGACGGCGGGCGACAGCGAGCACCGGCGACAGCGGGGTCAGCTGCCTGATGGTGATGAAATGGTTCTTGTCGCTCTTCGGAACGAACGCGGCCCACAGTGCACTCCCTGTCGCCTCGAGGTCGATAGGGCTCCCCTGGTACTTCGTCGACGACCAGCCGCCGCTCCCGAGGCGAAGGTGCACGGTACCGTCGTCGGCGAAGTTTCGACTGCCTAGGCCGAAATCCTCATCGAGCTCACGGACCGCGAGCGTCGTGGGCCATTCGGCGACAGCACCCTCCGTCCCGCCCGTTCCGTCCGCAGCGTCGGTACCTCCGGTTCCGCCCGCAGCGTCGGTACCTCCGGTTCCGCCCGTATCCCCCATATCGCCGCCGATCCCCTCCCCGTCGTCGTTCTTCGCGCCGCCGCGACCGCCCGGACGCGCCCCCCCGGGACTCGCCGGACCTCGCGCGCCTCCGCCTTCCCAATAAGGAGGCGCTTCACCATTTTCGGTACAGGCGACCGACGCGGGCAGCCCGAGCACGACAAGGCCCAAGAGACGAAATCGCCGCAGACAACGGAAGCCGGGGCTGAGGGACATCCTAAGATCATAGCAGAGCTAGGGCCCCTCGCGCAGTTTCCGTCGAGAAACGGCCGAGCCGGTCTCGGACCGCCTGCTTTCAGTCCGCCGCGGAAGACTCCGAGCGCAGGGCGGCCTCCAGCCTGAGCGCACGCCGCTGGAGAACCCGGTGGAGGGCCAGCGCAAGAGCGCCCAGCAAAAGGCCCAGCCACTGGCTCGTGCTGAACCAAAGCAGGCCTCCCCGGTCGTCCGCCCGGAAGAACTCGATCACGAAGCGCAGCGCCGCATAACCAAGAACAAACGCCGCAAACACCTGCCCGTGGAACCGCTTTTTGCCGTGAAAAACGAAGAAGAGCCACGCACCGAGCGCGAGAGAGGCGAAGCTCTCGAGGAGCTGGGTTGGATAAACCGGCAGCGAGTGCAGGTGATCGCTCGGCAAGAGGCCGGCGCGGGCCTGAGCCAAGCTCGCCGGGCTCATGGCCGGGAACGAAATCCCGAAAGGCTCGCTCACTGGGCTGCCGAAGCAACAGCCCCCGAGCAAGCAGCCCATGCGCCCGAGGCCGAGGCCTATCGGGATCACGAGCGCTGCCATGTCCGCCGCCATCCAGAAGGGGAAACGGTCCCGCCGCAGGGTCCAATAGGCGCCCAAACTGCCCCCGATGAAGCCTCCGTAGTAGGTCAGCCCCCCGGCCCAAAAACGAGCCCAGGCAAAACAATCGCGCTCGGCGGGCCGACACACGTTCGCCGCCTCGTCCCATACCCCGGTCGCCTGGGGCGTGGCGCCGAAGAGCTCCGCGACGAAATCCGGAGTCACCATCCGCTCACACTCCGCCCGACGAATCGGCCAGGAGACGAGCTCCGGGGCCGTGCACAGGTGCACGTAGTCCCAGAAATAGCCGTCTACGAGCACGTGCAGGAGGCGCGCTCCGAGGACGCCGGTGAGCAGGGTCACGAGCCCGAGATCGACGATGACGTCGGGGTTCATGCCGAGCCGGCGTGCCCAGAGCACGCCGACGGCCGTCGAGAGTGTGAACCCGAAGATGAGCAGGACGAAATAGCTCGGAAAGCTCGTCCCAAAGAGCTCGAACAGTTCCGGGCGCACGGCTTCTCTCAGCCCAAGGAGGAGGGTGTGGGGGCTGGGACGCTGCTGCTGTCGAGCACCGGGCGCGGTTCTCCGGCCGCGGGACGCCGCGTCGTGAGCATATCGACCGCCATCAGGATCACGCCGATACAGATCGCGATGTCGGCGACGTTGAACGTCGGCCAGTGATCGGTGATAGACCAGGTCTTTACGTACTTCTGAACGAAAAGGTTCGCTGAGAGCACCCAGTCCGAGCGGTAGTCGATGAAGTCGACGACCTGGGAGCGCGTGATGCGATCGCTCAGGTTTCCGAGGGCTCCGCCGAGCACGAGGGGCAACCCCCAGGTGAGCGCGCGCTGGGACCTGTGAAGCTTCGAGTAGAGGGAGACGATGAAGACGATCGCCATCACGCTCACCCCGAGGAAGAAGGGCTTTCGTAGGTACTCGCTCGCGTTCTGCAAGAGGCCCCAAGCGCCGCCGCGGTTATAGGCCAAGATGATGCTCAGATAGCCATCGATGACCTCGATCGGCTCGAAACCGCGTCGATTCAGCGCTACCTCGGCCCAACCTTTGGTCGCGATGTCCGCAAAGAGCGTGAGGGAGGAGACCACTCCCAAGAAGAAGAAACTCGGACGATAGGCGAGCGCCGGCGCCTCTTCGGCGGCGACGGGAGCCGCTGCACCCGGTTGTTCCTGCGCGGTCGGCCCGGAGGCCCCGAGCGCTGCCCCCAGCTCGGGGATCACGAGGGGCTCTTCCGACTTCGTGGCCACAAAAGCCGCTTCGGACGCCTGGACCGCGCTGGGCAGCGTCTCCAGGGTCGACTGGATCAGATGAGCGAGCTTCTCGGAGGCGGGCTCTTCGGCCGCCGCCCCTCGGGTCGCGACAGTCTCGGGCTCAGCCCCTAGCCCGGGCGCAGCCTCGGGCGCAGCCTCGGCCCCAGGCGCGGCCCCAGGCGCGGGCTCGTTCACCGTCTCCGGCGCGGCAGGTGAAGATCCGAGGGGACGCTCATCGCTCAAATTCATCGCGCTTTCCTTAGTCCAGGATCCGAGCGCAAGCCACACGCGCTCTCCGCAAAAAAAGCGGGCGCCATGAAACGCCGAGAAATGAAGGCGCAGAGCACAGCTCGCCTCACTGCTGCGCGGCCGCTTGAGCCATCGGATCGACCCAGCGCTCGCAGTCGCCCACCAGCACGGTCTCTTGAGGCGGCGCGCCCTCGATCTGCACGAGGACCTCACCGCGCTTGGTGCTCACCTTTTTGCCCGCCATCAGCTTCTGAGGCTGGACGCCGAGCAAGCGAGCCGCTGTCTCCTGCCAAGGAACCCCAGGCTTCGCCAGAGCGCGCACACAGATCGGTGGTGCGCTGGTCTCCCCGAACTCGAGGAGGAACGTCTTCGAGCCGTGTTCGGCCTTTTGGACCTTGTCGCCGGGTTCCGTCAGGAAACGATACCCGTCACGCTCGAGCGCCGCCCGCGCCGCTTTTTCGTCCATCTCGAAGAGGGTCGCGCCCGTACAGCGGACCAGCTTCGGCGGCTCGCCGAGCTGATAAGCCTCTCCGCGGGGACAAGAAGGATCGCCCTTCTTGATGAGCTCGGCCTGCTCCTCGGGAGAAAGGGGCTTCACCTGGGCCCGCTTCGCGCGCTCTTGCTGAACCTCGAGCAGGGTGCGCAGGCTCCGCACCGCGTCCTCAGTGCTCTTCGTCTCCGACTTCAGTCCCGCGCTCTTGCAAGCGTCCCGGGCCTTTTCGACCTCCGCGAGCACCGACTCCACAGAAGCGCGACTCTCCTTGTCGACCGACAGGAGCGCGCCCTGAGACGTGGTCATGGCAGTATGGCAGGCCTTCACCTCGGGAGACTGACAGCCCAAGAGGGCAACGGACGCAAGCACCCAGCCCGGCGCAAAGCGGCCTGTGACCAAACGGAACGAAAGCTTTTCGGACATGGACGACGTTTCCTCTGGAGGACGCGACATTCGGAACAACCGCGCTCCCCGGGCCCGCGCGCGAACCTACCAGATTTCAGGGCGCACCGGAACCAGAAGGGAACATTTGTTTAGTGCTAAAGCTTGTGCTCTGATCCGCCCGTGAAGCCACCCTGGCAGAGCGATACGGGCCTCACGAGCGTCCTCGACGAATGGCTCTCCGAAGGCAGGGTTCGCCCCTGTCTCGCGGCGACGCGCCATCTCCCCGCTCAGAGCGCCGAGACGAAGGCCATGCCCCCCCTCGATCCCCGCATTGCGGTCGCTCTTCAAAAGCGCGGGGTCCTGGCCCTCTATAGCCACCAGGTAGAAGCTCTCGAAGCGGCCCAGAGCGGTCGCGACTTCGTCATCGCCACGCCGACCGCGAGCGGCAAGAGCCTCTGTTTTCACCTCCCCGTCCTCGACGCCCTCGCCCGCGACCCCTCGCGCACCGCGCTCTTCCTCTACCCGACCAAAGCGCTCTCCCGAGACCAAGAACATGGGCTCCAGAGCCTGATTCGAGACGCAGAGCTCGGCTTACCCGGAGTCGTCTTTGACGGAGACACGCCCGGCGATCAGCGCGCCGTAGCGCGCACCAAAGCGCGCATCCTGCTCACGAACCCCGACATGCTCCACGCGGGCATCCTGCCGAACCACACCAAATGGGCCTCGTTTTTGGCGGGACTCAGCTTCGTTGTGCTCGACGAGCTCCACACCTACCGCGGCGTGTTTGGTTCACACATGGCTCACGTGATCGCGCGCCTCAAGAGGCTCGCCGAATTCCACGGCGCGCGCCCCCGCTTCATCGGCGCCACCGCCACCATCGGCAATCCCCGCGAGCACGCCGCGCGCATCTTCGGGAAAGCTCCCGACGACGTCACGCTCATCGATCGCTCCGGCGCCCCCAGCGCGCCCCGGGAGGTGTTCATCTATAACCCTCCCATCGTCAACGCTGAGCTTGGTGTCCGCCGCAGCACCCTCAAGGCCGCGGTCGAGCTCGCTTCCGATCTCGTCTCGCGCCGCGTCTCGACAATTCTTTTCGCCCCCTCGCGCAACAGCGTCGAGGTGATGCTGAAATATCTGCGCGAGAAGGCGGAACCTGCCCTAAAAAAGAGCGGAATTGTCCCCGAGCGCGCCATCATGGGCTACCGCGGCGGCTATTTGCCCGCCATGCGAAGGGACATCGAGCGCGGACTGCGACAAGGTGAAATCCTGGCCGTCGTCTCGACCAATGCCCTCGAGCTTGGCATCGATATCGGCGATCTCGACGCGGTGATCTGCGCGAGTTACCCCGGAACGGTCGCGGGAACTTGGCAGCGCTTCGGACGCGCGGGACGTCGCGGCAGCCGCTCGATCGCCGTGCTCGTCTGTGGCAGCGGCGCTGTCGATCAATACCTCGCCCGCGACCCTGCGTTCCTCCTCGACAGAGCCTCAGAGCAAGCTCTCATTGAGCCAGAAAACCCCGAGGTTGTCCTGTCTCACCTCAAGTGCGCCGCCTTCGAAGCGCCCTTCTCCATGCGCCCGCCGGGCGCAAATCTGTCCTCGCCCGAGGCCGCCGAAGGCGAAAGCTACGGGCCCCTCGATCTCGAGAACACCCGCGGCGCCCTCGAGTACCTGACTGGCCTCGGCATCCTGCACAAATCCGGCGGCCGTTACCATTACGCCGGAGACCCCTTCCCCGCTTCGAACGTCTCCTTGCGGAACGTCGGCTGGGACAATTTCGTCATCATCGACCAGGGTACCCCCGAGCAGCCCACGGAGCGGACGATCGGTGAGCTCGACTACCGAGCCACTCACACCATGCTCCACGAGCAGGCGATCTACCAGCAGGACGCCGAGCAGTACCAGGTCGAGCGGCTCGATTTTGAGAACCACAAAGCCTACGTGCGCAAGGTCGAGCCCGATTACTTCACCACCGCGCTCACCTATCGCCGCGTGAACATCCTCAGCACGATCGAAGAGTGGCCCCTCGGCCGCGCTCAGAGCGCTTACGGCGACGTGCGCGTCAGCGAGCGGGTGACGGGCTACAAAAAGATCAAGTTCTTCACCCACGAGAACTCGGGCTACGGCGACGTGCACCTGCCGGAAATGGAGATGCACACGACGAGCTTCTGGCTCACGTTCCCGGAGCCGACCCTCACAGCCTTCGTCGCCTCGGGGAGAGCGACCCGCCCCGCCTGCCTCGATGCCCTGTCGGGCTTCGGTCAGGCCCTCGAGACGGTCGCGAGCCTCGCGCTCATGTGCGACACGCGAGATCTCGGGCGCACCCTGAACGAGGGCGAAGAACAGTCGGACGAAAATGGCTCCTCCCGAGCCATCGCGTTGCACCTGTTCGATACGGTGCCCGGAGGCGTCGGGCTCGCCCCACGCATCCACGCGCGCTCGAGTGAGCTCATCGAGCGAGCCCGGGAGCTCATCGTCGCCTGTCCCTGCGACAGTGGTTGTCCGGCCTGCGTCGGGCCCTCGGAGGGCTCGTCGCGGAAAGACCTCGCGCTCACGCTGCTCGAGGTCTTCGAGCTGACTCAGGCGAGCGAGCTGCCGTCCGGTGTTTGGTCCCGAGCCTAACGGGGGCAGAGCGAGTGTCCAAAGCCCCGCATTGCGAAGCTCGCCCTTTCTCGTAGGCTCTCCCCACAGCGCTCGCTTCGCTCTTGAAGGGGCCCCGAAAGAACCCGCGTGTCCTCTCTGACCGAATCCGAATACATCGCCGCGGCCGACCGCGAGCTTTCCCGCCTGATCGACGCCCTCGACGAGCTCCAGGCCGACTTCGAAGGAGTCCTCGACGCGGAGCTCTCGAACGGGATCGTCACCATCACCCTGCCCGGAGGCCCCCCCTTCGTCCTGAACTCGCACCGCGCCGCGCGTCAGCTCTGGCTCGCCGCCGATCGGACCGCCTGGCATTTCGATTACCTGAAGGACGAAGAGCGCTGGGTGGCACAGAAGACCTCCGAGGAGCTCTGGACGACCCTCGAGAGCGCGCTCAGCGGCCGACTGGGGCGCAAGATCAGCCTCCAGCGCGCGGGCTGAGCACGGGCGAGCGCGGACTGAGCCCCGCGCGGCCCGGAAAATCGGGGCAGCGGTTTGCGGGCGGTGCCAAGCTTGCCGTAGAAACCCGCCCGCCCATGAGCAAGAGTCCTTTCGAGAAAGTCTCCCCCCAGGTCCAGTTCGCCGCGGAGGAGCACGCCATTTTGAAGCTCTGGGAGGAGCTCGACGCGTTCCACGAGTCGAACCGCCGCCGCGAAGGCAACGAGCCGTTCATCTTCTACGATGGGCCCCCCTTCGCGACCGGCACTCCCCACTACGGACATCTGCTCGCCGGCACGATCAAGGACATCGTTCCCCGTTATTGGAACATGCGCGGGCACCCGGTCGAGCGCCGCTTCGGCTGGGATTGCCATGGTCTGCCCATCGAAGCGCTGGCTCAGGACGCGCTCGGTCTGAAAGGCACGGCGCAGATCCTCGAAAAGGGTGTCGACACCTTCAACGAGACCTGCCGCAGCATGGTGCAGACCTACGTCAGTGAGTGGCGTCAGACGGTTACGCGCATGGGGCGCTGGGTCGATTTCGATCGCGACTACAAGACGATGGACCCGGAGTTCATGGAGACCGTGTGGTGGGTCTTCAAGCAACTCTACGACCAGGGCCGCGTCTACAAGAGCTATCGGATCATGCCCTATAGCTGGCGCCTGACGACGCCGCTGTCGAACTTTGAAGCGAACGCGAACTACAAAGACGTCCAGGATCCCGCCATCACCGTCCGCTTCCGCGTGAAGGAGGCGCCCGAAAATACGCCCCTTGCCGGCGCGCTCTCGAGCTCCAGCGTCTACATCCTGGCCTGGACGACGACCCCCTGGACCCTACCGTCGAACCTCGCCCTCTGCGTGGGGCCCGACATCGAATACACAGGCGTCCGGATCGATGGCCAACCTGAGATCTACGTCGCGAGCGAGGCGCGTCTCCCCGCGCTCTTCAAGAAATCGACCGTCGAGAAGGTCTTCAGCTGCCTCGGCCGCGATCTCGCCGGCGCCCACTACGAACCGCTCTTCCCCTACTTCAAGGACCAGCCCGGCGCGTTTGTTGTCCTGAGTGATGACTTCGTGAGCACCGGCGACGGCACCGGCATCGTCCATATGGCCCCCGCCTACGGCGAGGACGACTTCCGGGTCTGCCGCTCGGCGGGCATCGACCTGGTCGATCCCCTCGACGCTGAGGCGCGCTTCACGAGCCAGGTTCCCGACTATCAGGGACAGTTCTGCAAGGACGCGGACGCCGCCATCATGCAGGACCTGAAGAGCGACGGCCGCCTCGTCCAGAGGGACACCATCGTCCACTCCTATCCCTTCGACGAGCGCACCGACACGCCGCTCATCTACCGCGCCATCGAAGCCTTCTACGTGCGCGTGACCGATCTCCGGGATGAGCTGGTCGCGCAGAACGACACCGTCCACTGGGTTCCGGAAGCTGTCGGCAAGAATCGCTTCGGCAACTGGCTGAAAGACGCCGCCGACTGGAACATCAGCCGCAACCGCTTTTGGGGCAGCTGCATCCCGATCTGGGTTAACGTCGACGATCCGAACGACATGATCTGCGTCGGCAGCATCGACGAGCTCGAGGCGCTCTCGGGCGTGCGGGTCAAAGACCTCCACAAACACGTCGTCGACCAGGTTGTGATCCGAAAGGACGGCAAGACCTACAAGAGGACGCCGGAGGTCCTCGACTGCTGGTTCGAGTCCGGGTCCATGCCCTACGCCCAGCAGCACTACCCGTTCCGTCCCGGCGACGCGCGGGAGGGGCGCGCCGGTGATCCCTCGGGCCCGGGGTCCGACGAACGTTTCCGCAAGTTCTTCCCTGCGCACTTCATCGCCGAAGGGCTCGATCAGACGCGCGGCTGGTTCTACACGCTGCTCGTTCTCGGCACGGCCCTCTTCGGCAAGACGCCCTTCAGGAACGTGATCGTGAACGGACTCATCTTGGCTGAGGACGGCCAGAAGATGAGCAAGCGCAAGAAGAACTACCCGGATCCGGCCGAGACCATCGAGGCCTTCGGCGCCGACGCGCTGCGCGCGTACATGGTGAGTTCGCCGGTCGTGCGGGGGGAGCCGCTGCGCTTCTCCGAGCGCGGTCTGAAGGAGATCGTGCGCACCGTAGTTCTGCCGTACTTCAACGTGCTGTCCTTCTTCACGACCTACGCGGTGATCGACGGCTACGATCCGCGGGATCCCGCGTGGGCCGCGCCGGAGCCCAAAGATCGCCCCGCGCTCGATCGCTGGATCTTGAGCGTGCTTTCTACCTTGGTCCGGGACGTGAACCAGGAGATGGAGGCCTATCGTCTGTTCGCTGTAGTGCCGCGACTCACGCGCTTCATCGATGAGCTCACGAATTGGTACGTGCGCCGGGCGCGGCCGCGTTTCTGGGCCGGACAGCGCTCGAACCAGAGCCCCGAAGCTCTCCGCTCCGACAAGGCGAGCGCCTACGGCACCCTCTACGAGGTCCTCGTGACCTTCTCCCGCGTGCTCGCGCCGTTTATGCCATTTTTGACCGAGCTCGTGCACCAGAAGCTCGTGGTCTCAGTCGATCCGAACGCTCCGAAGAGCGTCCACTTCTGCGACTACCCCATGGCGCGGCTCGAACTCATCGATCTCGAGCTTGAAACGACCACCGCGCTCGCTCAGGATTTGGTCTCCCTCGGCCGCAAGGTGCGCGAGGATCACAAGCTCAAGGTGCGTCAGCCCTTGGCCAAGCTGACCGTGGTCCACCGGGATCCGGTCGTTCGCGCTCGCGCTGAGAGCCTCGCCGACTTGATCAAAGATGAGCTCAATGTGAAGGAGGTCGTGACCGCCGCGGACGAGAGCGCCTTCACCACCGTCACAGTCAAACCGAACTTCAAGACCCTCGGCAAACGCTGCGGCAAGAAGCTCGGCCCGATCGGCACAGCCCTCGCCGGCCTCAGCGCGGACGCGATTCGGGACCTCGAAGGCGGCAAGTCCCTCGAGATCGAAGGCGAAACGCTCAGCCTCGAAGACGTCGTCCTCAAGCGTTCCTCCCGAGGCGACGCCGCCGTGGCCACCGACGGCAACCTTACGGTGGCCCTCGACACCGCCCTCACCCCCGAGCTCATCGCCGAAGGGCACGCCCGCGAGTTCATCAGCCAACTGCAGAACGCACGCAAGAACGCCGGCCTCGAGGTCACGGACCGCGTCTCCGTCCGCTTCGCCTGCTCCGAGCCCGCGGTCGAAGCCGCGCTCCGGGATCGTGCCGCTTGGGTCGCGCTCGAGGTCCTCGCGACCGCCGTCGAACCCAGCCCGGGCCTCAAAGGCCAGGAGCTCGATCTGAACGGCACCAAGGTCCAAATCGAGCTCGAGAAGGCGAAGGTCTGAGCCTCAGTCGCTCGGGAGAGGCGCTAGATAGGCGAGCGCAGCCGGTTTCATCTTGCTGCCGGACGCGCCCGCGAAATCTCCTGCTGTCCCGAGCCCGAGCCAGACTCCCTCGGGCAAAAGGACGAGACCACTCACTGTTTCATCCTGATCGGTGCCGAGTGTCGCTAGCCCCTTGAGGGTCCCCTCGGGCGAGAGGCGCGCGAGAAGCACGTCGATGCCTCCCAGGTAGCCAGCCCCGACGTCCCCGCGCACATCCGCTACGAGCACGAGGTTCCCTTCGCTGTCGAACGCGATGTCCTTGGCGTCGTCGTTGTCACTGCTGCCGAGCCGCACAGTGAACTGCTCCTTGTCTTGCTTGTAGCTCCGGACAAAGAGCTCGCGCCCGGCGCCTTTGGTCAGATTTTGGCCGAAGGCCCCGTTCGTGTTTCCAAATACGCCCAGGCGCTCCGCTAAGACGTCGTAGGCCACAGCCCAGGCGGCCGAGGCTGAACCGGCTCCGAACTGTTCCGTGAAACCCGCCGCGTAGCCCATGCCCATGCGGTTATACTTGCGAACGAAAGCGGATTGTCCCTGGCGGAGCGGCAGCCCAGGCAACGTCCCCGAGGTCGCCCCGACGACGTAGAACCCCCCGCGACCGTCCGCGGCCACACCGTGTGCCTTGTCCTCCAGGGCCGTGGCGATCGTGGTCTTAAAGAGCTCACTGCCGCCGTCATCGAGCACCAAAACCGACGCGTCATCCCCCGTCGCCCCGGGGCCGATCGTTGCGTTCCCCTGGACCCCCACAACCACGATCGCATCGTCGCTCGTGACCGCGACCGCGTTTGCGACGTCCGCCGAGCGCCCCCCAAACTGTTTCGTCCAAAGGACACGCCCGCCCGCCGAGTACTTGCGCACATAGGCGTCCTTTTCGCCCAGGAGCTCCGACGCGAGCTCTCCGCCCACCGAGCCCACGATCAAGAGATCGCCTCGACGATCAAAGATGATCTTTTGGACGGTGTCTTGGCCCTGGGTCCCAAACTGATCGAGCCAGAGCAGGCGTCCCTCCGCGTCGAAGCAAGCGATGAAGGCGTCCATGACGCCCGCGTTCTCTTGTCCCTCGAACTGCCCGTCCGTTGAGCCACCGACGCAGAGCAGCCCCGTCGCAGCGTGGGCGATCGAGGAGATAGTGTCCTTCCCTCCGGAGGAGAGGAAGCGCCGTCCCGAATCGACGCAGCGCCGATCCGAGGTCGGGCTCGGCTTCTCCGCCTCAACCATGTTGCCCGTGCATACGGTCCAGGCAGCGCAGCTCATCTGGTTCACCGAGCTCGAGAAGGTCTCCTTCTTACAAGGAGCACACTTCCGATCCGTGCTCGCCGACCCAGGATCGGTGACATAGGTGCCGGGCTCACAGACCACGCGCGGGCGACAATCCGTCCCGTCGCCGCTCGGAGAGAACTCATCCTCGGCGCAGCCGGCGCACCTTGCGCCTTCCGGCGTATCGATGCACTCGATCCCGTCCGCGCAGCCACCGTTATTGAAGCCGCAGGAGCTCACGCAGTGAGCTTCTCCAGAAGCTTCAACGCAGCGCCCGTTTTCGCAAGGATCGAGCGTCGTCTGGGCAAGGAGGAGGTCGTCTCCGCAGCGGTAGCGCTCGTCTTCGGCGCAATAGGCGTCCCCAGCGGCGCGCCCGGAGCAGGCTGGATCGAGCTCGTCTTCCACCATCCCGCCGCCGCCCCCGGTCCCCGGATGGGTGTCGTCCGGCCCGTCGTCCCCCCCGCCGTCCTTCCCGTCGTAGTCAGGGAGCTCGACCGCGTCTCGGGTCCCGCTCACACAGGAGGCCGTCTCGGGATCGCAGGTCTTGCCGGAGCTGCAGGTGCTCGTGACTTCATCGTCCTCGATCGACACAAGCGGACGACAAGCGGCGCTGAAGTAGACCTCGAGCAGTTTGATGCGGCTACTCTCGATGTGCTCGACTTTGTAGTCGCGCACGTCGACAGGTGTGCCCTTGGAGAGAGCGATCAAGCGCAGCCGGATCGTGGCGTCCTTACCGGAGGTGGCGATGCCGAGGGTCGCGGGGAAGTCCTTGCTCGAACGTAGAGGGTACTGCTCCGTTTCGAGGACGCGCGTGTCAGTGGTCACCGAGACCGACACTGCATCCATCTCGAGCTCCGGGTCGCGATCGATCCGAAGCATCAGCCCACCGGAGCGCGTCACGTTTGTGCAAGACACGAGCCCGCTCTGGGCGAAACAGAAGAGGCCGAGCCCAAGGGTCGCAATTCGTCTTGCGGGAAGAAAGGTCCGTACCGCCATGGGCCGTTATCGATTCCTCGCGTCGATCGTGCCGAGCGTTCCCGTCGGTCCTTCGAAGTTGCCCGGTTGTGTCATGAGGAAACCTGTCGCGACCGCTCCGCCCACGAGAACCGCGCCGCCCAAGATCCAAGGCAGCGGGCCCGCCCCCGCGCTGTCCCTCAGGCTCACGTCGAGGGTGCGCCGGCCGCCCGAGAGGAGGTCGATCGTGCGCGTTTCAGTCTTCTTCCCTTTCTGGGAGACGACGATCGTGTGAGAGCCAGGCTCGAGGGCCCCATCGTAGCGTCCCTCTCCCACGAAGGCGCCATCAATTTGGATCGAGGCGCCGCGATGGGTGCGGATCGAGAGCTGAGCGAGCTGGGTCTCGGGCTTGAGCTTGACGCGCACATTCACCGGCGCCGAGCCGGGAATGTCGACCTCACGGACCCAGGTCTGATAGCCCGGGAAAGAGATCTCGATCTTGTGTGTTCCGAGATCGAGCACAAGCGGCCCGGAAAGGGGCATCACGCCGATCGCCTCCCCGTCGATGCGAAGAGAGGCGCCGTTTGGAACCCCCGAAAACACCACGCGGCTCGAGAAGCGCTTGAGGGAATCGAGGATTCGCTGAACCTCGTCCTTCTTTTGGGGTTCGAGCAGGTCCGCCCCTTCAGCGAGGTAACGACGGATGAGCTCGGCGGAGCGCGCGTAATGGCGGAGCTCTTTCTCACAGACCGCCTGGTTCCAGAGCAGACGCGGATCTCCCGAGAGCTCGTAGGCGCGTTTGAACTTCGCGATAGCCCCCAAGAAATCCCCGTCGTCGAAGAGGATGCGAGCGGCCTCGTACTCCTGCTTCGCTGTCCCCCCCAGCGACTCGGCGAGCGGAGCCGTTTCGCGAGCCTGCCCATCGCTCTCTTGAGCCTGCACGGGCAACGACAAAAGCAGAGCGAGCACGACGCTCAGGAGCAGGGAAAGGTATTTCAAGGCGGCTCGGGGGAGCATGGGGCTCTCCTTCCTTGCGGTCACTCTAGGTTCATCTTCAGATCACTCGCCTTCTTTGGCTGCGCAATCTTCTTCGATTCACCCCCCCCTTTTTTCTTTGTCGCCACTTCCCGCTTAGGCGCAGCTTTTGCGCGTACAGCAGGCGCACTTTGAACCACAGGCGGCTCAGCGGGAGCGGGCGGCTCTTCTATAGCCGGTCCCGTGAGCACCTCGGGCTCGCTCGTGATCGCAGGAATCGTCGTCGCGTGGGCGGCGATCTGATCCGCCGTGCCATGGGGCACGAGCTCGGGCCTATCCTCCCGGTCCATCCAATAGAGGGCCGCCAGAGCGACCAGCGCCCCACCCGACACAGCAAGCACCACGTTGCGCGTGCGCTTCGGAGGCAGAGGCATCCGAATCTCTCGGGCGGTCGCCGGGGCCAGCGTCGTCACGTTGCGAACGCCGTCGGAGATGCGCGAGGTGTCGTTCCAGAGCCCAAAGTCGCGCACCGAATCGACCTCGTGCCCGAGGACCGCCTGGGTCAGGGCACTCGACATCTCACGCGCCGACTGGAACCGCTGATTCGGATCCTTGGCGAGGGCCTTCTTCATGAAAGCGTCGACCGCCTTCGGCAAGCCGGGCATGAGCTCTGAAGGAGGAGGCGGCTCTGAGAGAGAAATCTGGGTCACGATGACGCCGATGCCTTCTCCGGTGAAGGGCAACTTACCTGTGAGTGCATAGTAAGTCAGCACCCCCATCGCCCACAGATCGCTCCGTGCATCCACCTCACTCGCTCCCATGGTCTGCTCGGGACTCATGTAGTGGACGGTGCCGAGCATCGCGCCCGTCATCGTGGCACCGAGCCCACTGCCCGCAGGACCACCCTTGGCAATGCCAAAGTCGAGGAGCTTCACGAGCACCGCACCGTCCTCGTTGCAGAGGAAGATGTTCTCCGGCTTGAGATCACGATGGACGATTTGCTTATCGTGGGCGCGGGCGAGGCCTGCACAAGCCTGGCGGAACCACTCGACGAAGACCTCCGGGCGGATCGGACCTTCACGATTCATCCGCGTGGCGAGGTCTTCTCCGACCAGTCGCTCCATCGCGATGTACGGGACGCCCTCCGCGGTCACACCGTGGTCGAAGACCTGGACGACGTAGGGGCTCTTCGCGCGCGCCGCGAGTGTCGCTTCTCTCTCGAAGCGAGCGCGCGCCTCCTCCTGCATCGCGTCTTCACCAATGATGAATTTGACAACGACCTCGGACTTCAGCTTCTCGTGCTCGGCGAGCCAAATAGCTCCCATTCCGCCTCGACTCAGCGGTCGAATGAGCCGTATGGCTGGGGTAACGTAGTAGCCGGGCGTCACGAACTCCTGAACTTTACACCGAATATGGCGAGGTCGCACAGGATCCGCTCACGCCCTGGCGGCAAGAGGACACTTCGGTAGGCCGTCGTGCGAAAGGTCCGCCCCATGTGGGCCGTTTTGACGAAGCGAAGGAAAATTTCCTCCCCCGCTGCGCGCCTTCGTTGCAAAGATGAAAGACGCTTTGGGAGAGAGCGGACACTCGTCCGCTTCTCGCGCCCGTCACCTCTCAAACAGCATCGCAAAATTGAAAGATGCTCCTCGGGGCAAGAGCGCCGAAGAGCTGACGCGGCCGGCCTCTTCAGCCTTTTGTGGCCGAAAGCGAGGCCGCGATCGCCCGCGCGATGGACTCAGGCGATTCGACATAAGCCGCTTCGATCATCGCGACTCCTTGGGCACCGAGCTCCCGCACCCGGTAGAGGTCTGCGCTCCCCGCGCCTCCAAGCGCATACGTGGCGCGGGGCGCGATCTCTCGAGCCAGCTCCCCGAGGCGCTCGAGACCGAGCGCGGCGCGACCTTTGCGCGGTGCGAACACCGGCGAGACAATAACCGCGTCGAGCGCCTCTTTCTCAATTTGAGGCAAATCAGAGTAGCCGTGCCCAGCGCGGGAGAGCCAGCCGAGCTCGGGATAAGCGCGGCGGAGCGCGCTCGGCGAGCCTGCCGCCACCCCGAGGTGGACCCCGTAGGCGTGAAGACGCGCGGCGTGCTCGGCCCGATCGGCGACAATGAGTCGTTGGTGAGTGCGTTCAGTCAAAGTTCGGACCTGTTCCGCGAGCCGCAGCCAGTCGTCCAAAGGGAGCTCTCGATCTCGGACCACGATCCCGACGCTCCCCGGAGGAGCTAGGGCGCAGAGCGGCTCGAGCGACCGGACGGGCGCCGGGAAACGCGTCGTGTCGGTCAAGACGAGAACGAGCGGCGCCATGGCCTAGCGAACGAACAGGTACATGAGCGCCGCGCCCACGGCCGCGCCGATAAAATCCGCCACAAGATCGCCGAACTCGGCTTGGCGGGAGGGGACGAGCATCTGCAAGAGCTCGAGCGCCCCGCCGAGCCCCGTAGCGGTGAACGTCGCAAGGCCGGCGCCAAGGCGCGCCTTCCCCGCGCCCCGCGGCTCGGACCGAAGCGTAAAATAGAGCCAATAGTGCGCGACGCCGACCGCAAAAAAGGCGAGCGCGTGCCCGACCTTGTCATTCGACGGGAGCGGGATTTCGTTGGGCGGTAGCGGCGAGAGCCCTAGCCAAAAGATGACGCCCGCTAAGACGAGGTTACAAGCGATCGCGAGCGATTTCACTCGATGAGTCCAGCGGTCGGACTCGAGGCGTTCGCGTAGGCCTGCTTCTGCATTCGCCCGGCCAAAAACGCCGCTCGGCCAGCCTGAACAGCGAGCTTCATCGCGCTCGCCATGAGCACAGGATCTTTGGCGTGCGCGATCGCGGTGTTCAAGAGCACCCCGTCACAGCCGAGCTCCATAGCGACCGCCACATCACTCGCCGTCCCAACTCCGGCGTCGACGATCACGGGCACCTTCGCCTGCTCAATGATGAGCGAAAGGTTATGAGGATTGCGAATCCCGAGACCGGAGCCGATCGGCGCGGCCAGCGGCATCACCGCTGCGCAGCCGAGCTCTTCGAGCTTTCGGCACACGATCGGATCGTCGATGCAGTAAGGAAGAACCGTAAAGCCCTCCGCGATCAACATCTTTGCCGCGACCAAGGTCTGCTCGTTGTCCGGGTAGAGGGTCTTCGGATCGCCGATCACCTCGAGCTTGACCAAAGAGCCCATGCCGAGCTCACGGGCCAAGCGCAGCGTGCGCACAGCCTCGTCCGCCGTGTAACAGCCCGCCGTGTTCGGCAGGACCTTGTAGCGCCCACTTTGCAGCAGCCCCATGAGTGAGCCTTCGCCGCGCTCTGAAAGGTTCACGCGCCGGAGCGCGACGGTCACGAGATCGGCACCGGCCGCCTCGAGCGCCGCTTCCGTCTCAGCGACGCTCTTGTACTTCCCGGTTCCGACGATCAGGCGGCTCTTGAGCTCGATTCCCCCGACGCGGAAAGAGGAGCTCGGGAGATCGGAGCTCATCGGAATCCAGCCGCCCGCACCGTCTTCGACTGACCCTCGACGGCGCCTGCGAAGAGGTCAGAAACACAGATGACCGTCAGCTCGCCCCTCGCCGACATGGCATGGAGCAGCTCACCCACCACTCGGACCTTCTGGACCCGCGAGATGTTCAAAGCGACACCCTGATAGGCGGCATGAAGGGTCATCGTCCGATCGTCCCCGAGCACAGACCAGCCGTCGTCCTGGGTGGCGCCTGCTGCTTCGAGCAGCGCCGAAAGATGATCACTTGTCATACAGCGACAATCCGCCTCTACTCCCTCCGGCGTCAAGAGGGACCAGAGCAAGGCAAATGGGCACGATACTTGTGACGGGAGCGGCGGGTTTCATCGGCACGGCGACATGCCTGCGCCTGCTCGGGCGCGGCGATCGTGTGGTCGGGCTCGACAACCTGTGCGACTACTACAGCCCCGCCCAGAAACGAGACAACCTCAAGGAGCTCCACAGCGCGGGGGGCAACTTCGAGTTCATCGAAGGCGACATCCGCGACGAAGCCGGGCTCGCTCGCCTCTTCACTCGCGAAAAACCGGACGCCATCATCCACCTCGCCGCCATGGCCGGGGTGCGCGCGTCCCAGGACAATCCAGGCCTCTACGCCGACGTGAACCTGCGCGGCACCCTGAACCTTCTGGACCAGGCCGTCGCTCATGGCCTGCCGAACTGCGTGCTCGCCTCCACTTCCTCGGCTTATGGGAACACCGAACGAGTTCCCTTCGACGAAAGCGATCCGTGCGATCGTCCGCTCGCGCCCTACCCGGCCACCAAACGCGCCGCCGAGCTCCTCGCCTACAGCTATCACCATTTGCACGGTCTGGACGTCACGGCGCTCCGCTTCTTCACCGTCTACGGACCGCGCAATCGCCCCGACATGATGCCCTATTTGCTCATGGAGAGCATGCTCAAGGGCACGCCGATCCGCCTCTACCAGGGCGGCGCAGTCAGGCGCGATTGGACCTTTGTCGAGGACATCGTCTCGGGCGTCGTCGCGGCAGCCGACAGGCGGCTCGGTTATGAGATCATCAACCTCGGGCGCGGTGAGCCCATCTTGCTCTCCGAGTTCGTGAGCGAATTGTCGCAGCTGTCCGGGAAGGAGCCGAATTCCCAGGCCGCTCCGCTGCCGGCCGCGGACGTCAGCTTGACCTACGCCAAGATCGACAAGGCGCGCCGCCTCTTGGGCTACGATCCGAAGATCTCCGTCCCCGAAGGTCTCAAGGCTTTTTACGGCTGGTACACCTCACGCAGCGGCTCCTCCGCGTGAGAGACCGGACATTTTGCGGGGTCGCGCGTCGTGGGCCCTCGCCGTAAGGACCTCCCCAAGGTCTCTCGAGCACGGCGACCCCAAAAAGCCGCTCAGCTCTCACACCTCGCTCACTTTGAGGGTCAGCTCGGCCTTCGCGGGCATCTGCGGAGAGAGTTCGCCTGAGCTCAAGAAAAGAGAAAGAGCGCCGAACTTTCGCTCGGCGCTCCTTCTTGGACAGCGAGAGAACCGCTCGGCCTCAGCCCTTGGCCATCGCGGCAACTTCCGCCGCGAAGTCAGCGCCCTGGGGCACCTCGATGCCTTCGCCGCGCTCGAAGCGGACGAAGCCAACGATCTCGAGAGAGCCGCCTGCCTCTTTGGCAGCAGCGGCGAGCTGGTCTTGGACGGTCAGCTTCGGCTCAACGACGCTCGGCTGATCGAGAAGGCAGACCTCCTTGACCCACTTCTGCACCTTGCCCTCAATGACCTGGGGGCGCTTCTCCTCGGGGATCTTGCCTTCCTCGGCGAGCTGAGCCGCGAAGATCTCAGCCTGAGCCTTCTTGGCCGCCTCGGGGACATCGGCGCTCTTCAAGTACGGGGGAGCCATGGCAGCGATCTGCATGGCGGTCGTCTCGATGACCGAGCTCGCCTTCTGAGCGACTGCGTCGTTGTCCGCGCGCACCGCGAGCAAGACACCGATCTTGCCGCCCATGTGCACGTAGCTCGCCACCAGCCCGGGACCATCCACGCTGAGGCGCTCCCAGCGACGAACCGTGATGTTCTCGCCGAGACGCCCGACGAGCGCCGCGCGGTTGTCCTCGACGGTGCCCGTGCCGCCCGGCATGGGCTCGCTGAGCAGATCAGCGCCGGTCTTGGCCTTTTCAGCCGCCTCGGAGACCTTGTCGACGAATGCGAGGAAGTCCTCGTTGCGCGCAGCGAAGTCCGTCTGGATGTTCACCTCGACGACGACCGCGCTCTTCTGATCGGCGGCGACGCGCGTAGTGACAACACCTTCGGCAGCGACCGCGCCGGCGCGCTTTGCGCTCTTGGCGAGACCCTTCTTCAGGATGATCTCGACCGCCTTGTCCATGTCGCCCTCAGCCTCGGTGAGCGCGCTCTTGCAGTCATTGAGCCCAGCCTGGGTCCGGTCGCGGAGCTCCTTGACGAGTTGCATACTAATTTGTGCCATTGGTAACTTGTGCCTCTCTTTGGGTGGAGCCGAGCAGCGCTCGCGGACTCATTGTCGCGCGGACTGCTCGGTTCTCGGGGGAGCCCTCGGCACCAGAGGTGCCGGAGCGCTCATGCCTCAGGTTCGAAGCCGCTCAGCGACGGCCAGCGTAAACGACGGGAGTCTCGCGATCCTGCGACCGCTCACGGCCGCCGTCACGACGACGGAGCGCGCCCTGGATGCAAGCGTCGGCGATCATGCCGGTGATCAGACGGATCGAACGGATCGCGTCGTCGTTGCCCGGGATGACGAAGTCGACCAGGCTCGGGTCGCAGTTCGTGTCCGTGATGGCGATGATCGGAACGCCGAGCTTACGCGCCTCCTGGACTGCGATGGTTTCCTGAGCGGGGTCGATGATGAACATCGCCTGGGGAACGCCGGGCATTCCCTTCATGCCGCCGACGTACTTCTCGAGACGAGCGCGCTCCTTCTCGAGCTGAACGGTCTCCTTCTTGAGGAGCTGCTCGTAGGTTCCGTCTTCGCGCATGCGCTCGAGAGAGCGCAGACGCTCGAGGCCACCCTTCATGGTGCGGAAGTTGGTCAAGGTGCCGCCGAGCCAGCGGTTCGTGACGTAGAACATCTGCGCGCGCTGAGCCTCGGTGCGGATGATTTCCTGGGCCTGGCGCTTGGTGCCCACGAAGAGGACGTTTCCGCCGCGGCCGACGATGTCGGCGACGAAGCGCGTGGCGCGCTGCGCAAGAGCGACCGTCTGGTCGAGGTCGATGATGTGGATGCCCTGACGAGCGCCGTAGATGTACGGGCGCATCTTGGGGTTCCAGCGGCGGGTCTGGTGACCGAAGTGAACACCACAATCAAAGAGCTCACGAACCGTGACCGGGTTCTCCGGGTCGCGCAGGGTCGTCTCGAGCTGGCCCATGGCCTCAGCGCGAGCGCGGTCACCGGCGAGTGCTGCGGTGCCGACGAGCGGAGCGGCTACGGTCTGATCGGGGATGATGAAATCGTTGAGTCCTTGAGAGGGATCTTGATGTGCCATTTTTTGCGAGTGTCCTTTTCGGTTAGGCCTCCGCTCTCTGCCGCCTCAGCCCGATCGCTCGGGCACCGGAGGACGACATTTTCGCTTGAGAGCGTGTGTCGTTATTTCCAAACCGAGCAAAAATGCTCGGGGGCGCGGTTCTTAGTCCGCCCCGGGGCTTCCGTAAAGGAACTATTCGCTCTTTCCGCGCGGGCTCGAGCCAGGAAAGAGCGGCTCGGGGCCGTCCCGTGACGTCCGCGGGGCAACGCCCTGGGCTTAGAGGCCGCTCGAAGGAAGCGCGGCGCCGGAGCTCCGTGTCGTGGAGGTCGTGCTGGTGCTCTTCGGCTTGGACGATTCCTGCTTCGCTGCGGCTTTCTTTTCCACTGCAAACGGATCGATCGCCAGAGGGTCCGCGGCTGTCTTGACCGTGGGGGACGGGGCCCGCGGCGCGGCCGTCGTCGTCGATGAGGGACTGGTCGCGGTCGGGGTGGCCGGCGGAGCGGCAGAGGAGGGCTTGGACTGAACTCGCGGGGCCGGGGCCCCGGACGCGGTCTGGGCCGGGGCTGAGACCATCGGAGACGGCTCCGGCTCCGGAGCCTTGTCCTCCCCGCGCTTTTCGTCGATCTGCGCGTCGCTCGGACCCTGAGCGCTCACTGAAGCCGCCGCGGCGGGCGCCGCTTCCGGTCGGGGCGCCTCGTCGACGCGCGCGCTTGCCTCGGCATCCTCGTCGACGAGAGCTTCCTCTTCGGGAGTCACCGCAGAGCTGAAGCTGCCTCGCAGCACCCCCTGGAGGAGCCAGGCGCTCGTCCCTCCCGCGACCGCCATTGTCACGAGCAACATCACCATCGCCCAAGGCGACTTGTTCCCCCGCCCCGGAGGCGCCATCCGCGCGACAGGCGCCGGCGTCTCCCGGAGCAAGGCCTCGGCGCGCGCCGCGCGTACATGAGGACGGTCCGACTTCCCCGCGCGCTCCAGCTTCTTCGGCGGGGCGTCGATCGTCGGAGCGAACGCCGTGGGTTCCGGGCGCTCTTCCTTTGCCGGCCGTCCTCGCGAAGGGCTCGGCGCGTCGGCCACCTCGAGCAGGGCCGGCGGCGGCCCGACGGAGGGAGCGCCCGGCGCCATGACGGGCGCCGGACCGAGGGTCTCCGCTTCGTAAGCACCGGCGCGTGTGACGTCCTCGACGCGGGTGACTTCGGTGGTGAGCCCGGCGACGAGAGCCGTGAGTTCTTTGAGAGCGGCGGCGGCCGTCGGCGGGCGCGCGTCGGGGACCTTCGCGAGCCAGCGATGCAACAGATCGCCGACGTGCTCTGGGAGGCTCCGCACGATCCAATCCACGCGAGCAGGCTCTTCCGAGATGTGCGCGAGAACGAGCTCATGGGGCTCTTTCACGTGCGAGAAAGGGCTCCGTCCGGTGAGCAGCTCGTAGAAGACGAGGCCGGTTGCGTAGATGTCGGAGCGGCCATCGATCGGCTGCCCCGCGGCCTGCTCGGGGGACATGTAGCGCGGAGTCCCCACGGTCAGACCGGCGGCGGTGACGACGCGGCTCCCTTCCGTCAGCTTCGCGACGCCAAAGTCGAGGACCTTCGCGTCGCCGCCCGAGATGAAGATATTTTGGGGTTTGATGTCGCGGTGGATCGCGCCGAGCGCATGGGCGGCCGCGAGTCCATCGAGCACGCCCGCGATGTAATGGGCAGCGCGCCGAACCGGCAAAGTCCCTTCCCGCCGGAGCAAGTCTGCGAGGGTCTCCCCCTCGAGCTTCTCCATGACGTAATAAGGGATCCGATCGGAGGTGTAACCGGCGTCAGTGACCGCGACGATGTTGCGATGGTTCAAGGCACCCAAGGTGCGCCACTCGTTCGCCATCCGCTCGACGAGATCCGCCCTCTGAGCGAGCTGCCCATGGAGCACCTTCAAGACGAAATGGCGGCCGAGCACGCGGTGCACGACTTCGTACACCCGGCCCATGCCCCCCTGACCGAGCAGGCCGATGACCTGATAGGGCGTCCCCGGAACGGTCTGTCCGGGAGTCAGCTCCTGTTTCCTCGCGTCGCCCACGTCACCCTCTTGTTCGTTCACCCTTGCTAGAGCTGCCCCTGTCGTCAAGTCGGGTTCCCCCGAGTGGACGCGCGCCGATCCTCGGCCTGAAGATCGCTCCGTTGCGTAACAGATCGAGCGCGCGCTCCCCAGAAGAGCTCTACGCAGCCTCCGGCCGGAATCTGCCGCGCTCGGTAGAAGGATCTTCTGTGACCGGGAGCCGCACCTACGGTGAAAGGCGCATTTTTCCGCCGGACTCCCGGGTGACGCGTTCCCTCAGCCTTGTCGGCAGTGAGACAGGACAACCGTCAGAGCCAAGAGCGACCGGCCCCAACACGCTCCGTGCCCCAAGAAATGCGGACGCTGCCACACGTAGTCAAACTTCAAGTTCGTCCGCCGCAAAGCGCCTGCGCCCATTGCGCTCAGGAGTCGTCGCTTGTCACAGCCCGTCGCACCACCGGATAGGGGCCGAAGTCGTGCACGACGGCGTAACCCTGCTTCTCGAAAAGCCCGAGGGGTCCCGTCCAATATTCTTCGTCCATGCCGCCGGTCGTACCCCGCGGCAGAGCTTCAATCTCCTCGTAGCCGAGCGCCTGAGCCCCCTTCTCGAGGGCTTCCACGAGTGCCCGCGCTACCCCCCGTCGCCGAAGCTCAGGAAGCACGAGCATGCAAAAGATGCTCGCTCTTGCCCGAGGCGGTCCTGAGAAACAAGGCAGATCGCGGTAGATGCGCTGGGTCATCTGCTTGTTCCGCTCGGGAGGGCCAAAACGCAAAAAGCCTACGATGCGCTCGCCCTGCCAGGCGACGAGGGCCTCGAAGCGGCCCGACTCGAGCTTTTCTCGGAGAGCCTCCTTGTGGGAGACGGAGTTCGTCGCGAGCGAGTACTGAAAGGCGCGCGCGTCCCCTTCAAACTCATGATAGTGGCAAAAGCAGGACGAGCCCGCTGTCTCGAAGAACTCGACGAGCGCCGGGTGATCAGCGCTCGTTGCCGCCCGGATGATGAGGTTCAAAGGCCGAGTTCCCGGACGAGCTCCTCGAGGGCCGAGGAGATACGGAACATGGATTCTTCGGCCAAAAATGGGCTGAGGACCTGGAGCCCGACCGGAAGTAGACTGCCTCCCTCTTCGATGCGCCCGATCGGCAGGCTGAGGGCAGGAATGCCTGCGAGGCTCGCCGGAAGCGTGTAGACGTCGGCCATGTACATCGAGAGCGGGTCTTGGTTGCGCTCGCCGAGCTTGAATGCGGGCGTCGGGCTCGTCGGCGTGAGGAGACAATCGACCTCGGCAAATGCCTGGTCGAAGTCGCGCCGAATGAGCGTGCGAACGCGCTGCGCCTTGCCGTAGTAGGCGTCGTAGAAGCCAGCGCTGAGGACGTAGGTTCCGAGCAAGATGCGCCGCTGCACCTCAGGACCAAAGCCGGTGCCGCGGCTCTGGGCGTAGAGATCTGTGAGTGAGGTGCCGCTCTGCTCGACGCGACGACCGAAACGAACTCCGTCGAAACGAGCCAGGTTGCTCGAGGCTTCCGCGGTCGCGAGCACGTAATAGGTGGCGACGCCGTAGTGCGTGTGCGGCAGGCGGAGCGGCCGGAGCTCCGCGCCCTTTTTCTTTGCGCTCTCGAGGATGAGCTCGATGCGCTCCCGGACGCGCGGATCGAGGCCCTCGCTGAAGTACTCCTCGGGCACACCGATGCGCACGCCCTTGAGCCCCTCTTTCCGCCCCAAAAGGCAGGCCGCCTCGTAACCGGGCACAGAAGCGCCGTTGACGGTGCTGTCTCGGCCATCCGGACCCGCGATGATCTCGAGCACTCGCGCCGCGCTCTGCACGTCGGGGGTCATGGGACCGATTTGGTCCAGGCTCGAGGCGAAGGCGATCAGGCCATAACGGGACACGCGCCCAAAGGTCGGCTTCACCCCGACGATGCCCGTAAAGGCGGCAGGCTGGCGAATCGAGCCACCCGTATCACTTCCGAGAGCCACTGGGACAATGCCGCCCGCGACGGCCGCCGCGCTGCCGCCGCTCGAACCGCCGGGAACCCGGGTCGGATCGACAGGATTTTTGACCGGTCCGTAGGCGCTCGTCTCGTTCGACGAGCCCATCGCGAACTCGTCCATGTTCGCCTTGCCGACGATCACTGCGCCTTCGGCGAGGAGCCGCTCGGTCACGGTTGCGTCGTAAGGGGGGCGGTAAGGACGCGGCCCTTCGCTCGTCATGCGCACGAGCATCTTGCTGGCCGACGTCGTCGGGAGCCCACTCGTACAGATAGCGTCTTTGACAGCGATCGGAACCCCAAAAAGGCGCCCTTTTCGCTCAGAGGTGGGCAAAGCGTCGAGGGCGCGGGCCCGCAAAGTCGCTTCCTCCGCCGCGATGTAGGAGAGGGCGTTTTCGCCCTTTCGAGCCTCGGCCGCTTGAAGGGCCTCGGTCACCGTATCGATAACTGTGCGCTCGCCCCGGGCGCAGGCTTCTCTGAGCTCAATAGCAGTTTTCAAGCGCCCCCCTTTTTCCCGGAGGACTCATCCACGAAGCCCGGCACCAAGAAGCCATCCGGACTCGTCCGCGGCGCCTCTCGATAAGCCGCAACGGCCTCCAGCCCCGGCCGGACCACATCCTCGCGGAGCGGGGCGCTCAGGGTGCCGACCTGGAGCGTCGGTTCGACGTTGCTCGTGTCGAGCTCATTGAGTTGATCGACATAACCGAGAATCTTCCCAAGTTCATGCGCCAGCTCTTCAACACGAGCCTCGTCCAGAGCGAGCCGCGCGAGCCGCGCCACCGTCCGGACCTCATCGACCGAAATCGCCATGGGCGCGGCGTTAACAGGCCCCAAGGGCCAGGGCAAGCAGGAAAACTGAGCCCCTGGAGCTTGAGCCAGAGGGTCAGGCCCCCTAAAAGTTGACGAGGGGAGGCTCGTTGAAGCTTCTCTTGAGTCCGAGCTCCAACGTCGTGAACACCCAACCTCTGCCGCCTTCCCCCCTCGAGCGCGTCGCTCAGCTCGTGCAGGCTCTGACCCAGCGCTCTGCGCGCCAAATTCTCGGGGAAGTGCTCGACGTTCTCTTGGATGTCCTGCCGGCCCGCGCCGGCGCAGCCATCGTCGACGGCCAGGTGGTGACCGAGGCAGGCTTCGCCCTCGAGACCCAAGCGGCGCCCTGTCGCGATCCCTCCTTTGAGCTCACCACCCTCGTCGAGGACCAGGCAGAGGTGACCTACGTCCCTGACGTCCGCCGTGGCCCCTTCCGTCAGCCAGAGACCGGCGCCGAACTCTACCGGACCGGGAACGTTGGCGCGCTCGTCCTCCCTCTCCTCGCTGGCTCTCGCTTCATCGGCTCCATTTGCCTCTGGCTCGACGAACGCTTCGAACCCACGGCGGAGGCAAGCGCCCTGGTCGAGACGATCGCCTCGGCGGTCAGCCTCGCTTTCGAGCGCGATCACCGCCCCGAGACCGCTGAAGGGGGCCTGCTCGCCCTCGGCGAGATGAATCGGCTAGCGTCCCTCGGGCTCCTGCTCGATTCCTCCCTCCACGCGCTCCGCACGCCGTCTTCTTCGCTCGTCATTCAGCTCGACGAGCTCCGCCGCCAGGCAAGTGAACTCGCGCTCCTGCTCGATCCGAACGACTCGCTCGCCGTCGACGCGCTCCGCGATCTCCAACAAACCCTCGACGACATGACCGTCGCGGCCACCGTCGTGCGCAAGGAGCTCACGCGTCTGCTCGACGTCACCGAGCCCACCAGCGAAAAGGGCGAAATTGAGCTGAACCGCTTGGTCCACGAAGCGGTCGCCATCGCGCGCCCCGAGCTCGAGCAGCGGGGCTTCACCGTCGAGGAGTCCTTCGGCCCCGATGGGCGCGTCGCCGGCAACCGCCAAGAGCTCTTGCACCTCATGCTCAGCTCACTTTTCTCCCTCGGTCGCGGCGAACACGTGCTCGGCAGACTGCCGGTGATCGAGGTCAATGTAGGCGGGGGCGAAGGAACCCGGCGCATTTCGCTCCGCTGCCGCACCCAAAGCGGCGACGTCGCCACCCGCCCGCCGCAGCTCGACGAGTCGACCGAGGCCCTGGCCCAGAAAGTCGGCGCCTTCCTCGAGCTGAAGCCCGGCAGCGTCGAGCTCACGCTCCACACCACCAAGAGCGAAGAGCCCGCCGCGCCGAAGGTCGAACAGAAGGTCCGGCGCATCCTGATCGTCGATGACGACCCGATGTTCGCGCGCGCGCTGCGCCGTGCCCTCACGCCCCATGAGGTGCGCGTTTCAGGAACCGCTGGCGAAGCGGAGCTCTTGCTCCTGGAAGGGAGCTTCGTTCCTGATCTCGTGGTGTGCGATCTGTGGCTGCCGGGCAGCAGCGGGCGCACCTTGCACCAAAGGATCCAGGCGAGCCTCCCCGCCATCGCCCAGCGTTTCGTGTTCGTGAGCGGCGCCCCTCTCACCGAGCGCGATCGAGCCTATTTCCAGGAAGCCGGCTGCCGCACCATGACCAAACCGGTCCAGGTCGAAGACCTCCTCGAGCAGGCCCGCTTCACATAACCCCTTTTTTTGGCCCCGGCCCATCACCTCCGCCTGGGCTCAACCGAGCCTTCGTCCTCCCTCACCTGCTCAGCCGCTCGCACAGGGAGCGCTCCGCGCGCGCTGCTTCCCGCAAACGTGACCCACCTTCGCCCCACCAAGCTCAACGCGCGCACCCCGCGCGCTCGGCTCTCCCTCACTGAGCACACCTTCGCCCCACCAAGCTCAACGCGCGCTCAGCGCTCGGCGAAGCCGGGCGCCTGGATGAGCCCGGCAGAAAGACCAATCAAAATCGCAAATTGCGCCTCGCGCTTTCGCGCGAGGCGCTCCTCGACGATGATCGATAGAGCGCGGCCGATGCTCTTTCCCTCGAGCGCGCCGTCCGGAAGAACAGTGCGCAGCGCTCGCCATTCCCCCGGCGAAAACCCGTAGGCTTCGGCGTTTTCCACGCTGCCTGCGGGCAGACAAATCGACTCGAGCACCGGCTGGAGCCGTGCCTCCATGTTCTCCGTCGACCAAATTTCGCGGAGCGCTTCGACAACTTGCGCGATCGATTCCGGCGGATCGAGGGAGATATCTCGAGCGTGCCCGTCGTGGGAGAGCGCCGAGATGCGCCCGTCCATCGTCTTCATCCAAGCGGACAAGCGCAGCCGAAATTGCCGTGAAAGAACGCGCCCCAGCACTCCTTCCCTGAGCCGATCCGCGCTCGCGAGAGACTGACCGAGGCGCTGGCCCGTGGTCCGGCTCGCCATCAGCACGGTGTCGAGCTCTCCCTTACTCATCACGTTCTCTTCGATCAGAAGGCGTCCGAGCTGATAAGGAGACGACGAATCGTGGGCGGCGATGATACGCCCCTCGTGGATCTCGAGGTACAGCGACCGGTCGTCTTGCTTGAGCTCGACGCCGCCATTTGTGACCCGAGAGAGCGCAGAGAAGAGGTGCAACGGGAGGCTCGCCTCATGATATTCCGCCCGCCAAACGGAGCGACCGCGGCGGAAACTCTCCGGCGGGACCCACCTCTGGTCTCGCTCAGAAGGGGGAGCGGAAGACCGCGACCTGGGCGCGACGCTCGGTCCGAGCACCACGCGGGGCCGCTCGCCGGAGCCGAGCTCCGGGTGCGCGAGGAGCCCGGTGCGTCCGAGTTCTTTGGCGACCTCGTCACGCCCAATGGGCACGCCCGACTCTTCCGCCGCTTCTCGCAGCGCGCGCATCATTTCGTCAGCGCTTTGATAGCGCTCATTCACGTCACGGCGCAGAGCCTTCTCCGTCACCTCTCGCAGCGGCGGCGGCACCGAATGGTTGAAACGATGCCAGGTGCTGAGATCGGAGCGCACGGTGCGCGTCAGCGTGTCAAACTCTGACTTTCCGAGAAAAAGCGGACGCAAAGTGAGCAGCTCCGCCAAAATGATGCCCGCCGAGAAGAGGTCGCTCCGGCGATCGACCTTGAAGCCCTCCGCCTGCTCCGGCGACATGTAGCCCATTTTGCCCTTGAGCTCGCCCGGCTGCGTGCGGCGCGCGAGAAACTCCGAGCGCACGATGCCGAAATCGCCGAGCTTCGCCTGACCGAGCTGCGACAAGAGCAGATTGCCGGGGGAGACATCACGGTGCACGATGTTGAGCGGATCGCCATCGCGATTCACGGCCGCGTGCACGTACCCGAGCCCCGCGAGGAGCTGGACGATGATGGACACGGCGGCGCTCGGCTTCGGCGCGAGTTTGTCGCGGGCGGCTTTTCGAAGATACCGCGCTACGCTCGGTCCATCGACGTACTCGAGGGCGAGATAGAGCGTGTCCTTGGTCTGGCCGTAGTCGAAGAGGCGCACGATGTTGGCGTGGTTGAGCTCGGCCATGATGCACGCCTCGTCCCAGAACATGGCCCGGAACTCCTCGTCGACGGCGAGCGCAGGCAAGACGCGCTTGATGGCGACATTCCGCCCGTCAGGAGCGGTCGCGAGGAACACCTCAGCCATCCCCCCCACCCCGAGGCGTTGCCGGAGCACATAGCTCCCGACCATGTCGGCGTTGACCGTGCGCGCCATTGACCGATAAGAGTAACACACTCGGGCGAGGCTTCGGCAAGCCGGCCAAAACCCGCGACAATCCCGCTCACTCATGCAAGCACTTATGGACGGGACGGAAGGGGGGCTGCCCGGCGCCTCACGCAGGCTCGAGCTTCGTCCCTCACGCGCGGGTGGCTCCCCTGAGCGACAGGAAAGGCGCATCTCGTGCACAAGGGACAATCAGACGCGCAAAGTCGTTCAGCGTGGGGCAACTCGCCCCATGACAATCGGCTCTCCTGCCAATTGTGCCAGGCCGGGGCTCGCGGTACGAAACATCAGTCATGTTCGAAGGAATCAACGAGATCCACGGCGTCGATCCGCGCAGGGGCCAAGCGAGCGGCCCTCCGAGGCGTGTGGCCATCACGGGAAGCGCTGGCTTCCTCGGGGCCAACCTGATCGGTGTGCTCGAGGACTCGCCCCGGATCGAGCGCATCCTGAGCCTCGATGAGAAGCGCCCCGAGAGCGCACGCGACAAAACCGTCCATCACGACATCGACCTCACGGATCGCAAGATCGAACAGAAGCTCGCGGAACTTTTGAGCGGCGCGAACATCGATACCCTGGTCCACCTCGCATTCCACGACAGCCCGACGCACCACCCCGACCGGAGCCACTACCTCGAGAGCGTCGGCACCATGTACGTCGCCGGAGCTTGCCGTCGCGCGCAAGTGCGCAAGCTGATCCTCACGAGCCACACGTTCCTCTACGGCGCGAACCCGAAGAACCCCTCACTCATGACCGAGGATCGCCCCCTCTACGCGAGCCCGTCGGAGCCATTTTTTCGCGACAAACTTCAGGCTGAGCGTGACGCTCTCGAGTTCGGGCGCCCCGGCCGCGGTCGCATCGTGACGATCCTGCGTACCGCACCGATTCTCGGTCCCGGCATCGATGGATTCGCGACCCGCTACCTCAGCCAAGATCGAATCCCAAGCATCCTCGGCTTCGACCCCCTGTGGCAGTTCTTGCACGAGTCGGACGCCGTGCTCGCGCTCAAGCGCGCCATCGATGCCGACGCTCCGGGCGTCTTCAACGTGGCCGGCGCGGGGGTCATCCCCCTCAGCAAGGTGATCCGGCTCGCGGGCGGCCGCGCGCTCCCTTTGACCCGCACCATGACCCATTTCACCCTCGGAGCGCTCTGGGTGCTCCGCAAGTCGCCTCTTCCCGCCTCTTTTACGGACTATCTCCAGTATCCGTGCATCGGTGATACCGAAAAGAGCCGGCGATTGCTCGGCTTCATTCCGATGTTCACGAGCCACGAAGCGCTCCTCGACTTTGCAGCGCGGCGCAATATGCGCCAGGTTGAACTTCTCTCGGAGACCCCTGCCACGTGAGCGGTCAAACATTCGATCATAGTGAGTCCATTCAAGGAGACATCGACGTGAGCGCCCTGCCCGAAAATGAAAACAACGGCGCCTCGGAAGGCGAGGAGGCAAACGCCCCGGATTCGCTCGTCGAGGACGTTGGGATGCTCGGCATCGCGGCGCGCGCCTTCCCGCCGGATATGGACTTCGAGTATCCGGATGAGCCGATCAACCTGCCGCCCCTGTCTCCGGAAGAGCTCTCTGTAGAAGCCAAGATCCGCGAGCTCGAAGAGCGTCTCGACGGCATGATGGCCGAGCGGATGCCCCTCGGCGGCGGCGGACTCGATCGCGAACCTGAGCCCGTCCCCGAGTCGACGGAAGGCGACCGAGCCAGCGACGAAGATGTCCTCGTCTCGGCCCAGGAGCTTCTCACGAGCGACTACTATCGGAAGCATTGGGGCCGGCATGCCCTGCGCGCCGTCGCGAGCAGCGTCGACGACTTCGGCTTTGATTCGGCCTTCGAAGCCCGCGTGAAGCCGTACCTCGAGTTCCTGCTCAAGATCTACTTCCGCACCGAGGTCATCGGGGTCGACAACATCCCGAAGAGCGGCCGCGCCATCGTCGTCGCGAACCACTCGGGCGCCCTGCCTTTCGACGGGCTCATGCTCCGTCAGGCCGTCCGCCTCCATCACTCGGCCCAGCGCGATCTCCGCTGGCTCTCCGAAGATTTCACCTTCTACCTGCCTTTCATCGGCGTCGGCATGAACCGACTCGGCGCCGTGCGCGCCTGCCAAGAGAACGCGCAGCGCCTCCTCAACCGGGACCTCGTCGTCGCGGCATTCCCGGAAGGTACCGAAGGCATCAAGAAGCTCTACCGCGATCGCTACAAGCTCCAGCGCTTCGGCCGCGGCGGCTTCGTCCGCTTGGCGCTCACGACCGGCAGCCCGATCATCCCCTGCGCGGTCATCGGAGGCGAAGAGACCAACCCGATCCTGCGCCGCTTCGACAACCTCTCGAAGCTGGTCGGCCTCGAGTACCTGCCGATCACGCCCACCTTCCCGCTGCTCGGCCCGCTCGGTCTGCTCCCCGCCCCCACCAAGTGGCGCATCCTGTTCGGAAAGCCAATTTCGGTCGAGGAATATGGGCCGGAGGCCGCCACGGATCACATCCTGGTCGGTCAGCTCTCGGAGCTGGTTCAGAGCTCTATCGAAGAGCTCATCGCCGACGGACTGAAACGGCGCAAGAGCATTTGGTTCTGAGCGGAGCCTCCCTTGAGTAAGACTCAGGCGCCGAGCGGCGTCCTCATCGTGGACAAGCCCAAGGGACCCACGAGCCATGACGTCGTCGCCCAGGTCCGCCGCGCCTTCGGCACGCGCAAGGTCGGACACGCGGGTACCCTCGATCCGATGGCCACCGGCGTGCTCGTGGTCCTGCTCGGGGAAGCAACCAAACTCTCGAGCGTGCTCACCAGGGAAGACAAGTCCTACGTGGCCCGCGTCCGCTTCGGGATCGGGACCGTTGCTCACGACGCGGACTCTCCCATCACAAAAAAAATCGACCTCCCCGAGGATTTTCTCGAACGAAAAGGCGCGGAGCTCGAGCGAGCGCTCGACAACGAGCGCGTTCGGAGGCTCCAAATCCCCCCCGCGGTCAGCGCCCTCAAGGTCGACGGTCGGCGCGCCCACGCGCTCACTCGCGCCGGAGCTGAGCCGGACCTCAGGCCCCGCGACGTATCTGTTCGTGAGCTCCGCGGCCGCGTCGTCAGCGGTCAGGAGCTCGAGGTCGAGCTTCTTGTCTCGAAGGGATACTACGTACGAGCGCTGGCGCGTGATCTCGGTGATGCCCTCGGGGTGCCCGCGCACCTCACGGAACTCCGCCGGCTCAAGAGCGGCGCCTTTAGGATCGAAGAGGCAGTCCCCCTATCCGAAGTGGCCCGTGCGCGACTCCTGCCCCTCGTCGAAGCCACCGAGCGCAGCCTCCCGAGCCTCGAGCTCAGCGCCGCCGAGGCCGAACGAGTCCGTCAGGGGAAGCTCCTGCTCGTCAGGCAGGAGCGCCTCCCGCCCCTTTCAGGCCCGGAGCTCGTCGGGGTCGAAGGCGACTCCCTCGTTGCGCTCCTCGAGCCTCTGCCCGCCTCGGAGGCGGAAGCTGCCCGCAGCTTTTTCGGTGAGACCAATCCCGAGACCGCCGTGCTCCGGGTGCAGCGAGGGTTTTCGGACCACCCTGGCGCCTGAACTGGGTCCTCCGAGGCCCACTCGGGCGCTCTTGCCCCCTCCCCCGGTCCCCGGAATTTTGACCACACGGCAAATCGACACTCTCAGGGCGGGTTGTATTTGCATCCCCAAGGGATCTCGGGCTATCTTTTTTGCTCCCACCGTGGATCCTGACCCAGAACAGCCCGCGCTGTCCGTTGCCCTCGCGCTGATCCCAGCGCTCATTTCGGCTCTGTTCGGTGTCGCCTCCGTCGCAGTCGGCTCTCTTTCTGGTGCGCGCCGCGCGGCCCTCCGGGAGACACTCCGCCCGAGCGTGAGCCAAGCCCTCGACCGCTACATTCTCGGCTCCGAACGGGTCGAAGCCCGCTGGCTCTGGCTCAGAGTGCTCGGCATCGCCACCACCGCCGGCCTCATCACGAGTCAGATGCCCCCGGGAACCCGACTCCCCTGGCTCATGGGGATCTTGGCGGCGGTCGCCGCCTACGCGCTTCCGACCCAGCTTCTTCGCCCTCTCGCCGTCGCTCGCTCGGCGTCCTGGGCTCCCCGGCTGCTTCGCACCCTCGCCCCCTTCGAGCTCTTGGTCGCTCCCCTGGCAGATCCGATCTCGTGGCTTGCCAGAAAATGGGCTGGAAGCGCCAGCCCGGCGCCGAGCGCCGAGCTCGCCGAGACCGAAGTCGAGATGGTCGTGGCCGAAGGCGAACAGAACGGCAGCCTCTCCGCCGATGCTTCGGCCATGATCCGCAACGTCCTCGAGTTTCGCGACGTGACCGCGGAGGACGTCATGGTGCCTCGCATCCACGTCGACGCTCTCGACGCGGCGCTCTCTTTGTCCGAGGCGATCGCCCGCGTGGCGGAGTCGCGCCATTCCCGTTATCCGGTCTACTCGGAGTCCGTCGACAACATCGTCGGCATCCTCCACGTCAAAGACCTCTACATTCACGCGAGCGGCGCCCAAGAGAAGAACGCAAGCGCGAAATCGCTCGGCGACCTCGCCCGCCGGCCCGTCGCGTTTGTGCCCGAGACGCAGCCGGCGTCGACGGTTCTGAAGGATATGCGCGCTGGCCGTCATCACCTGGCGGTCGTCGTTGACGAGTTTGGCGGCTTCTCCGGGATCGTGACTCTCGAAGACCTACTCGAAGAGATCGTCGGAGATATCCAGGACGAACACGACGTCGAAGACGCTGAGCGATTCCAGACCCTCGAGTCCGGGAACTACCTCGTCGACGCGAGCTTGCCGGTCGCTGATGTGAATCGGTACCTTGGAGTCGAGCTCCCGGAAGGAGACTACGTCTCGATCGGCGGCCTGCTCATGGAACACCTGGGAGAGATTCCGCGCGCGGGCACGGAACACGAGCTCCATGGCCTCCGCGTGAAGATCAGGGAAGCCGATGCCCGTCATATCGCGCTCATCGAGATCGAGCTGATCCCGCCGGCGACCGAGTCGAGCCGCCTGCTCGAGCGCTCCGCCTGAGCCTCTCTGCCCGGGCCTTGAGCTGCCCGCTCGGGAGCCCCATAGGGTCGCCGCGGGTCCGCTCGAACATGAGGATCCCGCTCACGGCGAGCCACCTTTTTTGCGCTCCTTCGCCCCGAACCGCCGCTGAGCGAGCCGCAACCCAAGGCACAACAAAAGAAAAAGGGCGGCGACCTCTCGGCCACCGCCCTCTCTTGTCGCGATGCTCACAAGAGCATCACTGGATCGCGGCGCTCACTGTCCGACCGACTTCAGCTTCTCGCGCAGAGCGTTGCCCGTGTCGACGAGACCGCTGCGCTCGTTCGCCGGATCGCTCTTGTCGCCGCGGAGGGTCGTCTCGAGATCACCGAGCTCACGGCTCAGCTTCACGAGAGTATCCGAGGGACAAACAGCGCCTTGGCTTCCGGGATCGACAGGGATGATCGGAGAGGTGCTCTCGATCGGGTCACCCTTCTCATAACGAGAGATCTTGACCGTCTTGTTGCCTTCCTTGAGCTCGAACTGAGAAGGCCACTTGTAACCCGCGGTCTTCGAGGTCACGAGGAAGGGCTCAGGCAGCAGGACCATCGAAGCGAGCGGGCCTAGCTGTCCGCGGCCGACCGCAACACCCCAGCGAACCTTGGGCTCATCCTTTTCCTGCAGGAGCTCGGTCACCGGCTGACGCATGCCAGTGAGCACGCGCTGCAGGCGATCCTTTTGCTCGTTCGCGCGCTCGGAGTCGCCCGCGAACTTCACGAGCAAACGGTTCACATCCGTGCTCATGAGGCCGATGCCCTTGCCAACCAGGTACGTGCCGTCGAAGGGAATCGAGATTCCGCCGAGAGCCTTGACCTCTTCCTCCGGGAACTTTCCTTCACCGAGGGAGATCTTCGCCTTCTTCAGGACGTCAGCGAGCTTTTCCACCTCCTCGTTCGCCTTGTCGACTTCACCAGCGAGGATCTTCGCACCCTCGAGGGCGATGTTGTGGCTCTTGCGGCGTTCCATACCACCACCGACCACGATGCCGATGATAGCGCCGACGATGGCGGTACCGATCGCGAGAACGCGGAACTTGCTCCGCTCCTTCTTCTGAGCCTGGAGGACCTCCTCGCCCATTTCGATCTTGATCGCCTGGGGAGCTGCGACCTGGACGGCGGGGGCCGCGAAAGCAGCAGGCTGCACCGGGGGGACCGACGGGTTCAGACCGAACGGAGGAGCGGGAATGCTCGTGGGGCCGCCGAGATTCGGCGCGGGACGCTGTGCCGGAGCGGGTCCAGCCCCGGGAGCCGGGAAGCCGGAGGGACGCTGGGGCCCTGCGCTCGGAATGGGACCTTGGGGACGCTGACCGGGGACGCCTGCGGCAGGAGCAGGGGGGGCCTGGCTCGGCACGCCGGCGATGGGCGGAGGAATCGAGGGCCCCACACCAGCGACAGTCTTCTTTCCGAGGCGGGCCTTCAGGTCGATCTTGGGCTTATTATCTTCAGACATGGAGTCTCGTGGGGGAAATCTCGGCTCGCGGTCCGACCGAGGGCGGACTGACACTAGCGGCGCCTTTACCGCTGAGCAAGAATGAAATTACCGCTTCGCCACAATGACGTCTCACTCCCCCCCCGTCTCCCCTGAGCCGAAAACTCTCGCCACACCCGACGGAGTTCGCCTCACCTACTTCGACACGGGGCAGGATCGGCCCGGGCGTCTCCCGATCATCCTCGCCAACGGTCTCGGAGGCCCGGTGTCGGTGCTCCGAGCACCGATCCAGGGTTTCGCCTCCGACCGGCGTGTATTGACCTGGGATTACCGAGGCCTCTACGGCTCCCGCTTCTCGGGACGGCGGGACATTAGCGTGGCCGCCCACGCCCGCGACGTCGTCAGCATCTTGGATGAGCTCGGCATCGAGCAGGCGATCTTTCTCGGTTGGAGCATGGGGGTCCAGGTTGGATTCGAGTTCGCGCGCATCGCGCCCTCACGCCTCGGAGGCCTCGTGCTCCTGAACGGCGTCGCTGGCCGCCCCCTCGAAGGAGTTCCGCTTCCGGGAGTGCCGCGGCTCGGTCCGGGTCTGCTCTCGCTCCTCTCTGCCTACCCACAGCTCGCCGGCCGCGCCATCGAGCTCGCCCTATCGGCGCCTGGCCTCGAGCGTGCGCTCAAGACCGTCGGCTGGATCCAGCGCGGTTTTCCGAGCACCGACCTCGACGCCTTCCTCAAGGACTTTCGCACTCTCGACCTCTCCCGCTATTTTGAGCTGTTTGAGGCGCTCATCGAGCACGACGCCCGCGACGTGCTCCCCGAAGTGAGCGCGCCGACCCTGGTGCTCGGCTCCGAACGCGACGTGATCACCCCCGCACGCAGCGCACGCACGCTTTCCCAGAAGATCCCGCGGGCCCGTTATCGAGCGATCCCCGGCGCATCCCATTATGCCGCCGCCGAAGCGCCGGAGCTCGTCGTGAAGTTCGTGAACGAGTTCTTGGCGGAGGAAGTCGAGCGAAAAGCGGGTGCCCTTTCGCGCGCGGCAGACCATGGTTATGACACAGCCGAGTTCCTTAGGGCGTGACCCGAGAGCACCATGCAAGCCCCCATCGCCGTCATCGATAACTACGATTCATTCACGTACAATCTCGTTCAATACCTCGAGACGCTGGGTGCGAAGTGTGATGTCTTTCTCAACGACGCCATCAGCGTCGACGAGCTCCTCGCGCGCCGCCCCCGCGGGATTTTGCTGTCGCCGGGCCCCGGAACCCCCGATGATGCGGGCATTACCCTCGAGACCATCCATAAAGCGGGCGGCGTGATTCCGATCTTCGGCGTCTGCCTCGGACACCAGTCGATTGGCCAGGCCTATGGCGCTTCCGTCGTACGCGCCCCGCGCCTCATGCACGGCAAGACGAGCCCCATTGTTCACGAAGGGCTCGGAGTCTTCGAAGGGCTGCCCTCCCCTCTCACAGCGACGCGCTACCACTCGCTCGTCGTCGCCCCCGAGACCGTCCCGCCTGAGCTCGAGGTAACAGCTCGCACGGAAGAGGGCGAAATCATGGGTATTCGCCACCGCACCCTGCCCATCGAAGGGGTTCAATTCCACCCTGAATCCATCCTCACCGAAGAGGGCATGTCCCTCCTCGGCAACTGGCTCCGGAGACTCTGAGCGTGCAATTCCAAGAAGCCATCAAGCGCCTGCTCGAAAGCGAGCGGCCTGACCCCGACCTCGTCTCGGCCGCGTTCCGTTCGATCCTCGCCGGCGAGTGGAACCCGACTCAAGTGGCAGCTTACGTCGTCGGACAGGAGCTCCGCGGCGCGCCCGGAGCTGTCCTTGCGAGCGCCGCTCGCGAGATGCGAAGAGCCATGATCCCGCTCCCCGGAGCTCGCTCGGGCCTCATCGATACCTGCGGGACCGGCGGAGACGGCTCCGGAAGCTTGAATCTCTCGACGGGCACCGCGATCCTGCTCGCGGGGGCCGGCAGCAAGGTCGCCAAACACGGCAACCGAGCCGCCTCGAGCCAATCCGGAAGCGCCGACGTCCTCGAGCGCATGGGGGTCCCCCTCACCGTACCCATCGAACGGCTCCCGGAGGTGCTCGACGAGACGGGGCTCGTTTTCCTCTTCGCCCAGCACCATCACCCGGCCCTGCGCCACGTGGGGCCGGCTCGGCGGGAGCTCGGGGTCCGCACCATGTTCAACTGTCTGGGGCCCCTGGCGAACCCCGCCGGCGCCGAATATCACCTGCTCGGCGCCTACGCCGATGACCTCCGGGAAAAGCTCGCGCGCGCCCTGCTCGAGCTCGGGGTGCGCCGCGCCTGGGTCGTTCGGAGCGAGGACGGCATGGACGAGATGAGTCCTTACGCGCCGACGCGCGTGACCGAGGTCGCCGAGGGACGCATCCGCGAGTTCGTGGTAGCCCCCGAAGATTTCGGTCTCAAGCGCAGCCCTCCGGGGGCCATCGACGGTGGCACACCTGAAGAAAACGCAACCATCTTGCTCGACGTCTTGCGCGGCGAACCTCACCCTTCGCGCGACGCCTTCATTCTGAGCGCCGCTGCTGCGCTCGTCGTTGAGCGGGGGCTCTCCTTTACGGACGCTGCCGCCCTCGCTGAGAAAAGTCTCACAAGCGGCGCCGCGCTCTCCGCTTTTGAGCGTTTCCGCGACAAGACCAAGAGCCTGCTCCCCGCCTCCCCATGAACATCCTCGGGAAAATCCTCGAAAACAAGCGGAGCGAGCTCAAAGAGCTCCGCAGCCGCGCGCTCCCTTCGCCGCCGCCGCTCCGCCCGCTGGAGCTGAAGCGCGGGCCCGGCGAGCCCCTTCGGCTGATCTGCGAGTTCAAGCGGCGCTCTCCCTCGGCGGGGCCGCTCTCGGATGCGCTGAGCCTCGAAGAGCGCGTCCAGCGTTACGAGGAAAATGGCGCCAGCGCCGTGAGTGTTTTGTGTGACAGGGAGTTCTTCGCGGGCGGCTTCGAGGACCTCGGTCGCGCGTACCTTGCGACGAATTTGCCGCTCTTGGCCAAGGAGTTCGTGATCGACGAGGTCCAGCTCGATCTCGCTCGCGCCTACGGCGCATCCCTCGTCCTGCTCATCGTACGCTGCCTGGACGATCGAGCCCTCGAAGCCCTCGCCCGCGGTGCGCGCGAGCGCGGCCTCGTCCCCTTCTTCGAGGTCGCGAGCGTCGAAGAGCTGCGCCGAGCCTTGGACCTCGGCGCCGACTACATCGGAGTGAACGCCCGCGACCTCGACACCCTGAAAATGGACGCAGCGCGCGCCGAGGCGGTCCTCGCTGCGATGCCCGATTCCGTCGTCCGGGCCCATTTTTCGGGCATCAAGAGCGCCGAAGATGTCTCCGCCCTCCTCAAGGGCCCGGCCGACGCGGCCTTGATCGGAGAATGTCTGATGCGACAGGCGGATCCGAGCGAGCTGCTCGCGAGTTTTGCCCGAGCCGCTCGAGGCGCCGTAGACTAGCGGGCGTGGCCGCCGCCCTCGAACGCAATGTCCAGGCTTTCCTCGGCCACTTGAGGCTTTCCCGCCGGCTCGCCAAGAACACCGAGCTCGCTTACGGTCGGGACTTGGGCCGATTTTTGGCTCATTGTGAGGCCCGAGAGGTCCGGCGCGGCGACCAAATCACCTCGGACCTGCTCAGGTCCTTCATCCAAGAGGAGAGCGAGAGCGGACTCGGTCCCCGCTCGCTCCGCCGGCGCATCTCTGCGCTCCGGGCCTTCTTTCGCTATCTCGAGGAGGAGGAACGCTTCGATCCGACGATCGCCACGGCTCTGGTCGCCCCCCGCATTGGACGCCGCCTCCCTCGCACGGCGAGCTCCGACGAGCTGTTCGAAGTGCTGCGCGCCCCCGATCCGAAGACCCTGCGCGGACTTCGGGACCGGGCCCTTCTGAGCCTCGCTTATGCCGGCGGACTGAGGGCCAGTGAGCTCGTCTCCCTGCAGCTCGGGGACCTCGACTTCGACCGGGGTGTGGTCATTCCGCTCGGGAAGGGGAACAAACGAAGGATTGTACCGCTCAGCGCCCTCACGCTCAAGCACGTGAGCGAATACCTCGCGCGGCGGGCCGAGGAGCCGCGCCTCGCGAGCAGCCTCGTCCTCTTCGCGGGACCACGGGGCCAAGCGATGACGCGGCAAGCGGTCTGGAAGTTGGTTGGACGTTACGCCAAGAGCGCCGGCCTCGAGCGGCACCTCCACCCTCACATGCTCCGGCACTCCTTCGCGACTCACCTCGTCCAAGGGGGCGCCGATCTCCGCAGCGTCCAGAAGCTGCTCGGTCACCGAAACATCACGACCACCGAAATCTATACCCACGTCGGCCGTGACCACGTCGAACAGGCGTACCGGGCGAGCCATCCGCGGGCGAAGCTCCGTCGTCCGAGCGGCGCCTAAACCACCAAAACCTCGGGCTCGGTGGCACTCGCCCCTGTCCAATCCGGAAAATTCCCGTAAGGTCTCCGAGGTGACGTTCCGCATCGAGCGCGGCCAAGGTGAGGCCACGCCTCTCATCGTCGAGATCCCCCACGCCGGGCTTCGCGTCGACGCCGAGAGCTTGGCCTTTTGCATCGCGCCCGGACGCGCCATCGGTCAGGACGCCGATCTCTACGTCGACGAGCTCTACCAAGACGCCACGGCCCACGGAGCGACGCGCATCGTCGCGGAGATGTCCCGTTACGTCTGCGATCTGAACCGCCACGAGGCCGACTACGACGCTGACACCGCCGTCGGTGGCCGCAGCGACGCAAGCGCCTTTGGAGTCGTCTGGCGCCGGACGACGGAAGGTTATCCGGCTCTTCGAGCTCCTCTGCCCAAGAGTGAGCTCGAGCGCCGCCTCTCCCGCTTCTATCACCCCTACCACAAGGCCCTCCGCGAGCTCATCGACGAGACGCGCAGGCGCTTTGGCTACGCGCTCGTCCTCTGCGCCCACTCCATGCCCTCCCTCGGACGAGGGGGCGAAGCCCGAGCCGACGTGGTCCCCGGGACTCGCGGGCGCACGAGCGCCTCTCCGGCGGTCATCGCCTTGGTTGAGCGCGTCTGCGAGAATTTCGGGTACACCTGGGTCCACGACCAGCCCTACCGCGGGGGCTTTTCGACGGAACACTACGGACGGCCCGCCGAAGGGGTCCACGCGGTCCAGGTCGAGCTCGCGCGCCGGCTCTACATGGACGAGGGGACTCTCGCGAAAAATAGCGGCTTCGAGGATTGCCGACGGTTCTGTTCCGAGCTCGTGCACAGTCTCGCGGCCTTCCCCCGGCCCTAGCGCGAAACTCCTGAGCTTTTTCGGCTCAGAAACCCTCAGAAGAGGGCGCCCCCGCTCGACGAAACGCCGGCGCGATCCCACATCTCTTGGCTTCGGACAGCCTCAATCCCAGGCCTACGAGCCTTTTTCGGCACTTTTTGTTTGAAGGTATCGAAGTCCTAGGCTAGGTTCCGCGCCCCCATGGCCAAGAGTCAGATCACCGGCAAGCGCCAAATGAGCGCGCACCACGTCTCCCACTCCAACATCAAGACCAATCGTTGGCAGAAGGTCAACGTGCAGCGCAAGCGCCTCTACGTTGCCGAGCTCGGTCGCTACGTGACGGTCCAGGTCACGACGCGGGACATCCGCACGATCACCAAGATCGGCCTCCTCGCGTTCGCCAAGCAGCACGGCTACAAGGTCGCCTAAGACCCGAGCCTCGCTGGCTTTTCGACAATCTTCCTCGCGAAAGGGCACTCGTCGCCTCCCCTCCGGAGCGGACGTGCCCTTTTCCCGTTTTGTTCGCTCACCCCGGGGAAGCCCGGCGTCGGGCCCCGCGTTGATGGGACGGCTCAGGCGGAGCCGTGACGCCCCGGGGACCTTCAGACCGGAGGGAGCCCGCGCTCGTCGAAGGCCGAACTGACGCGCACCGCGCGCGTTCTTCGATCCTGACTCAGCGCGATGCGCACGTCAGCCGCTGAGCCGCGCGCGGCCACGCGATCCCAGCCCCCTTCGTCACCTTCTTCGAGGGTGAGCTCCATGGGGGTATCGATCGGCGTGCCCGGTTTGGCGCGCGGAACGCCGCGGAGCACCGGGCTCGCGAGGGCCGGCAATTCGATTTCGAACTCACGCACGGGCACGCCCGGTCCGTCGAAGAAGCAGAGAGCGGCCAAGAGGCCGGTCGCGTCGATGGCGATGATCGAGTGCCGCCGGAGGCCGTCCGGAAGGCTCAGCGAGCTCTCACTGACCGCCCACGGCAAAGTCGATAACGTTTCACTCACGCGAGCCGGGTGTTCCGGGGCGAAGCGCATCTCGAGATCCGCCGCGCTCAAGTTTCCCCCGGCCGTAGGTCCCGCCGCGGCCAAAAAGGCGCGCTGGATCGCGGGTTGCTTGAGTCCCAGGCCTCCAGCTCCGAGCGCAGTCTCCATGAAGCGGGCGCGCTCGGCGGCGCCGCTGCGCTTGGCCGCCTGAATGCCCGGGCGTCCGCAGGCGAGGAGACTCTTGCCCCCGAGGTAGCTGAGCGCGACGGTCAGCGCCGCGAGGGACCCGGGAGCCGCAGCGTAGGCTTCCTTGGGGGGCTCGTCATTCGTGAATCCCCGCGGACGGCGCGCATCGAGCCCCGGCTGACGGGCGCGTCCGTCAAAGGCCTTGGCCCCGTGGCCAACACCCCCATACAGCAAGCCGACGGGTCCGAGCAGCGGGCTCGGCGAGAGCCCTGCCGCAAACAGGAAACCTGTAATTACGGCATGGAGCGCCGAACCTCCCTCGGTCAGGGCTTCTTCGGCGGCGTCTTGTGCTTCGGAGTGCGTGGAGAGCGCGGCGCGTCGCTTCAAGCGTTCTCCTCCTCCTCGCCGTCGTCCTCGTCTTGTGCGAACGACTCGAGATCGAGCTCTTCCCCCTCGTCTTCTTCGTCCGGCCATTCGAAGGCTGCCTCTTGGCTCCCGAGCGCGCCGGTCAGCTCCTTCTTGAAGCGGAGCGCTCCGGAGCCTTCGACGATCACGTATGCCTCCTCGTAGGCGGTCAGAGCTTCCGCTAACAGATCGATCCGATGCAGCGAGGGGCGCGCGGAGGTTCCGAGCGAACGCAGCCTGGTGTAAACGATAGATCCTTCTGGCGGCGTGGCGCGCGTCAGGTCGCGCACCAAGAGCACATCCGCCTCCTCCGCCCAGCGTTCTTCCTCTTCGGGCTCGAAAATGCCGTGGGGCTCCCAGGCGACCCGTGTCGTCTCCGAGCGCAGACGCTGAGCGAGCTCCGTGAGGCGCCTCAAATTCTCTTTAGTGGGGCCGGTTCGATGAGTCGTCGGCAAGACAACAAACGCCGCGCGCTCGGCCGCGAGCGTGAGCTTCTCGAGAACATCCGAGGTCAGAGTGAGCGCGAGGTCGGGAGCGACGCGCAGGGAAAGAACAAGGTCCGAGCGCGCCTCTTGGATGGTCCGGAGGACGCGACGCCTCGGAATCGAGCGGCCAGCCTGGATCTCGGCGAACGAGAAGGGGAAGCGCTCGAGTTTTCCTCGGAGCTCAGGCACGCCCACGTGAAGTTTCATGGCGCCCCTTTTGCCAAATGGTTCTCGCCTGCGCCACGCCTTTCTCTCTCCTCGGAGCTTGTCTCCTGAGGGCGACGGGCAAAGTTGTACCACTGCGTCGGAAAACGCCGGAGGTAATCCTCGAAACCGCCGAGCACCACGCTGGCATCTCGGACCAGCTCCTCTTCACTCGGGCGCCTGGGGATCACGAGCGGCTGTCCGGCGATCGTCTCATAACTCCCGTCCTCCCGGCGCCCCACAAACACGGCCGCAAGGGGAACTCCCGCGAGCCCCGCGAGCACGAAGGGCCCCCGCGGCACCAGGAAGTCCCGTCCAAAGAGCTCGCCCCGGATCGCCTCTTGGAGCTCAGGGACCCGATCGATTTGGGCTGCGACGATGCCTCCCGCGGCCAGATGCTCGAGGGCGGGCAGCGCATCGAGAGGGTGCCGGCCGAGCCGCAGCACCCGCACCTGAAAATCGCGCCGGATCTGGTCTTGGAACGCGGCGGCGCGCTCGTCCTCTTCGTGCCCCATGAGGAGCATGACCCGCGCGCCGAGATCGGTGGAGATGAGCTGGGCCGCCCGATCGTAGGGCCCAGCATGCGCCGTCACGAGCACCAGTCCTCGGCCCGAAGAAAGCAGAGCGCGGAGCTCGTCCGCCCCGTGGACCTCCACGGGGCGCGCGGATTGTTCCGCTTGCATCCCTTCGACAAGGGAGTGGGCAAAAGAGGCAAAGGTCCGAAAGACGTCGGCGAGCTCGCGCCCAAGCGATCGCCGCCCGAAAATCAGGCGCAGATTCGCGCGCACCGCGCGCCGCGCCGAGCCCAAGACGACCGCCATGAACCAGCCGATCCACGTCGGAGCGTAGCGCACGAACCAATCGGGCCCCTTCTGAACCCCGAACGCGGCCGCGCGCCGCCACAGCTCCGCCTTATGAAACTCCCGCTGCATCCCCGAACGAGCCTAGCGGCGCTGAGCCTGACTGAGCTCGGGTCGACGCGCCATCGTCCGAGCGCGACTCTCGGCTTTCCGCCAGGCGTCCACCTTCGCGTGGTCGCCGTTCTTCAGGACGTCAGGAACCCCGAGCCCCCGAAATTCCGCGGGCCGGGTATACTGGGGATATTCGAGGCCGCCGTCGAGGGCGTCGCTGAAGGATTCTTCCCCCGTCGACTCCGGGTTGCCGAGAACCCCGGGCACGAAACGGATCAGCGCTTCAATGGCGGCCATGGCCGCGATCTCGCCGCCAGTGAGGACGAAGTCCCCGAGAGAAAGCTCGAGATCGACAAAGCTCCGCACCCGCTCATCGAACCCCTCATAACGGCCGCAGATGAAGATGAGCGAGGAGTGCGTGGAGAGCTCTTGAGCCACCGCGGTCTTGAGCACCTGCCCCTGCGGCGTGAGAAGGACGCGGTGGGCCCGCTCGCCCCAGCGCGCTTCGAGGCTTTCCATTGCTTGTACGATGCAGTCAACGCGCATCACCATGCCGGAGCCCCCGCCATAAGGAGTATCGTCGACACTTCGGTGTTTGCCGAGGCCGTGCTCCCGCAGGTTCTCCAGCTCGAGCTCGAGGAGCCCCGAGCTCCGAGCCCGCCCGACGAAGCTCGTCTCGCTGAAGGTCCCGAAGAGCTCGGGGAATAGCGTGATGATCCCGACCTTGATGCGGGCACCGGAGACCTTTGCCTCGCTCACGAGACGAAGCCCTCCGTGTTTGCGAGTTCGACGCGCCCTTCGGCGACGCGCACGTCCTGAACCCAGACGGGCAGGATCGGCTGTTCGACGACCGTGCCGTCGGTGAGCTCGATGATCATCGTATCGACAGTCGGATCGCCCCGAACCGCACTCACGCGGCCCAGCTCTTCTGCTCCGAGGTAAACGCGACAGCCTATGAGATCCATCAAGTAATATTCGCCCGGCGCGAGAGCGGGGAGCTCACTTCGGAGCGCAAACACTCGCCTTCCCGTCAGTGCTTCCGCCTGCTCCCGGGTCGTGTGGCCCTGGAACGTCAAAACCCAGCTCTTCGGGCGCGCCTCAACGGTGGCGATCCGGAGCTCTTCCCGGCCTCCCCGCTCCGTCTCAACGAAGAGACGCTTCAGCGTGTCGAAGGCGTCACTGTTGGGATTGTGCAGCCGCACGTGGATGGCGCCCCGGACCCCGTGAGGGCGGCCCAGGACGCCGAGCTCCATTTCCGCGCCCGCCTCCGGGCCTCCCGGCACCTGGATCGGCGGGCTCGTCGACGATTTCATCAGCCGTCGATGATCTCGAGCTGAGCTCGGCAGCCTTGACGCGCTGCGGCCGCGTTCAGGAGCGCGCGGATGCTCTGGGCGGTGCGCCCATCCTTGCCGATGACTTTCCCCATGTCGCCCTTGGCGACGCGAAGTTCGACGAGCACACCACGCTCATCTTCGATCTCCGCGACTTCAACGCCATCGGGATCGTCCACGAGCGCCTCGGCCACGGTGGCCACTAAGTCTTTGAGCGCCATGATAAGGACTCCTGATTGTCTGGTTTCGCCGCGCGAGGAGGGCGAACTTACGCCTTCGACGCGATCTTGACGAGACGGTCGAGGGTCGGGGACGCCTCGGCCCCCTGCGAACGCCAGTAAGCGATGCGCTCGAGGTTCAGGGAAAGACCCTTCTCAGCGTTCGGATCAAAGGTCCCGAGCCGCTCGATGAAACGGCCATCGCGGGGGTTACGCTGATCGGTCACGACGACGCGGTAGAAGGGACGCTTTTTCGAGCCGTGACGGGAAAGACGAATGTGAACTGCCATGTTCGATGATTCTCAGAATCTTTGATCTGAATTCGATGGGTCGAAAGGGGAATTGAGCCTTTTCTCTCGACGATCGACCGAAAGGGCCCAGCGGGGCGTGGCTCTTACCATCTTTCGCCCTGAACGCAAACGGCTTTCTACTCTCGCTTCTCCGGGTCTGTCGAGGTAGGCTCTCGAAGTTTCTCCCGTGTCGAGCCCCGATTCTTCCCTCTTTTCGACCCTGCGCGACGTTTTGGCCCCGATCATCGAGGCCGACGGCGGCGAGCTCTACGTTTTCGGCCTCGGCGAAGGCAACTCTCCCCTCCGGTTGCACCTCGGGGGACGCTTCGCTGGCTGCCCGGGGAACTCCCTGGTCTGCGAGCACATCATCCGCCCGACCCTGGAGCCCCTGCTCGGGGAACGGGCCATCGAGGTCTCCTCCGGACGCCTGGTCCCCCAGGGTGCCGAGCGCATCCGCCCCGGGACCGCTCAATAAGTTCTTCCTGAATCGAATCCCGAAAAGGCCATGCTCCGCTTCCGTAGCTCGACCATTGAAATCAAGACCCCTGCCGAGATCGAGGCCATGCGGGTCGTCGGTCGGATGGCCGCTGAGACCCTGGAGCTCGTCGACGGTATCCTCCGCCCGGGGATCACCACCGAGGACATCAATACCTTCGTCCACGAGGACACCATCCGTCGCGGCGCCGTCCCTGCCCCGCTCAACTATAAGGGCTTCCCGAAGAGCGTCTGCACCTCGGTGAACAACGTCGTCTGCCACGGCATCCCCGGCCCCCTGAAGCTGAAAGACGGCGACATCATCAACGTCGATATCACCCATAAATACAAGGGGTTCCATGGTGATACTTCAGCTACTTTCTACATTGGTGAACCCTCCCCTGACGCGATCCGGGTGACCGAGGTCGCCCGCCGCTCCCTCGAGCTCGGCATCGCCCAGGTCAAGCCCGGCGGCCGCATCGGGGACATCGGAGCGGCCATCCAGGAGTATGCCGAGGCCCAGGGGTGCTCGGTGGTGCGCGACTTCGTGGGACATGGCATTGGCCGCGTCTTCCACTGCGAACCACAGGTGAGTCATGTAGGACAGTATGGGAGAGGACCCCGCATGAAGCCGGGTATGATCTTCACCATCGAGCCCATGATCAACTTGGGTAGTTATGAATGCGAGATCCTCGACGATGACTGGACCGCTGTGACGCGAGACGGCAGTCTTTCGGCTCAATTCGAACATACCATCCTCGTCACCGAGACCGGTCACGAAGTGCTCACTGCTCGTACCAAGCCGCTCCTTCTCTCGGAGCGCTTCCCGAATTTCCCACAGATCTGATAGAGCGGTCTACAGGTCCCGAGCTCCCCTCTTGCCGCCTTTTCAGCCTTTTTTGGCTGCGAGCGGCGCGAAGTCCTTTCGCCGCTCGGTGCTATGACCATCTCAGATGGTCACCCGATCGCCGTGATGTTCCACGGGATAGTTGACGAATCTGATCCGAAACGACTACGTTCGGAGCAGATTTGAGGAGCGCCGGGGGCGGCTCCAGACCCGATTGGACGGGCCCGAAAACGCCGCCCCCTCGGGCGCAGGCATCGTCCCTCCGAGATTTCAAGGGCTCCATGGCGGCTAAAAAGAAAACGTCAAAACCAAAAGCGCGCAGCGTCCCCCGCTCGACATCGAAGGGGAAAGTGAAGCCGCCTGCTGGGAAGAAGAAGACCGCAGCCAAAAAAGGCACCGCGAAGAAGACGACGACGGCAAAGGCCAAGAAAAAGTCCGTAAAGAAGGCGCCTGCCCCCCGGACCCTCAAGAAGAAGCCGACGAGCTCCGCTCGCCCCGCCACCAAGACCAAGACATCCTCGAGGGCCCCATCGGCTCCTCAGAAGAAGGTCCCGACCGCCAAGCGCGCTGTTCCGAAGAGCAGTAGCCCCCGCCTCGCCGACAAGGCGCGGAAGGCCAAGGAGCGCGCCGAACTCGAGGCCGAAAAGAAGAGGGCACAAAAGGAACGGGAGCGGGAGCGCATCGCCGCCCAGAAAGCCAAAGAAGCCGAGCGCCGCCAGAAGGAAAAGGAAAAGGCTCGTCTCGCCGCTCAAAAAGAGAAAGAGCGCAAAGAGGCCGAGAAAGAAAAGGCCCGCATCGCCCTCGAAAAGGAGCGCGAAAAAGCTCGCATCGCCGCCCAGAAGGAAAAAGAGCGCAAAGAGGCCGAGAAAGAAAAGGCCCGCATCGCTCTCGAAAAGGAGCGCGAAAAAGCTCGCATCGCCGCCCAGAAGGAAAAAGAGCGCAAAGAGGCCGAGAAAGAAAAGGCCCGCATCGCTCTCGAAAAGGAGCGCGAAAAAGCTCGTATCGCCGCTCAGAAGGAAAAAGAGCGCCTCGAAAAGGAAAAGGAAAAAGAGCGGATCGCCCTCGAAAAGGAGCGCGAAAAAGCTCGCATCGCCGCCCAGAAGGAAAAAGAGCGCCTCGAAAAGGAAAAGGAAAAAGAGCGCGAGCGGATCCGTAAGGAGAAGGAGAAGCTCGAAGCCGCTCGCAAGCGCGAGGAAGAGCGGATCCGCAAGGAGAAGGAGCGCGAAGCTTACCGCAAGGCCCGCGAAGCCGAGCGCGCCAAGGTCCGCGCCGAAAAGGAGGCAGCTAAGCGTGCGCTCGAGGGGCGCATCGCTCGCCAAGCTCGCCAAGCTCAGAAGATCGCCGGCAACGCACGTGGGGCTTCGTCACGGGTCTATCGTCCGGACGCGATCCCGAGCCAAAGCGGAACCACCCGGGAGCATCCGGGCGTTCCTCGCCCCGGCATCCGTCCCCCCCTGCCGCATCTCCGAGTTCGCCCCTCGGTCCCCCCGGTCCCGATCAAGCCCCCGCCGCCGGCGGAGCTCGACGCTCGCTGGGCCTTGATCCAGGAGCGCCTCAAGAAGACGCCCGAAGCGTTCCAGCGTGAATACGCCGAGAGCTTCGACATGTCCTGGATCCACCACGACAGCGCCCTGGAAGGCGTCGTCTACACCTTCCAAGAGCTCAAGACAGCCATCGACGACAACATCGTCGTCGTCCCGGACTCGAGCCTGCAGCCTGTCTGCGAGGAGATCCGTCGTCATAAGGCGGCCATCGACGTGGTCCGGGAGCTCGGCAATAACGACGTGCCGCTCTCCGCTGACGTCTTGAAGCGCCTCTACCTGATCCTGCATCCGGAAGAGGGCGACCTCAAGTCGGTCAAATACCGCAAGGAGATCCCCCAGCACCGCCTCTACTTCCATGAGTACGCGGCGCCGGACAAGATCGCCGTCCGGATCCGCCAGGCTCTCGACTGGTTCCATGGACCCGAGGCCGAAAAGCTCCGCGACCCGATCCGGGTCGCCGCACGGCTGCACTACGATCTCCTCCGCACGTTCCCGTTCCCCGAGGACAGCGGCAAGGTGTCGCGCATGCTGATGAACGTGGTGCTGCTCCGCGCGAAGTATCCGCCCGCGATCCTGCACTCAACCGAGCGGCAGCGCTATTACGATGCGCTCCGCGGGGCGCTTCCGACCATTGTTCAGATGGTCACCGACTCGATCAAAAACGCCCTCACGAACATCGAGAAGATGCTCGACGAGGAAGACGAGAAGCTGAGCGCCGAGAGCAACCGCGTCCCGGCCTGATTCAGCGCCTGCTCAGGATGAGGCCCCGCGGCGTCGCTCGGGGCCTTTCTCCTTTCGGGAGGCGAAAGTGAAGCTCTCGAACGCTGCTCGGGCCCCAGGTGCGTTGAGCGGGAGCTCTCTGCGCGAGCGAATTCCGGGGGTGCTCGAGGCGGATCCACGTGAGGCAAGTTCGACGAAACTTACGCGGGATCCTGGAGCAAGCTCGGCCAACCCGTCGTCTGCGCGAGCTTGGCCAGAGCGACGTTGTACTCAAAAATCGCCTGCATTTCGCTGAAGCGCTTGAGAGCGTACTCCTTGGCCGGCTCGACGAACTCGTCGTCTTCCGTGAGCCCGAGCTCAGCCCCCTGTTGGACCCGGATCAGCCATTGTTTGGCGTAACGGGCCGAACGATGCCACGCATCGACGCGCGCCTTGGCGTCGGCGGCGCCTTGATAAGCCTCTTCGACCTCTACGGCGATCCCTCCGATGGCAAAACGCTCCGTCGCGCGCATCTCCTCAAGCTCCGCGCGCGCCTTAGCCACACGAGCTGACTGCGGCAAAAAGTCGAGCTTCCAGCGCATGACCAACCCGAGGCCCACGAAAGGTGCGTTGAGCGGATCATAAGAGAAGGGGTTCCGTTGGTCGGTCACCTCGGGAGCCCGCGACATCTTCGCCGCAAAAGCGAGCCCCACGTCCGGCAGGTATTTGGCGCGCTCGAGCTCGACGAGCGCTTGCCGGGCTCGAAGCCCAGCGCGAACCATGTTGAGCTCGGGGCGGTGGAGCCGGGCCGCTTCGAGATACATGGCCAGGGGCCCGAGCTCATGGCTCGAACGAGCAAGCGGGATATCCGGGAGCTCAACTCGCTTCTCGAGCCCCGTGAGGAAACCGAGCCCCGCGAGCGCGATCTTCTCCTGGCGCTCCGCCTCGCTGCCGCGCGCTTCGAGCTCCGCTTGGACCATCTTCAGCTTGAGGAGATCGAGATCGTCTCCCTCCCCTTCGCTGATCTTGGTCTCGAGGCGCTCGATGCCCTTTTCGAGCTCGCCGCGCACCTCATGGATCAAGAGCTTCGCGTCCCTCGCGAACAGAACTCCGTAGTAGGCGCGGTGGACGTCGAGCTCGATCTCGTTTTTGATCTTTTCCACCTCGCCCTTCCCCGCGTCGACGGCCGCATCCGTCGCGCTCCAGAGGGAACGGAGCTTGCCGAAGGTCCAGAGCGGAACCACACCCTCCACGCCAACTTGGTAGGCGAGCGCCATGTTGCCCGTCAGGCTCGCGTCCGAGTTCGGACTATAGAGGCTCGTTCCGCGCCAGCTCGGCAAAATGCCGGCGCCGCCCGTCACGTTCACCTCACCAAACGGGACGAGCCGGGCCTCTCGACGCTCACTCTCGGCTCGCTCGAGGCGCGCCCGCGCCTCTTGGATCTTCGGGAAGTTCGCCCGGGCGAGCTCAACACACTCCTTCAAAGACAGCTCGCGTTTCCCTGCCCCATCCTGAGCGGGAGCTGCGAGCGCCGCGGCGCTGCCGAGCGTCCCAAAGCAGAGGGCGACCGCGAGCGTCCGGAAGAGCCGCCTCGGACCACTCCCCACCGCCATGGCGCACAGCCGGAGCTCGGACCTAGCAAACATGCCTTTTTTTGCGCTCTCTCCTCGAAGCAACAGGCTTTCTCATAATCGGGATGGCCCCGAGAAGAAAGGCCTACTTGGCCTCGAAGGTCCCGCCCGGCGAGTTAACCGCGGCCGCCGCCGACCTTAGGAAGACCGGCTTGTTTGATGCCTTTTCCCCGAGCAAGCGGTCGGGGCGTGGCAACCGGAGAAGAGTCCCCGTCGTTCAAATGACCCCGGATCTCCGAGCGACGCAGCGCACGACGGAAGTTCGAGCGATCGAGCCCCGCCTGACGTGCGGCCTCCGAAAGATTGCCGCTGGCGCGGCCAAGCAGGGCCGAAAAATAGCCCTGTTCAAATTCTTCCATGGCCCGTTCCTTGGCCTCCCGGTAGGGCAAATCGAGCAGACTCTGGGAAATGGTCCGGCCTTTCGGCTGGGGCGTCTCGCGCGTGGGGCCACTCGCTCCCGGCAGGTCGCTGACCAAGATGGTCGAGCCACGACAGAAGACGATCGCGTGCTGGATAGCGTTCTCCAGCTCCCGCACGTTTCCTTCCCAGGTCCGCGACTGAAGCGCCGTGAGAGCCTCAGGGCTAATTCGTCGCACCTCCGACCGCGCAGCTTCCGCGTGTTTTTGGAGGAAATGGTACGCGAGCAGCGGGATATCCTCCACGCGTTCACGCAGCGGCGGCAGATTGATCTCCACAACCGCTAACCGATAGTAGAGGTCCTGGCGGAACTTCCCTTGAGCAATGCGCTCGCGCAGATCGACGTTCGTCGCCGCCACCACGCGCACGTCGACGGTCCGCGTCTCGTCGGAGCCGACCCGACGCACTTCCCCTTCCTGGAGCGCCCGCAAGACCTTCACCTGGGCGAGCAGCGGCAGGTCACCGATCTCGTCGAGGAACAGCGTTCCGCCATCGGCGGCTTCGAAGAGTCCCTGGCGCGTCGTGGTAGCACCGGTAAACGAGCCCTTCATGTGCCCGAAGAGCTCGCTCTCGATCAGGTTCTCAGGAATGGCGGAGCAGTTGACGGTGACAAAGCGGCCCTGAGAACGGCCCGATTGCGCGTGAATGGCGCGGGCGGTGAGCTCTTTGCCGGTCCCGCTCTCGCCGGTAATGAGGACCGTCGACGAAGTCCCTGCGACGCCGAGCGCACGGGCGTAAACCTCGTGCATGCGCGGCGCGCTCCCGATCAAGTCACCAAGCTTCTCCGCGCGCTGAAGGCGACGCTCGAGAGCGAGCGTGCGGTCGAGAAGCCTTCGATGCTCCGCGGCCTTGCGCACCGTGATGGCGACCTCCGCCGTCGAACGGAACGGCTTTGTGAGGAAATCATACGCGCCCGCGCGCATGGCCTCGACGGCCACGTCCACGTCACCGTGCGCCGTCATGATGACGACGTTCACGTCGCTGCCTTGACGCTTCGCTTCCGCCAGGAACTGGAGCCCGCTCAGACCGGGCATCTGCAAGTCGACGAGCGCCACGTCCACCGGCTCCCGGGCAAGGATCGCCAGGGCGTCCTCCCCAGAGACCGCGGTGAGCACCGTCATGGACTCAGCCGTCAGGAGCCGAGCGAGCGTGCGGCGCAGCTCGGGCTCATCGTCGACGACGAGAACTCGCGCTGATTGGGCCGATTCTTCCGCTTCTGTACTCAGAGCCATGTAGTGGATGCCACTTCCGGATCTAAAGTGTATCAGAGAGAGACGGGGACGTCCCATTTTTGGCCATGCCCGCTTCCCGGTCGACCCGAGGGACCGCCAAGTCCCTCGGCGGCGCGCCTGTGGCTGAGGGATGGAGCTACATTTTTTCGCCTCCTTCGAGTAGGTTCCCTCTTCGCGATGGCCGGCCCTTCCAAATCCTCAAGAGGCGCGACGCCCGAGCTCGAGCTCGCGGCGTTCATTGGGCAGGAAGCGGCTCTCGTGGGACAGCTCTCTTTTGCGGGGAATGTTCGGCTCGACGGGTCCTTTGAAGGCGAGCTCCGGGGCGGCGACGTGGTGGTCCTTGGGCCGTCGAGTCGTGTCAGCGGGAGCATCGCGGCCCGCCGCGTGATTATCCTGGGGGGCCGGGTCGAAGCGGACATCGTGGCCCGGGAGGCCGTCGAGATCCGCCCCGGGGCCGAGGTGCTCGGAGCGCTGACCAGCCCGGAAATCCTCGTCGATCCTGGGGCGAAGTTCTCCGGAACCTTCCACACCGAGCCCCCGCCCGTCGTGGCTGAGGTCCAGCCGACCGCCACCTGAGCCTCCTCAGAGGGCTTCTCGTGTGGCCTTCGTGACGAGCTCCCGATACTTCGGCAGAGCCCGGAGCGGGCCGAACTCCGACTGGGTCTCCGAGCGGACGATCCAGTCCTGTGTCGAACGGAAAGTCCGGAGAAATCGTGGTCGTTCGTAGCCGCTGGCGATGTGCAGAGTCCGCTCGAAGCGCTCGTAACAGCGCTCCGCGAGGGCGCGCTGCTCGGCCCCGGCATCCGCCGCCCGCAAGCAGGCGACACGGGCCTGGGTGTAGGGGACCTCTGCGCTCGTTGGAAACTCCTCTTCGAGGGTCTTCAGAGCCACATCCGCCGCGTCGAGCTCTCTCGCGCGGCCCGGGCCCGGAGTGCGCGCCAAGCGCAGCCGGCCGTAGGCGATTCCGATGAGCTCATAATACCGCGCCCGGCGAGGCAGGGCGCAGCCCGCAACGTGCAGCTTCTCTGCTGCCTCGTAGTACGCGAGACCAAGCTCGGCGGCGCGGGTTTCGTCGAGATCCTTGTCGTAAAACAGCGCGTCCGCGAGCCAAACGAGGACAGTGCCGCTCTTCGGATGGGCTTCTTTCAGCTCGCTGAAGATCCGCTGGGCCTCCTTGTAGTTCTTGTCCTCGAAGGCGGTCATGCCCGGCTCCATCATCGAGCGCGGCGGATCGTCCGAGAGGCCTCCGGCGCAGGTGGGGGCTGGCTTTGGTTTCACGACTTTTTCCGGCCGATTCGTCTCACGACACGCGACCGCAACCCACAAGGCGACGATCCCGACGAAGATGCGGATGGGCGGCGCGTGCTTCATGGGTCACCGGAAAAATACAAGAGCACCTCTCGAGGACTTGCAGAGGCCCCAACTTCGTGGCCCAATTCCTGACGCCCCGCCCCCGTCAGCTAGAGCGCAAGCGGATCGGGCCCCCGAGCTTCGGCGGCCAAGACCGATCCCCCGCGCGCGAGAGTCTGACCTTCCCGCTTGCACTGAGGCTCGCGAGGAAGCTAGGGAGAGTTGTCCCACGACGTCCGACATCAGGAAAAAGGAAATGAGCCTGCCCACCAAAGAAGGATTGTACGATCCACAATTCGAGCACGACGCCTGCGGCATCGGAATGGTTGCTAACATCCGGGGCGAGCGAACGCACGAAATTGTCCAAAAGGGCGTCGATATCCTCCTGAATCTCGAGCACCGGGGTGCATGCGGTTGCGATCCGCTCACAGGCGATGGCGCCGGCATCTTGACCCAGATCCCCGACGCGTTCTTCCGCAAGGAATGCGCCTCCATCGGCATCACACTGCCGGAGGCTGGAAACTACGGCGCGGGCCTCGTCTTTCTGCCGCGCTCGCCCAGCGAGCGCGACCGCTGTCGTCAGATCCTCGAGGACAAGATCAGCGGCATCGGCCAGAGGCTGCTCGGCTGGCGTGAAGTGCCCGTCGATCCGACGGCGCCCGGCCCCCTGGCCCAGGAGTCGGCCCCCTATATCGCCCAGGTTTTCATCGGCTCGACCTGCTCGGATCCCGAGGAGTTTGAGCGGAAGCTGTTCGTGATCCGCAAGTGGGCGGAGCGCACCGTGCGCGAGAGCCATCTCCTCGAGAGGGGTCGCTTCTATATTCCGAGCCTCTCAGCGCACACCATTGTCTACAAGGGTCTACTTCTCCCAGGTCAGCTCAAGCGCTTCTACAAGGACCTCGACGATCCCGAGTTCGTCTCGGCGCTCGCCATGGTGCACCAGCGCTTCTCGACGAACACCTTCCCGACCTGGGAGCTCGCGCAGCCCTTCAGGGTCCTCTGCCACAACGGCGAGATCAACACCGTCCGCGGCAACCAGCTATGGATGGCCGCTCGTGAGCAGCTCTTCGATGGTCAGATTTTCGGCGAAGATCTGCGCAAGATCCTGCCGACCATCGCGCCTGGAATGAGCGATTCGGCTCGGCTCGACATGGTCGCTGAGCTGCTCGTGATGGCGGGACGCTCCCTGCCCCACGTGATGATGATGCTGGTGCCCGAGGCCTGGCAAAATGATCCGCTCATGCCCGCGCACAAGCGTGAGTTTTATGAGTATCACGCTTGTCTCATGGAGCCGTGGGACGGCCCGGCGGCGCTCGCCTTCACGAACGGCCGCCAAATCGGCGGTCTGCTCGACCGAAACGGTCTGCGTCCCGCTCGTTACACGATCACCAAAGACGGCATGGTCGTCTTGGGTTCGGAGATCGGTGTGCTCCCGATCGATCCGGCCAACGTCGAGCGCCACGGGCGCCTCGAGCCGGGCAAGATGTTCTTGATCGACCTCGAGGAGGGCCGCCTCATCGAAGACGACGAGATCAAAGAGATCGTCTGTCGCCAGAAGCCCTACGGAAAGTGGGTCCGGGACAACAAAATCTGCCTCGACGACGTCGAAGCCCCGGCTGCGCCCTCCCAGCGCGAGACGGAACCGCTGCTCAAGCGGCAGAAGATGTTCGGCTACACCAAGGAGACGGTGCAGTTCCTGCTCGCACCCATGCTCACGACTGGCCAAGAGCCGGTGGGATCGATGGGTACGGACACTCCGCTCGCCATCCTGAGTGACCAGCCGCAGTCACTGTTCAACTACTTCAAGCAGCACTTCGCCCAGGTCACGAACCCTGCCATCGATCCTATTCGTGAGGAGATGGTGATGAGCCTGCGCACCTACGTGGGCGGCGAAGGCAACGTCCTCTTCGAGCTCCCCGATCAGGCGCAACAGCTCCAGATCGAGAGCCCGATTTTGACCAGCGAGGAGCTGAACAAGCTTCGCTACGGCCATTTCGCTCAGCACCGCCTGCCGCCGACCCTGTCCATGCTCTACCGAGTCAAAGACGGAACCCACGGCCTCAAGGCTGCCCTCGATGAGCTCTGCCGCCAGGCTTCCCACGCGGTCATGAACTCCCACAGCATGCTCATCCTGAGCGATCGTGGGGCCTCGGAAGAGTGGGCACCGGTGCCCGCTCTGCTCGGCACCGCCGCCGTGCACCATCACCTCATGCGCAACGGCACGCGCATGAAGGTCGGCATCATCGTCGAGACCGGCGAGGCCCGCGAAGTGCATCACTTCTGCCTCCTCACCGGCTACGGCGCGGGAGCCGTGAACCCCTACCTCGCCTTCGAGACGATCGAAGACATGGTCCGCTCGGGGAACTACGAGGGCGTGACCGACGTCAACAAGGCGAAGAAGAACTTCGTCAAGGCGATGAACAAAGGCTTGCTCAAGGTGATGAGCAAGATGGGCATCTCTACGCTTCAGAGCTACCACGGCGCCCAGATCTTCGAGGCGATCGGCCTGAGCGAAGAGCTCGTCGAGCGCTACTTCACCGGCACCGTCAGCCGCGTCAAGGGCATCGACCTCGACGTGATCGCCGAGGAATGTCGGCTCCGCCACGAGTCGGCGTACCCGCGTACGGCGACCGAAAAGAACCACCTGTCGGTCGGCGGCGAGTACCACTTCCGCTCGCAAGGCGAACGCCACCTCTGGAGTCCGAGCGTCATCTCGAACCTCCAGCGCGCGGTGCGTCAAGAGGACATCTCCTCCTACAAGCAGTACGCCGATCTCATCAACAACCAACCCGGCGGGCCCATCACGCTGCGCGGGCTCTTCACCCTCAAGACCGGCGAGCGGCCTCCGGTGCCGCTCGAAGAGGTCGAACCGGCCAACATGCTGGTCCGCCGCTTCGCCACGGGCGCCATGAGCTACGGCTCGATCAGCGCCGAGGCTCACGAAAACCTGGCGATCGCGATGAACCGCATCGGCGGCCGCAGCAACACCGGTGAAGGCGGCGAGGATCCTGCTCGCTTCGAGCCGGATCCGAACGGAGACCTGAAGCGCTCCTCGATCAAGCAGGTCGCCTCGGGCCGCTTCGGCGTCACGACGCACTACCTCGTGAACGCCGACGAGCTCCAGATCAAGGTCGCCCAGGGCGCCAAGCCCGGCGAAGGCGGTCAGCTCCCCGGCCATAAGGTCGACGCGATCATCGCGCGCACCCGGCACTCGACGCCGGGCGTGACGTTGATCTCGCCTCCGCCTCACCACGACATCTACTCGATCGAAGACCTGGCTCAGCTGATCTTCGACCTGAAGATGGTGAACCCGAAGGCGCGCATCAGCGTGAAGTTGGTCGCAGAAGCGGGCGTCGGCACCGTCGCGGCTGGTGTGGCGAAGGCTCACGCCGACGTCATCCTCATCTCCGGCTACGATGGGGGCACGGGCGCTTCACCCCTGACCTCGATCAAGCACGCGGGTGTGCCTTGGGAGCTCGGCCTGTCGGAGACACACCAGGTGCTCGTGAAGAACGACCTGCGCAGCCGCGTCATCCTGCAGACGGACGGACAGCTGCGCACCGGGCGGGACGTGGTCATCGCGGCCCTGCTCGGCGCCGAAGAGTTCGGTTTCGCGACCGCGCCGCTCGTCGCCTCCGGCTGCATCCTGATGCGCAAATGCCACCTGAACACCTGCCCGGTCGGTATCGCGACTCAGGATCCGGTGCTGCGCAAGCGCTTCGAGGGCAAGCCCGAGCACGTGATCCGCTTCATGTTCTACGTGGCCGAAGAGGCTCGGGAGCTCATGGCAGCGCTCGGCTTCCGCACGCTCGAGGAGATGGTCGGACACACCGAACTCATCGGGCTCCGCAATGACCTGCACTGGAAGGCCTCACGTCTCGACTTCACCGACCTGCTCTCGGGTGTCTCGGCTCCGCCGAGCGTCGGGCGGCACAAGATGATCGAGCAGGATCACGGCCTCGACGGCTCGCTCGACATCAAGCTCATCGAGCTCTGCAAGCCGGCGCTCGACGACAAGACTCCGATTCACCATGAGCTCACGGTGCGCAACGTCGACCGTACGGTCGGAGCGATGCTGTCCGGTGAGGTCGCGCGCCGCTTCGGTCCCCACGGCCTGCCCACGGACACGATCCGCCTCACCTTCACCGGGACCGGCGGGCAGAGCTTCGGTGCCTTCGTCGCCAGCGGCATCACCCTGGAGCTCAAGGGCGCGTCGAACGACTACCTCGGCAAGGGCATGTCCGGCGGCATCATCGCGGTCCAGCCCGGCCCCGGGGCGACCTTCGTCGCTGCTGACAACATCATCGTGGGCAATACGACCCTCTACGGTGCCACCAGCGGCAAGGCGTTCATTGCCGGCCGCGCCGGTGAGCGCTTCTGCGTCCGGAACAGCGGAGCCACAGCGGTCGTCGAAGGCGTGGGTGACCATGGCTGCGAGTACATGACCGGCGGCCGTGTCATCTGCCTCGGCACCACCGGCCGGAACTTCGGCGCTGGTATGAGCGGTGGGCTCGCCTTCGTCCTCGATGACGACGGACGCTTCCGCGCCCGCTGCAACATGGAGATGGTCGAGCTCGAGGGCGTGAGCCCCGAAGATGCGAGCTTCCTCGCGGACATCCTCGAAGAGCACGTGGCCCGAACCGGCAGCGCGAAGGCGAAGAGTTGTCTCCTGCATTGGGAGCAGACTCTCTCGAGCTTCATCAAGGTCGTCCCGACCGAGTTCCGCCGCGTCATGGAGCAACTCGCCCAAAGCCAGGGCCAGTCTGCTCCCGTCCCCCGCCGTGACAGCCTCAAGGTCATCTCGCCGAAGCCGGACAGCGTCAAACACTAACACATCACAAACAACTCACTCTTAGCACCACGTCCATGGGAAAAGTTACTGGGTTTCTGGAGTACCCCAGAAAAAGTCCGCTCAAGTTGCCGATCGCGGATCGCGTCAAGAACTATCGCGAGTTCGAGCTCCCTCCCGCTGAGGAGACGCTCAAGGAGCAGGGGGCGCGCTGCATGGATTGCGGCGTTCCCTTCTGCAACACCGGCTGTCCGCTCGGTAACCTGATCCCCGACTGGAACGACCACACCTACCGGGGACTCGCTCGAGAGGCGATCGACGCACTCCACGCGACGAACAACTTCCCCGAGATCACCGGGCGCGTCTGTCCCGCGCCCTGTGAGGCCGCGTGTGTGCTCGGCATCAACAGTGACCCCGTCGCGATCAAACTCATCGAGCGCGCGACGGCCGATCGCGCCATCGAACAGGGCTGGATCCAGCCGATGCCGCCCGCCAGCCGGAGCGGCAAGAAGGTCGCCGTCGTGGGCGCAGGTCCCGCTGGACTTGCCGCTGCGCAGCAGCTCGCGCGCGCCGGGCACCTGGTCACGGTTTTCGACCGCGACGACCGCGCGGGCGGCCTTTTGACCTACGGGATCCCCGATTTCAAGATGGAAAAGGGGCTCGTCGATCGACGCGTGGAGCAGATGACCCAAGAAGGGGTCACCTTCAAGCTCGGAGTCGATGTTGGCAAAGACATCACCGGCGCCGATCTGAAGCGTGATTTCGACGCAGTTCTGCTCACGATTGGCTCACGGGTTCCCCGCGACCTGCCTGTGCCGGGACGCGAGCTCGACGGCATCCATTTTGCGATGGATTTCCTCACACAACAGAACCGCCGCGTCGCAGGCAAAGAGGTCTATGGCGCGCCGATTCTCGCCGAGGGCAAGAAGGTCGTCGTGATCGGTGGTGGCGATACGGGCAGCGACTGCATCGGCACCAGCCATCGTCAAGGCGCAGTTAGCGTCACGAACTTTGAGATCATGCCGAAGCCCCCCGAGCAGCGGGCGGAGTCGACCCCCTGGCCCCTCTGGCCGCTCATGATGCGCACCTCGACCTCTCACGAGGAAGGCGGCGAGCGTCGCTTCAGCGTTACGACCGATCGCTTCATCGGCAAGGACGGCAAGGTCGTCGCGCTGGAATGTTCCGAGGTGACCATCGAGGGCGGTAAGCTCGTTCAGGTCCCCGGGAGCGAGTTCACCGTCGAGGCTGACTTGGTCCTGCTCGCGATGGGCTTTGTGCACCCCGAAAAGCAGGGCATCGTCGAGCAGCTCGGTGTCGAGCTCGACGCGCGCGGCAACATCAAGGTCGATCCGAAGACCTTCCAAACGAGCGTCCCTGGCGTCTTTGCGGCAGGGGATTGTCAGCGTGGTCAGTCGCTCGTCGTCTGGGGTATCGCGGACGGACGCAAGGCAGCCCGCGGCATCGACATGATGCTGGTGGGCTCGAGCGATCTGCCCCTCGGCAATCGAGCCGACCCACGGTTTGTCTTGTAATTGGTGGTAAATGATGCGAGCTGAAGTTCCCGGGGACCCGACGTGACCCCGGGGGTCTTCGTGCCATGATCGTTAGCTGTCAGTCTTGCTCGACCAAGTTCCAGGTACCGGACGAGAAGGTCGCCGGGAAGCGTGCACGCTTGCCCTGCCGCAAGTGCGGAAAGCTGATCCAGATCGACGCGCGGAACCTCCGCATCTCCCAAGCACCACTCAAGCTCTCCACGCCGCCGCCTCTCCCGCCGCGCCCCTCCCCCTTCCCGGAGGAGGCGCAAGAAGACTGGAAGGTGCGCTTCACCGATCAGACGGTCACCCTCGCGCGCGCCGAGGCGCTCGCCCTCAGCATGCAGGCGCGGGAAGACCGCCCATCCCACTCGGAGTTCTCCGAGGCAGACGCCAACATGCAGACCCCGGCCTCCGCGGCCGACAACCCGCTGGAAGATCGGGCCGCTCGGGTTCTCGATTTCGATGACGGGGAGCCGCAGAGCGCGCGCGGAGTCAGCCCTCCCCCCCTGCCAGCGAAACCAACGAGCCGCCCTCCTCCTCCGCCGCTGCCACGCGGCGATATGACGTTCCGCGAGAGCAGCAGCGCTGGCCGTCTGCCTCCTCCTCCTCCTCTGCCCGGCGCTCGTCCGAGTGCCCCCGCGCCCTTCGTGAGCCAGGGTCCTCGGCCTTTTGAGCCTCCGCCGATCCCCAAGCCCGACCCTCAGAACTATCAGCAGTCCTTCTCGTCCTTCGGACGCCTCCAGTCCTCCGCGAATCCCTTCGCGCAGCCTCTGTTCACCCGCTCCGGCGCAGGAAACTCAAGCTACCCTCCTCCGCCGCCCGCCCCCCACGCAACGAGCGCGCCGCCCTCCTATCCCCCCCCGTCGCCTTCGACGTACCCGGCGCCTGCCCCCGCCCCCGGCTCGACGTTCCCCCCGCCCGCGCCCGCCCCCGAGGCGCCCACGGGCCCTTACGCGGGCTACGGCCGCGCACCTTCCAATCCTCAGTTCCCTCCGTCCTCAATCCCCCCTCAGCCGAGCGGCTACCCGGTCGCCCCCACCCCGCCCGGCCCGAGTCCCACCGCCTACGCGTTCGGCGCCGCCGGTCCGTTTTCCGATCCGAACGTTCGCTACCCCACCACGGATGTGACCGGCGCGAGTGTCATCCGCGGCCAAGCAGAAGACGCAGCCATCTGGCGCCGCAGACAGCGCGTCCGTGGCTTCTTGCTTGGAGTCATTATCGGCCTCGCCTCGCTCTCGCTCGCCCTCTGCGCCATCTACCTCGCCTTCCCAGACGCTTTCTACAAGGGAGTCGACGCGCTGCGCGACCGAGCTGTCGCCCTCGGTCTCGTCGAAAAGAAGGTCGTGCGCCTCCCTCCCGGTCAACCGTTCGCAACGACCCAAGCGAGTCAGGCCCTCGATCGCGCAGCCTCCCTCGTCCAGTCCTGCAGCCGACCGGAAGGTCCGCGGGGATCGGGCAAAGTCGAGGTTCGTTTTCACAGGACGGGCGCCGTCAAGTCCGTCGAGCTGTCTCCGCCTTTCGCGGGAACCGACGTCGGCCGCTGCGTCCAGAAAGCCTTCCTTGAGCTGACAGTCCCGCCCTACGGCGGGACCGAAGTCATCGTCGTCAAGCCCTTCTCGGTCCCCTGAGCGGTCCTCGCCGCGCTCCAAAGCGGACCTCTCGAAGCAGCAGAAACGGCTGCAGCGGGACAAACTGTAGACCCTGCCGCATCGCGATGGGGAGATCCGCTCTATGCTCCCCCAGAGAGGCTCCGCACGAGCGACGAGGGAGAGAGGACGGATGATTCGAAACGAGCGCCTCACGGCCGAGATGGACGGTGATGAATTTGTGGTGTTCTTGATCGGCGCGCGCATCAACCGAATCTGGAAAGTCCACAAGTGGCTCCCGGTGGCGCGCGCGATGCCGCGCATGCTGCGCGAGCTCGATGCGCACCCGGAGCTCGGCCTCATCTCCTACGAAGAATACTTCGGCCGCACCACACTCATCGTTCAATACTGGCGCTCCCTCCGTCAGCTGCTCGACTACGCAAAGTCGAAGGACTCAGCCCATCTGCCCGCCTGGCGCGACTTCCATCGCGCCATCGGAACCAATGGAGACGTGGGCATCTGGCACGAGACCTATGTGGTCAGGCCCGGCTCCTACGAGAACATCTACGTCAACATGCCGGAGTTTGGCCTCGGGCGCGCGGGGCGACTCATCCCCGCCGTGAAAGGTCGCGCGCGCTCGACCGAGAGCGCCGAAGAGCGCCTCGGGGCTTTCGGCAGCCCGGAGGCGTAAAGAGCGCCCCGGACCCTGAGACCCCCTCAGGGATGAATGTTGATGAGTGTCCCTTGCCCCATCGTGTCGCCCGCGTAGGCGCCATGCCAACCATCCGGGACGTCTGGTGAGGTCCAGTTGAAAATGTAGCGGGCGTCGATCGGGGCCAAGTTGATGCAGCCGTGGGAGCGCGGCTTCCCGAAGTCGTCGTGCCAATAGGCGGCGTGGAGCGCGTAGCCTCCTTGGAAGTACATGACCCAGGGCACGTCCCGAAGCTCGAATTCGTTGTCGGCGACGTTCGAGTCCATCGTGTGCGTCACGTGCTTCTGATAGATGCGGTAGGTCCCGGTCGGCGTGCTGTAGGTCTCCTTCGGATCCCCGAGGCCATCGCGCCCGGTAGAAACCATCGTGACGTAACGGGGCGTACCGCCCTCATAGAGCACCAGCGTCTGGCTCAAGATCGAGATGTCGATCCAGCGCACCTGTTTGCGGGCAAACCAGGGCAAACTGCTGGGCGCCGCCGCGATCCGAAGGTCGTCCGACTTGTACCAGCGGGAGTCCCGGCCGCGCACGTAGCGGACGCCCGCGCGAAAGCGCACGTCGCCTGTCAGAGGGACCAGGGAGCGGTGGAGAGGCGCTTCGCCACTCACATTGAACTCATCATCGTAAGCGCGCGCGTCTTTTTTATAGACAATGCCCGCAGGCAAGGTCTGTCCCTCGAGCTCAAAGCCGTGGAAGGCGGAGGCGGTCTCCGGCTTGAGCTTGTCCGCCGGCAGAAGGCGACCGTCCACGGCGACCGCGAAGCGGCGCTCGAAGTCATCTTTGGACGAGACGAAGGAGTCGATCAAAGCGACCCCCGCGTGCCGTTTGACCCGGCCGGCGATGACCGCATAAGGCGGCGCACGAAAGGTGGAAACATTCGGAATCTGGCGCTTGCCCTCCAGCCAGAACGGGACCCGGTCCGACCCGTCCCCGCCGTACCTCTCACTCAGAGTCGGTTCTCGGGTGAAAATCGCCCCGAGTTCCTTGGCGGCGCCGTTCGGCGCGAGGGGAACCTCATTGGCGCCCGGGGTGACCCGATCCCACTCCTGCTTGAACTTCGCGTAGGAGCGCAGGTGCCGCTCCAGGCTCATCTCGTAGCGGAGCTGATCCTCCTTGCTCGGAACGACGAGATAGTTCGGGGAGATCGCGCGAACGAAAGCGTACTTGTAGGGAAGTGGTCGGCTTCGGTCCGGGCCGTGCGGAAAGGCGCGCACGAGGGGTTGCTCGAGGTCGATCGTGGCGCCTTCGCCATTGCAAGCGAACCCCAGGGGGCGCAGGGCGTACCAGCCGCCTTTACAATTCTTATTCCCTACGGGTGCGTCGGAGCGGGGCACCTTCTCTCCCAATCGAAGATATCCGATGGGCTTGGAACCGGCCTCAGGCGCGTCCCAAATCTGGGTCGCGAGGGTCAGCGGCGCGAGTTTGTCCGCGTCCTCGGGAGGGACCGGGATGTGGCCCCAGTGCTGCTCAGCCACGCTGAGCGCGGTCGCCGCCGCGAGCGACGTGAGCCCGCCTCGGAGCGGCGCTTGCTCTCCCAGGACGGCCTCTCGCTGACACGCAAAGGTCATCAGGATCGACGCGAAACAAAACGCTCGGGGCAACATACCGCTCGTCCCTTTGTCCGTGCCAGACCGATGAAATTTGGCAAAATTTTTGCCCGAACATGGGCAAGGTCAAAAACAAGTTCTAGTCTCGGACCGAAAGCCCGAGGGGCAAGAACTGCCCGCGCGACGGTCTCGACCTGACCCGTGCCGAGACCGCCAGCGCCGAGAGAAGTTTGCCGCTCGAGAACCAACGAGGATCCTCACAAGATGCCCAACGAATCGCTCACCATCACAGACAATCGCACCGGTAAAACCTACGAGATCCCTATCCAAGACGGCACCATCCGAACCATGGACCTCCGTCAGATCCGCAAGGACGAAAGCGACTTCGGCCTGATGGGCTATGATCCGGCGTTCATGAACACGGCCTCCTGCCGTTCTGCCATCACCTTCATCGACGGCGATCAGGGCATCCTGCGTTATCGCGGTTACCCGGTGAACGAGCTGGCTGAGCAGGCGACCTGGATGGAGACGGCGTACCTGATCTTGAAGGGCGAGCTGCCGACCGCTGCTGAGCTCGAGGAGTGGGAATCGAGCATCAAGAAGCACACCTTCGTTCACGAGAACCTGCGCGACTACCTGAAGGGCTTTCGCTACGACGCGCACCCGATGGGCGTGCTCGTGAGCACGGTGGGCGCGCTGAGTACTTTCTATCCAGAGGCGAAAGAAGTTCTGAACCCCGATCTGCGCCGTCGTCAGATCACCCGCCTGATCGCGAAGATCCCGACGCTCGCCGCTTGGGCTTATCGCCACAGCCGCGGCCATCCTTTCGTCTACCCGGATCCCGATCTCAGCTACTCCGCGAACTTCCTCCGGATGCTGAAGATGAATCAGTCGAACTACGTGCCGCACCCCGACGTCGTGCGTGCCCTCGACGTCCTCTTCATCCTGCACGCGGATCATGAGCAGAACTGCTCGACGAACGTCATGCGCAGCATCGGCAGCTCTCAGGCCGATCCTTATTCAGCCATCGCCGGCTCGATCGCGGCGCTTTACGGTCCGCTCCACGGCGGCGCCAACGAGGCCGTGCTTCGTATGCTCCAGCAGATCGGCTCGAAGGACAAAGTCCCCGAGTTCGTGAAGGCTGTGAAGGACGGCTCGGCCGGAACCCGCCTCATGGGCTTCGGGCACCGCGTCTACAAAAACTACGATCCGCGCGCGAAGGTCATTAAGGGCCTTGCGGAGAAGGTGTTCGCTGTGGTGGGCCGCAAGAACCCGCTGCTCGACGTGGCGCTCGAGCTCGAGCGCATCGCCCTCGAAGATCCTTACTTCGTGCAGCGTAAGCTCTACCCGAACGTCGACTTCTACTCCGGGCTCATTTACGAGGCCCTCGAGATCCCGGTCGAGATGTACACCGTCATGTTCGCCATCCCGCGCACCGTCGGCTGGCTCGCCCAGTGGGAGGAAATGCTCACGGACAAGGAGCAGAAAATCGCTCGTCCGCGCCAGATCTACACGGGCTACGATCTTCGAAGCTACAAGCCGATCTCCTCTCGCTGAGAGCGACGGCCCCGCTGACAGCTCGTCAGCGAGTCCAAGATGGCCCTGGTCGATTGTCCTTCGACCGGGGCCATTCTTCTTTGTCCACTCGGTCAAATCCGGCCGGACGCGCAGCCAGGTATGCAAAGACCCTTCCGAGCCCCTCACATTCGACAGGCTCTCGCAAATATTCGCTCGGGACCCCTTCGAAGAGATCGAGGCGAGCCAGGTGCTCGGCGTCCACCTCGAATACCTCCCCGCGCGCCCGAGAGCCCGGGGCACGAATGAGCCCCGGGAAGCCCTCGAGGTAGGGAATCAGCGCGACGTCGCGTGCCACACTGTGTGCAGAGACCAGCCGCGCGCCGGCCATCTGCACGTGGTTCGACTCGCCAGTGCGGAGCGATCCGTACACAAAGACCAAGAACATATGCTCGCTCCTCTGTAGCGCGGGGCCCGAACGGGCTAAATGTGGGTCATGACGACCGCGCGCGAAATCATGAACGACGCCCAGGCCAAGATCCAGCAAAAGCCCGATGAGGCCCGCCTCGTAGGCGCCATCTACAAGTTCGTCCTGGAAGGGGACGACGGCGGCACGTGGATCGTCGATTTGACGGACAGCCCCTCCGTGGAAGAGCGCGACGGCGAGTCGCCCTGTACGATCAAAATGAGCACGAGTGATTTCGTGTCGATGATGACCGGAAGCGAGAGCCCGCAGGTCTTGTTCTTCGCCGGCAAGCTCCACATCGATGGCGACGTGATGCTCGCGCTCCGACTGCAGTCGCTCCGTCAGCTCCTCTCCTCATGAGCGCCCCCGTCGAAGTCGCCTATCTCGGGCCCGCCGACACGAACACCCACGAAGTCGCGCGGGCCCTCTTCGCCCATGCTTCGAAACTGCGTCCCCTCTCCACGATTGAGCGGGTGTTTGACGCGGTCGAGCAGGGGGAAGTTCCGTTCGGCGTCGTTCCGATCGAAAACTCGATCGCCGGTACGGTGCGGGAAACCGTGGACGCCCTCATCACCGGTTCCCTCCGGATCGCCCGCGAGCATGAGCTCGCCATTCGCCACACCCTCGCGGCTCGGCCCGGAGTGACTCTGAGGGACGTGCGCCGCGTCCTGTCCAAGGACCAGGCTCTCTCTCAGTGTCGGCGCTGGCTCGATGCCCACGGCCCCGACTGGGAGCGCATCCCGAGCACGTCCACGGCCCAAGCGGCAAAGGACGTGCTCTCGGATCCCGAGGCCGCCGCCATCGCGCCTCCGCTCGCCGTCAAGAATCTTGGCCTCTCCGTCCTCTGTGACAACATCGCGGACCGTGATGACAACGCCACGCGCTTCGTCGTCGTCGCGAGAGAGGACAGCCCTCCGAGCCCGCGAGCACCAGGCGCTCCTTCCCCTGACAAGACTAGCCTCGTCTTCGTCGCCCCCCACGAGCGCGGCGGTCTCCGAAAAGTGCTCGGCGTCTTCGATGATGCCTTCGTGAACCTGACCCGCATCGAGTCGAGACCACTGGTTGGCCTGCACGGCCCACGCTGGGAGTACGCGTTTGTGGTCGACGCAGAGGGCCATCGCCTCGAGTCTCCGCTCCGGGAAGCCCTCGAAGGGCTCGACGCTATGGGAGCGCTCGTGAAGGTCCTCGGCAGCTACCCCCGCGCCCGGGCCTCGGTCAGCCACGCTCTCGACCTCTCCCAAGCCCGCCCCTCCTCATGAACCTTCTGCTGTTTCGACCGGAAGAGCTGGACCAAGGCGTCGGTACGGCCCGGGGAGAGCGCGCGGCCCACATCCGCACCGTCCTCAAGAAGACCGTCGGTGACTCGCTCAAAGTCGGCGTTTTAGGGAGAGGCAAAGGCCTCGGAGAGATCATTTCCGACACCCCCGACCAGATCCGCGTCCGAGTCGGCGAACTCGAAGCGGTCACTCCTCCTCAGGTTCACCTGATCGTGGCGTTACCCCGCCCCCTCGCCCTCTCTCGCTTGCTCCATACCTCCGCCTCCTTTGGGGTTCGGCACATCGACCTGATCCGCGCCTGGAAGGTCCCCCGCTCCTATTTCGACTCACCACGCCTTCTGCCCGAGCGCATCAACGCTGACCTTCGACTCGGCGCCGAACAAGGGGGCCAGAGTTCTCTGCCTACGTTCGCGATCCATGAGGGATTCAGAAGTTTCGTCGAGTCCATAGACGATAGTCCGAACGCCGCGGCTCCCGAGCGACGATTCGTCCTCGACCCCGAGGCCCCGCGCACCTTTGCGCCACCGCTTCGCCTCAACGCGCCGCTCAGCCTCGCCTTCGGACCCGAAGGAGGTTTCATCCCGAGCGAGCTCGAATCCTTCGACCGCGCCTCATTCTCCCCTGTCCGCTTAGGCCCTGCGATTTTGACTACCGAAATCGCGATCGCGGCCACTCTTGCGCAGCTCGCGCTCCTCGACTCCTGGGCCGGAGTTTCATGCTAAGGGCCCGCCCATGAAGCGCCTGTTCGGCTACTTCGCGCGCGGTTGTCTGGTCCTGGTCCCGATCCTTCTGACCATCATCGCTTTCGTTACGATCATCCGCCCAATGGACGCGTGGCTCGGCGTGAACACCCCGGGCCTCGGACTCGTCATTGCGCTCGTCGGCACGACGCTCGTTGGGTTCCTTGCGAGCCAATACCTCGGACGCAGGATCTATCTGATCTTCGACCGCTGGATGGGCCGCGTGCCGGGCGTCAGCTTGGTCTACGGATCCATTCGCGACATCGTCTCGGCCTTGATCGGTGAAAAGGCCGCCTTCGGGACGGCCGTGCTCGTACGGCTCGATCCGCGGAGCGAAGTGCGCGTGATCGGGTTTTTGACAAGAGAAAACGCGCCCTTCCCCGCGGTCCAAGAGCACGTCACGGTCTACGTCCCCCAGGCTTACAACATCGGCGGCCAGGTTCTCTTGCTTCCGAGAGGCCAGATCGAGCCTCTTGACGTGCCTTCTACTGAAGCGCTCACCTTCGTCCTGAGCGGCGGAGCCACAGGACTCAGTCATCAGAAGTTGCCCTGAGGGCCCCGGGGGCCTGTCCACGTCCGAGACGCGCTGAGCTCCTCCGAGGGGCTCCCTTGCGCCCAGAGCCGGAGTTTCGCTCGCAAGGCGCCGCTCGGCTGAGCTCGGGACGAAAGTGCCCTCGACATGAGACGCACGCTCGCACAGTCGCCTCGCCCACAAACGGGCGCCTCACCCACAAACGGGCGCCTCACCCACAAACGGGCGCCTCACCCACAAAACGAAGCTGCGAGCCCCTTCGGGGCTCGCAGCTCGTACCGTTCGACCCAAAGGGGTCTTACTTCTTGGCGGCTTCGCGTGCCTTGACCTGCTCCTTGACCTTCTCGACGATCTGGCGCGGACAGGGCGAGTAGTGCGAGAACTCCATCGAGAACTGGCCGCGACCGGAGGTCATCGAGCGCAGATCGCCGATGTAGCCGAACATCTCGGAGAGGGGCACCTCAGCCTTGATGCGGACGTTGGTCGCGCCTGATTCCTGGCCCTGCACCATACCGCGACGGCGGTTCAAGTCACCGATGACGTCGCCGACGTGATCTTCGGGGACGAACACGTCCACCTTCATGATCGGCTCGAGCAGCTCAGGAGCGGCCTTCGGCATCGTCTGACGGTAGGCGGCCTTCGCTGCGATTTCGAAGGCGATCTGCGACGAGTCGACGGCGTGGAAGGCACCGTCCGTGAGCGTGACCTTGAAGTCGACGACGGGGAAGCCGCAGAGCGGACCCTTGTCGAGCATCGACTTGAAGCCCTTTTCGACGGCCGGGATGAACTCCTTGGGGACGCTCCCGCCGACGATCTTCGACTCGAAGACGAAGCCGGTGCCCTTCTCCTGGGGTTCGATCGTGTAGTCGATCTTCGCGTACTGACCGGAACCACCCGACTGTTTCTTGTGGGTGTAGGAGTCGCTGACGGCCTGAGTGATCGACTCGCGATAGGCCACCTGAGGCTCACCGACGATCACCTCGACGCCGTAGGTGCGCTTCAGAATGTCGATCTTGATGTCGAGGTGCAGCTCACCCATGCCCTTGAGGATGGTCTCGCCGGACTCTTCGTCGACCTCGACGCGGAACGAGGGATCTTCCGCGACCATCTTGCCGATGGCGTTCGACATCTTCTCGGTCGAGCCCTTGTCCTTGGCCGCCACCGCGATCGAAATCACCGGATCGGGGAAGACCATGGGCTCGAGGGTGCCGGGGTTCTTCTCGTCACACAGGGTGTGACCGGTGCGCACGTCCTTGAGACCGACCAGAGCGATGATGTCTCCCGCCTGCGCCTCTTCGATCATGTTGCGGTCGCTGGCGTGCATCTCGACCATTCGGCCGATGCGCTCGGTCTTTCCGGTCGCGGTGTTGAGAACCGCGTCACCCTTCTTCAGGCGACCGGAGTAGATCCGCGTAAAGGTCAGCGCACCGAAGCGGTCGTCCATGATCTTGAAGGCGAGCGCGCGGAACGGACCGTCCGGGTCCACGATCGCGTACTCGCCCGTCTCGTTACCCTCGAGATCGACGATCGGCTGCGGGGGGACCTCGGTCGGGTTCGGCAGGTAGTCGACGACACCGTCGAGCACCTTCTGCACTCCCTTGTTCTTGAAGGACGAACCACAGAACGTGGGGAAGAAGGAGAGGTTGATGGTGCCCTTGCGAACACACTTCTTGATCTCCTCGATCGTGGGCTCGTTGCCCTCGAGGTACTTCTCCATGATGGCGTCGTCTTGCTCGACGGCGGTCTCGATCAGCTCGGCGCGATACTTCTCGACCTGCTCCTTCATGTCCTCGGGCACGTCGGAAACCGTGAAGTTCTCGGGAATGCCGGAGTCGTCCCAGATGTAGGCCTTCCGCTCGAGCAGGTCGACGATGCCCTTGAAGTCGCTCTCGATACCGATCGGGAGAACCATAACGAGCGGCTTCGCTCCGAGCACGGTCTTCACCTGGTTCACGACGCGATAGAAATCTGCGCCGAGACGGTCGAGCTTGTTCACGTAAATCAGGCGGGCGACCCGGCTCTCATTTGCATAACGCCAGTTCGTCTCCGACTGCGGCTCGACGCCGCCGCTACCACAGAACACACCGATGCCGCCGTCGAGCACCTTGAGCGAACGGTAAACCTCGATCGTGAAGTCAACGTGTCCGGGGGTGTCGATGACGTTGAAGCGGTGCCCCTTCCAAAAGCAGGTCGTCGCAGCGGACTGAATCGTGATGCCTCGCTCCTGCTCCTGCACCATGAAGTCCGTGGTCGCAGCGCCATCATGCACCTCGCCGAGTTTGTGGATCTTGCCGGTGAGCTTCAGGATGCGCTCGGTCGTAGTGGTCTTGCCGGCGTCCACGTGAGCGAAGATGCCGATATTGCGGTAGAGGCTGAGGTCGGTCATGGATGATTGGTTTCAGAGCTAAAGGAGCGGTGCCCTTCTGGCACCCTCGCGTGGAGGATATTTTCTCGGGCGCCCTATCTAATCGCTCGGGCCCGTGTCGTCGAGCGAATTGGGAGCCCGGTCGGGGTTGAAAATGCGCCTCGGCCCCCTTGGCGGATGCCTCGGGGGCCGGCAGAGACCCCGCGCGGCGGGGCCAGGTCGCGGCTTGGGCGCCCGACGGGAGCCCGGAGCCGGTGGCGCTTCGCCTCCACGAGACGCGGAGGCGAAGGGGCTTAGTAGCGGTAGGTTTCGGGCTTGAAGGGGCCTTCGGCGGGGATCCCGAGGTAGGCGGCCTGCTTCGGCGTCAGCTTCTCCAGCTTGGCCCCGAGCTTCGGCAGGTGGAGCGCGGCGACCTTCTCGTCGAGCTTCTTCGGCAGGAGGTGCACGCCGAGCGGGAACTTCTCGTTGAAGAGCGCGATCTGGGCGATCACCTGGTTCGAGAAGCTGTTCGACATCACGAAGCTGGGATGGCCGGTTGCACAGCCGAGGTTCACGAGGCGACCGCGAGCGAGCACGGTGATCCGCTTACCGTCCGGATAGATAAAGTGGTCCACCTGGGGCTTGATGTTCTCTTCGCGGATGTCCTTACGTCCCTCGAGGTAAGCGATGTCGATCTCGCTGTCGAAGTGGCCGATGTTGGCGACGATCGCCTCGTTCTTCATGGCGTCGAGGTGTCGTCCGACGATGACGTCGCAGCAGCCGGTCGCCGTCACGAAGATGTCTCCGATGGGAGCGGCCTCGTCCATGGTGACGACCTGGTAGCCTTCCATCGCCGCCTGCAGCGCACAGATCGGGTCGATTTCCGTCACGAGGACGCGTGCGCCGAGGCCGCGCATCGCCTGCGCACAGCCCTTACCTACGTCGCCGTAACCGGCCACAACGCAGATTTTGCCCGCGAACATGACGTCCGTCGCGCGCTTGATGCCGTCGGTGAGCGACTCGCGACAGCCGTAGAGGTTATCAAACTTGCTCTTGGTGACCGAGTCGTTGACGTTCATCGCCGGGCACTTGAGCTTGCCGTCGCGGAACATCTCGTAGAGGCGGTGCACGCCGGTGGTCGTCTCCTCGCTGAGGCCACGGATCGGGTCCGGCCCCTCAAAGAGCTGCGGATGACGCTCGTGGATCCAGATCGTGAGATCGCCGCCGTCATCGAGGATCATGTTCGGCCCTTTGCCGCCGGCAAAGGCGTAGATCTGGCGCTCAAGGCACCACTGGTACTCCTCCTCGGTCTCGCCCTTCCAGGCAAAGACGGGAACGCCGGTCGCAGCGATGGCCGCGGCCGCGTGATCCTGGGTCGAGAAGATGTTGCAGGAGGTCCAGGTGACCTCGGCGCCGAGCTCCACCAGCGTCTCGATCAAGACTGCCGTCTGGATCGTCATGTGGAGACAGCCGGCGATACGGGCACCACGCAGGGGCTTCCGATCTCCGTATTCGGCGCGGAGAGCCATCAAGCCGGGCATCTCGTTCTCGGCGATCTTGATCTCTTTGCGCCCCCAGTCCGCGAGGGACATGTCCGCGACGCGGTAGTTCGCGCCAAGCTCGGTCGGAACCTTGGTGCGTTCGATGGCGGGAAGTGGCTGGTTCATCGTCTCAGGTCTTTCTGTCGTTCTGCTGGGGTATGGCGGCTCACGCGGCGGGCGGACTTCGTCCGCTCCCCCGCCCGAAGGGGGCCCGATCGCCCCCGTCGACCGGCATTCTTCGGCGAACTTCATACTCGGAACCGCGGTCCCTGCAAGTTGGTTCAGGGGGGCCTCGCGGAAGCGGCCGGGATTCGTGTATTCTTCCCGGGACCCATGGATCGCTTCGCCCGGTTCAACCAGGACTACTACGACCGCTTCTATCTCCAGAGCCGGTCGCGCGTCACGTCCGCGGAAGAACACGCCCACCTCGCGCGCTTCGTCTTCGAGTTCGCCAAGTACAATGGTATCGAAATCGAGAGCGTGCTCGATGTCGGAGCCGGCGTCGGCCACTGGAAGCGCTGGATTGAGAAGAACGCGAAGAAGACAAGCTATCGCGGCACCGAAGTCAGCGACGCCATGTGCAAGGAACACGGCTTCGAGAAGCGAGACATCGCTCGCTGGCGCGATCGGGAAACCTACGACCTCATCATCTGCCAAGGTGTCCTACAGTACCTGCCCGATCCTGACGTCGCCCCCGCCATCGCCAATATCGCCGCGATGAGCCGAGGCCTCGTCTATTTCGAGATCACGACTCGCTTCGATCTCAAGGAGCGCTGCGACACCGAGCGGACCGATCTCGACATCTTCGTCCGAAACGGCTCCTATTACCGGACCATTCTTCAGAAACACTTCGTCCAGGTCGGGGGAGGCCTATGGTGGACCAAGGAGATCACTCCCCCCTTCTTCGAGCTCGAAATGGCGGGATCGGCGAAGTAGCCTGAGGCATCCGGAAGCGAACGATGAAACAAGTACTGCGCTCCCTCTTTAGTTTGACGCTCATCGTGCTGAGCGTGCTCGGACTCATGAACGTCTACTCGGATAACTCCGAGGTCGTAGCCATGGCTGGGCGGGTTGCCTGTACCTCCTGCCAGCCCCGCCTGGTGCAAGCCGGACGCTCGCCGATCGCCCAGACCCTCACCTTCCAAACCGGCCCCCAGACTCTCGTTGTCGTCGAGTGTCAGCGCTCCCTATATTTCGTCGGGGAGTACTCCTGCTCTCAAGCGCCTGCGTCCCCTTGAGGGCTCGGACTCGCTCCCTGCCCTCTCGGCCTCAGGCCGGTCGAATCTCGTCAGAACCGTTTGAAAAGTCCCCGCGCTCGGGGCATGTTCCCGCGCCCCCATGGCCGAACACGATCAAGCCCTCCCGATTCTCAAGACGCGCAGTGGTTTGTCCGCGGCCCACCCCTGGCATGGTGTCCCGATCGGGGAAGACATGCCCGGATTCGTGAACTGTTTCATCGAGGTGGTCCCGAACGACCTCGTCAAGTTCGAGATCGACAAGTTCACCGGCATCCTGCGTGTCGACCGACCTCAGCTTTACTCGAACACCTGTCCGATGCCCTACGGTTTTGTCCCTCAGACGCTTTGTGCGGCGCGCGTAGCCGCGCGTTGCAATGAGGTCACAGGCCGGAGTGACATCATCGGCGACGGCGATCCGATCGACATTTGCGTGATCTCCGAGCGCCAGATCCCGAGCGGGAATATCCTGATGACCGGGCGCATCATCGGCGGCTTGCGCATGATCGATCGCGACGAGGCGGACGACAAGTTGATCGCCGTCATGCGCAACGATCCGAGCTACGCTCAATGGCGCGATGTGAGCGACGTTCCCCAGAACTTCATCGATCGCTTGAAACATTATTTCATCACCTACAAGCAGCAACCCGGCAAGCTGAGCCCCTGTGAGATCGCCGAAGTGTACGGCAAAGAAGAGGCAGAGCAGATGATCTCGCTCGCGCACCAAGACTATCTCGACAAGTTCGGGGACTTGGCCGCGCTCTTGCGTAGCTCGATGCGTGCCGACTGACATCCGAGGCGAGTGAGCGGCTATCCATTTGTGCCGCGGCTCTCGCTCTTTGGCGAGGAGGTGCTGCTCGAAGACGGCGCCGAGCGAGCCATCGCCGCGGTGATGACCCTCGAGTTCGACTACGGAGGATCGCTCGTCCGAAGCGGCGGTCCTCTCGCGCCCGAGGAGAGCTTTCGGCAGCCCGACGAAGAGCGCAAGGCGGAGCTCTTACTCGAGAGCCTCGGGGCCCTCGAGGTGAGCTGCGTGCATGATTGCATCTTCGACTTCGATTCCCGAGCGACGCACCTGGTTTCGCTCGATGATCCGGAGGGAGGTCGCGGTCGCGCCTTCGGAAGCGCGGCGGCCCATATCGGATGTTCCTTCGTGCTCTCCGGAGCCCCTCGCCTGCGCGAAGCAGGCTTCGACGTGCGCCTCGAGCCGTCCTTTCCTTTCCCGGTCCATGAGAAGAAGGTCCGCGTCAAGGCCGAGGTCGCTCTCGACGAGTGTCGCGATTGGTTTGAACTGCGTTTGGGAATTGTGATTGATGGTCGTCCGCACGACCTCGTCCCAGCGCTCATTGAGCTCATCAAACACGCCCGCGTCGGCCATAACTTCGAGACCCTGCTCCGCTGCCCCGCGCGCTATCGCGCCATCCGACTCGATACGGGCCGCTACGTCGCCATCCCCTGGGAGCGTTTGGTCGCGCTGGTCCGGGTCCTGTCCGAGCTCTACCCGGACCCGGGGAGCGGCTGTCTCAGGCTCGAGCGGCCACGGCTCGGGGAGCTCTTCGATGTCCACGAAGCCCTGCAAGGCAGCCCTGAGGTCGAGCTCGAGTGGGCTCAGGGTCAGGAAATCGTCGAACGAGCGCGCGCCCTTCGGACAGGCCCGACTTGGTCGCCTGAGCCGGCAGCTTTGCGGGCAAAACTCCGCCCTTACCAGCGCGAGGGGCTCACCTGGCTCGAGCACCTCAGGGACCTCGGACTCGGCGGCATCCTGGCCGACGACATGGGCCTCGGGAAAACCCTCCAGACCATCGCCCTGCTCTCCCGGGAGAAGGAGGCGCGCCGCATCGATCGCCCCTGCCTCATCGTCACCCCGACCAGCCTCACCGGAAATTGGCTCCGGGAGCTCGGAAAGTTCGCTCCCCACCTCCAGGTCGCCACGTACACCGGCCCCAAGCGGAAGCGCGTGCTCGAGGGGCGCATGGACGTCTTACTTACGAGTTACCCGCTCCTGGTCCGAGACGGGGAGCTCCTCGCCGCGCGCGAGTTCCACTACGTGATCCTCGACGAAGCCCAGGCCATCAAGAACCCCTTAAGCCTCGCGAGCATCGCGGCCAGAAAGCTCCCCGCACGCCATCGCCTCCTGCTCAGCGGCACGCCCGTCGAAAACAATCTCACCGAGCTCTGGTCCCTCTTCGACTTTGTCCTGCCCGGTTTGCTCGGCACTCGGCGCGACTTCCAACGCCGCTTTCAGATCCCGATCGAACACGACCGCGATCCCGACCGCATCGACCAACTGCGGAATCGGGTGAAGCCCTTCGTGCTCCGGCGCCTCAAAGAGTCCGTGGCCCCCGAACTGCCCCCCAAGACGGAGCTGATCCGCGCCGTCGAGCTCGGCCGGGCCCAAAGGGAGCTCTATGAGAGCGTGCGCATCGCGGCGGACCGCGACGTGCGCGGAGCCCTGCGCACCCGAGGCTGGGAAGGCGCCCAGATTCAAATCCTCGACGCGCTCATGAAGCTGCGCCAAATTTGCTGTGATCCGCGGCTCGTCGAGCTCGAGGCCGCGAGGCCCGTTTCCGAGTCGGCGAAGGCGACCTTCTTCTTTGAGCTCACGCTCCGGGAGCTCTCCGCTGGGCGCCGCATCCTTGTTTTCTCACAGTTTGCCAAGATGCTCGCGCTCTTGGCGCGGGGGCTTCATGAGAGGCAGGTCAAGACCCTGATGCTCACCGGCGCCACAAAGGACCGAATGAGCTTGATCGAGCAGTTCGATCGCGGGGAAGCCGACGTGTTTCTCATCAGCCTCAAGGCCGGCGGCACCGGGCTCAATCTGGTCTCCGCCGATACGGTCGTTCACTACGATCCCTGGTGGAACGCTGCCGCGCAGATGCAGGCAACCGATCGAGCTTACCGGATCGGCCAGACCAAACCGGTCTTCGTCTACAACCTGATTGCCGCCGGCAGCGTCGAAGAACGGATGCTCGGCCTGCAGGCGCAGAAGCGACGGCTGGCCGAGGACCTTTTCGGAACAACCGGACATGCGCCCCTGCTCACGCCTGACTCTCTCTCCGAACTGCTCGCGCCGTTGGACGAGCCAGGCGCCCCCGACTCGAGCAGGCTCTGATTCGGCCCGAGGAGACGGCGCTCACGGCCTCCTCGGGGACTTGAACCCTTTTCTGAGGGGAAGACTTGGGGTTATCGTCCCGAACACTGTGCAAGGCTCTTCGGGAAATCGCAGTCTGACCCTCGCGTTCGGGCTCCTCTGTGGCTCGGTCTTGGCTGGCTCACTCGGCGGCTGTCACGCTGTCTTGGGCCTCGACAAGTACGAAAAGGGAGATCCCGAAGGTGGCCTCGGCGGTCAAGGTGGTGAGGGCGGCGACGCTGACTGCGCTGCGCGCTGCGACGACAAGAACGACTGTACGGAAGACGTTTGCAACCAGGACGGCGATTGCGAACACCGGACCTTGAGCGCTGGCACCGAGTGCGATGGTGGCGTCTGTAACGGGGTGCCGGGTGAAGAGGCCTGTCAGGCGTGCGTCGACGATCAGCCAGGCCGCCGCAAGGACACCGGTTGCACGGACGACGCGCCCCAGTGTCGCTTGGGCGCTCAAGTGCAGTGCGTGAGCTGCGAGAAACACTCAGACTGCGACGACAAGAACGACTGCACCGTAGACGCCTGTTCAGCGGACGGGTCCTGCACGCATACTCCCGAAGACGCGGGCGAAGCCTGTGACGGCGGCGTGTGCGACGGAAGCGGCGGACCGAACGCCTGCGTGATCTGCGTCGACAGCGAAAAAGGAACCAAAACCGACGCTGGCTGCGATGTCGAGGCGCCCCTCTGCTTCGAAGGCGCCTGCACGACGTGCATCGACACCGAGGACGACGATGGCCAAGACCTCGGCTGCACAGAGGATGCACCTGTCTGCACCGATTCGGGGTGTGTCGAGTGCAGAAATGCCGCTGATTGCACGGCGCCGAACCAGGAATGCTCAACAGTCGCCTGTGTGGATGGGATTTGCCAGGTCACCCTGCACGACGACCAATGTACAAGCGACGATGGGTGCCCGGGGACCTGCACCACAAGCGGCTGTGAAAAGACTTCGCTCGTTCTCGAAGAAGAGCTCCTCGCAGATCCGTCGTTCGAGTTCGTGGATCCCGAAGGGGATGAGTCGTACTGGTTGCTCGCCAAGTCCATCAACGGCGACCCCTACGCTGAGGCGGATTTCTCGGAGTATCCGAACGTTTTCGTCACCTCACCGAGCGCTCGCACGGGAACGCATGTCGCCCGCTTCGACACCTCCGCGGCTCTCAGCTACGACATCTACCAGACCTTCGCGCTTCTCCCAGGCACCAGCGTCCTCGTCTTCTCCGGCTACTACCGCGCGGTCGGCAGCGCCAAAGCCACGAGCGACAACTACATCAACGGCGCTCTCTACAATTACGACGACGAGGAGTTCCATGACTACTTCATGTCGACGAAGAGCGGGGAACCTTATTCGCTCGATCCATCACCGAACGAATGGACGAAGTTCGAGTGGCGGATCACCGACTTCTCGGACTTCCCCACGCACACCGACCCGGAAGTGAATATCTTCGCGTACAAAAAGAACCAGTCCGGGCCCTTCTACGAAATCGACGACATCTCGATCAAAGCGCTGGTCTGTGAATAAGCCCGAGTCTCGCCGCATCGATCGGCTCCGCCTGCTCGGGACCTACGGCTCCAACAAGATCATGGACGGCGAGCTCAGCCGGCTCGCCCGCCGCGCCTTTGACGCGCCCCGTTTCCAGGAGTTTCGAGCACGCCCCGCCCAGAAGCTCGGCCCCGGCGCCGTCGCCTATCCTTTCGCCGCCGATTTGGGCGCGCTCGCGGCGACCTACCATCGCACGAGCGCCCGAGTACTGTGGGATCTCTATGAGCTCCACGAGACCCGCCTCGAGCCCCTCTACGACCAGCTTCGCTCCTTGGTTCGACAAGACACACGCGAGCTCTTTCCTGGTGTCCAGAGCAGCATCAGCGTCGAAGTGTTCCCGCCAGCGGCCGTAGAAGCCGGTGAGCGCCAGATCGTCGGCACCGTGAAGAATGCCCTCGTCGACGGAGCGCAGGACCGCGGCATCGAGCTCGTCGTCGAGCCAAGGAAGCCCGAGCTTGTCTTCCATGTGCGCGGCGGCACCGATCCCGACGGCCGCGCCACCACCCTCGTCTCCCTCGACATCGCTGGTCGCCCCCTCCACGAGCGCGGCTACCGCACCGAGAGCGGTGAAGCACCATTGCGCGAGGATCTGGCGGCGCTCCTGCTCATGCTCGCTCGCTACGACTCCCGACGGGACGTGCTCGTGGACCCCATGGCCGGCAGCGGAACCATCGTCGCGGAGGCGGCGCTTTCCGCGTTCGGCCGCTCGATTTGGACGTCGGGCCGAGGACCGCTCCTCGCCAAACATCCGGTCTTCCAGAGCGAGTTCGAGCGCTACGGCGCGCCGCTTTTTGGTGACGCCCGCCCCGTGGTGTATTCTCGAGAGTTTGTGCCCGAAGTTTCCGAGCTCACCCTACGAGCCATCAACACGGCGGGCGTCCTGCGCTTCGTGGAGCACGAGTGCAGGGATTTCCGAACGGACGACGGCAGCGCCATCGCAGGCCGCCAGAAGGAACTCGGCGAAGGGGGGCTGATTCTGACCAATCCCCCTTACGGGGTCCGCCTCGAGTACTCCGACCAGGAGCTCTTCGCGCTCTACAGCGCGCTCGCTGACTACGCGCGGCGGCTCCCGGGCTTTCGGACAGCGTTGCTCGTCGGCGAGCCGGACGAAGCCGCCGCCTCACCGCGCATCCGCCTCGTCGAGCAGGCCTTCGGCGGGCGCCCCCGCGTCCACAAACCGCTCATGAACGGACCCTTACGCGCGAGCTTCCTCCTCTACGATCCGCGCTAAGCGGCGCCGCTCCACAAGCTCGAGGGACGCCCTCGTTTAGCTCCCGGCCAGGGGTGAGGGCGGAAGGTTCGGCTTCACGACGTTCGGCCCGCGCACGTACTCGGGGCGGATCGGCGCTTCCGGTTCCTTTTCGGCGCCGAGCAGCGCTACAGCGCGCGCGTCGGGATCCGCCGTGTGAAACGCGGCCGGGAGATCGTTCGAGAACCCGAGGGCGATCCCCGGCTGACCAACAACATAGGCGCTTCTGCCGTCGAGGCGCTGGAGGAGCTCGTCGCGAGCCGTCTCCACAGCGATCGCATGAGGGGGCTCGAGCGCTCGGCCGTCGCGATCGAACACCCCCACAAATAGCTCATTCCTTCGCGCGTCCCTGAGCGCCACCAAGAGCTCCCGCTCCTGCCTCTTGGGAGCGCTGTCTCCCAGCGCCACAAACGGGCTCCAGGCGAGGGCCTCGAGGCTATTGACCGTGACAGCCTCAATCCCGAGCCCCAGACTCAAACCATCCGCGACCGCCATTCCGATCCTGAGCGCGGTGAACGCCCCCGGTCCTCGGCTGACCGCAACGCGCCCGAGACTCGCCCGTTCCCAGCCCGCCTCCTCGAGCGCTTCCTCGATCAGCCCGAAGATCTTCTCTGCGTGCTGATTTTCGCCGCTATGGGCGCGATGGGCGACGACCTTGCCCCCTTCGACCAGGGCGACCGAGCCCGAGAGGCCCGATGTCTCAATGCCGAGCACGCGAAGCGGCTTCAGCACGGCAGTCCTCGACTCGCACAATACTTCACCCGCGCCGTCTCGTAGCGGGGCTCGTTCCAGAACGGCAAACAGCCGTTGCACCCGAGCGCACAACAGCCGAGCGCTCCGAGCTTCGGAGCCCGCGTCGCCTGGGGTTTCGCTCGAGCGCCTCGGGCTAAAGCCGAAGCCGGCAGAAGGCCCTGTTCGACGTTGAAGGAGGCCCGATCGAACGCGAGCTGCTCACTCTTGTCCGCGTCGAGCGGCCGTCCCTTGCGCGCGACGACGCCCGGCACAAGGGAACGGCGCGCGACTTCAGCACCTTCGGTATGGAAGGCGGAGAGCGGAATCACGATGGCGCGCCCCTCCCCTGCGGTGACGCGATCTTTCACCTCACCGGTCTCGTAGGAGACGAACTCATAGAGGCGGAGCCGGAGGATCTCGAATCCTCCTGGCACGAGGAACTCGAGCACATCCCCCGGGAGGAGTCGATTTTTGATCTCGCAGACGACGTCGTCCTCGCGCACCTCCCGCACCAAGAGACCGTATTCGAAGGAGCTGAGAGACGCCGAGGAGCTGTAGTTGTGCGCCGTGGGCCCCAGGCGTCCCGAGTGGAAGCCTTCGGTGTAGCCGCGACTCGGTACGGTCTCGAGCTCTTCGAAGAACGGCCGAGCGTCGAAGGTCTCAGGATCTTCGTAATATCGGTCAATAGCGGCCCGGTAAGCGCGACCGACGACCGCAAGGTAGTACTCGCTCTTGTTGCGCCCTTCGACCTTGAGTGAATCGATGCCCAGCCGAAGATAGTCGGCGAGGCGCGGCATCAGACAAAGGTCGCGAGCGTTCAAGATATAGGAGCCGCGCGCGTCCTCTTCGATCGGGAACAGCTCGCCTGGGCGAAACTCTTCTTCGAGGAAGAAGTTGAACTCGCTCATGTTCTCTGAGGTCAGGTCGATGGTGCCCGTGGTGCCGTCGGCCTTCTGGACCTTCAAGCTGTACTTCCAGCGACAGCTATGGGCGCAACTGCCCTGGTTGGAGCCCCGCTCGGCCAGGTAGTTCGACAGAAGGCAGCGCCCCGAATAGGTCATGCACATCGCCCCGTGCACGAAGGTCTCCAGGCGAATGTCGGGACACTCCGCGCGGATCTCGGAGAGCTCCTCGAAGCTGACCTCCCGCGCGAGCACCACCAACGAAGCGCCCATCTCCTGCCAAGCCTGAACCGTCAGGTAGCTCAGGACATTGGCTTGGGTCGAAACGTGGATCTCGAGTTCGGGGGCCCGCTTGCGGAGAAAGTGGAGAACGCCAATGTCCGAGACGATCACTCCGTCAGGACGAATCGAGCGAAAAGCTTCGACCGCCGCCTCGAGCCGACGCACGTCCCGGTTCTGGGTGAAAAGGTTCAGCGTGAGGTAGAGGCGCTTGCCCGCGGCGTGAACGAGCCGCGCGCCCTCGGCGAGCTCCTCGAGACCAAACTCGCTCTTCGTCCGCAAGCTGAGGTCCGGCAGCCCCGCGTAAATGGCGTCCGCTCCGTAGAGGAGCGCCGTCTTGAGGCGAAACAGGTCACCTGCTGGCAAGAGCAGCTCCGCGCGGCGGCCTTCGAGGGGCTTCGGTCGGGGCAGGGAGCTCATGGGCGGCGCTTATACAGCGCCTCGAGGGAATCGGGGCCCGAAAATGTGGTTCGACGACCCGCTCGGCTCGCCCGGAACATCGCTCTTCTGCCCGAACGGCGAGACGGCTCAACACAAAACGACGCTCCGAGGGACCTTCGGTCCCTCGGAGCTCTTCGTTTCGGTCGGGGCGGCGAGATTCGAACTCACGACCCCTAGTCCCCCAGACTAGTGCGCTAACCAGGCTGCGCCACGCCCCGGACCCCTTCTTTTTTCGCGACCCCGAGCTAGGCCCGAGAGCACGTCACCGGATCTCCCGGCGAAAAGGTCCGCGGACCTTAGCCACTGTTTTTCGGAAAGCAAGACACTTCCATCACGAGCCGCCTCCTCCGAGAATTTTCTCGCGCGACCCGGTCGTCCCGGTTCGGGACGACCAGAGGCCCGGGCCGCGAGCACACCCCGCTCCTCACCCGAAGGGTCACTTGATGATGACGTCTTCGTCGATCACGACGAACTCGCACTGCTGCGCTGGAGCGAGCCAGGTGACCGCGTTGTACCAAAACTGTTTGGTTTGATAGAGGCTCTGTACGCTGTGGAAGAAGGGGCTCCCGGTCGGGCTCTTTGACGCCTCCACCCAGCAAGGATTGTAGGCATCCATCTGCATGTTGGTCGGAGTCCCCTGCGCGACCCACTGGTTGGCAAAGATCACCCACTCGTCTCCGAACACGAAAACCCTGCCCAGGCCGACCTGCTTGACCACGACCATCGGCTTCTGGGTCGTGGGATCGATCGCAATGACCGTTGCGTCGCTCGGAGCGAGGACCTCCCAGCCGATATAGGCTCCGACATAGTCGAGATTCTGAGTGATGCGGGCGTAGTCTCCGCTCTCCGGTGAGAAGGCGATCGGCGTCGTAATGACGGCATCGTTTGAGCTTACGCCATTGCGCACAAGGCAGTTCCGAAGGTTCTCCGTCCCGCCCCGGTAGTAGATCGGGAGGTTCTCGCCCCGCTCAGCGACCTTGGTCGAACCGTAGGAGATCCCTGAAAACTCAATCAGCTGGCTCGTCGCAGACGGCTCATTCCCTTCGCTCGTGAAACCGGTGAGCGTCAGGAGTCCCCCGCCTGCATCCCTCACCCAAGAGGCAACAGCCTCCTTCTCCTCCCCGGAGAACGACCAACTGTTGACGTTGGCGACGATCAGAATGTCGAACTCTTCGAAGAAAGCAGCGTCGAAAGACGGCTTCTGTTCGAACATCGTCACCTTGGCGGTTCCGCCGCTGCTGCCGTTCAGCCAATCGACGAAAGCGGACGTGTCCTTGTCGATCGCCTTGGAGTCCAAGCTTCCGAGCAGCGCCAGGCGGACGCAGGTGCAGTCTGCTTCGTCTTTGCAGCCTTGGTTTCCAGAGGAACCCGTCCCTGAGAGGTCCCCGGGCGTCACCAGGTCATCGCTGGAGTCATTGGTGCGGAGGTCATCGCCGGACGAGTCCGATGATGAATCAGACTTCGAAGTGCCAGGCGCCCCGCAGCCCCCAAAGGCGAGACCGAGGCTCGCGAAAAACACAAAATTGCGCCGAAAAGAGCGAAGCAAAGACAATTTCACTCTCGAGGTATAGCACCCCGGCCCGAGGGGGCTCTACCAAGCCCGCCCGGTTTCTCTAGGGCCAATTTTCACCCCCCGCCGCCCGCCTGGCCCGCTCCCCGAGACTTTGTCGCCTGGCCGAGGCTTGACACCAAAGGCCCCGGGCCCCATTTCCCGCGCGTCATGGCCGAAAAGAAGAGTCTCGAGTTCCAAGCCGATGTGAGCAAGGTCCTGCACCTCGTCGTCCACTCGCTCTACACCAAGAAGGAAATTTTCCTCCGCGAACTGATCTCGAACGCGGCGGACGCCATCGACAAGCGCCGCTTCCGGGCCCTGACCGATCCGACTTTCGCCCTCGAAGCCGGACGCATCGTGCTCACCCCGAACGAAAAGGAAGGCACGCTCACGATCTCGGACAACGGCATCGGCATGACCGAAGAGGAGCTGACCAGCCACCTCGGGACGATCGCGCGATCCGGGACCCGCGAGTTCACCGAGAACCTCAAGAAGGCTGGAGAAAACTCAGGCGACCTCACCCAGCTCATCGGGCAGTTCGGCGTGGGCTTCTACAGCGCCTTCCTCGTTGCCGAGCAGGTAGAAGTCACCTCCCGCGCCGTCGGCCATGACCAAGCCTATCGCTGGACCAGCGACGCGCGCACGAGCTTCACGATCGAACCGGCGGAGCGCGACGAGCCCGGCACGACCATCGTGCTCAAGCTCAAAGAAGACGAAAAAGAATACGCCAAGCCCTGGCGCGTGCGCGAAGTCGTCCGACATCATTCAGACTACATTGGCCACCCCGTCGAGCTCATCGACCCGGAAAAGCCGGACGAACCCGAGATCCTGAACCAAGCCAAAGCCCTTTGGCAAAGGAACCCGAAGGAGGTCACGAAAGAGCAATACGAGGAGTTCTACAAACACCTCGCTCACGATTGGGAAGCGCCGCTCGCCTATCGTCACTTCAAGATCGAAGGCAACCAAGAGTTCGCAGGCATCGTCTATCTGCCCAAAAACGCGCGCGCCGATCTGCTCGATCCACGCACGAAACATGGCGTCCGTCTGCACGTGCGCCGCGTCTTGGCCATGGAGAGCTCCGAGGAGCTCCTGCCGAGCTGGCTCCGCTTCGTGCGGGGTGTGGTCGATTCCGAGGACCTCCCGCTCAACGTGTCCCGCGAGACGCTCCAGGATTCGCGCATCGTCCGCATCATGCGCAAGCAGGTCGTCTCAAACGTCCTCACCATGATTGAGGAGCTCAAGAAGGAACGCCCCGAAGAGTATGTGACCTTCTGGACCAAGTTCGGCGCCATCTTGAAAGAAGGCCTCTACTTCGAGCCAGAGTTGAAAGAGCGCCTCAGCGAACTCTGCCTTTTTGCGCACACGCTCCCAAGCACCGAGTCGTCCGACGCCGAAAAGGCAAGAGAGAATGCCGAGCCTTTCGGCGAATGGACGACGCTCGCGGGCTACGTCTCTCGCATGAAGGAGGGCCAAAAAGGCATCTATTACATCGAGGGAACGAGCCTCGCGCTGCTGCGCCAGAGCCCGCACCTCGAGAAATTGGTCAAGAGCGGCCATGAGGTGCTTCTGCTCACGGACAATGTCGACTCCTTCGCGCTCGAAAAGCTCACCGACTACGCTGACAAACCGTTCATCAACGTGACCAGCGCCGACCTCGATCTCGGCGAAAGTGACGCGGAGAAGCCCGAGCCCACCGACGCCCTCACCGAGAAACTCCAAACGGTGCTGGGCTCCAAGGTCCAAAGTGTCCGCAACTCCAGCCGTCTCGCAGAGAGCCCGGCTTGCCTTGTGACCCCCGAGGGCGGCCTCCCGCCCCATATGGTCGCGATGTTCAAGGCCCAGAACCTCACGGTGCCGGAGACCAAGCGCATCCTCGAGATCAACCCGGACCACCCCATCATCCAGAATTTGCGCAAAATGCAGCTATTGAACAGCGACTCGCCCGAGCTCGCCCGCTACATGGAGCTTCTCTACGACCAGGCGCTCCTCGCGGAAGGAGCCGAGCTCGAAAGCCCTGCTCAGGTGGCACGCCGCATCGGTAGCTTGCTCGAAGATCTCTCGAGTCGGGCGATCCGTGATTGACGAGAACGAGGTGCGCGGCATTGAGGCACAGCGCACCTTGCTTCCGGGCATTTTGAGGAGCCCCCTATTGCCCTGTAGGCTGAGCCCATGCATCGGCGAGAGTGGATCTATTTGGGCGCGACGCTCGGCGGAACAGCCGCCCTCACCGCGATCTTGAGCCGCGCTCCACGCGGCCACAGTCGGGGGCTCTCTGAGAGTGGTCTCGAGAAGAGCGACGGTCCCCTCGCGCTGCCGCCGGGCTTTCGCCAGACCATCCTCTCTCGGTCTGGGACAGCGATGAGCGACGGCCTGCGCACCCCAGATCTGCCCGATGGTATGGCCTGTTTTCAGGGGCCGGACGGCAGCTACGTCCTCATGCGAAACCACGAGATCGGGCGCAGCCCGAGCCGCGGCGCCTTTCCCCAAGGACAGCCCTCCCTCGCCTTCGACCGAGGCCAAGATGGTGGCGTCAGTCGCCTCGTCGTCGATCCCAAGACTCTCGCCGTCAAGAGGTCGAACATGGTCCTCACCGGAACCACCCTCAATTGTTCGGGAGGCCCGAGCCCGTTCGGCTACCTCACCTGTGAGGAAACTGAGAACACCGGGCACGGCTGGGTGTTCTTGTGCGATCCGGCGGCGAGCTCCCTCGCAGCGCCACGACCGCTCCACGGCTACGGCCGCTTCCGCCACGAAGCAGCCGCCGTCGATCCGAGGACGCTCTGCGCCTACCTGAGCGAAGACCAGAACGACGGTTGTCTCTATCGCTTCGTTCCGCGCGACCCAGGCGCCCCGTTCGAGGGGCGACTCCAGGTCGCCCGCGCCGCTGGACAAGCGAATTTCGACACTGCCGCGATGCGGAGGGGAGCGTCTTTAGAAATCGAATGGGTCGAGATCCCTGACCCTGCTGCGAAACAAACGCCCACTCGAGAGCAAGGAAGCGAGCGAGGCGCGCTCACGATCCGCCGCGCCGAAGGCATCTGGTTCGACGCGGGGCGAACTGGGTCGCGACCGAGCGTCCTGGTATCGGCAACAACCGGCGGCACCGCAGGCAAAGGACAGATCTTTCGTCTCATTCTCGGAGACGCCCGGCGCCCCGATCGTCTCGAGCTCATCGCAGAAGCGCCGCCCCTCGGCGGCCTTCAGTTCCCCGACAACATCACCGTCGCGCCTTGGGGCGAACCGATCGTGGCCGAAGACGGCATGGGACCGCAGCACTTGCGCGGGATCCGCCCCGACGGGACCAGCTACGTGATCGCTCGCAACGTGGCCTCCGATAGCGAGTTCGCTGGTGTGTGTTTCTCTCCGGACGGGAGCACTCTCTTCTGCAATCTCCAGCGCGATGGACTCACCATCGCGATCCGAGGTCCCTGGGACAAGGTTCAGGATCTGCCTTCTTCCTAGCTCTGAGCGCCGCTGAGCGAGAGCTCCTCGGAGTTTTCGTGGCGGGGATGCTCCGCCTCTCGGAACGTTTTCGCGCGCTCATCGAGCGCATCTGAAGCGCTCCACCACCCGCACAAAAAGGAGGAAGGCGCCCGCGAGGTTCGGGGGCGCCTTCCATGGGTGAAAGTATTATCGATTTAGGATTCGCGAAGCTTAAATGCTGCTCGGACCTTCACGTCGTTATTCACACACTGACCGAGGTAGCAGGGGATCTCGACCTTGAAGTCGCTGACCGGTACCGTGAAGGTGCCCTTCACGTGGTAGTCGCTGCCCGTACGCTTCACCTGATAGTTGATGGGCAGCTCCTTGGTGACACCGTTGATGGTGACCTTGCCCTTCACGTTGCCGGAAGCTTCCTTCTGATCCTCAGGGAACGTGAGAGCTGCGCGGCTCACCTCGACGGTCACGTTCGGGTGCTTGTCGGTGTGGAAGTACTTGCCCATGTGCTCGTCGCGCAGACCCATGCCGGTCGTGAGCGACGACCAGGGAACCGAAAGAACGATCGAGCCGTCCTTCTCCGTCACCGAGAGAGAAGCGGCCTTTTCCTTCTTGTACTGACCGACGATCTTCAGCCCGGCGGGTCCGAGGGCCAGAAACTCCAGCTTGCTGTCGCCCGCGTACGTGAGGGCGGCTTCAGCTACACCAACGCCGACCGTTGCCAGCATCGCAACTCCGGCAATTGCACCCAAAAAACGGCTTTTCAGTCCAGAACTAGCTGCTTTCATTAGTTTTCTTCCTCTATCTACTTTCTTGAACCCACCGATACGTTGCCCCGGTCCCTACATGCCCAAGGACCAGATTTGGATCAGGTTACGTTCGTAAAATGCTCAATGTTCCCTGGTCGGTTGAGTGTCAGCGTTGTAAACACGTCGCCCCTCGCGAACCAGCGTCACTCCGGGCGCCGTTCCTCGAGTCGAACCAGCGAATCCGTGGAAAAGTTCACGCCAGTCGAACAGGCCTTACTCTCCGACGATCCGGAAGGTCAACTCGAGCTACTGCAGGGCACTGGTGTTTTAGCAGAGCTGTATCCTGAAGTCCAAGCGATGGTGGGCTTCGGTGGTGACGGACAAGGTCACAAAGATCTCTGGGCGCACACCAAACAAGTCGTAAGACAAACTGTGCGACGACGTGCGGTGCGGTGGGCTGCGCTGTTCCACGATGTGGGAAAGGTGAAGACCTATTCCACCGAATCAGGGAAGGTCACATTTCACTCCCATGAGGCTGTGAGCGCCCGCTTGTTCGAGAGAGCTGCGAAGCGCACGGACCTGCCCGCCGATTTTCGAACACAGGTCAGCTTCATCATTCGCCACCTCGGCTATCTCGAAGCGTACCAGCGCGACTGGACCGACAGCGCCGTGCGCCGGGTTCATCGTGAGCTCGGCGCTCATTTTGAGGACATTTTGGCTCTCGCGCGCGCTGACATCACCACCAAGCGCCCCGAGCGGCGCGAGCGTCATCACCAACGAATGGCAGAACTCGCACGGCGCGCTGAGAAGATCGCGGAGGAGGACGCGCGCGTTCCGCCTCTGCCCAAAGGACTTGGTAGCGAGATCATCACTCACTTTCAGCTACGTCCCGGACCGATCGTCGGCTCGCTCATGAAAGAACTCGAAGAGGCGGTCGAGCGCGGCGAGCTTCCTTCACAAGCCGAGTCGAGTGTCTATCTTGAGCACCTCAAGAGCAGCTCACTTCTGAAAGACGCCGTCTCCAAGGAGTGACGTTTCGCTTCGCGCCGCACTTTTTGAGGAAGCAGGGGAGACTCATCTCCTCCCCACATTTTTCTGAAACATCGAGCGGGACGTGAGCGCCTCGACCGCGGGGCCCCGGCCCCCGCGCCGCAGCCTCCAAAGAGGGGAAAATGCGGCACGGGACCCGGCGGTCGCCCTCGCGTCAGTTCGGATCGGGACGCGGAGTCTTCGGTCCCGACGCCGGCAGCTTCGGCTCCTGGATCCACGCTTCCGGCAGAGTGCCGGTGAGAGCGTTGAGGAAGGTCACGATCGAGCCGGTCTCTTGATCGGTGAGCTTACGACCCAGCTGGTGCTCGCCCATGAGGCGCACCGCGTCTCCCAGATGCTCCACTGAGCCGTCGTGGAAGTAGGGACCGGTCATGGCGATGTTGCGGAGGCTCGGCACCTTGAAGAGCATCCTGTCCGCTTCGCGACCCGTCACATCGAAGCGTCCCTGGTCCTTCTGGTTCGGCCACTCCACAGTGATGCCAGCCTTCTGGTACATGCGGCCGCCGAGCAGCGTTCCTTCGTGACACGACGCGCAGCCGAGGGAAACGAAGGTGCGAAGACCCTCTTGTTCTTCTGTCGTGAGAGCGTCGTCCTCGCCCGCGAGGAAACGATCGAAGCGGCTCGGCGTCGTCAGCTTCCGCTCGAAGGCGCCCATCGCGATGCCCGCGTTTTTCACGGTGATCGGCTTGGCTTCGCCGGGGAAGGCGCTCGCAAAAGCCGACACGTAGCCCGGGATCGACTCAAGCGTCTCAACGATCTGGTCATCGCCGGCCATCGCCATCTCGACGGGGTTCACGATCGGTTGTGTGGCCTGGTGCTCAACGTGAGGAGAGCGCCCGTCCCAGAATTGCACGAAGTGACCAGCTGCGTTGTAAACGGTCGGTGAGTTGCGCCCGCCGCGCTGCTTCTTGTGTCCGAAGGACGTGACCTCGCCGTCCACGCCGTAACGATCCAGTTGGTGGCAGGAGTTACAGGAGAGGTCGTGGTTCTTCGACAGTCGCTTGTCGAAGTAGAGCATTTGGCCGAGGCGGACGAGTTCGTCGGAACCTTTGGGCTCGAGGTCGTAGGTCTCCGGAAGCGGAGGACGGAACGGACGACGCAGGTCGGAAAGGCTCAGCTGGGTTTCGGAGACGCTCGCGCGCGCAAGGTTCGGAACAGCTCCCTGCCGGGAGGAGTCGTCCGGGGCTTTGCAGGCTACGAGCGCACCGGCCACGAAAATGGAGATGCAGAATCGACGCATGGAGGCGCGAGTCTGGTCACCCGTGGGAAATAGTCAAAACCTCCCCAAACGGCGGCTATTTCACCCGCGCTTCAGCGCCCCCAGCCTCCACGCGGCCATAGCGCCCTCGCGGCCGCTCGACTAAGAGAGCCGTCGATGATCCCTCTCCTCTCGCCTCAGCGGGACCTGCCCGCCCACTATGCCGCCTACCTGGAAGAGCTCAGGGCGCACGGTTTCGAAGGAGAGATCCAGACTGACTACGCGACGCGCCTCACCGCTGCCACGGACAACAGCGTTTACCAGCTCCTCCCGCTCGGCGTCCTTTTTCCCCACCACGTCGAGGACGTCAAAGTGGCGCTGCGAGTGCTCGCCGACCCCAGGTTTCGGGAGGTGCGCCTCAGCCCTCGGGGCGGCGGCACGGGAACGAACGGGCAGTCGCTCTGCGACGGGCTCATGCTCGATGTCTCCCGCCACCTCCGCTCGATCCTCGAGGTGAACCTCGAGGAAGGCTGGGTCCGGGTACAGCCGGGGGTCGTCCTCGACGAGCTGAATCGCCATCTGGCGCCTCACGGCCGCTTCTTCGCGCCGACGCTCTCGCCGTCGAATCGAGCCACTCTGGGCGGAATGATCAGCACGGACGCCTCGGGCAAAGGCTCGCGCGTCTACGGCAAGACGAGTGAACACGTGCTTGCCGTAGAGACAGTTCTCTGGGGCGGGCAGCTCCTGCAAACGAAGAGGCTCTCGCCCCCCGAGCTCAATCGCGAGCTCGAGCGAAAAGATTCGATCGGCGCCCTCTACCGCGAGATCAACGACATCTGTGAGCGGAGCAAAGAGCGCATCGAGGCCGAGCTCCCCAAATTGCGACGCTTCCTGACCGGGTACGACCTCGCCCACGTCAAAGACGAGCAAGGCTTTTTTGATCTCAGTCGTGTGCTCGCAGGGTCCGAAGGAACGCTCGGTGTCTTGACGGAAGCGAAGCTCAGGATCCTCCCGATCGTCACCGAAAAAAGGCTGCTCGCGATTCGTTACGCGAGCTTCGACGCAGCTCTGCGCGCCGCGGCACGGCTCGCTGAGACGCAGCCGAGCGCCATCGAGACCATCGATCAGCTGATCGTCTCTCTCGCCAAGAGCGACGTCATCTGGCACAGCGTGGGGCATCTGCTCGACGACACGGGCGAGACACCGCTCGCCGCGGTCAACCTCGTCGAGTTCGAAGGTCCGGACGCCGAGTTCGTTGACGGCAAGGTGCGTAAGCTCATCGAGCTCCTGGACAGCGAGCGGGGCCAAGAGGGCCGCTCCACCGGCTACACTCTCGCCACCGACAAGAAGGACCAACTGGCCCTCTGGAGCCTTCGGAAGAAGGGCGTTGGGCTCCTGGGCAACGTCTCGGGCGAAAGGCGCCCCGTGCCCTTCGTCGAAGACACGGTGGTCCCACCAGAACACCTCGCCGACTACATTCAGGAGTTCCGCGCCGTCCTCGACGCCCACGGGCTGCGCTACGGCATGTTCGGACATGTCGATGTCGGCTGCTTGCACGTGCGTCCGGCGCTGAACCTGCGCGATCCCGAGGACGAAAAGCGGCTCGCTCAGATTTCGGACCAGGTCGTCGCTCTCGTGAAGAAATACGGCGGAGTCCTGTGGGGCGAACACGGGCGCGGCTATCGGAGCAACTACACGCCGACGTTCTTTGGTCCGGAGCTCTACGCGGAGATGCGCCGCGTCAAAGGAGCCTTCGATCCTCACAATCAGCTCAACCCCGGGAAACTCGCGACCCCGCCGAGCTCAAATGACAGTCTCGTCCAGGTACGCGGCACGACGCGCGGCTCCTTCGATCGGCAAATCCCCGAGGAAGTGCGGGCACATTTCCACACCAGCATCCATTGTAACGGCAACGGCGCCTGCTTCGATTGGAACCCGGACTCGGTGATGTGCCCTTCGTCGAAGGTGACCAAAGACCGGATCCATTCCCCCAAAGGACGCGCCGGGATCTTGCGCGAGTGGCTTCGTTTGACCACCCAAGCGGGCGGAGAACTTCTAACAGGGGGCGAAACCCCGGCGCCGATCGAGTTCGTCCACGGGCGCAGCGAGAGCAAGGACGACTTCTCTCATGAGGTCTACGACGCGATGGACGGTTGCCTCGCCTGCAAGGCCTGCGCGACCGATTGTCCGATCAAGGTCGACGTACCGAACCTCCGAGCGGAGTTCCTCGAGAACTACCACACGCGCTACCGACGCCCCCTCAAGGATTACTTCACGGCGCTCCTCGAGTGGATGATTCACTTCTTCGCCATTTGGCCGAAGCTCTCGAACCTCATCATCCAATCGGCGCCGTCGCGCGCACTTTTGCGCTTCATCGGCATCGTGGATACTCCTGCGCTGGGAACAGAGCGCCTCGAGGCAAAACTGCGGGAGCGGGGAGCTGAGTCCTACGATAGGACGACCCTCGCGCGCCTCTCCCCGGAGGAAAAAGCCCGCACAGTTCTGATCGTTCAGGACACTTTCACCAGCTACTTCGAGCCGAACGTGGCCCTTGCGACGTTCGACCTCCTGCGAGCCCTCGACTACCGACCGATCTTCTTGCCGTTTCAAGTGAACGGCAAAGCGCTTCACGTGAAGGGCTTTCTGAGTTGGTTCCGGCGACGTGCGGCGCGCACCGCTGCCTTCCTCAAAGAAGCGGCGTCCTTCGGGGTCCCTCTCGTCGGCATCGAACCCGCCGTGACGCTCACCTACCGCGACGAATATCAACACTTGAAGCTCGCTGAGATGGCAGGGGTGAAGGTCGAGCTGCTCCAGGAGTTCTTGGCGCGGGAGCTCAAGGTGCGTCCGCAACCGCTGCTCGAAACGCGCTCCGCCGAGGCTCGTTATCGCCTCTTCGGTCATTGCACGGAGCGCACCATGGCGCCCAAGTCGGCGGCGCTTTGGCAGGAAGTGTTTCGCGGTCTCGGGCACACTCTCGATGTCGAAACGACCGGTTGCTGCGGGATGTGCGGCGTCTTCGGTCATGAGGCCTCCCACTACGAAGAATCTCGCGGGATCTTCGAGATGAGTTGGCAGCAGAAGTTGCCCACCGAAGGCCCTGAGCAGCGGAAGGTCCTCGCTACGGGTCACTCCTGCCGCAGCCAGGTGAAGCGTTTTGGGGGCTTTTTGCCGAAGCACCCTGCGGAAGTTCTCGCGAGTTTCCTCGCCGAGCAGGGCAAAGCTGCCGGCACGTCCCTGCACTAACGAGCCAGGAGGACAAGCTGGCGCGCGGGACCTTGGAGTGCGGCGCCCATCGACTGTGCTCACAGAACCCGAACTGAGAAACACTCCGGTCCGCGAGGCGTGGAGTCAGTTTCAGAGAGGGAAGGCGAGCACTGTTTCGCGCCCTTCGGGCACGAGCCTCGGGCCATGGGCGTCGACGAGCTCGAGCTGAAGGTCGCTCAGCGCCCCATGCTCGGCGGTAAAAGAAAGGAAGACGGCGCGAGTCCCGGGCCCACCGACGAGCCGACGCGAGACGAGCTTCGGGGCTCCTTCGAGACCCGACGTGAGCGGTGCTGCCTTCTGTTGCCCCGAGTCTCGCGCACACCATCGAACCAGGCCGACCTCCTGCTCTCCGAGGCGGCAGAGACGCAGCACCCGCCGGGCCGCGGCGTCCTCTGGCCACTTTTGCGCCACGAAAACAGCCGCCATCCGTTGGGGCAGGTCTTTCGACATGTAGCTGCGAACCGTGGCGTCGAGCCAGCAGGCCTCTCCCACTTCCCGGGGGCCGAGCGCTCCCAAAAAGGCGATCGCGGCAGCAGCGGTCAGATCGTCGCGACCGCGCACGGCAAGGCAAGCGCGCTCAGCGATCTGAGCCTTCTCGGCACCGGTGACGTCGCCGGTGGCCAATGCCGGTCGGAGGTCGAGCATCGCTCGGATACGCTCGAGGCGGCTCGGCGCGTCTAGGAGCGTAATGAGTTCATGAGCAGAACGAGGGTTCTCAAGAGCACCCAGCTCGGAAGACGCGCCTCGCGTGCGGAGCGCAAGCGCCAATGGTCCCAGCGAACTCGACTCCAGGCGGCCCTCCCGGGCCAGACGAAGGAGCTCTCGGGGCACGCCGAGCCGAAGAGTGAGCTGGACGAGGAGCGAGCGCTCGGCGCCGCGGGCCCTCCGGCTGAACGAAAAAACTTGGGCTGCGAGGGCCTCGAGCTTACTTGGGCTCACCTGATCGAGGCGAGCATCCAGCAGAAGATCCAACAGCACGCCCCTCTCTGCGGACGGGCGACCATCGAGGGCGCTCACGAGGCACTCGAGCGCCCCGCGAGACAGTCGCCTCGCTCGAGGCGGCAGCGAAGTATATTCGCGCTCGACAGCGCGCCTTTGGAGCTCAGCGCAATCGGGCTCAGGCCCGCTCAGAAGTTGTTCGAGGCGCGCCGAGGTGGCGGCTGTCCGAATGGCCGTGACCGTCGATTCTTCGTGCTTCTCGACGAGCCACTGGGCCTTGGGCGTAGAACTTCGACCCAGCAGGCGAAGCGCCGAGCTCACCTCATCGTACGCAAGGTCCGACCGCTCGAGGAAAAATGCCAAAGGCTGGACGAGGTCGTCCCCGGGCTCGTCGTCCCACTCGAGCGCACGCAGCGCAGCCCGTCGAGCCTCGCGGTCCTTTCCTTCGAGCAGTTCGAGGGCAAGCGCCTGGAGCTCGGGAGATTCGCTGAGACGCACCCCGTCAAAGGTCTCAAAGGCCGTCAAACGCCGCGCGCGGTAAGCTGCGGCGCGCCAGGGCGCCGCCTCCGGGGAGAGTCCCTGAACCCATTTGTGACACAAGAGCTCCGACTCGCGCAGGGCGCAATCTCGGGCCCTCGCTTCGAGGAGCTCCGAGGCAGGGCGGGTCGGATCCAAGTCAAGGGTCTGGAGGAGCCGGCGCACAGTCTCGTGCCCTGCCGCGGTCGAGCTCAATTCGAACAGCCGAGCGATCCAAGGGCTCGGGCTCAACCGCTCTAGCGCGGACAGCCCTGCCCGGCTCTCGGTGCTTTGAAGCGTCGCGACGAGGAGGCGCAAAGACAGTGGGTCGGTTCGCCCTTGTTCTGTCTCAAGGTAGGCCGCGAGCAGCTCTGCCGGCACGCGCGGCACAAGCTCCCCCATCACCTGACGGAGCAGCTCTGCCGCCGTCTCGTCGCCCGTCGCCGCTAGCGCACGAGCCGCTTCTTTTCGCACCGCGGGGTCCGGGTCTCGGAGAAGCAGCGACAAGCTGGGCAGAGCGCGCTCACGAGCCGACGCCCCGAGCGCGCGGGCCGCCTGGGCGCGCACCTTCGGCTCACTGTCGCGGAGGGCCCCGATCAAGAGCCCCTCCCGAGCTTCGTCCGGACCACCTTTCAGTTCGCCGATCGAAAGGGCCGCGCCCGCACGAACCGCGCTCTTCCCAGAAAACAGGGCCCGCGAAAGGGCCGGCAAGACGACCTCCGTGGCGCCCCGGAGCCAGACCAGCGCGGCTTCGCTCACATGTTCATCATCATCCAAAGCGAGCTCAGCGAGCCGTGCTGCCAGCTCATCGGACACGGGCCTGCCCGCCGATTCGAGGAGGACGCGCACGCGCACCTCGGAGCTCGAATCCCGCGCGAGGAGCGCCCAGGCGCTTTCCCGAATCCGCGGCGCCGAGCTCGCTGCAGCGATCGCAGCCTCGATTCGGTCAGCCTCTGATCCGCTGCGCAAACGCGCAAGTTCACTCGCTGGGGTCGGCCAGGTCTCCGCCCGTACCCCCGGCGCAAGGAGCGCGGCGCCCGCCGCGAGGAGCGCCCATAGCCGCCTCATAGATACCCGTCCCGCCGTCGAACGATCCAATGCAGCGCGAGGAAAAAACAAGCAGCTCCGGCCCAGGCAGCGTCGGGCAGCACGGGCGACTCGGTGCGCTCGGTGATGACTTTGGTTCCCGAAGGCTCCGGCAGGCGATCGATTTCGCTCGGCGCCACGCTCACGCCACCGCTCGCGCTCGACAGCGCCTTGAGCGCCCCCGGGTCTGGTCGGGTATCGGCCCAAGCATCACCCCCCGCCTCACAGGCAAAGACAAAACGCGAAGCAGGTCCCGAGGAGAAGCGCACGGTGCTCGCATAGCCGCCCGGCTTCGGCCCCGGGATGACGAAGGACACCAGGGAACCATCACGGGTCTCCCCTTCCCGGATAGCTCCGACAGCGCGTTCAGTCGCGGAGAGCTCACTCACCTGCATGGTGACCTGCTCGGTCACGCCTGGCAGCGGCTGTACTTCGATGCGAAATGGACGCCCGCTGATGCAGGGCCAGGGCGCATAGATGCGCGCCGCCTCGTAGCGGGGATCGCGCATGAGCCAGCCCAAGATGCCTTCCCAAAGCGCACCGTGGGCTCGACCTCCACTCAGCGCGCCTTCGGGACCGAAGCGCAGCTTGTGGGTCGCGTCCACCGCGAGCGCGACGCTGCGTCCGTCTCCGAAGTCGCCGAGCGTGAGAAGCGGCATGCCACTTTTTTCTGAGCTGCCCGCCGGACCCAGCCCGGGATGTTCCCAGAGCACGTAGGCCGAAGGCGCCGCGGCTCCGACCAGGTTTGCGCCCGCCATCTCAGGCAAACGCTCCCCGAGCATCTCACGGAGCGCCCCGAGCATCGGCGCCTCACGGCCCACCCGAGTATACCGCGGCACGAAGGGCTTCAGATCGAAGCTCTTCTTCCCGGTCGGAATCTGAACGGGGAGCACGCGCGCGAGCCCCCCCTCTGCGTACCCGCCCGCCCCAAAGGACTCCGGACCGCCGACCAAGACCAGCCCGCCCCCCCGGAGCACGTAGTCGCGCAGTCCCGAGAAATGCACGCGGATCCCGTACTCCTCAGCGTCGATATCCTGGAGCACTACAGCGTCGAAGCTCGGCAAATGTTCGGAGAACAGCTCGTCGACCGGGAACGGGATCAGCGCCAACTCACTCGGGGGCGCCATCACGTCGTCCAGCGCGGTTCGCAGGATCATAAACCCTACCAAATCGATACTGCGATCGCTCTTGAGGAAGGTCCGGAGCGCCCTCACGTCGTAGGTGGCGCGACCAGCCACGTACATGATCCGCAGACGATCGCGCCGTACCCCGACGGGTAAGAGCCTTCGATCATTGTCTTTGACGACGTCACTCGCGTCCGAAGCGAGCGCAATTTCGACGATGCGGGGACCCGAGCGGTCCAGCGTGATGTCGAAAGAAGCCTTCAGCATCGAGGCGTCTTTCGGATCAGGCTCGACGCGTCCCTGGTAGAGCTCGATGGGCGGCGCGCCTTGGAGAAGCTCACGAACCTGGAAGGGGCCCGCCTGACAAGGCACCCCGCCGGAGCACCTGACGTCGAGATCCACGTGGAACGGCTCGTGGGCCACCACCACGTCCGGCATGCGCACACTTGCGATGCTGCGATCCCGAAGCGGCTCATCGGCGACCCGCACCGAATGGATCGGCACCTCGGGCCAGGCCGCGACATAGTCCTCGGCCCGACCGAACGAGCTGCCTCGACTGACTCGCCCGTCCGTCAGGACCACGATCGCGCCGGGAGGGCCCGATTCGCCCCGGGGGATTTTCTCCAGCGCGGGACCAAGCTCGTTTCCAATCTGAGGCGGCCCTTTGCGCGCGACCTCAAGCTCTTCGAGGTTCGCGTGATCACCATAGGCGAGCACCTCAAGCCGAGCCGACGGGAACACGCGGGCGAGGTCTTCGAGAGCGCGATCCTGAACGTCAGCTCGGCGCGACGAGCCCGTGGCAGGAAGGTTCATGCGCTCCGAGGCGTCCACCAAGACGACCACACGAGCCGGAGCCGACTGCACTCCTTGTCGCACCAAACTCGGACGCAATACCGCGAGCGCGAGAGCCAGTGCGCCCAGGGCACCCGTCACGATATGGGCCCAGGGCACGCGCCCTCTACGCCGCCCTTCTGCTCCCAAGAGCACAAAAGTCCCGAGCACGAGCAGAGCGACAAGCGCTGCCCAGGTTCCTCCGAGGTCGGACGAGAACTGTTGGCCGAAAATGGTCACTCCGAGTCCTCTAACGCGGCCGAGTTGGGCCGCTACGGGTCCGCCGACGCATCAGGTACGGGGCGTGGACCTGATCGTCCTTGTAGTCGGTGCAAAGAATGTACATCGCGATGTTGATCGCGAAGCGAATGGCGTACTCACGCTGCTCCGGGTCATCGGGCTCAAGTGGTGAGGCCCAGGTGTCCCCTCGGCGCGCGAGGGCCCCGAGCAAGTCATGGCGGAGGAACAACACTCCACTGCCCGCAACGCCGAGGGAGGCTTCGACCGCGGAAGGGCCCATGACGCGGCCCACGGGACGAGGGATCAAGTAAAACGATTTGAACAGGACGTGATCGGGGGGGAGCTTGATGCGCGGCGAAGGGAGCGCGACCTTCTCGAGTTCTCGCTCAACGCCGAGGCGAAACGCGCCTGTCTCGGGCGCTTGATCGTCCACCAGCATGAATCCGCCGAGCCGGAAGAACTCACTCAACCGCCGCGCCGCGAGGCGAGACAAGGTCCCCGGATCCTCCGCGCCGGTCCAGATGATGAAAGGTTCGTCAAAGAGCTCTTTGGACTCAGGGGAGACAACCGTCGTCGCGATGCGCACCGGGGCACTCGTGCGCTCCATGAGCTCGAAGGACCAGCGGGACATCGCAGAGCCCAAGAGCTTCAGGCTCTCGTCCGACATTCGTTTGCCCGAAAGCGGACCGAGCAGGCGCGCGTGAAATGCGCCCTCCTCCCCAAACGCGAGCGCAGAAGAGGGCGCAAGCGCGAGGAGACTCGAAGCAAGCAGGGTGCGTCGCCGCATCATTCGATCTCCACGATTCGATAGGTTCCATCCTCGAGCGTCAATGTGATGCGTCGGCCATTTCCGAGCCGCACCACCACACCCGAGACGACCTCTTCCTCGCTGACCCCGCGGGCGTCCTCGAGACCGCGCCCGATGTCGTCGATCAGACGCTCGAGCTCCTGTCTCCGCGGTGTCGCGAGCAAGTCGAGAAGCGCCGGCAGGTCACGGGCCTCAAGCGCCCGCCGGAGCTCCTCGATGGCTCCGAGCACGCTCGTCGGACGTCCTCGGAGGCCCGCCGGCGCCTGAAGGCGAAAGACCCCTGCCTCGCGAACGAGCTCGACCTCTGAACCGTCAGCGAGCTCCACTTTGGCCTCCCACCTGGCCTCACAGAGCCCGGGTCCCTCCCCGAGGAGCGCGACCCTCGCCGAGAGCTCTTTTTCGTTTTCTTCGAGGAGGCGGGCGAGCACCTCCTCGCTGTACCCTGCCCGCCCCTCCAACGTGAGAAGCTCCCGGAGCGAGGCCGCGTCGCGAGCGCGCACGGCGTCGGCATAAGCGAGGGCCGTCGGCTCAGGATCGGGCAGCGGAGCGCGCCCACAGGCCACGGTCAAAAAGACCGAGGCAATCACCCAAGAGGCCAGAGAGGCATCACCCCAAATCGAAGCTCGAGCAGAGCCAGCTCGCACGAGGCGTGTCCTAGCGCGCCCGGCCCTCTCCGACTAGAGGACAGGATATGGGCCAAGGCACCCCACGAAGAGACCGCGTCCTCTCGCTCGCAGCCTCCGCTGTGGCACTCGGCATCGTCGCCGCGAGCACCTCCTCAAGCAGCTCAGCCTTTTGGCCCGTTGTCACCTGTGTCGCCTACGCCCTGATGTGCGTCACGATCCACAAGATCGGTCGCGAGGGAAGCTCTTAGCTCTCCCCTCGGCTCTTAGGTCTCACTTCGCACCAGGGCGATCGCCACGTCTTCTCCGAGACTCTTGGCCCGGCCGACGGCAATCCCAAATCGACGCCCGTCGATGTCCTTCACCACCGTGTAGCTGTCCTGCGACTGTAGCTGCTCTTTCGGGTTCGACTCGAGGACCGCCTTTGCATTCACCTCGGGAGACACCGGGGCCCCGTAGGCTTGATCCCCTACGACCACATATACGTATGTGAGAGGGAGCTTCTCGCGCTCCTTGAGCTTCGAGATGAGCTCCGAACGAAGCGCCGTCTCGAGCCGATAGGCGTAAGCTGAAAAAGACCAGCCTGTGACATAGAGGCCGAAGCTGTCGTCTCCGGAGCGGAGCGGCACTGCCGCGACCCACTGCGCGTCCGGTTTACCCTTCACGCCAGCCGCCTCGGGCATCGATCCGCGCGTTTCGGTGTAACCGGCCTCGAGCGCCTTCTTCAGCTCCGGGAAGGACTCAAAAAGCATCTTTCCTGCCATCAAGTCCTGCTTCTGGTCGTTTCGCAGGATCTTCCCGTCCGGCGTCGCGACCGCGAAGAACGTGCTCTTCGCGACCCGGAGGTCCTGGGTTTTGTCACGGGCGCGGCCGAGCGTCTCATGCAGGGCTTCGAAGGCGGGCTGTTCGGGGCGCCGCTCCTCGAACAGCTGAACGAGGTGGGGCGCGCCCTCAGGCAGACCGCTCCGGACCTCACTGACGTCTTGGTCCGTGGCGCGGATCAAAAACGGCAGATCTTCGGCGGCGAGAGCCGCGCTCTTCTTGCCCGAGTCTTCACAGCCCAGGCTGAGAGCGGCCGAGAGGGCAACACAAACCGTGAGCAGAGAACGGCGCGCGAGAGCCATCATTTGGACTTCAGCTCCTCGAGGATCTTTTGGACATGGCCATCGACGCGCACGCCGCGGTACGCGGCGCGGACCTTCCCCTTGTCGTCCACGATGAACGTTGAGCGCACGATTCCATAATACTCGCGCCCGTAGTTCTTCTTGAGCGCCCAGACGCCGTACTTTTCCGCGAGCTCGTGGTCCGGATCCGAAAGTAACTCGAAGTTCAATCCGTAGGAGGTCGCAAACTTTTGATGGCTCGCTGTAGAGTCGGGACTCACACCGAACACACGCACACCGAGCTTTGCAAAGTCCTTCTGTGCGTCTCGGAAGTCACAGGCCTCTCGGGTGCACCCTGGGGTATTATCCTTCGGGTAGAAGTAGATCACATAGGGAGCTCCGGCGAGGGAAGACGAGCTTATGACCTCTCCCTTCCCGGACATCAGACGAAACGAAGGAGCTTTTTTCCCCACCAGCTGGTCCACCTCGACGGCGGCCGCGGGCACCTGGGCGGCGGCGGAACGGCTGGCGGAGGCCGACGCGGTCTTACTCTTGCTGGCGGCACCGGTCGCGGCGCTCTTCGCCGCAGGTTTGGCCGCCGTCTTCTTAGAACGTGGAGTCTGTGGGGTCGCCATGAGCGCGGGCATCGTTACACGATTTTGCATGGAATGTGAGAGCGCCTCCCCTTGTCAGAGTCGATCCGCGTTGTAGATTGGGTCGCCTATGCTCGACCTCCCCGAAAACGGCCTCTACAGAACCACGACCGCGATGCCTGGTCATGAGGACGCCTTCCCTGCAGATGTCCTCGTCTACATCGGCGAGAAATCCGGACAGAAGTTCGTAGTTCGACCCGGTCAGAACCGGAACAATCGCTGGTACTGGGGCGAGCCCACGACCGTGATGCGGAGCCCGACCTGGGGCCGCACCCTGAAACGTTTGCCGAGCGAAGGCTTTTATACCTTGCCCGAGGACCTGAACTTCGAGGGAGGCGGTCGCTGGCTCAAGAACGCAATCGTTCAACTCGGGTACAACGCGCAGGGCCAGGGGATCATCTTCGTGGGCGAGAGTCGCGACACCGCGACCGACAATGCCCTCTACTTCAGCGATCGCGGCATGCTCATCTCCGACGAGCTGCTCGAGCGCCTGGTCTGGGCGCCGATTTTGCCCGTCCGCGCGCACTGAGCGCCCCGCCACCCCTGAAAAAGACCGCCCGCCTTTGCCGCTTGCCTATTAAAGGGCCCAGGTGGCGGTCGTTTCAGGGCTTGATGAGCAGACTGGAGAGCCCCCCTCTAGACCTGACGGTTCCGGCGTCACCGAGAGCTAAGCGTCTGCCCCCCGGGTCCCGTGTGCCAGTGCCCCTGGCCCAGATCCGCAAGGACGTTGGGCTCCTCCGCACCGACCTCCAGAGCCCCGTGCTCACCTCCGAGCGGCTGAGCGCCCTCGAAGCCCACCGAGACCTCGATCTGGATGCTCTCTCTGCGTACGTAAGGGCCCTCGGGGGACACCTCGAAGTTGCCGCGGTGTTCGGAGTCCGCCGCTATCCCCTCGATCTTTCGCCCCAGGCTGCCGAGGGGGTCGAGCCCGACGAAATTCCGGACGATCTTTGAGAGTACGGACGAAGGAGGGTCATTCTTCCTTCATCTCCTCGAGCTTTCGGTAAATCGTCCGCTGCGAGATACCGAGGAGCTGAGCGGCGAGCGCCTTGTCCCCCCCTGTACGCCGCAGGGTTTCACGAATCATATGCTGCTCGACCTGGGTCAGAGGCGTACCGATCGCAAAGGTCAGTGAGGTTTGTTCACTCGGCTCAGCGACGCGGAGCGGGAGGGGAAGGTCTTCGAGCGTGAGCTCCGGCCCGCGCGCCAGGACCGAGGCTCGTTCGACCACGTTCTCGAGCTCGCGTACGTTGCCCGGCCAAGAATAGTCCGAAAGGCGCATGCGGACCTGCGGCCCCACGGTCAGCCGAGGTCGGCCGTTCTTCTGACAATAAATGCCGAGAAAGTGATCCGTGAGCAACGGGATGTCTTCTCGCCGGGAGCGCAGAGGCGGCGCTGTGAGCTCAATCACGTTGAGGCGATAGTAAAGGTCCTCGCGGAACCGCCCGGCTTCGACTTCCGCGCGAAGATTCCGGTTTGTCGCTGCGATCAGCCGAACGTCAGCCGTCATGGGGGCGCCACCGAGGGGTTCGAACTCGTTCTCTTGCAGCACCCGCAAGAGCTTGACCTGCACACTCGGAGTCAGTTCCCCGATCTCATCGAGGAATAACGTCCCACCCCGCGCCCGCGCGAAGCGACCCTCCCGGCGTCCGACCGCGCCTGTAAACGCCCCGCGCTCATAACCGAACAGCTCGGCTTCGAGAATTCCCTCAGGGATCGCCGCGCAGTTGACCGCGACGAACGGCCCGGCAGCGCGGCCGCTCCGCGCGTGAACGTAGCGGGCAATGAGCTCCTTGCCCGTTCCGCTTTCTCCCAAGATGAGGATATGAGCAAGAGAAGGCGCCGCCTGTTCGGCCATCGCGAGCACCGCGCGCAAGACGGGGCTCGTTCCGATGATCTCACGATTCTTGAGGGTGCGAAGCTCTTCTTTTAGCTTCTGGTTTTCCTGCAGGAGAGAGCCGTGTTCGATAGCCTTCTCGATGGAGCGTACGATCGTCGCTCTCTTCAGAGGTTTCTCGACGAAATCGTAGGCGCCCTCTTTCATGGCGCTGACAGCTGTTTCGACAGTTCCGAAGGCCGTCATGAGGACAACCTCCGTGCTCGGGGAGATCTCCTTGGTCGCTTTCAGGAGCTCGACTCCGTCCGGGCCCGGCATCATCAGATCGGTCAAGAGAGCATGGACCCGGTGAGTTCGAAGGAGCGCAAGAGCAGTCTTCGCTCCTTCGGCCTCGAGCACCCGGAACCCTTCTCGTTCGAAGATCTTCCGCAAGCTCAGCCGATTGTTGGCATCGTCGTCCACGACGAGCAGCGTCTTGTCGGGGACGTCCGCGTTCATTCTCCCCCGTCCCCCGGGGCCGGCTGCGAGCGCTTTCGGGGCTCGGTGTATTCCTCTTCCGACAGGACCAACCTCTCGACCCGCGTCCCCTGCTCCAGGGCGTCGACGATTTCGGGAACATCCTCGAGGCGCACCCGCCCATAAGCGTACCCATCGGGCTCCACGAAAATCGCAGGTCCCGCCCAACATACGTCGAGGCAGCTGGACGTGCATGCGCGAGCGCGCGTGGCGGCGAGGCCCCGCTCCTTGAGGCTCTTCTTCAACTCTGCGTGTATGTCCAAAGCTCCTCGCACAGCGCAAGATCCATTCGGAGCGCCTTCTTCTCGCCGATTCACGCACACGAACAGGTATCTCTCACGCTTTGCCATATTCCCTCATGACGATATCAATGCTCTCTTCGACGATCGCGATCAGCGCGTCCAAGTCCGAAAGCGGAATGTTGAGCGGCGGCGCCAGGTAGACAACATTGCCGAGCGGTCTCAGGTAAGCGCCCCGCTTCTTCGCTTCGTCGAACACTCGCCAGCCGAGCCGATTCAAATAGTCGGCTCCGTCTCCCAGTTCGACAGCCCCACACATGCCGAGCGACCGCGGCCGTCGCGCCCCGGGATGCGCCGCCGCCACGCGCTCAATGAGCCCGCGGAGGCGCCTTGAGCGCTCCGGGATCCCTTCGAGCACCGCTTCTTCTTCGTACACCGTGAGCACCTCGAGAGCTACCCTAGCGCCGAGGGGATTTCCGGCAAACGTGTGCCCGTAATAGAACGCGCGCGATGGATCGCCGAAAAAGCCCTCGAAGATCTCGGTCCGCGTCAACGTCGCTGCAAACGGAAGCACGCCGCCGCTGAGCCCTTTCGCTGTGCAGAGGATGTCCGGTTCGATGCCTGCCTGTTCGCTGGCCCAGAAGGTCCCCGTGCGGCCATAGCCGGTGAACACCTCATCAACGATCAGGTGCACGCCATACTCTCGGGTCAGCCGTCGCACCTCCGAGAGGTAAGAGGGAGGATGCATGAGCATCCCCCCCGCGCCCTGAATCAGAGGTTCCACGACCATAGCTGCGATCGAACTGCCGTGGCGCTCGAGGAGCCCGCTGAGAGACTGGACGGCGCTCTCGACGGTTTGTCCGTGCGCGCCGGGGGAAGGCGCGTGATAGACAGTGAGGGGCAGACTGCCGTCGAAGGCCTGCCGAAAGGCATCGACGCCTCCAAGGGAGGTCACGCCCAGGGTCTCACCGTGGAAGGCGTGCTCGAGGGCGACAAAGCGAGTGCGCTCGGGAGCGCCGTTCTGCTTGTGAAACTGGAGGCTCATCTTGAGCGCGGCTTCGACCGCGGTGGACCCGTTGTCGCTGAAAAATACGTGCGGCATTTCCCCGGGCGCGCGCGCCGCGAGCTTTTCGGCGAGGAGGACCGCGGGCTCATGGGTCATGCCTCCGAACGCGACGTGGCACATCTTCCGCGACTGGTCGTGGAGCGCTTCGATGAGGCGCGGATGGTTGTGGCCGAGGAGGGCCGTCCACCAGCTCGCGTTCCCGTCGTAGTAGCTACGTCCATCGACGTCTCGGAGCACGGCTCCGCGCGCTTCGGCGATCACGAGCGGCTCGCCCCGCTCGATGTACTCCTGCATGGGAGTGTAAGGGTGCCAAACGTGGCGCTTATCGATCTCGATGAGCTCTTGTCGTTTCACTGATCTTCTCTCGGTTCGAAGGCGGCGAGGGTCTCGCCGCGGCTAGAGTCGACGCGCTGCCCTGCCCTCGCCCGAGCGCGTCTCCGCAAGGACGAAGGGACACCCCGCGTCGAGGAGACGGGCCCCTCCCCCAGGACCTCCATCGGAAAGCAGAGGGAGACCAGGGTGCCGCTACCGACCTTGCTCTCAATGAGCAGCTCGCCGCCGTGCTCCCGGACAATGCGCTCGACGATCGGGAGGCCGAGACCGGAGCCGCGCGGTCGCGTCGAAAAGAATGGCTTTTTTGCCTTTTCGAGAATCGCAGGCGACATGCCAGATCCCTTGTCCTCGATCTCAAGCCGGAGACCGTCTGGATCCGAGGACGTCGGCCCACGGCGAAGCCGCAGCGAAAGAGGTCCGCCCCGAGGCATCGAGAGGAGGGCATTGTCGACGACGCTCTCGATCGCGAACTTCAAGAGGCTCCCATCAACCCAAACCGAGCGCGTTCGTTCCCCTGGCTCGATCTCGATCGACACTTCGTAGATCGGCTCGATGTCTTGGGCGATCTGGCGAAACAGCTCTTCGATCAGGACCGGGCCCCGGGCGAGCACAAACGGGCGCGCGAAACGGAGCAGGTCTTCGACCAGATGATTCAAGCGGTGCGCCTCTTCTTCGATGATGGCAAGCAGTGATTGCGTGTCCTCTTGCGCCAAGGGGCGGCGCAGCCCGCTGGCGGCGTTCATGATGACAGCGAGCGGATTGCGGACCTCGTGGGCGATAGCTCCCGCGAGCTCCCCGACCGCCGCGAGCCGCTCCTTCTCGTCGAGCTCTGTCTGGACCTGTTCGAGCTCGGCGTAAGACACCTCAAGCTCCGCGGTGCGCTCGGCGAGGCTCGAAGTTGTCTGTTCGAGCAGGCCCTCGGCGCCGCGCAGCTCCGAGAGCAAAACTAACGCCACCACGAGCCCATACACCCAAAGGGCCACCTCGATCACCGGAAGCCCATGGCCGGTCGACAGGGTCAGCCCGTAGTCGACGACAACAGCGGGCCCGACGCAGACCACCAGAAAAAGCAGAACGCGCGCCGCTCGTTTGCCCTCACGAATCGCCCGATAGAGCAGCGTCGCGGCAAAGACCAAGTGCAAGACAACCAAGCCCGCCATCGTGACGCCGAGCTCGGGGGCCGTCACAACGAAGGGTCGCGCTCCTCCATGCACGGCCCAGGACCAGGAAGACGCCGCGACCCCTAAGTCGCACACGATGATCGCCGCAGCGCAGAGAAAGCTCGCAGAGATCACTCGCGGCATCGGAGGAAAGCGCAAGAACTCGATCATGAATCGGCTATGGAAAGGCGGCGCCAGCGCTCCCGACAGCACGATCAAGCGCCCCAGAGCGAGGTCGGTCCCGTAATCGTTCGAGCGCCGCGCGATCCAGAAGCTCAAGGCGCTCAGCGCAAAACACGACATCATCCCGCCGAGGTACGCGTAGCCGCGCCCAGAAATCCGGCGCGCCGCCAAGAAGTAAAATCCCGCGAGCCCTGCGTACACGCTCATCCAGGCGAGCGCGGTAGGTCCCTCGTCGATGCTCATGGCTGGGAACCGGGGTTGATCGTAATCGTGCGAGTCCCGGCGAGAGTCGAGCTTGGACCGCAGAGCAGCTCGACACGTGTGTCGCCGACCGGAAGCGAGACCGCGAGCCGCTCGTTCAATGCTGCCTCCACCGTGGCGCGCTTGTCCCCATGATGGATTCGGTAGGAGATCGCGGGCGCGCCGTCCTCCCTGGAGGCTCCGAGCGCCAAAAATGGGATGGCGTCTGCTGCAAAGTAGGTCCCGCCCGGCTCCCAAAGGAGGCAATCCGGCGCCAGGAAGGGCACTTCGCTGGCCCGCCCCTCCACGGTCCAGGAAAATGCCCGCCCCGAACACACGCGCGCCCCATCGCTCTCTTCGCAGACAACGATCTGATGCTGTCCTGGGGCGAGCTCGAGATCTTCCGGAATGAGCTTGGAGAGCTCGATCGTCGTCGCCTCTTTGCTGAGAGGGCGCGGGCGATGGTCATCCAACATCACCCCCCCTTCCCTGCCCGGCTGCCTTTGGACCCAGCGCTTCGGACCATCGAGATGCAGCGAGAAGGTCGGCTCCACGAACTGCACCGAAGCTGCGCCGCGCCGCTCGGCGACAAGGGTCCACCCCGCGTCGGGCTCAGCAGAACTTTCTCGGGGAGCCGCCGCCTCCTTCCGCTCTTCGAGCGGGGAGGGCTGTGTGGGGAGCTCCGGGGGGCGCTCGGAGCCGCCGCAACCGAAAGGCGCCACAACAAGGCCGCACCCGAACATGGTCCAAGCAAAGTGACAGCGGAGCGCGTGTGCGCCCCGGAACCTGAGCGCCGCCATAGGGGTCCATGGACCCTACAACGCCCAAAGAGCCCCGGCCACAGGGCCGTCACCATGGAGTCCCGGGGGGCTTTCTGCTAGCCCAGGCGGGCAGATGAGCTACGTCGTACTGGCGCGCAAATGGCGGCCCATGAGCTTTCGCGATCTGGTCGGCCAAGACCACGTCGCGCAGACGCTCGGCAACGCTATCGCGCAGAATCGGGTCGCACACGCGTTCCTCTTCACCGGGGTGCGCGGGGTCGGCAAGACGACGAGCGCCCGCATCCTCGCCAAGGCGCTCAACTGCATGGGCCCAGACGGAAGCGCTACAGGCCCGACCGTCGATCCCTGCCTCACCTGCCCTGCTTGCGTCGAAATCGCCAAAGGGACCGATCTCGACGTCCAGGAAATCGATGGCGCTTCTTACAACGGCGTCGATGAAGTGCGCCGGCTCCAGGACTCGCTCCCCTACAGGCCGACCCGCGATCGCTTCAAGATCGTCATCGTCGACGAAGTCCACATGCTCTCTCAGGCCGCCTGGAACGCGTTCCTGAAGACCCTCGAGGAACCCCCGGCCCACGTGAAGTTCATCTTCGCGACGACCGAAGTTCACAAAGTCCCCATCACCATTTTGAGCCGGGTCCAGCGCTTCGACTTCAAAATGATCGGCGCAAAGGTGATCGCGGACCGCTTGCGCTACGTCCTCAGCCAGGAGTCGATCCAAGCGGACGAAGAGGCGATTTCGATCCTCGCGCGCCAAGCCGCCGGCAGCATGCGCGACGCCATGAGCCTGCTCGACCAGGTGATCGCGTTCGGGGGCGCAGAGCTGCACGGAAAAGACGTGGCCCGGGTGCTCGGGGTCGCCAGCACCGTCGCCCTCGAGCAGATCGCCACAGCGATCCTCGACAAACAGCCTGCCCAAGCCCTCGAGCACATCGGAGAGCTCGCGGAGCAAGGCTACGATCTCGTCCACGTCGCGCGGGACCTGCTCTCGCTCTTCCGGGACCTGGTGGTGCTCAAGGTCGCAGGCTCAAATGGGACCTTGGTCGATCGTCCGATGGACGCTCTCGAGCGCCTCACAGGGCTCGCCTCTACTCGCTCCGAGACCGATCTCGTCCGCCTCCACCAAGCCTTCTCGAAGGACTTCGACGACGTCGTCCGGTCCAGTGACCCTCGCGCCGGCCTCGAAATGCAGTGTGTGCGACTCGCGCTCCGGCCGGACCTTCTCTCGGTCGATGAGCTCTTGCACCGACTCGGGCATCTCGAGCGCCGTCTCACGGGCGCAGCGCCCGCGCCTCGCACAGGTGAACCGAGGCGCAACGCGCCGCCCATGCGCGCCCCAGCGCGAGAGACCGCTCAGCGCAGTGAGTCTCCCGCAGCTACGGCGACGCCCCGGCGGAAAGAGCCCGACGCCTCCGACGACGTCGAACCTGACCCGGGCTCTCCGAGCCCCGCAAGCTCTCCCTCGCCGGGCGCCTCGAGTCCCCTCGCGAGCCCGGCCTCCCCCGAGCGCCTCGCGCCTCCGCAGCCGGAGACAGTCCCCGAGCCCCTCGCCTACGCCTCGCCGGTTTCCGCGGCCCCCGCGCCGGAGCTCTCCGTACCGGTCACCTCCTCGAGCCTCGAGCCGAGCGCTTTTCCGGAGATTTCCCCCACCGAAGCTGCGCCTCCTGCCTCGCCCCCCAGCGCCCCAGTCCAAAGTCCCCAGCAAGCGCCACGAGCCGAAACTCCGGCCCTCAGCGCGCCTGTCGTGGCCCCCCCAGACGAGCCGTCTGCTCCTTCACCCGCGCCCGCCGCTGCTCCCGCGCCTGCCGCTGCTCCCGCGCCTGCCGCTGCTCCCGCGCCCGCCGCTGCTCCCGCGCCTGCCCATGCCGCGGCCTCCGAGGAGCCTGCATCGCCGGCCGCCCGAGCGGCTGAACCTGCTCTGCCAGAAAGCGAAGAGCCCTGGAGTGACCTGGGGGAAGGCGAAGCGAGCGACGAGTTCCTCATCTCGGACGCCCTCCGCGCCCGTGACGCTCACGCGGCTGCCCTCTTCGATCAGCTGATCCCCCTGCCGAGCGGGACGCCGTCGAACTCTCTCAAGTTCGTCTTCGACCGTGAGTTTCTTTTCGCCGAGCAGGTCGGTGAAAAGAGCTTCCTCGAGCTTGTGCGCGAGGCAGCCCGGAGCGCTCTCGGGCGGGAGGTCGAGATCCAGATCGTCTCCCAGAAGATTGACCCTTCCTGGCTCTCGACCCGTGACCAGAAAGAAAAGGCCCGTCGGGAGCGCTACGAACAGGCCATGCGCGCCGTTCGCAACAACCCGAAGGTCGAAGCGGCCCGGCGCATCCTCGACGGTGAGCTCACCTTCGTCCGCCCCCTCTCCCGAGACTGAACCATGTGGCCCGAATCCTTTCGTCGCGTCGTCGAGCAGCTGTCCCGCCTCCCCGGTGTCGGCGACAAGACGGCGCAACGCTTCGCCCTTGAGCTCGTGCTGGAGCCCGCGTTAGCACTTGAGCTAGGCGCCGCCATTTCCTCGATGCCGACCGGAGTGGGCCGGTGTCACAAATGCGGCAATCTGGCCGAACGAGTCGAAGGACGACCGCCGGAATGTACGATCTGCCTAGATCCCCGTCGCAATAACAAACTGCTCTGCGTCGTCGGACGGATTCAAGACCTGCTCGCGATCGAGCGCAGCGGCGCCATGCGCGGCCGCTATTTCGTTTTGGGTCGACTGCTCTCGCCCCTCGACGGAGTCCGCGCCGAACACCTACCCACCGCCGAGCTCATCACTCGAGTCGAAGCCCTCGGCGTCGAAGAGGTCATCTTGGCGACTCCTCCGAGCGTCGATGGCGAGGCGACGGCGCTGTTTTTGGCCCGCGAGCTCGCCGAGCGGAACGTACGGGTGAGCCGCATCGCGAGCGGTGTGCCCCACGGCGGAGACCTCGAGTTCTCAGATCAGATCACCCTGGGTCGCGCGATCGAGGGCCGGAGGACCTTCTAACTCGAGTGGCTTTCCCGACGTTTTGGGAGTGGCTCCTCATCCCCGCAGGTTTTGTTGCGGGGGTCATCAACGTGCTGGCAGGCGGGGGCTCGTTTTTGATCCTGCCGCTGCTCATGGCGACAGGGTTGCCGCTCGGGCTCGCGAACGGGACGAATCGGATCGCCGTGGTCCTGCAAGCTTTGGTCGCAACAACGAGCTACCTCCGCCGCGCGCCGCTCGATCGAAGACTGTTCGGAGCAATGTTTCCTCCGCTCGCGATCGGAGCTCTGCTCGGCGCTTACCTCGCCACCCAGCTCGATCCCAAGAGCCTGGAGCGCGTGTTCGGGCTCCTGTTCCTCGTCATGGGCGCTGTCTTGCTGCGAGGAGTCGGCGAAAAAGCCCCGAAAAGACTCTCCCCCCGGCTCCTTCGGATCTTCAAGCTGCCGGCGCTTCTGCTCGTCGGTACCTACGGCGGATTTCTTCAGGCCGGCGTCGGACTCTGGATCGTGGTCGTGGCGGTCAGCTTCTTCGAGACCGATCCAGTGAAAGCCAACGGCGTAAAGTTGCCGCTGGTGCTCGCCTTCACGATTCCCTCTCTTTTCGTGTTCGCTCAGTCGGGCCAACTCGACGTGCGGCGAGGTCTCATGCTCGCGATCGGCACCGTGCTCGGAGCCCTGGTCGGAGTGCGGCTTGCGCTCCGGGGCGGACGGCGCCTCATCATGCGGGCGACCATCGCGCTCATGTGGGTCACAGGTCTCGTGCTCTTGTTCCGTTCAAGCTTCTCTGAAGAGCGCGCTCTTCCAGCAAAACCCGCAGCTTCCGGGTCCATTGCCCTGGCACTCCCGAACTCACAGTCCGTCCATCGACCTCCACGACCGGCACGATCCCCCGCAGGCTCGAGGTGAGGAAGACCTCGTCGGCCGCTCCGAGCTCATCGATGTTCGGAGCTTCCCAGCGGACCTCGAGGCCCGCTCGCTCCGCTAGGTCCAGGACAACCGCGCGAGTGATGCCCGCGAGGATCCCTTCCTCTGGAGGCGTCAGGAGCGTCCTGCCGCGCACGAAGAAGACATTCGAGGTGGCCCCCTCACTCACCACCCCATTTGGATCGACGAAAATCGCCTCATCTGCCCCCTGCTGGCGCGCCGCTCGGAGCGCCCGGATCCCAAGGACGTAGTTGCCCATTTTAGCACCTGCCAGCTCCTTCAGGCCGAACCGCGGCTCAGCGACAAAGGAGCTCACCTTCGCGCCTCGCTCGTAGAACTCCTCGCCCGGGAGGGAGAGCTCGCTGATCAAGGTGATGCGCCGCGGGCGGAGCGCGGGATCTGGTAGGAGCCCCAGCGGCCCTTCCCCGCGGGTGACCATGAGGCGCACGTAGGCTTCTGGAAAGCCGGCGCTCTCCACTTGTGCCCTCGTCTCGGGCCCAAGGTTCTCGAACTCCGGGAGCCACGGAATCCCCACGAGCTCCGCCGAGCTCTTCAAACGCTCGAGGTGCGCCTCAAGCTCGAAGATACGCCCGCCGTAGGTGCGGAGCGTTTCGAAAACGGAGTCTCCATAAAGGAGACCCCGGTCGAAAACGCTGACGACAGGCGAGCCCGTAGCGCGAAGAGCGTCGATCCAGACTTCAACGCGCTGGCTCATGGTCATCTCACAATTTCTGAAGTTCGGCCTTAGCGAGTTCGAGGTTCGGATCCGCCTGCAGGGCGCGCTCGAACATCTGCTTCGCCTTCGGGTTCTCACCGAGCATGACGTGGGTCTGGCCGAGCCGCACGAACACCTCAGCTTTGGTGATGGGTGAACCTGCCTCGAGCTTCTGCAAGAGGAGGGCGCGATACATCTGCTGAGCCTTCTTGGCGTCGCCGCTCTGGATGGCCAGCTCTCCGAGCTGGTGCAAGACGCCGACATTGCCCGGTTCGATGCGGAAAGCCTTGTCCAGCTCCTCGATAGCTCGGGCCGGCTCCCCGAGCGCGACTAGAGCCTTGGCGAGGCGACGATGCACGTCGGCCAGCTCTTTGACGCGCTTGCCCCCGTAGCTGTCGACGATGCGCGTGAGAACCTGGACCGCGTCGTGGCCACGGCCGGACTCGGTATAAAGATCGCACAACTCAAGGAGCAGCGCTCTGTCGTCCCCGGCGTGCTCGACCGCTCTTTCGAGCATCGTCGCCGCACCGGCCAGATCACCTGTGCGCTGCCGGAGCAAAGCCGCTGCCTCTCGGAGCAAACGGACCCGATCCGCTGGCTTGGTCTCGAGATCGGCTTCTTCCGCGGTCATGCGCGCCACGTCGGCGACGCGGTCGAGAGCGTCGTAGCTCTGCTTGAGCTCCGCGCGCAGCTGCCGGTCACTCGGATCGAGCGCGAGCGCCGACTCGAGGTTCCTGAGCATCGCGTCCGACTGGCCGAGTTCACGGTAAAGCGCCGCGAGCTCCCGGCGCTTCTCCGCTTGCTCTCGGCCGCTCAGCGACCCAGCCCACTCTTCGAGCTCCACCGCCGCGCTCTCACGCTCGCCGAGCGCAAGGTCCAGACGGACCAGCGCCGAGTATACCTCGGGGCCCGGATCGATGGCCTTGATCTCGCGCCAGATGCTGCGAGCGAGCGGCAGATCCTCGAGCTCGGTCTCCACAAGGGCCGCACGCCGACGGCCAAGGCTCGCGGCCTCCGGGGTCTGACCGTCTTCGAGAGCTCTGCCGACCTCGCGAGCCAAGAGGTCGCTCAGCCGCTCATGCTCTCCGGCCTTTTCGTAGATCGCGACAAGCTCAGCGCTTGCGCCCTCGAAGCGCTGGTCAAACTCGAGGACACTCTCGAGCAGCTCAGCCGCCGTAGCCGGATCGTTGCGACGCGAGAGGTGGACCCGAGCCAGCTCCAGGCGGAGCGCCGCACGCCTCCGCTCGTCGCTCGTCCGATCCAAGCGACGCTCGACGGCGGATACCCAGTTATCCCACTCTCCCGCGAGTTCGTAGGCTTTCAGGAGATCGTCTACCACGGACTCGTCGTCAGAGCTCTCTTCGACGAGGCCCTCGAACAGGCGCGCAGCCTCCTCCGCTTTGCCCAGGCGATCTCGAGCGAGCTCCGCCGCTTCGCGTCGGAGCGCCCAAGCCATCGAAGCGTCCGGCTCGGCCTCGGCCCGCCGGAGGAGCAGGACGAACTCCTCTTCGTGATCGCCTGCCGCTCGGCGAAGCTCGGTCAGGGCCGACAGGGCTCCGACATCCTGGTAAGCGAGCTCCAGGATCGCGCGCAGCGAGACCTCTGCTTCCTTCGCCTGGCCGAGCTTCTCCGCGAGCCCCGCGCGCTTGCGCAAGAACTCGATCCGCTCGTGATCATCGAGGGCAAGAGCGGCGCGTTTGTCGAGGGTCCCGAGCAGGGCCTGCTCCTGACCAAGCTGCTCTTCCAGAGCCTCAATCCGCGCCAAGATCTCGTCACTCTCCGGAGCCAACGCGGCCGCCGAGCGCAATGCTCCGAGCTGACGCTCGAGATCGCCGCCCCGCTCGAACCACTCGGCCGCCCGGAGGCAAAGCTCGCTGGCCGAATCTGCTGCGCTCTTGAGCTCACTCGCGCGCACCAAGATCTCAGCGCCTGCCTGGTAGGCGCCGGTGAGGGGCAAGAGTCGCTCGACTTCGTCGACCAGCCCGAGGTTCGTCGGATCCTCGAGCACACCTTCAGCCAGGATGTCCTGGGCAGCGCGAGGATCTTGGCATTCGTCCTCGAGCACGTGCGCAAGAGCGCGACGTCCATCGATACGTGCCGCGGTGTCCTCTGCGCGACCGAGTCGCAGACGGTGCAGGTCAGCGAGGGCCGCGCCCTGACGCCTCGTTCGATAGGTCTCCTCGAGCACGTCGAACACCTCGTCGAACAGCTCGTCCCGATCGATGAGCTCTTTGAGGAGACCGACCGCCTCTTCGCTTGTGACATCGTATTCCAAGGCGCGCTTGACGGCCGCGAGAGCGGCTTCGGGACGCTTGAGCTCCGACAGCTCAAGGGAGCCGATGCGCACCAAGAGCTTCGCTTGCTCACCCGGATCGACCGCGAGCGCGAGGCGCCGTTCGAGCACACTGACGAGCTGCTCGGGTTCCTTGAGCTCTAGGTAGAGACCGTCGAGGGCAACCAGGAGTTCTTCGTCGTCGCCAACGCGCTCGCAAGCGAGCTCATAGGCCGCCGCAGCGGCCTTCACGTCGCCGATGTCCTGCTTCTGGACCTCGGCTGCGCGAATGCAGAGAACCCTCTGCACCGAAGGATCGGTCTCCTCCTCGATCATCTCCGCGAGGGCCTGGGCATAGAGCTCAGGCTTCGAGATCTTGCGGCTCAGAGCGCGGGCCTCGTCGTGCACCTCGAAGGCGGACGGCTCACCCCTGAGCCCTTGGAGCAGGGCCAGAAGGGCCGCGTCCAAGTGTCCCAGCTCGACCTCCAGGTTTGCGATCTGCCCGAGGGTCCCGAGACGCGTGAGGCTGTCCTCCTCCGCGCTCAGACGATAGCGAAGAGCGCGCACGAGGTCGGCCTTGGCGGAGATGGCCGTGAGCGCGGGCACCAAGATCTCTGCCGCCGGAACCTGGAAATGTTCCTCCCCTTCGGCCAGGGCAAAAATGCCCTCGCGAGCGCGCTCGTCTGCCGGATTGGTCGCGAGGATCGCTGCCCAGGTCTCGAGGGCCTCTTCGGGAGCGCTGAGTTTGTCGATCAGCACGCGAGCGATCCGGTGCCGAATCTCGGCGCGCGCTTCCTCCGTCTCCGCTGCTCCCACGCTCTCCTTCAAGAGATCCAGGAGGTCGCTGAAGCGCTCTTCCTTCTCATAGAGGCGCGCCAGCTCGGCGGTCGCCGTCGGATCCAGGGGCCGGACCACGAGCGCCCGGGTCAGACATTCGATGGCGCGGTCGCGCTCCTCGAGCCGTTGCTCGAAGAGATCAGCGGCGCTCAGCAAGAACGAATAAGCTTCGTCCGGCTCGGTACCGTCGGCGTCGGCGCGGAGCAGGTACAGCTCGACGAGACGATTCGGGTCTTCACCGCCCTGATAGAGCTCGATCAGGCGATCCAAGATCTCCGCGTCGCGCTCGTCTTCGGCGAGCGCTCGCTCATAAGCTTCCATGGCGCGGGCAGAGTCCTCGAGGCTCAGATGACGCAGCTCACCGAGCTCAAGGAGGATCGAACGGCGCGCCGCCGGCTCGTAAGTGACCTCTGCTTTGTACGAGAGACCCTTCTCGAGGGCGACCCAATCTCCGAGCAGCGTCGAGAGCCGAATCACGACCGAGATGCTGTCGAAGTCGGTCGGATCCGCTTCGAGGCGCTCCAGGTAGAGCACCAGCGCCGCCCGCGGATCGTCGAGCTTCTTGTCGAGCAAGAAGGCTAGACGCGCCACTACGTCGCTCCTGTGATCCAGATCAGGCCGCGTCTCGAGGAGCTCGCGATAGGTCTCGGCCAGCTTCGCCCAGTCCTCTGTGCGCGCCGCGAGGCGCTCGAGCTCTTCCCGGAGCTCGTCCCGCTCCGGTGCGAGGGTCAAGGCCCGCGCGAAGAGGTCCATGGAGAGGCCGAGATCGCCGGCGCGCTGCTCCGTGAGCAGCGCCGCCTCCGCGTAGAGGCTCGCCTTTTCGCTCTCGTCGTGAGCCAGCTCCAAACGATCCTCGAGGAGCCTGAGCAAGCCCTGCCAGTTGTCCGTCGTCTCGTAGATCGGGACCAAGATCTCGACCACCCGAGCCCTGAGCTCCGGACGGGCGCGGAACGCCTCGATTTCGGCGAGCGCCAGAGCCTCGCTGGGCTCCTCCTGTACGATCACCTCCAGCTGATCGAGAGCGCGCTCGGAGTCCTTCAGCTCTCGCTCGAGCACATGGGCCAAGGAGAGTCGCTCGGCCCGCGACCTCGGACCCGGCACCGCCTCAAGCCAGCGCTCGTACAGCGTGACGAGCTCCTGCCATTCGGAGCGCTTGCGATAGAGGCGCTCGAGCGCCCGGAACGCCGGTTCGTGCTCCTCGTCAAGAGCCAGGATCTCCGAGAGGGCTTCGATGGCTTGCGGCTCGTCTCCGGCCTTCTCCGCGAGATCTGCGATGCGTGAGAACAGACCGACGCGCTCCTGAGGCTCGTAGCGCTGTTCGAGGGCGGCCCGATAGAGCGCGATCCGATCTTCGATGGTCCCTGCGCTCTCGTAAGCGCGGTCGAGCCAAATGAAGAGCTCATGGTCTTCCGGGATCACCTCAAAAGCCTGGCGGAACAGCGGAATCGCCTGCGCCGGATCCCCCTGCTCGAGGTAGATCTGACCAGCGCGACGGGCGAGGCGCGCCGAAGCTTCTCCGTCGACGCCGGTGGTCACGACCTGGGCTCGGAACAGGGACGCGAGCTCCAAGGGACTCCCGAGCACCCGCGCGAGACGCTCCATCTCCGAAACGGTCAACTCGTCCTCGGGATCGAGAGCGAGCACCATGGCGTTCATCTTGAGCGCAGAGGCGTAGTCTTCCTTCTGCTCCTCGTAGATCTGCGCCATGCGCGTCGCGAACTCGCGCCTGTCCGTGGGTGCGTCGCTCGCTGTGAGCTGGAGCGAGAGGGCTCGAAGAAGCTTATCGTAGTCGGTCCGAGCTAGGTAGACGCGCTCGAGGATGCTGCCGATGCGCGCTTTGTACATCGGTTCGATGTCGCGATCGGCCATTTCTTCGAGCAGCTGGATCGCGCTCGACTGTGAGGGGTCTTTGATCAGCGCGTTATCCAGCTCGTCGAGGCCCCGGTCGAGGTCGCTCTTGCGATCAATGAGCACTCGAGCGAGCTCGACGTGGTGCGGCGCCGCCTGGGGACCAGCTTGTTCCACCTGGCGCTCAATGAGAGCGGCGAGGTCATCAAAACGCTCTTCGGAAGTGTACAGAGACGACAGCGCGGAAACAGCTTCAGGCTCGAGGGCGATGTCGACCAGCGATTCAAAGGCTTCGATGGCCTTGTCGGGCTGGTTCAACGCTCCCGCGAGGAGCCGAGCCTTCCGGTAGAGGAGCTCCTTTTGTTCCTCGTCCGAGAGGGCGAGCGCGCGGCGACGATCCAAGATGTCGACGAGCTCTTCGTTCTTCCCGAGCTCGAGGAACAGGTGATCGAGGGCCTCTAGGGAGGCAGGATCGTCGGGATTCGCCTCAAGGGCGCTCTGATAGGCGGCGATCGCGCGCGGCAGATCCCCGAGGTCGTCTCGGTAGATGGCGCCGATGCGGTGATAGGTCTCGAGTTGAAGATCGCCGTCGAAGATGTCCTTGACGATTTGGCTCAAGGCGGCTGCTTGTTCTGCGCGCCGGTCGGTGACCAGCGCCAAGCGATCGATGGTCTTCAGGTAGCTATCGAGCTCCGAGCTCTCGAGGGCTGAACTCAGACCCGAGAGCGCCAGCTTGAAAGCTCGCTCCTTGTCACCGAGCAGGTCTTCACAGATCTCAAACGCCCGCTTGAGCCGTTCGGCGCGGTACTGAGGATCGTCCGAAGCGCTCGCCTGCACCTCAGCAAGGCGCAGCTGTCCCTCGTAGTTTCCTTCTGCCTCGAAGATCGGCTGCAAGATTTCGGCGACCTCAAGGCGGGTCGGCTCATCGGGACCATCGAGCAGAGCCAGCAGAGCTTCTCGGCTCGGCCCGTAGTTCATGTCGATCACAAGGGCCTGACGATGGGCGTCGACGGCACCCGAGGTATCTCCGAGCTCCGTGCTGCGAAGCTGACCGAGCGCGTAGAGCGCTGCAAGCTGCGCCGTCTGGTCCGGCAAGACCTCCGCTTGTTTGCTGAGGATGTCACCGAGATCGCCATAGCGAGCGGTCTTCTGGAACAGGCGCGCCAGAGCCGAGAGAACTTCAGGGCTCGGGCCGGCCTCGTCGAGCAGGGTTTGGTAGGATTCGATGGCACGCTCAAGCTGGCCGAGCTTGACCTCCTGGACCTCAGCGAGGCGCGCCGTGAGCGCTTGGCGCTCCCGATCTTGGAGAGCAGCTTCGCGGCGACGGAGCAGGATCGACGCCAGATCTTCGTAGCGCCCCGCCTGATCGTAGAGCTCGGAGAGAGCAATCAAAGAGGCCGGATCATCCGGCATATCCTCGAGGCGCCCCTCCCAGGCCAAAGTCGCCGCCTGAGGCTCGTTCAAGGTCTCGGCGTAAAGATGAGCCAAGCGCCCGTAGAGCTCGGCGCGCACCACCGAGTCGCTCTCGAGAGCGACCTGTGCCTTGAGGTTCTCCGCCAGCGCTTCATAGCGCGAGTCAAGCACCAGGTGTTTCTCCATGGCGCGGTAGGCCGACAGGATGAGATCCGTATCGGCTCCATCGATCGCCACGATCCGCTGATAGGTCTGCATCGCGCCGGGCACGTCGGCGAGGATCTGTTCCTGAACGTGCGCGGCCTCGGTGAGGATTTGGCCCTTGAGCTCGGCGGAGGAGGCAGCTTCCGCCGCTTGTCCAAGAACCTCGACCACCTGCTCACTGCGGCCCAGGCGGCGCCCAGCATCGATCAGGCGTGAGCGCAGATCGAAGTCCTCTGGATCGAGGGGGACCAGCTCCGCGAACACGTCGAAGGAGCCCGCGTCGTCGTGGAGCCGATCGTCGCGGAGGGTTGCGATGCGGCGCAGGAGATCGCGCCGTTCGACCTCGATCTCCGGTGTCGATTCGGAGGGCGACGCCGGACGCAGCGCCTCAGCTCGCACTCCGAGCACCCGCACCAAGTCGCGCACCTCGTCACGAGCCTCATAGGTCGCTTCGAGAAGGCTCGCGGCGCGGAGCTTCACCTTGCCGATTTGGAGCAAGGTCTCGGCCACGTCCCGCGCCTCGTAATCCGCGGGGTTCACGGTGAGGACCTGCTCGACGTGCTCGATGGCGCGCTCGGGCTCATGGAGCTCGACGGCGAGCCGCGCCGCGCGCACTCGGAGGGCCGGCTCTTCCGAGGAGTCGGCGATGGAGATCCGTCGCTCGAGCAACGCGGCCAGCTCTTGTTTCTTGCCGAGACGTCCGAGCAGTCGGTCGAGGGACTCGAGGGAAGGCTTGTAGTTCTCGTCGAGCTCGAGGATCTCCTTGTGATAGGAGACCGCTCGCCCCGCGTCGCCGAGAATATCCTCAGCCAGAAGGGCGACCTCGCTCCGCAGCTCGATCTTGCGGAGCGGATCGGGGGTGCGCTGAGCTTCCCGCACACACAGGTCTTCGAGCTCGTTCCAGCGCTCGCCCGCTGTCAGGATCTCGCGAAGACGGGGCCAGGCCACGTCGTCCTCGGGCAGAAGGGCCAAGATCTTCTCGTAGAAGGGGACGGCGCCTGCCGGATCTTGCAGCACTTCTTCACAGACCGCCGCCGCGCGGCGCGCCAGATCGATGGCCACGTCGGTCGGCAGGTCGCGCCTCACAGCTTCTCGAAGCGCATCGAGCAGGTCCGTCGGACGCCCTGCCCGCTCCGAGAGAGCCGTCGCCTGATCCCAGAGAGCCTCCCGCTCCGGCATCTCGCGCAGAGCATCGAGGGTCACATTGAGCGCGCCGCTCGGCTCATGGAGCTTGTGCTCATAAATCGATATCAACCGATCGTAGACCTCCGCGCGCTCGGGAGTTCCAGGGCCCGCCTCAGAGAGCATCGCCCGGACCGCATCGGCTTCCTGACGCGCGTCGCCGCCCGCCTCGTAGAGCTCGCTCAAAATACGAGCGGCCTCGGCGCGAACCACAGGTTCCTCGACGAGACGCTTGAGGACCAGGATGACTTGACCGCGCTCAGCGCCGAGGGCACGCGCGCGCTCGGCTCGCTCGAGAGCGTCCACTGGACGCCCGAGCGCGCTCGCGTACAGGGACGCAAGCGCCGCCTCCTTTTGCGCCTGGCGCTCGCCCTCCAAGCACTCCGTGAGTCGTTCGAGAGCTTTCGCCGCCCGCTCCGGCTGCCCTTGGAGCAGCGCGAGGCGCACCACCGCCTCGAGAGCAGGGACGTTCTCCTCGTCTTTCGAGGCCTGCTCGTAGAGCTCGAGCGCCTTGTCGATCTCCCCCTGACTCTCCTCGAAGGCAGCCCAGGCGGCGTACGCGGGGCCCGCGGGGCTCGTGACGCTGGCCCTGTGAGCGTAGAGCCAGCGCTCGTCGTTCGGCCGTCGCTCCCGACGGAGCAGGCCCTCGAACAGGGTCATCAATTCATCATCGCCGGGGAAATCGGACGCGAGTCTTCGGAGAGCATCGAGGGCGCCGCCGACCTGACCGAGCTCCTCGCCTTGCACGCGGGCCAGGCGCAAGACGAGCTCACGGCGGGCCTGAGCAGAGGCTTCGTCGAGGGGAGCCGGGGCGACCGACTTGCTCTCCTCAGCGGGCTTGACCTCGTCAGCGGGCGGGACACTCGGCGTCGGCTCGGCCTTGGCCTTGCTCTTGCCTTTGCCTCTGCGCTTCTTGGCCGGCTTTTGGCCGGTCTCGGAGGGACGCGAGGGCTCCTCGGGAGGCGGAACCTCAGAGGTCGCGACCGCAGCGGGGGCCGCGGGCGCAGTGGCACGGGAGAGCGTGGCAATGCGGTGAGAGAAGGCTTGGACAAGTTCATCCCAGTTGCCGAGGGTGCGGCAGGCGTCGTCGAGCAGGTCGAGCGCGCGCGGATCAGTCGGCAGAACCTCGAAGGCCCTGCGAGCGGCCTGGGCAGCCCCCTTGCGATCACCGAGTTGCCCGCCGAGGACGCGCACCAGGCGCATCAAGATCTCGAGCTTCTCTTCGGGCTCCGGACGCAAGTCAGAGAGCGCCTCGAGGAGCGGCGGGATCCGCGCCCACTTCTCCTCCTGCTCATAGATCGACAGTAGTCGTTCGATCGCAAAGGAGTCACCCGGACGGATGGAGAGGATGCGCTCGTAGGAGCGCACAGCGCGGGCGCTCTGGCCGAGGCTCTGCTCGTAGACGCGCGCGGCGCGGTTGCTCAAGTCAAGGCGGACCTCAGGATCGGTGGCCCGGTCGGCGGCCGTGCTGAGAACTTCGGCGAGCGTCTCCGCGTCCCCTTGGCTCATGAAGAGCTGCTCGAGTTCGTCGAAGCGGTTGCCTTTGAGGAAGGTGTCGCGCAGGACACGCATCGCGCGCACGTTGCCGGGCTGAGCCGCGAGAACCCGCTGCCAGGTCTGGACCGCGAGCTCCGGCTCTTCGAGCTGTTCGTAGACGCCGCCGAGTTTCGTGAGCACTGGCACACGCGTCTCGTCCTCGGGGAGGATGCGCGCTTGGCGCTCGAGAACGTCCGCGAGACTCCGGAGGTTCTTGCTCCGCTCCGCGTACTTTTCCATGCGCTGGAGGGCGTCGGTGCGGGTCGGATCAAGATCGAGGATCTGACCGTAGAGCTCGAGGGCTTCCTCGATGTTGCCGAGACGCTCGGCGGACAGCTGAGCGAGCTCTTTGAGGAGCGGCACCCTCTGCAGGCCTTCCTTCCGCCCGAGCTGCTCTCGGTACAGCTCATAGAGCTCCTTCCAGGAGCGACGCTTCCGGTAAAGCTCGTCGAGGCGCTCGATGGCCTCCGTGTCGAGCGGATCGAGCTCGTGGAGCGCTGCGTAGGCCTCGATCGCGTGCTGGACCTGGGAGAACTGGTCGAGCCAGGCTCGGCCCATGGACCTGTAGAGGGCCTTCTTTTCCTCGCGATCCGGCACGATCTCCGCGAGCAGCTTCTTGCTGACGAGGAGTTCCCGCGGGCGGCCCAGCTTCTCGTGAAGATGAACCAACTCGCGGACCTCGCCGACGTCATGCTCGTCGAGCTTGCCGTCGAGCTGGACGATCTGGTTCAGCACACCGACCAGAGCGGTATCGCTCTTGATGTACTCACGGTACACGGTGGCAATCTCGCGCAAGATCGTGAGACGCTTCTGGTAGTCGTCGGCGTCCGTGCGCTCGAGCTCCTGGCGTAGGAGCTCGACAAGGGCGTTGTGGCCCTGGGTCTGCTTGTAGAGCTTCTTCAGCTCGTCGCGCACGCCCTGGTTGTTCGGATCGGCGCGGAGCGCCGCCTTGAACTCTTCGATGGCCTTGTGAGCGCCGGCCTGGGACAGGGTGAGGCGCGCGATCTCTTCGGCGAGCGCCGCGCTCCGCTCATCACCAGGCGGGAGCGCGCGCTGGGCGGCCTGCAGGATGTGGACGAGGCCCGCTTCGTCCGAGAGCCCCGCCTTATATTCGCGGTAGAATCCGAGCATGATCTCGTGCGTCGGGTCGGTGCGCCGGATCAGATCGAACCAGGGCTCGGCGTCCGCGGGAGAGTTCCGCTTGCGCCAGTGCAGGAGCGCCACCTGGAGCATCTCGCCGAGGAACGACGGATCGGGCTGACGTCCGCGCAGCGGGCGCTCATAGACGCGCACGAGCTCGTCCCAGCGCTCATGATTCGAATAGTAGTCGGACGCGTAAGCGGTCGCGTCCGACTGGGTCGGATCGAGCTCGAGCACCCGATCGTACGCCGCCGCAGCGCGCTCCGGATCGCTCAGCTTCGTGGCGAAGACATGCGCGAGGCGGACAAAGGCCTCGAGTCGCGCGCCGCGGTCCGGAGAGCGCTCCGAGATGCGCTCGAGAACTCGCACGACCTCGTCGTAACGGGCGCTCTTGCGATAGACGGCCTCGAGCAGACGGGCCGCCAACAGGTTCGCCGAGTCGAGGCGGATCGCCCGTTCAAGGTTCTCCTCGACCCGAAGCAGGCTCGGCTCTTCCGAAAAACAAACCTCGGCCTCCGCCGCGCGCATCAACATCGCGCTCTGGTAAGCGTCGTCGGGGGCGCTATCCGCCTCGACCATGTAGCCTTCGGCGTTCGCTTTCCAGTTGTGCACGCGGTCGAACAGCTCGTCTCGCAGCCGCTCGAGCTCAGCGTCGCCCGGTGCTTCCAGGACCGCTTTTTCACTCAGCTCAAAAGCCTTTTGCGCCTCGAGGAGCTCAGACACGAGTATTGCGACTTGCTCTTTTCGGAGCGCGGCGAGCGCTTCCGGCGTCAAGCCAAGGCCCGCACTGAGTTCTAACAGCTCGTAAGCGACGCGCGCGTCACCGCGCAGCCTGTGTCGCGCGGCGGCCCACCTCAAGAGCTCATCCGCCTCACTCGGAGACAGATCGCCCTCCGTACTTGAGAGAGCCCCTTTCAGGCTATCCCATGCTTCGTTTGAGTCTGGGTTTCCTTGCAATGCGCCAAGGGCGGTGCGAACCGTGTGTGCGTCCATTCTTATGCCTCGCGAGCCCGAGCCCGTTGAATCCTTCAGTCGACCCCTCGAACCGGACCGGAGAGCCTATCAGGGGCACAAAGGCGCAAACAACCATATATTTCGAGGATTTCGCCTCGGGGCCCCCGCGCGCGGCAAAACCCGATGCGGTCGCAGGCCAGAAGGCTCAAAAAGCGCGCTCTCGGGGATCCGATCGCCCCGGACCACTGCTACACGCCCTATCGTGCTCGTCAGAAAGCCCCCACATCACCGCATACCGCTCCGCGGCCTCGCCCTTCTCGCGATGTTCGGCTGTGCAACCTACATCGGAGGCTGCACCTGCAACGACGATCACCCTTATACGCCCTTCGAGGTCGCCACGACCCTCGGCAGCGGCGGGAGCGCGACGGAAGACAAGCCGGCCCCGGCTGCTGAGGAGAGCGCCCCTCGCGCGATCGTCGCGGTGGCCGCTCGGGGCCAGACCGAATGGCGCGTCTTTGAGCGAAGCTTCCGCGCTCCGCCCGGTCTCGGCTTCGATCGCGGCTTCCTCTTCGATCCCGGGGGCGCTCCTCTGTTTTGGCTCGAGCCCCTCGAAGGCGACAGGACCCGCGGTGGCCTCTACCGCGGCGACGCCGAAGGCAATCTGACGCCCAAGTTTCAGGTACCGAGCTTTTTGCCGGAGGGCCCCGACTGCGTCACCTCCGCGGAAGCCGCGCCCAGTGGCAGCTCCACTGTGATCGTACACCTGAGCACGAAATGTCAGACGCCCCGTCTTGCTGGTACGGCGACGGCGGCCCTCGTCTTCCTCGACGCGACCAGAGAAACGGCGCCCTTTGGGGTTCGACTCCTTCCGAGTGCCCCGGGAGAAGACCTGCGCCCGATCGGCGACGCCCAGGACCAAGACGGCGACGGGGTGGACGATCGCGAGATCCGCTTCGAGCTCACCTCTCCCCGCGGCGGCAAAGCCCTCGCTTCCTTCCGCTGGCTGTCCCGCCCGGCCGGACCCAGCCGCAGACCCGAACACCCGGCCCGAGAGTTCACCGCGCGAGCGGACCGACTCGCCATCTCGGCGGTGCGCAAGAAGGAGCGCGACTCGGTCGCGCCCGAGGTCGACGCCCTCAGGCGCCTCTACGGAGCGATCTGTTCGGAGAGCACGACCGGCCGCGTCGCCTTGCTCGAGGGGGAGCCTCTTCGCTGCGGCTCGCTCGATCGCCCCCTGGCCTCCCTCACTCATAGCTCCATCACAGCTTTGCTCGGCGCGGGTGACCTCACGAGCGCCCTCGGCGAGTTCGAACGGGCCGACTTTTTTGGCCCCGGGCCCGATGAGCGACAAGCGACAGCTCTGAAGAAGCTCTTCGCTGAGAAGATCCCGACCGCTCCCGCGGAGGTGCGCGCCACCGTCGAGCTCGCCAAAGAGACGAGCGGTTGGCTCGATTGGGACGGCGCGGGGCGTCTCTGGCTCCACGACGAAACCGACAGGCCCATTTGGGGGCAACCCGCGCCTGCCCCGAAGGAGGAGGGCGAAGAGGAGGCCGAACCGCGATCGGAAAATGCGCCCCCCGTTCCGCGCGCCCCGGACCCGCGCATTGGTCCGAGCGGACGCCGTCTCGTGCACGTCTTGCCCTCCTGTGATCGCTCCGAGATCCAGATCCTCCTGCAGAGTCCGGGAGAAGTCGGCACTCCTCAACCGCTCCCGATCCTCGCGCCGCGGCCCGCCGCTTGCGACAAATTCGGCCGAGGACCTCTGCGCGGCCGCGTCGTACAATTCCGTGGCACCGAGGCCGATCTCTTGATTGAGGGCCAGCCCATTTCCGAGCGCGGCGCGAAGGTCGTCCCGCGAGCTCCCCTCGCCTGGCACACCAAGCTCGGCCTCGCCATCCTCGATCAAGAGGGTCTTCGTCTCTGGACGACGGGGCGACAGAGCCTCGAACACAACTGCGCGATCAAGAGCGCTCAGAGCCTCGCCGCCTGCGTGCACGGTCGAACCGTCACCGTCTACGGGAAGACCACGCCGCAAGGTCCCTAACACTGCCGTGGTCCCTTCAGCGACTTCAGGGCTCGCTCGTTCCCCGATTTGGGGGGCCACCTTAGCGTCTCGCTCCTGTTTTGGCCCCGGCCCATCACACCCCGCTGCGCCCTACCGAGCCTTCGCCTGCGCCCGCCGCCTCACTTGTCAGCGACTCGGTCGTCGCAGGTAGACGTGGCGCCCTCGCTCGGGGTGGCTCGCCTCGACAGTGAGCGGTCCTGCTTCCGGCATCTTGTGGGTGACGGAGAAGTGACCCTTGTCATCCTGCCCGAGGGGTTGCCCCTCGAGCGCCACAGTCCAACCTGGGAGCGCCGATCCCTCAACGGTCACAGCGCTCCCCGAGACGGGATTCCCCATGGGGCTCGACAGCGTGACGATCGGCGCCGCCGGATCGAAGGCGATCGCGATGACGCTCTTCGCCGAGGAAGATCCGCCTCCCGTGAAGTAAGCTTGATAGGTTCCTTCGGCGAGCGCGCCCGAAGCGAAACCGTAGCTGCTCGAGCTGGCCGACAGGGTCCGGGTTCGCCCTAAGTTGCTGAGGTGCAGCTTGAGGTCAGTCGCGTCCGCCGGAGCGTCCGGCCAGCGCAAAGTCACCTGAGGCAATTGGTCCTGGTAGAGGACTGTGTACTGCCGCCCGTTCAGTTCGATGAGCGCCGAAGGAGCTTGTGAAGGGGGTGCGATAGCGCCCGCGTCTGCGAGCACCGTGATCGTCCCTGATTGCGTCGGTTCGGGGGAGGCAGCGCTCCCCTCACTACAGTGCACGGCGTAGGAATAGGTCCCCTGAGGCAGTGCTTCAGCGATCGCCCGACGACCACGGACCTCGAGAGGGGAGCCGCCCGAGAGCCGCACCGTCGCTTCATCACAAATCGCTCCGAAAAGCAGGCGCACCTTCACGGGCGGCTCGGGATCGTGGATCACCAAGCTGGTCCCGGCGACAACGTCCACTTCGCCGCTCGGAAGACTCGTCTCCCCGGGCCCGGGGCTCGGATGCGCCTCTGTCCCCTGCCCGCGGCGCCGCTCTGCGAGCTCGATCTTCACCGAGTTTTCCGCGAGGACCACGCGCTCGCCCGCCTCGAGCTCAAAGGAGGAACCGTCGATGGCCGCCACGTCGGCTGCCCCGCGCTCCACGCTCAAGCTCAGCGTGTCTTGGAAGCGCTCGAGGGTGACGCGACTGCCACCCTTGAGCCGCGCAGTTCCGAGAGAGGTCGTCAGGGTGCCGCCTTGTGGTGCTACCTCGAAGGCCGCCACTCCCAAGAGCACATCAAACGCGCTCTCTCCCGCACCCCCATCCCGGGGGAGGAAACGCAAGAGCGTCCCCCCTTCGAGCTCCACGACACTGCCATCCCGGAGCGCAATCAGCGCCGTGGCTCTGGGCGCCGTCATCAAGCCATCGCCGGGGCGAAAACGCGTCCCGATCTCCGCGACGTGCCATTTTTCCCGCTCCGGCGCGAAATCACGGTCGACCCCGCCCTGCTTCTCCTTGAGCGCTCCCACCGACCCAACGGCACACTTTTCGCACGCAAGGTTCGTTGCCGCGACCCAAAGGAGCGTCACGAGGAACAGGATCAAGCGCAGAGGAGTCATCGCAACGCTCAGAAACTCGCCCTTTTCTCGACCTTCGCCGGGCGCGCGGCGAAAATGAGCATCCGCTAACGGAGAAGTGCCTCACCCGGGCTTCCCTGTGAGATATCACAGCGATGAACGTCCCGTCTATGTGAAGGCCCAGAGACAAACCGTACTCCATGAGTATTTTCTCATCATGTTTCGGCCGCGATCGGAAACCCTCACTCACATTAGATCCGCCCGCCCGCTGGGAGATGTAGCCAAGGAGCGGTCAATGTGCGAAAAGACGCCGGGATTGGGCCGGGACGCGGCAGGGTGGGGAGCGGTTCGGACGGCCGGCCGAGAGGTCCAGGGAATTTTCGGGATTTCTCGAGCGTAGTCGTCAGGTTGGCCTTTTTTTCAGCTGTCCCGGCTCCGCCTCGCACTCTCACCGGAATTTGGCCGAAAGACTCGAGCTCGCGTAAGGCAGAGGGTAGCCATGGCGATCCCTAGCCGACTCTCGAAGACGACCCTCGGTGACGTACTCGGCGAGCTCACCCGCCAAGAGGTCACCGGGACATTGGAGCTCCACGAATCCACCGCTGCGCGGACCTACATCCACCAGATCATGCTGCGGGACGGCCATATCGTGCGCGTCGTGTCTCCCCGAGGCCGAAGGCTCGCCGAGTACCTCGGCGAAGGACAGGACAGCTCAGCGGAGCCCGAGGCCGGCCTGATCGGCGAGCGACTGCTCGCCCGTGGCGTCGTCAGCCCAGAGCGGCTCCAGGAGGCTCTGAGCGCCCAGCGCCGCGAGCGCCTCGAAGCGCTGTTCCAGCTCGAGGAGGCGGAGCTGCGCTTCCGCCCGCGGGCCCCCTCCCCTTTGCCCCAAGATCCCGCGCCGCTCCGGACGATCCCCCTGCTGCAGGGACGGGCGCGCCGCCGCGATCGCTTTCAATCGGAGACGCCGAGAGCGCGAGCTCTCCGTACCCTCGGACTCGGCGCTGCGGCCACTCCCGTCGAAATCCGGCGCGCGTTTCGGGTCCTCGCGCGGGAGCTGCATCCCGATGCGCACCCGGAGCTCTCGAAGGACGCCCGTCAGCGCTGCCTCGACAAGTTCTCCGAGCTCTCCCGCGCTTACCACAAACTCATCGCGTGAGGTGCGGCTCGAGCCGCGCCTTGAGCTCAAACAGATCAGTCACGAGCCAATCCGGGTTCGACGCCCGCACGAGCTCTTCCCGGGGGAACCCGCCGAGGACCGCCACCGAAAACGCGCCCGCCGTGCGCGCCGCGAGGACATCTTCCGCTCCGTCGCCCACCATGATGGATTGGTGAGGAGAGACTCCGATTCGCTCGCAGGCGAGCTCCACCGGACGCGGATCGGGCTTGAGCGCGGGCGCGTCGCCTCCGGCGATGACCGCGCCAAACTGGTTCCGCCAGCCGAGGGCTTCCACCACGCGCGCCGTGATGCGCGCAGGTTTATTCGTGCAAATCGCCATGGCCCGCGCGCCGAAGAGCTCGATGAGCTCGAGAGCCCCCGGGCGGGGCACCGTGAGATCGACCGGGTGCGCTTCGTAGTAGTCGAGGAAGATCGCGAGCGCCTCATTCACGAGCGCGTCTTCCGGCTGCACCCCGAGCGCCGAAGCCACGAGGCGCCTCGAGCCACGCCCGACAAAGGAGCGAATGAGCGGGTCACTGAGCGCCGGTCGGCCGAGCTGCTCGAGGGTGAAATTGCACGCGGCGCGAATGTCAGGGAAGGAATCGATGAGGGTGCCGTCGAGATCGAAGACGACGGCCTCTATGGGGCTCGGGGGCGTCATGGGGCCGCTGAGCATAGACGGAGCCCCGGAGGGGTCGAGGCGCCGCATTTCGAGCGCACCCGACCGCCCGTGGCCTTGAGTGCGGGACGACAAGGGGATAAGGGGCCCCCGTGCGCTTCGTCGATGAATGCAAATTTCGGGTCCAGGCCGGCAACGGCGGCAACGGCTGCGCCGCCTTCCGTCGTGAGGCATTCGTCCCCTTTGGAGGGCCGGCGGGCGGCGATGGTGGGGCGGGTGGACATGTCGTCTTGGTCGGGGACGAAGGGAAGTCGTCGCTCCTCGATCTCACTCATGCCCATTTGATCTCCGCCGAACACGGCGAAAACGGACGCAGCCGCGACCAGTACGGCAAAGCCGGTCGCTCCGAGTACGTGCGCGTCCCAGTCGGGACCGTCGTCTACGATGCGGACAGCGGTGAGCTGCTCGGGGAACTCCTCAGCCACGGCCAAGAGCTGGTGGTCGCCGAAGGTGGCAAGGGCGGTCGCGGCAACAAACATTTCGCCACTCCCACAGATCGCGCCCCGAAGCGCGCAGAACCGGGCACCAAAGGCGAGAGCCGCAACTTGCGTCTCGAGCTCCGTGTCATGGCAGACGTCGGACTGCTCGGCTTCCCCAACGTCGGCAAGAGCACCTTCATCGCGACGGTGAGCGCCGCGCGGCCTAAGATCGCCGACTATCCCTTCACGACTCTCGTACCCCAGCTCGGTGTGGTCCGGCTCGACGACTGGATCCCGGCACAGCCTGAGCAAACCCTGGTCGCAGCCGACATCCCCGGTCTCGTGCCCGGCGCCGCCGAAGGCGCAGGCCTCGGCATCCGCTTCCTCCGCCACCTGGAGCGAACTCGCGCCCTCTTGCATCTGATCGCCCTCGATCCAGCAGAGGACCGCGAGCCCCTCGCCGACTATCACGTCGTGCGCGATGAGCTCGCTCGCTACAGCCCTGAGCTCGCCGCCAGGCCCGAGGTGATCGCTCTTTCTAAGGGAGATCTCACGGAAACCCAGGAAGCGTATCCTGAGCTCAAAGCGAAGTTCAAAGAGGCCGGCAAGGAGCTTTACCTGCTCTCGGCCCCGACCCACCAGGGCATCAGTGACGTTCTCGGTGCGCTGCGCCGCCTGATGGAACAGGCGGGCAAGGAGGTCTAAGGCTGTCTGGGCCCCGAAGAAGGGCGGCGCGCCCGATCCATCGGCCCAGGCGGGTCAACAAAAAAGAAAAGCGCGTGAGTCTCCTCACGCGCGCTTTTCTGAACGAACCGCGAGGGCGCTCAGCCCTGGGGGGCCTTGGCGCGCTCGACGTAGGCGCGGGTGCGCGTGTCGACCTTGACCCAGTCGCCCACGTTCACGAAGAGCGGGACCTGGATCTGAGCGCCGGTGCTGATGATGGCGTTCTTGGTGACGTTGGTCGCGGTGTCGCCTTTGACGCCCGGTTCCGTCTCCGTGATCTCGACGATGATGTGCGAGGGAAGTGTGATGCTGACGGGATTGCCCTTGTAGATGACCACACTCACCACGGCGCCGTCTTGGAGGAACCCAGCGTCATCTCCGACCGCCTCGCCGCTCACCGTCACCTGCTCACCGGTGACCGAGCTCATGAACACGAAGTCATTGCCGTCCGGGTAGATGTACGAGAACTCGCGTTCCTCGACGTCGGCGGGCTCCAGCTTCTCGCCCGAACGGATGTTTCGCTCGAGGATATTGCCGGTGAGCATGTTCTTCATGCGCGTGCGCGTGAAGGCCTGCCCCTTGCCGGGCTTCACGAACTGGAAGTCCACGACGACGTACGGCTGCCCGTCCTGCATCAGTTTCACGCCTTTTTTGATGTCACTCGTATCCATTGGCAGCCTCTAGCTCGTTGGGTCGGGCCATCCGTCGGCCCGAAAGGGGAGCGCCGACTTAGCTCTGGTCGGCGTTTCGTTCAACCCCATTATCGTCTCCCGGCGCTTTTGGCGCCTTGAAACGAGGCCGAACTGGGAGCAAAAGGCGGAGACCCGGCATGCACGAGTACGATCTGCTCGAAATCAAGCGCGAGATCGTCGAAGGTCGAGCCCTCTCGATCAAGACGAATAACCTCGTCAGCGCCCTCTCGGCGGACGTCAAGAGCATCTCCAAGCGCCAAATTGGCTACGAGCGGCGGATGACCCTGCACTCGACCGCCGCTTATGTGGTCACGGTGCTCGTCATCCTCGGCCTGAGTAAGGTCGCCCTCGATGCCCAGGTTGGCCTGGTCCGCTCGGAGGCCGAGCAGCAGAAGGCGAGACTTGCCGCCCTAGAGAAGGAGGTCAAGGCCGCCGAGCAGAAGACCGAGAAGAGGAACGTGGCCATGCGAGAGGCCTCGGCCCTCTATGACCTGATCACGAGCCGAGACGATAAGGCCATCCTCGAGAAGATCCCGAGCGCCCTCTCGCTCGAGCTCTCGCCCATCGAACGCAAAGTGTTCGAGGAAGCCGGCCGACGGGCCCGTCACAACATCTCGGTCGCGAGCTATCAGGCCGGCGTCGAACACCTGGCCAAGGGTCGTTATCACGAAGCGAGCATCGCTCTTCGGGACGCGATCGATCTCGAGTACGACTCACCGTTCACCCCTTCGGCCATGTACCAGCTCGCCCGTGCCTTCCGCGCTCTCGGCGAACAGAAGCGCGCCATCCCCTTGCTCATGACCCTCACCGAGTCCGGAGCGAGCGCCGAGGTCCAGGACGAAGCGACGCTCCTCCTCGCCGAGTGCCAGATCGACGCCGAGCTGTACAGTGACGCCAAGGTCACTTTGCGCCAGTTTTTGCGCAGGTTCGAGAAGAGTCCCCTCCGGCTCGAGGCTCGTCAGAAGCTGAGCGAGCTCGAGCTCAAACACTAAAGCTCACCGGGGCTCACCGAGACTCACCGAGACGATGCATCACCCAGCTGAGCTCGGGGAGAGCACGCCCGGCAACAGGAACGCCCCGAGGCCAGCGAGAGGCGGCGCATCCATGGTCGCCTCGAGATAGTCCCGAGCGCGGGAGACCGCGTCCCTCAAAGTGCGCCCCTCGGCGAGATAACCGGCAATGGCAGAAGCCAGAGTGCAGCCGGTGCCGCGGAAAGATCCCTTACGCCGGGAGCGCTCGATGATGTGCCTGTCTCCGTCGGCGGTCATGAGGAGATCCACGACGCGCCCCTCGTCACCGCCATGCCCACCTTTGATGAGCACCGCCCCTGCCCCCAGAAGGAGCAGCTCTTCACCCGCCACTTCAATATCGACGCCGCTCGGGTCCGCTGCCCGCCCCGTGAGCGCGGCGAGCTCGGGGAGGTTTGGAGTCACGAGGGCCGCCCGGGGGATGAGCCTTTGGCGGAGCTCATGCATTCCATCCGTCGAGAGGAGACGGCGACCGCTGGTCGACAAGAGGACCGGATCGAGCACGAGTCGCACGCCTTTGGCTCCGAGGAGCACGCGCTCGACCGCGCCCACCGTGTCCTCCGAGACGAGCATTCCCGTCTTCATCACGTCTACGCCCGGCTCCCGGAGCGCCGCCTCCATCTGCGCCTCCACGAGGCTGGCCGAAACGGGGAGCACCTCGGACACGGAAAGGCTCGTTTGAGCCGTGGTAGCCGTCACGGCGACGCTGCCAAAAATCCCGAGCGAATGCAGGGCGCGCAGGTCGGCGACGAGCCCCGACGCGCCCGTCGGGTCGATCCCCCCCACACACAGGACACGGGGACGCGTCTCACCGGAGAGCCACTCAGAGCTGTCTTTCACGTCCCCCCACTATCGCATGGGACAACCGGCACCAAGTTTGTCTTTTCAGCCGCGGCCGGGGACGCTATGCGGCGTCTCGCGCTCCCCGCGCAGCGCGGCCCCTTGGCGAAATTGGCATACGCGGCGGACTTAAAATCCGTTTCCTTCGGGATTCCCGGTTCAAGCCCGGGAGGGGCCACCACTCCCTCATCGCCCTCATTCCCGTCCGAGGCCGCTGTCCTGTCCTGTCCGAGGCCGCTGTCCTGTCCTGTCCGAGGCCGCTGTCGCCCCTCGCTCCGAGCGGCCCCGGGGTGTCGTGTTCCAACCAGAGCTGTGCTTTCATGGCAGGTAGCGAGCACATGTCTTCCAAACGGAGCGACTCAAAGCAGGGGGGACCCCACAGGAGCGCGGCCCCCATGCCGAGCCTCGGACCGCTCGTCCCCGAGTCGCCCCAGACCACGATCCCGCCCTCCTCGGCCAACGCCCGCGAATTCCGCCGCCTGATCGAGGCCTTCCACGATGCCGTCGCCATCGTCAGCGACCAGGGGCTCATCTTCCAGAACGCGGCCATGCGCGAGCTGCTCGGCTCGGTGCGCCTCGGCGGACACACCGCGATCGAGTGCATTTGGGCGCTCGGCCGAGTGCTCGCTCGCTCCCAGCGAACGACAGCGATCGGAACCCTTTCCCGCGTCATCCGCGGCTACTCACAACACGAAGAGTCCGAACACACCCTGGCCCAGGGGCCGGACGGTTCTCGTGCGGCGCACTTCTACTTTGACGCGATCAGCTTCGGGGACGCCCCGGCGGTCATGGTCACCGCCCACGACATCAGCGCCTCTCGCGCCATCGAAGCGCGACTGAACCGCGCCGAGCGCATGGCGGCGATCGGTATGCTGGCCGCAGGTGTGGCCCATGAGATCAACAATCCCCTCGCCTACGTCACGACAAACATCGCCTACTCGGTCGAGCGGGTCCGCTACATCAGCGAGCTTTTGTCCGGTCCCGTGGCCCAGGTCGCCAACCCCGCCTCGCTCCGCGTTTTGCTCGGTCCCCTCGAGAGCGCTCTCAAAGAAGCCCACGAAGGGACAGCTCGCGTCGCCGCCATCGTGCGCGACCTGCGCACTCTTTCCCGCGATGACGAAGACGATCGCGCTTCTACTCCTCTCGTGGGCGCCCTCGAGATGGCCATCAACATGGCGGAAAGCGAGTACCGCTTCCGCGCCAAGGTCATCCGCGAGTTCGGCGAGGTCGGACTCGTCTATGGCAACCACACACGGCTCGTTCAGGTTTTCTTGAACCTGATCGTCAACGCCGCTCAAGCCTTCGAGGAGGATGATCCTGAGCGCAATCGCATCACGATCCGCGCCGAACAGGCCGGCGCGATGACAATTGTGACCGTTTCGGACAATGGGCCCGGGATCCCAGAAGATCGTCGCGAGCAGATTTTTGCCCCGTTTTTCACGACCAAACCCGTCGGCAAGGGAACCGGACTCGGACTGTCGATCTGTCACAGCATCGTTTACTCCGTCGGAGGGACCATCGAAGTCGACAGTGTCGAAGGTCAGGGCGCGAGCTTTCGCGTCACCCTCCGCTCCAGCGACGACGCCGTTCCGAGCTCTCTGCCGCGCCCGACGAGTCGCCGCCCGGCGGGCAAGGCGCGCATCCTTGTCGTCGACGATGAGCCGCTCATCTTGCGCTCCGTCGCCCGGCTTCTTCGAGAACAGCACGACATCGAGACCGCCGGAGACGGTCGCGAAGCGCTCAGGAAGATCGTCGCAGAAGGACCGTATGATCTCATTTTGTGCGATCTGATGATGCCGGCGATGACGGGCATGGACCTCTACGAGGAGGTGCGGCGCCGTTCTCCGGAGACCGCAGATACCTTCGTCTTTCTGACCGGAGGCGCCTTCACAGACCGGGCCCGCGCCTTCCTTGCCAGCGTGACGAACCCGAAGCTCGACAAACCCATCGAGCCCAACCTGCTCCGCAGTATCGTGACCGCCGCGGTCCGGCGGGACCGTCCCTACTAGTCCCGGGACCGGGGGCCTGGCTCAGATCCCGCCGGTCTTATTGACTTTGAAATTCGTTTTCTGTGTGGTAACTGAGCATATATGACCTTAGCGGATCTCGAGATCGGGACCGAGGCACGTATTGAGAGCGTCGGAGGCGCTCGGGCCTTCCGAAGACGCCTTCTTGAGCTCGGTTTGGTGCCTGGAACGTCCGTGACCTTGGTCCGACAGGCCCCTTTCGGCGACCCGCTGGAGCTGCGTGCCCGCGGCTCAGTCCTCTCCATCCGTCGCGCCGAGGCGGAGACAGTGCACGTCTCGATCCCATGAGCTCCACCTCAGACAAGGTCGTGCTCCTCCTCGGCAATCCGAATGTCGGGAAGAGCTCCCTCTACAATGCTCTCACTGGCGGCAGCGCGCGCGTCGCGAACTACCCGGGGCTCACTGTCGAGCGAAAAAGCGGGCAACTTTTGCCCGAGCTGAGCTCTGACCTCAAGGTGTCGATCGTCGATACCCCCGGAACTTATTCGGTCTCCGCCCGCTCCGCCGAAGAACAGATCGCCATTCGGGCTTTGCTCGGGCTCCGAGGAGAACCGACTCCGGACGCGCTCATCGTTGTGCTCGACGCAGGACAGCTCAGCCGCTGTCTCTATCTGACGCTCGAGCTCCTCGAGCTCCGCATCAAGACGGTGCTCGCCATCAACATGATCGATGAGGTCGATGGGCTCGATCTCGAGGCACTCGAGAAAAGTCTGGGCGTCCCCTGCGTAGGCACCAACGCCACCACGGGCCAAGGTGTCCCCGAGCTGGCCGAGCGCCTCCGCGCCGAACTGAGGGCGGAGCGCCCTCCGCTCCCTAAGTTGCACGTCCCCTACGGCCCCGAGATCATCCGCGCTCTCGATCGCGTGAGCGACGCGCTCCCAGAGGCCTGGCTCGGCGCTTCGGCGTCCGTCGAACGAAAGCGCGCCCTCGCTCAATTTGCCCTCGGCTCCATCGACGCTGAGGACGAACTCGAAGACGTCCCCGACGAACTCAGAGCTCGTGTGGCCGAGGTCCGAGCGGATTCCGAGGACCTCGACCTGGCGATCGTGTCCGCGCGCTACCAAGCGATCGATGAGGTCCTGGCTCAGATCTCATCGCCACAGGCGACCCGGCGCGCTCGGGCGTCTGAACGCGTCGACCGTTTCCTCCTGCATCCGCTGCTCGGCACGCTCACCTTCATCATCGTCATGACGACGGTGTTTCAGGCCCTGTTCGTCGGCGCCGATCCGGCCATCTCGGCCCTGGAATCGCTCGTCGGCTGGCTCCAAGAGCTGACCGAAGAGCTCCTGCCCGAAGGGATCGTCCGAGATTTCTTGAGCCAAGGCATCATCGGCGGCGTCGGCAACGTCATCGTCTTTTTGCCTCAAATCTGCCTTTTGTTCCTGTTCATGGGGATCCTCGAGGACTCGGGATACATGGCGCGCATCGCCTATCTTGCGGATCGAATCATGCGCTCCCTCGGCCTCCACGGCCGGGCCTTCGTGCCCATGCTGAGCGGTTTTGCCTGCGCGGTGCCCGCGATCCTCTCGACGCGGACTCTTGAGCGAAGGCGCGATCGCCTGCTCACGATGATGGTCGTGCCGCTCATGACCTGCTCAGCGCGGCTCCCGGTCTACTCCTTGATCATCGCCGCGCTCTTCCCGGTCACGGCCTTCGGTCTCCCGGTTCAGGGTCTGCTCTTGCTCGCGATGTACCTGTTCGCCCTGTTCACAGCCCTGCTCGCGGCCTTCGTCCTGAGCCGCACGGTGCTCCACGGCCCATCGGTGCCGCTCTTGCTCGAGCTCCCTGCCTACCGCATGCCCAAGGTCAAGCCGCTCCTTCAGGTCGTCAAACGAAAAGCTGGGCAGTTCTTGCAGGAAGCGGGCGGCACCATTCTGGTCGCGACAGTGGTCCTTTGGGCTCTTTTGTCCTTCCCGCGCGTGAGTGAAGACGCCTGTACGGCGAGCTCAGACGCCGTCCTGTTCGTGGACTCCCACACCTTCGACCAGCCGCTCACCAATGAATCCAAGAGCGCGGCCGAGGGCACAGCTGCTGCCGAAGCGGCCAATGGAACAGCTGCCGCCGAAGCGGCCAATGGAACAGCTGCCGCCGAAGCGGCCAATGGAACAGCTGCCGCCGAAGCGCCCGAAGGCCTGTGCCCCGCGCCCATCACGCAAAGCTACGGGGGCCGTATCAGCAAGGCCCTCGAACCGGCCCTCGCGCCCCTCGGCTTCGACTGGAAGATCGGCACGGGCATCCTCGGCGCCTTCGCTGCTCGGGAGGTGTTCGTTTCGACCCTCGCTCTCGTCTACGGCATCGAAGGGGACGACGAAGAAGCGGAAGGGCCGCTCCGCGACAAGTTACGCGCCGAGCGTCACGCGGACGGCTCGCCGGTCTACACGCCGCTCATGGGGCTCTCACTCATGGTGTTCTTTGCGCTGGCCTGTCAGTGTGTGAGCACGCTGGCAGTGATTCGCCGCGAGACGGGCGGCTTCAAGTATCCCCTCTTCGTCTTCGGCTACATGACCGCGCTCGCTTATGGAGCCAGCTTTTTGGTCTATCAGGGCGGGCGCGCGCTCGGCTTCTGACACGAAAAACCGACGGCCACCCGCTTCTCAAGTAGCGTGAGGGCTGCCCTCGCTCATTTTCCCTCTTCGCGGGGGTACCAGGTAGGCAGCTTTGTGCGGCTGACATCAGGCCTGATGCGTGAGGCCCGGGGATTTTGAGGTGGACCAAAGTCCAGCGTAAGCTAGTCGGGCTTTGCCGACCCTCCACTCTCTCCAAGGGCGCCGCATCTTACTCGGAATTACGGGCTCGATCGCCGCGTACAAATCGCCTCAAATCTTGCGCCTGCTCATCAAAGCCGGAGCTCATGTCGAGGTCGTGATGACCGAGAGCGCCGAGAGGTTCGTCGGCGTCGAGACCTTTCGTGGACTCGGCGCGAACGTGCACAAGGAGCTCTGGGGCCACACAGGCGAGCTCCACATCGAGATCGCTCGGCGCATGGAGGCCGCGCTGATCGCACCGGCCACGGCAAACACCATCGCCAAGATCACCGAGGGCCGCTCTGACGATCTCCTGAGCGCGACTTTGCTCTCGAGCCAAGCTCCCGTACTGCTCGCCCCTGCCATGCACCCGGCCATGTTCGCGGCCCCCGCGACCCAGGCCAATCTTGCCACTCTCCGCAAGCGCGGCGTCCGGTTGATCGGACCTGTCGAAGGAGAGGTCGCCTCGGGAGACATTGGGCTCGGACGGATGGAAGAGCCTGAGAACATCGCGCTCGCTCTGGCGGCGGAGTTTGAGGGACCTCGTCGACTCTCCGGCCGTCGGGTTGTCATCACCGCCGGGCCCACGATCGAGCCGATCGATCCGGTGCGCTCCCTGACCAATACTTCCTCAGGCAAAATGGGCTATGCCCTCGCCGAAGAAGCCGCGAACCTCGGCGCTGATGTGATCTTGATCAGCGGTCCCGTAGCGCTGCCGACGCCGCCGCTCGTCCGCCGCATCGACGTGAAGACTGCCCTCGAGATGAAGGCCGCGCTCCACGAGACGCTCGGCGACGATTTGAGCGGCGCTGATGTGCTGATCATGGCTGCGGCGGTGTCCGACTACCGGCCAGAACGGGCGAGCCCCGACAAGCTCAAGCGCACCGATAACGGACTCACCCTCCGCCTCGCACCCAATCCAGATCTCCTGCGCGAGGTGGGCGCTCGCAGGCGGACGCTCAGACCGGTGCTGGTCGGGTTTGCGCTCGAGACCGAAACCGGCGACGCCCTCATTCACCATGCCCGGCGCAAGCTGATTGAGAAACGCGTGGACCTGGTGGTGGCCAACCACGCCACCGACAGCCTCGGCCTCGACACCAATCAGGTGCTCCTTGTGAGCGCCCAAGACTGTCGCCCTCTCGGCGTCCGTACGAAGCCGGCCGTCGCCACCGCGATCCTCGACTGGGTCGCGCGGCGGCTGGAGACCGAAATCAAAGAGTGGACAGCCTGAGGCGCAGCCAGCCCGCGCCGCTCTCGGGCCCAGGGCTCGAGGCAAGCCCGCAGCGTCCCCGCTCGAGGGGCTGCCGCGGGCACTCAGAGTCGGGCTGGTGCCGAGGAAAGGATCACTCGGCGCTCGCGGCTTTGCGAACGTACTCGTAGTACTCGACGCCGAGGTCCTGGAACGACTCCTCGTAGACCTCGCCGACGCGCAGGATGGCGAACTCTTCCTCAGGAACCAGGTTGAGCCGACTGGCGTCGCGACCATCGTGGAGCGCCTCGTAGGCCGCGTGATCGAGATCGACAGCTCGCGCCAGAGCCGCGCGGAACCCGATCTTGCGCGCCGCCTCCTGCCAGCCCAAAACGGCCGTCATCGGGATCGCTTCCGCGGCGTCGCCGCTTCCGTAGCCCACCATGACCATGGAAGCCGACGTCAGATCATTGTCGCTCTCAGCCGCGCTCTCGAGGCCCGCCGCGATCCAAGCCGGCAGCGCGGCGGAGTAGAGATTGCCGAGATCGCGCACGAGCTCACTGCCGAGGCTCATCTTCTGCTCGAGAAGCTCTGCGAAGGCCGGCAGCTTGCGCAGATAGGTCGCGACGGCGCCCGTCTTCGGATAGGGATCTTCGTCAGGGTTTCCGAGGAGCACGCGAGCGTAGAGGTCGGGGCTGCTCTTGGTCTCCTCGATCACTTCATCCATGGAAACACCAGCGCCCTGACAAAGGGCTTCGAGCTCCTCGCGGTGATGATCGCTCCGAGCGAGGCCGCGCACGTAAAGGAAGCTCATGGCCGAAATCGGCATGTGGTGGTAGGGGCGGTGGAAGAAGAGGGCGCGCACGCTCTTGTAGTAAGTTCCCGCGCCCATCTCGATCTTCGAGAGCATGGCCTCGACCGCTTGCACGGTTTCGTCGAGGTAGGCGTAGGTCGAGTAGCGGCCGCTGAAGACCGGGAAGTCGCTGACGCGCTTGGTACGGCTCGCGTACTCCTCGCGGAAATGGCGCGCAAAAGGCTTACGGAAGTCGGGGCCGCGGTAGTCCGAAGCGCTCCCGGCTCGGGACAGGTCGATGGCGATGAGCTTCGGATGCCGCTCGACGAGCATGGCGACGGCGCCCGCCCCTTGGGTCTGTTCGCCGCTCGAGCCGCGCTCATACTCGGCGACGTCCGCGGAGACGACGATGGCGAGCTTTCCGTCTCCGTCGCAGGAGACATAACGAAGTGCGTTCTTGAGCGCGTAAACGCCGCCCAGGCAGGCGTGCTTGAACTCCGGCACCTCGAGCTGCCGCGAGAGCCGCGGTCGCCCGAGGGACTCGAGGGCCCTGTCCACCATGCCCCGGACGATGACCGCTCCGGCGGCGTTGTCGGTGCTCGACTCAGTGCCGAGTCCCAAAAAGCCCACCTGCCTGGGGTCGATGTCGTAGTTCAGGATCAGACGCAGGACGGCATTCGCCGCCATCGTGTAGACGTTCTCGTGAGGAGCGGGGACGCGAAAACTGCGGCCGACGACCTTCTGAACCTTCGCCCAGGGATTGCCCGTCCAGGCGCACCAAGCCTCGAGAGATACCCGCGGAGCGGGTACGTAGAGGCTCATGCCGCTGATCCCTGCTGCATCTTGATTGATCGGATGAATAGCGCTCACTCGTTTTTCTCTCTCTCAAGCTGAAAACCCGGGCTTTTCGTCCGCCGGCGAACCGGCCCGGACGGCTCGCGCACCCCGCATACCAAGGGACCCGCTGTCGCGCCGATAGGTTTGTGCCTTCTGCGCTAAAACTCCAAGAACGCAAGCTCCGGGGCCGATCGGCTGACCGATTGACACTTTTGCGCGCCCTCTTAGAGTCCGGCCCGGGCTCCCCAGGGGGCTTCGGTCACACTGGGATCTGTCTCAAATTGCGATGAAAAAAAGAGCCGCCGTGTTCGGTTGGGGCCTGGTTGCCCCCGGGGCCTCGAACGTAGATGAGTTCGCTCGAGTCATTGAGTCGGGCACGTCACAGCTCGAACCCTTCCAGGGCTTCGGGCCCGCTACCTTCCTGGTCGGCGAACCGAAGTTTGACTTCCGCGACTACGAGCCCTGGATCGCGGCGCGCTTCCCGAAGAGTCGCTTCAAGCAGCTCACGGACAAGATGGACACGACGACGCTCTACGCCGTCGCCTCCTTCATCCAGGCCCTCGGCCAGAATCCGGCCCTCGAGGGGATCTTGCGCGAGCTCGAGTCCGAAGCCCACGTCTACGTCGGCAACGCGCTCGGCGCCTATCCGACCCTCTATCGCACCTCCATCGAGTATTACCGGGCTCTCCGGCGCTGGAACCGTTTCTGGTCGCAGCCGAGCCGCAACGCAGCCTACCGGGCTTACCTCGAAGAGCCCACGGAGCTCCCGATCCCGAACCCCGAGACGATCTCCGATCCCGACGAGCGCGAGCTGGCTGAAGACGACTGGTTCGCATATTGGGCGAGCCTTTCGGACGGTCTCGCCGCCTACCTCCGCGCCTTCGCCGAAATCGAGCGCCCGAAGGTCGGTGAAGATGTCGCCGCCGGCAAAATGAAGCTGATGCGCGACAAGCGCCGCGGCGCCGCTGACCTCCAGGCGGAATGGGGCGCGCCCACGGCGCCCTGGGAAAGTGTCTCGGCGAACGTGCTCTGGAACATTCCGAACACGCCCGCCTCGCAGATCTCGATGCTCGGCCAGATCAAAGGCCTCGCCTTCGCGCCGATCGCCGCCTGTTCGACCTTCGGCGTCGCGCTCAAGCTCGCCCTCGACGCGATCGATCGCGGCGAGGCGAAGTTCGTTGTTGTCGGCTCCGCCGATCCTCCGCCCCACGCCCTGAGCGTCGGCGCCTTCTACGGAGCGCGCGTGCTCTCCGCAGACGGAGGTCCGTCCAAGCCCCTCACCGGCCTCAAAGGAACTCATGTCGCCGGCGGCGCCTGCATCTGGATCGTCGGAGACCTCGAGTACGGCCTGAGCCGAGGGCTCAAGCCCCTCGGGATCGAGCCTCTCGCTGTCGGCGTGTCCTCGGATGCCGACCACATCATCACGCCCTCTGAAGAAGGTCCTCGCACCGCCATGCAGAGCGCGCTGGCTCTCGCTCGGGTGCGTCCGGAAGAAGTCGGCACCTGGGACCTCCACGCTACGGCGACCCCCGGTGACTACACGGAGCTCGAGAACCTCAAGACAGTGATCCCGCCCGAGGCGCGCGTCACCGCTCGCAAGGGCACCTTCGGTCACGGCATGGGCGTGTGCGGCGGCTGGGAGCTCACGGCCCAGTACATGGGCCTCTCCCAAGGGAAAATCTTCCCGACCGTGCTTTCGCGCGAAGAGGCCCATCCGGCCATCCTCGGGCTCGGTCAGTCGATCGTCTACGACCAGCCGGAGACCATCGACGGATCCATCGTAGCCGGCAAGCTCAGCATGGGCGTCGGAGGCATCAACGCCTGCGTCATCTCGCGCCCCTTTAAGAAGTAAATCGCCATTTCTGGGCGCGCGTCCTCGCTTAGGACGGCGGCGCGCCCATCGCGATCCACTCCTCGAGATCCTGAAGTTCCGCTTCGCCCAGGGTACGAACACCAAGCAGCGGATCGACGGGCATCTGGAGTCCTTGAATCGAGGGATCACCCTTCAGCTTCAAGAGCAGATAGCTGCCTTCTGGATCGCCAGGCGCGATCAGCGGTCGCCCCATCAAATCCTGCTCCGAAGCTTTATTCACAATCGCGTCATAAGAACCTGGCCCTACGAGGACCAAGCCCGACGAAGCGAGCTCCTTCGAGTGACAGCCGCCGCAGTTCGATTCGAGCATCGGGCTGATGCGCTCGAGCCAGCCCTTCCCTACCCCCTCGATGGCCAGCGCCTCTTGGTTCTCCGCGCGATTGTAGGAGCAGGAAGCGTAGTCGATGGGCGCGTCGAGGTTCACGCCGCCTGAAGGAGGAAGGCCTTCGATGAAGCAGAACAGAGCGAGCATTTCCGCTGTCGAAAAGGGCGGATTGGCGAGCGGCATGCGCGTGCCCGGCACGACCTCGTCATGCATCTTTCCGCGCAACCGTCCGACAAGATAGCTGCTCTCGGGATCGCCGGGCACAATGAGCGAAATCGGACCGCGGACGTTGCCGTCCTTGTCCGGCCGGGCACCGAAGATCCCGTTCCGGTTCAGATCGCCCTGCTCGATGCCCACCTGCAGGAGGTCTCGAACCTGCTTCTCGAGGTTATAACGGGCTCGGGCGACCACGTGTTTGCCGCCGTCGAGGAAGGTGAACCGGGTGCGAAGGCTCGCGAATGAAATATCCTGGACCTCGCCGTTGTCCACGAAGGTCCGGATGAAACGGACCGTCATCTCGCGATTTCGATCCCCGGATACGGCATCAGCGAGATGGATATGCAAGCCCGGCATCAGCTTCGGATCATCCGTCTCCTCTTCCTCTCCGGAGACAAACTCGATCCAGCCGATCTCCACCTCCGGCCCGCCTTCGAAGGCGACCCGATCCCCAGGCCGTTCACAACGATCGAACACGCCTTCGTAAGAGCCGGGCTGAACGTTGCAGGGCGCGCCGATCGCCGAGAGGAAGTTATAGGTGGTGTGAAGGTCGGGGTACTCCTTCTTGTTGTGGCACACGCCACTTAAGGGACCACAGCTCCGAAGGATCACCTTAGCGTGCAAATCGGCGCCCGTCGCCAATCGGTCTTGAGCCTCGAGCGTCGCCGGATCGTCGCCGGTATAAGGCTCGACCGGCTCCCACTCTGCTAGGAACGAGGTCGAACCATTCGACCAATCGAGACCGCTCGGCGGCTCGTCGAAGGGCTCCGATTCTTTGGTCTTCGAGCCACATCCCGCGGCCGCAAGGAGCGCCGAGAGGCACAAACAGCCGCTGAGGAGCGTGAGCTTTTCGGAGGCGCGCTTCAGTTTCATGGAGTTCCGAGAAGGTCGGGGACGACGGGGTCCGCTGGGAAGAAGGCGGTAGGATCGCAGCCGAGGCCATCCATGAGCGTGTTCATCACGCTCCGGTAAGAATAGACGGTTCCTTCGGCGGCTAGGTCATCTCGGCGACAGGTCGCTCCGACGACGCGGCCTCCCGCGATCGGTCCGCCGAAAAACGGCATCGACATCCAGCGCGTGCTGTTGTCCGCGTTGTGGTCACTGCCGCGCGCTGAATTGAAACGACTGCCACGGGCGGTGCGCGAGAACTCACTGCCCACGACCACAACCGTATGATCCCAGTAGGTACCGCCGTCGGGGTGCTCCATGCGCGGGAGCACGTGGATCAGAGCCGAAAGAAGCCGGTTCGGCTCCTCCATCGCACCCGGCAGACCATTTTCTTCACCGGAGTGCATGTCGTAACCGCCTTGGTCCAGGTACACGGCCGGGCATCCATAGTGGAAAAGACGAAGGGCCAATCGAATATTCGCGGAGGCGCGAGACTGTCCGAATAGCGTGCGCAGCTCATCATTCGACACGCCGTCGACCACCTCGTTCGATCGATCGTCGACTTTCAGGAGCTGGCTCGTGAAGATCTCTGAGTATTGTTTGGTCGCGGCGCGGGTCTGAATGTACGCGTCGACGCGCTCCCTGAGCGCTGGATGTCTCCGATCCCGAGAGCGCGCGTCCGTCTCGGTGGTCGCCTTCGCGATCCAGTCGGGCATCGCGCCCACCGAAGACGTGAAACGCTCGAAGCTCGCGCCGTTCAAGACCGGCGGCCGGTAGGGGGCAAAACTCCCGAGTCCCCGCGCCATGCCCGCCGAGCCCATCACGAAGGCCGGCAGCTTCAACTTCCCTTCTTTCAGCGCCTCGTCGTACTCCGCCCGCAGGCCCATTTGAATGCGCGTGAAGACCCCAGCTTCGCCGCTTACATATCCGGTCAAGAAGCGCTCGAGCCCGGTGTCGTGGTTCCCATCGGCTCCGCCCGCGAGGGGCTCATGATCCACCGTGGGCATGACGGTGATCCGATCGGCAAGCTGATGCAGCGGACGCAGCCCATTGCCCATCGTCCCCTCTGACGCAAAAGGAGCTCGCTCGAGCAGCTTACTCACGCCCCAAGCCACGCCGCTCGGAACTCCCGACGCGAGGCCAAAGGGATTGTACTGATCGCCGACGTCTCCATTGAAGGCGCAGGGGAAACGGAACCCTCCGCTCAAGCGGATGTAAATGAGGTGTTTGAAGGAACCCGTCGCGCCGGTCTGAGCGCGCACAGTCTTCGGGACCCAAATGAACGGGCCCGCTGCAGCCAGGCCAGCGAGAGCAGCCGCGCCCTGAAGAAGTGTGCGTCGCGGAAGCCTTTTTTCGGCTTCCGCGCTCGGCGAGGCGTCCGCCTGGAGCTTGTCCATCACGAAGCTCCTCCTCGGTTCGAAGTGCTCTCTGTCATCATGGGCGCTCTTGTCGGTCATCATCTTCCGCCTCAGTAGAAGAGCATCTCGCTGCTCGACAAAAGTGAGAAACAAAGGCCGCGAGCGAAGGTTCCCGCAGTGCATGGTTTAGGAACACAGAGATTCGACGACTCGTTCGCCATCTCTCGCTCTGCATCGGTCGGCAAACGGCCCAAGAACTGCCCGACCTGATAGTCGAGGACCTCGTTTGCCACCCCTTCGTCCAACTTCGTCCTTTCGGACATTCCGTGCGGCAAGAGCACCTCGACCGGCACGCCCTTTCCGTCGTTCGAAAGCGGATTGCAGAGCTCAGCGACGAAGGCTTCTTGAGACGCGGTATTGAGGATGCTCACGGCCTTGAAGCGGCCTGAGGTCAAGTTATCCGGACAGCCCCCGAGCGTGCGCACCAGGTCCGAGTAGCGACGGTCCACGACCTGACCATTTCTGCCTTGTCTGAACGTCCAGCGAGAATCATTCACGAGCTCGTAGCCGCCAATGCTCTCGAGCAGCTCGTCGGGCTCCGGAATGCGATGATCACAAGCGCCCGGTTCGTAGCCGAGCAACCGACTCACTGAATCGACCCATTGTTCGGCTTCCGTCTGCTTGAGTGGACCAAAAGTCCATGGGGGCGCGTCTTCCTCACAGCCGCCCTCGCCGCAATCTGTCGACTGTAGGTAGAGGCTCGAGGTGAGGACGGCGTAGTGCGCCGCGCGAATGTCCCCGCCGTGCTCCAGCACGTATTCGACGAGCTCCTTGATCACCTCCGGCGAATACTTCGCCAGATCGTAGCCGAGGTACTGACGAACAACCTCGCTCACCATATGCTCCCAGACTTCAGGCCACGCCCCGATGATCTTGCCCGGAGTCTGCAGGATGGCCCATTCCTTCGGGGTCAGGTTCCCCGACCAGGTCAGATTGTCCTTGGCGCGGAAATCCGGCTTGAGGATGACGCGATGGAAACCCCAAAGCACGCTCGTACAAGTTCCGGCGGTGTCCTCGTCGATGCTCCCGTCCGGGCCAACGCAGCGGTGTTCCACGAAGGCGTCAGGCAGACGCTCTCCGAGCATCGGGTCGTCGTGGTAGCCGTTGTTCCAAATCGAGTAGAGGTTCGCCATATCGGCGCGCTCGTTGGCGAAGGGAGGCCGACCGACAAAGAGCGTAAAGAGCGCCTCGGCGCGGTCCGCGGCATCGTTCAGTCGGCGCGTGAACACGGGGTGCGCGCTTGTGACTTCCACGAACTCGTCGAAGCGAACGAGCCCGGAATAGAGCTTACCGACCAACTTGTCGGCGTCGTAGATGCGCTCGACGCTGACAGCGACGTTGTTGTAGCCGAGGAGGTCGGCCCAGCGCCGTTGTCCTTCGAAGACGAAATCTTCACTCAGAAGGAGCTCGGTGACCGTCTCGCCGAGGTCCCGACCGAGGCAAGCTTCAGCAATTTCCCAGTAGCTTGGGAATCGTCCGCGCGTGTCGATAAAAAGACGCCGACACGCTTCCTCCGGCACGACGGGGCGCGTATCAAGCCCCGCTCCCCACAGCGCCGGACAGATCGCCCGGTCGATTGGATTTTCAAAGGGGAGACCTTCGCAATAGGCCCGACAATCGGCGTCGCAGTCAAACGGATTGCCGGCGCCGCCGTCTCGCGGTTCGAAATCTGGGCTCGGGCCCCCGGAAAATCCGAGGTTGAGCGCATCCGAGCGGCCTACGAGCTCCCCGGGCCCCGACGCCGCTTGTTCCTCTCCATAGCGGATCTTCTGGCCACAACCGGCCGCGCTCATCGAGAGAGCGAGCGCCATAAGCACCGACGCCGATAGCCCCATCAACCTGCGCTTGTCTCGTCCCATCTATTGCGACGCTCCCTTTGAGCCTCTCCTCAAGCAATCATGCCGAAGCTTCGTCACCCTAGCAACCGTCCCGGCTGCCCCGTCTCGCCATCTACGGCCAGTTGAAGTCGTTTCGTAGGGGCAAGTCGCACTTTCCCACGGCCCGAGGAGCAAAGTCTGCTCCTTTGGCATGCGCTCCCTGCACCTGCGTCACACACGAGCCTACTCACGCCCCTCTCGATCGCTGCACCTCGTGACGCGTCTTTCCTTCACAAGAGCTCCGATCGCCTTCTTTTCAGCCAGTCTGACGCACGGGACTTATATGCTCGCGGCGAGCTCTCGTGATGCGGCCGTTAAGTGTGCGAGTAGGCGACCGTCAGGCAAGTGAACCGAAGTCCTCTTCACGTGCGCCAGCGTTCAAGGAGGGTCTTCTGGTCGGTGGAGGGCCAGACTATGATTCACTCCGTGCACACGACGTCCAAGAGACTCACGCTTTGCCTCCCCGTCGCGCTCTTCGCGTGCCTGACGACCACGCCCCTTCTCGCCAAACCGAAGGCAGAGGTCACGGCGAAGGCCACCGCCGACGCGCCCAAGGCGAAATCCGAGAAGGCAGAGACGCCCGCCGAAGATCCCTTAGCGGAGCCTGCGAGTGATGAGGCGGACACCGAAGGAGCGAGCCTCGAAAGCGAGGAGAAGGCCGAAGAGGAGGTCATCGAGCCCGAGGGGCCCATCTGCGTCACGCCGGGGCGAAAATGGTCCTTCTTCTTCGACGGAGGTTTCCGCTGGGATACGGGCAACTCCTCTCGTCGCAGTCAGGTCGGAGACGACATCACGAACCAAAACGACAACATCACCGCCCTCGGGCCGATGCTTCATCTCGGCCTCATGCACCGCAAGAATCCCCACTTCCGCATGGGTGGAGCGCTCGGCTACGGCGCGAACCACGATTTGAACAACAACAATCTTCTCATCGGACAGCTTCTCACAGTCGACTATCGCCTTGAGTGGTCGGCGCCTCTGGCGCCGGACCTCTCTATCGTGGGAGCGCCCCGAGTCGGAGTCTCCCTCGTCTTGCCGAGCGGCGTGCTCGCCGACCGCATCAGCCAGTACCAATCGGCCGGCTACGATACCTGGAGCGGGCCCCGATACGGATTTTTGCTCGGCCTCGACGCCGGCGTTCGCTATCAAATGAGCTCCTGGCTCAGCCTGAGAGCGACCGTCGGGTACGCCTGGGGCATGCATTTTCTCCTGGATTCGAAGGCCGAGGGCGAGACCGTGTCCGCCTCGCACAGCTGGCAGATCCAGGCCTCTCGCCTGAGCGGGAGCCTCGGCCTCGAAATCGCGTTTTAGGCCGCGCCGCCCAGGCTCTGACGAGCACGAAGCTGCGGAGCTTCCTCCGCATACTCGGCGAGCACTCTCTCGATCCGACCGAAGACGTCAGCCATCTGTCGCGCGTCGGGCAAGAGCGTGATGCGAAAGTGGTTCCGATAGGGAACATTGAAGCTCGACCCTGGTGCGATCAGGACCCGCTCGCGCTCGAGGAGCCGGAGCGCGAACTCCTGATCGTCGAAGCCGGGGATCTTCTTGTCGTCGACGCGAATGAACGCGTACATCGCCCCCTTCGGCGCATTCACGGTCATGTACTTGCTCTTGTCGCAGGCCTCGAGAATTGCTCTCCGGGTCTCGTAGAGCCGCCCGCCGGGCTTCGTGAGCTCGTAGATCGATTGCGTACCGCCGAGCGCCGTTTGGACAGCGAACTGGCCGGGCACGTTCGAGCACAACCGCAGGGAGGCGAGGAGCTCGAGCGCACGCAAATACTCTGTCGCACGCGACTTTTCGCCCGAAAAGCTGACCCAACCCACACGCAAACCACAAGCGCGGTAGATCTTCGACAGCCCGCTGAACGTCGCGCAGAGCGTACGCTTGGCCAGTGTTGCCATAGGCACGTACTGGGCGCCGTCGTAAAGCATCTCGTCGTAGATCTCGTCCGCGCACATAAGGAGCTGATGGTCCTCGGCGATGCGCGCGAGGCCGGCGAGAACATCCCGCGGGTAGACGGCGCCCGTCGGATTGTTCGGGTTGATCACGACGATGGCGCGCGTGCGCGGAGTGACAAGCTTCTTCACCTCCTCCGGATCGGGGACGAACCCGCGCTCGGGAGGACAAGCATAGTGCACGGCGGTTGCCCCATGGATCACGACCGAGGCGGTCCACAGCGGATAGTCGGGGCTCGGCACGAGCACCTCGTCACCCGGATTCAAGAGCGCCCGCATCGTGAACATGATGAGCTCGGAGACGCCATTGCCGATGAAGACATCGTCCGCTGTCACGTCGAGGACGCCGCGCGTCTGCTGCTGCATGACGACAGCCTCGCGCGCCTGGAAGATCCCCTTCTGGTGAGAATAAGGATCCGCCTGGTGGAGGTTCTGCACCATCGCAACGCGCATCGTCTCCGGCATGCGGAAACCGAAGGCCCCCGGGTTTCCGATGTTCAGCTTGATGATCTCGTAGCCATCCCGCTCCAGCGCGTCGGCCCGTCGCGCAAGCTCTCCTCGGATCTCGTACTTGACGCCGTGGAGGTGCTCGGAGGCTCGAAACTCGGGGATGGTCATGTCACTTCTCGATGGGATCGCGTCTTTTCCGACCCTGCTTTCGCCGTATCTCTAGCGAAGGAAAAGCGCCAAGGCAAAACCGCCTAGGGCTCCGGCCCCACCCGGCGCCCTCAGAAGCGCAAGCGATAGAGATCGTCGTTGCCGAAGTTCCCGATCTTCTCCCCGTATTCCGCCGCGAGCCGACGCGCAAAAGGCATCTCGTTATCAGCGGCCGCGTAAGCGGGCCCAGTGGCGTTCGAGCGATCCATCTTGAGGGGCACGATCAGGTAACTGAACCCGTCGCGTCGAACGTCCGCCAGGTAGTGCTCCCAGGTGTCCATGCGGAGCCGCTCTTGGTAGTAAGCTTCTGTGATGAAACAGTAGGGGTCCATGTAATAGGAGGGTCTGCCGGCAGCGAGTAGAACCACTTCCCCCTTCCTCGCGCGAGTGTTGACCTCTTGGAAGAGCTCGTAAGTTCTCTCGCCGAGCCCCTGGCGCAGGAAATCTTCGCGGCTCTCGAGCCCGAGGCTCACGCGGAGCGCAAGGCCGGGACTCGGCCAAACGGTCCGGAGGAACTGAGCGAGGTTCACCGCAAGGAGCGCCGCGAAGGCGACGGTCGCGATGCGATGAGCGAGGAGCCGCTCCGGAAGGCGAGCGAAGAGAACGACGAAGACGAGACCAGAAAACGGGACGAGGTACCTGAGATAAAGCCCAGTCCCAGCGATCGATCCGAGGGCCACGCCGAAGAAAATGAAAAGCGGAAGGCGGAGCTCGGCGCGCTTCACACGCCAGATCCAGAAGCCGAAACCCAGGAGCAAGCCCCCAAGGGCGCCGAGGCGAATCCCTTTCCGAAGGGCGAGCGACCAGTCGCGCGCGGAAGAGCCCGTCCCCCAAACGTAGTACTTGAAGAAGTCCGAGAACGCTCGGCCCGCCTCAGGGCTCCAGTCCTTGGTCTCGAACACCGAAGGCAACATCAAATAGATCGGGCTGCCCGTCTGGATCCAAGAGCGCAAAAACCAGGGCACTCCGGGCAAGAGCGCAAGCACCCCGATCGTGAAAGTCTTGCGGACCGTGACCGAGAGCGGCGCTCGCTCTGCAAAGCTCATGAAGGCAACAAAGGCCGTCAGCGAGCCGCCCACAAAGAGCCCTGTCAGCTTCGTCGTCAGCGCAAATCCCGCCGAGAGCGCCGCGATGATGGCGTAGCCGTAGTCCCCAGAGCGCATCGAGCAGAGCAGCGCGAGCACACTCCCAAGCGAGAAGGCGGCCAGGTTCAGGTCGACGTACGCCATCGAGAAAAGCGTCGTCGCACCGAGCGTGCCGAGGACGTTGAGTCCGAGGAGCCAGAGAGCAGCCGCCATGATGCCCGCGCGAAGCGTGCCGATGCGAAGGCCGATAGCGACGATCGAGAGCAGCGAGATCGCCCCGAAGCTGAAGTGGATGAGTTTAGTAGAGGTATCGCTCCAGAGCGCCATCGCCCAGGTGAAATACATCTGACCGCCCATCGGCCCGTTCGTGTGAACGAAGGACGGCAGGTAGCGGAGCGAGCCGGACTGGAGCCAACGCTTCGGCGCCGTGAGGTGGTAAAAAAGGCCGTCAGGATCCGTCGGCGGAGCCACCGCGATCACAACGGACAGCAAGAGAGTAATCCCGCTGATGGCGACAAAAACCCAAAGGTCAGGCTCAAGACGCGAGGACCAGGGGCGACCTTCGTGCTGGCTCGACGGGAAGCCTCGCCGCAGCCGAAAGGCCCGAGCCGCCTCGAAGGCCGCATAAGCTGTGAGGAGAAGGCTCGCGATCCAGAGGTTCGTCGGGGTGAGCGCCTCTGCCATTCCGAGGCCAAAGGGAATGTACTCAAGCAACCCGAGCCCGAGCAGCAGCGAGAGGAGAGTGCGCTCTAAGGGCGTCGCCTCTTCGGACTTCGTGAGCAGCGAGAGGACGCGGGCCCCCACGAAGAGCGCGATGAAGAGAAACCAAAGAACGAACAGAGGATCGGTGATAAGAGCGATCCGACTCGTCGGGAACTGATCCATGTTCGGTTGGGTCTACATTCAACCCCTTTGCCGCCTCCTCGTCTACGGAGGAAATCCTTGTGGCACGAAAAACGGGCCATGCGGTTTCTGTGAGTTGACGTTGCGCCCGCGGGCCACGCTTACGGTCCGGCGAATCCCGCTGTCAGTCCCCTTCAACGTGAGGCATTTGAGCGTCACTCCCTGATGCACCCTCAATGCATGCGTGCCTGTATGTAGTATAGGTTGAAAAGGTAGAACAGGTTAAAGAGGATGACCCCCTTGAGCGCGCGCCGGAGGCCCCGCTTCGGATTCTTGTCCCGAGACGCGATCACGGGGATCGCTACTGTCGCGAAGACGAACGAGAGAAGAAGCAGCTTTCCCATGGAAACAAGGCACTCGACGCGAGCGGCGCCCTATCGAACAGCTCTTCCAGCGAAACATCAAGGAGCGCCATAACTCCATAAGAGGTGAGGTCGGGGTGTGGCCTGAGCTCAGCGAGCGCCCCGAGAGGACCTTCCCGAGAAGACCTTCAGGAGGAGCTTCCCCTCGAAGACCCTCACTGAGCCCAGCGGCGCGGTCGGCCTTGCACCGAAGCGCCACAATGTCCTATCGTGGATGAAACTATGTCGCCAGTGACGATGGCGGAGCGCCGCGGTCCCCAGCTGCCCCGCAATCTCCCGGAAATGGGGAGACTTGCTCCCACTGGGGGCAGCTCAGTGCGCTTCTTCGCCTCCGATCCGGCCTGGCGCACGGGACCATTGCTCGCGGAGGTCAAGCCACTCAGCTCAGTCGCGCCGATCCGCTCAACTCGGCAATAGTACGAGACAGGCCTGAATAGCACCATGAGCGAAGCGCCGCCCGACAAGACACGCATCGGCCTGTTGTCACGCCAGTTCCTCGGGCCTTGGCTTCTCGCGCTCGCCTGTCTCTCGGCCTTCTTGGCTCGGGGATCCCAGATCCTCACCAGCGAATACTCAGTCCTGCTGCGGGTTATTGAAGACGACACGTTCTACTACCTACAGCCGGCGTGGAATCTGAAGGAAAAAGGCTTCTATTCGTTCGACGGCGTCGGAAGAACCTACGGTTTTCAACCCCTTTGGATGATCGCCGTGACCGGGCTCAGCTGGCTCAGTCCAGACAAGGAGGTCTTCCTCCGGCTCACCCTGTTCGCCTCGCTCGTCCTGTTCCTCGCGGCTGGCATCGCCTTGTACCGATTCGCGGCTCACGAGAAGAACCGTTTGGCGACTGCGCTCGGCGTGTCCGTGTTCTGGATCCTGAACCCATGGCTCAGTGAGGTCTTCACTCGAGGCAAAGAGAACGCGATTCACGCCCTGGCGCTTACGCTCGCGGTGCTCTCGGCCCACGCCGTCTTGACCAACCCGCTACGCGCTTCGCTCCTCCGCTGGGCCTGGCTCGGAGCTCTCCTCGGCTTCATGCTGCTGGCGCGGGTGAACAACCTGTTGTTCATCTTCACATTCTTTGCCCTGTTTCTTTGGCGCAACGGGTTGTCCCCCCTCAAGCCCCTCGCGCTCATCATGCTCGTTGTCGCCCTGTTTGCCGTCGCGGCCCCCTGGTTCATTTACGCTCAGCTCGAGCTAGGAACCACGTTTCCCACCAGCGGTTCAGCCAAACTGAAGTCGTTGCGGCTAGAACAGCTCATCTCGCTCATTTCTTTCGAGAGCATATCTCGGATCGCTCGTTCCTTGGTCGGGGTGTACCGCGACGTCCTTCCTCCAGCGATCCTGACGCTCCTCGGGTGGGGCTATCTCGCGCTCAAACGGAGGAGAGCCGAGGCACGCTTGGGCCTCTTCACCCGAGTGACCGACTGGGTCAGGCGCGATCCCGCCACGACCCTCCTCGTGAGCTACGCAGGTGTAAACATTGCCGCGACCTTCGTCCTTCTGAACCCCTGGTTCGACTACGGAATTTGGTATCGCGTACCCGAGCACTGCGCGAGCGTCCTGCTCATGACACGAGCCTTCGCCTCGCTTTTTCAGGAGAGTGAAGCCGACGAGGTAGCTCGTAGCCCCCACTGGCTCCCGCTCCGTTCCATCCCTGGACTGGCGTTCGCGATCGGGACGCTCCTATGGACCGTCTCCTTCCGGCAAATCGTCCCTGCCGAAAAGCCCCCTTACCGTGCTTGGCAAGACCGCATCTACGAGGCGACCACCGCTGCGCCCGAGCTGATCCCGAAGGGGTCCGCGATCGGCGCTTGGAACGCGGGGCTGATCGGCTACCTGCTCGACGACTACACGGTCTACAATCTCGACGGTCTCGCCAACTCGCGCGAGTTCCTCGAGGTGATCGGACCGAACGTAGGCGGCCTACGGCTCACGCCGGACCACCGCAACCTCGCCGATTGGCTCGCCGAGAACAAGGTCGAGTACTTGATCGATTTTGTCGACATGGAGACGATGCACGAACCGCCCTGTTTTCGCCTCATCGGCTTTGACCAATGTCGGATTCTGAAAACGGTCGGAGAGCCCATGTCTTTTGGTCCTGGCAGGACCATCATCGAATCCATCCTGGAACTCGGCCCTAAGGCATCCTTAGGCGGATACCCTGCACCCAGCGAGACCTAAGAGGCGCTCTCCCCGAGACCCACGGCCCCTCGCTCGCCAAGACGGGGCTACCCACCCCCTTCTAGCTAGGCCCGGGCCCTCAAGATGGGCCTAAGGATCACTCGCTCGGGAGCTTCTGTCGCCAATCGCCCCGCATGAAGTCGCTCGCCAGTCACGCGTGACTCACCGCGCCGAAAACCCGTGAGTGCCCCGGTGTGTTGAATTGAGCAATGAGTTAGGATAGACGACAGGCGGTGCGAAAGCCTGAACTGCTGTCGAAAATTGTTGGCGGTGTGCGAGCCAGGGACAAGGGTTCCCTTCCAGACAAGCTGAAGCGAGGCGTGAGGCTCCTGAGCGAAACGGCGAACGCCAGTGGAGCGCTCAAGGGGTGCGAAGGCGGAGCCGGCGCACGAGTCGGCGGGCGACTCCATGTCGAGAATCATGGCCGGATTGTGATAGGCCATGGTCTCAACGTACACGCTGAATCCCTACCGGTAGATTTCTACGCGGGTCCCGGTGCCGAGCTCGAGATCGGCGATGACGTCTGGATCAACTTCGGTGTCGTGATCGCCGCCGGCTCGAAGGTGAAGATCGGCGACCGAGTCATGATCGGTCAGCACAGCATCGTTTCGGACGTCGACGTTCCGGAGCTGGCCGCTGACCTGGGCGACAGCGCAAAGCCCATCGTCATCGGCGACGACGTCTGGATTGCGGGCCGAGTCACGGTCCTCCCCGGCGTCACCATCGGCGCTCGCACCGTCATCACAGCAGGAAGTATCGTCGCCTCGGATCTGCCTGAGGGGGTGATCGCAGGCGGAAACCCCGCGCGTATCTTGCGTACGATCGATGCAGCGGAGCCGGCTCCGGAAGCAGAAGCGCCGCCCGCTACCACTCAGAACACCTGTGGCCACGAGCTCCCGAAGGCGACCGTTGAACCCATCGCACGGGGCTTCGTCGCCGCGGACTTCACGGTCGACGAGCTCTCGGAGTTTCTCGCTTTGCCCATGGCCGAACCGCCGATCGAAGCGTGCTTCGGAGGTTTCGGTCAGGTAGCCCAAGCCCTCCTCGCACCTCCGGAGACGGGTTTCGGGGATTTCATCCTCGCTTGGACGCGCCCCGAATCCATCGTGCCGAGCTTTGAGCGCGTGCTTCGAGGAGAGCCCGTCGCGAAGGACGTGATCGACCAGGAGGTCGATGACTACTGCAAGCTCATCGGCCACGCGGCTGCCGCCTATCGGATCGTCATTGTGCCGACCTGGGTCGTCCCAACATGGATCCGCGGCTCCGGACTCATGGACAGTCGCTCGGGCGGAGTGCGCCGCACCCTCGCAGAGATGAATCTGCGGCTCATGTCCCAGCTCGAACAGCACAAAAATGTGTTCGTTCTACCAGCGGAGCGCTGGCAAGCGGACGCAGCAGCGCCCGCCTCTCCGCGAGCCTGGTTCATGGGAAAAATTGCCTTTCCGAGGCAAATGCTCCGCGAGGCCGCTCGCGACATCCGTGCGGCGGTGGGAGCCGCGACCATCGCTCCGCGCAAGCTTCTTGTCTTGGATCTCGATGAGACCCTGTGGGGAGGGATCGTGGGCGATGTCGGTTGGGAAAACTTGAGGCTCGGCGGGCACGACGCCGTCGGAGAAGCGCTCGTCGACTTCCAACGCTCCATCAAAGCCCTCAAGCGCCGCGGCATCTTGCTAGCGGTCGTGAGCAAGAACACAGAATCGGTTGCCCTTGAGGCCATCGAGAAACACCCCGAGATGATCCTGCGCAAGGAGGACTTCGTCACCTGGCGCATCAATTGGCAGGACAAGGCCCAGAACATCGCCGACCTGACCCGCGAGCTGAACCTCGGCCTTCAGTCCGTGGTTTTCATCGACGACAATCCCGTCGAGCGCGCCCGCGTCCGTGACGCCTTGCCTGAGGTGTTCGTGCCCGAGTGGCCCAAAGACCACCTCGAGTACGTCAAGGCCTTCGCTTCGCTCACCTGCTTCGACAGTCCCTATCTGACCGCTGAAGATGCTGAGCGCGGCACGATGTACCAGCAAGAGAAGCAGCGCGAAGCCTTGCAGCAACAGCTCGGCTCCGTGGACGAGTGGCTTCACACGCTCGGACTTCGTCTTCGCGCGGAACCGCTCAGCACCACAAATCTCACCCGCGCGGCCCAGCTCCTCAACAAGACCAATCAGATGAACCTGACGACTCGGCGCCTCACCGAGTCCGAGCTGAAGGCTTGGGCGGAGGCTCCGAACCACCGCTTTTACGTGGTCCACGTCTCCGACAAGTTCGGAGATTCAGGGTTGACGGGGCTGCTCGGGCTCGAGGTGAACGGGACCGACGCGCACATCATCGATTTTGTCCTGAGCTGCCGCGTCATGGGACGCCGCGTTGAAGAAACCCTCCTCCACCTAGCGTCCGAGTTCGGCCGGGAGCGCGGCGCGACCCGCTTGATCGCGGACTACATCGAGACCGCGAAGAACAAACCTTGTCTGGAGTTCTTCGAGCGCTCGGGGCTCACTCGCGACGGCTCGCGCTTCTCCGCAGAGCTCCACGATCCGCTCCCCTTGCCTTCGTGCATCAGTCTCGACTTTGCACGCTGAAACGGGATTCTCATGAGCAAAGCCCAGCAGATAGCTCCGACAGCCAAAATCGTCGGCTCGGTTGAGTTCCGCGGCCCCGGGCGCATCATCGTTCAGGACAGGGTGCGCCTCTCAGGTCAGCCGGCCCCTTCCCATCTCGCCGCGGGACCCGAAGGGCAAGTCAGCGTCGGAGCGAGCTCGGTGATCTCCTTCGGTGCCGCCATCTACGCGGCAGAGCTGGTCGAGATCGGCGAAGGGACCCAGATTGGCCCCTACGCGGCGATCGCGGACTCCGACTTTCACGCTGTCGGCGATCGAAACAAAAGCGGCCGCGTCGCGCCGATTCGCATCGGCAAGAGAGTCCGGATCGGTGCCCGCGTGACCATCCTCCCTGGGAGCACCATCGGTGATGACGTGGAAGTTCTGAGCGGCAGCGTCGTTTCGTCCCCGATCGAGAGCGGGGCGACGGTCGGAGGTGTGCCTGCTCGTCCAGTAGGCAGCGGATTCAGCGACCCCAGCGGTCAAGCGACGACCGTCGAAGAGGTCTTTAGGAGAGTTTTTGGGCTCCCGAATGCGCCCCCCACGAGCGCTGGGCCGGACCAGATTCCCGGATGGGACTCCCTCGGAAGCCTTCGAGTTCTGCTCGCCCTCGAGGAGACCTTCGGAGTGCTCCTCGATCAATCCAAGATCGCGAAAGCCAAGACCGTCGGCGAAGTGGCTTCGCTCATTGACGCTTCTCGATAAGTGCTCGGGCGACGGGCCTACGAGCCCAGACCGTAGCCATTTTTCCGCCACCAGCGAACACGGGGCGCCGTTGACCGTTGCCTCCGGATCGTTGTACTCCCCATAAGTCTGCGCCCATCGCTATCGTGAGCCCCAACGCCTTCCTCCCTCGTGTGACTTCCAGGATCTCCCTTCCTAGGGAGGCTTCCCATGGCTGACCGAGGTCCCCCTGGAGACGCCAAAGGCGCTTTCATCGCCTCTTGTGTGCTCGTCGCTCTGGCAGGGGCAATAGAATCGGGCCCCCTCGCGTGGGCGCTGTCGCCCTTCTTCGTCAGCGGCTTCCTTTACGCGGCCATCCGCTCGCCGCTTCGGTACTCGCTCTACGTGCTCATGTTCTGGGCCTACGTCCTGCAGAATCCGAACGATGGTATGGCCTCGGGGTTCTGGGATACGCCGCTCCACCTCGTCGGCACTGTTTTTTTTCTCCACCTGAAGAATACGACGGGCCTCTCCATTGGCGTCTTGTCGCCTATCGAGCTCTTCATTTTCTTCCTTCTCGGGCTCTCCTATTTCCGAGAGGCGAGCAACTCTCCCATCGATCGCATAGGTCGCACGAGAGCGCCCCGGGAGCTCATGCGCCTGGCACACCTGTCGCTCCTCACTTCGTTCTGGATGCTGATTTGGGGCGTGTTCTTTCGGGGAGGAACGTTCAACATGGCGCTCTGGCAGCTCGACCGGGTGGTCTACCTGCCTATCCTCACCTTCCTTTTCGACGCAGGGCTCCGGGATTCGCGCGATTTCGTCCCCCTTGCCAAGATCCTCCTGATCTCAGGGCTCTATCGAGCGGGGCTCTGCGTGTATGTCCGACAGGCTGTGGTTCTCCCGCTCAACGAATGGGGCGAGTCGCCGATGGAAACCGCCACGACCCATCATGACTCGATGCTCTTCGCTGCAGCGACGCTGATTCTGCTTCTCCCGATCGTCGAGCGGATGGGAAAAGGCGCAGGCCGACGAGCCATTCTCTGCCTCCCGCTCTTGCTCTGGGGTATGGTGGCGAACGACAGGCGCATGGTCTGGGTGCTGATCGTGATGGTCCTGTTCACGCTCTACCTCATCACACCGCCCAACCCCATCAAGCGTCGCATCCGCAACGGAGCGCTGGCCCTCGCCCCCTTCGTGGCGGCCTATATCGCTGCCGGTTGGAACGCCACGACCAACAAGCTCTTCAAGCCCGTGGCGACGATCAGGTCCGTCGTCGAACCTTCCACGGACGGGTCTTCCCTTTGGCGTGAAATCGAGAACTACGACATCCTTTTTACCTTCCGCATGCACCCCATCTTGGGCCACGGCTACGGCCATCCATTCTGGGAAGTGATCCCACTCCCCGCCGTAGCCTACCCCCTTGAGCTTTATTGCCCTCACAATGCCATCTTTGGGATTTGGGCGTTCGGCGGCGTCGTAGGATACACCGGGCTGGTTCTACTCTGGGCGGGCTGCGCTTACTTCGCCATGCTCGGCTACCGACACACCAAAAAGCCGATCGAGCGCGTGGGAGCCGTCATCTGCTTAGGCTCAGTGCTCATCTATCTCCTCCAGTCCTACGGAGACATGGGCCTCGGTTCGTGGGCGGGAGTATTTCTGATGTCGACCTCCATCGCCTCCGCTGGAAAGCTCGCAGTCACCACCGGCGCCTGGCCAGGGGGGCGAGGGAAAGCCAAGGCGGCCTAAGGTGGGAGTTCCGGCGTCGAGATGATCTCGAGGTCGGGTCCGGGGCCCTCGAGCGCTTTCAAGAACGCGACAAGTTCGTCCCGCTCTGTCGGAGATAGAGGAAGCGGCTTGAGCTCCGATTTACCGACGACGTCCTTTTGGTCCCCGCCACCACGAATGAAGTGCTCGACCACATCGATCAGACTTCGGAAGTCGCCGTTGTGGAAATACGAGGGCCGGCGCCCCGCACAGCGGAGCATGGGTGTGCGAAAGGCTCCTTCGAGTTTCTCGAGGTCGCCGGGGATCTGGTCCAGGCGGTTGTCATCGCCATCGCTAAAGGGTCCCCGCGAGTTGAGCCAATCCTCTTGAACGAGCTGCAAACCGAGGGCTGCGCCGCGATCTCCCCGAGTGTCGATGCCCGTAAACGGCGACAAGCTCCCTGGGACGCCTACGTTGTGAAACTTGTGGTCCGAGAAATAGGGCCCCACGTGGCAGGTCGCGCACTCGGCCTTCCCGACAAACAGCTTGGCTCCGGCGACTTCCTCCGGCGAAAGCGCGTCTTCGTCCCCCTCGAGCCAATCGTCAAACCGACTTCTTCCACACTCAAGCTGCCGCATATGTGCAGAGATGGCTTTTCCGAAATTGACGACGACCCTCGTGACCTCAGCATCATCGACGCCGGGATGGAGGCATTGCTCATTGGTCGCGTCGAGGGGCATGATCTCACACCCCGCACGCGCGGCATCCAAGGGGTCGTACTGATGCAGGGATGGCAGCGGGCCGAAGACCTCCTCGTAGTCTTCGCGGTAGAAGCGCGCAATTTGCTGGGCGACGTAAAGCCGCGAGCTGTTGAACTCGAGCGGACTCTCGATGACCCCAAATACTACGGAATAAGCGGTGTCCCTTCGGCCATCCCAGTTCAAGATGTCGACCTGCGCCACGTCCAACAGCGTCGGTGTTCTCCGCCGGGTCCAGCCCGAAGCAAGCGAAAGCTGACCGCGGGTGCTTCGGGTATCCACGTACCCGTCATGCGGGATGTGGCAGTCGGCGCAGGAGACCTTGTTGACCTCAGCGGCGCGACCCAGCGTTCCAATGCCGCCGGTGTTGTCATGAGCCAGAAGCGGTCCGGAAAATCGCCGATCGTGAAAGAACTTCTTCCCGAGTTTCGCCGCCCGAGGATCGTCTGCGTAGGCGTTCGTGATATCGGGCCGCCGAGGACGATTCGCCGGAAGGAGATGCTTCTTCAGGCGCGCGAGCAGGTCTTCCTCCGACAACCCTGGTGGTGGGGGCGCCTCGGCCGAGCCGCCTCCACCCTCGCCCGCCGCGCCGCCGCCATCGCCGGGTCTTGACGGCTGGGCCGATACCGAACACCCGACCACACCCAAGAGGAGGGCCAGCCGGATCGCCGGCAGAACTTCAGAAAGGAGCGTGCCGCGCAAGCGGGCAAGTCGACGGCTCGATCCGGATATTCGATCGAACACAGAGGATGTCACGGGACCACCAGAGACAAGTCGATGTTGCCAATCATCTCCGAGCCGCCAGTGTAGTCAGGAATGCTGAATTCAACCTTGTTCTTGCCGGAGACGAGCTCTCCCACAGGCACTTCGATCGACACCGCGCGCAAGAGCCCGTCGAAATTCGAGCCTGCGTTGCCATAGTCGGGGATCGGGAACGTGTGCTTCTCGCCACCGTTGATCTTGTAATCCAGCTGGCGGGGGTGACCGAGGTTCACGTTTACATTCAACAAGGCTTTGGTAGCCCCATCGAGATCGACACCATCAAACTCGACCGTTACGGGACGACTCAGATGATAACCGTACTTCACGAGGGTTGTGTCCGCGTGGAAGTCGACCTCGCGCTTGTTGTTGTTGAGCGGTGCGTCGTAGCTGCGGAGTAGTGGGAGCTTCGGTCCGTCAAAGCCAAGGTTATCCCAGCGATATGTTTGCGCTGGGCTGGCCCATACGCCGCTCGAATACTGAGGTCGGCCATCTTTCCAGGAGTTATATTGCGAGTGCTGAAAGTGCACGAAGCCTCGCGTAAACGGGAGACTCAAACCGTTGAACTCCTGAACGAGGTAGAGGTTCGTCTTGCCCGCATCTGTAGCCCAAATCTCGATGTGCTCAGGGCTCACGCGTACTTCAAAATGATTGAGCTCCTGATCGCGAGCAACAAAGCCTCCTCGGCGGGGGAAGTTCCCGGAACCCGGGATTTCTCGATAAATTTGGTAGTTCCGGCTGAGGAACAGGACGGCAACCTCGTTGCAGTCCTCCGTTTCTTTCTGCAAACAGGTGCCGATCGGAGAGAACTGAATCCCTAGGCCATTTCGGGGAAAGGAGCTCACCGTCGGAGCAGTGTGGTACGGCACGGGCGCTGGATCCTCGGTGATCCAGACCTCAAACCACCATCCGTGCCCTTCGTAATAGTGGTTTCGCTTACCGTCGACATCGAACACCAACACGCCCCCTTCGGAAAAGTCGAAAGGTTGACGGATCATGAGCGAGTTCAACCCGAAATCCCCACTGTCGTCGAAGACCTCATTGAACTGATTGGACACGAGATTGCCAACGCCGGGGCCCGGACAAATGCGCGCATCTTGTCCGATGATCAGGTTCTTGAACTCTTCACCGCAGAAGACAGGCCGGTTACGCTGGACACTGTACAGTTCATCTGAGCGCTGCGTGTAGGCTCCCAGGCGATCGAAGAACTCGAGCGTATGACCCCAGCGCGAGAACGCGAACCTCGCCTCATCAAGGTCCCCGCCCCGTCCGCCAGGAACCGTGGCGCTCGCATCCTCGAAATCCTCGCAGAATGCAGGATTTTCCAGTCCGCAGTTCTCGGCACCGACGACGATCTCGACGCTTCCACCCGACCCGGAGTTGCGCCCGCCTTGCCCGTCGTCACCCGATGGATTGCCCCCACCTTGCCCGTCGTCACCGGACGAATCGCCGCCGCCTGAGCGTCCGCCATCGCCCCGGCCGGAGCCACGGCCTCCCGATGTCTTGCCGGTATCGTCCGCGTTCTCAGGACTTGGAGGGCCCCCGCAAGCATAGGCAGCGAGAGCGAGAACCAGTGGGAGAACTGAGTATTGTCGCATAGGAGCTACTAGACCTCTTGGAAGGGTGGCCGCTGAGACGTCGGCCAAGGCTACCATACACCTAGCGACCTTGCCCAGCGCAGGTTAAGGCTCACACAGCGCCGAAGAGGGCTCTCTGCCTCGGCCGAGCTCGCTCGACGAATTCCGACTTCGCCGCAATGGACTGCCCACCGGTTCTCGCGGCTTCCTTCTCCGCCCCTTCTCCTTTGAAATCGCTCCCCGGAGCTCCGACCGGAGTCAAAGAGGGAATCGGAAAATGCCAGTAGCTCCGCGGACTCCCGCCGTGGTATGGGTGCGCGCGGAGCGAATGCGACCCGGCGCCGAGCAGTTCAACTTCACCGGGCCCGAAAGCGGCGCCCTCTGGCCGTTCCCCGGGAGCCACCTCAGGGCCCCTTTCGTGTAAGATGGTGTCAGTCGGCCTCCTCGTCCCCCTGACGGTACTCACGCTCCAGGCCCAGACGGCCGCGCGGGCGCGCACCGACACGATCTCACGCCATGTTGCTGGCGACCTCCTCGCGATCCCGACGGTCACTCTGGCGATGACTGAGCGGGCTTGGACCCTGAGCGTCACCTCGACCACGATGGGCAGCTATCTCGACGTCTTCCAACCGAAGGACCCCCTCGGCATCATGGAAAGCGTCGTCGCCTCGTTTAGCTATCGCACGAAACGCGTCACGGTCACCCTGTCCGAAAACGGACAGGTCGGGTACCAGAACCTGCGGCTTGGGGCCCTCACCATGGGCGGCGCAGCCGCCGCGAGCGCGGTCGCCCCCGGTGCAGCCCCCTTGCCACCGAGCACAGGAAGCACCACATCCAACGGGGTCTTACTCGACGAAATGGTGCTCTACGGCTCGACCTCAACGAACCTGGTCGTGAGCGAAGCCATCTCGCAGAACGCGAGCCTTGGACAATACGCTCGCGTTACGGCAACCGGCGGGTTCGGAGAAGACGTCAACAAGTACCCCTCCCAGCTCAGCTTTGGCGGCGGCTTCCAAGGCCAGTATCGGATCACCGAGAAGGAGACCATTGGTCTCCAGTTCTGGGTGGACCGGACCACGACGCGCAACCTCAATCCGCTGATCTCGGCCGGCCTCGGCACGATCTGGACCCATGCCTTCACTCCGAGGATTTCCGGCTTCCTCAACTTAGGTGCTTCGTACGTCGTGCCCGAGACGAAACCCAAGGATGAAGGCGGGATCAGAGACGCCGCCATTTATCCCACGATCGCTCTCGGCCTGAACATGGATCAGACGCCGTTTACGGTCACTGTGGGCGTCAATCCGGTCATCGACCAAATTGCCGGTCAAGTCGACACCCGAGTCACCGGTGCTCTGCAGTACATGGAGAAGAAGGGGAAGTACTCCTGGAACGGATCGCTTGGTACTTCTACCTCGGTCGATCAAGATCGGATTGGGGGCTTTGTCTCCATTTTTGGAAACGCAGGCGTAGGCTACGCCTTGACTCGCGAGCTTGAGTTGACGGCGGGAGGCGGAACCAGCTACCAGCTCGCGCCTTACGTGGAGCAGAACGACACGGCCATTTTCTTCGCGCAGCTTGGGCTCAGCTTCACGCCGCGAGGCCTCCGGCTCTAGGACCAGGCCGATCTCAATATGGATGCGGATTCGAAAGAGAAACTAGAGGAGGAAGAGCGCAAACGGAACGCCACCAACCAAGAGGCGTCGCGTCTCCTCGTCAAGAACACCTCTCTGCTCATGGCAGGACAGATCGCTGTCATGCCCATCAGCATCCTGATCTCGGCGCTTCTCGGCCGGTTCCTGGGTCCTGAGGACTTTGGCACGATCTACCTCGCCACCACCTTCAACAGTCTCGCCTTTCTCCTGACAGACTGGGGCCAAGGTGGTGCTCTCATGGAGGTGGTCGCGCGCGATCGCGCGCGCGCAGCGGAGATCATCGGCACTGGACGCTGGCTGAAAATTGCCTTCGGGCCCATCGCTTGTTCTCTCTCCTTCGGGATTGCTTACCTCTCGGACCAGAGCGACAAGCTGCAGACGGCGGTCTTGATTGTCGGCCTCTCCCAGTGGTTTCAGTCGCTGCACCAGACCTACATCAATGGCTTTCGTAGCTTTGAGCGCTCCGCGCTGCCTGCCCTCACCCAGGTCCTGCACCAACTGCTCACAGCAGCTTTGACGGCCACAGTGCTGCTTTCAGGGGGCTCGCTCTATCAGGTGCTCTTTGCACAGGCGACCGCCGCCTGCGCCATCCTGATCTTTCTGTCTCGAAGTCTCAAACGACTCAACATCGGTTCGCTCTATTTCAGTCGAAGCGCGGCGCGCGAACTTCTCGGGCGCGGAACACCCCATTTGATCCTCGGCATCACGATGGCGCTTCAGCCGAACATTGACGCGTTCTTCCTGTCGAGAGCCGCGTCGCCCGCCGCCGCCGGCTGGCACGCGGCCGCCCAAAAGCTGATCGGAACGCTGGGCCTCCCGGTGACAACGGTGTGCTCCGCGCTTCACCCCACCTTGGTTCGACTGGCCCACGCTGACCGCGCCGCCTACCTGTCCACCGCCAGCAACGCCCTCGGCACCGTGATCCTCCTCGTCGCACCCGCCGCTGTGGGCGCCTCGATGTACCCGGATCTCGGCATTCAGCTCTTCAGCAAAGAGACCTTCCACGAAGCGGAAGACAACTTGCGCCTTCTGTCCATCTTCCTCGTGCTCGCCTATATGACGATGGTCTCCGGCACGACGGCCATCGCGGGAGGTCGCCAGAAGGCCTGGTCATTGGCTCAGCTCGCCTGCGTCGGCGTGAGCGCGGGTCTCGATCCCTTCCTCGTCCCCTATTTTCAGGAGCACTATGGAAACGGCGGCCTCGGCGTCTGTATCTCTGTGATCTTCGGAGAGCTCGTCATCCTCGGCTTCGCGATCGCGCTCTTGCCCGAAATCCTCCTGGGACGTGCAGTGCTGCGACTCGCCTTCGCGTCTTTCGCCGCGGGCTCCGTCATGGCGCTCACTGCGTACCTGACGCGGATGGTCATGAACCCCTGGCTCTCGGCACCCATCGCGGTGCTCGCTTACCTCGTGGTTCTATGGAGGATGGGGCTCTTGACCAAAGAGCGGCTCGGTGCGCTCAAGTCGATGCTCCGGAAGAAGAGCGCATAGGGCAAGGGCGCCCTCGGCGATCGGGTCGAACCCGAGGCGCCTATTTGACAGGCGCTTCGTAGCCGACCTGGCTCACGTACTCGTCATAGCCGCCGCCGTAGACGCGAGCCGTACCGGAAGAGACCTCGAGCGTCCGGTTCGAAAGCGCGCTCAAGAAAGCGCGGTCGTGGGAGACGAAGATCATCGTGCCCTCGAAGTTGCGGAGGGCACGCACGAGCATCTGCTTGGTGTCGAGGTCCAGGTGGTTCGTCGGCTCATCAAGCACGAGGAAGTTCGGCGGATCGAACAGCATCAGCGCAAGGACGAGGCGGGCCTTTTCCCCGCCGGAGAGCACGTCGACCTTCTTCTCCACGCTGTCCCCGCCGAAACCGAAGGCTCCTAAGAGGTTCCGTACAACCCCGAGCCCGGCTGTCGGGAAGGCGTTCATGACACTGGAAAGCACCGTTTGCTCCCGATCCAGGAGCTCCATCGAGTGCTGAGCGAAGTAGCCAAGCTTCACGCCCGCTCCGATGCGCACCTCACCCTGATCGGGTTCGGTCACTCCTGCAATCATCTTGAGCAGGGTGCTCTTGCCGGCCCCGTTGATACCCATGATACACCAACGCTCAAGCCGCCTCAGCGTCAGATCAAAGTCCTGGTACAGGACCTTCTGGCCATAGGCCTTCGAAATGTGACTCAAGCGCACGACGTCCTCCCCGGAGCGAGGCGGAGTCTTGAAATCGAAATCGATGACTTTGCGTTCCCGCGGCGGCTCAATCTTCTCGATCTTGTCGAGCTTCTTGATGCGAGATTGGACCTGTGCGGCGTGGGAGGCGCGAGCTTTGAAGCGATCGATGAAAGCTTGTTCCTTCGCGAGCATCGCTTGCTGTCGCTCGAACTGAGCTTCTCGTTCCGCGCGTCGCTCGGCAAAGCGCTTCTCGTAGAACTCGTAGTTCCCGGTGTAGACGGTGAGCTCGCCGCCATCGATGTCCGCGATGCGCGTGACGATGCGATTGAGAAACTCGCGATCGTGCGAGGTCATGATCAAAGCGCCTTCAAAGCGCTTCAAGAACTCCTCAAGCCAGAGGATCGACTCGAGATCGAGGTGGTTCGTGGGCTCGTCGAGCAGAAGCACATCGGGCCGCATGAGAAGCACGCGCGCGAGAGCCACACGCATCTTCCAGCCTCCCGAGAGCTTCCCGCTGTCCCCGCTCACCATCTCGGGCGAAAAACCGAGCCCGGCCAGGACCTCCTGCGCACGCGCCTCCAGGCTATAGCCCCCGAGCTCGTCAAAGCGCGCCTGGACGGTTCCGAACCGTTCGATCGTCGCCTCGAGCTCATCCGCGTACTCGGGATCAGCCATCTTCCGCTCGAGTTCAGCAAGCTCATGGCGACACTCAGCGACTTCACCCACGCCGCGCAATGTCTCTTCAAGCACGCTGCGACCGGACATCTCTCCGACCTTCTGATCGAAGTAGCCAATCGTGACCCCGCGATCGACAATGACCTGGCCCGCGTCCGGCTGCTCTTCGCCCATGATCAAGCGAAACAGGGTCGATTTCCCTGAGCCATTCGCGCCTATCAGACCTACCTTCTCGCCCCGAAACACCGCGAGGCTAGCGTCGACGTAGAGGATCTGGCCTCCATGACGCTTGGCGACTTTGTCGAGCTGAATCACGGGCCGGACATTCGCAGGCTTGTCTCGAATGTAAAGGGCTCCTCGCGCGCAGGAGGAAGCCCCAGCGCAGCCCAATTCACGCATTGTCCAAGCCAATTGTAACGCACCGCCCGAATCGCCTTCACGATGGCTGCCTCGTGTTCGATGCCCCGGCGCACGAAGTACCAATGCCTCTCGCTGGTCCCGCTCCCGTAAGCCGCTGCGAGAACGTAGTCGTTCTCTTTGACGTACTTCTCGAGCAGGCTGACCATGCGATTCCAGCCACGCAGAGTCTCACGGCCCTGCTCTGGTTGGATCGGCGAAGAGAAGGAGTGGTAGAGGACGACGTCAGGAGCGCTCGCCCTCAGGTATTCCTCAGTGAGTCCCCCAGCGTGAGCGATCTCTCCATCATTTAAGCCCCAGAGGTCGATGGTGCGCCAGCCGGAATAGAGTGGCAGGAGACCGGCCTCCGTCACCGCCAGCGTGTATCCCCGATCCCGCAAAGGAGCGAGGACACGACCGACCTCGCGGAGACCGTCATAACTTGCGTATTGCGCCGGAAACGCGCGCCGCATCACCACGGCACCAAGACAGAGCCCAGCCACGAGCCACGAGCCGAGCAAGAGCTTGCGGGGTCCCCGGTCCGGCCACTTGAGTCCTGCGCTCTCCGCTAGGTGAGCCGCGAGCGGAGCAAAGGACATGAGAATGAGAGGCAGGACGGCATACTGGAAGCGTCCCATGAAGTTCATCTCGTCCGAGAGAAACAGCCAAACGCTCGAAAATCCCAGGATCGGGATCAAAGCAAAACGAGCATCACGCTGCAGCCTCGGGTGAAACAGCGCCGCGACATGAAAGAGCAGAAAGATTCCGCCTGTCTTCAGGACGTTCTCAAAGGAGTGCAACAGACTCGCGGGGTAAAGGCGCCCCCCACCCTTCTTGTAGAAGGGGTTCGGGAAAGGATGCCCAAAGTATCCCCACCTCCAGAGGAAGTACGCTCCCCCCACGACGCCGAAAACGGCCGCGAAAACAATGATCAGCTTCCTCCGCTGCGTCGTTTCCAAACCCGCGGCGAGCGGAGCCAAGATGAGAAGGGAGAGGAGCACTCCCTCGGGGCGCACCAGCGAGAAAAAGAGCGCAGCTGCCGAAAATGCGAGCGCCGACCCAACTGTCAGCCCGATTTTCCGGATCTGCAGCGCAACGCCCCATGCGATCGCCACACCAAGGGCGAACATAGGAGTGCCAAAATGGGCCGCGATGAGCGCGATGCCGGGTCCGATGGCGAACACCAGCGCTGCGAGCGCGGACAACACCAACGACACGCCGAGCACACGCCGATTGACGAGATAGATGACCGGGACCGTCGCGACGTGACAGGCTAGAGAAAGCCCCTTGCCCGCTGCAACGAGGGGGACGCCGAGCCAGCTCAGAGCCGCAACGCTCACCATGTAAAGGAAGTCCGTGGCCCCATCGACAGGAGTTTCCCCCGGATTCCAGCGAATCCCATGACCCCTCGCGAGATGATCCGCGTAACGGAGGAGCATGGCGGCGTCTTCAAAAGGCGTCTCGAAGCCGGCCACGGACCCCGCCGTGATGCCCCAAGTCAGGAGGGCAAGCCCACCGGCTACTCCTGTGTCCCATCCGGCCCGACCTGCGCCCACCATGGCGCCAGACTATACTGGGGGTCCGGTCTCGATCCAGACCTCAGCGTCTCGATCAAGCCGCTCAATTGGGTTGTATGAGATTGAGTTCGGGGGAGATGAACCCAGCTCGTTCGCTCTGTTTCCTGCGTGAGTCCGGTTCCAATGACTAAAAGGGCGCAGCGGCCGGCTGCTTCGCACCTCCCGGGCAAAGCGCGCGGCCCTGGCCTTTTTCGAACCTCCGGCCGAGCCCCTTTTAGCCTGCCGAGTTGTCCGAGGAGTTCACCTCGCGAGACTCGACATTGGCGCGGAGGTAGTCGCGATTCAGCTTCGCAATGAAGTCGACGTCGATTCCCTTCGGGCAAGCCTCCATGCACTCGAAGTGGTTCGTGCAATGCCCAAAACCTTCCGAGTCCATCTGAGAGACCATGTTCAGCACGCGGGCTGTGCGCTCGGGCTGCCCTTGAGGCAAAAGGTTCAAATGGCCCGCTTTGGCCGCTGTGAACAGCATCGCCGAAGCGTTCGGACACGCCGCCACACAAGCGCCGCAACCGATGCAAGCAGCGGCGTCCATGGCGCGATCGGCGTTCTCCTTCGGCACGAGAATCGAGTTTGCGTCGGGGGCGCTGCCGGTACGAGCTCCGATGAACCCGCCTGCTTGGACGATGCGATCGAGCGGGGCCCGGTCGACGATCAAGTCGCGGATCACAGGGAAAGCCTGCGCCCGGAACGGCTCCAGATAGAGCTCGTCGCCGGACTTGAACTTTCTCATGTGGAGCTGACAAGTCGTGGTGAGTTTCTGGGGCCCGTGAGGCTCGCCGTTGATCACCATGCCGCAGGCTCCGCAGATGCCTTCGCGACAGTCATGATCGAACGCGACAGGCTCTTCGCCACGAGCGATGAGCTGCTCGTTGAGCTGGTCCAGCATCTCCAAGAATGAGGAGTGCTCGCTCACGTCCGAGATTTCATAGCGGACAAAACCGCCTCGGCTGTCTCGGTTCTTTTGCCGCCAGATATGGAGAACGAGGTTCAAAGTCTTGCTCATTTTCTGTTCCTCTGGGCGCCGCTTTTCACTTGTAGCTACGCTGCGTCGGTTTCACGTATTCGAACTCCAGCTGCTCCTTATGAAGAATGGGCGCGCTGTTCGTCCCGGTGAACTCCCAAGCCGAGACATGGGAGAAGTTCTCGTCGTCCCGCTGAGCCTCACCCTCGGGGGTTTGATGCTCCTCGCGGAAATGGCCACCGCAGGACTCTTCGCGCACGAGAGCGTCGCGGCACATGAGCTCACCGAGCTCCAGGAAGTCCGCGACCCGTCCTGCCTTCTCGAGGCTCACGTTCAGCTCTGAGGCGCCGCCGAGCACATTCAGGTTGTTCCAGAACTCTTCGCGGATGGCGGGGATCTTGGCCAGAGCCTCTTCGAGACCCTGCTTTGTCCGCGCCATGCCACACTTTTCCCACATCAGCTGACCCAGCTCCCGGTGGAAGGAGTCGGGGCTTCGCTTGCCGCGGATCGAGAGGAACTTTTCGGTGCGCGTCCGGACCGCGTCGAGAGCTTCACGGACCGCCGGGTGTCCCTCGTCCGCCGTGTTCCTGGGGGTCTGAGCCAGATAGTTGGCGATCGTGTAGGGGAGAATGAAATACCCGTCCGCCAGACCCTGCATGAGCGCGCTCGCGCCGAGACGGTTCGCGCCGTGGTCGGAGAAGTTCGCTTCCCCGCCGACGAAGAGACCACCAATCGTGCTCATCAAGTTATAATCGACCCAGAGCCCGCCCATCGTATAGTGGACCGCGGGGTAGATACGCATGGGGACCTTGTAGGGGTCTTCACCAGCGATACGCTCATACATTTCGAACAAGTTGCCGTACTTTTCTTCGACGGCCTTCTTGCCCATGCGCTGAATAGCATCCTTGAAATCAAGGTAGACGCCACGGCGCTGTCCATTGACCTCGGGACCGACGCCCCTGCCCTCGTCGCACATGTCCTTGGCGCGGCGGGAAGCGATATCTCGAGGCACCAAGTTTCCGAAGCTCGGGTAAAGACGCTCGAGATAATAGTCCCGATCCGACTCCGGAATCTGGTCTGGGCTCTTCGTCACGTCGGCCGGATTCTTCGGCACCCAGACGCGACCGTCGTTGCGCAAAGACTCACTCATGAGCGTGAGCTTCGACTGACTCGTCCCGCTCACCGGAATGCACGTCGGGTGGATCTGCGTGTAACAGGGGTTCGCGAACAGGGCGCCCTTGCGGTGAGCGCGCCAGGTCGCTGTCACGTTGCAGCCTTTGGCGTTCGTCGAGAGGAAGAAGACGTTCCCGTAACCGCCGGTGCAGAGGGCAACGACGTCCGCAAGGTGAGCCCGGATTTCACCGGTCTCCATGTTGCGCGCGACGATTCCGCGAGCGCGCCCGTCGATCACGATCAGCTCGAGCATCTCGTGACGCCCAAACATCTGAACCTGGCCGCGACCGATCTGCTTCGAAAGAGCCTGATAGGCGCCGAGCAGGAGCTGCTGGCCGGTCTGACCGCGAGCGTAGAAGGTACGGGACACCTGGGCGCCGCCGAAGGAGCGGTTGTCGAGCAGACCGCTGTACTCGCGCGCGAACGGGACGCCCTGCGCGACGCACTGGTCGATGATATTCACGCTGACTTCGGCGAGCCGGTACACGTTTGACTCGCGGGCTCGGAAGTCACCGCCCTTCACCGTGTCATAGAAGAGCCGGTAAACGCTGTCGCCGTCGTTCTGGTAGTTCTTGGCGGCGTTGATGCCGCCCTGGGCCGCGATGCTGTGCGCTCGACGGGGGCTGTCCTGGTAACAGAACGCCTTCACATTATAGCCTTGCTCGCCGAGCGTTGCGGCGAGCGCTCCCCCCGCGAGCCCCGTGCCGACCACGATGACCGTGTGGCGACGGCGGTTCGCCGGGTTGACGAGCTTCATGTTGAATCGATGCCGTTCCCAGCGGGTCTCGATGGGTCCGGTCGGTGCTTGGCTCTTGAGTTCCATGGAGGAGATCCTGATCGAGGCTTTCTAATTTTCAGGAGACGAGGCCGAAGGTCACGGACAGCGGCAGGATAATGTTCCCGGTGGTCACCGTGAGCGCGACGATTTGAGCGGCGCCCTTGATGATGTGGTTTCGCTTGGGATGAACGAGGCCGAGCGTCTGAAACAGGCTGAACGAGCCGTGGTAGAGGTGAAACCCGAGGGAGATCATGGCCGCGACGTAGAGCGCGGTCACCCAGGGGATCGAGAAGCCGTTCACGAAGTTCGAGTAGACCTGGGTGTAACCGAGGTGCTCGTAGGCGCCCATTGCGACGCCAGGAAACGTAAAGTGAGCCAGATGGTAGAGGACGAAAAAGAGCAGGGTCAGCCCGCTCATCTTCATCGTCAGAGCCGCGTAGGTCGTCCGCTCGTTCTTCTTTTTGGTGTACGGAACGGGTCGAGCGGCGGCGGTCCTTGTGACCAATTGGAGAGCCATCGTCACGTGCAGCACGAAGGCGATCAGGATCACCGCGCGACCACCCCAGAAGATCGGGGCAGGCAGGCTGTGCATCCCGATCGCGTAGGCATTGAAGACCTCGGGGCCCATGAGGACCTGGAGGTTCCCGAGCATGTGCGCTATCACGAAGCCGAACAGGACGAGGCCCGAGAGGGCCATGACGACTTTTTTGCCGATGGTCGTCTCGAGAAAAGAGAGCGCTTTTTTCATGGCGACGACTTTCCAAGTAGTCAAATGTGACAGGAAAGCAATGGGATCCGAGGACTTCTCGCGTTTGTCTACAACGGTCCCGGGGCGACGATGCTCGCCCGCCCAGCGCCCGAGGGAGCGAACGTGCACGACAAGCTGAGGCCGTGGAAGGTCGACATGTCGGAAACCGTGCTCGACGAGCGCTACCTCAAGATCGTCCGGGAGCGTGTCACTACAGCTTCGGGCTTCGTGATCCCCGACTACCAGCTCGTCGTGTCGCCCTCTTGGGCAGCGACAGTGTGTGTCACGGAAAAACGCGAGCTCGTTTTGGTCCGACAATATCGCCACGGGCATGAGGGGCCCTCTCTCGAGCTGCCTGCTGGCATCCTCGAACCCGGAGAAGATCCGAAGGACGCGGCTCGCCGCGAGCTCTTCGAGGAGACGGGGTATGAGCCCGAAACATTGGAACTATTCTGGCAAGCGCGCCCTGAACCGGCGCGACACCGACAGCTAGCTCATTTTGCGTTCGCCCGCGGCGCAAAAAAAACGCGAGCCCAGGCCCTAGATGTGACCGAGGACATCCTGGTCGAGCTCCATCCTGTTGAGCACCTCGATCGCGTGCTCGACCAAATGGTGCATGCCGTCCATGTGGCGGCGCTCCTGCTCGCGGTGCGACGAGGACTTCTCGTCGAATCAGAGGCGAGCTGAGACGCAACGTCGCTCGAGGCAAAGCCCTCTCTGACCGCCCGACGCAGGCGCTGAGTGGCAGCGGAGCGCGCGGACCTCACAGGCGAGGTCCGCGCTCCGCTTGAGTGAAATCAGCCAGCCGCTGCGAGGTTCTTCGCTACGAAGTCCCAGTTCAGGAGCTTGTCCACGAAAGCCTCAAGGAAGGCGTTTCGGTTGTTCCTGTGGTCGATATAGTAGGCGTGCTCCCACACGTCCGCGGTGAGCAGAGGGATATCGCCGGTCGTGAGAGGGGTGTCCGCGTTGCTCGTCGAGACGATTTTCGGCGCGCCACCGGAGAGCACCAACCAAGCCCAGCCAGAGCCGAAGCGGCCGTTGCCCGCAGCGATGAACTCTTCACGGAACTTCTCGTAACCACCGAGCTTTCCGATGAGATCGGCGACCGGACCCGCGGGGGGAGCCCCGCCACCACCGGGCTTCATGCTGTTCCAGAAGAACGTGTGGTTCCAAACCTGGGCCGCGTTGTTGAAGACCGCGCCGCTCGAGGTCTTCACGATCTCCTCGAGCGATTTGCTCGCTTCAGGCTTGCCGGCCAAAAGCGGCTCGAGCTTCGCCATGTAGCCTTTGTGATGCTTCTCGTAGTGGAACTCGAGGGTCTCCGCGCTCATGACGGGGGCCAAAGCGTCTTTGCCATAGGGCAGCGGGGGCACAGTAAAGTCCATTGCTTTTCTCCTTCAGGGGATTTGTGTAGTGAGCACGAGTCAGGGCGCGCTCAACGCTTTCGGCAACATAGGACGAACACTGTCGAAGATCACTCGATGAAAGAAAATTCTGCGCGCCCCTGGGCTCCCGAACTCGACCCTGTGCTCTCCGGGCTCCGGCTCGAATATTCCGTCGACCGCGCGCAACTTGCGAACCAATTGCGTTTCCATGAGCTCGCCTTTGACGCGGGGACCGAGGCCTACGTCCGCCACGCGCTCCGAAAGCGCCACGGGAGGTTCTTGGCTTGGCTCCATGGCCTGCTCCAGGGCTTTCTTTCTGACTTCGACATCAACGGCCTGCTCGGTCTCTACCCCATGCACGTCCTGTCGGAGGCCCAGTGGAGAGAGCTGTTCCAGGCCGCCCTGAAGGCGCCCGCGGCCGAGACCGCCCCCTTGCGCAGCCTGCTCGACATTGGGGCAGGGCGCGGCGACGTCACCTCCGAGCTCGCGCGGTGCTTCCAGGAAGTCACAGCCACCGAGACTTCCAAAGCCATGGTCTCTCGCCTGGCCAAGCGAGGGTTTCGGGCGGTCCACGGCGACCTGGCGGAGGGCGCCTTACTCGCCGGCGGAGAGAAGTTCGACGCCGTCAGCCTTCTCAACGTGCTCGATCGCTGCGACCGCCCCCTCTCACTGCTCGGCGCCGCTCGCTCCTTCGTTCGAGAGGGCGGACTCTTCATCGTCGCCCTCGTGCTCCCCTACGATCCCTTCGTCTATGATGGCGGGCGGAGTCGGGCCCCCCGGGAGCGTCTGCCGATCCACGCGAAGGGCTTCGAGCGCGCCGCGAGCGAGTTCGTGCAAAATGCTCTCCTGCCTCTCGGCCTCGAGCCCCTGGTCCTGAGCCGCGTTCCTTACCTGTCGGGAGGCGATCCTGAGGCTCCCCTCTACGAGCTCGACGATGTCATCGTGATCTGCCGGGCGGGCCCCGACGTGCCCCTGCTCCGCGTGCCCGATCCGGTTCCCGAGGCACTTCGCTCCTCCGCGAAAGAGAGCTCCGCGCTGCAGCAGCGATAGAGGCACGGAGCGCCGGATCTTCGATCTGGGCGAGGCGAGCCGTGAGTTCGGGGGGCAGCGCTGTCGCCGCGCCCGCTCGGAAATCATCTTCCGTCTTCGACGCGAACCTCTGGGCTCGCGGCATCGGCGTCGTCCCTAAGGCCTCCTTGTCCACTTGAAAGCGGAGCTTTTTGACTTGGAGGCCCGCTACCGCAAAGCGCGCGAGGAGGTCCGTTTCGAGGAAAGACAGCTCCGTGCTCCAAGCCGCCGATGCCACACGGATCGTGAGCACTCCCTTCGACAGGGACGCAACGCGCGTGCGGGCAGCGATGCGCTCTCCGACGATCGCTCGCCAGGCGTCCTGGCTGATGACGGACCCGGAGCGTTGGATCATCGCGTCGTGGGTCCGGACCAGCACCTCAGCGAGCGACGCCGGCCGAGATTTTACGACGGGTGGCGCAGGGATCCACGCCCGCGTGGTCCCTGGCTTGTCACGCTGGTCATTCATCGGCGAGCTCCAAGCTATCACAGCAGTCCGCGGGGCGCGCTCGCCGAGCATCCTGCGACTGAATCACCCCAGGGGGCCTCGGGCCACAGGCGCAAGAAAATTCAGGCGTTTGACTCACCTCGCGGGCCAAGCTAAACGCCCGTCGCTCTCTCGCTGAGCAAGCCGAAGTGGCGGAATGGCAGACGCAGCGGATTCAAAATCCGCCGAGGCAACCCCTCGTGGAGGTTCGACCCCTCTCTTCGGCACAATCAATCCCGGCGCGCGAAACGGGCCGCCCGCCTTTCGGAGTCATCAGCTCATCAGCTTGGTGAGACCATCGAGTCGTCCCAACACGAACTTCTCGCTCGGCGTTCGGGGCGCCGTCGGGTCTCGCAGGGAATTGATATAGCTGACAAGCTGAGGTCGGCTCGAACCGCTCACGTGGCGGCTCATCTCGTAGAGACTGTGCACCATTTCCGCCTCCATGATCTTGCCGTGGAGCTCATGGATCGTGAACAGAAAGTCGAGCCAGTAGGAGCGCCGAGTCCCCTGGGCGAGGCGATGAGCCAGGGAAGCGACAAGCTCAAAGCGCTCGTCGGAGAGCAAGTGTCCTTGGCGCGCGCCCTCGAGCTGCTCCTCAAGGTATCTGCTGACGATCCGCTCAGCCTCCACCGCGTTGCCCATGGTGAGCGCCTTTTCTGCGAGCTGGCCGAGAAGTTTGAGCGCTTCGAGGCTTCGAGCTCCGGGCAAATCCGTCAGCGTGTCGAGCTTCGACGCGGCTAAGAACGAAACAGCGATGTCCTGGGTCCCGACGCGCACCGTATCTCCCGCGGCCAAGGTCACGGCCCCGGAGATGGGCTTGCCGTTCACGAAGGTCCCGTTCCGGCTCGACAGGTCCAGGATCACGGGCGGATCGTCCTTTGTCAGTGTGACCTGGGCATGACGTCGAGAGGCCAGCGGATCGTCGAGGCAGATGGTGCAGTCTTCGCTCCGCCCGATCGTGCACTGTCCCTCTTCCAGAGAGAAAAGGCGATCTCGATAGCGGAACTGCCAAGTCATGGGGGGCCTCCCACGACGGAGCTCAGCGTGCGCAGTGTTTCTCTGTCGATCGGGTCCGCCACCGGGCCGGGCCCGAGACTTCGAACGACCTCATCCACCGCGGGAGCCAAGGTGGTTCGCTCAGCTGCGGGCAAACGACCCAAGTGTTCCCCGAGCTCCCGCCTCGGCACCACACGATGCGTCGCGAAGAGTGACAGGGCCCAGCGCGCCCACTCGAGGTCGCGCTGTTCGACGGAGAAACGCACAGCGACGTCGGCGAGCTGATCGAGGCGGTGCCGCTGGAGCAGTTCATGGGATTTGTCCACTTCTTCGCGGATCTTGGCGAGGATCCGCTCCATGTCGGTCGGCCGGCCTAACCCCTCTGCCTTACGGAACGTGTCGAGGAGGAGCTCGATGCTCCAGGCGGGATGGACAGTAGTTGTCGTCTCGTCCTTCTCGGCGAGGGAGCTGCCACAGCCGGCGCATACAATCGCATCCTTAGCGCAAGCGAGCTGACAAGTCGGACAGCGGACCAAAAATCCTGTCGCCCGTCTCGGCCCAGCTTCCGCTTCTACTGCTTTGCGGATCGTGAACTGCTGAGACCCGAGCCGAATTCGATCACCGTCCGCGAGGGCTACCGGGCCGTGTACGGTGCGCCCGTTGACGCGCACCCCGTTCCGAGAGCCGAGGTCTTCAATGGTCGCGCCTTCTTCCGTCGCAACAAAGCGCGCGTGACGGCGTGAGATGAGCGGATCGTCGATCGTGATCCACGCACTGGAACTTCTTCCGACAATGCTCTCCCCAAGAGGCAAGTCGAGCTCATGAACGGAGAACCGAAGACGAAAGCGTGTCACGCGACCAGAACGAGCAGCGACAAAAATCCGCTCGCTCAGACCAGGGTAGCTAACCTATGAGCCGTCGTCGAGAATTCTCACCAGTCGATACACGAGGCGGGGGTGCGCTCCCTTCCCAAACACCTGCGCACCCACACCTGGTAACAATGTGCGAAGCAAGCTAAGTCCTAGAATTTCTTCCGCTGTTCCCCAAAGTGTGATGTCGGGCCGGCCCACCCTGCCCTCGTGGATCGTGAGGACTCCATAATCAAAGCGCAGGGTGAGCGTAGTGCCCCGTGAGTACCCCGCGTCTCCGCCGGACGCGGGACTCGGCCGACAAACCACAACCACAGTTGCCCACATCCGCGCGAAGACACGGCGCACCTCTGGCTTCTTCAGATTCGCGAGGACCCGCCGCTCGAGCTCGCGAGCGAGCGGATCACTTTCCGCCGGTGGGCTCAGAACAACCGGGCGCATCGTCCTTCCATGAACGACAGCGAAGCGCCGAGTGACTCAAAAATCCAGTCGCGACCCTTTTCGCGCCGGGCGAAGATGATCAAACGCCCGGGCGCCCCGGCTCGTAGCCGCGGAGGAAGTCACAGAGTGCGAGCACAGAAGCAAGCGGCACTGCGTTGTAGATGGAAGCGCGGAGGCCACCAACAATGCGGTGCCCCTTGAGACCCACAAACCCGGCAGCGGTGGCTCGCTGAACAAGCTCCGCCTCCAGCTCAGGCGCCGCCATGTTCCAGACCACGTTCATCTTGGAACGGCTCTCGGGCTCCACCGACAGACGGAAGATGTCACTGCGCTCTGTGAGCACTTTGTAAAGAGCGCTCGACTTCTTTTCGGTTTGGTCGATGGCCCAGGCGAGCCCGCCGGCCTCCTCGACCCAGGCCAGCACGTTGCGCAGCATGTAAATGGCAAAGGTCGGCGCCGTGTTGGCCAGGCTCTTATCAGCGGCTTGCGTGCGGTACTGGAGCGAAAAGGGGATGTCCTTGCGACCGTTTTCGATCAAATCCTTCCGGACGATGACGACGGTGACGCCGCTCGGACCCAAGTTCTTCTGGGCGCCCGCGTAGATGACCCCGAAACGACTCACGTCCATCGGGCGCGACAGGATGTCGCTCGACATGTCGCACACGATCGGGATCCCGGGATCTTCGGGCCAGTCGTGCAGCTGGGTCCCCATCACGGTGTTGTTGCTCGTGATGTGGAGGTAAGCAGCCTTCGGATCGACGCTCAGCTCCGAAGGCTTGTGCACCCGGAGGAATCGTCCGTCGGGGAGCTCAGTCGTCGCAGCGATGCGCGCCTTTCCTAGGTGACTCGCTTCCTTGAACGCCTTTTTGCCCCAGACGCCACCGATCACATAGTCGGCGCTCTGCCCGTCGGCGCGCAGATTCATCGGAACCTGCGCAAACTGCTGAGTCGCGCCTCCGGTCAAGAAGAGGATTTCGTGCGTATCGGGCACGGCCATGAGCCGGCGCATCCGCTCCAGCGCTTCGTCATGGACCTTCTCGTACACCTTACCGCGATGGGAGTGTTCCATGATGCTCATTCCGCTGCCCTCGAAGTCGAGGAGCTCACGCTGCGCGCGCTCCAGCACAGGCAAAGGAAGAGCGGCGGGACCAGGATTGAAGTTGTGTACGCGGGCCATGCTTTAGGGTGTCTCTGGGTGACGATCGATGGGAGTGAGCCGTTTTGAGCTATCGCCCGGCTCAGTTCTGCGGAAGCGCTTGGGCGCCGATGTCGCGGCGCATTTGTTTTCCTGCGAAGTGGATCTTATCTGCGGCGCGGTAAGCGCGCTCTCTCGCTTCCACGAAATTCGCTCCGGAGCCGACAACTCCGAGGACTCGTCCTCCCGCGGTCACAAGCTGTCCATCCACGACTCGAGTCCCCGCGTGGACAACCTGAACTCCAGGGATTTCGAGGGCTTCAGCGATGCCGCTGATGGCGTCGCCGACCTGGGGCGACTCAGGGTAGCCTCGGGCCGCGAGAACGACACAAACAGCACTCTGCCCCGACGGCTCAAGCTCATTTCCGACGAGCTCACCGCGCGCCGCTCGCAGCAGCGCAAGCCCCAAGTCGCCGCGGGTCGTCTCCATAAGCACCTGCGTCTCCGGATCGCCGAAGCGGACATTGAACTCGAGCACAAAGGGCTTTCCGTCCGGGGACACCATGATGCCCGCGAAGAGAGTCCCCACAAAAGGCACCCCGTCTTCGGCCATGCCGCGCACCACGCGTCCGATGACCTCTCGCTCAATCTCGGCGAGCAGCTCTGGACCGACAAGCGGCGCCGGAGCATAGGTCCCCATGCCGCCGGTGTTCGGACCGCGATCTCCCTCAAAGATGCGCTTGTGATCCTGCGCCACGGGCAGCGTGAGCGCCCTCTTGCCGTCGATGATCGCGTGCACACTGGCTTCTTTGCCGAGCAAGCGCTCTTCGAGCACCACGATCTTGCCGGCGTCGCCGAAGGCTTCGCCCGTGAGCATGCGCCGGGCCGCATCGCGAGCCTCATCCATCGTATCGGCGACGACCACGCCCTTGCCTGCGCAGAGTCCATCGGCCTTGACCACGGGTGGCTCCTTGAATCGAGCGAGGGCGCCGTCGAGCTCGTCGGGGCTTCTGACGATCACCGCGCGAGCGGTCAAGATGCCGTGCCGCTCACAAAACTCTTTCATGAACGCCTTCGAGCCCTCGAGCTGGGCGGCAGTGCGACTCGGGCCGTAACAGGGGATGCCCAGCGCTCGCACCTCGTCGGCGAGACCGCGCACGAGCGGCACCTCAGGACCCACCACGACGAGGTCCACCTGCTCCGCCCGAGCGACAGCAGCCGGCTCGCCTTCGGCGCGCCCGAGCTTCTTATCCGAGAGGCCCGGGGGCAGCGCCATCATCCCCTCGCTCCCCGGACAGAGCAGCACTTCACGGACCGACGGCGAGCGGAGGAGGCCGAGAGCGAGGGCGTGTTCGCGCCCTCCTGAGCCGACAACGAGGACCTTGAGGCCGCTATTCATGGCGCCCCGTTTAACAAAACCCGCGCCAAAGAGAACACGAGCACGCCTCAAAAAAGCTGGGGCGTTGCTGGAGCACTGGAACCAGGCTGCGTTTTCGCCTCTTGTCCCGCAATTGGACGTCGGGGGTCGCCTGGAGCCCCTTCGGCCCTCTTGAGAGCAAGGTCGCCCGGCGTTTCAGCTCGGGAATGCCGGGACCTCACCGGGCCGGGCCGGTTTGCGACTCGCCGCTGTGCGCACCAAGCCGTCGATGAGCTCCGCAAAGGGGATCCCGAAGGCCTGGGCCGCTTCCGGGAACAGAGACACAGGTGTCATCCCCGGCAGCATGTTGGTCTCGAGAACGATGAACTCGGAACCGGAGAGTAAGAAATCGGTGCGCGACAGGTCGCGGGCGCCGATGACCCGATGCGCGGTGAGGGCCGCCTCTTGGATCGCCGATAAGATCTCGGGAGCAAAAGGCGCAGGACACTCGTGACGGCTGCCTCCGCTCTTGTACTTCGACTCGAAATCATACCAACCGGAGACCTGCTGGTGGATGAGCGTCGGCGGTAGAGCCACAGGGACTCCGTCTCGCTCGAGCACGCCGCAGGTGAGCTCGCTCCCGCGGAAGTAGGTCTCCAGCAGGGTCTCTTCCGAGACGCGACTGGAAAGCTCAACGGCTCGCGCGAGTTCTTCCTTCGAGAAACCTCGCAAGAGGCGCGTTGTCCCCACGGCGCTTCCGCCGGTATTGGGCTTCACGATCATCTCCGGCCCGAGACGAGACAGCGCCTCCCCGTAAAAACTCTCGGGGTCGCGCGCGACCCGTTCGAGCTCAGCGCGCGTGAGAAGCCATTCTTCGGCCACCGGGAGCCGGGCGCCCCGATAGAGCTTTTTGGTATGCGCCTTGTCGGCAGCCACGGCGCTCGCCAAGACCCCGGAGCCCACATAAGGCAGCCCCAAAATCTCAAGCAGCCCCTGAAGGCAGCCGTCTTCGCCCAGAGCTCCGTGGGCGATGGGAAAGACAACGTCGGGCGCGAAGGACAGCAGCTCTGCCGCGACCTTTTCATTGAGCTCAATGGCCTCAGCGACATACCCGCGCTCCGCGAGTGCACCCATGATGGCGCGAGCCGAGACGCGGCTCACTTCCGCCTCGGCGGACGGGCCTCCCATGACGACGGCGACTTTCATGGCCGAGCGCCTTACCAGTGCGCTGATTCGGACGCATCTCACTCCCTCGAAGGCTCGAAAAAACCAGGGGAAGGCCGGCTCGCACAAGCCGCTTGACCAGAGCAAGCGCGCATGGCCTGCTCGCGGGCGATGCGTCGAACCCCATGGTCGCTCGTGCTCGGCTTCGCCTCTTGGACAGCCCTCGCGCACGCTGAAACTCCCGAAAGCCCGCCCGCTCCCGACGCACCTCCTGCTTCGCCTGCGCCTTCCGAGAGCCCGAAGGGCCACGGACGCGCTCACGGGCACCACGGGCATGGGCATGGGCATGGTCCCGGCCACGGACATGGACCCCGCCCGAAAGCGCGCGGCAAAGACGACGCGAGCCTGAAGAAAGCTCAAGCCGCTCGGCAGCGAGCCCAGGCCGTTGTCGACAAAGACCGCGCGCGCCTCTCTCCTCGCCTCGAGGAGCTCGCTGAGCTCTGGGAGCAGGTGCAAAAGGAGCTGGAGCGCGCGCTGGCCCTCGAGAAAGCTGCTGACCAGAAGGAACAGGAGGTCGTCGAACTCGAGGCCCGGATCGAACGGGCTCGGCTTTTGACGGAGCAGACCGAAGCGCGGCGCGCCCGCGCTCTCGCCCGCCTCAAGGAGCTCGAAGGAGCACAAAAATGAGGTCCTCTTCTTCTCTTCTCCTCTCGCTCCTCGCTCTCGGGATGACCGTCGCCTGTGCCCCCGCACAGCCTGCCCCCCGCAGTTTGGCGGACGCCGACGCTGCGTCCCGATCCCCAGCTTCCTTAGACGCAGCCAACCTCGCGCCCCAGGCCAAAGCAGACGCCGATCGCAGGAAAAAAGAAGCCTTCGAGCTCTTCGACGCTGGCAAGACGGACGAAGCTGAGATCGTCGCAGAACAAGCCCTCGCCGCCTACGAGCTCGCCGCGCTCCAGAGCCGGAGCGCTCGCGCAATGGCCCGCGCCGAGCGCGTCGAACAGGAACGCTCCAAGAAAGAAGAGCAGCTCGCCCTGCTCGATGGCGCTCAGGCTACGCTCCAAGGCGAGGTCGAAGCCCTCGAGCTCAAGGCGCGAGTGCTGCTCGACGCGGAGCCGGTCTCTGACCTGAAAACGGTCGACAGCGAGCGGCTCTTGGTCCGGCGCAAGGCCGCCGCAAAACTCGCGAGCGAAGCCGAGAGCTTGTGTCTCGGGGCCCGCATCTTGGGAGCACCGAACGAAAAGCTCGCTCCCCTTGAAGAGCAGCTCAAGAAGCTTCAGGGAGAGCTCAACGTCAAAGGCCTGAGCCGTGACATGTTCCCGCGGGCGACGGAGCTACGCGCGGGCTGCTTGAAAGAGCTCACCACCCTGCGCCGAGAAAACTCGAAGGCGGCGCCTCAGGTCAACGTCAGCGACCAGCTCTTGCGTGAGCTCACAGAGAACTCATTCACTGCCTACCGCGACGACCGCGGGGTTGTCGTCGAGTTCCGGGACCCAGCAGAGGGAGCTGCCCTTCGAGACAAGACGCGCAGCGATCTCGCTCGACTCGGCGCGCTGCTCGAGGGTCACCCCGGCCTCCGCACCATCGTCGTCGCGCACACGGCAGTTGCCGCGGACGAAAAGAACAGCGCCGCATGGCTGGAAGCCGCCTCCTCGGCCCTCAGGAGTACGAATCGCGCAAACCCTGAGACCCGAAGTGCCCTCGGCGCTGAGCCACGGGTGGATCCTCGGGCGCGGAGCGCCCAAGCCGAGAACCGCCGACTCGAGGTCGTCCTCGTGACAGCGCGTTTCTGAGGACGATCACTTTCCAAAGCAGGGAGCGCCCCCGCGCGAGCGCGCCCTCGCCAGCGCTCGCGCGACCGAGTTCAAAGCGAAGCCGCTCTCAGGCGCGCTCGGCGTAGGGACTCTTCAGGACGATCGTCGCGTCCCGGCTCGGGCCGACGCTCACCAAATACATCGGGACCCCGACCTCTTCGGCGATGAAGTCGACGTAGCTTCGGACGGTCTCGGGGAGCTCGTCGAGGCTGCGCACGTTCTCGAGGTTCTCGGACCAGCCCGGGAAAGAGCGATAAACGGGCTCGACGAGCCCGGGGGTCGTGAGCAGGTCGATCGGGAGATCTGTGGTGCGGCCGTAGGGAGTGTCATAAGCGACACAGACCTGGATCGTGTCGAGGCCCGTCAAGACGTCGAGCTTCGTGAGGGCAAGACCGTCGATGCCGTTGACGCGCGCGGCATAGCGGAGGCCCGGCAAGTCGAGCCAGCCGGTGCGTCGCGGGCGGCGAGTAACTGAGCCGTACTCGTCTCCGACGTTCCTGAGGTGTTCACCGGTCCCGTCCTTCAGCTCCGTCGGGAACGGTCCCTCGCCCACGCGGGTCGTGTAAGCCTTGACGATACCAAGCACGGTGTCGATGCGGTTCGGACCGATGCCCGCACCGATCGCAGCGCCACCGGAAACAGCTGAGCTCGAGGTGACGTAGGGATAGGTCCCGTGGTCCACATCGAGCAGCGTGCCCTGCGCGCCTTCGAGCATCACGCGCTTGCCCGCGCGGATTGCGTCATCGGTGGCCTTCGAAGCGTTGCCGAGGAGCGGGACCAGGCGCTCAGCGAAGGGACGAACTTGTTCGACGATTTCTCGAGCGCTAGGGGTCGTTCCTCCGAGGGCTTCCATGGTCGCCCGCCACTGGCCGAGCGTGCTCTCGATCTTTGCCTCGAGGGCGGCCAAGTCCCGAAGGTCTCCGGCACGAATACCGGTGCGGCGGACCTTGTCCTCGTAGCAAGGGCCAATGCCCTTCTTGGTCGTGCCGATGGCGCGATCGCGCGGCGCTGAGCTCTCGCGTAGCGAGTCGATCTCGATATGGTAGGGAAGGATGATGTGAGCGCGGTCGCTCAGCAAGAGACGCTTCTCCACGTCAGTCTGGCCGCGCCGGATCAGCTCATCGATCTCTCCGACCAAGACGGCCGGATCGACGACCATGCCCTGCCCGAGGATACAGCGAGTACTCGGCCGCAAGATACCGCTCGGCAGGAGCCGAACCACGAGCTTCTCGGAGCCTACGACCAGCGTGTGACCCGCGTTCGGACCACCTGCGTAGCGCACCACAAAATCGGCGTGCTCAGTGTAGATGTCGACGATTTTGCCTTTGCCTTCATCGCCCCACTGGGCACCCACCACAACGACTGCGGACATGAATATTCTCCAAACTCAACGGACAGCACGGTCTTAACCGTGGAGCGCACCAAACGCAGGATCTCCTGCTCGAGAGCGGGCCACGATGAACTGGGCGACCTGCTCGAAAGTTCCACGGGCGACTTCCGCCTGTGTGCTTGTTCTATAGAGGACAACGCTCGCGCCGCCCGACATTTCGGCGACGAACGAGTAGTTGCCGAGACGGGCGTACTCGAGCGCATCGGCGCGGGAGGTCGCTCGGAACAGCGGCGCCGCCGGAATACCCTGGGCGCGGAGGGTCGCGAGCCCCTTTTGACCTTCGTCGTTCGTCGGCGCCTCGGCCGCTCCAAAGACGAGCACCCGAAGCCTTGGGGGGGGCTCCTTCCGCCCGAGCGAAACTGCCCAAGCGAGGTGGTCGATGTTCACCGCCGCGCCCGCGGCCGCTCGAGGAACCCCGAAGCGCGCATAGAGCTCATCATAACGGCCGCCCGAGGCTACCGCCTGTCCCGGGCCCTCGGCGAGTACCTGGAACATCATGCCCGTGTAATAGGGAACCGGACGAGTCTCCCCGAGATCGAAGACCACCCGGGGGCCGTCCTCCGCGCGCGCCACCCGCTCACCGAGCCTTGAAAGCTCCAAAACGAAAGGCAGCGCTGGAGCAAAACCAGGGAGCGCGCGAGCCCGCTCGATCACCTCGACGCCGCCCTGGAGCTCCGGAAGAGCCGCAAGCGTGCGCACGAGCTCGCGCTCGAGGCCGCCTCGCTCCGCGCGTGACGCCACCCGGGATTGATCCTTACGGGCCAAGTCGGCGAGAAGGGCGGCCCGGAGTTCACCCGAAACCCCCGAAAGGAGCCCGTGCGCGATCCCGCCATGGGCCAGGTCGACCACAAAGTCCTTGAGCCCTGCGGCGCGAACAGCGCCGAGGGTCGCAGAGATGACCTCGAGATCCGCCTCGAGTCCCTCGTCGCCCACAAGCTCAATGCCGCATTGAACGACCTCGATGTCGTGACGAGCGCGCTCGGGTCGGCGGCGCAGGACGTTGCCCAAATAAGAGAGGCGCAGCGGGCGCGGCGCGTCCGGCCAGCGGCTCGCGATGAGCCGGGCGACTTGAGGAGTCATGTCCGGACGCAGGGCGACAATGTGCCCGGTCTCGGGTTCGACAAAACGGAGCAAGAGCTCGGGACCCACGTGGCCGAGCCCCCTCGAGATGACGTCGAGGTACTCGAAGGCGGGCAAGCCGACCTCTTCGTAGCCATAAAGCGCAAAGGTCCTTGATACGGCTCGACCGAGGGCTCGCTCTTCAGAAATTTCCTCCTGGAGCGCATCCCGCATGCCGATAGGCAAACCCAGGCCCCGCGCTACGGGGGAAAATGGCTCTTCTTCGACCTCGATCGCGGCGCGGCCTGCCTGCTCTTGGTCGCTTCTAGGGCGAGGCTTCGTCAAAGCCGGCGGGGTTTATCAAGAACGGACCTGTGAGTCACCCGGATTCCGTTGTATTCGTTCCGGGCCATGACCGCCCCGCACGATAGCCAAGAATCGAGCCTGGACCTCCGCGAACGCGGCGCTCCCCGCGATGGAACTCCGCAATATCTCGACTCTCGGCTCTTCATGCAGCTGCTCGTCCTCGAGTTCCAGAGGCCGAGCGAAACAACTTCCACCGCCATTGGATCGGCCGTCGCGGACCGGGGCATGCCGGTGGTCGTCTACGAAGACGTGAACCACCCCGCGTCCTTCGGCGTCCTGACCTTCTCCCCCGACCCGGCCGACTTCGTCACGCGGCTGCGCCCGGCGCTGAACTCCCTCGGCTCCGCCAAGGACAGCGCGCCCCGGTATCGATCGAACCTCACGATGTTCGGACGCACCTACTCGACCGGCTACGAGCAAGATCTCGACTATTGGCTGCTCCGGCGTCCCGTCGAGACGGTCATGAACGATGCTTGGAACTTCGCGGTTTGGTATCCGCTGCGTCGAAGCGGCGCGTTCGAGAAACTGAGCGGGCAGGAAAAGGGCGCCATCTTGAGAGAACACGGTGAGATCGGGAAGCGTTATGGGGCCGCCGACTTGGCTCACGACGTACGGCTCGCGTGCCACGGTCTCGACGAAAACGATAACGAGTTCGTCATCGGTCTCATCGGGCGCGAGCTGCACCCGCTCTCTCACGTGGTCCAGACGATGCGCGGCACTCGTCAAACCTCCGAGTATATCTCGCAGATGGGCCCCTTCTTCGTCGGCCGCGCCGCCTTCCGCTCGCCGGGCAATCGCTGAAGCTCTCGTCCGTGCTCGGAGAAGTCGTCGTGCCCACCGGTGCTCGGGAATCTAGCGTTGCTTTCGTACTGAACGGCAACGCAGGAAGCGTCACGCCCGAGATCTGCTCACGCCTGGGACGCCTCTTTGGCGAGCGGGACGTCTTCGTCTCAAAGAGCCTCGAGGACGTCGGGCCCATCGCCGACCGCATCCTCCGTGACGAGTACGACACAGTGCTCGTCGGCGGTGGGGACGGAACCTTCACGGTCATGGTGACCGAGATCACTCGGCGCGCCCGCGAGCAAGACGTGGCCACGCCCCGCCTCGGAGTCCTCAAGCTCGGTACGGGCAACGCGATGGCCAAAGTTGCCGGCCCCGACCGCTCTCTGCGCGACATCTCCGACCACGAGCTCCTCGAGCTCGCACGCTCCCCGCTGACGCGGGAGATCAGGATGGTGGAGGTAGAAGGTTTCCTGACGCCCTTCGCTGGTCTCGGTGCGGACGCCGAGGTCTTGGCCGACTACATCGCTCTGAATCGACGCCTCCGGGGGACTCCTCTCAGCTCGATCGGCGTCGGTCTCGCCGGGTATTCCTTGGCAGCTTTGACCCGCTCCATCCCGAAGCAGATCGGCAAGGAAATGCCCTTCTTCCGCATCACGAACCTCGGCGGCCCCTGCCACCGAGTGGGAAAAGGAAAACAGATCATCGGTCGCCCCTTCGCCCACGGAGAGGTCATCTTCGAAGGCAAGGCGCGCATCGCGAGCTGTTCGACGATCCCTTATTACGGCTTCGGGCTCCGCATGTTCCCCTTCGCGGACATCGAGCCGGACCGCATGCATCTGCGCGTCTCGACCATGGGCTCTCTTGAGTTTGCCCAGAACATCGGGGCGATGTGGAACGGTTCTTTCGATGATCCGAGCACTCTCTTCGACTTCCTCGTCGAAGCCGTGAAAATCGAGTGTAACCCTGCCACCGAGCTCCAAATTGGCGGCGACGCTCAAGGCAAGCGGAGCGTGCTCGAGATGAAGATCAGCGATCAGCCTCTGCGTCTGGTCGCCCATGACGACTAGTCGCGGGCGAGAGCGCGCGTCGCTCAAGCTTCCGGCGCCGGCGACTCGGTCGCCGGCGCTTCAGACATTTCGGACGGGGGCCGGAGGCTCGCCCGGGGGAGATTCCCCTCGGATCCAGCCGCCGCGACCCCAGCCCCCGTCTCACCGGTTCGATCGAGCGCTGTCTTGAAGAAGATCGGGCCCAAGACCTCGTTGATGCCCACTGTGGCGACCACGAGCGATCGGAACTGGGGACCGAAGGACGGGAAGGCGCGCTCGACGATGATGCTGAGGCCGAGCGTGAGGCCGGCCTGACTGAGGAGCGAGGACCATCCCCAGCGCCTGAGAGTTGGCGTGTCTTTGGACCAACGGGAGGAGATGAGGTGACTCAAGATCGTCGCCAGCGCCCGGAAGGCCACAAGGGAGAGCGCGACCTGCCACATCGAGAACAAGAGCGGCAGATCGAGGTGCGCCCCCGCAGTTGCAAAGAACACTACGAAGACGATCGCTCCGGACTCTTCAATCGCGTGAAGCAGACGGTCGCCGTGGGGTGAAAGGTTCTGGACCACGAATCCCGCTGTCAGGAATGTGAGCAGCGGCTCGAGGTGCAGATATTGGACCGCCTCGGAGAAACCAAAGCCGAGCAGGACCAAGACGATCATCAGGTACGACCCGACAAACTGGAGGTACAGCGCGAGCACCAGACCCAGCGTCGTACCGACGCAGATGCTCCCGTAGATCTCGTGGCTGAGGCCACGGAAGGCCTCGAGCGAGATGGTCGCGCTGGGATCGATGAGCGGCCTGCCAATGACCATCGCCGCAGCCATGAGCAAGATCACGACGATGTCCGAGGACATCACGAATGCCAGGGAGAAGCGGGTGAGAGGTCCGTCTGCTCGCGTCTGGGACAAGATACCGAGGGTTGCTGACGGGCTTCGGCTGATCGCCAGCACGCCCCAAAAAAGAGCCACACCAAAGGCCGCCTGAGGCTCCAGCTCGTTCAAAAACGGCAGGTAAGGCTTCATGGCGTAGAAAACGAACGTCGAGACCGCGAGACCGACCGTCGACTGGACGATCGTCGCGCGCAGAAGGCTCTTGCGCACTTCGCGGAGCGTCGTGAGGCGAAGTTCGAGACCACCGGCCAGGGCGATCAAAGTCAGGGCGAGGCCATTGACCCGGCTCAGCTGGTCGACGGCCTGATGGTCGACCATGTGAAGAACGTGAGGTCCGGCGAGCACGCCGGCGGCGAGGTAACCGGTCAAGTGCGGCAGCCCCACCACATCGAGCACTTCGCTCAGCAGAACTCCGAGCAGGAGCAATAGACCGAGGGCCAGGGTGAGTCCGCCGGGAGCCGATGAGCTTTGCCCGACCTGGCTCGCCACCAACAGGACGGCGAGCACGATGATGAGAGAGAGCCCTTGGACGACTCGATGTCGCCAGCCACGTCCGCCGCCGCTCATACAGCTTCTTCCTCCGGCCGAGCCGCCGGTTCTTCGTCCTCCTGAGCGTCAGGCTCAGGTGCGGGTGCAGGATCAGACTCAGAGACGAGTGCCACTCGCCCGAGCGCCCTCGTCCCTAAGAGATCTCCGAGGATCAGGGCCACCGCTGCCATGGCAAAAGCAGAGCGGCCCACCATACCTTCATCCCAGAACAGGATGGTCAAACCGATCGCCAGGCTGCTTGCTCCCACGGGCAGAAACGAGAGAGCAAACACGTGAGCGCCTGCCGAGACGCTCCCCGCACCCGCTGTGAAGACGCGCCCCAGGGCATATTGGACAAGGCCCCGCAAGACCACCATGCAGCCCACAAAGAGCCAGGTCACGGACGGCATCTGCCAGGCGATGAACGCTCCCGCGAGGATCGTCACCGGCAAGACGAGGGGTCGCTCCGTCTTTTGGGTGAGGGCTCGCACCTTGGCAGCTTCAGGGGAGAGCGCGACGACGGTCGACCCGAGCACAAAAGCTGGTGGCAACAGCGGGAGATCGAAGCGCAAGCTCAGCCCCACGGTCATCAGCACGGCCCCGAGAAGGATCGGCCAGAGCTCCGCCCGGTGCAGAGAAGCACCGATGAGAGAAGCCACAGTCACCCCGAGCACGATGCCGGTGGCCACACCGAGCAGCGGCCACGACCAGGAAGGCAAACGGAACGCGGCCTCCGGTGGAACGAGAGATGGAATGGCCGCCAGCAGTCCGAGTCCCACCAAGTTGTGAGAGTTGCCGATTTCGGCGCGGTAGCGCGTCGCCGACGGTAGATCAGAGCTCGGGAAGTGCAGCTCACGCGTGCCCGAGAGGACGGAGGCCGCCGCGAGCGCGATCAAGAATCGCTCGTCCCCACTGAAGGCTCCGAGAAAGCCCGAGATGAAGAAAGCACAAGTGCCCATCACCGCCGCGGCCACAGAGGTCGCGAACACCGAGGCGAAGTAGCTCCGGGCGCGCACCGCCCCAGCCCCCAAGGCGCCGTGGGACAGACCGTGAACAGCCGCCATCCAGCCGAGCGCCATGAGCAAGAGCGGACGAAAAGAGTCGAGGGTCTCCCGGTCGACAAAACCGAGCATCGTCGGTCCCACCAGGGCGCCGATGACCAGAAACTCGCCGCCGGAGGAGAGATTCAGGGTGCGCTTCGAAGAAACGAGTCCCCCCAGGTAGGCAGCTACCAGCAGGGCGACGAGGAGCAGGACGGGATTCACCGCTCCCTCCCCCGCCTCACTCGTTCCCTGCGTTCCCTGCGATGCACCGGCGCCCGCGTCACGTGCCAGAGGCTCATCAGGTGCGGCACGCGGACGCTCATGTCCTCGTCGTCGATGAGCGTGATGTCGAACAAACCGACCTCGAGCACCCGCCCGGCGTGGCCGCCGTAGACGACAAAATCCCCGACCCGAATGTGCCGCGCGTAGACGAGTCGAATGCCAAGCGCACAAGAAGCCCAGAGCGGCGTGAGCGCGAGGGCCACGGCCCCGAGAGCCAAGACTCCGACCCGGGTCAGGAGCCCATCGTCTTTACCGGTCAGAAGTGGGACCACAAAAAGCATCGCCCCGAGGACGATGCCAAAAGCGACGAGCCTTCCGGTGACGCGCGCCGTCTCCGGTCGCGCCCAGTCGCTGTCGACCTCGCCCTTCTCGATGGCGGCGAAGTAGGCGAGCGCAAACCGCACAGCGATGAGCAGGACCACCGCGCCGATCAAGAACGCAACCAGGATCGGCACCTGGGCCCCGAGGCGCTCGAGGAACTCCGCCCCCGGCGAGAAGAGTCGCCCGGTCATGCGCTGCGCGAGCGCCCGCGTCGAGTCGAACAAGGAGAGCGTGAGGAGTCCCCAGGCGTACAGGATGCCGAAGCGCAAGAGCCACAGAGCCCCTTGTGTACCGATGCGGACCGCCTCACGGGCCGCGGCCGGGTGCATCAGCTCGACGGTGTGGATGCGGAGCGCTCCGATGCGGTCCCCCTGCGCGTCAACCCACTCATCGGCGCTCCTCGCCCAAGTTCGCACAGCCCGGAGGAGCAAGAGCGCGATGAGGCCAAGGAAGACCACACTCGAGATGCTGAGGACACGACGGGCGATGCGGGAGCGACGCTGTTCGCGCTCGAGCCCCGAGCGCACCTTCATGGCCACCTCGCTCACGTACGACTCGAGATCGGCGCGCCCTTCGGCGATCTGATCCTCCTCGGTCAGCTCCACGATGGTGGTCGAGCCGACTTGAAGCAGAGAGGACCCCGGCTTGCGGATGATCTTGATTTCCCCGGGCTCTTCCAGCACGAGCGCTTCGAGAGCCGCTTCTGCCGCGGCAGCGCGCTCCTTGGCCGTCTGTTTGCCGAGCGGGCGCTCGAGGGTGAAAACGACTTCGTCTCCGAGTCGGACAGCCGCGGGCTTCTCCGTGGCGAGCGCCACGCTCGCCCAGCACAAACTCACAAGCAGCACGAGCAGGGCCCAGACTGAGCGCCACCCCGGGACAGGTCCTTTCTCCTCCAACACCCTCATCACTGGTCTCGGGTCTCCAATTCTGTCGTCCAATCGGCTCCTTGCGGCGAGTGAACCGCAACCGCCCGAAGCTGGCAAACCTACATCCGGGGCCGATGGCCCGAGGCTCCCTCTCCCCACTCATTCATCGCCAAATCCGTGGGTGAAACGCCCTATCGCAAGTCAGTTGCATCAAGAGGACCCTTTTGTTACGGCCCGCATCCCTGTGCGCGGCGTCTTGCCTTTGACCCACCTCATCGCCTCACGCTCTGAAGGAGCGATGGCAGCCTTTTGCCTGGCCGCGCTCCTGAATGTGGCACCAAGCCTGGCCCAAGAGCCGAGCGCTGAGTCCGACGCTTCAGAAGGCCAAGAACGCCCCTCCGAGGCCGAGGAGCCGACCGAAGGCGCGCCGAAAGACGCGCCACCGTCGTCGAACGGGAACCCGCCCGCCACCGAAGCGGATGCTCCTGCTGCCGAAAAGCCCCCCGCCGTTCGGCTCCCGGAGGTCCTCGTCCAAAAGGAAGCGATCTATCCAGAGGGTCATATCCTCGACGCGGTCGAGGTCCACGTTGTCCTCGTGGTCGAGATCTCTGAGCAGGGAGACGTCACCGGCGCGCGCGTGCTCGCCTCCGGTGGTCGCGATTTCGACGAGGCGGCCCTCGAGGCGGTCCGTCAATGGAAGTTCGTCCCGGCCTACCGCGACGACAACCCCGTACGCTCCCAGATCCGCATTCCTTTCCATTTCATTCCCCCCGAGCTCTTGCTCGGCGGAGCGACCGAAGCTCACGGTCACGCTCACAAGCCCCAAGGCCCTGAGGTGGAGGGGGTCCCTGTCGAAGTTACCGTGGAAGGTGCCCGGGAGCTCCGGCCGAAAGCCCGAAGCACCGGAGATTTCGACCTCGGCCGCGACACCTTGCTCGCGGCTCCTCGCTCCGAAGGCGCCGAAATCCTTCGCTCCGTGCCGGGGCTCTATGTCGGGCGCGGCGAAGGCGCGAGCGTCGCGCACAACTACATGCTGCGCGGATTCGATAGCGAACACGGACAGGACATTGAGTTTCGCGTCGGTGGCGTGCCGATCAATCTTCCCTCCCACATCCATGGGCAGGGCTATTCCGACATGGACCTGCTCATCGCGGACGCGGTCTCCTCCTTATCGGTCCGGGAGGGAATCTACGATCCAGAACAAGGGGACTTCGCGATCGCTGGCACCATCGACGCCCGGCTCGGCGTTCCAGAAGCGGCGCGCGGGGTCACGCTTCGCTCGAGCTACGGCTCTTTTCACTCCTTCCGCCAGCTCGCCCTCTTTGCCCCGCAGGGTCAACGTGAGGAGAGCTTCGGCGCCGCCGAGTATCGAAGCACCGACGGCTTTGGTCAAAATCGGCGCGGCCAGAGCGCCCGGCTCAATCTTCAGCATCGCTTCGGCAAAGGCGAGCTGACCTTTCGAGCCATCGCCCTCATGAACGTCGCCCGCTCGAGCTCGGCGGGCGTGCTTCGACGAGACGATATCGACAGCGGCGCCGTTTGTTTTCTCTGCGTCTACGATGAAGCGACAGCGCGCGCTCAGGGTGGTCAAACGGGCCGCTTTCTGGCGGGGTTGTTCGCCGACTATCTCGGAGAAGACGGAGCGAATGGTGAGGCGGGAGTCTGGCTCGGCTATGACACCTTCAGGCTGCAGGGGAACTTCACAGGTTTCCTCGAGCGTTCTTCGCTCCTCGATCGAACCAGTGGACGCGGCGACCTTTTCGAGCAGGAAAATCAGACGCTCTCCTTCGGTCTGAAAGGCCGCTACCGGACGGCGAAGGCGGAGCTCACCCCGTGGGCAAAGGCATCGATCGAGGTCGGGCTCACCGGGCGCGTCGACACCATCGACCAATCCCAGAACCTGATCGATGCCGCCTCGAACAATCAGATCTGGGACAAGCGCCTCGACGCGACCATCCGCGCCGCGGACGCGGGCCTATTCGGAGACCTGAACGTCGATTTGACCCGCTTTGTCACAGCGCGCGTCGGCCTGCGCGGTGACCTGCTCGGCTACTCGGTCGACGACCGGCTCCATCAGGTCGCCGAGCGCTCTCGCCCCGAAGACGCGAGCATTCCTGGCTACCGCCGCTCCGCAGCAGGGATGGCAGCCGGTCCCCGAACCAGCCTCACCTTCCGATTCACTCCCGCTCTCGAAGTCATGGCCGCTTACGGCCAAGGCTACCGTTCTCCCGCAGGCCGGATGCTCGAGGACGGCGAAGAGGCCCCTTTCACCAAGGTCCACTCCACGGACATCGGCGTTCGCTACAGAAGCGACGACGTCTTCGAAGCGGCGCTCGGCGGCTTCTACACGACGCTCTCGAACGACCTAGCCTTCGATCCGAGCGAAGGACGCCTCGAAGCAACAGGACCGACGTCGCGAGCCGGCGCGACTCTCTATATCCTCGCGCGTCCTGTCGAGTGGTCTTTGCTCTCCTTATCCTCGACGTTTGTGGACGCTCGCCTCACAGACCCTCCGCCTCCCACAGCGGAGGAACCGATCTCTCCGCTCACCTCTGGCGCGCGCGTCCCCTTCGTACCGCCCCTCGTGGTCCGCCTCGATGCTTCAGTGAAAAAAGAGCTGCTGAGGCGCCTGGGTCCGAACGCACTCGTTGGGCGCGCCGGGCTCGGCTTCTCGTTTCTCTCACCGCGACCTCTTCCTTACGGAGCTTCTTCGGAAGCCGTGTCGCTCCTCGACGCAACCTTGGGGCTGCTCTGGGGGCCGCTCGATTTGAGCCTCGACGCCTTTAATCTCTTCGACGTGCGCTACGGTGCCGTGGAATATTCCTACGCTTCTGACTGGTCGCCGAACGACGGCGTCCGCTCTCGTCTCCCCGCGCGCCATCTCGCGGCGGGCGCTCCTCTCTCCCTGATGGTCAACTTGGGCATCCGACTATGAGACGCGCACTGCCATTGCTTCTCGTCGCCTTCGGCTGCAGCGATCCGGGCCCCCGCCCGGTCCAAGTCCCGCTCACCCTCTCGGGAGACGCCGCGTCGAGCGAGATCGAAACAGCCACAGGTGCCCTCCTTCGACTCGACCAGGGCCAGCTCGCCTTCGGCCCGCTCTACTTTTGCCCAAGCCCAAGCGGCGCTGAGTCCTGTGACGTGGCCCGTCTCGAGTGGCTCGGAAGCTCCGTCGTCGATCTACTCGACGACAGCCCTCGGCGCGCCGGAACTCTCCACGGGTCGAGCGGAGCAGTCGCCTCTTACTTGTGTGATCTCGGCATCAGCTCACAACTCACGAGCGACGAGCCCTTCGTCCTCGAGGCGGCCGCAGAGCTCGGGGAAAACTCGCTCCTTTTGCGCGGCACCGTGGAGTTCGACGCAAGAAGCTTACCTTGGTCCGCCTCCCTGCCCCTCGCCCAAACTGAGGCCACCGTTTCAGGCACACCGCTCATCCAAAGTCCCCAGAGCCAACGCTTCTCCGAGGAAGTCACGACGGACCTCTCTGAAGTGAACGTGCGCTTCTCTGCGGCCCGCTGGCTCGCGTCCGTCGATTTCTCTCCTTACTTCGCCGAAGAGCCCTGCTCGCCGGACGCCGTCGTATGCCGGGGAGACTTGATGGTCGTCTGTCCCGAAGACGAAGGGCCCGAAGAGATCACTGATTGTCTGGCTCAAGACCAGGTGTGTGTGCCGGGGCTGGGTTGCCAAGATGAGCTCAGGCTGGAGGGCGCCGCCCTGCGCACCCTCAAGTCCAACATTCTTTCGAACTTCGGTCCGCTGATTTCTTTCGAGCGGCGCTCGAACTGAAGTGCAGCTGGCGACAGCTGCTCAACCGACCGCGCGCGCCGCGCGCGCCCGCGACCAGGGCCCGTATTCGATGGCAGCAGCGATGAGCGCGTTCAAGAGAACGAACCCCACAAATCCCACATAAAAGAAGAACGTCACCGCGGCCCCCTCACGAACGACCACGTTCGGATCCACGTAGAGTCCCATGCCTGCGTAGAGGGCAAGCTGGATCGCTCCGAAGAACCCGGGGGCATTGGGGAGAGCAAACCCCAGCGCCAAGACTCCCGTCACGGTCATCGACTCGATAAAGCTGAGCTCAAATCCGACAGCGCGAGCGCCCCAGACCAGGGCGAGTCCGTGGGTTGCGACGTGGAGCCACGAAAGGAAGAGGTAAGGCAGGGCAAGCCCCGGCTTCGGTAGGAACCTCGCCCCCTCCACCAAACGCGCGGACATGTGAGCCAGCACCTCGCCCCAGCGAGCATTCAAGCGGCCCACGGTCAAATGGATGAAACGCTCGACCCACTTTTGTTTCCAGAGCAAGAGCGCCATGACGAGCAGTGCTCCGCCAAAGAGGACCGTCGCTGCCTGGGCCGCCTTCGGCACAAGGGCGACGGGCACCGCCAAGTTCCCGATGCGGTCAGGGAGCGGCTCCTGGGGCCGAGCGATCGCTAACCCAGCCAAGAGCGTGAAGCCAAACAGTACGCCATCCACAAGACGTTCCGCTGCGACCGTCCCGGTGATGTTCCAGCCAGAGACCTTCCCTTTTTCGCGCAGGAGCGCAGGCCGTGAGAACTCACCCAGCCGGAGCGGAAGGATCAGGATCAGCGCTCCGGCGATCGAGCCGATATTGAGGATCTTCCCGAACGAAATTTGAGCGAGAGGCGCGACGAGGAAGTGGTAGCGGGCGTACTTGAGGAGGATGCTGAGCTCGAGGCTGAGCGCAGCAAGGAGAAGCCACGAGATATTCAAACGATCGAGCGCGCCCGGGGGCGGGAGCAGCGGGAGCGAACCGGCGCGAAAGATCGCCACAAACGCCCCCAAGAGGACCAGCGACATCCCGGAAATCCGGGCGATACGGGCAGGCGACCAGGATTTGTTCGGAGGGTCCGGTTCCATGAGCAGCGTCGTTCCTAAGCAGGCGCCGCCAACAAGTCGCGCAGCAGGCCCGAGACGCGCAGCCCCTTGCACAGAAAAGGGCCACACGCGCTCCCATGGATACGCGCCAAAAGCCCTAGACGCCAGACCCTGCTTATGATTGAAAGACTGAGCTCATTGTGCCCGTTTGGGCGTGTGCGCCCGGGGTGAGACCGACCACCTTCCTGTCACGCGGTTCTCCCATGGGACCTTCCAATCCCCACCCTGAGTCCGACTAGACCTCCAGCAGTCCCATGACCGACACCTCTACCGCACTGCCGATCCGTGGCCGCCCGACGCTCCTTGGCCATTTGTCGATCGCTCGCATCGACCACTGGTTCAAGAACGTCTTCATGATTCCGGGTGGGATCGCGGCCTACGCGCTCGATCCGGAACATATCGCCGACAATCTCGGTTTCCGCATCGTCGTCGGCCTTTTGTCGATCTGTCTCGTCGCTTCGAGCAACTACACGATCAATGAGGTGCTCGATGCGCCGCACGATCTGTCTCATCCGACGAAGAGGCTCAGGCCAGTCCCCTCAGGACGCGTCAGCATTCCTCTCGCCTACGTGCAGTGGTTGCTCTTGATGGTCGTCGGCATCGCCCTCGGCTGGATGATCTCACTCCCCTTCGCCATCACAGCCTTCGTTCTTTGGGTGATGGGCTGCGTGTACAATATCCGCCCCATCCGCAGCAAAGACGTCCCCTATCTCGATGTGCTTTCGGAGGCGGTGAACAACCCGCTCCGTATGCTCGCTGGTTGGTTCATCGTCGGCACAGCTTCCGTCGCTCCCGGCTCGTTGCTCCTCAGCTACTGGATGGTCGGCTGTTACTTCATGGCCATGAAGCGCTTCGCCGAGTACCGCCAGATCGCCGATCCCGCCCGAGCGGGCGCCTACCGGAAGTCCTTCAAGCACTACACCGAAGAGAGGCTCCTCGTTTCGATCATGTTCTACGGCTCGTCGGCGATGCTCTTTCTCGGAGCGTTCGTCATGCGTTACCGGCTCGAGGAGATCTTGGCCTTCCCGCTCGTAGCGCTGGTGATGGCCATTTATCTCTGGCTCGCCTTCAAGCCCGATTCGGCCGTGCAACGCCCCGAAGGCCTCTACAAGGAGCCGGTGCTCATGGCCGCGGTCGTCGCTTGCAGTATCGTGGGGATCGTTTTCTTGTTCGTAGATCTCCCCTGGCTCGCGGACTGGATCGTCCCCACCGCGCCGACCCGCGGTGTGGACTCAGCCCTACAATAAAGATCCGATCGGCCTAGGAGCGGAAGCGTTTTCTCCGCTCCGCCCGGCGGGTCCCGTGTTGCCAGACAGATCCCCCAGGATAGGGTGGGCCGAGGGTTTTTGGTGCGAATCCGTTGGGCATGGCTCTGCCTCCTCGTCACTCCGGTCGGCTGCGGCACGCGGTCGGCTCTGCTCTGGGATACTGGCGAGTCCGCTCCCGCCGAGAGCGGAGGCGCTCCCTCTGAGCCCAGCGCGGGAGGCCTCGCTGGCCCCGCCATGGGGGGCTCAGTCACCGGGGGATCGGCGGCGGGAGGCTCCGGTGGCGATGGCAGTGTGCCGGCCGGTGGATCCTTCGGGACCGGAGGGAGCATGTCTGGCAGCGGCGGCGCCCCGAGCTGCGTCGAGGAAGGGACCTGTCCCGTCGAGGTTCGTGCTCCGAACGCGGATCCGGGAGACCAATTCGGGTTCAGCGTGGCCCTCTCTGGCGACACTCTGGCGGTGGGGGCCTCCTGGGAAGCGGGGAGAGGAAGCCTCGATCCCGACGACAACAGCGTCAGCGAAAGCGGAGCCGTTTATGTTTTCGTGCGCCGCGGAGATGAGTGGGTCGAGCAGGCTTATCTCAAGGCCTCCAACCCCGACCCCGGTGACTGGTTCGGGCGCCGGATCGCTCTCGATGGGGACACGCTGGTCGTCGGCGCCTACGGGGAAGACTCCGGCAGCGAGGACCCTTCGGACAACTCTGTGACCGATGCCGGCGCAGCTTATGTCTTCGTGCGCCGCGGCGAACAGTGGGTTCAGGAGGCTTACCTCAAGAGTCGAGATCCCTCGCCGACCGCCTGGTTCGGACGACGTGTCGCCGTATCGGGAAACCGCATCGCCGTCGGCGCCTATGGGGACGATCGGGCGGGGCAAAACACGGGCTCCGTGGTCGTCTTCGAACGAACCGATGGAGAGTGGAAAGAAGCGGCCGAATTGCTCTCCACCCCTCTCAACAGTGGCGCCCAGTTCGGCTCCAGCGTCGCGTTCGTCGGCGATTCTCTCTTCATCGCCGCCATCGGCGAGTCCAGCGGCAATGGGGATCCCTTCGACACTTCCGCTCGCGCGGCGGGCGCCGTCTATGAGTTCCGGCGCACGGAGACAGGTTACACACAAACCGCTTACATCAAAGCAAGTGATCCAGATGCCGGAGATTGGTTCGGGGTGAGCCTTGCGGCAGACGAGCGTTTTCTGGTCGTTGGAGCCTACGGGGAAGATTCGTCTCCTCGGGGGCCCCGGCCAGGCCCCGGACCGCTTGTCCGAGGTTCGGGGGCCGCGTACGTCTTCGAGCGCCAAGGGGATGCTTTCATCGAGATCCAGAAGCTGAAGGCGCGCGACGCCGATCCTGGGGACAACTTCGGCAGCAGCGTCACGCTCGCCGAAGGTCGCATCGCCGTCGGGGCATTTGGCGATGACAGCGCGCACCCCCAGCGTCCAAGAGACAACTCCGCACCGAACTCCGGGACAACCTACCTCTTCGAACAACGGAGAGACGGGAGGTTCGTTGAAGTGAAGCGCCTCAAGGCCCCCGAGGCGAGCGCGGGGGACCGCTTCGGCTGGGCCATTGCCTCGACCCCCACGACCCTTGTTGTTGGCGCTTACGGCACGGGGAGCTCTGCCGAAGACCCGAACTCCGGGCTGGGCACCGTCCACATCTTCCCCTGGTAACGGACGAGTTCCCGCGGCGCCCTTGACGCCCTCTCGAACCTCCATCAAGGAGCGAGCGCTGCGAGGTCCCCGTGCAGATCGCCTTCGTCCTCTTCGTTCTGTTTGGCTCGGTCGCTCTGTTCGTGAGCGACCGCTACCGCATGGACCTCGTCGGCTTCTCGGCGCTCACGCTCCTTCTCTTGGGAGGAGTCTTGACCGTTCCGGAAGCGCTCGCGGGCTTTTCGGATCCAAGTGTGCACATGATCGGTGGCCTCTTCATCGTCGGTGCAGCCGTGTTCGAGACAGGCCTCGCCGAGCGCTTCGGCAATCTCATCGAGCGTTTCGGGGGCGAGAGCCAGACGCGGCTACTCCTCTCGATTCTCGTCGCGACGTCGTGCCTCTCGGCGTTCTTGAGCTCAACGGGCACCGTCGCCCTGATGGTGCCTGTGGTCCTGACCCTCGCGCGGCGAGCTCAGGTCAGTCCTTCGAAGCTCCTGATCCCTCTTGCCTACGCCACCCTGCTCGGAGGCTTGCTCACGCTCATCGCAACAGCGCCGAACCTGGTCGTCTCGGCCGCCCTGCAGAGCGCAGGCTATCGCCCCTTCTCCTTCTTCGACTTCACAGGTCCGGGTCTGATCCTCGTCGCCGCGGGCATCGCCTTCTTGGTCACTCTCGGGCCCAAGCTCCTGCCCGACCGGGCGCCGCTCGGAGAAAATGTCGACAGAATGCCGAGCGCTCGGGAGCTGTGGCAGCGCTACGGACTGGCTGGCTGGATCCTCGAGGTGCGCGTCGAACCCGATTCGCCGCTCATCGGGAAGAGTATCAGGGACAGCGCCGTACGATCTCGATTTGGGGTCGTGATCATGGCCGTCCGGAGCCCGGACGAAGAGGAGGTGAACCCCGAGCGCCCGCTCCCGGAGCGGATCCTCGGCCCGGGAGATATCCTCACGATCAAAGGCGCGCCGTCGTCGATGGCCGCCTTCTGTGGCGAGACCCATCTCACCGAGATCGCAGAGCCCGAGAGCCTGCCCAAGGGAACCGTGGTGGCAGAGCTGTTGATCCCGCCCGGCTCTCACCTCGTCGGCAAGACCATTCGGGACAGCCGCCTTCGCAGCCGATTCGGTGTGACGATCGTGGCAGTGTTCCGCACGCGAGAAGTGCTGCGTGATTCGGTGGCACTCACGACGACCCAGGTAGGCGACCTCTTGCTCGCCCTCGGCAGCGCCACCTCCCTCGCCCAACTGCGCGATGAGCTCTCGGATGTTCTCGTCGTCACCGAGAGCGAGGCCCTCAACAAGGGCCGTTTCCGTCGCCACCGCGCTCCTCACGCCCTTGTCGTGGTCTTGGCCATGCTGCTCGGATTCGCCTTCGAGTGGACGGCCCCCGTCACCGTCGTCCTCGCCGCTGCGCTCGGCATGCTCGTTTTCGGATGCCTCGACGCCAAATCCGCCGAACGCTCAGTGAACTGGGAGAGTCTGCTCCTGATTGCGACATTTCTCCCGATGACGACAGCTCTGACGAAGGTTGGGGTCATCGACCTCGTCGTAAGCGGCATCGCAACGGTGACCGGAGGCGCCGGGCCCTACGTGGTCATGGCTGCGCTCTTCTGGCTCACCGTCCTTTGCGGAGTCTTCATCTCGAACACCGCAACAGCGGTGCTCGTGGCCCCGATCGCGATTCAAGTCGCAGGGAACCTTCACATCGAGCCCCATCCCCTGCTCATGGCGGTGGCCATCGCCTGCTCTTCCGCCTTTTTGACCCCGGTGAGCTCGCCGGTCAATCTCTTGGTCGCCAACCCCGGCTCCTACCGCTTCGGGGACTTCGGACGCATCGGGGCGCCCCTATTGTTGGTGGTTTTCGCGATCACGCTCCTGATCGTGCCGCTGTTCTTCCCCTTCTGAAGAAGCGGACGCGAGTATAGGTTCGGAGCCGCCCTCGCCTCTCGCGCAGCGTCGCTGTCAGTGAGAGGAGCCTCACCAATGGAGCTTCGTGCGAAGCTCCTCGGTCAGCACCGTGGCCATCGAGGCGTGCTTCTTCGTATTCGGATGCCAGTCGCAACCGAGCTCCCCCGTACCCTGCGCCGCGTATTCGAGGAAGCCGACGTTGTCGTCGCCCATGCTCGTCATCGACTCGAGCGCGTTCTGTAAATAGGCGCGAGCCTTGTTCAGATCTTCTCCGTTCAGCATCGGCCCCAACGTGACGAGCAAATAAGCCTCCGGATGTCGGTCGCGCAGATCCGCGAGGAAGCGGAAATACTCGTCTTCGAAGGCGATCCCCGGATCTCCTTTGGCGAAATCATTCGTCCCGAGATTCACCACCACCACGTCCGGCTCCCGCACGAAGTCCCAGCTCGTGGTCGGATCCATGGTCAGCGTTCGCTCATAAGAGATCGGCAAGAGGTCCGAGGTCCCGCCGTCGTAGTTTCGAATGATGCCGTGACCTGAAATCGCAATCGTCGAGAGCTCGGCGTCGAGCTCCCGAGCCGCCACTGCGCCGTAACTCACGAAATGGCTCTCGGTATCGAAGGAGAAGGGACAGGACTGGTCGGCGCCGAGGTTCCCGTAGCCGCAGGTGATCGAGTCCCCCACGATCTCGATGAGTCGGTTCGGGAGCTCCGGTGGGTCGAGCAGCTCTCCTTCAAGCACCTGGATCTCCGAGATAGCCGTCGTTCCGTACTGTCCCTCGGTCTCTCGATGCAAAAGCAGTGTGTGCTCTCCCGCTCCGAGGCCCTCCGCAAGAGCGATCGTCGCCTCCCCTTGCGCTGCGGTGACGGAGCGCGGCTCCTCGTGATCCACGACCACTTGAAACATGACGGGCTGCTCGTTCGACCACTTCACCCGGAGGCCCGTCCCTGAAAAGCGCGCCAGGAATCCCGTCCCCGACCAGGTGAAGCGCGGCCGAGTCGGCTCGCTCCCGTCGACCCTCCCGACGAACCGAACTCCCAGATACACAGGGCCCGGCTCCTTCTGCTCGCCCGCGGCGCCGCCCGTCCCCGGAGAGCTTCCCCCCACCGACGCCGCGCCCCCGCTGCCCGTCGCCGCACCACTTCCCGACTGCGACCCGCCGCTCCCCTGCGCGGATCCGCCTCCGCTTGCGGAGCCGCCGGTCGCCGGGTTGCCTGGCGCACCTCCTGCTGGGCTGCCGGCGCCTCCGCTCGCCGCGCCGCCGCCGGTCGCCGGGCTTCCTCCGCTCTGGGTGCCGCTGTCGATTCTTCCTGAGTCGGATGATTCCGCACAAGAGGAGGCAAAGGCGAGAGCGACACAGCCGAGCAGGAGCGCGGGGTGGCAGAGAATCATGTGATTTTCCTAACACGACCCAGCCAAGGAGAGTAGCGAGCCAAGAACCTGCGAAAAATCGCCCCCAGGGCGGTCGGCTTGGCGCGATCTCTGCAGAGCGGGAGGCCATGAAGCCCCCGCTCCTGCGTGCCGACGCGCCCTCGTATCCGTCCCTTTTCGGCCGCTACACAGCGGTCTTCGCCGATCACGATGCGCTCCACAAAGTCCTTCAGCAGCTGCGCGAGATGAGTCGTATCGGAGCGAGCGGAAAGGAATTTCCTCCTGAGCTCCGGCCGGATGTGCTCCTGTTCCACTTCGAAGAAGTCCTCACGGAACATTTCGCGCGAGAGGAATCGGTCCAGTACTTCGGAACCCTGGAAGCGGCTTCCCCCGCCCTTGCTCAAACCATCGCTCAGCTCCGCGCCGACCATGAGGCCCTTCTCCACGCTACCAGTCGTCTCATCGCGCTGAGCAAAGATGAAGCACGCTTCTACGGCCTATCAGCCGCCACCCTGGGCCTCCTCGAGTGGCTGGAGCGCCATGAGCGAGAGGAAAATCGTCTGATGACCGACTTCCTCTCTGGACGGCCTCCCGAGGACGACGACTTGGACTCGGGAGAGTCCTTCTAGACGCAGTTCTTGCGCCTCTCAGGAGGAGAGGCGCAGTTCCCGCGCTTTCGTAGCCCTTGGGTCTGTGCACAAAGCGCTTCGACCGCCGCGCCGGGGGCGCGGCCGAGCCTTTTCTGACAAGGGCTCGCTTCTGCCTCCCTTGTCCCACATGGACAAACGACGACCTGGCCCGGTCCCTGCATCACCCCTGAATGAAACTACTCACAAGGAGGCGAAAATGGAGAAAAAACCGTTCACAGATCAGCGTCGAGTTCTTTGGCTCGTGGGAGGCGTGATTCTCCTTGGAGGCATCCTTGCCTGGGGCCTGTTTGCTCCCGCAACCAGTGAGCTCCCTGGGAGCGGCGGACCGGACGTGCAATTGCCGAGCATGTCCAACGTCCCGGGACAGGGCGCTCCAAAGATGGAAATCGAGACGCCAGAAGAGCGCTGATCGAGCTCGAGCGACAGCGAAGGACGCGCAGCGCTCACTCTTCGGCTTCGTCCGACTCGTCCTCTTCCTCGCCGTGCGTCAGGGGCAAGGGTTCGCGCGTCGCGTCTTCGGTATTCGACTCATCCGTTCCCCCAGCGAACTCCACGTTCCCGGACGTTTCGATGAACGGTCCGCCCTTCTCTTCATCGACGGGCGCGTCGAGATCTTCCGTCAGCGCATCCTCGCCGCTCGTCATCGAAGCGATAGCAGTCTCCGCGAGCTCCTCGGCGAAGTCGTCCTCGACGCGCTCAGCTTCGACAAAGGCACGCCCTTGACCGTTCCGGGAGGAGCCTGAAAGCGCCAACAGGCGTTCGGCGTGCTCGGGATCAATGTGCCCAGGGCGATCGTACCGAGCGCGCGAAGCCGCTCCGGACGCGGTGACGGCGGGATTCGAGCTCGGCTTCTTTTCCATGATCTCTCACAGTCTACCCGCTCTGCCGAAAAAGGAGATACGTAAAATTTCAGGGACGACTGGCCCTTCATCCAAAAAGAGCCGGTCGTCCCCGAATGCCGCAGGCTCAGAACTGCTTGAAGAAATCCCAGATCGTCTCGCCGGAGTTCGGTGCGACCATGTGGCCCCCTTTGTACTCACACCAAGTCACCGGATACCCTTCGTCACATCCGTCGTAGGTCTTGCATTCGCAGGGCTGGTACTGGTTCCCTGCAAGCTGGCACCAGTTCGAGTCGGACGCCTTCGCCATGCCGCACCCGTTGCGAGACACGAACACGTCCCGGGCTTTTTGGCCGCCATCGAGGGTCACAACGTTGTCGTCGACACCGTGGAAGCCCATGTAAGCCACAGGTTTCGTTCCATTCGCGCAGCCCGCCACCGAGGAATTGCCCGCCATGGGAGCGACAGCTCGGGCCAGTCCCGAACAAGCGACAGCGTTCGACATCATCCCGCCAAAGCTAAAGCCGGTCGAGAAGATGCGATTGTGATCGAAGCACAATTCGCTATCAAACCGCTCGAGCATCGCCTCCAAGAACTGGATATCTTTCCCGTTTTCGTTGCCCCAGCCCTTACCCATCCCACCAAAGTCGGTCCCGTCGGGAGAGACCAGGATCGCCTCTCCAGCCGAAGCACCTCGCAGGCCGTAGTACCCGGTCGGGCCATTGCCCGCGACCTGTTGAGCGGACCCTCCCCAGGGGTGCCAGGTGAAGACGAGCCTATACTTCTTGTTGTTGTCGTAGTTGTCGGGGAGCGCGAGGATGTAGTTGCGCATCTGCCCGCCGACCGAAATCGAGGCTTGTCCCGCCATGGGCGGTGCCTTGCCGCAGCCCTGACTCGCCTTGACCTCGTCGTCGCCTCCGCTCGGACTGCCGCCGCTCCCGCCGGGGTCCGTCCCGCCACCTCCCGCTCCGGGGATCCCTGCTCCGCCCGCTCCTGGGGGGAAACCGGGACCCATCCCGCCAGCGCCGAATGCACCGCCGACCCCCGGACCACCGGCACCACCAGGGTTTGAGTCTCCTCCAGTCCCGGGACCACCCGGTCCAGGACCGGGCGCACCGCCAGCCCCAGGACCGAGCGTACCACCAGCCCCAGGACCGAGCGTACCACCAGCCCCAGGACCGAGCGTACCACCAGCCCCAGGACCGGGCGCACCGCCGCTGCCCGGCTCAGCTCCATTGCCTGGTGCGCCGCCCGCGGGGCCGTTCACCGCGCCTCCCGTCGGCACGCCGCCGCCATCGCCCGCTTCGCTACAACCGGGCGCCATCGCCAGCGAGAACATCAAGAGGGACGCGGAAGGGAGAAGTTTCTTGGCTCTCATATGCATCACAGTCATGGCTATCCTCTTTCGGTGCGCGCAAACGATCGCGTGCTCATTCCGATATCTTTAGTAACTGGAATCCAGCCATAAACCTGGGGACAATTTTGCCCCCTCACACCTCCCCCGCTGTCCGGATCGGCCGGGCCACGGCGCGCTTCTTGTCCTGTTATAAGATTATAACACAGCAGAAACAACTGCTGCAGGCGCGACCCCGATCCACTTCGCGCCTCGGGCGAAAAATGAAAACGAGGCCGACTCTCGCCGGCCTCGCCATTTCGAAACACCCGCAGATCTCGCTACGGGAGCCCCCTCCTACGGGAGCCCAGAGCTCACTGGAGCGTGACGTCCATGTCCCAATCGATGAAGAGGTCTTTCCATTCACTGACCGGGACCTGAACACGAGAGTCCTGGATGATGATCTTGCCGGTGTCGGCGTTCATGTTGCCGTCGAGGGCGCGCTTGAACATCTCAGCGGCGATGCCGGTGTCCCCAACGCTGCAATGGTTTCCGTTATAGACCTCGAAGGAGTGATTCTTCTCGACGCCGAGGGCCTTGTACACGGAGTGAGCTGCCCAGGAGGCGAGCGCTTCACTGGTCCCCGCCAAGTGACACCAGGAGCCTGAGCCGTTCGCGTTGGTGAAGTGGACCAAGTATCGAGGAGCGATCGTGGCGAGCAGCATGTGCTGATCGAAGGGAAGGTTATTCACCTTGGCGTGGTTATTTCGGAAGTACTGCGCTGCGCCGGTCACCCAAGGACCACAGATTCCGTTGTTCTCGAGGTTGTCGATGCCTTGAGGTTTGTCACTGCAGTTCCAGCGCGATCCCCCTGCGCCATGACGGAACCACTCGGTCATCCGCCAGCTGGTGCCGCCGCCGCCGCCCGATTCGACGATGACCACGATGGGCGCTCGACTGAAGACGCCTGCGAGGAACGCTCCTTTGCCGCAGCCGGAACATCCAGAGACGGCGATCGTCTTCGGATCGTGACCGCTGTCAGGATTCTTTTCGAGCACGTCCATCACGCGGTTGATCATCCAACCGTTAGCGATGTTCGGGTTGATCTCGGAGAGACCGTAGAGGTTGCGGATCTTCGCGTCATTGCCGGACCCGAGGGAGAGCGTCTTGCCTTGGGGCAAAATCCCCATGGAGAGGTTCAGGTTGATGGACTTGCCGGACCCGGTGATCGTCGCGGAGAAGTTCTCCGACTTGGCTCCGACCTTACAGGTGATAGAAACATTGCCATCCCGGACAGACCCGCTGACCTCGTCACAGTCGCCGGGGATCGGTCCGTAGAGATACTTCGCCGCCATCGCCAAGATCTCCTTGCGACGACACTCCCACTGAGCCTTCGTGGTGACCTTCGTGCCGTTGTAGAAGGTGAAGGGATCGGGAAGCTTCATGCCGAGGTCCGGAAGCGCCGACGCCTCCGGGAGCTCGGGCAACTCGCACTCGAAGTCTTCTCCACCTCCGCCGCCGGAGCCGGTCGGTTCTCCGCCCGTGCCCGACGCGCCACCGCTGGCATGGGCTCCGCCACTGCCCGGCGCTGCGCCCAGGCCACCACCTGGGTCCATCCCTCCGCTCGCCACAGGAGCACCCCCTGCGTTGTCTCCGCCGGACGCTGCCCCTCCTGTGGCGGCCGCAGGTGCGCCGCCGACCGCAGTTTGGCCCCCGGCGCCGGGAGCTGAGCCTCCCGCTGCTGGGACATCCCCGCCACTGCCAGCGAGGTCCGTGGTAGCCCCGGAACAGCCTGTGAAATGAAGGATGGCGAGAAGTGGGATCGCTACAGCGAGAAGAGGACGCGTGGTTCTGGACATAGGGGATTCGATGCCTCTGAGAAGGTGGGGCGTCCGTCGAAGCTCATTTTCGAGCGCGGAATCGCTGAACATCTCTTATCAGGCATCGCTCACACTTTCTTTCGCCTGTTTCCGCGATCTTAAGCCTCCACATTTGTCAAAATTCGCGTTGTGACCGCTCACTTCCACGTTGCGCTCAAATTTGCGCCCCGAACGCTTTGCGCCACACTAGAAAATACTGCTGTGCCTGCACACCCGAGCTGCCACTCCCTCCCAGGCATCTCGAGCGGCGGCGAGAGACAAAGTCGCCCGTCTGATTCGACAGCGACGGCTCCGGCGCTCTTCGTTGTGATGCATTAGTTATCACCCACATCCTCGCCGCACGCACCCGCGCACGCCACCGCCGCACGCACCCGCGCACGCACCCGCGCACGCACCCGCGCACCCGCGCACGCACCCGCGCACCCGCGCACGCACCCGCGCACGCACCCGCGCACGCACCCGCGCACCCGCGCACCCGCGCACGCCACCGCCGCACGCACCCGCCGCACGCACCCGCGCACCTGCGCATGCACCCGCCCAACGAGGAGACAGCTCAACATCGCGCGCGCAGCAGTTCAACAAACCTCGTGTCGCCAAAGGAAAGTGCATTGGCTCTCGGTTCAAATTTCAAGAGCCCTTCGCATCACTCATTTACCGATCACACGAGGCGCCGTAGCCCCCCACGCCGATCGTCACTTCTCCACGAAGCTTGTTGAGCTGACGCCGGCAGATTGCCGACCGTCTCTGAAAGGGAACCATGCAAAAGAACTACACTCGTCCGCTCACCGTCCTCGCCGCATCGCTTTCAACGCTCGTCGTCTCCTGCACCGGTGACCCCATCGTCCAAGGAAAGGACGGCAAGGATGCGCCGTCTCTCTTGACGCGTTCTTCCTCCACGGAGGCATCGGAAGACTGCCCTTCGGGTGGCACTCGCCTGGAGGTCGGGCCCGATCGAAACGAAAATGGAACGCTCGATGACAGCGAGGTCGCGGACGTCATCCACCTGTGCAACGGCGACAGCGGTAAGGACGGGGCCGATGGGAAGGATGGAACCGACGGACAAGACGGCCAAAGCGGCTCGCTGATTCGCGTCACGAACCTCGATCCGGGAGAGGAGTGTCCTTCCGGTGGCTATCTCGTCGAGACGGGAGTCGATGATGGAGACGGCGACGAAACTGCATTGGATGGTGTGCTCGGAGACGGCGAAGTCGACGAGGCCTCCTTCGTCTGTCATGGCGTCGACGGCTTCCCCGTCCTGACTCTCTTGACCGCAGATCTCTCGGGAACCTGTGTCCACGGCGGCTATCGCCTCGATATCGGCCTCGACAACGGAGATGGTGAGGAGACGAGCCGCGACGGGATCTTGGGCGTCGGAGAAATCGACCAGAGCGCCTATCTTTGTAATGGCGCTGACGGCGCCACAGGCCCCACGGGCCCAGCGGGTGCCACGGGCGCGACGGGCCCCCAAGGACCCGAAGGTCCCCAAGGTCCGGAGGGCGATACGGGCCCCACGGGCGCAACGGGTCCCACAGGTCCCGAAGGTCCTCCCGGACCTCAAGGCCCGGCGGGCGACACCGGTCCCCAAGGTCCGGAGGGTCCCACCGGTGACGCCGGTCCCTCTGGGCCGACGGGCGACGCCGGACCACAGGGTCCCGCAGGTCCCACGGGGGCAACGGGTGCGACGGGTGCAGCTGGCTATAGCGCGCTCGTCACACAGACGCCGATCAACGCTCAAGGCAGCTGCGCAGGCGCTGGGGTTCGCATCGAGAGCGGCCTCGACACGAACCGAAACGGGGCGCTCGATGTTTCTGAGATCCAAGCCACGAGCTACGTCTGCTCAGCGGCGGGCGGTGCCCGAAGCCCAATGGTCGTGGACGCGTCCGGCCTCCCTCTCGGCGACGAGCTGGCCACGGGGCCGATGGGGATCACGTTCCGAACGATCACAGGTCACATCGTCACGCTCGGCTGGGACGGCGGGCCCGTTCCCGTCAGATATGTGGACTTCAGCGGTCTGAACTGCGGCGGGGACCCTCGACTCTTCTTCGAGCAGTCCGGGGGCACGCTCCACGAAATGTCGGCGTTCTGGTCCCCCTACAACGGCAAGTATTTGGTCCCCATCGGCACGGTAACGAACGGAGTGATCGCTTCGTCCCCGCACGACTCGCTCAGCTACCACGAGACGGGGGTGGGGTGCGCAAACTACACTGTGATGGGCGCCCAGGAGTGGTCCACGATCCAGCTCGACGCGCCGGACATCGGTCTCCCCTTGCTCATCGAAGGACCGCTCCGCGTCGAGTAACCCGGAAGAGCGTGCGGCGGGCTCGCGCAAGCGAGCCCGCGCTTCTGTCCAAAGTGGCCCCCACAAGTGGGCTGTCCCCAATGGTCCCCCACAAAATGGCGGAGCGGACGGGACTCGAACCCGCGGCCTCCGGCGTGACAGGCCGGCGTTATAACCGACTTAACTACCGCTCCGTGTCTCGGCTCGGCCGAGACTATTTTCGACGAAACACTCTTTCGAGCTTTTTCGACGCTCCCTGGCGGGGCGGGGCCGAAGCCCTGTCTCGTTCAGGGAGCGCGTGTTTAGCATGCGACATTCCCTAATCAAGAGTGATTTCACGGATCCGCACACGAAGTTCATTTTCTTCCGATGGGGCGCGCAGAACGCATTACTTTACGCGTGGGCGAGCGCTGAAGAGTCCCTCACCAAAGCTCAACTGAGACGCGACCTCTCTTGAGGTGCCCGCGCCTCGGCGAGTTCTGCACCAAGAGCGGTTGAAAGTCGGCCCGAATTTGGGGAGGACTCCGCGTCCGAACAGATCAGAAAGAGATCGGCTCGAAAAGAAAATGACCCAGACCCCGTTCAAGACCGTCGACCCGAGTGCCCTCCCGAAGCATTTCGAATCCCAGGAAGCCGAGAAGCGCTGGAACGAAGTGTGGCAAACCACGGGCACCTATCACTACGACCCCTCGCGCCCCCGCGAGGACAACTTCGTGGTCGACACGCCTCCTCCGACCGTGAGCGGCTCGCTCCACGTCGGACATGTCTTTTCTTATACGCACGCCGACGTGATCGCCCGCTTCCAGCGCATGACGGGAAAGAACGTCTTTTACCCGATGGGCTGGGACGACAACGGTCTCCCCACGGAGCGCCGCGTCCAAAACTATTTCAACGTCCGCTGCGAGCCGACCGAGAAGTACATCCCGGACCTGAAGCTGACAGAAGCCACCGGCGACAAAAAAAAGGAGCGCCCGCGCCTGGTCGGTCGTCAGAACTTCATTGAGCTTTGTGAGCAGCTCACCCGCGTCGACGAAAAGGCCTTCGAACAGCTCTTCCAGCGCCTCGGCCTCTCCGTTGACTGGCGCCAAACCTACGAGACGATCAACGCGCGCTCCCGTAAACAGGCGCAGCTCTCGTTCCTCGATCTTTATAAGAAGGGCTACGCTTACCAGTCGGTCGCCCCGACCATGTGGGACGTTGATTTCCAGACCGCCGTCGCCCAAGCGGAGGTCCACGATCGCCCCAAACAGGGCCATTTCCATCACATCGAGTTCGGCGTCCAAGGCTCCGACGAGACCTTCACCATCGCGACCACCCGCCCCGAGCTCCTGCCCGCCTGCGTGGGCGTGACGGCGCATCCGAGTGACGCCCGCTATCAGCACCTGTTCGGCAAGCTGGCGATTACGCCTCTGTTCCGTGCGCCTGTCCCGATCTTCCCGAGCGAGCTCGCCGACCCCGAAAAGGGCAGCGGTATCCTCATGGTCTGCACCTTCGGTGACCAGACCGACGTTCTCTGGTGGCGTCAGGAGAAGCTCCCCTCGCGCCAGATCATCGGCAAGAGCGGCCGCCTTGAGCCCATCGAGTTCGGCAGCGCCGGCTTCCCGAGCGAAAACCCGAAGGCGGCTCAGGAGTTCTACAGCGCCCTCGTTGGCAAGAGCGTCACCCAGGCCCGCGAAGCCATCGTGAACCTGCTCCGCGATCCGGCGGGCGGCGCCACACACCAAAGAGCGCCCCTCGTGCGCGATCCGATCCCCGTCGAACAAGCCGTCAAATACTTCGAAAAAGGCGAGCGCCCCCTCGAGTTCCTTTCGACGCGTCAGTGGTTCGTGCGTTTGGTGCAGGAGAAGGAGAACCTTCTCAAGAAGGGCGAAGAGATCGCCTGGCACCCGGAGTTCATGCACGCGCGCTACCGCGACTGGACCCAGAACCTCAGCATCGATTGGTGTGTGTCTCGCCAGCGCTACTTCGGCGTGCCGATTCCGGTCTGGTTCCCGCTCTCAAAAGAAGGCGCCGTCGATTGGGAAAATCCGATCCTGCCCGACGAAGCTTCCCTGCCCGTCGATCCCATGGCGGACGCTCCGCCTGGCTATGATGAGTCCCAGCGCGGTCAGCCGGGGGGATTCGTCGGCGAGACCGACATCTTCGACACCTGGTTCACCAGCTCCCTCACGCCCCAAATCGGCTCCCACTGGGGGCTCGATGAGGAGCGTCATAAGAAGCTCTTCCCCGCCGACATCCGGCCCCAGAGCCACGAGATCATCCGAACCTGGGCTTTTTATACGATCGCCAAGGCCATGCTCCATTCGGGCACGGTGCCTTGGAAGAACATCGTGATCAGCGGCTGGATCCTCGATCCGGACCGCAAGAAGATGTCAAAGAGTCAGGGCAACGTGGTCACCCCGATGCACCTGTTCGACGAACACGGCGTCGACGCTGTGCGCTACTGGGCCGCGAGCGCGCGACTCGGCGCGGACACCGCCTTCGATCCCCAGGTGTTCAAGATCGGGCGCCGCCTGACAACAAAACTTTGGAACGCAGCGAAGTTCGTGCTCTCCCACGCTGGCGAAAAGGGCCCGATCAAAAACGAGCTCGATCGCGCCTTCCTCGCCGAGCTGCGCTCGCTCGTCGAGCGCGTCACCGAGCTCCAGGCGAACTTCCACTATGCCCAAGCGCTCCAGGAGACCGAAACTTTCTTCTGGACGCAGTTCACCGACACCTATCTCGAGCTCTCGAAGCCCCGCGCCTGGCAGTCCGACGTCCCCGGCAGCGTCCAATATCCGGCCGAAGAGCGGAACTCCGCCGTCACGACGCTCCGCCTCGGCCTCTCGGTCCTTTTGCGTTTGCTCGCCCCGACGCTCCCCTACATCACGGAGGAAATCTGGTCCTGGGTGTTCGCAGAGGAGACGGGCCAAAAGACGATCCACCGCGCGCCCTGGCCGAGCGCCAACGAAATCGACGCGCCTCCGCCGAGCGAACCCGACGCATTTGCCCTTTGTGTGGCCGCCTTCTCGTCCATCAACAAAGCCAAAGCGGATCACCAGGTCTCAGCGGGCCGCGTCGTCTCCGCCTTGACGCTCCGGGCCAGCGCAAAGACCCTCGAACGAGCGCAGGCGGTCATGGCCTCGGCCCTCGAAGCCGCCCGCGTGACCAGCTCGGAGCTCAGCGCGAGCGACGAAGTTCCCGAGGGGACCTTTGTCGTTGAAAAGATCGAGTTCGCGCCCAAGGCCTGAGCCCTCTAGTCACGGCCGAGCACGGATTTTGGCCGAGCCCAGGCGGGGTCTCCTCACCTCGCCTGGGAGCCCTCCCGAGAGGCGTGAACCGGGGCCCCCGAAAGGTCCCCTCCCCTCCTCCCACCACAATTCCCGCCTCCCCTCGCCTCGGACATCATGAAGTCGCTTGCGACGGGCCCGAGAGAGCGCTAAGCACCCGCCTCAATTTTCGGCTCGCGGACGACTCTGAAGCACCGCGTCCACCGCGCCTTCGAATCCCTCGCACGCGAAAGAGAAAAGCATGTCGAACTACGCAGTCTGGAATGTCCGCCTCCGTCACGAATCCCTCTCCAAGGACCGCAAGGGCAAGTACCTGAGCCGCCGCAAGCGCGCACGCATCGGCCTCCAGGAAGCTCTCGACCGCAAGGCGGGAACCTCGACCGAAGGCGAAGCGCAGCAGGGCTGAGCCGAAGCGAAGCGTCCGGGACCGAGCGCGAGCTCATCCCCCCTTCCTTCGAGAGACGCCTCGGGCCACTCGGGCTCGGGGCGTTTTCTGTTTTGTCGACCTTGCCCCTCGGGCGTCTTTGGCCCCGGTCCATCACCTCCCCCTGAGCTCGACCGAGCCTTCACCCGTCCTCGCCTTCGGTACCTGGACCGATTGGACATTGTTCCCTAGCCTCGGGCACCCCATTTCGGGTCGATCTCTTATGTCTCTCCTCTCAGTGATCCATTCGTCCCTCGCGAGCGTTGGCTCGAGTGCCGTCGACTTCCCCGCGATGGTCGCTTCAGCCGCCGAATCCGTTTACCAAGGGGCCGACCTGCTCGCCGCGGCGGGCAAGAGGATCTGGGATACCAAACCGTTCCAGAAGCCGGTCTGGACGGGCATCATGTTCGGGCTGCGCGTTGCGCTGTGCGTGCTCGGCGCTCTGTTCCTGATCTACGAGGTGCGCGCCCGCCGCATGGGCGAGCCGGTGCGCGAACGGACGAAGAAGCGCGTCGCACTTCTGTTTACGGTGCTCGCCTTCGGTGCCTACTTCGACTTCGGGAACCCCAACACCCGCTACAGCGAGTATTACCACCGGCACGAGCTCTACCACTATTACCTCGGCTCGAAGTACTTCGACGAGATCGGCTACCAGCGCCTCTATGAGTGCACCCTGATCGCTGAGGTCGACAACGGCCGCAAAGCTCAGGTCGCCAAGCGCGAGTTCCGCGATCTGCGCGTCAACCTGATCAAGAAGGTCGAGGACACTTACATCCTCAAAGAGCCTGAGATATGCAAGAAACACTTCACGCCCGAGCGGTGGGAAGCGTTCCGCAAGGACATCGACTGGTTCTACAATTCTGCGCGCGGGTCCTACTGGGAGCGGATGCAGCAGGACCACGGCTATAACCCGCCGCCCGTTTGGACGATGACCGGAAAGGCGATCGCCAGTATCGCCCCGGCCAGCGACAGCTTCTTCAAAGCCCTCGCGGCGATCGACGTCGTACTGCAGATCGGCATGACCGTGCTCATCTGGTGGGCGTTTGGATATCGAGCGGGAGCTGTCTCAGCGATCTTCTGGGGCTGCAACGCTGCGGCGAACTTCTATTGGACCGGTGGCGCCTTCTTGCGCCAGGACTGGGTGTTCCTGCTGGTGCTCTCGGTCTGTTTGGCGCGGAAAAAGAAGCCCTTCTGGGCGGGAGGCGCGCTCATGTGGTCGGCGCTGCTGCGCATCTTCCCCGGCGCCCTGTTCGGAGGCTGGGCGATGATGGTGCTCATCTTCCTGATCCAGCGGCTCCGGGGTCGACCGGCCGCGCCAGGTGACAGGGGCTTGCTCTCCTATCTCCACCCGGACCACCGCCGTCTGATCGCCGGCGCCTTCGTCGCCCTCTCCGTGCTCGTCCCGCTCTCCATCGCGGGCGGCGGCGGCGTGCAGGCCTGGAAGGATTTCTCCCATCACATCGGCGTCCACAAGCGCACCCCTCTGACCAACCACATGGGGCTCCCGACCATCCTCTCCCATACCTGGGAAGGGCGGATGCGCTTCACGCGAGACAATAACCTCGATGACGCGTTCCAGAAGTGGAAAGACGGGCGCAACCAGCGCAAGGACGAGCGCAAGTTCATCCAATACGGGATCTTCGCGACCTTCTTGCTCTGGATCGGCTGGGCTCTGCATCGCTCGAAGCTGCTCTGGATGGCTCCTGCGCTCAGCCTGCCGCTCGTTCTCTGCCTGACCGATCTGACTTGTTACTACTACTCGATGTTCATCATCGCCGGCACGCTCACGAAAGTGAGAAAGCCGATCGGCATCTTGCTGCTCGCGACCGCGACGGCGAGTGTGGTCTTGCTCGGCAGGGACATCGGTTACGCAGACGTGGGGCTCTCCGGCTTCTACTACGTCGACGATAACTTCACGGCCCAGAGCTACATCTTCTTCCTCTTCTGCGGCTTGATGCTCTACGCCTACAGCCGTCCGCTCACGAAGGAGTCCTTCCTCGCGTTCTGGAACCGAAAGCCGGTCGTTCGTCGGCCGGAGCATCCCCCGCTCAAGAACCCGACGACCATCGCGGGCGTCTGAGCCGGGCTCCCCCGCGCACTCGCCGCCCGAGCTCCCCCGCGACAGCTCGGGCCGGCGACCCCAAAAAAGAAATCACCCCGTCGAGCCGAAGCCGCCGGCCCCGCGATGGGTCGCGCCGAGCTCCTTGGTCTCGACGAAGGGGAAGTGCACGATGGGGCGCGGGATGAGCTGAGCGATGCGGGCGGGCAAGACAAGCTCGGGCGCGTCCGGATCGATCTTCACGAGCGGCACCATGATCTCTCCGCGGTAGGCGCGATCGATGATGCCGACGCTGTTCGAGATCATGTAGCCCAGCTTGATGATGGAGCTGCGCGCGACCACGTCGAAGTACCAGCCCTGGGGCGGCTCGAGGCTGATGCCCGTGCCGTAAAGGATCGTCGGCCCAAAGCTCTTCACCTTGTGCACGACAGTCAGGTCGTAGCCGGAGTCGGAGACGCGACCCTTGCCGGGCATGATGGCATCCGGGTGGACTCTCTGGACGTAGACCCTCTGGGGCCGCTCGAGGGTGTGCGCGAAGTATTGCACCTTGCGGCACCAGGCCGCGTAGCGCTTCAGGTTCTTCTTGCGAGCGAGCGCAAAATCGCGCGCATGGTGGCCATTGGCTGCCTCCGACGAGAGCCCGTCGTAGAGGAACCCGAGCACGTCGAGAGCGGCGGCTCCGAACCAAGTGAGGGCAGCGGCGTCCACTTCGGAGGGCGGCGTCCCGAGCCACTCGAGAACGCCTTTTTCAAGCGCTTCCGGCTGGCGCTCCAGGCGCACCGCGAGCTCGACTGCGTCCGGGTGACGAATCGTCCCCGCCACGTCGAAAACGCCGCGGCAGAACGCGAGCGACAGCTTGCGATCGAGAGCAGGGAAAGGAGCCGAGACCCGCGCTCCCTGCCCTTTTCCGAAGGATCCACGGAGAAGAGGCGAGAGCGGCAAGCGGACCCGCGTCGCGCGCCCTTCGCGGCTCACCCGAGCCTCGGACTCAGCGCCCCGGGACTCCCGGAGCAGCCGCACGAAAGCTCCGCCCCTGCCTGGCAAGCGAACTTCTAGATGCTCGCCGTCGACGTGCCCTCCCGCGGCAATGCAACCGAAGGCGTAAGCATGATCGGGATGACTCAAGTCTGACAGCAATCGATCCATCTCTCACTCACCTCCACATTCGCTCGAGCGGCGCGCGCCGCCCTCGTCTCTCCTCAACTCTTCGCTTTCGCTCCCTCGAGCAGCGCGATGCGATGACGCTCGAAGATCTCGCCCGCCATCTCACGCAGCTTGGCCGCCTCGCGGCGGATCTCGTCATTGTGCACGTAGCCGCCCGAACCGAGCACGTAGTTCGAGAAGGCGAGGTAGCTGCGCGCGACCTCGATCTCGTTGCCGATCTCTTTGGCGATGCTGATCGAACGCATGAAATATTCGACGGCTTTACCTTCGTGCTGCCCGCCCCAGGCTCCGGCGCCCGTGACCTCGCCGAGGGTGCGGAGGGCAATGGCGAGGTGGGGTTTGCTGCGCACTTCGCCGAACAGCTCGACCGCGGAGCGAATGTTGCGGCGTGCGCTCCTTAAGTCGCCGCTCAGAAGGTACGACTTGGCGAGGCCGCGGCGCGCCTCTGCGAGCTGAAGTTTGTCGCCGAGCTCTTCGCAGAGCTTCACTGCCTGCTCGAGGATCCGGATCGCCTCCTCGCCTTCTCCGAGCCGCTGCAGGGTCTCGCCGATGTTCGTGAGACAAATCGCGATGCGAGTTCGCTCGCCGATCTGCTCGGAGACCTGATGCGCCTCGCGGAAGTAGGCGAGCGCGGAGCCAAACTGGTTCTGGTCGATGCTGAGCGCCCCCAGGGTGTTGAGGCTCTCGGCGACGCCGACCGGATCGTTGATTTCGCGGCGGATTTTGAGCGCCGACTCCAGAGCCTCGCGCGCTGCGTCCGGCTGCCCATGATCCATCCAGACCATGCCGATGTTGTTCAAGGACAGCGCGATCGAACGACGGTCACCGAGCTCCTGGCGCATAGCGAGGGCCTGCGTGAGCTCTTTGAGAGCATCTTCATAGTCACCGCGCACCCAGAGCAGCTTCCCGATATCGTCGTGGCAGGCGGCCACGCCGCGCAAGTCGCCGACCGCGGTGAACAGACCGAGCGCCGCCGACAGGTGCCGCGAGCCTTCCGCCAAAAAGCCTGTATCCCGGTAGAGGCGGCCGATTCGATTGTGCGCCGCGCCACCTTTGGCCGGCAGATTCATCATGTAGGCGAGCTCGCGCATCTGGCGAAACGCCTCCATGGCGTCGTCGTTGTTGCCGAGCAGCATCAAGACGTCGCCCTTGTTGTGGAGCGCGTCGATGCGACGCCGCGCGTCATCATCCTTCAGGAGCTCGAGGCCCTTTTCGTAATACTGAACCGCCTTGCGCAGCGCGAAGTTTGAACGCGCGATGTCACCCGCGTCGAGGTGGGCGAAAGCTGCGCGCGTGAGCGAGCCAGCCTTCTCGAGGTGCGTCGCGAGCATCGCCGTGTATTCTTCCCGAGAGCGCGCGGTCGTCTTCTGAGCGAGCCAATCGGCGATGGTCTGGTGATACCTGCGAGCAGCGCCCGCGGCCGTGAGCGCGACGATCTTCTCGCGCTCGAAGTTATGCCGGAAGACGAACTCTCGCTCGTCCGCGAACACCGCGTCCTCGAGGGCCAGAATGTGATCCCGTTCGATGAGGCGACCCACGATCTCTTCGATGCGCGCAATGTCGCCGGGATCAGGCTTGTTCCAGAGCTCCGGCGCTTCTCGATCCATACGCCCGAGTGCGACCAAACCGCCGAGCCAAAACACGTTGCCCATTGCCGCGGCGTGTTCGAGGACCCGCCGCTCTTCGGGCCGGAGCGAAGCGATGCGCAGGGAAACGGCGTCATCGACGCTCATCGGCAGGCGCACGTTGCCGAGGCGGTCGAAGTTCACACGCGGATTGCCCTGCTCATCGACCTCGAGAACCCCAGCGGATTGGTAGCTCCGCACCATCTGCACGAGCTGCCCCGGAATGCCTCCGGCGGCCTTGAGCGTCGACTCGACGAGGGTCTCGGCCCCTTGACCCAAAGACCTGAGCAGCAGCTCCCGCGCCATCTCCGTCGCAGCAGACTGAGACAAGGGGCCCAGCTCCAGTACTTGATGCGTCTCCTGGAGGCCCGAAGTGACCCGAAGTCCGAGCAGCTCGCGGCCGCCGGTGCAGATCATCAAGAGCGGGCCCGAGGTCCGATCCACCAAGACCTCCAGCAGACCGAGGGACTCTTCGTCGCCGAAATGGAGATCTTCGAGGACAACGATGGTCGGCTTGTGACCCGTGGCCGCTTCGATGAAGCGACGCACGAGCGCTCTTCGCAAGATCTCCGCTTGGCCCGGCTCATCCATGGCGGCGCGCGTGAGCGGACTCTCTGGGAATGTGAGGCCGAGCATCTGGCCGAGGAAGAAGCACACGTCCTCGACCCTGTCGTTGTTCAGGATGCGCGCGACCTCGGCGACAAATCGCTCTCGCGCCTCCTCGCGGGGCATCTCGTCGGGGATGCCGAGCCAGCCGGACAGGAGCCGGGAGAAGACGCCGTAGCTCGGATCTTTGGGTCGGGCCCGCGCGCGGTGGATCGCGAGCTCACTGGCGGCCCGAGTCGCCAAGAATTCGTTGATGAGCCGGGTCTTGCCGACGCCCGCTGGTCCAACCACTGCAACCGAGCGAGCGGTGCCGCTCTCTAGGACCTTTTCGAGCGCGGCCGTGAGCTCACCCAGCTGTTCTTCGCGACCAATGAAGCGAGAGAGCTCGTCCGGAGCACGGGGGGGCAGGGGCGGACCCGCAGGGTCAGTCAAGGCCATCAGTCGGCTGAGTCTCTCCCTCCCCGCCCCCTCGGCACAAGGGCTGACCCGCCCACTAGACAGGCGCCCCGGGAGCTGTTTGCCTTTTGGCGGCGACTCGAGAATGCTCCGGGATCCCTAGTCCCTGTCGCCCGAAAGGTCTCTGATTGGCGTTCCCCCAAAAGACACCAGCCGTCGTCCACGAAAGCGAGAAGAAGTCCGTCGGAAAGGGCGTATTCCAGAAATGCGCCGGTTGTCAGACGGTCCTCGCTGCTGACGAGCTGCGCCGCTTATTCCACGTCTGCCCCCATTGCGGACACCACCACCCGATGTCTCCCGCCGAGTGGCGGACCCTCTTGCTCGACGACGCGAAGCTCGAGCCTTGGGACGAGCACATCAGCCCCGGTGATCCGATCGAGTTCAACGATGGTCGCAGCTACCCGGATCGCATCCGCGCGGCTCGACAAAAGGCTCAGGCGAGCGAAGGCATCGAGATCGGTCGCGGCAAGATGTTCGGCGACGCCGTCGGCTACGGTCTGTTCGTGTTTGCGTTCATGGGCGGCAGCATGGGCTCCGTGGTCGGTGAGCGCATCACGCGCCTATTTGAGCGCTGTCACCACGAGAAGCTCCCGGTCGTGCTCCTGCACGCCTCCGGCGGCGCGCGCATGCAAGAAGGCATTTTGTCGCTCATGCAGATGGCGAAGACGGTGAGCGCCCTGTCGCGCTTCCGCGAGTGCCGAAAGCCCTTCATCAGCGTGTGTCTGCATCCGACAACAGGCGGCGTGGCCGCGAGCACGGCGTTCCTCGGGGACGTGAACGTCGTCGAACCGGGCGCGCTCATCGGTTTTGCGGGACCTCGCGTCATCGAAGGCACCATCCGCCAGAAGCTCCCCCCGGGCTTCCAGCGCTCCGAGTTCCTCCTCGAGCACGGGATGATCGACACCATCATGCCGCGCAGTGAAATGAAGGCGGGCATCTCGCGCATCGTGCGCCTGCTCTCGGACGGCGGGAAACCGAGGCCGAGCCGTGCGCCCAGGCCAGGAGCGACTCGTGGCTGATTTCCAGGCCGCCCTCTCCCGCCTCTACGGCCTCGCCGGGCGCGGTAAGCGCCAGGAGCTCGGGCCGATGCAAGAGGCCTGCGCCCATTTTGGTCACCCTGAGCGCTCGTTCCGCGCGGTGCACGTCGCCGGCACGAACGGCAAAGGCACGGTGGCGGCGTTCCTCGCGGCGATGGGGCAGGCGGCAGGCAAGAAGGTCGGCCTCTACACATCCCCTCATCTCATCCGCTGCGCGGAGCGCATTCGCATCTCCGGCGAGCCGATCTCGAACGAGCGCCTCGCCTATTGGATCGACCGCGTCCTCGACGAGACGCCGGACCTGACGTTCTTCGAAACGATGACCTTGATCGCCTTCCTCGCCTTCCGCGAGGCAGGCGTCGAGCTCGCTATCCTGGAAGCGGGACTCGGAGGACGTCTCGACGCCACCAACGTCATCCCTCCGCCCGAACTCGCAGTCATCACGCGCGTCGCCTACGATCACATGGCGGAGCTCGGTGACACGCTCGAGAAAATCGCCGCCGAAAAGGCCGCCATCATCAAGCCCGGCTCTCGTGTTGTGGTCGGCAAACTCCACCCCGACGCCCTCGCTGTGGTGAAGCGCCGCGTCGAAGAGGTCGGAGCCACGTTGCTCCCCCTCGGCAGCCCCGAGCCCGTTCCGGGCGCTCCGCTCGCCTATCCGCGCCTCGCCGTAGTCGGAACGAACCTCGCCGTCGCGGTCACCGCCGGGCGCGCGCTCGGCTTCAGCGTCGCCGAGCTGAGCCGGGGCATCGAGACCATCAATTGGCCCGGGCGCAATGAGCTCTTACACAGAAACCGCCGCGAGCTGACGTTGCTCGACTGCGCGCACAATCCCGACGGCGCCGTCGCCCTCTCTCACGCGCTCGATCCGGGTCTGCTCGAGGTCGACTCCCGGCGCGACGTTGCGCTCGTCTTCGGCACCCTGGTCGGCAAAAACTACCGGGCCATGCTCAAGCGCCTCGCCTCCGTCGTAGGCCACCGCATCTACGTCGCGCCGCCCGTCGATCGCGCGGAAGATCCGCACAAGTACCTGGATATTCTGCCCGGCGAGGTTGCCCCGGACGTGCCGACAGCGCTCGCGCGCGCGCGCGAAATCGTCGGCATCGACGGCGTCGTCGTTGTGACCGGCTCAGTCTTCCTCGTCGGCGCCGCCCGCGCCACGCTCCTCGAGCTCGAGCGCGATCCTCCGATCGCGCTCTAAGTCCCCCTCCCTTCGGCACCTCAAAGGAGAAGTTATGCCCAGCTTTGACGTCGTCTCGGAGCCTGACTGGAACGAGATCAAAAACGCCTTGAACCAAGCGCAGAAGGAGCTCGCCCAGCGCTACGATTTCAAAGGCACCAACGTTTCCATCGAAATCCAAGGGAAAGCCCTGCAAGCCAGCGCAAACTCGGACGACCGCGTGCGCGCTGCCTGGGACTTGCTCATGGGTAAGCTTGCGAATCGGGGCGTCAGCCTCAAGCACTTCAAGACCGAGCGCATGCTGCCGGGCGCTGGTGGCGGCATGAAAATGGCCATCACCGTTCAGGAAGGGCTGCCGGTCGAGAAATCGAAGGAGATCGTCAAACGTCTCAAGGAGTCAGGACTCAAGGTCCAAGGCTCGATCGTCGGCGCCACAGTCCGCGTGACCGGGAAGAAGAAAGACGATCTGCAGACAGCCATCGCGTTCTTGAAGAAGCAGGAGGACCTCGACGTCGCCCTGAGCTTCCAGAACTTCCGCGACTGACGAGACAGGATCCGTGACGCGAAGTTTATTTGGGACCGACGGGATCCGCGGGCGCGCCAACGTAGCGCCGATGACTCCGGAGATGGCGCTCAGGCTCGGCCGCGCCGTCACCTTCGTCGCGCGAAAACACGGGCGAAAGACGCCGCGGATCGTGATCGGCAAAGACACCCGCCTCTCCGGCTACATGCTCGAGCAGGCGATGGCCGCAGGCATCTGCTCGATGGGCGGCCACGTTCTCATCACAGGTCCGATCCCGACCCCCGCCGTGGCGAACCTGACGCACTCGATGCGCGCCGACGCGGGCATCGTGATCAGCGCGAGCCACAATCCCTACTGGGACAACGGCATCAAGATCTTCGCGCGGGACGGGTTCAAGCTTCCCGACGAACAAGAGCTCGAGATCGAGAACCTGCTCCGCTCCCCTGAGCTCGACAAAGGACCGACCGGCGCACGTATCGGGGGCGCAACACGCATCGACGACGCGATCGGTCGTTACGTCGTGTTCGCCAAGGCCACATTTCCCGCCGATCTCTCGCTCGACGGGCTTCGGATTGTTGTCGATGCAGCCCACGGAGCGGCCTACAAAGTGGCGCCCGCGGTCCTCCGAGAACTGGGCGCGGAGGTCATCGCGCTCGGCGTCCGCCCCAATGGCCAGAACATCAACCAGAAGAGCGGCGCGCTTCATCCTGAGTACGTTCAGAAAGAGGTCGTGCGTAAAGAAGCGCACCTCGGGATCGCCCTCGACGGCGACGCAGACCGCGTCATCTTGGTCGACGAGAAGGGCAAAGTGGTCGACGGCGACGCGGTCATGGCAATCGCTGCGCTCCGGATGCTCAAAGACGACCGGCTCCACAAAAGCACGCTGGTCACCACGGTCATGAGCAACATGGGGCTCGAACAGGCCCTCGATCGCGCCGGCGGCAAGCTCCTCCGCACCCAAGTCGGCGACAGGTACGTCGTCGAAGCCATGCGCAAAGGCGGCTACAATTTTGGCGGCGAACAGTCCGGCCACCTGATCTTCCTCGATCACGCAACGACCGGAGACGGCACCGTAGCCGCGCTCCAAGCGCTCGGCGTCATGCTGCGCGAACAGAAGCCGATGAGCGAGCTCGCCCGCTGTATGGAGCGCTTCCCGCAGATCCTCGAGGGCTACACCTTCCCGAGGCGGCTGCCCCTCGACCAGATGGCGAACCTCCAGAAGGCGATGCGCGCCGCCGAGCAAACTCTCGGCAAAGAAGGGCGCATCGTCGTGCGCTGGAGCGGAACGGAGCCCAAGCTGCGCCTGATGGGCGAGAGCACGGACGAGACGAAGCTCCGAAACATCATGGCCGAGCTCAGGGCCGCCGCCGAGATCGATCTTCGGTAGGGCTCGACCTTCAGTGAGGGCCGCCGAGCGCGGGGCGACCCGTCCTCAGAGCAGACGTCGCCGCTCTTCAGGTCGCGGCCTTGGGAGGCTCGTGTTCCGTAAGGAAGTCAAATTGAGCCTGCTGAACAGCGGGCTTCACCTTCGACTTCCTCGTCTCGAGCTGGACCGCTTCTTGTTCGAGGTCCGCCTCGATCACTTCGGGATTGTCGAGGGCGAAGGAGAGCGCATCGAGCACCTGGGAAGGGGTGAGCTGCGGATAACGGAGCAATAACTTCTCGACGCTTGTGCCGCTCCGATACGCGGAGATCAATCGCCGCACCGGGACACGACTGCCGGCGACGTAAGGGCTCCCACCGAGGACCTTTTGGTCCACCCGGACGTGCGGATGGGGAATGATGACGCGCGGCAAGTTCGACACGGCTCGACTCGGGGGCGCGGGCGACAAGCGCCCGGCCCTTCAAGCCTCCGCCAAGCAGCGCCTCCTGTCGAGGGCGCCGAGCTCCCTTGGGCGGACACTCGGGCCGGACAGAAGCGAGGGGCGGCCCGAAAGCCGCCCCTTCGGGCTCAGAGCGCGCTCTGGATGCGAGCGGCGACGTGGGCCGGAGTGACCTTGTACTCCTCGGCCAGACGCTCCATCGGAGCGGAGGCGCCGAAGTCGTCGAGGCCGATGAGGATTCCGTCGGAGCCGGCGATGGCTGCCCAGGGCAGCGTCACGCCCAGCTCGAAGGTCGCGCGGCGCACGCCCTTCGGCAGGATGGCCTCACGGTCACTCTCGCTCTGGCGCAGGAACAGGTCCACGCAGGGCATCGAGACCACGCGGATGCGGCGACCACTCTTGCGCAGGATCGTCGCCGCTTCCTCAGCCACGCCGACCTCGCTGCCCGTCGCGATCAAGACGAGCTCAGGGTTCGCGTCGTCAGACAGGACGTAAGCGCCCTTGTCGAAGGTCGCCTTCGAGGTCGTCTTCCGCCCGAGCACCGGCAAGTCCTGGCGAGAAGCCACGATCACGGTCGGCCCGTCCTGACGCTCGACGGCGTGGGTCCAGGCCCAGGCGCACTCGGCTGCGTCCGCCGGACGCACCACGTCGAGTCCCGGGATCATGCGCAGAGACCAGAGGTGCTCGATCGGCTGATGGGTCGCGCCGTCTTCACCGAGGAACACCGAGTCATGGGTCATCACATAGATCACGCGCTGCTTCATGAGCGCCGCGAGACGCATCGACGGCCGCATGTAATCGGTGAAGATCAGGAAGGTCGATCCAAACGGGATGTAGCGGCCTGAGAGCGCGAGACCGTTCAAGACCGCGCCCATGCCGTGCTCGCGGATGCCAAAATGGATGTTGCGCCCGCTGTAGTCACTGGCCGAGACGGAGCCGCTGCCGGAGATGCCGACTTTGACGCTGCTGGTCAGGTCCGCAGCGCCGCCGACCAGGTTCGGGACCTTGGCCGCGACCACCTGCTGGACCTTGCCAGAGATGACGCGTGTGGCCGCCGCGGCTTTGCCGCCTGCCGCCAAGAGCTCTTCGAAAGGCAAGCTCGGGACGGTCACTGAGAGGGCCGCCTCGAGCTTCGCGCGCTCGCTCGGCTCCAGGGAGGAAACCGCCTTCTTCCAGGCGTCGTAGGCCGCATCGAGGTCCTTCTGACGCGTCACGAAGGGACGCTTCGCCTCCTCGGGCACGTAGAAGGTCGGCTCCACAGGCCAGCCAGCGGCCTCCTTGGTCTTCTTGACCTCTTCGGCGCCGAGGGGCGCGCCGTGGGCCGCGCTCTTCCCTTCTTTGCCGGGAGAACCAATACCGATCTTGGTGCGGGCTGCGATCAGAGAGGGCAGCTCGGAGCGACGCGCTTCAGCGATGGCGGCGCGGAGCGCATCGCCGTCATGACCGTCGACGCGCTGAACGTGCCAGCCCATGGCCGCAAAACGCGCCGGGACATCTTCGGTGAAGGCGATCGAGGTGTCGCCGTCGATCGTGATGTGATTGTCATCGTAGATGACGATCAGGTTTCCGAGCTTCAGGTGCCCCGCGATGCTGGCGGCCTCGTAAGCCACGCCTTCCATCACGTCGCCGTCGGAACAGATACAGAAGACGTCATAAGCAGCCAACTTGCCGAGCTTGTCGCCGAGCTGGGCCTCGCTCATCTTGCTCGCGAGGGCGAGTCCGACCGCATTCCCGATGCCCTGACCGAGCGGACCGGTGGTGGTCTCGACGCCCGGCGTGTGACCTACTTCCGGGTGACCCGGAGTGCGTGAACCCCACTGACGGAAGTCACGCAAGTCGTCGAGCGTCACGTCATAACCCGACAGATGCAGGATCGAATAGAGGAGCATCGAGGCGTGCCCACAGGAGAGCACGAAGCGATCGCGGGCCGGCCAGCTCGGATCTTTCGGCTGGTGACGGAGTTGATTCACAAACAGCTCTACGGCGATACCCGCGAGGCCCATCGGCGTGCCGGGGTGGCCGCTCTGAGCTTTTTCGACGGCGTCGACGCTCAGGAAACGAACTGCTTTGATCGCGGACTCGAGGTCGCGCGTGGGAATGGGAGAAAAAGGAGCTTCGCTGGTCACGTTTCAGTTCTCTTACGCAAAAAATTGAGCCCCTTCTTATATTCGCCACCCCCTACTCTGGAAAGTCCGGGCGAGCAGGCGGATCGAGAGCTCCGGGCAGCGCTTCCGCACCTTTTTCGCCGGAGAGCGGCGCGTTCGTCGCTCTCAAACGCCCGAGCTCAGCGACGTTTTTTTGATGTTCAGCGTAGGAAGCGGCGAATTTGTGGCGTCCAGCGCCGTCGGAGACGAAATACAGCTCATCGGTGAGCGCTGGAGACAGCGCCGCGAGCAGTGAAGCGCGCCCCGGGTTTCCAATCGGACCGGGCGGTAACCCTGCGTGACGATAGGTATTGTAGGGATTTGCGGATTCGCGGAGCAGCGCCGGTGTCACGCGGATTCTCCCTTCACTCATCGCCTCTTGGCAGGCAGGAGACGGCATCGGCATGACCCGGCAGCCGTAAGCTGCGCTCGGATCGCTCTGGAGCCGCCCGCGCGTCTCGCCCTGGAGGTCGCGCAGCCGGTTCACAAAAACCGCGGCGATGCGGGCGCGCTCTTCGGGAAAACGAGCCTCCGCTTCAACCATCGAAGCGAGCACGAGGAGCTCTTCTCGCGTCGTCAGGGGCTCTGGGGGAGAGCGATCCCCGAGCGCCGCAAAATCGAGCGCACGCCGGCGCACCATGCTCGTGAGCACTTTGTCGGCTTTGCTGTTTCGAAAGAACTCATAGGTCGCCGGTGCCAGATACCCCTCTGCCGTCGGGAAAGGGATCTCGAGCGAAGCGAGCAGCTCCGGGTCGGAGAATGCCCGAAGGAATTCGGCTTCGGGGCAGACCGCAAGCTCCTCGAGTTTGCGCGCGACGTCGAATCCCGTCGCTCCTTCGACAACCAAGACCTTCACGACCTGCCCCGGGATCAGCGAACGCACGCGGCGAGACAAGCCACTTTCCCCTCCTCCCCAGAGCGACAAGACGAAGAGTCCGATCAAAAGCGCGAGCGACGAGCCGATCAGGAGGCGGACGAGAAGGCGACGGGAAGTGTCTCGCCTCGGGGCCGGCGGGCGAGCGCTCCGGGCCCGGGGCGCCCGGGAGCTCGAGCGAGGCTGGGGCCGGGGGGCGCGCTGCTTTCTCATGGCTGGGCGCCTCGTCCGTCGAGGTAAGTCTGCAGCAAGATGGCTGCGGCCGCGCTATCAATCTTCTCCTTTTGCTCTTTCGCCCGCGTCCCCCCTTCGCGGAGCAAGAGACTCGCTTGGACTGTCGAAAGGCGCTCGTCGATGAGCACGACCTTGAGGCCCAGGGCCTGTTCGAGCTCGCGAGCAAACTCCTTCACTCTCAGCTCCGAGCGACCACTCGTCCCGTCCATATTGCGCGGAAGACCGAGGACGACGACGCCGATTTCTTCTTCCTTCACCAGGGCCCTGAGCGCCCGGAGCACACGGGCCCGCGGCTCAGCGGGCAAGGCGGGCCTGGGATGGGCGAGGAGACCCAGCTCGTCCGAGACGGCCAGTCCAATCCTGGCGCGGCCATAATCTAGACCCAAGGCTCTCGTCTGCCTCATCGGACAGTACCGAAAGCGGGAGATCGTCGCCTTTCGGGAGAGACAGCGCTTGACCGGATGCCCGTGGCTTTGCATAAGCCCGTCCGGGCTGCCTCGTTTCGGGCTTCGCCGCGAAAGGTCATGAAATACCGCGCCGTCAAAGGGATGAACGACATCCTACCCGAGGAGGCCCGCCGCTTCCAGTTCGTCGAAGGAGTGTTTCGCGCCGAAGTCGAAAAGGCAGGCTACCGCGAGCTCCGCACGCCTATCGTCGAGGAGCTCGCCCTCTTCCACAAGTCGACCGGAGAAACGAGCGAGGTCGTCCAGAAACAGATGTTCGTTCTCGAGCGCGGCCGCGAAACTCTCGCGCTCCGTCCCGAGGGAACCCCGAGCGCCGCCCGCGTCTACATTGGCCAGAGCCAGTGGGCCAAAGAGCCCATCACCAAATGGTACTACATTGGGCCGATGTTCCGCGCCGAACAGCCCCAGCGCGGCCGCTATCGCCAGTTTCACCAGGCGGGCTGTGAGCTGTACGGCGATCCGGGACCGCTCTCCGACGCGGAGCTCATCGATCTGCTCTACCGCTTCACCACGAACCTCGGCCTCAAGGGTGTCACGATCCATGTGAACTCCCTCGGCGGCGCCGAGGCCCGCGAAGCCTATCGAGCCCGCCTCCGCGAGTATTTCGAGCCCATCCGAGCAGAGCTCAGCGAACACGCGCAGGCGCGCCTCGGCGACAATCCGCTCCGGATCCTCGACTCGAAAGATCCCCGCGACATCGAGGCCTCGAAGAGCGCACCGCTCCTGCTCGATTCGCTCACCGAGGACGACAAGGCTCATTTCGACGGGCTGCGCGCGGCCCTCGATGCCCTCGGCACCCCCTACAAGGTCGATCCGAAGCTCGTGCGCGGCCTCGACTATTACACGCGCACCTGCTTCGAGCTCACCGCAGACTCGGGAGAAATCGGGTCCCAGAACGCGATCCTCGGGGGCGGCCGTTACAACTCGATGATCCGCGACCTCGGCGGCGAGGACGTTCCCGCGATCGGATTTGCGCTCGGCCTCGAGCGCCTCTTGCTCGCTCTCGGCGACGTCGGGCCTGCCCCGCCGCCCCTCTGCTTCTTCGCACCCCTCGGCGGCCAGGCCGGTCGAGCCGCGCTCAAGGCCGGCGCCGCGCTCCGCGCCCGAGGCGCTCACGTGGAGATCGACGGGCGAGATGGATCGCTCAAGAGCAAGCTGCGCCGAGCCGGCTCGATGAACGCTCGAGTCGCTGTGGTGCTCGGCGACAGCGAGCTTGAGCGCGGTGTAGCTCAGGTGAAAAACATGGCTTCTCACGAGCAGTTCGAGGTCCCGCTCGAGGAGCTCCCCGAACGCGTCCTGAGCCTGCTCAGCGCCGAGGGCCAGGCTTGAATATGAGCCTCAGCTTCCCTCGACCCCTCCGCGCCCGGAAAAACGTCGGCTACGCTCCGCTGCTCCTACTGCTCGGGCTCGCTCCTTCTGCGTTTGCCCAGGGCCAGCTGCCCGACATGGCGCCGATCGGCGCCTCCCCTGGCCCCTCGAGTCGCCCCGCTCCTTCCTCGGACATGCCCGAGACGCACGCGGCCGCTGGCGAAGAGTCGACCCTCAGCGCGGGCGACGAGCCCACGCTCCCCGACGATCCCCTCGCGATGAGCGAGAGCGTCCAAGAGACCATCGGCAGCGACTTCATGCAGGAGGACTCGCTGAGCAGGCCCGCGACCCGGCGCCGCTTCTACGGCCTGTATTTCGAAGAGTCGAATCCCGTCGAGCGCTACCGCGTGTTGTTCCCGCTGTGGGGTGAGCGAACCAAGAAGGTTCAGCTCCCCGAGCTCGAGCTCCCGGGACAAGATCGCGCTTCGCTCTATCTGTTTTACTACAATCGTCGCGCACCCCAGCATCAAGACGACATCCTGTTCCCGCTGTTCTGGAACGTTCAGAACCCTCTCGAAAATGAGCGGAGCACGATCGTCGGCCCCTTCGTGAATCGCCGCGGACCGAACAAGAGCGACGATTGGCTGTTCCCGCTCTACATGACCGGCACGCGACCGGACGGCGCCTACACGGTGATCCCGCCGCTCTTGACGATGATGAAGCGGAACGCCGAAGGCGGCCTCAACATCGTCGGGCCTGCTTTCTGTTCGTTCACAGGCGGACAGCACTGCGACACTCGCACCGCCTCGGACATCGATCTCGGCATCGCGCCCTTCTATTTCTTCGGCCAGAACAAGTCCCGCCTCTACGAGGTCATCCCTCCGCTGCTCCACTACTACCGGTATTCACCGCGCAGCGAAGACTGGCTGAACGTCTACGGCCCCTATTACCGGGAAGAGAAGGGCGAGCGGAGCATCTTCCACTTCCTCCCCGTCTACTACTCCATGTGGGGCAAAGATGAGCGTCACACGACGCTCCTGCCCTTCTTTCACTACGGGTACAAGGGACATCAGAACCTCCTCATCACCCCGCTTTTCCTGAATCGAACGGGCGAAGCTCACGACAAGACCTTCGTCACCTACCTCTACGCGCGGCACCGGGGACATGTCGAACTCGACATGATCACGCCGCTCTATTTCCACCACCGAGAGCCGTCGATCGGGCTCGACCGGAAGCTATTTTTCCCGTTCCTCTACTCGAACGTCAGCCCCAGGGAGCAGACCACCGTCTTCTTCCCCTTCTACTCTGACAGTGAACGCTTTGGCGTCTCCCGCTCGACCTGGGTCACGCCCATCTTCAACTACAAGCGAGATCTCGACGGCTGGTCCTTCAAGGCGCTCCCGAGCATCTTCGTGGGAGAGAGTGGCGGAAAACAGCACCGCGTCGTCGCACCCTTGTTCTTCGACTTCCAGTCGCACACCTCTCGCCAGACCATCGGATTCCCCCTCTTCTGGCGCTTCGCCGAACAAGACTCGACCTCGACCATCGTCGCCAACACTTATTATCACGAGAAGCGCTACAAGAACGGCGTCGACTGGCAGTTCCACTTCCTGCCCCTCTTCTCCTACGGCAAGCGTCCTGACGGACACTTCTGGAACATCCTCTTCGGCATGACTGGCTTTACTCGCAAGGGCGCGGCGAGCGAGCTCCGTCTTCTGTACATCCCTATCGAGCTGAGCCAGCCGGCGACGACCGAATGAAGACTCGACGGCGTCCCGGGCTACGACCCAAGACGCCGTCTCGTGGACTCTTGCCCTCTCAGAACGTCAGGCCAACGCCGATGCTGAGATCTGGCCCCGACAGCGAAAGGCCGGGCGCCTCGAGCTCTGCGTCAACGGCGCTGTCTGGCCCCGGCTTGAGCGTCGATGCTCGACTCTCCGTAAAGCGATACCCCGCCTCCGCAAACAGCCAGACTCTCGGCTCTCGCACGCGACCATCGGAGGAGCCCGCGAGGCGCAGAGCCACTCCCGCGTGGCCCCCGAGAGCAAAGGCCCACTCACCACCATGGAGCGGAAGTCCCGGGTTCATGACGGTCCGCTGAATGAAAGCAGCACCAGGCGATAGCCGAGCGTAGCCGTAGAATTGATGATGAAAATGGTAACGGGCTTCAAGCCCCACGCCGAGCAGACCGAGCTCTAAGCTCGTCCGCGTCCCGCGCGCGTCCCCTCCCATGGAGCCGTAGCCGCCATCCAGGAGCGCCGCGAAGGCGAAGCGCCCTGCGCTCCACGGGGCCACACCGAGCCGCGCACCCACGAGGGCGAAGGTCTTGGTGGAGGTGAACGGATCCGCTGCCGCGTCCGTCAAGAACCCAGGACCGAAGGAGACCTGCAGATCGAAATGGATCTGGTGGTAGGTGAAGGGGAGAGTGTTCGGGTCCGGTGCGGGCTCGGGGACAAGCTCGGGGGGAGCCGCGACCGGGGAAACTTCAGGGGCCAAAGGACTCTCCGGCGCTCGGGGAGGCGGATCCGGATCGACGACGGGGGCCGCGCCCTCCGGCTGGGCTCCGCCTGTCGTCCCGGCCTCCCCTGGCCCGGCGGCTCCTGGGACCGAAGGCGCGTTCTCCTGCGAAACCGCGCGCTCTTGGCCGGGAGGATTCTCGGAAACCGGAGCCTCTGCGGCCGGGGCCCCGGAGGCTGACTCGGAAGAAGGGCCTCCTTCCTGAGCCGAAGCTGCTCGTGCTCCGCCGAGGAACGAAAGGGTAAGCCCAAAGACAATGGCAGAGTGTTGATGATTGCGTTTCATCGAAGCCCCCAGAGATGAAGTGCGGGGAAGTATTCGGACTCGGTGGGATCCGGCTGATAAGCGTCTCCGACGGTCACGGAGAGGCCCTGGCTCGCGCCGTGCACGAGGATCATCGCGCGGCCGCCGTCGTCCCGAGCGATATCGAACACCTCAGAGATCTGGCTCCCTGCCGTAAAGGACGTCGGATGAAGATCTGTAAGATCGATCATCGAGACCGCCTCGGTCGCTGAAGCTGCCGCCCAGATGCGCCCGCCGTCCCGAGCGACGCTGATCTTGTAGTCGCCGCTCCGCGTCTCGAGCGGGAAAGACTCGCGCTTGACGAGGTCGAGGACGAAGAAGCGCCGAGGATCGTTCGAGAGGAGGACCTTCAAGTGGCCATTGACGCCGCCCACGTCGAGCACCGCCGCGAGAGGCACACTGAGATCCGTCGAGTCTACACTTCGGTAGGGGGTTCCGCTCGTCGAGCCCAAAGACCAAAAGGCAATCCGCCGAGCGTCCCCGCCCCAGAGGAGCGCCACATCTCCGCCCTCCGGGGGAGAGTCGAGGGCGCCTGTGATGCGTGACATGCGCGAGTAAGGCGCGCCCAGCTCCACGACCTCCGTCGCGGTCGTGTAGGGATCGACCAAGGTGGCCCGAGAGCGCGTGGGGACCAGCGCCGCGAGCCTGAGCCCTCGGTCCGTCTGCACGAACTCGATCGCACTCGGCACCCCGCCCACGTCCACGATATTCACGCGGAGCGAGAAGTCGCGCCCTTCGGCGGTCGGCGGAGCGAACTGACACAAGACCACGTCCGAACTGCCGTTCAGACGAACTGCCAAACGCGCGTCCGTCGGGTCATCCGGATCGCCATCGCTATAGACGACTTGTTCCGGAGCCAGGCGGGTCCCCGCCGAGTTCTTCGGAAGCTGCACCGTTACCTCACTTCGTTCGAGATGACTCAGGTCGACGAGGGCGATGTCCCGGTCGGTGCGAGCCACGAGGAAACGGCGCGGGTCGCCCTCTGGCATGGCGAGTGGCCCCGTGAAAACGAGGCCGACCGGCGCGCCGCCGAAAGAGCGGAGCGTCTTCGGTCGGGGCTTCGATTTTTCGTCCTTGAGGTCGATCAGAACGAGCTCGTTCGGATTCGTGACGATGGCACTCCCGGAAAAAGCCACCGCGAACTCCCCCTCCGGATCGAGGGCGAGCGAGCCCATCGGGTCGTCGAGCTCGAGCTCGCGCTCGAGCTTCGGCTTGGTCCCGCCGGAGAAGATTTGGAGGGTCGGTGGCGGATCTTCAGCCCGCACCCGAGGCACTTTGCCCTGCGAAAGCACGAAGAGCCGCTCCCCGTCCTGGCTCGCTGCCATAAAGCTCACGCCTTCGTTGAGCGGGAACCGATTCACCTCGAGAGATCTCCGCTTCTTGGAGCTCAGGAAAATCAGCTCGTCGGATCCTTCGTCGATAGCGGCCACGCTGCCGCTCAGCCCTATCGTTTTTCCTCGTTCGAAAGCGACGTCCCATTTCGGATCTCTCCCCCCACAGGCGAAGAGCGAAAGGGAGATTCCGATCGAAAATAGTCGAATGTCCCACCTACTCATTATTCCACCACCTCTGCGGAGAGCTCGTAGCCACTCACGCTGCGAACTTCCCCGCTCCGAATCCCAATGAACGTGATGCGCCCCTCCGGGTGCGCCTGCGCGACATAACCGACCCCTTCGGCCTCCAAGATTCCGATCGAGAGCGGACGACTCCCGAGGACGAACCGATCCACTCCGAGCTCCGGCAACCGGCCTACGTGAGCTTCGGAAACGGCAGAGGAATGAGCCGCGACGAGGAAGCCGAACGAAGCAACGGATACGGCCTGGATCGGCGCGTTCGTCCCGACCACACGGGCAAAACGTTCCCGGTCGAGCGTCACTACGCTGAACGCTCCTTTGCCCGATTCGGCTCCAGGCCCGTAAACAATGGCCGAGGCCCCATCGTCGCTCAGGACCACCCCGGTGATCGCGTGTTGAATGGAGACCTTGCGGGACTTCAAGAAATCCGCGCCCGGTCTCAGGTCGATGGCGGTGACCTGTTTGTCCCGGGCGGCGGTCGTATACAGCACGGCGCGGTCGCCGTTTTTCGCCACCGCCGCGCTCCCGATCACCGCATCGTCAATCGTCGTCCTCGCGATCGCGGCGTCTGTCTCATCGAGCTCATCGAGCAGGAACGTGACAACCTCCCCCGCGTCCCGCGCTACAGCCACGACTCGCCCGGAATCGGTCAGATCCACATCCGTCACACTCCCGCCCATCACGACGCGGCGGGGCTCGCCCAGGGACTCGAGATCGAAAACTTCGAAGCTGCTCTCCCCCGGGTGGCGCACAAGGGCCCGCAGGCCGTCCGCCGTCACCGAAGTATCGAGGCCCGCTCCCGGCCCCAGCTCCAGCCAATCCTCGAGCTCCACTGTGTCACCCAAGGACACCAGCGCGATACCGTCCTCGCATACAACCACCGCGCGCTCCTCACGAAGCACAACCGAACGCGGCCTGTAACCGACGGTCAGCCGCACCGGCGGTCGCTCAAAGTCCTCGAGGTCGACGACAGCGATCTCCTGAAGCCCCTGGGTCGGGTCAAAAGAGCCCTTTTTCTCCTCGACCCCGAACGCCACCGCCCACTTCCCATCGTCCGAAACGGCCCATCGATTGGTAAACTCGGGCGTCACAATGCGCTGTTCGCTGATCGACTCGCCGTCGAACGTAAGAATCGAGGCATCGCTGGAGCCTTGGTTCTGTACGATGGCCCGAGGTTTCCCCGAAGGAGAGGGCAGCCCGAACACCTCCGTCGGCCGGAGACCGGCGCTGAGCAAGCGAACGCTCGCATCCCGGGCGTCGAGCAGCGCCACGCGCCCGCTCTCAGGATTCGCGCTCCAGAGAAAGCTGCCCGTCGCAACCGGCGCTCGGAAAGCGGACTCATCCTCCTGCTCTTCGGGCAAGGGCGGAGCTCCCCCTTGTCCATCACCTGTGAGCCCATCATCTCCCCCGCTCGAGCGGCCGCCCGTTCCCGGGAGGTTCCCGAGGTCGTCCCATACGAATGAACCGTCCGCTCCGCCGCTCTCCGAAGCGGAGCACCCGCTCGCGAGTCCCACCGAAAGGACCAGCCCAGCGAGGATCAAAGGCAGGAGACGAGCGCGAGCCGATATTTGCTCTCTTTTCCTTTTGAGAATCATTCGATGACCCTGCTCCCAAGTTCATAACCAGTGAGCGTGACGACTTCGCCTCGCGGCAAGTCGATGAAGGTGATGCGCCCCTCGGGATGTGCTTGGGAGACGATTCCCTTTTCGAGGGGCCCCACGATGAACGCGGCGAGCGCGAGGCTGGGTAGCTCAAAGCTCTGGACCGAGAGCGTCGGGAACCCTGCGACGAGCGCCACGCTCTTGGTGCTCGAGTCACCTCTTGTTGTGATCAGCGCGCGGTCGCCTTCCGGTGAGAAGACCACGTGGAAAACCAGCGACGACGTCCCCTCGATGCGCGGCGGTAAAGGCCGATCGATCGGCAAAAACGCCACTGCCCCTCGGCTGGTGCTGCCCGACGGAGGACTCAGAACAGCGACAGCGTGACGGCCATCCGGAGAGGGCAGCACGCTCTTCACCGGCGCTCGCAAGTCGACGGCGCGCTGGCTTCGGGTCTCGGCATCAATGATCCAGACCCGAGGATTCGCGAGCGCGTTCGTGAAGGCGAGGATGCTCCTTTGGTCCTCGGTGAGCGAGACGCTGCCGACAAAGTCTTCGACCTCAACCACGTCGAACTGACTCGGATTGGAGAGGATGCGCTCCAGCGGGAAGGTCAGAACGAGACTTTTTTGCGCGTCCTGCGAAGCCGCACCTGCGCTCCCCAGGTTGTCTGCCCCGCCCATACTCGCCTCACCGTCGTCCCGACCGTCCGGGCGGATCACGCCGACCGCGAGGGCCCCGTCGCGGCTCAAATCGAGGTCACTCAGCTCCCCGGGCAAGGGAATCGCTATTTCTTCCCCTGTCTCAAGATCAAGGATCAAGAGCGACCCTTGCCCCGGCAGGCGCACCAGCGCCAAACGCCCGTCCGGCGTCACGCTCACATCCCGCGCGCCGTCCACCATCGGCAGCGGGTATTCTCGAAGCACCCCGGACGTCGCCGCCTCACCCAGCTCAATCACCGTCAGACCAGGGTTCGAGACAACCACAGCCCGCGTCTCATCCTCGGAGATATGAATCGCGGTGGGGCGATAACCAACACCGAGCTGCATCACGTCGGGTCTCTCTGAAGGCTCTATGATCGTGATGTCCTGGTGACCGTCGCTACCCGAACCCCCGCTCGCAGTCCAAGCGATCGCAAAACGACCGCTGGCGCCGATCGCCCAGGAATTCGCTCCTTCGTGCACGGGAACCCGCAGCGAGCGCGTCTCCCCCGCCTCCTCGTTCGAAAGGAGCAAGAGGCTCGCGTCTCGGCTCCGCGTGTTCAGGACGAGCGCTCCGCCCTCGGTCGCCCCCGTGGGAAGCGGCGCCAGGTAGGTTGGCGCGTGCCCGGCATCGAGGACCCGCACCGCGAGCGTCTCCACATCGATCTGGGCCACGCGGTTGCTCGAAGGATTCGCCGAAAACACCAAGCGCCCGCTCACGACGGGGGCCTGAAACGATCCCTCGAGTTCTTGCTCTGGGGGCACCGGCACGGCGCCGCTCCCCCCACTTCCGAGCGGAGAGCCGCCCGCCGACGTCCCTGGTTCATAGTCGCTGACCGGCCTCCCCGCCGAGCAAGCGATCACGAGCCCCAAAGCCGCACAAGCGAAGAAGAACCCCCTATTTGTAAGAACTATCACCAAGCAGCGTCCCCCTCAGGAAGCATTTGAACGCCGTCAACGTACTCCCTTGATTGGCCTTCGCTCAGCGCGAAGCAACATCCGCGCCAATTCTGCCCCGGCTGTGAGAGCAGCTGCGTTCTGCATCGAAACGCGCACCTCCCGCGGCCCGCGCTCCGATCGGCGCGCGACCACTATGACAATCTTGTCACAATCCCCGGCGTCTGAGCGCGCCAGCCTGGCACGTCAGCGCGCGCGCAAAGATCGCGCGTTCCCGCGGCAGCCCTCGAAGCCTTCCATGCGCTCAACCGAGCGCGTGGAAGGTCATCTGGAGCCGCTGCAGATCGTGTTCGCCGACGTAGCCCGTCAGCCCGACGCGCAAAGAAATCGTGATCTCGTCACCCCAGGGCCACCAGAGCGCCACCGGCACCAGACGTCCTGCCACCGCGCCCGCATAGAGCCTTTGGTCCGCGCGAATGCCCCCGACCGACTCCGCCATCTCCCGCACGTGCTCGGGAGCTCGCGAGAGAGTCCGGTAGTCGTAGGCTTCCGGGAACGCCACACGCAGCGCCTTCTCTGCCTCCGGGAGGAGGTCGACGTGGAACGAAGAGGCGGTCATGTTGAACCGGTAATCCCAACTCCACCCTTGCTTGGGCCAGACCAACCGAAACCGGTCGAGGGTCTGGAACATCTGATCGGTAGCACTCCCGCCGCCTGGCATCGCGTGAGCATAGCGCGAGCTCACCTGGGAGCGGAAGTGGGGCTCCACAATCCGTTCCGGCCCGCCTATGGTTTTCCCCGCCTGAGCTGAAGTGCGAAGGACTTTCCTCATGACGACCCGCGAAGCCATCCTCGAGAAGCTGGGATTTCCCCTCGACCGCCTGCCGAAACCTGCTGCGTTGTACGAGACAGTCGTCCTCACGGGCGACCTGGCATTTGTCTCCGGCTGTCTTCCTATCGACGGCCCCGATGGAGCCCTCCTTCGTGGAAAGCTCGGAAAAGACCTGACCGTCGAAGAAGGACAGAAGGCGGCGGCGCTGGCGGCGGCCAACGTGCTCCGGGCCCTCGCAAGGAAACTTGGCTCCCTCGACGCCGTCGTGCGCATCGTGAAGCTCGGAGGTTACGTGAGTTCGGCCGAAGGGTTCACGGATCAACATCTGGTGGTCAACGGCGCCTCAGAGCTCATGGTCGAAGTCCTGGGCGAAGCCGGTCGGCACTCCCGCGCTGCCGTAGGTGTTTTTGAGCTGCCCTTGGGGGCCGCTGTCGAGGTCGAAGCGATCGCAGAGGTGCGCCGCCCATGATCCCCTCCTACAGCATCGTCGGCGAGGAAAGCGCCGCGAGACTCTGTTTTTTGACTCATGGAGCGCTCGGCGCCGCCCACAATCTCCGCGCCTTCGCTCGCCGCATCGTCACCAAGAGGCCCGACTTCAAGATCGCGCTCGTCGACCTGCGCCTCCACGGCAAGAGTCCCCCCGCCGATCCGCCCCACAATATCGCCGCCTGCGTGCAGGATTTCGAGAACCTCGCGCACGAGATTGGACCACCTGAGATCATGATCGGGCACTCCCTCGGCGGGAAGGTCGCTCTCGCCTATGGGAAAGCCTACGCCGAGCGCCAGGGAGCGAGCCCGAGCGACGTGCCCTTGCGCCAGGTCTGGGCCCTCGACAGCGATCCTGGAAAGCAGGTGGCTCTCGAGTCTCATGAAGTGCTCACCGTGCTGAAGGCAGCCTCATCGCTCCGCCCGCCATTTCCAAGTCGCGCCTACGTGGTCGAGACCTTGCTCGCGGCAGGACTCTCGAGTGGCATCGCCAACTGGCTTTCCACGAATGTCGAGCGCAGTGGCGACACCTTCACCTGGCGCTTCGACGAGCGCGCTCTCCGGGAGCTCCTGTCGGACTACTTCTCTCTCGATCTGTGGCCGTTCCTCGAGACGCTCAGCGAACGCCGCCCCCACACTCCAGAGTTTCACCTGGTCGTGGCCGAACACTCCGATCGCTGGTCGGGAACCATGCGCGCACGAGCCGAGGAACTGGCTCCATCCTCCGCGCACCTCCGCCTCCACCACCTGCCGAAGTCCGGCCACTGGGTCCATGTCGACAATCCTGAAGGACTGCTCGACATCTTGATCCAGAGTTGGCCCGAATGAGCCCCCCGCGCAGGACGTTCAGACTTCGTCGCCGAAGCAGGTCTCGACGAGGCGGGCCGACTCGATCCACGGGTGATCCGCGGGAACGAGCTTCTTCTTACAGGCCACCTCCTTGAGCGGGACCGGCACCGTGTCGCCCCCTTGGAGCGCGACCATAACGTCGTAGACGCCCTCGGCGAGAAGCTTTCCCGCTTTCGTCCCCAGGCGCGTCGCGAGCAAGCGGTCGTAGGGGGTCGGCTGGCCGCCGCGCTGGACGTGGCCGAGGGCGGTGACGCGAGCTTCGACGCCGGTCATGGTCTGAATCCGGCGCGCGATCCTGCTCGCGACCGACTCCTGCACGAGATGGACCCCTTCGTTGGTCAAAGCGTCGAACACCTCTTCCGGCTCGCTCTTTTTCTTTTTCTTCTTCCGCTCGGGATCGGCCTCCTCGAGGGCGAGCTGGTCCCGAGAACGAACGCCTTCGGCGACGGCGATGATCGAAAAACGCTTCCCGCTCTTGCGGCGATTGTTCAAATGGCGCGCGACGATCTCGAGATCGTAGGGGATCTCCGGGATCAAGATCACGTCAGCGCCGCCCGCGATCCCCGCGCCGAGCGCGAGCCAACCAGCGTCGTGGCCCATGATCTCACAGACGATGATGCGGTGGTGGCTGGTGGCGGTGGTGTGCAGTCGATCGACGGCTTCGGTCGCGACGCGCATGGCTGAGTCGAATCCGAAGCTGACGTCCGTACAGGCGACGTCGTTGTCGATCGTCTTGGGGAGCGTGATGATGCCGATGTCGGTCGCTTCCCGGAGCCGGAGCGCGTTCTTCTGCGTGCCATTGCCGCCGAGGCAGACGAGACAGTCGATGTTCATGCGCTTCATGTTGGCGACGGCAACCTCTGTCATATCCATCACCTCTGAGCCCATGCGCATCTTGTGCGGCTTGTCGCGCGACGTTCCGAGGAGCGTCCCGCCCGCGGTCAAAAGCCCGCTCACGCTCCGCGAGTCGAGCGGGATCGAGCGATTTTCGACCAGCCCGCGAAACCCATCGAGGATCCCATGCACCTGGATTCCGTAGTGCATGGCCGCCTTCGCCACGCCCCGGATCGCAGCGTTCAGGCCGGGACAGTCGCCGCCAGCGGTGAGGATTCCGATCGATTTCGTCTGCGACTTCATGCCTTGTCAGACTACACGAAACGACCGGCCCTTTGACCCTGCAAAAAACCTCCCAAGGGCGCTCCCCACCACGGCCCGAGCATCGCGAGGGAGCGGCCAGGCTCGAAAAGGAGCTCCCACATGTGGGGCGTCGCGCGCTCGCCCGCCCCGCTCAGGGACACAGCAGGTGCATCTCGTAGCGTTCCCCCTGAAAGAGGAACTCAGCGCGATCGTGCAGTCTTCCCGGCATGCCTTGCCAGAGCTCGACGCGATCGGCGCGCACTTGAAACCCGCCCCAGTGGGGTGGGCAAGGGACCTGTTGCCCGGCGAAGCGCTCTTCGACGGCGCGCAGACGCTCGAGAAGCTCGGCTCGGCTCCCAATCCGCTGACTTTGACTCGATGCCCAGGCTCCGAGCTGGCTCTCCCGTGGCCGGGTCGCGAAATAGGCCTCGCTCACCTCACGGCTGACTTTCTCTACAGGACCCGAGATCGTGACCTGTCGGGCGACGTTCGTGAAATGAAAAAGGAGGCAGGCTGTCGGATTCGCGGCAAGGTCTCGCCCCTTGCGGCTCTCGTAGTTCGTGAAGAACTGGATGTGTCGACCTGCTCGACCTCGAAAGAGGACCGTGCGCGCCCGGGGCGCTCCGTCTTCGCTCACAGTCGCGAGCGTCATTGCTTCCGGGTACGGCGCACCCGACGCGGCCCATTCGGCCTGCCATCGCTCAAAAACGTCGAGGGGATCTACGATCGATGAGTAGTTGACGATCTCGCTCATGGCTTTCGGCGCCACCCATACCTCAGAGCGCCCCAGCAAGCACCGCATCCCGAAAGGCACCCCGCAAATGCGCGAGGCTCGCCCGCGGAACGCGAAAGGCAGTGGCTCCCCCGCGAGAGCGCTGCACCGAAGGAGCGCGCGATTTTTGCGCACCGCCCTCTCGGTCGCCCGCGAGACGCGATGCAGTCGATGCTTTCACTGAAGCTCAAATTCCGCGACCCAATGAGGCCCGTGCCAGCTCAGCGCAGAATCCGCTGATTGTGCGGAAGTGCGCCGCGCGCCCGGCGCTTTTTGTAGGACATTTCTCCCCTTATGCTGGCCTCCTGCGCAATTTTTCCTGGGCCTTGGGCGCCCGGCTGCTAGTCTGCTGGCTCTCTTCGCGCTCCGATGCTTTCCCTTCTTGCGACCAGCACCCGCGCTCTCTTGGTGATGAACCTCGCGAGCGCGCCGCTCTCCCGCATGGTGACTCCGGCCTCCGTCCCGGAGGCGCTGCTCTCGACCCTCGCGCACGCGCCCTACGCTTCCCTCGACGACGCCGAGCTCGCTTCGCTCATTCGCCGCGACATCGGCTCTCTCGGCTCGATGTCCGTGGGCCGACCGAATCGCGGCCAACTCATCAACGGAGTCCAGCTCAAGGAGAGCGAGTACATCCACGTCGTCCGCCCCGAGACCGCCTACGCGACGGAAGAAACTCTTTTCTTCTTGCAGAGAGCCGTTATGGCGGTCCACCGGCAGCACCCGGACACGCGCCCTCTCTACGTCGGGGATATCAGCCAAAAGAACGGCGGACACCTCAAACCCCACCGCAGCCATCAGTCAGGCCGCGACGTGGACGTTGGCTTTTTCTACACCACCGCGGACACCTGGTACCGCCCGGCCACGGCGAAGAACCTCGACCTGCCGCGAACCTGGACCTTCTTGCGCTCGCTCCTCACAGAGGGCGACGTCGAGATGATCTTCATCGCCACCTATATCCAAAAGATGATTCGCTCCTATGCAGCGAGCGTTGGTGAAGATCCGAGATGGCTCGCGGCCCTCTTCGACGGCACCGGCGCTGGCCCCCGCGGAGCCGTGTTCCGGCACGCGCCCGGCCACGCCACCCACTTCCATATCCGCTTCCATAATCCCTTCGCCGAGCGCGCTGGCTCGCTCGCCTACGCGAGCCTGGTGCGCGCTCAGGTCATCCCCGAGATCCCGACCTTCACGCTCCACAAGGCCAAGAAGGGCGAGACCTTGGGCATGCTCGCGAAGAAATACGGGACGACCGTGCTCGCTATCCAGCGGGCCAATGGCCTCAAAGGGACGACCATCCAGGCCAAACGCGTCTACAAAATCCCGACTCACGGCGCAGCTCCCGCTCGTTCGTCCGCTTCTTCCGTGAAAAAACAACCAGCTCGCCAGAAACGCTAGACCGGGTTACCGTAGCGAGCGTGAATAGGGAGACGCTCGAGCGAGTTCTCAAGCTCGTCCAGCGAGAGATGGGATGTGAAAACGCTCGGCTCGAGATCGGCGGAGATCCGCCGGACACGGCCGAGATCCTCTGCGCTCAGGTCCAAGACGGCTTCCGTTTGGTCGCTGTGTTCTCGGCCCCTCCTGAAGATCGCGCGCGCGCAAACCTGCGCCTGAAGCAGCTCGCCGAGTCCTTCTTCGATTCGCCCATCGAAGCCCCCCGCACGCGGGCCGACGCCGAGGAACATCTCGTGAAGCGACGCCTCGACGATGAGCTCTATCAGCTCACCGCGCGCATTGGCGCAACCGGCGCGCTGATCTTGGATTTGAAGTCGCCGGTCATCTGGGCCTCTTCCGACGGCCAGCTCGATGGAGAAGATTTCGACGAAGCCCGTCAGGCGGGCGAGCTCGTATGGGAGGCGCTCGACAAGGGGGTCGATCTGAGTGTCGTCGGTGGTCTCGTGCCCGAAGAGCGCGCCACCGCCCTCGAGTCCTTCGACGCAGAAACGCGAGCGAAGATGGAGCGCCTCTTGGCTCGGCTCGCGGGACGCTCTCTCAAGGCGCGACGGGCTCACCTCCTCCGCGCCCAAACCATCTCGGCGCTGCGCGATTGGACCGAATCGCCCGAGGGTCCCTCGACCCAGAGCTCCTTCATCCGGCGAGTGGTCCATGGGGATTCGCTCGGGTACATGGTCCGATCCTTCGCAGGGATCTACCTGCTCGCTGTGTATTTCCCGGGGCCCTTCTCTGAGCTCCACGTCGAAGCCGCTCTGCTTCACGCGCTCCCGGTGATCGAAGGCCTCGTGCTCAGCTTGCCGCCGATCGATCCTCCGCCGAGTCGAGGCAAGGTGCTCCAGCTCCCGCGTCGGGGCTAGTTCGCTCGTGATGCGCGCCGGGTTCGCTCTCGTGATCGCCGTTGCCCTCACCTTGGGCGGGTGCGTCAAAAAGCGAGGCGGCGCCCGTTGGGCGGCGCGCACGGGGCCAAAAGTTCACGTCAATCAGGTCGGCTATCTGCCCGCTGGGCCGAAGACGGCCATCTTGCGCTCGAGCTCGAAGACTCCGGTCGAGGTGACGCTCGAGGGACCCAGCGGTACGGTTTGGCGCGGCCTGAGCCAGCCCTTCGGATTCGATAAAGCTTCGGGCCACGAGGTCCACCGCATCGACTTCTCCTCCGTGCGGGAAAAGGGGGCAGGATTTCGCCTCACGAGCCGCGGTGAGACGAGCTTTCCCTTCACGATCTCCGAAGAGATCTATGATCGATTGCCCTTCGAGGCTGCCAAATACTTCTATCACAATCGCAGCGGCGTCCCGCTCGTCGTGCCTTACGTGCCGAGCGACCTTTGGTCACGCCCCCCGGGACACTTGAGCGATCGCTCGGTGCCCTGTTGGCCGGGAGGCTCGTGCACCTATCGGCTCGACGTGAGCGGCGGCTGGTACGACGCGGGCGACTACGGGAAGTATGTAGTAAACGGCGGTATCTCCGTCTGGACGCTGCTCGCGCTCTATGAGCGGACTTCGCTTGTCGGAGGAGACCTTCGCGCGCTCGGCGACGGCGCCTGGAACATCCCCGAGAGCCATAACGGCGTGCCCGATATCCTCGATGAGGCCCGCTTCGAGCTTGAGTTTCTTATGAAGATGCAGGTGCCGGCGGGGCAGCCCCTCGAGCACATGGCCCATCACAAGATCCACGATCACTCCTGGTCGGCGCTCGCTATCGAACCTCCGACGGAAACCGCCTCCCGCGGCATCCACCCCCCGAGCACCGCCGCCACGCTCAACCTGGCCGCCGTGCTCGCCCAGGCCGCTCGCCTTTATCCTCCGTTCGACGCGGCCTTCGCCGCCCGGGCCCTGGACGCAAGTCGAAAGGCGTACGCCGCCGCAAAGCGCGAGCCTACCCGCTACGCGAGCCCCACCGACAAAACAGGCGGAGGCCCCTACGACGACAAGGACGTCACAGACGAGTTTTTCTGGGCCGAGGTGGAGCTCTACCTGACGACCGGCGAAGAAGAGTTTCGGAGCGCCTTCGAGAACAGCCCCCATTTTTCCGCGTTCCCGATCTGGCCCGCTCTCGCTGACGGCAGCCCCGATCGAAGCGGCGTGAGTGGCTCGATGAGCTGGCAAGCGACGGCCGCGCTCGGCTGGATCAGCCTCGGACTCAAGGAAGCGCCCGACAAGGAGCTCAAAGCCCGCGCTCGGGAAGAGATCATCCGGGGCGCTGAGAGCTACCTCGAGATCGAAGCGAAGGAAGGCTACGGGCATCCGCTTCAGCTCGGAACCAACGGGCGATATCCCTGGGGTTCGAACTCAGTCGTCGTCAATAACGCAATCGTGCTCGCGCTCGCCTTCGACTTCACCCGCGATCCTCGCTTTGCCCACGGCGTCATCGGGGGGCTCGACTATCTGCTCGGGAAAAATCCGATCCATCAGACCTATGTGAGCGGGTACGGAACCGTGCGCTTCGAAAATCCCCACCACCGCTTCTGGGCGCACTCGATGAACTCTGCCTTTCCCCCGCCCCCACCGGGCGCCCTCGCCGGCGGCCCCAATTCGGGCCTCGAGGACCCCACGACACGTCGCCACGGCCTGCGCCGCGATATGCCCCCGGCCCAGTGCTACCTCGACCACATCGACGCCTACAGCGTGAACGAGGTCGCCATCAACTGGAACGCGCCCCTCGTCTGGGTCAGCGCGTTTGTCCGAGAACGCTCCCGGGGCGACGGAATTTGAAAAAGTTGCGGGCTCTTCCGCTCAGAGGTGCTTGCGGGGTCGGGGCCGGGCCGCTATAGGAGCCGTCCCCGAGATTCCTCGGGGCGGGTCCCCATCGTCTAGTCGGCCCAGGACACGGCCCTTTCAAGGCTGTAACAGGGGTTCAAATCCCCTTGGGGACGCCAAGCTGAAACGAGAGAGCCGCACCCTCCCGAGGGGCGGCTCTTTTCACTTGGGTCGCCCGCAGGCGCCTCTGCCTGTAGCCTGGCGCCTGAGATGACCAAAGCGCGGCTCTTCGTCGGGATCGCTGGCGGGACAGGAAGCGGGAAGACCACCCTCGCCCGGGAGCTCGAGAGAGAGCTCGAGAGGGACGTGAGCCTGCTCGAATATGACTGGTACTATCGGGACCGCTCGCAGCTTCCCCCCTCGGAGCGCCAGGAGATCAACTACGACGAGCCCGCCGCGCTCGAGGGTGAGCTCCTCTTCGAACACCTCGAGGCTCTCCGAGACGGCAAAGCCATCGAAGCTCCCGTCTACGATTTTTCGACGCACACTCGCTCTCGGGCGACGCGCACGGTCTTGCCCGCTCCGATCATTGTGGTCGAGGGCATGCTCCTGTTCGCCGAGCCGAAGCTCTTCTCCTCCTTCGACCTGCGCATCTTCGTGGACACCGACGACGACATTCGGCTCTTAAGGCGCATCCGTCGCGACATGAACGAGCGCGGCCGCGATCTCGAGTCGATCGCGACGCAATACGAGCGCACCGTCCGGCCCATGCACCTGCTCCACGTTGCCCCGAGTAGGCGGCGCGCGCACCTGATCGTGCCCGAGGGAGGCGAGAACGCCGAGGCCCTCGAGGTCATCGTCGCCCGGCTCAAGATGCTGCTCGCTTCGTCCCCCTAAGCGGCGGTGCGCGGGCTCGAGCGCAGAGCCAGGGCCAGAGCGCTCCTGCTCGCTCGGGGCCCCCGCCGTCTCAAGGTTGGCAGCCGCCTTTCTGTAGGATACGAGAAGCGCGAGATGGCAACGACCAAGTTCAAAGGCAGTGACGTCAGCACCAACGGTAACCTTCCCGCCCCTGGGTCGAAGGCCCCCCCCTTCACGCTCGTGGCCGCGGATCTGAGCGAGAAGAGCCTCGCTGATTTCGCGGGCAAGACGATCGTTGTCACGATCAACCCGAGCTACGACACGGGCGTTTGTCAGGCCACCGCTCGCAAGTTCAACACTGAGGTCACGGGGAACTCCGACGTGAAGGTCGTCTTGGTGAGCGCTGATCTTCCGTTCGCTCAGGCGCGCTTCTGTGAAGCAGAGGGCCTGAAGAACGTGATCCCCCTCTCCTCCTTCCGCTCCTCGTTCGCCTCCGACTACGGCGTGCTCATCACCGATGGTCCTCTCAAAGGACTCACGGCCCGTGCAGTGGTCGTCATCGACGGTCAGGGCATCGTCAAGCACAGCGAGCTCGTGCCCGAGATCACAAACGAGCCCGACTACGCCGCCGCCAAGAGCGCCCTCTGAAAATCTGAGCGAAACGCGCACCTTCGGCGCTCCCGCTTCGGGAGCGCCTCTTTGGGCCCCCTTGGCCTCGAGGCCCCCGTCCGTCGGAACCTGTCGCTCTCTTCATGACCACTAAGAAACCGCAGCGGATCACGAGCTTCGCTTTTGAACCCGGCACGACCCTGGTCGGGAAGTACCGCGTGATCGAGAAGCTCGGGAGCGGTTGGGAGGCAGAGGTCTACCGCGTGCGCGAAATCCTGACCGGGGTCGATCGCGCAGCGAAGTTCTTCTTTCCGCACCGCAACGTCCGCGACAAGGCGGTGAAGTTCTACGCAAAGAAGCTCCACAAGCTCCGGCACTGTCCGATCGTGATCCAATACGTGACCCAGGAGCGGATGACCGTCTTCGATCAGACCGTCACGTTTTTGGTCTCAGAGTACGCCGAGGGCCAGGTGCTCACGACGTTTCTGGCCCAGCAGCCTCAGAAGCGCCTGACTCCCTTCGAAGCGCTCCACCTCCTGCACGCGCTCGCCCGCGGCATGGCGATGATCCACGACCAAAAGGAGTCCCACTGTGACCTTCACCCGGGAAACGTGATGGTGCAAAGGCGCGGCCTCGGCTTCGACGTTAAGATCATCGACTTTTTCCAGTGGAAAGCGGCGCGCCCCGAGCAGCTGGAGGACGACGTGCGCGGGCTCGTCGAGATCCTGTACACGGCGACGGGCGGCGCTCGCCATTACGCCAAACAACCGGACGTCATCCGTCACATCGTCTGCGGCCTGAAGAAGTCTTTGCTCAGGCGCCGCTTCCGGAGCGCCGTGGAACTTCGCGATCACCTCGAAGAGCTCACTTGGGACTAATGGCGCCCCGCCGGCTCCGGTCCGAGACTTCCCGGGTCCGCTCAGGTCGAGCGGGCCCGAAGCAGCATGAAGGAACAATCGTCGGGCTTGTGAAGCGGAGAGCCGGGCTCCACCATGCGCCGCCTGACGAGCGCGCGGAGCCGCTCTTCGGCCAGCTCGATCTTCCCGCGCGCTGCTTGCGCGAGTTCCCTGCGGTACACGTTGTCGAGCAGGCCATCCGTCGCCACGAGCAGCGTCTCGCGCGGCTTGAGCAGCATCCAAGGCCCAATTTCGAGGCGCATTTCTGGGCCTCCGACGAGGCTCGTCACGAGGTTCAAGTCCTCGTGATGGAGGGCGAGGTCCGGATCGAGTAGGCCAGATTCGACAGCGTAACCGACCGGTGAGTGCATCACGGTGCTGAAACGCACCTGCCCGCGGGCCGAGAAGACGAGGGCCGCCGAGTCCCCCGCGTGGAAGGACCGGAAATGGAGTCCCTGGGGGCGGAGCTCAACCTGGACCACCAAGAGCGTCGTGAGCGCACCACGGGTCCCCGTGACGATGCGATCGCTCGCCGCGTCAAAACCATCAATAATGATGGACTGGGGAGATCGCGACTCGTCCAAAGAAGCGAGGCGTTCCCTGAGCTCCAGGACAGCAAGAGCGGAGGCTTTTTCGCCCTCGGGATGTCCACCCGCGCCGTCGGCGACCACGAGAAAACACCCGTTTTTCGAGGGGACGATGAGCGCGCTGTCCTCGTTCGGCCCCGAGCCGATCGGACAAGGAGCCACCGAATAGGCGCACTCGAGCCCGTCGGTTCGGAATACTCCGTGCATGGGCTCGCCGGGGTTCAGAAACGCGAGAGGCTCGAGCCTCTGCTGCGGAGCTCCGATCGGCCCACCCAAGGTCTTCGGACGCCGCGGGGCGCGGGGCGCTATACCCCAGGCGATTCGCGCGTTCTTCTGACCCATATCCTCACCTTACCGAAGTTTTCGCACTTGGTCGAAAAAGCGGCCATTTCCTGGGCCTCCGCTCTTGCGCTCATGCGGGGGAACATGGGATGCCCGCGCCACCTTACCCAAAGTCTCCTCCGTGCAACTCACTGTCCGTCGCTTTTCCTATACGCTGCCCGTGCGCCTCCTGAGTGATGCGCTTGGCCCGTTGAGCCGAAGCGACAGGTGGGGCGGCCTCGAGCCGGACAGCATCGCCCGCGCCGCCCTGGCGCAGTTCAAGGGACACCCCGATGATCTCCGGCCCCTGCTCGGGGAGGAGTTCGACGAGGCCATGACCTACCTAGGTGAGGGTGAGTTCACCCCCCTCGGCCGAATCCACTGGAAGGCGATCTTGGTCTCGGCGGCTGTCGGGCGCCTGAAGCTCGAGCAATACTTGAGAGCCGGCCGGGAGCTCGGCGTGGTCAAAGACCCGATCTTCGTGGTCGGTCTGCCTCGCACGGGAACGTCACTCGTCCAACGGCTGATCGCGACAGATCCGGCGCGCCGCGGGCTTCGGACCAACGAAATGCTCACACCGATCGCCCCCCAGCAGCCGTCGCTGCTCGATAGGTCGAAGCGCTACGGTTACGCACTCCTCAGCTACCTGATCTACAAGATCTTCACGCCGGAGCTGATCCGGATCCACCACACCTCCCCGACCTCTCTCGAGGAGTGCTGGATGCTGTTCATGCCGAGCTACGCGGTCATGAACGCCGACTACATCTTCCCGACTCCGACCTTCGGGAACTGGCTCGAAGAGCGGGACATGACGGGCCCTTACGAGCGCTATCGACGGCTGCTCGAGATCCTGGCCCTCGGCTCCAAAGACCGCTCTTACGTCCTGAAATCACCGGAGCACCTCTGGTTCCTCGACAGCCTGCGGCGAGTCTTCCCCTCGGCTCGCGTCATCTGGACTCACCGCGATCCGGCCGCCGCCGTGGCCTCCTACGCGGCCCAGATGTCCCTGCCAAATCGCCAACATCGCGGCGTGACCGACCCGAAGCAAATGGGCGAGAGGGTCCTGTCTCGCTTCGAGAGCGGCATCGCTCGCGCCGAGAAAGCCATCGCCGACTTCCCCAAGGGAACCCTCGCGCACGTGCGTTACGAAGACCTCACAGAAGATCCCGTCGGGACCATCGAGCGCGCCTTCCGCGAGCTCGGCCTGAACGTGACTGCCGAGCACAAGAGCGCCATGCAGGAGTTCTTGGCCGGTCCCCAGGTCGACCGCCACCAGAACCACTACGTCCCGGAGACCTTCGGGCTCACCGACGTGGCGATCCGCGAGCGCTTCAGCGGCTACATGAGCCGGTTTCGCCTCGAGCCGCCCCGCAGCCAGATCCTGAGCGTTCCGGCCCTGCCGCCGCTTCTCGCCTCATCGACGCGGCGCTGAGCGCCGAAGCCGCGCTCCCAAGGCCTCCAAAGTGCAGCTCTGGAGCGCACCTCTCGGGCGCTCCTTCCGAGGGCCCGGCCTGCGCTTCAGCCCGCCTTCTGGCCGACTTCTGCGCTCTTGCTCCGCCCCGAGCTCGGCATCCAAGCGAGCTCCGACTCTTCGAACTCGATCTCCTGCCAAATGTTCGGCTCACTCGCGAGACCACGACGGCCGATTGTCTCGAGCTTGAGCCCCGAGTCGAGGCGGGCCCCCGCGAGGATCTGCTCACAAAGGCTGTCGAAGTCATAACCCGCGGAAGCTGCGACCCGGGGGAACAAGCTGCGCTCAGTCATGCCGGGCAGCGTATTGAGCTCGAGGACGTACTCGTTCATGCCCTCGGTGAGGATCATGTCGACGCGAGCTGGTCCGCGCACGTCGAGTGCCTCCGCGGCGCGCTCCGCCAAGTGGAAAATACCGTGGAGCCGGGCTTCGCTGATGCGCGCGGGGAGGTGGTATTCGGTCTTCGAAGAGCGATACTTCGAGCCAAAATCGAAGAGCTCTCCGTCCGGGACGATCTCGATCGAGCCGAGGACCTTACCGTCGAGGAGCGCAACCGCGACCTCCGTACCTTTGATGAAGCGCTCGACGAGGACACTTTCATCGTAGAGCAGCGCTTCTTCGACAGCGATGGCGAGCTCCTTCATGTTCGACGCCTTGCAGACACCGACGCTCGACCCTTCCCGGCGCGGCTTCACGACCACCGGGAACCCGAAAGAACCATGCACCGACTCGAGCTCCTCGCCCGCGTCGAGCTGTTCCCGCTGGATCACGTAGTAGGGCGGCGTGCCGATGTTGTGGAGGCGGAAGAGCTCCTTGCTCTTGACCTTGTCCATCGCGAGCGCGCTCGCGAGCACGCCAGACCCCGTGTAGGGCACCCCGATCATCTCCAGGATCCCCTGGACACATCCGTCTTCGCCCTGGCGACCGTGGAGCGCCAAAAAGGCCGCGTCCATGTCCGCCGCTGCCAGCGAGTCGAGGGCATCAACCCCATTGCCGAGGACGATGCGCACCACGTCGTGGCCACGCCGCTCGAGGGCCTCGGCCACCGCGTCCCCGGAGCTGAGCGAGATCTCGCGCTCCGACGACGTACCGCCCATCACAACACCCACTCGAATCGGTTCCATGCTTGTCTCCTCTGGGGGAGGCGGCCGCTCGCGGCGTCACCTCATGAGGGACCGGTACCAGTTTATGAAAGTCTTACGCAAAAAAGTTGCGAAAGTTCGGTAGGTGGAGGTGCGATCAATCGAGGCCGCGCTCGGTCGGGACCTCACTGCTCGACGTCACCTGCGCGTCGCCGAGAGCCTTCACGATCGCGACAGTGATGTTGTCCTTGCCGCCTCGACTGTTGGCCAGATCGATGAAAGCAGCGATGGCTTCTTCGCCCCCTCGCCCCACAATTTCCGGAATTTCTGCGAGCTGCAGGTAGCCATGCAGCCCGTCGCTACAGAGCAGGTAGACGTCCCCGGGCTGCACATCGACCTCCAGAATGTCCACTTGGACGTAGTCTTTATTGCCCACGGCGCGGGTGATGACGTTCTTCTGGCGGGAGGTTTTCGCCTCCTCCTCCGTGATGAGGCCGTTTTGGAGCTGCCAGTTGATGAGCGTATGGTCTTCGGTGAGCTGCTCGGCGATGCTGCCCCGGACTCGGTAGATCCGGCTGTCGCCGACCTGGGCCAGGATGGCGCCCGTCGGGGTGCGCAGCATCGCGCTGAGCGTTGTGCCCATTCCGGTCTTCGTCCGATCTTGTTCGGCGAGCCCAAACACCATGTACGTCGCGCCCTGCACGGCCGATTCAAGGACGCGCGAAAGATTCTTGGAGGGCAGAGGCAGCGGCAGGTGCCGGTGGTGGCCAGGACGGGGCGCGCCGCTCAGCGCCGCCCGCACCATCTCGTGCACGGTCTCGACCGCCTGCTGGCTCGCAATTTCCCCGGCCGCCTGACCGCCCATTCCGTCCGCGACGACCCAGAGCCCCAGCTCGTCGTCGAGCAAGTAGGCGTCCTCGTTCGTCTCGCGCCGCATCCCCACGTGGGTGCCGGCACAGGAAGCGAAGATCACGGTCGATTCAGCCATCTGGCAATGTTTGATTACAGCTTCGAAGGTACCACCTTTGCAAGTGTCGAACGCTTTTGGGTGTTTTCCGGCTGGCCGCGGCCCAAAGCCTGGTATCTGGATCGGACGTATTCGAGCCTTCCATGAGCCAAGCTTGCCGGACCTTTCAGGTGCGGCTGGGTGCGAGCGACCCTCGGACCCTCGCCCGCCGTCTCCCCGCCCTCCCTTCGGGTGGCTTTGGCTTAGTGTTCCTCACGCTCCCCGAAGCAGAGCTCACCCGCGCGGCGCTCGAAGAACTCGCCGCCTCAACCCCTGGAACCTGGATCGTCGCGCGCAGCGACGGCGCCTGGACCGAACAGGGAGAGCTCTCATCAGACACGAACGCAGCGGGCATGGTCTTGCCCCCCGCGCGCTACCGTCTTCACGCTGGACCTGACCTCGCAGAAGAGCTCTTGGCAGAGCTACGAGCCGAGCGCGGTGAGACTGCTCTCGTGCTCCTCAGTGAGGACGAAGACGCAACGCGCTTCGCGAGCGATCTGACTCGCGCCAAAGAATCACCATTGCCTCCCCTCTTCGGCTGTCGAGCCCAGGGGCGCATCGCCGCCGTCTCCGAGGGGCGCGTCCTCCGCCCTGACGCCCTTGCCCTCGTATTTCCTCGCCATTTTCCGGTGCGCGTGGCCTCCTCGACGGCCTGCCGACTCATCTCCCCGATCGTCCGGGTCACCCGAGCCGAGGGACGAGCTCTCATGGAGCTCGATGAGATACGAGCTCTCGAAATGCTGCAGCAGATCGCCCTGCGTCCGGAAGAGGCCGACCTTCTCCTGCTCGCGGTCGCCCCCGAGGAGCGAGCGCTCAGCCCCCAGGGCAGGGTCATCATCGCGCGGCCCATCGTCGGAGTCGATCCGGGACGCGGCGCTCTCATCGTCGATCCCGAGCTCCCTGTCGGCGCACGGGTCGCAATCGCCGTGCGGGATCGAGGAGCCGCGCGGAGCGATCTCGACCGCCACCTTCAAACCCTCGGCTCAGCCGCGCGCACGGACGCCCCGCTCTTCGGCTTTTTCTTTGCTTCCGCCGCGCGCCGAAGGCCACCCATCGCCCTCGATAGCGAAGTGCGCAAGGTGGCGCATCGCTTCCCGTCGGTTCCCCTGCTCGGTCTCTCGAGCTCAGCAGAGCTGAGCCCCTTTGACGGGAAGCTCGCCGCGCACACCTACGCGAGCGTGCTCGCGCTCTTCTCCGCGGTGAACTGAGGAAGGTTCACCGCAGGGCAGGAGATCGTTAGCGCATTCTCTGGACTTGCATGCGGCGAGGGATCACGCCGCTCTGCTCGACCATACGCTTGGCTTCCTTCTGCAGAAGCGGGTGGGTCTTGCCTTGCAGGAACGCGCCCAAGAGGCGGATGTCGATCTGGGACATGCTCTTGAGCGTCCGCTTGAGCTCTTTGAGCTTGCCCGCGTGGGCTTCGACGAAGGCCTGAGCCCGAAGCACCTGGGGCTTGAGTTCACCCTGAGCTGCCTCGAGGGCTTCCACGGCGGAGAGCGCGGTGGTCGCCCGCTCGACGTCACCGGTTCGCGCCCAGGCTTCCGCCGCAACGGCCGAGAGCATCGTGCGCGAGCGCGGATCTTGAGACCGCTTGAGATCGATGTTGTCGACGAGCTGGCGCGCCAAGCTGACCTGACCGAGCATCAAGTGGATCATCGCGCGCTGGCCGCGCGCTTCGTCGGCGACCTGTCCGCTGTGCTTCGTGAGATCGAGCTGTTCGAGGGTCTCGAGGGCCTTTTTCGGGTCCTCCTGCATCTCGAGCTGCGCCTTGGCGAAGAGCTTGGCCGGATCGCGGGCAGCCCCTTCACTCAGCTTCTCGAGAGCCGCCTTGCGCTCTTCACTCGAGGTCGCCGAGGCCATGATGCTCGCGACTTCTTTCATCTTGCGGGCGCGGCTGAGGGTCCAGAACAAGACACCTGCCACGGTCACCGTGAGGGCGCCGCCGACACCGATCGCGCTCCAGCGAATCGTGCTCGACTGCGCCATGAGCGCGATGAGCCCGATGACGATCCAGAGGCCGCCCAAAATCAGGCCCACCCGAATCAAGGTGGCGCGCCACGCATCGGGACTGAAGGGGTCGACGGCGGCCGGGCGCTGGGACTGAACGAGGGGTCGAGTGAGTTGTGCGCGCTTTTCCTTGCCGGAGGGCTGATCCTTCCGCTCCTGGGTGCGCTTCAATTTTCGCGTTTCGCGGGCCACGGCCCGTGCCTATAGCTTCGGGCCCCTGCCCCGTCGAGGCCCGATTCTACGAAGCAGGGCTCAGTCGAGCCGGCGCCGGGTCACCCGGGCCAGCTCGACCGCGGACATGCTGTCGGGGCCGGAATCGGGCAGGCACACGTACCGGAAGTGGTTGAAAACACTCTGGACAAGCGAGAGCACCGGCACGGCCAAGAGGGCTCCCCAGAGTCCGAAATAATGCTCCCCGACCAAGAGCGAGAAAACCACCAGGGCCGGGTGGATTTTCGCCGCGGCGCCGATGATCTTCGGGTTCAGGATGTTGGCCTCGATCTGATGGATCAAAATGATCCAGGCCAGGACCCAGAAGGCGGTCGGCAGGCTCTGGGTCAGGCCAATGGCCACGGCAGGGATCGAGCTCAAGATGGCCCCGAACACCGGGATGATGCTGAGCACCCCCGCCAGCAGCGCGAGCACCGGCCAATACTTGAGCCCGAAGAGCCAAAAGCCGAGCGCCGAGAGGACGCCATTGACCACACAGATAGCAAGCTGCCCCCGGACCACGCCGGAGAAACCGCGATCGACCCGGCGGAGCAGCAAATCCCAGTCGCTCCGGTAGCGCGGCGGCACGAGCGCCTGAAAGTAGGCAAAGATCTGACGGCGCGTGTGGGTCAGGTACCCCGCCACCATCAGGACCATGAAGAAGAGCAGGATCGCCCGCGCCGCGCCGCCCACCAGCGCGCGCCCGAACTTCAGGACCTCGATGGCGTTCCGCTCGAGGTAGGTGACAAACCCCTCGAGCCCCTGGGAGACGAGCTCCGCCAAATGGAACCCGCCGGGAGGAACGACCTCGTGCGCCTTGACGCGGAACCTTGTGTCCGAATCGCGCACGACCTCGACGCCTCGACCCACGTCCACGTGCAGTGAGCCATCCGGCGCGGTGCGCACAACGAAGGCCGGCTGATCGGCGCCGTGGGGAGGATGATGGACTTGTGAGCCGAGGTACTCGTTCACCTTCTGATCGACGGCGGGACCGTGACGCTCGGCGAGCTCACGAATCATGCTCGGGGCCTCGCGCGCGAAGCGGAAGGTTTCGGCGTAAATGCGCGGAGAAATCCAGAGCACCGTGAGCACCGTGAGACAAAGCACGACCACGTACGTCGAGGCTACGGCGAGACCTCTCGGGAAGCGGAGCACCCGCTCGACCCAGGCGACGAGAGGATTCAAGACGTAGGCGATTGTGATGGCGAGGGCGAAGGGCAAGAGCACCTCACGCACGCTGAACAAAAGCAGGATCAGAAGCGCCGCCGAGATCAGGAGAAACAAGGCGCGCGGACGAGTCCAGCCTCCCTCGTCCGGCGGCGAGGTGAACAGCAGCGGGTCCGACATCGAGCTTCACTCTAGAACAATCCGCGAAAATGCCACACCAAAGCGCGGGGGAGCGGGCCCTCGCTGACGCTCCGAGCCCCGGAGCCATTTTCGCTCCCACGCCCGAGCTTGCGCCCGATGGCGCGCACCCCGCGCCGAGCCCCCACGGTTCTTTTCAGCGAGGCCCCGCTACCGCCCCAAAAAGAAAGAGGGCGATCCCTTCGGATCGCCCTCCCTCTCGTCGCAAGAGCGACCGAGCGTCAGTTGTTGTCGCTCGACTCGCCGACGTTCAAGCCAGCGAGCTTCGCCTTGAACAGGTCACCGAGCGTCGCACCCTTACCCGTCGATTCGCGCTTCATGACCTGGAGCTGCTCGGCGGCGGGGCTCGCGCCCGGCTGGAGCATGCTCATGGTGAGGCGGCGATCCTGGGTGTCGAGGTTGAGCACCTCGGCCTTGACCTTGTCTCCGGGCTTGAGCGTCGTTCCAGCCGGGATTTCGCCCGAAGGAATGACAGCTTCGATACCGTCTTCGACGCGAACGAACGCGCCGTACTCGGGCACCGAGAGCACGGTGACCTCCTCGACCACGGTGCCGGGCGCAAAGCGCTCGAGCATCGTACCCCAGGGGTCGTCAAAGAGCTGGCGAACACCGAGAGAGACCTTCTTCTCGTCGTGGTTGATCGAGAGGATGATCGCCTCGACGTCGTCGCCCTTCTGGTAGACGTCGCCGGGGTTGTTGATCTTGACGGTCCAGCTGAGGTCCGTCTTGTGGACCATGCCGTCCACGCCCTCTTCGATTCCAACGAACACGCCGTAATCGGTGATGGAGCGGACCTTGCCCGAGATCTTGTCGCCGGGCTTGTAGTTGTCGGTGAAGACGCTCCAGGGATCGGGCTCGAGCTGCTTCATGCCGAGGCTGATGCGCTTCGAAGCCGAGTCGACCTCGAGCACCTGGCAGGCGACCTCTTGACCGATCTCGAGCATCTTCGACGGGTGCTTGACCTTCTTGGTCCAGCTCATCTCCGACACGTGGATGAGGCCTTCGACGCCCGGCTCGAGCTCCACGAAGGCGCCGTAGTCGGTCAGGCTCATGACCTTACCCTCGACCAGCTTGCCCACGGGGTATGCTTCCGCCGCATGGCTCCAGGGATCTTCCTGGGTCTGCTTCATGCCGAGGCTGACGCGCTCGGTCTCGGGGTTGTATTTGAGGACCTTCACGGTGACCTCATCGCCCACGTTGAACACCTCGCTCGGGTGATTGACGCGGCCCCAGGACATGTCCGTGATGTGCAAGAGACCATCGATACCGCCGAGGTCGACGAACGCGCCGTACTCGGTGAGGTTCTTGATGGTGCCCTTGAGGACCTGACCCTCTTGGAGGTTCTCGAGAGTCGCGGCCTTGAGGCTGTCGCGCTCCTTCTCGAGCAGCACGCGACGGGAGAGCACGATGTTACCGCGCTTCTTGTTGAACTTGATGACCTTGAACTCGCTCGAGGTCCCGATCAGCTTGTCGAGGTTACGGATCGGACGCAGATCCACCTGGCTTCCAGGCAAAAATGCCTTCACGCCGCCGCGGATGGTCACAGCCAAACCGCCTTTGACGCGCTGCGTGATGGTGCCTTCGATGATCTCGTCCCGCTCACAAGCAGCGGAGATTTCATCCCAGACCTTCATCTTGTCGGCCTTCTCCTTGGAGAGAGAAATCAGGCCGTCGTCGCTCTCGCGGCTCTCAACGTAAACATCGACCTGGTCGCCGGGCTGAACCCGAACTTCGCCGGTCTCGTCGATGAACTCGCTCTTGGAGAGAACACCCTCCGCTTTTCCGCCGATGTCGACGATGATGAAATCACGGGTGACGCGGATGACGACACCGGTGACGATTTGTCCTTCCCCACCCAGCTCATGTTCTTGAGCTGTTGCGACGGCCGCCTCAAAAAGGGAGGCGAAAGAGTCGGAAGAGGAAGAGGACTGTTGTGTTTGAGTCATGTGGATGGTTTTTTCGTGCCTGGACGAGGGGTAGGAGAAAGCCCCGGAGTCGACAGACCCAAGCACGAGTCAAAAAAGCCCTCGACGCGCCGACCGGGGAGAGCGGGCTAGCGCGCGGAAGGCCTCGGGTCAAACCCGGATTTCGCCTGCACAGCGAGAGAATGGGCGAGGGAGCCGAGCAGCGCATCGAAGCCATCCCGGCCGAGGGTGCCTTCGCTCCGGAGACGGCCGGCCGACCCGGCACCATCGTCGATGAGGAGCCCGAGGGGGCCAGCGCCCGGCTCGGGGGCCGGACCAAGTTTCGAAGGCCAGCTGGCCCCCGGCGAGCCCTGGAGCCGGAAGGGGAAGTCGTCCCGGGTCTCCACCTCGAGGCAGGAGCGCCCGGCGTCCTCGCGCCAGCAGAGGAGCAAGGCGAGTCCTCGCGTGCGCTCGACGGGGCGGGTTCCTTTCCCGCCCCTCGGCTCGTTCGCGGTCAAGAGCAGCACGCCTTCGGGCGCTGAGAAATAAAAGGCTCTGCCCACCTGAACAAACCTCTCGTCCGGCGCCACGTCGACGACAAGGCCCTCCTCCTCGAACATCCGCGCCGTCCCTCGGACGACTCCATCCTGCCGGAACAGGCCCCCGATCGAGACAGTGAATGTGTGGTCCGGACCGAAGGCGAGCGCGAGCTCCCGGGTGTCCACTCCGAGCTCAATCGTCGTCTTGCGCTCAAAATGCTTGAGGCGCGACTCAGGGCCCATGCGCCCCGCTTCCAGGAGCTCGAAGAAGTGCCGACGGAAGGGCTCGTAGACGACCCCCTGTTCGACATCGATCGAGGCGAAGAGCTCCGCGTCCGCGGGCAAAAAAGCCTCCGCCCGCGGCTCGTAGCGAATGAAGCGCACGTAGACGAAATAGCCGAACCCAAACGACAGGATCAGGCTCCCGACGAGGAAGGCGAAAACGGCGCGCGGTGAGACGGCGCTTCTCTCTCGATCCGTCATGATTTCGTGAGTTTGAGCTCCGCCTCGCGCACGATGGCGACCATCTGATCGATGACCTCTTCGAGGGTGAGCTCGGAGGAGTCGACCTCAATCGCATCGTCCGCCTTGCGCAAGGGCGCGAGCGCGCGCGTGGAGTCCCGCCGGTCCCGCTCGGTCACTTCGCTCTCGACCTCCGCGAGCGGAACCTCGCTCCCCCGCTCCCGCAGCTCTCTCTGACGCCGCTCGGCTCGAACGCGCACGCTCGCGGTCAGGAAAAATTTCACCTCGGCGTCGGGATAAATCACCGTCCCGATGTCCCTCCCCTCGAGCACCACGCCGCCCTCGGCGCCGAGCGCCCGCTGCATCGCAAAAAGGGCATCCCGAACGCCCTGGATCTGGGACACCAGGCTCGCCGCACTCCCAACCTGTAAAGTACGGATCTTCGAGCCGAGCCCTTCCCCGAACACGACCACTTCCGATTCCGTTGGGCCCGGAACGAGCCGGAGCGCCCCCGGAGCCGCGAGCTCCTTTGCCACCGCCACGACAGCCTGCGTGTCGCTCAAGTCGATGCCGCGTTCGAGAGCGAGCCAAGCTACCGTCCGATAGAGAGCCCCTGTGTCGACACGCACATAACCGAGCTTGCCCGCGAGGAGGCGCGCTGCGGTGCTCTTGCCGGCGCCGGCCGGTCCGTCAATGGCTACTACGGGTCGCTTTCTCGTCATCGTCGCTCAGTTCTCCGAAGGCCCAACGCGCGCCAGCGCTCCTAACCGCCGAAGCGTCCCTGCGCAACGAGGAAAGACCTCCCCGAGACAAGCCACGTCATCAATGGCGCTCGGTTCGGGACTCGCAGAGCCGAGCAGTGCCCCGAGCAGCGCGAGTCGCCGGTCTCCGCCCGTCGTGACGCGCAAAGGTTTCGCAGAAGAGGGAGCACCGCCGACCAGGATGCCCTGCTCAGTGAGCTGGACGGGCGCCCCAGCCGAGAGCAGGTAAGCCGCGGCGCGCTGAACGACATCTTGGCTCCCGTCGCGCTGACCGCAGACAAGATCAGTGACGAGGGTCGGACGAGCACCGCGCGCGAGCGCTGCGAGGAGCGGGAGCGAAAGGTCAAGCAAGCGCGTGGCCTGCTCTCCCGCCAAGGTGAACCCGCCGCGCAAGGGCCCCCTCGCGCGCAAGGTGATGTCGGCGAAAGGTTCTCCTTGGCGGTCGCCCCGCGCCTGCACCTCGATGTCCGCGCCGAGCACCTTGAGCAGGGTCGGCAGATCAGACGCCGAGCGATTGGTCGAGACCTCACGCACCGTGACAGCTCCCCCGGCCGAAGCGAGCAGCGGCAGGAGCAGCAGATGTCCCGCTACAAACATCGAGCCCACAAACTCATAGGATGAGGGCGCGAGAGCATCTTCGTCCCGCGGCGGATGCACCTCCATCCAAGTCGACTCCGCTTGGATCGGAGCGCGCGCCCGGAACAGCACTCGCTCGAGGTGGTCGGGCGAAAGGACGCCCTCGATGATGCGGCTTTTGCTGCTCGCGCGCAGCGCGAGCAGCAAAAGCGCCTGTTTTTCCCAAGGGAAAAGCCCGGTGAGCTGGAGGTCGAAACCGGGCGGACGCCCTTCGATGGCGGCGAGTTGGACACCAGACCCCTCCGCGGTAGTCACCAGGCGCCCGAGGCCCATCTGCTCGAGGCGCGCGCCGAGCGTGGCCCGGATCGTCTCGTCGCAGAGGATCGTGATCGAACGCGCCCGTCCCGCGAGTAGCCCGAGCGCAAGTCCCGCGACGAGGACTTCTCCGCGCAAGTCGAGACAGAGTCCCTCATCGTAATCCGGGAGAGCCGTCAGCCCGAGGCCCCGCACGAACACGTCGTCCTCGGCCCTGCGCACCTCGACTCCGAGCGCCTCGAGCAGCCGCAAGAACGTCTGAATCTGGGCGCCCGGCTCGCGCACATTCACGCGGCTCTCGCCCCGCGAAAGGACGGCGGCCGCCAGGCGCGCGAGCGCGACCCCTTCATCGGACGGGACAGGGACGCTCCCTTCGAGCGGCCCCGGGGCCGCCGAAACCGTGAGAACTTGCACAGAGCTCATTCGAGACCGATCTTGCCCTCGAGCTCTCCGAGATATCCGACGCCCATGGCCACGGCGCGCCCTTCGAGCTCAGTCGCAAATTGTACAGTCTGTCCTGCGACACTCGACTCGAAGCGGCGGATCGGGCGCGGCACCTTCAGGATCGTGAGCAGCCAGGTGGCGCGCTCGAGGGACGTTACGTTGCTGTCGATGCGGCTCCGCGCGTGCTCGGCGCGCTCTTTGGTGTCGTAGCTGAGCGTTCCGGCGATATTCAGGCCGGGGGACTCGAAGTTTCCGATCAGGCGCGCTCCGCGGATGCCCGCCAAGAAGTCGAGCTCGCTGCGAATGGTCGCGGGGACGGGCTGTGCATCGAGATCGACGCCGAGGTGCGCTCGGCCCCCCGCGGTTTGCAGCATCTTCTCGAACCAATGAGGAAGAGCGCGCGCGACTCGACCTTCTTCGACGCGCTCGAGAATCCGCCGCACGCCAATCTCCGTTCCGACAGCGATCGTGCGGGAGGTGAGGATCGAAAGCGACCACGCCCCGGCGTGGATCACCTCCGCGCCAGCGAACTTCGAGATCGAAATCGGTTCCCCGGAGCTCGTCACCGGATCGGCCGTAATGGCGTCTCGCAGCTTCTGCGCGTCGAAGCGCCCCTTGAGGACCGTCGCCACGTCACCTCGCGCCGAGGCGTAGACCGCAAAATGAGCGGTCTCGACGTCCTTGGCCCAGTCGATGCCCGCGCCGCGCGAAAGAGGAACCCCGCGCTGCGCTCGTTCGAGGATCGCAGGTCCAAACTCGGCTCGAGAGAGGGCCTGGATGTCGACCTGACCCCAAACGAGCGCGCCCGCCGGGAAAAGACCCCAGCTATCGCGGTCAATCGCGACATCGGGCGCTCGCCTTCCCGCGGCCGCGTCGACGATGTGTTCCTGCTGGGAGCCACAGCCCGCGAGCAAGAGCGAAAGGCCGAGCCCGAGACGAGCCAATAGTCGCTTCATCGTGCCACCTTTTCGAGAGCTGCTTCGAGACGATCCGTCTCTCGCGTCAGTCCCACGCTCACTCGAAGGAATGTATCGAGCCCCGGGATCGGCCGCACGATCACCCCCTCCGAAAGGAGAGCGTCATAGAGAGGCAACGCCGGTCGACCGAAATCAGCGAGCACGAAGTTCCCTTGGCTCGGGTAAACCCGGCGCGCAAAACGCCCGAGGAGGCGCTCGAGACGGTCGCGCTCGCGGGCGTTGTGAAGGACCGAATCCTTGAGGTGTGCGAGGTCCTTGAGGGCTCCGATGGCTGCCTCTTGGCTCGGGACGCCGACGTTAAAGGGCGCGCGCAAACGGTGCAGATAGTCGAGAAGACGCGCCGGGCCGATGCCGTAGCCGACGCGCAGCCCAGCCAGACCGTAAGCCTTCGAGAAGGTTCGCAAGACCACGATGTTCGGATGCAGATGGCGGAGGGCGAGACCATCGGGGTAGTCTTCCGCCGTCGCATACTCGAAGTACGCCTCGTCGAGCACGACAACGAGATGCTCGGGCAAGGATGATAAAAAGCCCGTGAGCGCCTCTCGAGAGACGTAAGTGCCCGTGGGGTTATTCGGGTTATCGATGATGATGAGTCGCGTCGTGTCCCGGACTGCTTCGCGCATCTTGCCGAGATCGTGCACGAGGTCGTCGGTGGTCGGGACCGCGGTGAACTCGACGTTGTGAGCGGTCGCGATCACCGGATACATGCTGAAAGCCGGGCGCCCGAAGACGATATGGTGTCCGGGCGTCGTGAAGGTCCGCACCAAGAGCTCGAGGATCTCGTTCGAGCCGTTGCCGTGGATGACCTCCTCCAGGGACACCCCGTGAAACTCAGCGATGGCCTCTCTGAGGCGATGACCGGAGCCGTCGGGATATCGATGAGTGGAGCCGAGGGCCTGCACGGCGGCCAGGATGGCGCGCGGGCTCGGTCCAAAGGGGTTCTCGTTCGATGCGAGCTTCACGATATCCGTGAGGCCCCGCTCCCGTGCGAGCTCTTCGATCGGCTTGCCCCCTTGGTAAGGACGGAGTCCCTCGATACCGGGCGTGACGAGTGTTTCGGTCATGGGCGGCCGGGAGCCTACACGGATGAGCGGCCGCGTGTCCCTGGGGAAAATGGGGTTGAGCGGACGGGACCTCCGTCCCCGCGGCCCCGATGCTCTTTCGATGCCCCTCGGGCCCAGACAGTCAAAATGACGAGGAAAAGCCCCGACTCCGCGCCGCTTCGCCCCCGAGGTCCGAGCTCCGGCGCATTTGCCCGAGGAGCAAAGCGGCTAGCGCAGGGCAGACTCGTTCCACTATGGTCGTCGGCCATGTCTCTCGTCCGGGCAGCTCGCCCCTCCGCTATCGGATCCGCTCTTGTCATTTCGCTCCTCGCTCTCGCCTGCAAGCAGGAGAACAAGGCGGACCCCGCCGCCCAGAAGGAGCAAGCGGCCGAAGCTCCGCCCCAAGCGGAGAAAGAAGCCCCGCCCGCCGAGCCTGCCGCTCCTCCCGCGGGCGATCCTCCGTCCGTCACGGCCGCAGTCACCATCGTGAGTCCCGGCGAAGATCCGAAGGTCCTTCGGTACGCGTTCCAAAAAGACCAGAAGAAGAAGTTCCACCTCAAGCTCACGGTCCAGCCGAAGATCACTGTCTCGGGCCAGAAGATGCCCGAGGCGCCGAAGACGGCCTTCGAAGTGACCGGAACCAATACGACGGAGGAGGTCCTGCCCGATGGTACCGCCCGGCGCGTCGCCTCCTTTGAGAAGTTCACCCCCGGCACGGCAGGTCTGCCGGAGGCGGCGAAAGCCCAGCTGAAGAGTACGTTCAGCGCCCTGGAGGGCCTGAAGATCCAAGAGCTCCTCACGCCGCGCGGCGAGCTTCGGGGCGTCCAGATCGTCGAGCTCGCCGCTCAGAACCCCGGCATCTATCAGCTCCTCGAGAATCTCCAGGACGGCCTGTCGAACGCCGTGCTCCCACTGCCCGAAGGTCCTGTCGGAAAAGGCGGCGAATGGACCGCAAGCCAGAACACCCGCACCGCCGGCATGGAGATCTCTCAGACCACGCGCTTCAAGATCCGCGACATCAAGGGCGACAAGATCATGGTGGACGTCACCTTCGAGCAGCTCGGCACCCCGAGCAAACTCGAAGCCGCCGGCATGCCTCCCGGCGCGAGCGTGGAGCTCGTGAGCTTAAAGGGAGAAGGAAAAGGCAAAGCCGAGGTGAACATGAAGACCCTCGACATGAGCTCGGACGTCTCCCTCACGATGGACGTGCACACCCGCACCCAGGCCCCCGGCGCGCCCGGGCCCGTCGAATCACAGACCCATAACGACCTGTCCGTCGTGGTCAAGCTGACCGATTAAGACTCTCTCGCTTGCACCGCCGTGCCACGTCGCAGTGTTGCACCGTCGTGTTGCATCGTCGTGCCACGTCGCAGTGTTGCACCGTCGTGTTGCATCGTCGTGCCACGTCGCAGTGTTGCACCGCAGCGCTACACCGCATTGTTGCGCCGTCGTCTTGCACCGCAGCGTTGCACGACAGTGCTCGGGGCGGCAGAGCGAGCCCTCTCCGGCAGGGCCGTTATGTTTTGGCTCAGAATCGCCTTTTGCCGCCGCGCACGGACGAAGCCCCCTCGCTGAGCCCAGTTTGACCGCATCAGCGGCAAAAAAAAGAAACCGTGCGGGCCGCGTTCGCGCGTCCCCACGGTTTCGTACCCCTTTTGTCCTCCCACACGAGGAATCGGCCGAAGCCGACCCCACGCGATCCCAGATCACACCGTCGCAGCTTGCAGAACGCCCTTCGCCTCGAGATCGAGGAGAATCAGCGCCAAGTCAGTCCGACGTGCGATCTGAAGCTTTCGGAAGAGCGCCCCGACTTGGTTCGCTACGGTGCGCTCGGCGCTGCCGCGAACCTCGGCGATCTCTCGGTTCGAGAGACCATCACAAACGAGCCAGGCGACGTGGGTCTCGGCGACCGACATGAGGGATTCCACAGCGGGGCGCGAAGGCACCTCGAAGCGAACACTCACGTAGGTATCATCACCTTCGTTCAGCACGGCGAGCTTGTGGTGTCCGTGTTCACCGCGCTCGAGCTCCTTCAAGCAGCGCCACGCCTGAAGCGCGAGGAAACGCGAGTCGACACCGAGCTTCTCGAGCCCGTGCGTTACGTGACCGCACACACATTGCCTGGTTACAGAGAGGCGGCGCGCGATCTCGGAGTCCGTAGCTCCTTCAAAAACAGCGCGCAGAACGACGCGTTCGCGTTCGGTCAGTGACGGAGCACCGAGCGCAAAAAGCACTCGCAACTCAGTTCCCCGACGCTCGACGTCGACGATCCGGATCTGGCTCGTGAGGAGCCCGTCCCGGGTGAAGGGCTCAGGTGCGGCGGCCCGCACGTGAGCAATACGACCGAGAACGGCCTGTGGACGAGCGCGCACCCCTGAATCAGGAGATGTGAACTCGGCGTCTGTCTGTACTGGTACAAGCTTGAGCATTTTCCGTCCAACCTGGGGCCCGCCCCCAAGCACTTCCGACAGAATACCCGCGCGGCTCTCTTAGTCCAGCTAAATAGCCCAGCTCTCCCGAGATCATACCATACGAAACCTCGGAAAACCAACCAAATTTGTCTCAGTCGAGGCAAAATGCCTCAGCGTTTCCGCGAGCATGCGATCACAAATCCCTCTAATTTCCAGGGAATACGCGTAGGGCACGCGAGCTATTGCACCTACACGCGCTCTCGCATTCGCTCGAAAAAAATTCACTTTCTCCCCCGATGAGCCTGCCCAGCACCGCAAATCGGTAGAACCAGTGGCCCAACTTCGGCTGTTCGCCTCTCCCGAACCGCCCACAAGCTCACGCATTCATCATCGCTCCTGCACCTACCGCGTGAAGGAGCTGCGCCGAGAGGCAAGCGACCACCAGTCTTGGCCCAACGTCCGACTAGGGACGCGCTTCCCTCGCAGACCTTTCTCACTAACTATTGGCAAAGCGATCCCGAGCCCCAGCGCCGCGTGCTCGGCTCGTCCTCCTGCCCCCCTGCTGCCGCGAGGGCCCCCCCTTCGAGCGCCTCGCTCCCCCCTTCCCCAACTATCGACCAGACTCCGGAGCGCCCGCGGAGGCGAGGAGGCGGACGCGCTGCGAGGAGGAGGCCGCGCCCAGACTCCCGAGCGCCCGCGGGGGCTAAGGGGGGGACGCGCTGCGAGGAGTGGGCAGCGCCCAGACTCCCCGGAGGCTAGCCTTTTCGGAGGACCCACCATGCCACCATGGAGTGTGAAGAGCCGGCCCACGCGGGTGCCCCCACTGGCTCTCCGGCGCCCCGGAGGGGGCCCCGGAGGGGGAGACGGCCTCACTCGCCGGGCCCCTGAGGAGGGAAGTGCCGGCGGGGGCATGCGTCCCGCTTCTTCGCGGGGGAGGACCTCGGAGTGGGCGCAGACAGGCTCGAACTGCCGACCCCAGCCTTGTAAGGGCCGTGCTCTACCAACTGAGCTATGCGCCCGAGGGGGGGGCCGAGCTTTTAACCTCAAGGGTCCAAGCGAGCAAGCCCTGTCCGCTGCGCCCCCGAAGAGTTCTCGGGCTCGTTCCCGATTTCGAAGCCAGGGCTTTCAGGTCACCTGGGGCGGAGCTTCGTCGGCGCCCGGATGAGGAACGAAGGGCGCGCGGACCGGCTCCTCGGCCGCTCCGCCCTCTTCTCCGGAGAGCTCACGATACTCGACGACATTGAGCGGCGGCTCGAGGTTCACGTTCGAGTCCTCGGTGCGCAGCGCCTCCGCAAGGACCTCATCCATGTGCGAGACGAGCACGATGCGGAGTCCAGCTTTGACCTGCGCCGGGATCTCGACGAGGTCCTTCTCGTTGTCCTTGGGCACGAGGACCGTCTTGATGCCGTTGCGGAGCGCGGCCATGAGCTTCTCCTTGAGCCCACCGATCGGCATGACGCGCCCGCGCAGGGTGATCTCGCCGGTCATCGCGATGTCATGACGCACAGGGATCTGAGTCAGAGCGCTCGCGATGCTCGTGGCCATTGTGACGCCCGCGCTCGGACCATCTTTGCGCACGAACTCGGGGAAATGGACGTGGATGTCTTTGGTTTCGTAGAAGGTCGGATCGAGCTTCAAGACAGCGGCGCGACTGCGGATGTAGCTGACCGCCGCCTGAGCGCTCTCTTCCATTCCCTTCTCGAGCAGCCCGGTGACGACCAGCTTGCCTTTCCCGGGCAGCACGGTGACCTCACAATCGAGCAAGTCCCCGCCGTAGTCCGAGACGCTCAGACCGTGAGTGAGACCGATCTGGTCCGGTTCATCCGCCTTGGCGGGACGGAACCTCGGCGGGCCGAGCAGCTCTCGGACCTGCTCGACGTCGAGGACCCGGGGCCCGGACGGTGCGGCGCTGCCCTGTTCGGCGCCTTCAGACGAAGCTTCAGCTGCCCCGCCTTTCTTGACGACGTCCAGGGCTACCTTGCGGAGCAGAGAGCTCAGCTGGCGGTCGAGCGAACGAACGCCGGCTTCCTTCGTGTAGCGATGAATGAGCTCGTCGAGGGCCGGATCGGTGATCTCGACAGACTCCGGTCCAAGGCCACACTCGACCAAGTTGCGCGGAACGAGGTACTTGCGCGCGATCGCGAGCTTCTCGATGTCCGTGTAACTCGAGATCTCGATGATCTCCATGCGGTCACGCAGCGGGATCGGGATCCCCGAGAGCGTGTTCGCCGTGGTGATGAACATGACCTCGGAGAGGTCGTAGTCGAGATCGAGATAATGATCGTTGAAGTTGTGGTTCTGTTCGGGGTCGAGCACCTCGAGCAGCGCCGAAGCAGGATCACCTCGGAAGTCCGAGCTCATCTTGTCGACCTCGTCGAGCAGGAGCACCGGATTCTGCTTGCCGACCTTCTTCAGGCTCTGGATCAGCTTGCCGGGGAGCGCGCCGATATAGGTCCGGCGATGCCCGCGGATCTCAGCTTCGTCGCGCACGCCGCCGAGCGAGAGGCGCACGAACTCGCGTCCGGTCGCCTTGGCGATGCTGCGCGCGATACTCGTCTTCCCGACGCCGGGCGGACCCACAAAACACAAGATCGGGCTCTTGAGCTTCTTGGTGAGGCACTGGACCGCCAGATACTCGATGATGCGCGCCTTGGGCTTCTCGAGACCGAAGTGTTCCGCGGAGAGGATCTTCTCCGCCTCCACGATATCAAATCGCTCCTCACTCCGCTCGCCCCAAGGTAGCCCGAGGATCCAGTCGATATAGTTGCGCACGACGGTCGCCTCGGCGCTCGTCGGGTGCATCATCTTGAGCTTCTTGAGCTCTTTTTCGACGCGCCCCTTGGCCTCGGCGCTGAGCGCCTTTTGCGCGAGCTGAGCTTCGATCTCGGCGAGCTCCGCCCGGAACTCGTCGCGTTCACCGCCGAGCTCCTTCTGGATCGCCTGCATCTGCTCATTCAGGTAGTACTCCTTCTGAGTACGCTCCATCTGCTTCTTCACGCGCGAGCGGATCTTCTTCTCCACTTGGAGGATCTCGATCTCGCCCTGCATGAGCTGATAGACGCGCTCGAGGCGCTCAGCGACGTTCGTGTTCGAGAGCAGCTCGTAGCGATCGGAGAGCTTGATGGTCGGGAGGTTCGCGGCGATGGTGTCGCTGAGCTTCGACGGATCGTCGATGTTCTGGATGCCGCTGACGACCTCCGGCTGGATCTTCTTGTTCAGCTTGACGTAGACCTCGAAGGTCGCCTGAACGCTGCGCAAGAGCGCCTCGATTTCGACGCCACTCGTCGGCGTGTCGACGAGCGGCTGGGCCTCGACGAGGAAAAAGCCGCGGGTCGCCGCGTAGCGCTTCAGCTTCGCGCGCCTGCGCCCCTCGACGAGCATCTTGACGGTCCCGTCGGCCAAGCGAAGGAGCTGGACGATGGCCCCGATGGTCCCGACTTCGTAGATGTCCTCGGGGCTCGGGTCGTTGGTCCGGGCGTTCTTCTGAGCGACGAGGAAGATCTCCTTGTTCCGCGCCATCGCCTCGTCGAGCGCGGCGATGCTCTTGTCGCGCCCGACGAAGAGCTGCGACACCATGTGGGGGAAGACGACGATGTCTCGGAGCGGGAGCGCGGGGATGAGGAGCGGAGCGCCTTCCGGCGCATCACCTTTTACAAACATGACGGGGGACCTTCGACGACCGAGGCAGAACCAAAGGAGCTCGGCCTTTTTTGACTCGAGAGCGCCGGGGCCGAAAGGCTCGGTTTAGCCAACCCCGGCTTCTTTCTCGTAAACGATGAGCGGCGATTCGCCCTTGGTGATCGCTTCTTCGTTCACGACGACCTCTTTGATCCCCGACTTGGAGGGGACCTCGTACATCACGTCGAGCATCGCCTCTTCGAGGATCGCGCGTAGACCGCGCGCGCCGCTCTCGCGTTCGAGAGCTCGGATCGCCACGGCGCGCAGCGCGCCCTTGGTGAACTTGAGCTTGACGCCATCCATCTCAAACAGCTTCTGGAACTGCTTGACGAGGCTGTTCTTGGGCGTGGTGAGGATGTCGATGAGAGCTTCTTCGCTGAGCTCTTCGAGGGTCGCGATCACCGGAAGGCGACCGACGAACTCTGGAATCAGACCAAACTTCAGGAGATCTTCCGGCTGGACCTGAGCGAACAGCTCACCGAGCTTGAAGTCGCGCTTGCTCTTCACATCGGCGCCGAAGCCGAGCCGCGACTGACCGAGGCGGCGCGAGATGACCTGATCGAGCCCCACAAACGCACCACCACAGATGAAGAGGATGTTGCTGGTGTCGACCTGGAGGAAGTCTTGCTGCGGATGCTTGCGGCCGCCCTTGGGGGGAACGTTCGCGACAGTTCCTTCGATGATCTTGAGCAGGGCTTGCTGCACGCCTTCGCCGGAGACGTCGCGCGTGATCGAGGGGTTGTCGCTCTTGCGGCTGACCTTATCGATTTCATCGATGTAGACGATGCCGCGCTGGGCGCGCTCCACGTCGTGATCAGCGTTCTGCAGAAGCTGAACGATAATATTTTCAACGTCTTCGCCGACGTAACCCGCTTCGGTGAGCGTGGTGGCGTCTGCGATGGCGAAGGGGACCTTGATGATCTTGGCCAGCGTCTGGGCCAGGAGGGTCTTCCCGGAGCCGGTCGGACCGAGCAGGAGGATGTTGCTCTTGCCGAGCTCAACGTCATCGGAGCCCAGCTTCGAGTCGATGCGCTTGTAGTGATTGTGGACGGCGACCGCGAGCACCTTCTTGGCGCGCTCCTGGCCGACGACGTAGTCGTCCAAAATCGCCTTGATTTCTGCGGGCTTCGGCAGGGGCTCCGAGCCACCGCTCGGCTCCTCTTTCTCTACCTCTTCCGCGATGATGTCGTTGCAGAGAGCGATGCACTCGTCGCAGATGTAGACCGTGGGCCCAGCGATGAGCTTCTTCACCTCCTTCTGGGATTTTCCGCAGAAAGAGCAGCTCAGGTTTCCGTTTGAGTCTTCGCGACGTCGATCCAAGTGAGCACCTTATTCCGAAAGGGGGGGCCGAACAGCATCGCCCAGGTAGAGTTACGTCCGGCCTGGTCGAAGCCTAACCCGGGAGCAACCGAGTCGGCTAGGAAAGGGTAGGATTCGGGCGGCCTCCCTGCAACCCATGGTCACCCGGAGGCCGCCGACAAACTCCCCTTTCAGGTCGTGGTGGGGCGGGAGCTCCTCTCGAAAATCTCGTCAATGAGGCCGTATTCCTTGGCTTCCGCGGCCCCGAGATAGAAATCGCGCTCGATATCGGCGGCGATTTGGTCGCGATTTTTGCCGGTGGCGTCGACGAGGATGTCGATGACGACCTCCTTCATCTTGCGGATTTCCCGGGCCTGAATCTCGATGTCGGTGGCCTGACCACGAGCGCCGCCGAGGGGCTGGTGGATCATGATCCGAGAGTGCGGCAGGGCGTAGCGGCGCCCCTTTTCTCCTGCGCAGAGCAGGAGCGCACCCATACTGGCGGCCTGACCAATGCAGATCGTCGAGACGGCCGAGCGGACGTAGTTCATGGTGTCGAAGATGGCGAGGCCAGCGGTCACCACGCCGCCGGGCGAGTTGACGTAGAGCTGGATGTCCTTGTCGGGATCTTCGCTCTCGAGGAAGAGGAACTGCGCGATGATGATGTTGGCGACGTCATCGTCGACGCCGCTACCGAGGAACACGATGCGGTCCTTGAGAAGACGGCTGAAGATGTCCCAGGTGCGCTCGCCCCGGTGGGTCGTCTCGACGACGTGGGGATAGATGACCCCGGCGGTCACGCGGTCGTGCTTCTGTGACTCGATCTCGAGAGAATGCTTACGGCTCTCGAGGAGCTCGAGGGCCTGGGCGCGGGTTTGCGGACGATGATGCATTGGTTCTCCTTGTGGCGCTCGGACGATAGCGACAGCCCGAGTGGACCCGGGTCCTCCGGGTCCTCGCTTCGAAGTAGAACCTTACGCGAGTCGGGCCGCTCGGGACAACTGACGAAGCAACAAAGGCCTTCCCGAAACCACCCAGGATTTCGAAAAGGCCTTCGTCTTTTTGTCGGGGACCGGACTTCCCGGCCGGCGGTCACTCGTCGGTGATCTGAGCCTTGGACTCGATCAGGTCGAGGACCTTATTCTCGAGGATCATCCCGACCAGCATCTCGCGCTTCTTCGGGTCGCTGTACTCGGCGCGGACCTTAGCGATGTTCTTCCCGGTCTGCTCGGCGAGCTCCTTGAGGCCCTCCTCGATCTGCTCGTTGTTGATCTGGATGCCTTCCTTCTTGGCGATCTCGGCCATTACGAGCCCAGCTCTGACCTTGACCTCGCTCTCCTCCATGACCTTCTTGCGAAGTTCCTCGCCGAGGCCACGAGCGGGGGCGCCCTGTGAGATCGCGCGGTAGAGGATCTCGCGCTCGCTCACGCGCGCCTGCTGCTCGACGAGGCTCGGGGGCACGGGGATCGGATTGGCCTCGACGAGAGCCTGGACCAAGCGCTCAGCGAGGACCGTGTCGGCCTGCTCCTTGAGCTGATTTGTGAGCTGCTTCTCGATGTCAGCGCGGAGCTCCTCGAGGCTATTGAAATCGCCGAGGTCCTTCGCGAGCTCGTCGTCGAGCGGCGGCAGGACGCGCTCTTTGATCTCCTTCACGTCGACCACAAACTCGGCCTTCTTGCCGGCGAGCGCGGGGCTCGGATGACTCTCGGGCATATCGACGAAGGCGCTGACCTTCGAGCCAACCTTGGCTCCGAGCAGGCTCTTCTCGATCTCGGGGAAGACCTGGCCCGCGCTGAGCTCGATGGCGAGCCCCACGGTGCCAGCGCCGGGGACGATCTCACCGTCGACCTTCACCTCGATATCGCAGGTGACGACGTCTTTGTCCTGAACCGGACGCGCCTTCTTGGGCGTCTCGAGGGTCGAGTTCGCGCGGCGCAGAGCCTCGAGCTCCTGCTCAATCTGTTCCTTCGTCGGCTCAGCCTTCGGGCGCGTTGCCTTGAGACCTTCGTAGACCACCGACTCGATCGCCGGGAGCACCTCAACGGTAGCCTTATAGGAGAACGCCTCACCGGTCTTGAGCGGCTGGGGCTCAACGGTCGGCTGGGCTACCGGGAACATCTGCTGCTCAGCGGCGGCCTTCGGGAAGGTCTCGTCCACCAAACGCTGCATCACGTCGACGGAGAGGCGCGGTCCGAGGAGCCGCTCGAGCACCGCACGCGGCGCCTTGCCGGGACGGAAGCCCTTGATTCGGGCCGACTTCGAGGCGCGCACGAACGCTTGCTCGTACTCCTTCGTGACGCGATCGGCGTCGATTTCTACGTTGAGCTCCACGAGAACGGGGCTGAGCTTCTGAACGGTCGTCTGCATGTGTCTGTACTCTCGCGCCTCGGCCCGACTTGGGGGGCCGACTTGATCCCGAGTGGCCTCACCGAGGGGCACCTCCCATCGCACGGGACACTAGCGGACGCAAGGGAGATCCAGCGCTACGGAAAGGCCCAAATCAGCTCGGGGCGAGCCGGCTTTCGCCGAACCCGCCCCGGTCCACTCACCTCCACGATTCCGTGGTGTCTGATGAGCGATTCAGTCGAAGTCGTAGCCGTCGGACTCCGCTTCCTGGAGCGCGGCCTCAAAAGGGTCCAAGTCGAAATCAAGCTCGCGGCGCTGGCCATCGAAGTCGAGCTCATCGATGCTGAAACCAGCGCCCATGCCGGGACGAAGGGCCTCACGTTGAAAGTCGGCGTAACTCTTGTAGCCTCGAGGGTTTTGCATTCGTCGTGTTTTTCCGTTGTCTTGTGGGCGAGCCCTGCCCCGGACTCCGCGCCTTTCCATTTCATAAGTAAGTCAATGTAACCATCCGGGTTACCTTGTCCTACATGTAGGTAGAGTAATGGAGCCGCCTCACGCCCTCCAAGAATTCGGCGCGCTTCCCCTTCACTTCGATAGGAGCTTCACGGAGCCTTCTCGAAGCGCGTCCCCTGGTCCGCAGCGGGTCGCATTCTGCGGCCTTCTGTGACTATGGTGCGCCTCCTGGTTATGACCCACGGGCCTACCATCCTCGCCATCGCCAATCAGAAGGGCGGTGTTGGAAAGACGACCACCGCAGTGAACCTGGCCGCCAGCTTGGCTGCTCTGGAGAAGCGGACATTGCTCGTCGACATGGACCCTCAGGCCAACGCTTCGAGTGGTGTCGGCATCCCTCCGCGCTCCGCGCGCCGGACCATCTATGATGCCCTGCTCGGCGAGCCGCTCAGTGAGGTCATCGCCGACACGAAGATCCACACGCTCAAGGTCGCGCCCGCAAGTCAGGACCTGACCGCCGTCGAATACGAGCTCTTCGATGAGAACCGAGGAAGCCACCTGCGCCACGTGTTGACAAGCGAAGCGGCGCAGGACTTCGACTATATCATCATCGACTCGCCCCCTTCCCTCGGCGTCCTCACGCTGAACGTGCTCGGCGCGGCGCACCGCGTGATCATCCCGCTGCAGCCCGAGTACTACGCCCTCGAAGGCATTACGTACCTGATGGCGACCATCGATCGCGTCCGGGCTGGCCTGAACCCGGATCTCGGCGTCGAAGGCATCGTTCTGACCATGTGGGACGGGCGCAATCGCCTCGCCCACGAAGTCGCCGATCAAGTCCGGGGGCACTTTCGCGTCTTCGAGACGGTCATCCCGCGCAACGTGCGCCTGAGTGAGGCCCCGTCCCATGGCCTGCCCGTCTTGCTCTACGACGTGCAGAGCAAAGGCGCTCAGGGGTATCTCACACTCGCCAAAGAGCTCGTGTACGGCCCTGAAGCTGTGCCGCACCATAGTGCTGAACAAGGAGCTGAGACCTAAATGAGCACGAAACCGAGAGGCCTCGGGCGCGGCCTGGACGCGCTCTTGCCGGTAGCCCCCCCGCCCGCTCCGACCGCTACCCGCGGTCCCGCTGAGGCCCGCGCCTACGAGGGCAACGTCTTTTCGTGTCCCCTCGAGCGCATCATTCCCCAGGTCGGCCAGCCGCGCCAACACTTCGATAACGCTCGGCTCGACGAGCTCGCCGCATCCATCCGCGAGCACGGCCTGCTCGAGCCGCTCGTCGTTCGCCGCAAGGGCAATGACCAGTTTGAGCTGATCGCCGGTGAACGCCGCTGGCGCGCCTGCCAGCGCGCCGGGCTCAAAGAGGCCCTCGTCGTCGTGCACGAGGTCTCAGGCAAAAACGCCTTCGAGCTCGCCATCATCGAGAACGTCCAGCGCGAAGATCTCGACCCGATCGAGCTCGCGGAAGCTCTCGACCGCCTCATCAAAGAGCACGGCTATACCCAGGAGAAGCTCGCCGAGCGCATCGGCAAAGATCGCTCCACGATCGCCAACTCGCTCCGCCTCCTTCGCCTGCCCGAGTCGATCCGCGACAAGGTCGTCTCCGGTGAGCTCAGCGAAGGCCACGGTCGCGCGCTGCTCGGCGTCGAGAGCGACACCAAGATGAAGGAGCTCGCAGATCGAGTTCTCCGCGGCCGCCTCAGCGTACGTCAGACCGAAGACCTGGTGCGTCAGGCCAAAGGCTGCGCGTCCGGAAAGAAGGACGCAAAGGGCGGCAAACAGAAGTCTCCCGGCATCCGCGATCTCGAGAAGCGCCTAGAACAGCGCCTCGGCACCCGCTGCGAAGTCCAGGACAAAGACGGAACCGGAACGTTAGTCATCAAGTACTCGAGCCTCGACGAACTCGACCGGATCCTCGAAGTCATTCTCTGAGCTCTTCTTTTCTGGCCCCGGCCCGCCTGCCCACGCCAGAGCCCAAAAGAGCCTTCAGCCGCCCTCGCCTCCGCGAACGCTCTCCTCAAGAGCTCACTTGCGAGAAATCACTTCCCTGACAGAGCGGCCTTCGCCTGTTTCCCGAAAGGCGTCTCGGGCCCCAGCTCGACCGCGCGCGTGAGCGCCTTCTTGCCCTCGGCGGCCTTCCCCTGAGCTACGAGGTGCTTGCCGAGATAAAAATAGCCCATCGGGTCTTCCGGAGCCTCCGTCGTCGCCCGGCGGAAGTCCGCCTCCGCTCCGCTCAGATCCTTGGTCCCCAGCTTGCAGCGGCCGCGCCGCACCAGGAGCTCCGCGGAGCTCTTCTCCGAGAGGGCTCGATCGAAGAGCTGCACGCAGCTCGGAAAATCCTTGAGCACTCCGTAGAGCTCACTCACCGCGATCAAGAGATCCGCGTCCTTGAGCGCGTCGCTCGAGATCTTCTTCAGCTCAGCTGTGGCCGCGTCGTTCTTCTCGTGGAGCGTCAGGACGCCCGCGTAGTAATACCGGAGCCAGCCGTCGCCCGAGCGCGCGGCGAGCGCCGTCTCAAAAGCCCTCTCCGCTTCATCGGAGCCGAGCGCTCCGAGCGCGAGAGCGCGATTGGCGAGAAGACCCGGATCCTTCGGCGCATTTTTCAGCCCGGCGTCCGCGACGGCGAGCGCCTGCTCCGCGCTGTCCTGTTCAAGGAGCAGCGCTGAGAGATTCTGGCTCGCTTCGAGGAGCGCTCCGTCGAGCTCGAGCGCGCGCTCATAAGCGGCCTTCGCTGCCTCCGTCTCGCCGAGACCTTCCAGCGCGACGCCATGATAATAAGCAGCCTGAGGATCGTTCGGCTTGTCCTGACGGGCCTCGGCGAGGATTTGACTGGCTTCTTCGAACTTGCGCGCTGTGAGTAGGTCGCGCCCCTGCTTCACCTTCTCCGAGGACGCAGGCGCGACCGCGGGACCACTCGCGCTCGAAGCGGGCTCCGGCTCGCGAGGTTCCGACTTCGCTCCTCCACAGCCGGCGAGCGCTCCCAGCACCAAAACCAAAACCGCACGCGAGCTCCGCCGTCCTAACATCGTCTTCATGGCAAACGGCTCATAGCCCGACTTGCCGAAGCGAGGAAGTTCCCCCCGCCTCGGCCCGAAGAACCCGAGTCCCAAGGACTCAAGACGCCGCCGGGCGCGTCGCGGCGATTTCGAGCTGCTCATGGAGCTCGGCCAACTTCGCCTCGTCCGAAATTTTTCCGCCTTCGTGGTCGGTCACATAAAAGACGTCGGCGACCGCGTTGCCTTCGGTGTTGATCTTCGCAAGGGCAATCTCGACGCCCTGTTCCGTGAGCGTCTGCGCCAGGCGGTGGAGCAAGCCGAGCCGATCTTGGGCGATGACCTCGATGATGGTGTGAGAGGAGGCGGAATGATTGTCGATGGTGATCGCTGTCTGGACACCGGGAGCCGGACGATCGCTCACTCGGCTCTGTTCGCGGCTCTCGAGCAGCTCGCTCGGACTCAGCTCGCCAGCGAGCAGCTTCTCCAGATCGGCCTCAACGCGCTTCAAGGTGCGCTCGATGGCCGCGAGACTGTCGCCGAGCCGAACCCAAAAAGTATCGAGAACGCAGCGGCGACCGTGCTGATCGGTCCAGCCGTAGAGCTGAGCGCCGATCACCTTGATGCGATTGGCGGCGAGGGCCGCCGTGATGGTCGCGAGCGTACCCGGACGATCTTCGGTGACAAAGCCGACCTCGATGTAAGGATCGTCGCGCGTGAGGAGCCCGACCATGAAGCGACGGGTCTGCGATTGACGAGCAAAGCGGCAGTGTTTGACGATGCCCGCGGGCTCGTTCGCATAGATGTACCGCTCAGGTACGACGCGGAGGAAATGGTCCAAGAAGGCCTTTTCGCCTTCGTCGGGACAAAGGGCGCGGGCGGCGTCCCGGAGTCCTTCGGCGCGCGACTGAGAGCGGCTCGGCTGCCCTTCGAAGGCGACGAGCGTGCGCCCGTAAAGCTCAGCGAGCATGCGATCTTTCCAGCTGGTGAGCGCGGTCGGGCTCGTGGTCGAGACGTCACAGATGGTGAGCAGGTAGAGCTCACGGAGCCCTTCGGTGCCGTGCACGTCGTTCGCGAAGTCTTCGATGGTCTTCGGATCGTCGAGGTCACGCCGCGAAGCGACGTGGTACATGCGGAGGTGCTGCTGCACGAGGTGTTGGATCTCGACGATGTCGTGCGCCTGAACCCCGAGGCGCTCAAGGATGATCCCGGCGAGCTCCGCGCCGCGCTCCGAATGCGCTTTGCCTCCGACGTCCTTGCCGATGTCATGGAGCAGCGCGGCCATGAAGACCACGTGCGGCCGGGCCATTTCGACGGCGAGCCGCGAGGCGAGCGGGTGTTCGCGAGTGAGCTCACCACGAGCCAGCGCGCGCATCCGATCGACAGCCGCGATCGAGTGCACGTCGACGGTGTAGACGTGATAGATGTCGTGGTGCACGCGCCCGACCACCGGCGCAAACTCCGGAATCATCGCGAGCAGGAGGCCGACCTCGTGGAGCTCGGTGAGCAGGGAGTTCTTCTTGAACTTGACGCTGCGCGCCGAGCGCACGAGGCGCCGGAACAGGCGCGCCGCCTCTTCGCTCTCCCGAAGCCGCTCACAGAAGTCCTCGTTCTGGGTGACGCGGGCGACGGCGTCCCGAGATCCGGGGGTCACGCCCATGTCGCGGTGCACCGCCTCCCAATAGAGCCGGAGCGCAAGGGTCGGATCGGCGTGGAGCTGGTGCGGATCTTCGAGGCCGACCGCGTCTCCCACCGAGATGAGCCCGTTGCCGAGGCTGACCTCTCGGCGACGTCCTTCCGGCGGAACCGCGCGGCGGAGCAGCGTATCGTGGAGGTTCGCGATCACGCGCGCATGGCGATAATACTCGCTCATCATGCGCTCACAGGCGGGGCCTCCCGTCCCGTAGCCCATGCGCTGCGCCACGAGCTCCTGTTGTTCGAAGCCGAGGCGGTCCGTACGACGGCGCGAGTTATAATGGAGCACGTTGCGCACGCGCATCAAAAACGCGCGCGCGTCCTCGAGCTGCTCGTGTTCCCGCGGCAAGAGCACGCCGATATTGACCAGCGCCTTGAGGCTCTTTACGCGCCAGCGCGAGAACGCGGTCCACTGGACCACGTCGAGATCGCGCGTCCCCCCTTGGCCATTTTTGATGTCCGGCTCGAGCAAGTAAACGGAGTCACCGAACCGGAGCCAGCGCTCGTTCGACTGGTGCTCGAGCATGGCGAGGAAGTTTCGGATCTGCGCGGGAGCGAAGATGGTGCTGAAGGCCTGGGCCTGAAGTTTGTTACTGGCCTCAGGGTCGCCGACGATGTGCCGCCAGTCGAGCAGCGTCGTGGCCGTGGCCATGTCCGTGCGAGCCAGGTTGATGGTCTCGCTGGCGGTGATGACTTGATGACCGACCTGGAGCCCCGCGTCCCAGAGCGGGTAGAGCAGCGCCTCCGCGATCGGAGCGGCTTTTTTCGGCGTTTGACAGAGCAAGCGCACATCGAGATCGGAGCGAAACCCGAGGCCGCCGCGACCGTAACTGCCGACCGCCGCGAGCGCGAGACCTCCGAAGAGCTTCTCGTCGCCGTGTTTGGCGCGAACGGCGCAGAACAAAGAGCTCAGCAGCCCATCGAACACTCGCGCCCACTGTTCGCTCGCGGGATTCCCCGCTTCGCTCCGCCCTGCTTCGATCAAAGCGCCCACGGTTTCGGTGTGGCGCTTGAGGTAGATCTTGATCTCGCTCGCGAGGGTCGGAGACGATGGCTGAATATCCAGAGAAGCAGCGGAGGGCTGGGAGGCGACTTCGATCATCGGAGCTTTCGGAGCGGAAGCGCGGCCCATTTCCGGTTCTAACGGCCCGCTCCAAGGGGCTCTATAGCGTGATTTGCGCGGCGCTTCTAAAGTCGCCGCGCAAAAAGGCGCGCCCCGGCGCCGAGCAAAGCTCCCCACGCGCGCCGCCGGGACCCGGGTGGCGCAGCGCCCCCGGCTGACCCAGGAAGTGAGGTCGGCGTTCAGAGGCGCCCACCCCCTCAGGCCCTGGACGAACACCCTGTGGTCATTTTGCCAATTGGAAGGGGAATTTTCGCTCACTGGTGACAAAAAAGTCACCCGGATCCCCTCTCGCGCTCATCTGGGCCGAGGGCCTCGGGGCGGCGCGTGCTATGGTTACCGTTAACCATGCTGGAACGCAGGACTTTCTTGGCACAAGTCGCCGCCTTGGGTCTTCCTCTCCTCTGGCCCGAGGAGGCCGACGCGAGCGCCCTCACTGGACTCACCCTCGCCGAGCTCGTAGGCCGGAGTGATCGGGTGGCCGTCTGCGAACCGGTTGCCAGCGAATGCATGTGGGCGGAGGTGGCCGGCACCAAGCGCATCGTGACGCTCACGCGCCTGCTCGAGGTCGAAAAGCTGACAGGCGGCTCGAGCCCCTCCGAGCACATCACGATGACGCTCGGCGGTCGCGTGGGAGATCTTGGTCAGAAGGTTCATGGCGAGGCTGTCCTGCCGCCGGGAGTTCCAGTGGTAGTGTTCTTGGGACGAGACCAAGCGGGTCACGGCATCGGCTTCCATCGCCGCGTGATCGGCATGGCTCAGGGTTCCTACGAGGTCGACGGCACCGATCGCGCGCGTCCTCTTCGCCCGAATCGAAACCTGCCTCATCTCATCCGGCGCCCCGGCGTCGGCCCCCTGGCTGTCGATGAGCTCGCTGGAAAGAGCCTGAGCGAGAGCGCGAGACTCATCCGAGGGGCCGCCCGATGACGAAAAAATCCCTCGCGCAGGGCCTTCGGTCCCTGACGTTCGCGCTCCTGTGGAGCGAGCAGAGCTTCGCTTATTGTCGCACGACGACCTGTGAGCCGAGCTGGAGCTGCGCGCAGCATCCGGAGGACTGCTGCATCCGTGATGACAATGGCTGCGACACCAACGGCAAGCCGATCGCCTGGCCGAGCTCCTGCGTCTCCTTCGCGGTCCAGAAAGACGGCTCTCTCAAGCGCCATATCAGCGCCGACGATCTCACAGCGCTCATCGAAGAGGCCTTCGCCGCCTGGACGAGCTCGACCTGCAGCGACGGCTCGACGCCTTCTCTGCGTGTCGAGAACTACGGCATGGCTGAGTGCGGAGTGAGCGAATACAACCGCTGCACCGGCAACGCGAACATCTGGATGTTCCGGGACCGAAACTGGACCGGGAGCGACGCGGGCGGGAGCGGCAGTGGCTTTGATTCGTCGGCTCTCGCGGTCACGACCGTGAACTTCTCGGTCCAATCGGGCCTGCTCTACGACGCAGACGTGGAGCTGAACTCGGATCAGGCCCATTTTACCCTGCCGAATCAGGCCCCGATCATCGATCTCAAGTCCATCATCACCCACGAAGCCGGGCATTTCCTCGGCTTCGATCACTCTCCGAACGAGGACGCGACCATGTACTTCGCCTACCAGCCCGGAGAGACCCACGCGCGCACCCTGGAGCCCGACGACCAAGCAGCCATCTGCGCCGCGTACCCCCGAGACCGGGAGCTCCCGGGCGGAGAGAGTTGTGAGCCGCGGCGCGGCTACTCGGCGGAGTGCCACCCCGAAGACGACGACATCAAAGACGCCTGTAACGGCGTGGGCTCCGGCGCTGGCTGCCAAACCGCGACCGGCGGGCCGGGCGCTCCTTCGGGTCTCGGGCTGCTGCTCGGTCTCGCCGGGATTTTCGGTCTCAGTGGTCGGCTGATCCGGCGCCGGGTCTAAGGGCGTCCCCGGGGGGCGAGCACCCGGAACCCCGAGTGCTCGCTTTGACGCCTCGAGCTCTGGCTTCAGGCGACGGGGGCCTGAGGACGAAGGCCGGCGGCCTCGATGAGCGAGGTGTCGTCGGTGACGTCCGGATTCGGCGTGGTGAGCAGTCGGTCTCCGTAGAAGATGCTGTTCGCACCTGCGTAGAGACAGAAGAGCTGTGCCTCACGGGTGAGCTCTGTGCGTCCCGCGCTCAGGCGCACCTTCGAGCGCGGCATCATGAGCCGAGCCAAAGCCACCATGCGCACGAGATCCGTCGGATCGATCGGCGGCAAGCTCTCGAGCGGCGTTCCCGGAACTCGGACGAGCGCGTTCACCGGAACGCTCTCCGGATGCGGATCCAGGTTCGCGAGCTCGCGGAGCATCGCACAGCGGTCATTCGGCCCTTCCCCCATGCCGATGATGCCACCTGAGCAGACGGTGATGCCCGCTTCACGCACATTCTTGAGCGTACGAAGGCGATCTTCGAACTCGCGGGTGCGGATGATCGAACGGTAGAAATCAGGGCTCGTGTCGAGATTGTGGTTGTAGGCGTCGAGCCCCGCTTCCTTGAGCCGGCGCGCCTGCTCCTCGGTGAGCATGCCGAGCGTGACACAAGCCTCGAGACCGAGTCCCTTCACCCCGCGCACCATCTCGAGCACGCGATCGAACGCCGGACCGTCTTTCACCTGACGCCAAGCCGCGCCCATGCAGAAGCGCGTCGCGCCGGCATCTTTGGCTCGGCCGGCCGCCTCGAGCACCTCATCGACGTTGAGCATCTTCTCGCCCGGGACCGCCTGATGATGGGAAGACTGAGGACAATAGGCACAGTCTTCGGGACAGCCGCCCGTCTTGACGCTGAGGAGCGTGCAGAGCTGGACCTCGTCTCGGGGGTGATAACGGAGGTGCACCGCGCGAGCGCGGTCCACGAGCTCGAAGAGCGGCAGATCATAAAGAGCGCGCGCCTCTTCGAGGGTCCAATCGTGCCGGATGACGCCGCCTTCGGCGGGCGATCCTGGATTCAGGGGGGCGTTCATGGGGCCCGGGTCTTAGCCGGAGAGGGCTGCCTTGGCCACCTCGGCGCTGATGATCCGGCGCCCGGCGAGCTGGCGAATCGCCATCTCGAAGGTTTGCATGCCGTACATATCGGCGCCCCCGGTCATCAGCTCCTTCAGGGAGGGGTTCCCCTGGGGCCTGCGGATCGACTCTTTCACTGAGCCTGTCGCGATGAGCACCTCGGCGGCGAGGGCGACCCCCTTCCCCTCGGCCCGGGGGAGCAGGCGCTGGGCGATGATGCCCTGGAGGGCGTCGCCGAGTCGCTCTCGAACGTCCGAGCCTTGTTCCTCCATGAGGGACATGACGCGGTTCATGGTGCGCGCGACGTCTGGAGTGTGCAGAGTCGAGAGCACGAGGTGGCCCGTCTCCGCCGCCTCGAGAGCGATCTTCATCGTCTCCTGATCGCGGATCTCGCCGACGTGGATCACGTCCGGATCTTGGCGCAGGGCCGCGCGAAGTGCGCTCGCGAAGCTCTTCGTGTCGTGGCCGACCTCCCTTTGACTCACCGAGCACTTCTGATCGCGGTGCACGAACTCGATCGGATCTTCGATGGTCACGATGTGCCGCGACAGGTTCTGGTTCATATAGCCGATCATGGCCGCGAGCGTGCTGCTCTTGCCGTTTCCGGCCGCGCCCACGCAGAGCACCATGCCGCGCTCTTTTTCAGCCAGCATCTTGCAGACCTGGGGCGCGCCGAGCTCTTCCAGCGTCGGCACTTGGTCTGGCACCACGCGCATCACGATCGCCAGGCTCGAACGCTGGCGATAGATGTTGACGCGGAAGCGACCGAGGCCCGGGACTTCGTAGGAGGTGTCGTACTCTTTGAGAGTGCGCAGGTTATCGAGGACGGCTTGATCGTAGATGAGGTGGCGAGCGCAGGCCTCGGTGTTCTCGGGGGTGAGCGGATCGAGGCGGAAGAAGATCAGATCGGAGCGGACGCGTGCGCCCGGCGGTTGACCGACCTTGAGGTGCACATCCCTGGCCCCAGCGACAACTGCCTTCTGGAGGAGCTGCTGAAAGTAGGCCTCCGTCAGGTAAGGGTTGCGCAGAGAACCAAGGTTCAACTCGCCATCATCCATAGTCGCACCGCTTGTTTTTGTTTACCGAAGCGCCGACCGAAAGTCCTGAGGGCGCTCCCTCCCCTTACGGCACCGCCCTCGCCCGATGAAGGAGTGCTCCCTCGCCGAACGCCGCACCGCCACCTCATTCAGCGCCCGGACCGCAAATTTCGCGCCCTCTCGGAGCCCCCCGGACGCCCTCTGCGGACCGCCCGCTGTCGGCTCCGGAGCCCCTAGCCGCCCTTCGGTCTCCAGGAATCAGACGCGACGACCCCGTCTTCGATGCGAATGACCCGGTCGCAGCGCTCGGCCATCCGCGGATCGTGGGTGACGATCAGGAAGGTCGTCCCGAGCTCGGCGTTGAACCTGCGCATCAAGCTGAACACGCTGTCCGCCGTTTTCGAGTCGAGGTTCCCCGTCGGTTCGTCCGCGAGAATGATCGCCGGGTGGTGGATGAGAGCGCGAGCGATCGCGACGCGCTGCTGTTGTCCGCCTGAGAGCTCGTCGGCGCGCACGTGGGCCTTCTCCTCGAGTCCGACGTGGGCCAAGGCTTCTTTCGCCGCCTTTTCGGCGACCTCCCGATCCCGGAGTCCACTCAGCCAGAGAGGCATGAGGACGTTTTCGGTCACGGTGAGCGCGCTGATCAGATGATGGAACTGAAAGATGAAGCCGAGGGTGCGCCCGCGCAGAGTCGTGAGCTCTTCCTCCGAGAGGTCTTCGGTCTTCTTCCCTTGGACGAGCACGCTGCCCGAGGTCGGCCGATCCAAGAGCCCAATTTGGTTCAGGAGCGTGCTCTTCCCGGAGCCGGAAGGGCCAATGATGGCGGTGAACTCACCGGACCCAAAAGACAGGTTGATGCCGTGGAGGACCTCGGTCTTGATCTTGTCCCCGTAGCTCTTGCGCAGATCGCGCAGCTCGAGGAGCGGCGGCGAAGTGTCTTCGACCTCAGGCATGGCGAATCGCCTCCACCGGATCGAGTCGGGCCGCGCGCCGCGCCGGAAGCGCCGCCGCGAGCATACCAGTGATCGTCGCCGCACCGGCCGCGGCGAGGAAGAGGTTCGGGGTGAGGTCGACCGGGAACGTCGGCGACCCGTCGGGCGCCTTGGCGATGCGCGCGAACATGCTCGCGAGCCCTGAGCCCATGAAGGCCCCCACGATCGAACCCGAGAGGCCGATCACCGCTCCTTGCATGACGAAGAGCATGAAGATCGTGGAACGTTTGATGCCCATGGCGCGCAAGATGCCGATCTCGCGCGTACGCTGAACGACGGAGACCACGAGCACCGAAGCGATACCCATGGCAACGGCGAGGAAGACGAAGAACTGGATCGTGTAGCTGGAGCTCGATTGGCTCTTGAGCGCGACGAGGAGCTGTTGATTCGTCTTCATCCAGGAGTCGACGAGCAGCCCGGTCTGCGCCTCCATGCGCTGAGCGATCTTCTCAGCGTCGAAGATCTTGTGCACGCGGATGAAAAAAATGTTCGCGCCCCCAGGCAGAGCCAGCAGCGATTGCGCCCCGCGCAAGCTCAGGATCGCCCAGCGTTGATTGACCTGTTGGCTGCCGAGATCGAAGAGGCCCGCGACGGTGACGAGGGTCTCCGAAGCTGTCTGGGTGCGCAAGCGAACCTGATCCCCGACGCCGATCCCGAGATCTCGAGCGAGCTCGACGCCGATCAAGACCTCCGAGCCGCTCGGCTCATGACGACCGGCGACGACGCGCGAGCGCACGTCGATGACGCGATTGAACTCATCAGGATCGAAGCCGTAGACGATCACGGGTCGCTCAGCGCTGCCGCGAAGGGCCGAGGCGTTGCCCGAAACTCCCGCGGCCACCTCGACGACCCCCGGGTCACGCCGCAGCCGATTGCTCGTGCTCTGCCAGCCTTCGATCGAGAGGAACCGCTGCTCCGGCTGTTCGATGCGGCGCATGAGGCCCGGTCCCTCGAGCTGAGGCCGAGCGACCTCTTCGGCGGGCTGCACGGTGATGTGCGCTTGGCTACCGAGAGTCTGACGGATCAGGCTCCCCTGGAGGCCGCTGATGAGCGCGGAGAGGAAGATCATGACCGAGACCCCGACCGCGACGGCCGAGATCGTGAGAAGGGACTGGGCGCGGTATTCCTTTAGGAACTTGAGCGCCAAAAACCAGGCAAGGTCCATGGTTATCCCCGCGGCGCGACCACGTCACCCCGCATCGCCTCCCCAGGCGCGACCGTCCCCGGTGGCGCCACGACGACGAGGTCTTCGGGCGAAAGTCCCTCGCGAATCTCGACGAACTCTTCTCCGAGCAGGCCGAGAGAGACAGGGCGCTTCTCGGCGCGGCCTCCTTGGAAGACGAGGACGTGGGGCTCCCTCTTCTCCGCGAGAACACTTTGACGAGGAACCGTGAGAGTCTGTTCTTTCTCAGCAACAGTGATCTCGACGGAGATGGTCATATTGTGGCGGAGGAACTCCGGAGGATTCGCGACCACGAGGCGGACCTCCACGGTGCCGCGGGAAGCGTCGATGGCGGGCGCAATATAGGCGACCTTTGCCTCGAACTTGTCGTTCGGAAAAGCCTCCGCGGATGCGATCGCCGTTTGACCCACGGCGAGCAGCGCGAGGCTCCGCTCATCGGGCTCGACGCGCAAGCGCGTCTGACCTGTGGACGAGAGCAAGAACAGATTCGAGCCGCTCATGACGGCGTCGCCGGGCTCGACCATGCGCGTGATGACGACGCCGTCCGTCGGTGAACGCACGACGTGCCGCGCGAGCTGGACCTTCGCGCGCTCGAGCTGCGCCTGAGCGAGCGCGACGTTGGCTTGGGCTGTCTGACTTTGGCTGCCGCCTGCTTCGGCCGCGCGCACCTGGAGCACCGCCGCGTCCCTTTGAGTCACGGCGAGCTGCTCGGCGGTCTTCGCGTCCTCGAGCGACGCCTCCGTGGTCGCGCCTGCTTGAAAGAGGCTCTTTTCGCGAGCCAAACGGCGCCGCGCGTCCTCGAGATTCGCCTCGGCGCGCCGGAGATCGGCCTCCGCTTGTGGTGCGTTCAGCTTCGCCCAGGTCACGCGGCCCGCCTTCGCGGACGCGAGCTGGGCCTCCGCCTGCGCAACCCCTGCGCGAGCGTCTTCATCATCGAGCACAACGAGGACCTGACCCGCCGTCACCGTGTCACCTTCGTCGACGAGGACCTCCTTTGCTGTGCTCGCAACGAGAGAGGCCAAGCGGATCTCCGACGGGGGCATCACCTGCCCGCTCACGACGACTGTCTGTTTGATGGGGCCCGCCTGAGGATGCGCGACTGGGACCGCCGGGGGTCTCATCGCAAGCGCCACACCTCCGCCGAGCGCAACCGTGCCGACCAGCAACGTTCCCCACAAACGCTTTCGCATCACTTGAGCGTAGGACGACGCAGAGGGCCTGTCTCCGGTCCCTCGGGCCCAGCCCACAACGGGCCTTTTTCCGCGTTCTGCCGAAAAGTGACAGGCACGCTCCCCCCTCCGAACAAACTCTCTTCACCAAGGAGCGAGTTTCTCTTGCGACGCCCCCCACGCCTAGGTTAAGAGGCTGCCCCCGGTTCGAACCTCCCCGGTTCAAGCCGGCTCCCGCGCCGCCCGACTTTCGGCCGGCAGGTCTTCACTCCTCCTTCCCGGAGTGGACGACTGAGGGGCCCCCCCGGTCCCGAGGCTAGCGTCGCTAGCCCGAGACCTCCGCCCAGATAGCTCAGTTGGTAGAGCAGAGGATTGAAAATCCTCGTGTCGGCGGTTCAACTCCGTCTCTGGGCACCCACTATAACGTAACGGAAAAAGACGAACTCAGGGCGACCTCACAAGGGTCGCCCTTCGTTTTTGATGCTCCTGTCTCCACCTCTGCCTCCACCCCCCTGGCCCGGAACTCGGGGATGGCCTCATCGAGGGGCAGAAGGGGGCCGGGCCCAAGCTCATCGGCCGCTCGAACCGCACGTCGGTACTCGTTGATCATCTGGCTCGAACGGTGACCCGTGCGGTCTTCTTTCCGATCGCGAGGCTGAGCGTCGCGCACGTCCCCCGAAGGTCATGGGCTCTCATGGCCATCCGAGTAGCCGTCCCTCGTGAAGAGTTCTTCGCGGGCAACCTTGGCCAGCGTCAGGTCAACTCTGAGCTCCTTGGCCTTCTCGCCCGGACATTTCAGGTCAACTCAGGCGGCAACTTCCCTGACACAGGGGGCAACTCAGGCGGCAACTTCCCTGACACAGGGGGATGCAACGAAAAATATCTAAAGTGCATAAGACGCCTATGCATTCACCACATGCTCACGATTCCAGAGTGATCTCATAGAGATCTCGTCCCGACGAAATCGAAGGAGGGCCGCAACTAAGCGGCCACTACCTTCAGACTGACCCCAAGTGTGTCTAGCTCCTCTTGAGCCGCGACTTGGACGAAGTAGGCAGGAGGGTACCCCAAGGCTTCCGCCCATCGTTTGGCTCGTTCCATGCTAACCTTGCGTCGGCCCTTCTCAACATCGCTGAGATGATGCTTCGAAACGCCGATCTTGGCGGCCACTTCTTCTTGGGTGAGTCCGTCCGTCTCGCGAATGCTTCGAACCATGGCCCCGAACGTAAGGGGGCCACCAAGAAGTCCTTCGAGGAACCGCATTGCTTCGCTCTTCTTTGCCATTGTCTTCTCCTTTTCTCAGACCGGTTTCTCAGTATTCGTGGTTGTTCACTTCTTGGACTTCCGCGAAGTAGACCTCGTCCTCCACGACTATGTAGAAGGCACGATGGCTTTTGCTCAGGCGGATAGACCGCTGGCCTTTGCGCTTGCCCTTCAAGGGCTCGTCGTGGAACCCCTGAATCTTTCGAACCTCTTCGAGGCCGTTGGTTTCAACCATTCCAACCCAAGTCGCGAACTTGGCGACAATCGCCCGAGGTAGCCCTGCCAAGTCCTTTCGAGCTGACTTGGTGATGACCACCGTCTTGATCATGCCTCAAAGGTACCCTTGAAAAGGGAACCGGTCAAATCTGGCACATCCTTTTATATCCGCGCTCTAAGGTGCCCCTCTCGAAACCCTGATTTTTTCTCCGCCACCCCGTCAGCCCCCCAGCCGGACCCCATTGCGGCCACATGCATTGTCCAATTGGGCCGCGTCCCCCACTCCCTGGATACCGCTGACGCTTGCGGTGGCCTTGCTCGTGGCCGCTGAGAGCCCTAATCTGTCAAGTGCGCTTGACACTTCCGCCGCGAAGGGTCAGGCTTGTCCATGACCGCGAAGGAGCTTCGGCACATCCTCAAGGCAAAGGGATGCGTCGAGGTGCGCCAAAACGGCTCACACCTCATGGTCCGGTGCGGCAACTGCCCGACCGTCATCCCGGTCCATGCGGGCGAGGATATCGGCCCCGGCCTCCTCAGGAAGATCGAACGCCAGCTTGAGCCTTGTCTCGGAAAGGGATGGTTGAAATGAAAAGCTACCAAGTCACATTCGAACGCGACGAATCGGGCCGATGGGTCGCCGAGGTTCCGAGCGTGCCGGGATGCTTCACTCAGGGGCGAACCATTGAGCAAGCTCGGGAGCGGCTCCGAGAGGCTCTCGGGCTCTTCATTGGCGAGCGCCCAGCGGCTTCGGCCGAGTTCGTCGAGGACGTGAAGCTCCCCGTGGGCCTCAAGAGGCGCCTGAGCGTCGCGCTCAAGGCTCGAAGCCGTGCGGAAGCCGAGGCGAACAAAGCCGCGGAGCAAAGCCGGGAGACCGCCCGCGCCCTGGTGGCGGAAGGCCTGTCCTTGCGTGACGTGGGTGCACTCCTCGGAATCTCCCGACAAGGGGCGCACGCGCTCACCAAGTGAGGGATGAAGACCTGGCGCGAGGTAGGAAAGTCGATATGATTTTGAGAGAAGCGGGACCATTGACCTACGCCGGAAACCTCACCGAGGAGGAAGGCAAGTTCGTCGTGCGCTTCCCCGATTGCGAGGGATGCCTGACCCAGGGAGACACGCCCGACGAGGCCCGAGCGATGGCCGAAGAGGCGCTGAACTCCTGGCTGGCGACGCACCTCGACCTCGGCCGCGTTCCTCCCCGTCCCAAAGCCGACAGTGATCTAAGAGTGGCCGTCGGCGAAGACCTGGGCCAAGCCCTCGCGACACTCTGGGCGAGGTCATAACCCAAAGGAAGCCCCCGCGGAGCAGCAACTCCCGGGGGCATGGAGGGCCCTGCGCTCCGCGACGCAGCCACGAGGATTTCCAGCCCATGGCATCCTCCAGATGCAATGACTGGTTCCCTGCTCGCGAGGTTCCCGAAGAAGTGGGTGGCCACTTTGACCGCATCTGAAAACCGGGTGTTCTGGGGAGCGCTCGCATGTCGGCCACCAAGTCCTCGATCTTCATGGTGTCAATATTAGCACCATGAGCAGGGAGTGGAATGATCCCCTCCCGCCCGAGGCGGTGAACCCAGCTCGGCTCTTCCTTCCTGGCCGTGCCCATCGCGCCCGATGGGCACCTGCCCTAGACTCCCCGCGATGAGGGCGGCCGCTTTGGAATTAGGGGCGCGGGGAATGCGCTGGGGTGCGCTCGGCCTGCTCTTCCTCGGGTGCAGTCCCGCGAGCGATCCGCCCTACTACGGCACGGGTGGGTCCCCGGGCGCCGAGAGCGGTGGGAGCTCTGCGGGTGGAAGCGCGGAGGGCTCAGGGGGAGCGATAGCGAGCGGCGGCTCGGGAGGCATGAGTTCCTCGGGAGGCGCCCGAGCGACAGGAGGAGTCGGCGGCGCTGAGCCAGCAGCAGGAGGAACCGCAAGCGGGGGCAGCGGAGAGAGCGGCGGAGCCTCGAGTGGAGCCGCGGCGAGCGGAGGCGCGAGCACGGCGGACGGAGGAACAAGCTCAGGCGGCGACGGCTCCGGCGGAGCGACGGGGGGCGCGGCGGGAGCGACGACTTGTGACGGTGAGTGTGTCCTCGAGTGGCCACTCATCGGTGAGCTCTCTCGCGAGTGGACCATTGCGAACTACGTCGACCTCGATCCAACTGGGGGCATCCGCGACTACAAGAACGGAAGCCGCGCTTACAACGGTCACCTCGGCGTCGACATCGCCATCGCGAGCTTCCGCGCGATGGACAAAGGGATCCCGATCTACGCCGTCGCTCCGGGAACCGTCACGTATGTCCACGACGGCGAGCCCGATCGAAACACGATCGCGAGCGTCGACGGCTGCACCGCTGTCGCGAACAGCGTCTACCTCGTCCACGCCGACGGCCGCGAGGGCCGCTATCTTCATTTCCGAACGAACTCGATCACCGTCGAGGTCGGCGACAAGGTCGCCACAGGCCAAAAACTCGGCGAAGTCGGCAGCTCGGGCTGTTCACACTCTCCTCATCTCCACCTCGAGATGTACGACGAGCCTGGCGGCCCCCTCGTCGATCCTTTCCTCGCGGGTCTCTGGCGCGAGCCCCCGCCCTACGACGCCCCGGTGAAGGTCATGGAGGTCGTCCTCTCGCTCGGCCCCTTCGCTTCGGTCGAAGCTGTCACGAGCGCTCCCCCGAGCCCGACCCGCCTCCCCTCCGGCTCTACCTTCGGCCTCTCCGTGATCACCGGCGGAGCAACCCCCGACGTCGTCGAACAGGTCAGCTTCTATCGAGGCAACACTCTCGGCTTCTCCCTCCCCTCCTACGTGTTCGACGGCAGCGAGCGCCACTACATGCGCTGGTGGGAAGTCATCGCCGATCCTGGCGAATGGCGCGCCGAAGTCAGGCTCGACGGAGAAGTCGTCGAGAGCGTCGAGTTTGTGGCGGAGTGAGGAAGGATCACAGCAGGAGCCCGCGCAGAACGTCGAGATCGAGGGGGGTCGCTTTGTCCGTGCCGTCGAGCAGGAGCTCTGCCGTGGCTCGCTTCTCCCCGTGGAGCGACAAAATGCGCTCTTCGACGGTTCCCTTCGTGACCAAACGATAGACCGTCACTGGTCGCCTCTGCCCGATGCGGTGCGCTCGGTCGGTCGCCTGGGCCTCCACCGCTGGGTTCCACCACGGGTCGAGATGAATCACATAGTCTGCTGCGGTCAGGTTCAAACCGAACCCTCCCGCGCGCAAGCTGATCAGGAAGACCTCGGCCTCGCCATCCTGGAACCGCCGCACCGACTCCTCGCGCGCGCGCGTCGACTTGGAGCCGTCCAAGAATTCAAACGTGACGCCCCGTGCCTCGAGCCCCGCCCGAACGAGTTTCAGGTGTTCAACGAACTGACTAAAGATTAGCGTTCGATGAGCTCCTTCACGCAGGTCATCAAGGAGTGCGAACAAAGTCTCGTGCTTCGAGCTCGGGAGCTCGGCAGGCCCCCCTGCGAGGGACGGGTGACACGCCGCCTGACGAAGCCGCGTGAGCGCAGCGAGAAGGCGCATGCGCCGGACCCCGGGCGTTCCCCCCTGCTCCACGTCTCCGACCGCCTTTCGCCGAAGAGCCTCGTAGAAAGCCAGCTCACTCGCGCTCGGCTCGACCGTGAGCGTCACCTCGGTCTTCTCTGGCAACTCGCTCAAGACCTCTGCCTTTGTCCGCCTCAGGACGAACGGCGCGACGAGCTTCCGGAGCGCCGCTGTCGCGGCTCGATCGCCGAGCCGGATGCGGTCCGTGAAGCGCCGCTCGAACGCCTCGCGCGTGCCGAGGAGACCTGGATTCGCAAAGTGCATCAGGCTCCAGAGCTCGCCCAAGTGGTTCTCGATGGGTGTGCCCGTCGCGACGATCCGCGACTCGGCTCGCAGCGAATGGACTGCCTTGGCCCGAAGGCTCTCCGCATTTTTGATGGCTTGCGCTTCGTCGAGCACGATCGCCCGAAACTCGACCGTCTTAAGCCGTTCGACGTGGCGCTGGACGAGCCCGTAGCTCGCGATGAGCAACTCGCCCGCCCGCAGAGAGCTCTTATCGAGCTCTCCCTCATCGCTCGCGAAGACCCGCGTTTTCAAGGACGGGGCGAAGGTTTCGGCCTGAGTCGCCCAGTGTCCGAGGAGGGACTTGGGAGCGATGATCAGGGCGGGCCCTTCGGCCCGCATGGTCAAGAGCACCGCGAGGATTTGGAGGGTCTTTCCGAGACCCATGTCGTCGGCCAAGATCGCGCCGCCCCCCGCATCGAGGAGCTGCTTCATCCAGCGAAACCCGGCGCGCTGGTAGTCGCGGAGCTCAGCCTGCAGGGAACGAGGGACCCGCACCACACCGTCCGTTCCCTGGCCCACACGCGCAGCGAGCCGCGCGAGCACCCCCTCTGAGTCTTCTAACAAGAAATCGGAGGTGAGCGCTTCGAGCGCAGGAGCCGCAAGGGGGTGGAATCCGAGCGCACCAGATTTCTCCTGGACCCCAGCCGCGGCGATCGTCTCCAGTTTCGTGCGAAGGTCAGCAGAGAGCGCGAGCACCTCACCGTTCGAGAGCTCGATGAAGCGCCCTTTCGTCTCCGCGAAGGAGGAGAGGAGCTCCTGCATCAGGATGAGCTCCCCCGGACTCGGTTCGATGTTCAGAGTGGCCGAGAGCCAATCCGGCGACGCCCCGATATGAACCTTGACCATCTCCGCCCGCACGCTGGTCGGAACCTTGAGCGGACTGCCCTCGCGCCATTCGACCCGCAGGGCCTCTCCAAGCTCAGTGAGACTCAGGATCAGCTCATAACACTGGTCGAGATCCGAGAGCTTCTCCGCCTCCCCTACGATACCGAAGGACGCCAGGATCGGCGAGCGCTCCAAGACCTCGCCGAGGAGGCGCTTCTCCTGTTCCAGGTCCCGCCGAACCCGGAGCGTCTCTCCTAGAGCGCCATGCCGCACCACCGACGCGCCGACCCCCGGGACCAAGAGCGGCCCGGAAGGGCCGAGCGGGCGAACGCCCATCGTGACGCGCAATCCTGGATGTTCGCGGTCGAGCACGACCGTCGGTCGAGCGTCACCAACTTCGGTCACCTCGCCCTCGTCGAGCTCGGAATGGACCTCGAGCGTACCCGCGAGACGCGCGAGGAGCCCGCCCAGACGCTCTCGCGCCGTCTCAGGGAATACGACCTTCGGATCGGCGAAGCGCTTCAGGAGCGAGAGATCTTCCTCAGAGATCGAGTAGACGCGGAGCTCTCCGCCGCTTCTGACCGCAAACGGGCCAGCTCGATGGCAGTCTCGAGGCTCAGCCCGGATTCGGTAGCCCGACGGGCCGCTCTCGACGGACAGTTCGAGCGACTTCCCCACGACGCGTAATGGTCGATCCTTTTCGTCGAGCACTCGGGGGTGCCCCACGAGGGCGAGGACGATCTTTTCGCTCAAGAAATACTCACTGCCGTAAAATCCAGGAGACGCGCGGACACAGCCGATCGCCGGAACATCGTGTTCGTCGATGATCGATCGGTCGAGAGAAGCGAGCCGCTTCAGGGCGACGGCTCGGCCCTTCTGTTCTCCCTTCTTCGAAGTCTTGCGCAGGCGCGGGCTCACTTCGGCGTAACCGCCTCTGAGTTCTTCAATCTTCCAATAAAGCTGCTCCCCTCCTCCCTGTTCGTCGACTTCCTGCCTCTTGCCTTCGGTGCGGGTCGCCAGGCCCTCGAGCTCTTGGAGGGCGACTTCCCAGGGCTCGGAGCGTTGCACCGAGGCCATGAGCCACGATGGAGTCTTCGTGCCGAGCGCATCGACGCCTCGAACGAGGATCTGCTCGAGCGCGCCGTATCCACGCCGCCCGGCGAGCGACGCTATGTCCACGATGGCTGTGACGCTTTGCGCCCTCATTTCGAGGATCCCGGCCTCCGAGCCCCAGAGGATCAGAAAGGCAAGGCACGCCTGACCGAACAACCCAGGGGGCGCGTCCTCTCGCCAGACCTCGACGGGCTGCTGTGCAGCCCAAGCGGCGAGCGCGCGGGCCACGTCCGCCGCGGAATTCCGCCGCTTCGAGACAGTTCCTTCCAGCTCAATCGCCGCCCGCTTGTGCGCCGCGTCGCCGGTCGCGAGGAGGGCGTAGAATATATCGACGAGGAGGCCTTCGAGCTTCGCCTTCTTGTTCCCCTTCGGGCCGCGAGAGGCCGCCGTTGCCATGATGAGCTCGGACCGAGCGTCCTCGACACGGAAGTCCGCGAACGCCAGGGCTGCCCCGAGCAGGTGCGAGAGGTCGGGACCGAGTTCAAGTCGTAATTTCTCCGCCGCTATGCGGTCGGAGGCGAGCGCGTCGAGGGTCCCGAGCGAAAGCAAAGCTCGCGAACGGTCCGCCGACGGCGGGAGGGCGAGCAATAGTTCTCGCCACTCATCTCGACCCGGCGCGAGATTCTCTGACGCGGCCGTGAACGCGATGAGCGTCGCCTCCGGACGATGTCTCTCAGGGAGCAGGCGGATCCGCTGGCTGATCTCGTGCAGTTCGAGCACCTCCAGATAGAGAGCTTCTTTCGCGCGAGGCGATTCGACGTACCGCACGGCCGTTTCGAAGGCGCGATGGTTGCCCGCATAGAGGGCGGCCAGGGGCACCAGATGTGCTTTCTCGAAAATGCCACGCCCTCGTTCGAGCGATCCCAAGAGCTCGTGGAGCACGGGCATCGGCACCCGCTCGAGCGCAAAGTGCGCCGCCACGGGCACGACCCTCGAGCCGTGCGTCCCGACCGGACGAAGCCAGCCGCGATCCCGAAGGCTTCGGTATTCGTTGATGAGCGTCGTCTTGCTCAGCTTCCTCGTGCCTTCGAGGGCCCTTGACCATTCGGCCATCGCCCTTCCGGCGGCGGCGTTCCCTTCGAATGGCCCGAGCAGGCTGGCCAGCATGAGAACTCCCTCCCCCACGGGCCCGAGCTCATCCCAGCTCAAAGTCGGCCTCGCCTCGCTTTCTGCCGGTGTCTCACTCATGCGTCCCCCGGCCTATCGCGCCTCATCACTCGGGCGCAAGCGGACGAGTCGGAGCGTCCCCCAGGCTCCCGGGTGCTACCGGTCGAGCAGGACCCGAGCCAAGTCAAGCCCAATTTCACCCAGCGGGGCCGATGCGGACATAATTTGCCCCACCTAAGGCCCTCTATCGCCGCCACGCATCACTGCTCGGACAACATATGTCCCGCTGAACAAACCCCTCGTAGAAAGCTCACGGTTCGTGCGCGTATTCATGGTGCATGGCAAAGGCTCACACATGGCTCAGCAGCCACAGCGTTCCAACGAAGAGCGCCCGCTTCCTCGGCCGCCTTCGTGAAGCCGCTCAGAGGCTCGTCGAGTTCGAGCGCCGCGGACAAAGTAGCGGCGGAGCCCCGCCTCCTCCCGCGCGTCCTTTCGTCCCCGAAGGCCCAACGCCCTGCCCTTCGGACAACGGTCCGAAGGGCGACGAACGCGAGATGTTATCGGTTTCTGTCACCGAGAGGCCGCCCCGCCGCGCGATTTTGAGGTCCTCTGTCAGAAAATGCCCCCGACCTCCAAATAGTCATTTTATCCGGACGGGCTCTGATGTACTGTTGGCCATTCGTTTCGAACGGGGGGAAGAGATGGAGGGGGTCGACCATGGACTGGAAGGAAGCGATCGAGCTCTGGCGGGGCGCGAACTAGCCACCGGAGGCGAATTGAATGACCGCCTCGAGGTCGTCTCGCTCGAGATCCGGAAAGAGATCGAGAATCTCCTGCTCGGACATGCCGTCCGCGACCATATCGATGACCACCGACACGGGGATTCGGAGGCCCCGGATACACGGAACACCACCCAATTGGTCCTGACGGACGGTGATGCGGGGGAACGTCACGACTCGGAAGTAGCACATTCATCGTCGAGTCTCGGAGCAAAGGGGTCCAGGCTGCGAGCAGCCTGGAAGGTCGAGACCACCGAGCGAACCCTCCAACCCAACACAGATCGTCAATGGGGCCTCGAGCTACCCGGGGGGGCGCAGGAGGAAGCGTGTCTGAGACTCAAAAGAGCCCCAGGGCCGGCAGGTTCGGTCCGCGCAGGAACACTGTTCGGACGGACAGGAACTTGTCCCGAATGCGACGCGCCGTCAACTAGTTTTCAGGGTTTCCCTTAAACCCTTCCGCCCAATACAGATAACGTTGATTTGATCTAATTTACGATCCACTATGGGCTGCGGACGTTGAGCCTCGCCCAATCGAGAAGAGAACCCGATGCCGAAGCTGACCTACGAAGATCTCAAAAACGCCGTCTCCGGAACCGCCGCGGGCTTCCGCGCGGTGACTCGCCTCGAGCCGCTTGGCGGGCCCGATGACAAGCTCTACCCGCCCACATTTGGGGACGCGGTAAAGGTACCCGTGCCCGTCGGCGAGAGTCGCGACGAGCGGCGCCGCTCGAAGTACGCCCTCGAATGGCGACGAATCGAAGGCGTCCCGAAGCTTTGTGTGGTCCTCGATTCGGTCGCCTCCCAAGCGAACCGCATGGAGATGGCTCTCCTCGATGGCTACGACCGAGGCGAGCTCCGCTTTCCGTTCGCTCGTGTCGACTTCACGGGCGCAACCCACGATGACCCCGCCCTCGACCTCTCGAGCCTCGGAGGCGATGGTTACATCACGACGCTGGAAGCGCCCCATCGTCTCGCCGACGCGCTGCTTCGCGACAGCCTCCTCGACGGCAAGCCCTTCCGTTACACCGATCCCGGTCGGCGGTTCACTGAAGCTTCCCAGTCGAACGCGACTCCTCTCTTCACCTTGTGTCCGGCCTCGCTCGTTTTTGGCCTCTGGGACTCGACCGGTCCGAAAGGCGGCCTCGGTTCGAAGTTTCAGCGGGCCATTGTGAGTGAAGTCGTCGGCGTCGGGGTGGAGCTCGGAACGCGCACCTCGAGCCGCATCGATCCGACCGGCATCGAGAAGACGGACATCTATGAGGCAAAGCAGGCGGGTGAAGGCGGGTCTCAGGATTGGACCACGGATCCTAACGAGGCGAAGCTCGATAAGAAGCAGCCCGTGCTCCTGAAGAGGGGAGGCGAGAAGGCGGGTTCCCCCGCCGTCATCAACCACGGCAACGTAAAGCCTTCGCAAGATGCCGAAACCGGCGGCGTCACCGTCGACTACGCCGAGCAACTCACTGTTCTATCCCTCCCTGCGCTCCGTCGCCTCCGCTTCGCCACGACTGCCGACGGTGAACGGCTCGAGGGAGAAAATCGTAGAAGAGCTGAAGACGCCGCGCGAACTCTCCTGGCCGCGCTTGCTCTCGCGGCCATCGCCTACCAACGAGACAACGGTTACGATCTCCGCTCCCGCTGTGCCCTCCGTGCCCTCGGTCCGCTGAATCTCGAGCTCCTCCCGAGTGACGGCGGCGAAGCGAAGTCTTTCTCCCTCGACCGCGTTACGGCGAAGGAGCTCCTCGATCAGGCAAAACAGGCCGCCGCGGCGCTCGGCATGTCTTGGCTGGAAGAGCCTCTGACTCTCACACCCGCACCGAAGCTCGTCGGTCTGATTCGGAAGAGCCGGCAGCTCACGGTCGTTGAGGAGCCCACGGCGTCGTGATTGCTCTCGAGGTCGAGCTCCTCACGGGCCGCTACGTGGCGACGAGCTTCAACGACAGAAGCGCGCCCGAGTGGCCCCCCCACCCAGCGCGCCTGTTCTCGGCGCTCGTGGCGACCGCTCATGAACACGAAGAGCTTACCTCGTCCGCACGCCCGGCCCTCGAATGGCTCGAACGACAAGGCGCCCCCGAGATCGAAGCCAGCGACGCGGAACAGCGTTCGCTGATCCCGACGTTCGTCCCGGGAAACTCCTCTGGCGTCGTAGACGGCTGGGGCGCGGCCGAGGAGAAGCTCGAGCGTGCGCGCCAAGCTCTCGCCACGGCCGAAGCCTCAGGCGACAAGAAGGCGATCAAATCGGCAGGAACTGCCCTGGCCAAAGCAGAGAAGGCCTTCCTCGCCGAAACCGCCAAGATCGTCGCAGACGACGGCAAGGGCGATCCCGACCGCGCGCAGAAGATGCTCCCGGACCGAAGGGGGCGTCAGGCGCGCACGATGCCCGCGATGGCGCCGCATGTGCCTCAGGTTCGTTACGTTTGGCCCGGCGCCGAAGCGCCCGAGGACGTGAAGACGTCACTCCAGGCCCTCAGCCAGAAGATGGTGCGACTCGGACACTCGTCGTCGTTCGTGTCCTGTCGAGTGATCGAAGGAAAGACGCCCGAGCGCACGGGGCTCAAGCGCTGGCGCCCCTCTGCGAAGCAAGGAGTTTCTATGCGTATTGTGAGTGAAGGACAGCTCAGTCGCCTCGAGGGTGCCTTTGAAAGACATCGGGGATTCGAACCTCGAGTTCTTCCTGCTGTGCACCAGAGCTACGAGCTCGAAGGCGCTGAAAGGGCCTCCGAGTCCGCCTCGTCTGTGTTTGGCGAATGGGTCGTCTTCCGCGAAATAGCCGGCGAGAGCGGCCGCCGCGTTGGCGTCAAGCTTTCCAAAACAGAGGACATCACCCGGGCGCTGCGTGGCGCCCTCCTCAGCCACGCCGACGGCGCGATTCCCGCCGTCCTCAGCGGGCACGACTCGACCGGAAAGCCCCTCGACCGCCCGCACGTCGCCTACGTCCCCCTCGCGGACGTCGCCTCCCCTTACGCCTCCGGCAACGTGCTCGGCGTCGCTGTCCTCTTGCCGCGTGACATAGAGAGCAAAGAGCGAAGGGCCGTCCTCCGCGCGATTGGCCGCTGGGAACAAAGCGGCCTCCGCCTCACCCTCGGCCGCGTCGGAGCCCTCCGACTCGAGCGCGTAGTCGACACCGATCCACGCAAAGCTCTCACCCCGCGCTACTGGACCGAGCGGTCGCGCCGCTGGGGTTCAGTCACACCCGTGGCCCTCGATAAGAACCCGGGCAACCTTCATTCGAGCGACCCGAAGGAGGCGGCCGCCGCCGCCCGCAATGCGGAAGAGATTGTGATGAAAGCGTGCGAGCGCATCGGCCTCCCCGCGCCCCGCTGGGTTGAAATTATTCGCCGCTCGCTCTTCGACGCGGCTCCCCCGGCTCGAAACTACATGCCCTTTCCGCAGAAGAATGCGGGCGGAAAGGGAGTCACACGTGTTTGTGTGCATGTGGAGATGGGATTCGAGGAACCTGTAGAGGGTCCGGTGTTGATTGGGGCGGGGCGATATTTTGGGGTCGGGCTTTGTCGGGGGCGGGAGTGATGGCCAAAGGCAATTCAATGAGCGGTCCCACTTTCCCCGCGCCCCGCATTGAGGACCTCCCTCCTAGCAGGCCCTATCAGGTTCGGGGCGGCCCAGCGTTCCGGGTGATCTCTGTACACTTGGAGGTCGTCACGCCGATCCTCGGGGGCAGCCACCAGACCCGCGAGATCGACGACGTCGACGTGATCCGCGCGCCGTCGGTGCGTGGGCACCTGCGCTTCTGGTGGCGAGCCCTGTACGCCGCGCAGTACGCGAACGCCGACGCGCTGTACAAGCGGGAGAGCGCCCTGTGGGGGCGCGCGGCGACCGATGATGGCGGGCGCTCGGCGGTAGAGATCCGCGTCAGCGTCGAGGGTACGCCCGGCTCGCCTGATACGAGCGACATCGACCTTCAGCAAACGCCCGGCGCGTATGCCTTGTGGCCCGCGCGAGCCGAAAAGCGGCAGGGTCAAGTCGTGAAGCCTCCGGCTCCGCGTCGCAAGCCGGGTACGAAGTTCGTACTCACACTGAAAGTTGCGGGTACCGACAACGACGAGGTCGAGCTCAAGAACGCCCTGCGCGCGTGGATTCTCTTCGGCGGCTACGGGGGGCGCACGCGACGCGGACTCGGGAGCCTGAAGGTCATCGGTGACGTCAACGGCTGGCTGCCGACTACCGCTACTCGCGAAGGGCTCACGAACCTGTTCGGCCTCGACATCTTCGCGGCACCCACCAGGACGCCAGAAGACGTGCCGTGGTTCGGCGGCGCGTCCGTCCACGTCGGCAGCGCGGATCGCAACGCCCAGACGGCATGGACGAAGGCGCTCGACTGGCTGAAGGAGTTCCGCCAAGGCACGACGGGCCAGCAGGGTAGCCGCGCCCGCGAGCCCGGAACCGGCAAGGCGCAGCCAAACCGCCCTTCGATCTCGAACTGGCCCGAGGCGGACAAGGTCCGGCGCATCAAGAACAAGACGAGCGCCCACGCGCCGAGGCACAACGCGACGGCTGCATGGCCGCGCGCAGGGTTCGGGCTTCCGATCATTGGGCAGTTCCAGACCAAGGGGCGAAACAACGAGCGCTACGACGAACCTGGTGCCTTCGAGCTGCGCTGGCGTGCGGGCAACGTCGAACACGATCGCCTCGCGAGCCCGCTTATCGTGAAGGCGCTGCCGCTCGCTGATGGCACCTTCGCTCCGTGCGCGCTCTGGCTGAACCGCAGCCTCCCGAATGATGCGCAGGCTGGCCTCGCACGACCAAAGCAAGGTCGACCCAACGAGAAGGAGGTCGATCCGGCAACCGTGGCCCCCTTCGAACGCCTTGTTGCCCAGGGCGACACCGCGCGCTTCTCCGTGCTCGCGAACAAGGCCAGCCTGCGCCAGGCGTTCCTCGATTGGCTCCACGCCACGAAGCAGACGACGGTGGTGGCTCCATGACTGAGCATCTGCTCCTCATCACGCTCGGCCCTGTACAGGACTTCATCGCGCAGGCGCGTCGAACGCGCGATCTTTGGTACGGCAGCCATCTGCTCTCGGAGCTGGGACGCGCTGCTGCACGCGCTCTCATCGATGGTAGAGCCGAACTCATCTTCCCGTCACTCGAGAAGGGAGACCCTCAACTGGAGGGGTGCCTCAAGCCATTGCGCGCCGACAACACACCGCCGCAGAACATCGCGAACAAGCTCCTTGCCGAGGTGCCCGAGGGCGTCGACCCGCAGCAGCTCGCGAGAGCAGCGCGCAAGGCCGTGGCCGACTACTGGCGCGACCAGGTCGCGGCACCTGTAAAGGCGAAATGCGTCGGGCTGCTTGCGCAGAACATCGACGCGGTATGGACCGAGCAAATCGACAGCTTCCTCGAGTTCGCCGCGAGCTGGCTACCTCTCGGCGACTACGCAGAGACGCGCCGTCAGCTCGAACAAGCCATCGCCGGTCGCAAGCTGCTGCGCGACTTCGACCCTTGGACACAGGGGCGCGGGAACGTGCCGAAGTCGAGTCTCGACGGAGCGCGCGAGTCGGTCCTTCTGCCTCCTCGGCAGCGGGCGAGTGACAATGCTCGTCGCTACCGCATCGCCGACGGCGAACAGCTCGACGCCGTGGGGCTGGTGAAGCGCGCCGGTGGAGAGCCCGACCAGTTCGTGCCCGTGGTGAACGTCGCGCTGGCCTCTTGGCTCGCACGCGCGGGCCAGGTGGCAAAGACCGAGCTCGATGCCTTGAAGGCGGCGTGCAACACGGCAGGCGTGTCGCCTGTCGCTCGCACGGACCTCCCGTGCGTGTCGCCCTTCGCCTTCGATGGCAGCGTTTTGCTTCCAAGCCGCTGGCGCTCCGTCTTCGAAGAACAGGGACTTCAGGGTGACCCGGAAGCGTGGGGCCGTCAGCACGTCAGGCCGCTCTTCCGAAAGCTCGATGAGCCGTTTCCCTACGTCGCCTGCCTCGTCGCCGATGGCGACCGCATGGGGCGCGCGATCAACGAGCTTGACTCCGCAGCTGCACACCGTGCGTTTTCGAAAGCCCTCGCAGGCTTCGCCGATGCGGCTCGTAACGTTGTCGAACAGCAGTATCGTGGAGCGCTCGTCTACGCGGGCGGTGACGACGTGCTTGCCTTCGTGTCGCTGCCCGAGGCGCTCGCCTGCGCCGATGCGCTGCGCACTGCCTTCGAGAGCGCGATGGCCACGGCCTGCGCCTCGCTCGCCGCCGACAAGCGCCCGACCTTGTCGGTGGGCCTCGGAATCGGCCACGTCATGGAGAGCATGGGTGACCTGCTCACGCTCGGGCGTCAGGCCGAACGCGAGGCGAAGCGCGATCGCAACGCGCTCGCGGTGCTCGTCGACAAACGCTCCGGCGGAACGCGTACGTGGTGCGCGCCGTGGAACAGCAACCCGGTTTGCGCGCTGAACGATGCGACCGCGATGCTGGGAGACCGAATCCCTTCGCGCAAGGTTTACGAGATCGCCAACATGCTCAGGCGCCTGCCCAAACCCGACGAGGCGCATGACGACGGCTGGTCGCGAGTGCTCGCGCTCGAGGTGAAACGCGCGCTCTCTGGCATCGAGGGTTCTGGCTTGCGTCCCGACGAAGTCGGTCTCGCCCTCGATCCGATAGCTAAATACAAGGCGCTTCATTCCCAAGTTGACGCGTGGGTCGCGAGGCTGCTCATCGCCCGCACCTTCGATCGCGCTGCGATCCGCGAACGCCGCAGCCAGGAGGTGGCAGCATGACGACCACCACCACGCACCTGGCCCTGGTCCCACGAGACGGTTTCTTCGCCAAGGATGGTCGGGGCTGGCACACGAGCGCCTCGGGGCGCGGCCACGGGCTCGACTGGCCCTGGCCCTCGACGGTGCTCGGAGCGCTGCGCTCGCTGTGGGGGCGCGGCGAAGAGACCCGGTCGGGCACCACCTTCACGCCAGACGACTGGCGAAGCCGCACGCAGCCCATTCAGCTCGGACGAACCCTGGTGCTTCGTCGCGAGCATGGCGCCGCTTGGCGCGTCGAGGACGCGACCTGGCCCGTGCCTCTCGATGCGCTCTGGCTCGAAGGTCGAAACGAGGTTCATCGACTCGATCCCGTGCAGCCCATCGCGCCGACGATTGGACGCGACAACGACGATGCCCGAGAGGCGCTCTGGCGCCCGGTGCCCGACGACGCGCAGAAGCCGCTGGCGAGTCCTCGATGGTGGAGCAGCGAGGAGTTCGTCTCGTGGCTCGCCGGCAAGCCTGTGAGCGTTCGCGATGAAGCGCTCGGCACGACGCGACGCGTTCAGGTCCACGTTGGCGTCCGCCCGGAGGAACTCACCACCGACGACGGCGTCCTCTTCTCGCACGACGTCGTCGAGACCCTCGACTCTGGTGGCGAGTGGGCACTCGGAGTCGAGGTCGCGTTGCCTGCCGGCGAGCTGCCCAAGGTCGCGACGTTGGGCTCTGACTCGCGGATTTCGCTTGTCGAGTCGCTGCCGACGACGCTGTTCGAGCCTCCGGCGCGCGTGATCGAGGCGTTCCGTGCGGCCAGCCCGGGTCTGCGGCTCGTTGCGGCCTCGCCGCTCTGCTTCGCGAAGGGCTGGCTGCCCGACGGCTTCGTGAACACGAACGGCGAGTATCTAGGTCAGCTCGCCGGGCTCAACGTCATCCTGCGCGCGGCGTTCGTACTTCGTCCGATCCACGTGTCGGGCTGGGACATGGCGAAGGGCGAACCCAAGCCCACCTCGCGCATGGTGCCCCCGGGCGCCGTGTACTTCTTCGAGCGCGTCGACGGGAAGCCCTTCGGCGAAACTGAGGCCAAGTCGCTCTGGCTCGCCGCCCTCGGCACTCGCACCGACGAGGGCTTCGGCCGCGTCGTCCCCGGCGTCTGGCGCCCCACAAGGAACACCCCATGAACACGAGACCCTTCCTCCTGCACGCGCTGTCGCCCCTTCACGCCGGTACCGGGCACACGCCGGACATCATCGATCTGCCGACGGCGCGTATGAAGGCGACGGGCATCCCGTTCCTGCCGGGCTCATCGATCAAGGGCGTGCTGCGCGACGCGCGACGCGCGACCGATCACGAGAAGACGGAGGCCGTGTTCGGGCCGTCGGACGATCCCGCCGCGCACGCCGGCGCGCTGGTCGTCGGCGACGCCCGCCTGCTTGCGCTGCCGGTGCGGAGCTTCCGGGGCACGTTCGCGTGGGTGACGTCGCCGCTCTTGCTGACGCTCGCCAAGCGCGACCTCGAAGAGACGGGCCTCACCATCCCGAGCATCGATGGACGCGGCGCACGACTCGCTCAGGGGACGGTCTGCGTCCTCAACGAGAGGCTCTACCTCGAAGACCTTGACCTGGCCGCGACGGTGGCCGCAGAGGCGACCGCGTGGGCGCAGCGCCTCGCGCCGCTCGCTTTCCCCGGCGATGACATCTTCACCAAGCGCTTCGCCATCGTGGACGACGACACGATGACGTTCCTTTGGGAGACGGCAACGCAGGTGGACGCGCGCGTTCGCATCGCGGCGGATACCCGCACTGTCGCCAAGGGCCAGCTCTGGCTCGAAGAGAGCCTGCCTCCCGAGACCCTGCTCATCGGGCTCGTCGCGGCGGACCGAAGCCGTCGCCGCAACGTGACCATGACGCCCGATGAGGTGTTGGGCTTCGCGCTCTCGGGCGAAGAGGTTCACCAACTTGGTGGGAAGGCGACGACCGGGCGTGGTCGCTGCCGCATCATCCCCTTCACGAAGAACGGAGCTACTCATGGCCAAGGCTGAAGCTCCAAAGAAGCCGCTGCTGCGCGATCAGCAACGCGCGTTGCACGCCTACAGCGCGGTCGACAGCGTGCCTTCCGACAAGCAATCTCGTGAGAACTACAAGATCGCGGTCAACGATCTCGGCGCCAATATTCTGCGGAGCGGCCTCTGCGCGGCCATCGCCTCAGTGCAGCGCCTCGGCAACCGTGGAGACGTCCTCCTCGGGCATCTCGCGTCGGCGGGCGTCCCTGGCCTCGAGGACGCAACGGCACAGAACCTCGCCCAGCGTGTTCGCGGGCTCGACGCCGACAGCTACATGATGGCCACGCGCGAGCTGCTGCAGGTCGCGACCTGGCTCAAGCGTGCCGTCCAGGCGACCTTCGAGGAGACCTGACGATGCGCCAGGCCCTTCACAACGTCGGCACTCCCGACCATGTGGCGCTCGCCTACGACGCGTGGGGGCCGGTCGGCGACGACGGCAAAGTGCCCGACGCCCAGCGCGCGCAGTGGCTCACCGAGCTCACGGGCATCAGCGTCGCGGCCGACTACGCGCGAAGCTTCGAGCGGTGGAAGGCGAGCTTCTCGAACGCCGGAGATCGCCTCGCCGAGCTCACCCTCGCGAGCCGCCTGCTCATCGGACACGGCAACGCGAGCGCGATCGACGTCGGCCTCACGGTGCATCACACCTGGGGCGTCCCGGTCATCCCCGGTTCCGCGCTGAAGGGCCTCGTCGCGCACTACGTCGATGCGACCTACGGCCCCACCGAGCCCGGCAAGAAGCCCTGGGAACAGCAAGGCGACGAGCGAGTCCGAGCCGACTACCAAGGCGTGACCTGGAACCGTCGGCGCATCGAGCGAGGTCCTGGCGCCGTCTATCGCGCGCTCTTCGGAGCGCCTGACGCCCGTGACGACGCCACGATGCGCGAGCACGGCTTCGAGGCGGGCGCGACGGCGGGGCTGGTGACCTTCCACGACGCGCTCTACGTGCCGGGCAGCTTCGCCGACAACAAGCCCTTCGCGGCCGACGTCCTCACGGTGCATCAGAAGGGCTACTACGACTCGTCCGGTCAGAGCGCGCCCAGCGACTACGACAGCCCGAACCCGGTGGCGTTCCTGACGGTGCGTCCGAAATGCCGCCTGTTGCTCGCCCTGAGCGGGCCCACCGAGTGGACGGAGCTCGCCGCGCAGCTCCTCGCCGACGCGCTCATGAACTGGGGCGTGGGCGGCAAGACTGCGGCTGGCTACGGCATCGGCACGGTGGGTGAGTGGAAAGCCCCGGAGCCGCGACGATCGAAGACCGAGCAGGCCATCGCCGACATGGAGAAGCACAGCAAGGACGCGCTGAGCGGCGACATCGAGAAGTGGCTGCGGGGCGAGGCGGTCACGGGGCCCATGCGTGAGCTGCTCTCCGCTGCCCCCAGTGCCGCGACCAAGGAGCACCTCGACGTCGTTCAAGCGCTCGGCGTGAAGTTCGACCTGCGCGCCGGCTGGAGCAACCGTCTCACGAACAAGAAGGCCGACGAGCAAAAGAAGGCCCGAGCGCGTGCCCTCATCGAGGCGTGGGACAAGCTGTTCCCCGCAGGAGGGCGTACGTGAGCAGCTCAACCCTGTTGATCTGCACCGTCGGAAGCAGCCACGAGCCGATCGTCGCGGCGCTCAAGCAGTGGCGCCCCGTGCGCGTCAGGTTCGTTCACACGCCACAAACGAAGGACGATGTCGCGTCGAAGGTCGTTCCGATGGCGCGCGCAGAGGGCGTGGATCTCGATGCGGGCAGGTACGACCTGTTCGAGCTCCCCGAGGGGCAGGATCTCGCGAGCTGCCTCGACCACCTGCGGCAGTTGACGCCCGTCGTTGCTGAGTGGGCAGCGCGTGGCGAATCCTTCCAGGTCGTGGTCGATCTTACGGGCGGCACCAAGTGCATGTCGGCGGCGATCGGTATCCAGGCGAGTCGCTGGCCCTGCGTGTTCTCGTACGTGGGCGGCAATGAGCGCACCAAGGACGGCGTGGGCGTCGTGGTCTCCGGCTCGGAGATTGTCCGTCACGCACAGAACCCGTGGGACGCACTCGGCCACCAAGCCGTGGACGACTTCGTCGTGCTGTTCGACCAGCACGCCTACCTCGCGGCGGCGAACATCGCCGCCGTGACGATGAAGCGCGTGAGCCGCCCCGACCGAAAGCGCGAGCTGTCATCCCTCGAGCAGCTCGCGAAGGCGCTCGATGCGTGGGACCGCTTCGATCACACGACCAGCAAGAACCGGCTCGAGAGCGTTAGCAAGTCAGCGAACGATCTGCGTGCCGTGCTCGGCCCGACCAGAAGCGAACGGGTGCTCGCGGGCGCTGCTCAGCTAATGACGCATCTCGGGCAATTGCTAGAGGCGCAGCCTCCGAGCAGTCATCATGTTCTCGATCTCCTGGCCAACGCGAAGCGACGCAAGGACGAAGGGCGATTCGACGACGCTACCGCGCGCCTTTATCGCGCTCTCGAGGCCATCGCACAGGTCGCGCTCAAGGAAGGGCATGGCATCGAGAGCACCGAGGAAGTCCCACTGGAGAAGGTCCCTGAATCCCTGCGAACGATGTGGGCAGCGCGCGCGAACGATGGCGTTGTCTCGCTTGGCCTCCAGGACGATTACGCTCTGCTTGAAGCCCTGGGTGATCCTCTTGGTCAGAAGTTCCGGACCGCCGGGCTGAGCGGTCCGAAGTCACGTCTCGTCGCCCGCAACCGCTCCATCCTCGCCCATGGCTTCGTGCCCGTGGCAGGCCCCGTCTTCGAAAGACTGTGGGGCGACGCGCTCTCCCTCGCGAACGTCGACGAAGCGAGCCTGCCGTTCTTCCCTGAGCTGGCTTTGGGCAAACCATGACGAATCGATGCCTGCACTCCGCCCAGGGTACTAGCCTGCTCACAAACGGCGCGGGCATGAGCGACCTCGCTTGGTCACCGAAGGTAACGAACGAGGAGTCGGATCCTTCGCGCCTAGCTTCTCTTGACGAGGACGCACACGTTGACCTCCGGCGCCCGCTTCCGAAATCGCGTACGTTCAAGAAGCTAAAAGGTGATCCGGTACCTGGCAGCACGCACGAACTGTACGCATGGAGCGACGGTGCCACGGGGCGGCTATTAGGGCATTACGAAGACGGCGGAGATTTCGTGTTCGACTATCTGGCTGGCCATCTATGACTATTCGTCATGCCCTACTCGTCTGGAAGTGGCTCAGAGTGAAGGATCACATGCCGAGCCTCTATTGCCCCAACCGCAGCCACAACCCCGGTTCAACTTCCTCGAATTCGAGGGAATTGAGTTCGACAAGGGGAAGAGAAGGCAGCGGCACTGGACGAGCCCCGACCAACCGCACAGTCGCGCTCCAGAAGTACTGAGCACCGCGCGCGTGAGGCGCCTCGCGCACGAAAGGCAACCAAGAAATGACTCCCTCCTCCTTCCCCGCCTTCTTCCAAGCCCTTTGGGGCCGTGAGCCCTTCGACTGGCAGACGCGGCTGCTCGAACGTGTTCACGCGACTGGTTGGCCTTCGACTCTCGACTTGCCGACAGGCGCGGGAAAGACGGCCACGCTCGATATCGCCGTGTTTGCGCTCGCGCTAGATGCTGCGCGTCCCCCCGCGGAACGAAAGCAATCGCGGCGCATCGTGCTTGTCGTGGACAGGCGGGTTGTTGTCGATCAGGCTTTCGAGCGTGCCGCGGCTATCGCGAAGAAGCTCAATGAGGCCAAGGACGGCATCCTCCGGGACGCGGCCAAGGCCCTGCGCGACCTGTCGGGCAACCGCGATGGGCTCCCGCTTTTGCCCGCGATCTTGCGCGGAGGCATGCCGCGCGAATCGGAGTGGGCCAAGTCTCCGAGCCAACCCGTCATTCTCACCTCCACGGTCGACCAGGTGGGTTCACGTCTCTTGTTCCGCGGTTATGGCGTCTCCGACCGCATGCGCTCGGTGCACGCAGGGCTCCTCGGATCTGACACGTTGCTCCTGCTCGATGAGGTGCATCTCGCACGCCCCTTTGAGGAGACTCTCGGTGCGCTCACCAAATGGTACACGAAGGGAGCGAGCGCTTCTCTCTCCCGTCCTCTCCAGTTCGTGCGCATGTCGGCGACGGTCGCCAGCCCTTCGGACGACACCTTCGGGCTCATCGCGAAGGACCGTGAAAACCCACATCTGAACGCCCGACTCATCGGGAAGAAAACGGCCCTGCTCCGCCAGGTGAATACGCCCCGCGACCCGGTGAAAGCCGGAGAGGCCCTGGCTAAGGCGGCGGTGCGCGAAGCGGAGCGCCTCGGCAAAGGCAGCGCTCGGGCCATCGCCATCATCGTCAATCGCGTCGAAACAGCTCGAAAGATCGCTTCGCAGGCTGAAGACGCGATGAATCAAGACTGGACGGTGCGTCTGCTGACCGGGCGCATGCGTCCTTTGGACCGGCTCGAGAAGCAGAGCGCCTTACTCGAGCAGGTCATGGCGGGCCGCACCAGAAGGAGCGACTCCCCTCGCCTGCTTGTCGTTTCGACGCAAGCCATCGAGGCGGGCGCCGACTTTGACTTCGACGCGCTCATCACCGAGTGCGCAAGCCTCGATGCTCTTCGGCAGCGGTTTGGTCGCCTAGATCGCCTGGGTGACCTGGGCTCAACGGAGGCGGTCATCTTGGCCGGCTCCGGGAGCGTCGACGAGAAAGCCGAACCCGACCCCATTTACGGCACTGCCCTCCTCAATACTTGGAACTTCCTGAACCGAGTCGCCACGAAGTCGAATGAACAAGACGGTTCCGTGGTCGACTTTGGCATCGACACGATGAACACCTTGCTGCAAGGGCTCGAACCGAACGAGAAGACCGCCCTTGTTGCGCCGCGCTCCGTGGCTCCCGTGCTCACTTCGAGCCACCTCGAGCGCTGGGCGCAAACGTCCCCCGCTCCCCATGCCGACCCTCCCGTCGCGCCCTTTCTCCATGGAATCGGCCGGACCACCGCCGAGGTCCAGATTGTCTGGAGGGCAGACATCTCCGCCGCCGACCTGATTCAAGAGAACCTCCCGAAGCTCCGGGACGTGCTCGAACTCGTCCGTCCGAGCTCGCTCGAAGCCCTCAGCGTGCCGCTCTGGGCGGCGAAACAATGGCTCGGCGTGGTAGCTGCCCGAGGTCGCAGTGATGCCATTGTGACTGGCGCTGAAGTCTCACTCGCCGATGTCGAAGGAGCAAGCGCTCCAGACCTCGAAGAATCTCCTCTCGCCCCTGCTCTCGTGTGGCGCGGCGGCGAGGTGCGGCTGCTCACAGATGCAGATGACTTGAAGCCAGGGCTCACGCTCGTCGTGCCGAGCCGATACGGCGGATTGGATGCGAAGTTCGCTTCGTGGGACCCTGCAGGCACTACCCCCGTAGTCGATCGCGGTGATGAGGCGCAACTCCTACAAAAGGGCCGCGCCGTACTCCGCTGGCACCCGGACGTCGTGAAGGGTTGGATCCGGGACGCAGCAGCACCGAGCGGGCCCCGAGTCCTCACCGGAGACTTAGATGAAAGCGGAACTGCCGCGGAGCGAGCAGCTTTCCGCGAATGGCGGGAACAGGTGCTTGCCCAACCGAATGCGCCAGCCTGGGCTCGCGTTGCCCTTGGTCATCTCGTGCGCGGAAGCCATACACAATGCGTCGGGCTGTTCCGCGCCCCCACAGACAAGGATGCCGGCCAAGACCTTGCCTGGCGCGCCCAAGCGCACAAGCGCCCTGTGCCACCATCAGCACTCCGGGAACTTCTCGGCTTGCCCGAGCTCCGACATGCGCCCATTGTGAGCGACGCTGCCGACTCGTCCACAGAAGACGACGAAGGCAGCTTCCTCGGTGAGGCCGTTTCTCTCACGACTCACCTCGAGGGAGTCCGCGGTTTCGCTCGCCGTTTCGCGCTTGCCTTGAGCCTTCCCCAAGAGCTCACCGAAGATCTCGCGCTTGCCGGATATATTCACGATCTCGGCAAAGCCGATCGGCGCTTCCAGTTGCTCCTTCACGGAGGGGACGAGGTGAAAGAGGCCGCCGCGCCAGTACTCTTGGCGAAGTCAGCCGTTCAGGCGACCGATCAGGCCACAAGAGATCGCGCTTACCAGCGCTCCGGATACCCGAAGGGCATGCGCCATGAGCTCTTGTCCGTTGCCCTCGCTCAAAACAACATCTCGCTCCGAGACCAGGCCCATGATTGGGATCTCGTGTTGCATCTCGTAGCTTCGCATCATGGATGGTGTCGACCGTTTGCACCTCCGGTCCTCGATCCGGAACCACAAACGGTGTCCATGGAGCTCGACGGCATGACCCTCAGCAGCTCCTCAGCTCATGGTCTCGAACGCTTCGACTCGGGCATTGCCGAACGTTTCTGGCTGCTCACGCGAAAGTACGGGCACTTTGGCCTGGCCTGGCTCGAAGCCATTTTGCGGCTCGCCGACCATCGAGAGAGCGAAAAAGAGTCCCCGAAGGAGGAGCCATGAGCGACAACAACAAGGACGCAGATCTCACGATACCCGGAATCGACGGTGGCACCCCACTCGGCTTCTTGGCTGCGCTCGGACTCTTGCAGGTTCTCGACGACGCGCACCTTCAAGGCGGCCCGCCTCCGCGCCTGTCGTGGAAGCAGCTTGATGCCTGGCGCCCTGTGCTCCATGGCGCCGAGTCGTTCGAGGGTTTGGCTCAGGCGATCCACGAGGATTGCAAGCGCTGGAGTGAGTCTCCTCTGCTCAGCTTCCGGTACGTCAAGCAAGAGAAGCAAGGGCCGAAGGCTGTCGGAGGGCTAAAAGCACCGCTCGCGGTCGTGCGCGCTTGGTCGAACGCTCGTCGGAGCGCAGAGGACGAAGAATCACTCGCCTATGCCGCCGCGCTGTTCTGCGACGGCGTCACGGAGGTCAACAAGAAGCCCGCTACAGCGGCGGACCACGTCTCGCTCGGTATCCCCGTCGACCCGGATGTCGCCATGGCTCTCACCGTCGAACGCTCCTTCTTCGACCTCACCGCGCGCAATGCGCAGTTTTTGGAGCAAGTCGAACTCATTCGAGCTCATTTGACCCCAGGCGGCATCGAACAAGCACTTCGTCTGGGAGCAGTCGACTATGCGGCTCCGCGCACCCTCGATTGGGACCCCGCCTCTGACACGCCCGGAGCTATCTACACGGGCTACCAACGAGGCTTTCTCCCTGTTCACGAATGGCTGGGTTTCCGCGCCCTCCGCGTCTTTCCTCTTTCGAACGCGGGCTCCCGCCCCGTCATGACCGGGTGCACCGGTCGTCGCCTCGACGGAGACTTCACATGGCCCCTTTGGGATCGCCCTGCCTCCCTCGATGCAGTGCGCTCGCTCATCGCCTACCCCCGCCTCACACGGCTCAAAGCCGAAGAGCGTCGCGCCCTCGGCATCTCGACTCTCCTCCAGGCAGGTCTGACGAAGAAAGCAGACGGCTACACGGGAACGTTCTCCCCTGCGCGGCCCGTCTAGGGACCCAAGCTCCCTCCTCCGCTTTGGGTCGAAATCCGAACCCCTCACACTCATCCGTTCAGTTTCGCGCGTCACCCTGGTCCCCTAAGCTTCTCACACTGCCCAAGCAGAGCCCGGAGCTCTCTTGGGAGCACAGGGGGGAAAGGAGCCCCTTCGGTAAATGAGCGAAGCCAAGGACAGCACGGCGCGACGCGCGGATGAGAGTGAAGAGATCTCAGGGGAGATCGCGATCGGGCGAGCGAAGAGCCTACCTCTTGCTCCTCCGCGAGAAGACTCCGTACCCGACCTCGTCCCGGCGAGGATGATCAACGAAGTGCTCTATTGTGAGCGGCTCATGTATCTCGAATGGGTCCAGGGCGAATGGGCCGACAATCGGTACACGATCGATGGCAAGGCGGTGCATCGTCGCGTGGATGCCAAGGCGCAGGTGCTGAAAGCTCGGGCAAGCGGAGATGAGGAGCCGAAGGAGGAGGAAGAGCGTCCCTATTCCGCGCGTTCTGTCTGGCTCTCCTCCGAAAAACTAGGCATCACCGCCAAGATCGACATCGTCGAAGTCGACGGGAACAGGGTCCGTCCGGTCGAATACAAGCGCGGCAAGGAACCACCGCGCGGTCCCTATCTTCCGGAGCGAGCCCAGGTCGCGGCGCAAGTCCTCCTTCTGCGCGAGCACGGCTATGAATGTGAGGGCGGCGATCTCTACTTCGCCGCGGAACGTCGTCGAGTCCCTGTCGAGCAAACCGCCGATCTCGAAGCGACCGTCCGACGGGCCGTCGCCCGCGCACGCGAGCTTTCCCTGCGAGGTCAATGTCCCCCTCCTCTCGACGACGATCCGAAGTGCTTCGGGTGTTCCCTCTCAGGAATTTGCCTCCCAGACGAAGTGAACGTCTTGAAGGATCTCCGTGATGAAGAAGAGCCCGAAGAGGGTCCGAATCCTTTCGATGTCGGCGACGATCCTTGGGGGCTCGCAGGCCCTGAACCGAGCCCCGACTTCGACCGTCCTGTTCGCCGGCTCTTTCCCGCCCGAGATGACAAGATCCCCCTCTACGTCCGCGGCCGCGGAGCGCAGCTCCGTCTCGTAGGCGAGCGCATCGTCGTAACGATCCCCGGCGAAAAGGCGACCGAAGTCCGCATCACCAACACTTCGAGCGTCACTCTCCTCGGCACGGTCCAAATGACCGCACAGGCTCAGCGCCGGCTGATGGAGGAAGGAATTCCGATCCTATTCGCGACATCGGGTGGATGGGTCTTCGGGCGAGCGATCGGCAACGAGCCAAAGAATGTCGAACTCAAGAGCGCTCAGTTCGCCGCGACGCGCGATCTTGCCACCTGCCTTCGCTTTGCGCGATCCGTCGTGAAGACCAAGATCCTGAACTCGAGGACCCTCCTCCGCCGCAACCACCGTGAACCGTCGAACGTAACGCTCGGCGAGCTCAAGCAGCTTTCACGAAAAGCCGAGGAAGCGTCCTCCATCGACTCCCTCCTTGGGATCGAAGGGGCCGCCGCCCGCGTCTATTTCCAGGCCTTCTCGGGGATGCTCAAGGCCGATCTCGAATCGACCTTCTCTTTCGACTCGCGCAACCGTCGCCCTCCGAGGGATCCTGTGAATGCGCTCCTCTCGTTCTGCTACGGCCTCCTCGTCCGCGAAACGACGATGGCCGCGCACGCAGTCGGGCTTGACCCTCTACTCGGCTTCTACCATCAGCCTCGCTTCGGGCGGGCTTCCCTCGCCCTCGACCTCATGGAGGAGTTCAGGCCGATCATCGCCGATTCGACGGTCCTTTCGGTGATCAACACCGGCGTCGTCTCGCCCGAGGACTTCGTCCAGGGACAGGGCGCCGTGGCACTCAAAGAGGCAGCGCGAAAAAAGGTCATTCAAGCCTTCGAGCGCCGGATGGACCAGCTCGTGACCCATCCCGTCTTTGACTACAAGCTGAGCTATCGGCGCGTCCTTGAGATCCAAGCGCGCCTTCTGTCCCGAACTCTGCTGGGAGAGTTACCTTCCTATCCGGGATTCCGGGTCCGCTGAAAGGAAACACGATGCGCCACTCGTACCTAGTCACTTACGACGTCTGCGACCCGAAACGCCTGCGGCAGGTCTACAAGCTCATGCTGGGATACGGCGACCACCTCCAGCTCTCCGTCTTTCGCTGTGAGTTGAATCATCGGGAGCTGGTCGAGCTCCGCACCAAGCTAAGCGGAATCATCCTGACAACTGAGGATCAAGTTTTGTTCGCTTCCCTCGGGCGAGTCGAAGGCCGCGGTGGCAGCGCGATCCAGGCTATAGGGAAGCCGTACATCGATCCCGAGCGCCTAGCTGTCGTCGTGTGATCGCGCGCCAGTGTTCGCGCCCAAGCTCCACGCTGCCCCTGGAGATCGTCTACCCAACGGCCCCACGGCGAGTTATACTCTCTTCTCTATCCCGACGTTCCACCGTCCTGCGGATCGCGAGAGGTCCGGTGATGCCAAGCCCCCTGGACCCGCTCGCACTCCGCCCCGGTCCTTGAAAAATCAACACTTTAGCTAATGCTCTTTCGGCAAAATCCACCGTCAACCAGGCATCCACCTTCCTCCCAATGTGCCCCTCTCTCGAACCGCTCGCATTCCCCCTCGCACTCTTCGGAAATTCCGAAGCTCCTCCGAGGGCTCCTTCTCTCGTGAACTCACGAGAGCCCCATTGAAGCTTGGGCGTTTGGGCGGAGGGGGCGCCCCCCTCTCTCACTACCTTCTCTCGTGAACTCACGAGAGCCCCATTGAAGCGATGGCTTCGGCGAGCTCAAGCAGCCGCGCCGCTCGCCCCCTTCTCTCGTGAACTCACGAGAGCCCCATTGAAGCTGAGCGGTCGAGGACAAAGCGAACCCCCCGGCCCTTCCTTCTCTCGTGAACTCACGAGAGCCCCATTGAAGCGGCTCGTCGAGCAGAGTGACGAGCCCGCATTGGAGATCCTTCTCTCGTGAACTCACGAGAGCCCCATTGAAGCCTAGAAGTCTGGGACGGCGAGCGACTACAGCACCGTGATCCTTCTCTCGTGAACTCACGAGAGCCCCATTGAAGCAAGCGCGCGAGCTGAGCAAGCATGACAGCACTTCGTGACCTTCTCTCGTGAACTCACGAGAGCCCCATTGAAGCTGTGCGCGCCACAATGCTCGCACGCGAAGACCGCAGAACCTTCTCTCGTGAACTCACGAGAGCCCCATTGAAGCAAGGCCGTGGGTATCGAGGCGCGCGGCGCCGCCATGGCGCCTTCTCTCGTGAACTCACGAGAGCCCCATTGAAGCGACCGTGTTGAACGAGCCCTGAAATCGCGCGATCCAGGTCCTTCTCTCGTGAACTCACGAGAGCCCCATTGAAGCCTCGGTCGCCTCTGGGATGACATCGTCTATGCCGCGACCTTCTCTCGTGAACTCACGAGAGCCCCATTGAAGCTGCGCGCTTTGGGCTTACGTGGGCTTGCGTGGGCGTAGCCTTCTCTCGTGAACTCACGAGAGCCCCATTGAAGCTTGTCGTGGACGTTATCGACGGCCGCGAGATCGCAACCTTCTCTCGTGAACTCACGAGAGCCCCATTGAAGCGCTGCTCCGGTGACTTCGGGAATGGGACACGTCGACCTTCTCTCGTGAACTCACGAGAGCCCCATTGAAGCATTACGCGCTCGCTGACGCGGGCGAACGATTCCTCCCTCCTTCTCTCGTGAACTCACGAGAGCCCCATTGAAGCTCGTCGAGCGCCCTGAATACCAGGGCGCTCGCTCGAACCTTCTCTCGTGAACTCACGAGAGCCCCATTGAAGCGGGAATGACGTAGGGCGCGGCCTGAGGTCCTCTGGGCCCTTCTCTCGTGAACTCACGAGAGCCCCATTGAAGCGGTCCAGGTGAGGGAGAGCGCCCAGAGACGGGCGAGGCGGTCCTTCTCTCGTGAACTCACGAGAGCCCCATTGAAGCCCGTTCTGCTGCTCTTCGTGCTCCAGCTGCTTGTCATCCCTTCTCTCGTGAACTCACGAGAGCCCCATTGAAGCGAGGAGTTGGCGATTGCCGGAGGTGAGAGGGAGTGAGGTCCTTCTCTCGTGAACTCACGAGAGCCCCATTGAAGCCACCTCGTCGGTGGGCGCGGAGGATGGGGGCGCGTCCTTCTCTCGTGAACTCACGAGAGCCCCATTGAAGCGCCTCGCTGAGATCGTCGCCAGCTCCTACGGGAACCTCCACCCTTCTCTCGTGAACTCACGAGAGCCCCATTGAAGCACGCCGGGGTTGAGCGTGAGCGCGTTGGCGTGAATCCTTCTCTCGTGAACTCACGAGAGCCCCATTGAAGCTGGAAAAACCGCGGCGGCTCGGAGGTGTTCCTCAAGTTCCTTCTCTCGTGAACTCACGAGAGCCCCATTGAAGCAAGCGCGCCCCCGCCGAAACGGGGGCACTGTCGGCTAGCCTTCTCTCGTGAACTCACGAGAGCCCCATTGAAGCCTGCTCACGGGCGCACGCGCGCGCCTCGATGAGCTCTCCTTCTCTCGTGAACTCACGAGAGCCCCATTGAAGCGAGGTTTTTGTACTGCGGCGCCACCTCCTCGAAAAGCCTTCTCTCGTGAACTCACGAGAGCCCCATTGAAGCGCGAAGTCGCGGTCAAGAAGGGAGCCCAGGTCTGCTACCTTCTCTCGTGAACTCACGAGAGCCCCATTGAAGCGATCATCCTGTCAATCAACTCCAGTGCTGACAATTGCCTTCTCTCGTGAACTCACGAGAGCCCCATTGAAGCTGTTGCCATCGGTCCGCATGCTGACACGCGCAAAACCTTCTCTCGTGAACTCACGAGAGCCCCATTGAAGCCTGCTGACTTCTCGCGCGGCCGCGTCGATGCTGTACCTTCTCTCGTGAACTCACGAGAGCCCCATTGAAGCGTCGATCCGACTCACGCCCCGAGACATACCGCGCGACCTTCTCTCGTGAACTCACGAGAGCCCCATTGAAGCCCCTCACCGCCATCCCTGACCACCAGCGCCGACCCGCCCTTCTCTCGTGAACTCACGAGAGCCCCATTGAAGCTACGTTTGCCTTGAGAGTGCGCGCATGAAGGAGATGCCTTCTCTCGTGAACTCACGAGAGCCCCATTGAAGCCTATCGCAAAAGGGCCGAGTGTTATCGATCGGGTTAACCCTTCTCTCGTGAACTCACGAGAGCCCCATTGAAGCTTATGTGGTGTCGCGCGTTATTGCGCGGTGCTCCCTTCCCCTTCTCTCGTGAACTCACGAGAGCCCCATTGAAGCTGGCGCCGGACCCGTCGAGAGCGCTGAACTCGAGCTCCCTTCTCTCGTGAACTCACGAGAGCCCCATTGAAGCGTGCTCACGATCTCGGAACAAGAAGCCGCCGCTGCCGATCCTTCTCTCGTGAACTCACGAGAGCCCCATTGAAGCCCGATGGACCGTCCGTCCTCCTCCTCGATGGAGTACTCGAGCCTTCTCTCGTGAACTCACGAGAGCCCCATTGAAGCGGGAGACGACGGCTCGGCAGGCTCTTTCGCGTCTTTCGCCCTTCTCTCGTGAACTCACGAGAGCCCCATTGAAGCAGACCAACGCGTTCCTGCCAGACGGAGATTTCGGGCTCCTTCTCTCGTGAACTCACGAGAGCCCCATTGAAGCGCTCCGATGGCCATGACGAGTTTTCCGATTGCGTGTTGTCCTTCTCTCGTGAACTCACGAGAGCCCCATTGAAGCCAGCCAAACTGCTTGATAGTAAGCGTCCGGTGCCGACCTTCTCTCGTGAACTCACGAGAGCCCCATTGAAGCGATGAGCATTCTCGCTTCGACGAGTGCGTTCGCCTCCACCACCTTCTCTCGTGAACTCACGAGAGCCCCATTGAAGCTTTTTCGGCCTCGGCGTTCGCCGTCGCAAGCTTGATCGCCCTTCTCTCGTGAACTCACGAGAGCCCCGTCGAAGCAATCTCTTAGTCGTGCCACCGCGCCCCGGCAACACAGAGCGCGCCGCTCACAACACCTCCACAACCCATGATTCTCCCAACAAACCCATACCGCACACCATTTTCGACCACACACAGCGCGCCCCGGTTTCTCAAGGCAATTTGTGCGAGAGGTGCTTGCGAGATTTCTCGGGCGCTCTTACACAAGCAACAGCAGTTAGCCGCTCGCTCCTTTGAGCGTTGGCGAAAGAACTGCTCCACCAACCAACAACAGGGAGAATCACATGTCTCAATATTCTTTGAGGGCCAAGCGCGGCCTGCTCAAAGCGTCCACCCTCGCCGTGGCGGTCCTTTTGTCGTCCTCGTCGGCGTGGGCGGCGGTCCAGAGGTCCACAACTACGAACGCACCCAGCCAGGTGCGGAAAGTCAGCGACTATTCAACGTCGTACACCGAATCAAACAGCGAAACCATTGTAGACAATGCCTCGAGCGCGGTCGCACTGAACATCTCCACGCGGGCTGTCAACGTCGGATACAACTCAACCACCAAACCTGTCATCCATTCGCAAGTCCTCGCCTACTCACAATCAAGCTGGAACAAAGGACAGAACCGCGTCCCCTCCGCCACAGCCAACGTTGTTCACACCTTCTTCGGCCAATCGCTTCCGCTGCAAGTAAGCGTCGACAAGAGCAACGCGTCCAACCTCATCCACGAGGTCAGACAGGTCAAACAACTCACCCAAGGCTATCGATTCCTCAGTGTCCCTTTTCTGGTCCTGGGCGTATACCCGATCGAGTTCTCCGTCGGGGCCACCGGGACCGCATCAAGTGAGGCCTTCGGAAGCGCCGCCGTAACGAAGGGCAGCGTGGAGAAGAGCAACTACCTGAGCAGAACAACTCTGAAGACGAGCGGTGGTCTGTCGCTCTACGGCCAGCTTTCGGTCGGCCATCCCAACGTCGCCGCAGCTTCATTCACAGCTCAGTTCACCATCGTTTCGCTCACCGCGTCGGTCGACGGAAGCACTCACCTCGCCCACAACAGCGGCAAGGATGTACGACGAGGGTATACCCTTACAGGAGCATACTCGGTCGGCTCCGGGTCAGGACAGATCATAGCCAGCTACCAGCTAGTCGAATGGCTTTTTGGTGGCCTAAAAGGCGCCAAGACGCTCGCGAGCTGGCCCTCGCTCGCATCCTACCAGAAGAAGTGGGCCGACTACGGCATCCTGGTCATGTCCGATGCGGGGGACGCCTGGTGATCTGAGAAGTGTGGTGAGGGACATATCATGAAAACGAAACAAGTTCTTCCGTGGCTGCTAGTTGCCGGTGGCGTCTCGACGTTTTTCCTAGCTCGCACAGTACCGTCCGGAGCATTTTGGCTCGCGCCAAACGCCCCTGCGGAGTCGGCTCAAGACAGGGACGCCGAGGAGGACAGACTCGCGATTGAGGTCCCTCACCTCACCTACCAATGGAGGCAGGTCGCCGTCGCAAAAGCTCGCGGCGTCGTCATGTGGAGCATCGAGCTCAAGGGCGAGCTCGACCTCTATCAACTCGCCCCTGCTCCGGCTGGTGACACCGTCGGTCGCACGCACTCTGCCGAGGTCCGCCTCCTCCAAGGCACCCCTGAAGACATGGCCCCGGCGATCCTCCGCCTTCGGCAGCGCGCTGAAAGTCCCTTCCGCTTTAAAACCGGCGCGGACGGAAGCATCACTCTCGCCGGCTTCCCTGAAATCGAGCAGGATGGCTCATGGGCGCACCTTCGCTCGACCCTCGCAGCTCTCCAGGTGAACAGCGCGGCGCCCGATCGCACCGGTGAACCCAGCACTGTCGGCCCCTGCCAGGTCAACTACACCCAAACCAAGCCCACCGTCTTGAGCAAAAAGTCCACGCGGTGCCGCTACGCTACCGCGCAAGGTGCGCAGGTCGAGGTAGGTCTCGCGACCTTTGGTCTTCACGGCGAACTCACACTCGACGCCGCCGAGCGCATCGTGGCCAGCCATTACGTGGAAGAGACAAACTTCAGCGAAGGTGCTCTGATAGTAACGGTAACGACGGACCTCAAGCGCATCCGCGAGGGGACCGCAAAGAACCCGATCAAAAAGTACCAAGACTGGAAACTCTTCCCCCTCGACGGAAGTCATTTGACCACGCTTAAAGCCAAGGCCTCGCGCGAGGTGAGCGACGACGATCGTGAGCGACTCGGAGGACGCACCTACCCGGAGCTTCTGAATGCCCTGTCCACTGCCATCGACAACCAGGATGTCGATGGAGCGCGGGAGGCCGTCACCTTGCTGACAATCTTATTCAGAACCAACCCTGAGGCGCTCCGACTCGCTCGCGCCGAGATCCAAAGAGGTCTGCCTGTGAACAAGGCGGAGCCGCTCATGGGTGCTATGAGCATGGCGAGCGGTCCGGAAGCCGAGTCCCAGCTCATTGAGCTCGTGAACGACCAGGGCCTCGACCCCGAAACCCGCGAATACTCCATTACTCACCTGGGCTCCGTCGAGTCCCCGAGCGACGACGTCATCTCGACGCTTGCTGCCTTGAGTTCCGATGAGACGTCCGGCCCCCTCCGGCCTCAATCGATCACCTCGCTCGGGAACGCCCTGCGTCGCGGTGCAGAGTCGGGGGGAAGCGAGACGCAGACTCAAGCCTTCGAGCAGCTCATCGAGCTCTCCAAGACGGCCTCGACTCCCATCGACAAGGCCAACTCGATGCTAGCTCTCGGAAACACCGCCAGCCTGAAAGCTTTCCCGGCGATTGTAGAGGGCCTCACTTCGACCGATCCCATGGTCCGCCATTCAGCCGTCTTCGCTTTACGCGAGGTACCCGGCGCGGAGGTCGACGGCCGTATCGTTTCGGTCATGACGAGCGATCCTCAACCAGAGGTGCGCATGGCCGCCAGCAGCGCGATTAGCTACCGTGAGCTCAACGCGCCCCTCGCCGATGGTATCCTCAAGGCGGTCCAAGTCGAACCGGAAGCAGCAGTCAGAGACGCCGCCCTCACCGCGATAACTCAAGGTGGGTTCGACCCCGACTCGCCCGCTTACCCCATCGTCGACTGGGTCGCGAACAACGACCCCGATCCGACGCTCCGCGAACGTGCCACGCAGTTCCTCACGGGTAGCGACACATAAGAGCGTCGTGCCGAAGGCCGCTCCGTCCCACGGGGCGGCCTTGTCTCGGATCGAACCTCGGTAGCCCGCACAATCTGTCTTTCCAGCAGGTCCTGGTCGGGGTCCACAACCAGCCGTTTCCTTGGGCGACCTGGTGCATCCCATCTTGGCAGCTCCCTCTACCTTCACGAACGCGGTCAGCGCTCCAACTTCCGCGCCTCTCACCGCGTGAAGTTCTGCACGGCCCAGACCTTGCCCGACGCCGTCGTGTAGAAGCCGCAAGCGACGCGCTTCATCGACAGATCCGTCATGTTGATGAAGTGGCCGTATGTTTGGAAACACTCCCCCTCACAGGGCTCGACGGGCGGCGGTCCTTCGTCCCACATCTGCTGCAGACAGAGGCCGATCACCTGAGCGTTTGAAGAATACCCCGGACACTCATTTTGAGCTCCGCCGGGCTGACAGATTTTGGCTATGGCTCCGGCGTGGGCCTGGTTCACGCCCGCATCATATTCCGCCATCTGATCGGCGCAGGCTTCGCCGTCCATACGCCGCTCGAGCGGGGGCAAGCACGCGCACTCGGTCCGGAACTGATTGATGCGATCGACGCAGTCCTGATAGAGGTCGCCGGTGCTCGGTGGAGGGTCGAGCTTACACGCGATGTTCGGGACGCAGTCGCCCGAGTCTCCGCCGCTGCCTTGTGCGCCACCGTTCCCAGGCATTCCTCCGCTCCCGCCTGGCGGACCGCCGCCGATCGACGGTCCTCTTCCGCCGCTGCCGTCGCGCCCGCCCGCGGGGTTCCCTGAACCACCATCGCTCGCGGAGGCGCCTCCACTCGTCACTTGCCCTCCGCTCGCGGTCTCACCTCCGCTCGCTCCGCCACCAGCGCCCCCGCTTCCGCTCAAAGGCGCCCCACCGGTGGCCCCCTGACCACCGCTCTCCGCCCCCGGCGAGCCGCCCGAGCTCGCGTCGTCCGCTTCCGGATCCGGCGTCGCACTACAGGCCACCACGAGCGCCACCCAACTCATCCACCAAGCCCGCATCGTCCCTTCAGTATCAAAGTGTCCCCTTTAAGATGTAAACAGCTTTCGCCCCGAGCACCTCGCGTCAGCGCGGAATCGTCCGTGCTGACCGCAAACGTTCCGGGGGAGTGCTGAATGTGTGCGTTCACAGAGCAGATCAGCGGCCCTTTCGGCTGCCGGAAAAGCGAGAGACGTGAGATAAATTTCCTCTCCCTGCGCGCCCGCAGCGTCGCTTGAATCCTCTCCGATGAAGCACAACGTCGCCCTCTTGCTCGCCTTCAGCCTCACAGCGCCCCTCGCCTGCAGCGGCAGAGACGGCCCGGGCACCGGACACGATTCCTCAGAGACGAGCGGCGGCACCAAAGCGACAGGCGGACGCAGCGGCAGCGGCAGCGGCAGCGCACCGAGCTCCGGTGGAACCGGCGGCGACGCAGAGACTTCCGATGGCGGCGCGAAGGCGACGGGCGGCGCTTCTTCCGGAGGCAGCGGGACCAGCGGAGGAGCTGGCGCCGGCGGCGCCCAGGGAGGAGGAGACGGAAGCGGTGGCGCGCCTCCCGTCAAGATCCCCGACGCCGTCGCTTGTGAGCCCGTCCAGGCCGATCACCCCACAGTCATCACCGTCGACGGCGACGACGTCGCCTCCGAGAATAAAAATGGCCTGACCTTCAAGGGCTTCGGTGTGCTGAGCGCGAACAGCACGAGCGCCGTACTCCTCGATTACAAGTATCGGCACCCCGAAAAGTACGCCGAGCTCCTGCGTGTCCTCTTCGGCGGCCCCAGGCCCATCATGAACCACATCAAGTTCGAGATGGGCAATGATAGCAACACCTCGACGGGCCCCGATCCGGCGACGAAACGCTCGGCGTCTGAGCCCGCGAACGTCGGCCGCGCCCCCGGGTTCCAGTTCGCCGCTGACGCCAAAAAGCTCAACCCGGACATCAAAGTCAGCATCTTGCGCTGGCACTCGCCCGCCTGGGTCGGCACGAATAACGATCGTCTCTACACCTGGTTCAAAGAGACCATCCTCGCCGCTTACCGCGAGTACGGCTACATGGTCGACTACGTCAATCCGGGAGAAAACGAGCACGCCGCGAACCTGACCTGGACCAAAGAGTACGCCAGTCGCGTCCGCACAGACTCCGAAGGCTTCGAGAGCGCAGCCGAGCGCGAGCTCTACAACCGCATTCAGGTCGTCATCTCTGACGAGGTCGGCACGGGCTCTTTTGGCGGTCAGATGATCTCGGACGCAGCGCTCCGGGCCGCCGTGGGCGCTTCCGGCTTCCACTACAACACCGACGACGACGGGAGCGGTAACTTCACGCGCCTCGCCGAACAGTTCGACCACCAAATCTGGAACAGCGAAGCCCAGGCCACCTTCAGCAACACCTCGTTCCGGCCGAACGCGAGCTCAAAGAGCGGCATCGGCGGCGCGGGCGGGCCCCTCGAGATGGGCAATACGATCATCAAGGGCTTCGACCGCTCCCGGCGCACCCTCTTCATCTACCAGCCCGCGATCGGCTCCTTCTACGAAGGGGGCCAATACTCTCACAAAGAGCTGATCAGCGCCCGCGATCCCTGGTCCGGCTGGATCCACTATGACGCCGGAATTCAGGTGCTCCGCCATTTCTCGTGGTTCGCCAAGACAGGCTGGGAAAACGAAGACAACAGCGCGGGGATCTGGCGCGCTGTGCCTCAGGCGAGCGACACCGGCGCCACGGGCACGAACCCCGTCGACGGGCGCAACGGTACGCCGAGCTACATGACCCTCGCCTCTCCGGACAAAGCAGACTTCTCCGTGGTCATGGTCAACGACAGCAGCCAGACCAAATATTACCGGATCCGGACCGCGAACCTGAAGGTCCCCGAATCGGCGCACCTCGAGGTCTGGGAGACACGAGCCGCGGATGACGGCCCGTTCAATGAGAACTATATGCGCTACCAATGCGACCTCGCTCGGGACGACGGCGCCTATACTCTCGAGGTCAAACCCTGGTCAGCGGTCACCGTGACGACCCTCGCGAATCGCGAAATCGAAGCCTTTCACCAGCCGCTCCCGGTCGAAGGTGAACGCCAGGTCCTCGACACCGACGAGAGTGGACATGAGCGCGACACCAAAGACAACATCCTCTACGCTGACGACTTTGACTATTCGAAGCTGACGGTCGGGCGCATCGGCGACGGCGGTGTGCTCTCGGGCACCGAAGCGTTCATCGCTACGCGCGGAGGCCCGAAGAGCACGATTGCCCGCTATTCCTGGGATCGAAACGGCGCCTTCGAGGTCTTCCTCCCGGACGGCTCAGAGAACTACGTCCTCCGCCAGCAGGGCAACATGGGCACGGCTTGGAACGCTGGCGAACCCGTCACAGCCATCGGCGACAAGTCCTGGCTGAACTATCGAGCGAGCGTCGACGTGACCTTCGAAACGGTCGGAGGCGACCGAAACTACGCGGGCATCGGCGCGCGTCAGCAAGGCGGCGGAAACAGCCACGGCTACGCGGGCACCGCCTTCACGCTCCGTCTCTGGCAAGACGGCGGCTGGTATTTGAACCGCATGAATCAGAACGTCGCGAGCGGCACTATCGCCGGCTTCGACGGAACTCCCGGCAAGTGGCACAAGCTGGCTCTCGAGGTCGACGAGAACCAGATCACTGCTTTCATCGATGGTGTCGAGGTTCACTCCTTCACCGACGACACGCATCTCGCCGGTCGCGTCGACCTCCTGAGCGGCCCGCTGAGCGTTCAGTTCGACAACCTGCTCGTCGAGAGGCTCGAAGGAAAACCCGCCTACTACGTCGAGTACCTCGACAACCTCGAGATGTACGACCTATCCCCCGAGCGAAAGAAGAAGCTCGAATACAGCGGAAACTGGGCTCACGAAGTCGGCAAGAGCATGTACGACTACCACCGGACCCTCTCGACCAGCTCGGGAGCCGGCGCCACGCTCAAATACACCTTCACGGGGACCGGACTCGACATCCTCGGCGGGAACAACGGGACAGCGGCTCTCGATGTGACCATCGATGGGAAGCTCCGAGACGGTCCCGCGGCTCAAACCCGAGCCTCCGATCAGCTCTACCAGACCTTCAGCCTACGAGGACTCCCGCGCGGTGAGCACACCGTCGAGCTCAAGGTCCTGAGCGGTACCTTGGTGGTGGACGCGGTCGGCGTCGTGGAGTGAATGAACCTCCTAGGAACAGAAAAAAGGGCGCCCCTCGAGCTTTTAGGGCGCCCTTCTTTTGTGAGGCGGGCGCGCCTTAGAAGCGCATGAAGAAGTCCCAGGAATCCTCAGCGATCCAGTTCTTGCCGCCTTCGTTGTCGATGTTGGTGTGGCCGCCGCCAAAGGTGCAGACGCGGGTGGGGTAACCGGGGTCACAATCTTCGAACTCGTAGCAGACGTGATTGCCGCCCGTATGAATCGGGATTTCGGCCGGAATCTTACAGCCGTTGTCCTCCGCCTTCTCGATCGCGATGAACTTCGCGCCTTGCTTCGCGCCCTCGTTGTTCACCCAAGGACAAGTTCCATCCTGAAGGCCCGTCGTGTGCATCCAGGCGATGGGCTCGCGGGTCTTCTGGGGCAGCCAGATATTGTAGTTCGCGGGGGCGATGCCGACGGCGGCGCGAATGTCCTGTTGGTGATTGGTCGACAGCGAATAGGTGATCATGCCGCCGAAGCTGAAGCCTGTCGCGAACACGCGCGTCGTGTCGATGCAGAGATTCTCCTTCACGAAGGCGAGGAGATCATCGAAGAGCGCATGGTCCTTTTGTTGCCAAGTGGCGCCGTCGGACTGAGGCGCAACGAAGATCGCTCGGACACCATCCGCCTGAGCGAGCGGCTTCAAGAAATAGTAGTCTTGATCGCGCACAGCCTCGGAGGTGCTCCCGATCCAGTGTGAGGTATAAAAGAGGCGGTGCGGCTCGTTTTCGTCGTAGTTATTGGGGATATCGATGATGTACGAGCGGTCTTGGCCGCTGCTCATGATGCTGCGTTTGCCGCTCATGATCGTCGCTGGCTTGCCGCAGCCGGCGCTCTTCACCGGAGGGTTGCCCAGCGGAAGTCCGCCCCCTTCGCCGGAGCCACCCGTGTTGTCCGAGCCGCCCGAGCTCTCCGAGCCACCCGAGCTTGCTCCTCCCGTGCTCTGAGCGCCGCCAGCAGCCCCGCCGCCCGCTGGGTTCGCGCCGCCGCTCGCGGCTCCCCCAGAGCTCTGAGCGCCACCGCTTCCGGGGCTCCCGCCTCCGCTTGAGCTCCCTCCCGCGCTCGGTCCGCCGCCCGCAGCTGCTCCTCCGCTTGCCGCCGGAGCCCCTCCCGTCTCAGCGCTCCCGCCCGTTCCCTGAGCGTCATCGCCCGCAGGTTCGCCGGAGCAGGCACCAAGGGAGAGCGCAACAGCGCCGAGAAGAGCGAAAGAAGATTTCATGGGGGACACGGTACCTCGCTGGGGCGACAGGGGCGGTTTAGGTTTGTACAGCGTGTTCTCATTCGAGAGAGCCGAAAAGGTGCCCCTGCGGGCCCTCCCTCTCTGGAAAATTCCCCTCTTCGTGACCGAAATTCCAGCACAAAACGCGAACAACCTCGGGTAGCGCTACCACTCGCCGCATGGACGGCCTCACGAGTTCCATCCTAGATGGTCGAGGCCGCTTCTTTTGGGCCAGAAACGGAAAAGCACCGCCCCTCTCCGAGAACGAGGGACGGTGCCTACGGCGGAGAAACTCCGCATGGGGGGAGCGGACCTTAGGGGTTCGCCGGGGGCGAGAAGCGGAACTCCACGCGCCGATTCATGGCCCTCGCTTCGCGACTCTGGCCCTCGGCAATCGGGCGAGACTCGCCGTAGCCTGTAGCGATGAGTCGCTCGGGAGGAACTCCCGCGTTCACAAGGAACTGACGCACGCTGTCGGCGCGCCCTTGGGAGAGGCGCAGGTTCGACGCGTCACTTCCGACGTCATCGGTGTGGCCATCGATCGCGATCACACCGAGCTCCGGCCGAGCTTGAATCACTCGGGCCATCTCGATCAGGAGCGGCTCGCTCTTGCCTGAGATGACTGTCTTCCCGGTTTCGAAGAAGATCGGCTCGAGGGTTCGGATCTGACCGTCGAGGACCCGAATCATGTCGGGGCAACCGTCGTGGTCGTCGATCTGGTTGATGGTCTCAGCGTCCATCGGGCACTGATCCTCAGAGTCGGGAATTCCGTCGCCGTCGTTGTCGTTATCGGGGCACCCATCTTGGTCCTGGAACCCATCAAGGTCTTCGGCCTCGAGCGGACACATGTCGATGCCGTTTTTGATTCCATCACCGTCCGCGTCGAGCTCGGGACAAGCAGCCGGATCTTCCGGAGGAACCTCGCTCAAACAGGGATCAGGCGGGGGCGCCTTGGCGACGACCTCGCGCTTGGGTTCGGGGGTGGGCTTCGGCACTTCGACTTGCTCTTCCTTGCGGTTCAGCCGGACGCCGCCCATGCCGAGCGCGTGCAAATTCGGCGCGCCGAGGCCATCGGTGAGACCCGGCCCGAGCCCCGCCGCGACGCTCCAGTTTCGCGCCGCATAACGAACACCAAATAGTGCACTCAGGGGAACGTTCCCGTCAGAGAACGCATTCGCGAAGGGAGTCCGCCCCTGAAGCTCGGCCGTCAGGGCCAGACCTCGCCAAATGTCGAGGTTCAGGCCCGCGCCGAAGGTGAACTGACTCCCTACGTTGACGTCTTGCAGGCTGCGTTCTTCGCGGAAGAGGGCCCCGGCGTTCAAAGCCACGAAGCTCCTCTTCTCCTCACCGAAGGACTTGCCGAGCATGATCCGGGGACCGCCGCTTGCGGCCCTGTCGGCCACGAGTTGGCTGCTCTGTCCCACGGGAACAGCCACGCGACCGGCAAGGCCTAACTCAAAAGGGGCGGCAACATCCAGGACGTTCACGCGGACTTCCGCCTCAGGGTTTCCGACGGAGACGCCGTCCGGCGTGAGCCCCGTGGTGCCGACCGCCTGCCCGGACTGAGCATACAGGGGCACCATGGCGGCGACGTGGAAGCGATCGAAGAGAGCAAGACCCGCGCTCAAGTAGAGCGCACCCTGAGCGTCGATCAGAGCCACCTCTTCTCCGGTCGCCGTGTTCTTCATGACGAGCGGATCATCGGCGTAACGGAGCATGGCGCGCCCGAAGAAGCTCAGGTGATCCATCGGGATCGTCGGTCGCTCAGTCCAGAGCAGATCTTCGGGAGCGAGAGGGGTCGGATTCGCATCCGTCGAAAACCCCTGAGCCCGAGCCTCGGGAGCGAAACCGAGGGTCCCGACGAGAGTCGCCGCCACCGCGGCGGCGGCTCGCCGCCGCCGCATCAAGAGGGCCGCACCGAAGAGGACTGCGAGAAGGCCCGACTTCGGACCACCCGTGGGCCCGGTACCCATCGAGCAGGCACCACCGCGGATTTGCCACGCGCCCTCGTCTTCATCCTCGCTGAGGGGCTTCACAGGCTCATCATCGCCACCCTTGGCGCCGCTGCCCTCCGAATCATCGTCGGACCCTGCAGAACCGTTCGAAGAGGACGAGCCGTTCGAGGTCGATTTGCCTCCGTCGCCCGAGTTCCCGCCGCCGTTCGACTTGGCCCCAGTATTGTCGGGATCCTCGGAACCCGCGGAACCAGAGCCGGAGGCCGCACCAGAGCCAGACGCGCCAGTGCCAGACGCGCCAGTGCCCGACGCCGCACCAGAGCCAGACGCGCCAGTGCCCGACGCCGCACCAGAGCCAGACGCGCCAGTGCCCGACGCCGCACCGGAGCCAGACGCCCCAGTACCGGACGCCGCACCAGAGCCAGAGGCGCCAGTGCCGGAGGTCGCACCAGAGCCGCTTCCGCCCGTGTTCGGGTTCGAACTGGAACCAGCGCCGCCGCTTCCGTTCTCGTTCTCCCCACATTCGGGGATCGGCACGTGGGCGCAGAGGCCAATCGGTTCGACACAGACGTCGAGCGTGCAGCTATCGGCATCGTCACAATCGAGGACGGACTCACAGCTTTCGCCTTCACCGTCCGCTCCGCCCGACGAGGCTGCTGCGCCAGAACCGCCCGCACCTGCTCCGCCGGAGCCTGCGCCACCGGAGGCGCCGCCGCCACTGCCACCACCGGTCTCGTGGCAGCCGAGGATGCCCACGTTGAGGCAGATGTTGCCGATCGAGATGCAGAGGTCGAGCGTACAGGTCAGCCCGTCGCCGCACTGGGCATCGTTCTGACAGCCACCGTCAGGAGTATCTTCCGGCTCGCAATCCAGAGTCGGGTTGTTCACACAGGCGCCCATGATGCAGCGAGAGACGGTACACTCGGGGCCCGCAGCGCAATCGCTATCGATCATGCACTCGGGACCCGGATCGGGCTCTGGCTCCGGTTCAGGCTCTGGCTCTGGTTCAGGCTCCGAGTCGGGGTCACAGCCGAGGAGCGGCAAGTAGAGACATTGACCGAGGACACAGTCTCCAATCTGACAGACCAGACCGCCCTTACACTGATTGTCCCCACTACAGCCGAGCAAGGAGAGCTTCTGACGCGACTCGCGCGTCGTCTCATCGAGGGCCTCATCTCTCACCCCCTGACAGGCGAAGGCAAGCAAACACAGGACCGGCAATGTTTTGAAAAAGTTCCATCTCATAAATAGCTCCTCGTGACTCCCTGTGTGCTCTCAGCAAGGTTCGGGCCACCCGGATGCGCTAGATTCTCGTCGTTTCTGACTGAGAGTTTCGAGCCGGGGCATAGTTTGCTGTCGAGACGACCGGTCAAAATGACCGAACGGGCGAAAGCGCCCTCACCCTTCCGGAGTCACCCCGATCGACCAATCGCACAAATGCTAGGCAACCTTGCTCAATCACACACCGCACCGCCTCCCTCTTCCCCACACATCACACACAACATCCTCACGCATGAGCCCCACAATCTCATCCCGAGACACCACTTCCGCATCTGCGCACCGAACTCCGAGAGTGCACAAGGAGCAAGCGCGCAACCGCAAAGCGCTACAGCGTTCTTCCTCCGCGCCACCGCGGACAAAAACGAGCGGACCCGCTTTCGCGAGCCCGCTCTCCCTACCCCCTTTTCTCTCCCTACGGAGAGGCTCCTTGGGGTCCTTCCCTCAACGCTTGAGTCTACCTCAAAGCGAAGGGGTTTTCCTGGCTCAAGAGTCCTTCGGGCCGCTGTCCGAGGACCTCACCACGCGCATCCCTGTCCACCGGAAATCCCAACCCAGCGAGACACTTCAATTTCCAATATCGACAATCGCCGCCACTCCCGGACGAACGCGCGTCACGAAGTAGGACGTTCCCCCACCTTCTGACTCGACCTTCAGCGTGTGCTCACCGAATGGAAGGCTCGCGGAGAAACGTCCCGTGCCCAGCAACTGACCATCCTTCCAAACTTTCACGCCAGCCGGCGCATTCACTAAGACATCACCGGTCGCGCGCGGGACTTCTTTCACCGACTCCTCTGCTACCGGTGCGCTAGGCAAATAAGCGGGGCTCGCGGTCCTCACCGCCGGCTCCTTTTGGAGAGCCACTTGCGCTTGGGGCTGACTCGGGACGACCTCAGAGGGAACTTCGATGGCTCCCAGCTCTTCTCCCAGATTCGGCTCGGGAAGTGCGTCCGAAGGGACCTCGGCAGCGACCTCTCGGGGACCGCCCATCGGAAGGGCCTCCACGTCTTCACCTTCAATAGCAAGCTCCGCATCGACCGGATCGGCCGCCATCTGAGTCGCTCGCGGAGTCTCACCAAAGAGCGGATTGAAGCTCATCTCGCTCATCCGCGTGTTGCCTCCGCTCCGCACCGCCGCCTGAAGCGTGAATCCGAAGATGACGAGGAGCGCAGCCAAGATCACTCCCGCCTGCACCTTGCCCTTACGCTTCGGTTTGCGCGCCACGACGCGCATTCGGGGCGCCGCTTCGTCCTCGAGCCACGAGAGCTGAGCCACGCGCTGAAGTTCCTCAATCGGAGGCGTGACGATGCAGGTGGTTGAATCATCCTGAGACATCGGGTCTCGACCGCCGAGAAAAGCGTCGAGAGGATTCGGAGGCAAAATCGGCTCGCCCACGGAACGCGGCACCTCCGGCTCCAGCTTCTTCAGCATCGAGAGCTGCATCTTGGTCGAGATACCCACGAGCTCGTCGGGGAAAATCGTCGACATCAGCGCTTGCGCTGCGGTCACTCCCGCTTCGCCGTCCATCTGAGCGAGTCGCTTCAGTTTCGCCTCAATGACGCTGAGCTTGACCCCGCCGCGCGCCATCAGCGTCTTCTGGACAAACACGCCCATCTCCTTTGAGATCCGAGGATTCAGCGTTCGCGGATCGGGAACAGTACCCTCTTGAATGAGATCGATCGTCTCTTCGAGGGTATTACGGCGGAAGAGCCGATACCCGACAAGCATCTCCCAGAGCATCACGAGGATCGAGAAGGCTTGGCCCGCCTCGGCGGAAGCCACATGGGGGCTTCGGTAGGCTGCGCTCGCCTCGTGACCACCGAGCGGGAACCCGGAGGTGAGCGTCTCGAGCCACGACCAGCGCCGATCGAGTCCCCGGACGAGCCCGCTATGAAGAACGAAGTATTCCGTAGGAAGGACGAGGTTTCGGTCACTCGAGGCAGGCAGAGTCGGCTCACGGAGAGTGACTTGGGCGGCGCGAACGAGCTCGAGAGCGATCCAGGCCACGGTGCGCTCGTGGAGCGGAGTCAGGGTCAAGTCGCGCTGGCGGGAGAGAGCCTTAATCAGCTGCGCAATCGTCGCGCCGTGGAGGTAGGGAGCGGCGGCGTAGATCTCATCATCCACAAAGCCGACCTCGGCGAAGTGACAGATGCGCTCGTCTTTTTCGACCTCAGCTCGGGCAGCCGAAGAAATACCTCTCCAGAATTTTTGGTCGACGTTCTCGCCGCTGAAGAACTTCACGACACTGAGCTCTCCAGTATGAACGTTTTCAGCGAAGTAGGTCGACGACGCACTCCCCAAGAGTCCGTTCAATCGATACGATCCAATGACCAGTCCCTCTGATTTCTCCATTTGATGCACCCTCCTGACTTGCGCCAAGCTACTTCCGCGAAGATGAGCGGTAAGGCTTACGCAAGAACCGGACCGACTTCCGGGAGCGTTCGCTCGATGGTGAGTCATGAAGGAGTTCGAGGACGCTCCTGCTCGAGTTTTCGCCCCTGTTCGCGTCCGCTCCGGCCCGGAGCGAGCCCGTCCTCGGGGCCCTTTCGGACGACGGGCCAAAACTCGTTCTGCTGACCGATCAGGTCATTTTGACCGGTCGGACCTACTGGCCGGGAGAGGCGCGACCTTTTTCGGACAACGAGCCAACGCGGATTGCCTGGTTTTTTTCGGGGTCCAGCTCGGCACGCGCCCTGCATAGGTAGATGTCACCATGGTGAGGGAGCCCCCAGTCGGTCCGGTACGACTCACGAAGCAGCGACGCTTCGGCTGGGGAGTCGCGTTCGCCTGGCTGACTCTCTTCGCGCGGCCCGGTCCCCTCTGGGCCGCTGGACCGAACTCGGCCGACAAGGCCTCGAGTGCCGACGTCGAACGGGCTGCGAACTTCTTCGAGCAGGGTGTCGAGCATTTTGTCGCTGAGCGCTTCGAAGCGGCCGCCCGCGCCTTCTTAGACGCGGACCGGATCCTGCCGAGCGCCGACGCGCTGGGCAATGCTTTGTCCGCTGCCCGCCGGTCTCACGTGGATCTTCTGATCTTGCGCGTGGCCCGTGAGGTCCTTGTGCGCGGCGACACGACCGAACCGCTGCGCTTTGCTGCCCGGGAGGCCATCGCCGAGTCCGAACCGCGGGTTTCTCAGGCGGTCCTCCAATGCACAAGGCCCTGCACGCTCACAATCGACGGCACGGAGGCGCTGCCCGGTCTTCACGACCTGAGCCCCGGCTCTCACCACATCACCGCGACCTTCGGCGAAGCCGAAGCTGTCGACCGCCGCGAGGATTTTCGGGCGGGAGCGCGCCTCACGCTCACCTTCGAGCCGCCCCCCGCGTCCGAAAAGGCTCCGGGACCTGCTCCTGTCGGCGCAGGGAGCTTCGATACGCCCCCAGAAAACGCGCCCGGCCCGGCTCCCCCGGGGCCCAGCTCGACTCGAGCCGAGAAACCGCGCGCCGCGAGTGTCGTCCGCCAGGTTCAACCGGATCTCGAAGACAGCGCCCCCGCGAGCTCGCGTCTTCCAGGCGACAGAATCCTCTTTTACTCAGGGGTCGCGGCGACGCTCGGTTTGGTCACAGCCGCGACCGTCAGCGGCGTCGACGCGGTGAGTTATCACAATGGGATTGGGGATGTGCCGAGTCCCGTGGAAAGAGAAGAGAATTCGGCGCGGGCGCTTCGAACCGATGTGCTCGTAGGGGCGAGCGTCGGGGCGGCGCTCTTGACCGCTGCTTGGGGAGTTTTCGGGGTTGAGTGGAGGCCGGTCCAAAAGACCCGCGTGTCCATCTCGGCCGATCATCTTGGCTTCGTGACGGGGGGGAATTTCTAACATGGTTACCGCTCTCACTTCGCTCGAAATTCGGGAACTGATGCCGCTCGGCACCGGCGGCATGGGCACGGCCTATCTGGCCTGCACCAAGGCAGGCCATTTTGAGCGCCTCGTCGTCCTCAAGCGCCTCCACGAACACCTCGTGGACGATCCCGACGCCAGGCAAAGGCTCCTCGCAGAAGCGGAGCTCGCCGCCTACGTCCATCATGCAAATGTGGTCGGCGTCCAGCACGTCGGGAAAGACGAGCGCGGCCTCTTCATCGTCCTCGACTACATCGAGGGAACCTCTCTGAACCATTTGATTCTGGCCCAGAGCCCCCTCTGTATTCCGGAGCCGATCGCGCTCCGCATCGCCCTCGACTGTCTCGCGGGACTCTCCGCGATCCACACGACGACCGACAATCGCCGTCAGCCGCTCAATATCCTCCATCGCGACGTCACCCCTGACAACGTTCTGGTGGGACTCGACGGCCTCGCTCGCTTGAGCGACTTCGGCATCGCTAAGAGCTCTCGCAGCACGGTCCAAACGGGGCCACTCCAGCTCATCGGCAAGCTGCCTTACATGGCACCGGAGTACGTCGACCGCGGCCAAATCGGGCCAGCGATGGATGTGTACGCGATGGGCGTGACGCTGTGGCAATTGCTCGTGGGGCGCCTCCCTTGGGAAGCCCAGGAACAGGCCCAGTACCTGGTAAAAATCCTGATCGACGGCGTCCCGCCGCTCCCCGAAGAAGGGAACTATAGCCCTGAGCTCCGCGCCATCGTGGCGAAAGCCTGCGCGCTCGACCCGACCCAGCGCTACCAAACAGCGCGCGAGATGGCCGAGGCCCTCGAGGGGCTCCGCGCCACCCATCAGATCGCTGAACACAGTCAGGTCGCCGCTTATGTGACCGACGCCGCGGGACACGAGGCCGAGTTCCGACGTGAAGAGGCTTCGATGCGCCTCGCGCTCGCTTCCTTGGAGCCCTCCGTCAATGGTCCCCCCTCGGATCGGGCTATCCCGAGTATCCCGAGCCTGCCCTCGTTGGCTGCGCTCGGACGCGTCTCGGAGTTTCCGAAGGTCCCGGCGGTGTCGGAGTTCGGACGCGCCTCGGAGTTTCCGCGCATGCCGGCGCTTCCGGACTTCGCGCGGAGCGCGGAGATCTCCAAGCAAAGGCCCGCGCAGGTCGCAGGTGATCGCCCTGCTCCTCAGGTCCCCGGAGCGCCATTGCTCCCCGACTTCACGCGCGCCTCAAGGCTCCCCACGGTTCGGATCCGCGAAGCTGAGCCTGAGCCGAAAACCCTGAGCTCCGCCTCCCTCGTGCCCACGCCCCACGCCTGGACCACGGCGGACGAGGTGCGCGAGTCCGACGAGCGTCTGGAGAGCGCGATCCGTCCCACGCTTCCGGCGACACCTCGCACGAAGAGTCGCGCGAAGCTCTACATCTGGGGCGCAGTCTCGCTGATCATTGGCTTCGGCGCCACGCACCGCACCCGCGGGTTCGGCATCTTCGAACTCTCCGCGTCCCACGCGGCCAGTCTTGCGACCGCAGAGCTCACCGAGAGTCCTACCCCGTTAGAACTGGCAAGCGCGGAGCTCAGCGCTCCCGATATCGCTCCTGCCCGGGGCCCCGAAGAGCCGCTCCCCGTGACCGCCATCGCTCTCGCGGAAGAACCGAGCGCCTCCCCGCCGCCCCCGGCCGAGCCCTCTGTCCGAGTTCCCTCTGAGGCCACCGCCGCCCAACGCTCCACTGCTCAGCTGCGACCCACGAGCGCCTCAAGATCACCGACAGTCACAGTCAGCGCGCAGAAACCGGGTCCAGAAAAACTCAAAGCGGCCCCTCTCGGGCTCGTCACCCAAAACCCTTACAAAAGCGGGAGCGCTCCAGAAAACCAAGCGCTCACCACAGCCCCCAAACGTTAACAGATTGGTTGTCATTTTTATGAACTTTCTCTCGAAAGCTTTCCAGGGCGCGTCCGTAGTCTATGTTTGCCGCGCTTTCATGCGCGGCACCGGCGCATGAAAGGGAAGGTAGGGATGACACGACGCCCGAACGCGGACACGGAGCACGATGCGCAACCGCAGGTCGCCACAATCGCCAGCTGCTTGCTGCACGATTTCGGCAATCTGCTCACGCTCATGGGAGGGCATGCGGAACTTCTCGCCCGCAATGCTGCCCTCGACGACAACGCGCGCGACGACGTCGCTTCGATCCGGAGCGCCGTCCGTCGCGCGATGCATCTCGTCTCGAACTGGTCAGACTTCCTTCGGCCAGCGAGCTCCGAATGGGTAGTTGTACCTCTCGAGGGACTCTTCCGTGAGATCGAGGATCTCGCGACGCCGAGCCTCTCGAGCAACGTCCAGCTCGAGATCCATTTCGACAGGAAGCTCTCGGTCCAGTCGAACTACGAACACCTCCAGCGGGCTATTTTGAATCTCGTCCTGAACGCCCGAGACGCCGTCGGGCGTCGAGGAAAGCTCGAGATCACAGCTGAGCCCTGCCCGCGCCACGGTGTGTCGACGGGAGGAGTGCGCATCACGGTCAAAGATTCCGGAAGCGGTATCTCTCCCGAACACTTGGAGCGGATTCGCGAACCATTCTTCACGACGAAAAAACACGGCTCGGGCCTTGGCTTGCCCCAGGTCAGCGAGTTCGTCGAAAAGAACGGAGGAACCCTCGAGATTCGGAGCGAACTCGGCGCTGGCAGCGAGTTTTCAATGATTCTTGCCCGTGGCCCCGACGTCTCCTTCGTCCAGACCCACAGCGAGCCTCCTCCCTCCCACCAACAAGGCACGATCCTCGTCGTCCAACGGGACGAGACCTTGTGCTCGCTTCTCCGTGACGTCCTCAAGCGCGCAGGATACACGGTCCTCGTCGCCGCGGGCGCAGGGGACGCCCTCCTCGTGTTGGCGCGCTTCCAGTCGGCGCTCGACGCCGTCATCCTCGACTCCGATCTGACCTGGATGCCCGTGGGGGAGCTGAGCGAGCAGATTCGCCAGGAGTATCCGTCGATCCCGATCCTGGTCCTGACGAACTCGCCCGCCTGCACGGAACTAGAAGCGGACCGGGTCATCCTCAAGCCCTTCGACGCCAAGACCTTCGCCCAGGACGTGTGTCAGCTGTTGACCCGCCGTCCTCAGCTCATGTCCGAGACGAGAATGAAGGTGCTGCCCCCTCGTCCGTTCCTCAAACCCGATCGCGAGAAGATCGGCTGAAATCGCCGCGGGTCAGGCCGCCCCTCGGGGCCGGGGGCGGCCTGGGCTCTCCCTCACTCGAGGTGGTGCCGCTTGAGCAGACGCCGAAGGTTCGAGGGATCCAGGTGCGCGAGGCGCGCAGCGTCCGCCCGAGACCCGTCCACTGCAGCCAAAAGTCGCTCCAAGTAACGCCGCTCGAAGGCATGCCGCGCAAGGCGCAAGGGTTCGACCGGCTCGGCCGGGTCCGTCACGTCAGCGCGAGGGGTGACGACCCCGCTGCTCGGAGGCATCCAGTTTTCAATGGTCTCGAAGAGCTCCACGGTGACCTCGTCCGCGGCCAGGATGAGCGCTCGTTCGATTGAGTTCTCGAGCTGACGCAGGTTGCCGCGCCAGGATTGTTTCATGAGCCATTCGAGAGCGGCGGGGTCGATGGAGGGGGGCGTTCGGCCCTGCTTGCGGGACAGCTTGTTCAGGAAGTGCGCGGTGAGCAGCGGAATGTCCGCGAGCCGCTCCCGCAGCGGCGGGATGCGGAGATGGAACACGTTCAGACGGTAGTAGAGGTCCTCCCGGAAGCGCCCCTGACTGACCTCCTGTTCGAGGTCCCGATGGGTGGCGGCGATGACGCGAACGTCGACAGGACGATTGGTCTCAGAACCGACGGGTCGGATCTCGCCTTCCTGGAGCACGCGCAAAAGGCGCGTCTGGGTCGAGAGTGTCAGCTCGCCGACCTCGTCGAGGAAGAGCGTGCCCCCGGAAGCGGCCTCGAAAATGCCCCGGCGAGAGGTGGTTGCGCCGGTGAAGGCGCCACGCACGTGCCCAAAAAGCTCACTTTCGAGCAGGCTCTCGCTCAAAGCGCCGCAATTGATGGCCAAAAACGGGCCTTGGCTGCGGTTTGACTGGGCATGCAGGTCTCGGGCGACGAGCTCCTTGCCCGTACCCGTCTCGCCGATGATGAGCACGGTCGCGTCCGTGGGTGCGACGGCTGAGATCATGCGACGGAGCACGGTCATCACCGGCGTGCTTCCGACGATGGTCTGCTCGGATTCGCTCGACAATCGCTCCTTCAAGTCCCGGTTTTGTTTGAGGAGGTCATGGTGAGCGAGGGCCCGACGACAGGCGGCGACGACGACCTCGGACGACTCGAAGGGCTTGCTGAGGAAGTCGAACGCCCCCCTCTTCATGGCGGTGACCGCCGCCTCGACGCTCCCCTGGGCTGTCATGACGACAACCGGCAGCTCCGGGCGCTGTTTCCGCGCAAGTTCCAAGAACTCGAAGCCGTCCCGCTCGGGCATGTTGAGGTCGACCAGGACCATCCCGGGCAGCCTCCTCTCGATTTGCTCGAGGCCTTCCTCGACGCTCGCGGCGTGCTCCGTTTCAATCCCCGCCTCCCCTAGGAACCTCCCGATCAGCCTCCCTACCGGCACCTCGTCGTCCACGACGAGAACGGCCCCATTGTCTGGTGATGACCCCTTTTCTGGCACACCTGGTGATTTACACGAAAAGGGCCACGCTCGTAATGTCGCAGTGATGGGGGATTTTGGAAAACGGGCCAAACGGGTCGGTAAAAATGACCCGTCCAATTGACTGACTGGACGACGGGCCAAACGAGCTTCATGGCCAAAATCAACGGAGTTTCCCAAGGCACACCGTTTGCAAACCTAGGGGCGTGCGCCCAGCCAAAAACGAAACCCAGGGTCATCTCACGTGGGGGAACTATGAGTTGCTCGAAGTGCTCGGGCGCGGGGGGATGGCCACCGTCGTCCGCGCCAAACGGCGCGTTGGTTCTCCAGCGGATGTCGCTCTGAAGTTCCCCCACCCAGAGGTCCTTCAAGACCCTTACGCCCTCGAAGCCTTCCACCTCGAGAGCGAGCTGGGACAAAGCCTGCGCCATCCGAGCCTCGGGGAAACCTACGGCATCGAAGCCGTGGACGGACGCGAGGCCCTCGTCCTCGAGCTGATTCGCGGGGTCTCCCTGCACACCGTTCATGAGCGCCTCCTGCGCCCGAGCGCCGACGAGCGGGACTTCTTCGTCGTCGCGTCCTTAGTGGCCCAGGTTGCCCACGGGCTCCAGGCTCTCCATGTCCACCGCTCGTCCGACGGGACCGCCCTCCGAGCGGTACACCGGGACGTCACGCCCAAGAACATCATCGTCACCCACGATGGCGTTCCGAAGGTCATCGACTTCGGCATCGCCTTCTCCGCGGTCCGCAACTTCCGCACGGCGACGGGCATGATCAAGGGCAAGGTCTCCTACATGGCCCCCGAGTATCTGCGGGGGCTCGCCTGGGACCATCGCATCGACATCTGGTCCCTCGGGGTCGTGCTCTGGGAGCTCCTCACTGGTCGACGACTATTTTCGTCTTCCTCGCCCACTCAGACGATCCAAGCGATCCTTTCGGCACCGATCCCGTCCCCGAAAAAGCTTCGCCCAGAAATTCCCGATGAGCTCGCGCGCATCGTGCAGCGCACCCTCGCCCGCGATTCCCTGGAACGCACCCCCACAGCGACCCTATTGGCCGCGGAGCTCGAAGAGTTCCTGGAGACCTACGACATCCACGAGCACGCGAGCGGTGCCGCGGCTTGGATCGATGAAATCACGGCACCCGCCGCTTCTTCCACCTTCGAACGAGCCGTACTCAGCACAGAGACCTCGCCTATCGCCCACACTGCGGTGATCTCTTCGAAACGGTCTCGGTAGATTCTATGAGTATCGCGCGAAAGTGGACAGGACTCCCGATCGGCTGTTTGCTCATCGTGAGCGGCTGTTCGCTCTTGCTCGAGCTACCTCCCGAAGAACAGAGTCAGTACTTCGACGATGGGCTCGGAGGACAGACAGAGCGCGACCCTCAGGGCACCGGATCTCATTCTGAGAGCGGGGGCGCGCGCGCGGACGGCAGCGGAGCTCAGCCTGGAGGCGGCGGCGCGAAGGACAAGCACACGGGAGGAGCTGCTCCCGACCGGGGCGCGGCAGGAGAGTCTGGAAGCGATCCCTCCGGAGGTCGATTCGGCTTGGGTGGCGAGCTCACCTCTGCAGGCGGAAGCGGGAACGCATCAAGCTCAGGAGGAGCAGAGAGCTCAGGCGGAGCGTCCGGAGGCTCCACGGCCGGCGGAGCGTCCGGAGGAGGGTCGAGTGCGGGCGGAGCCAGCTCCGGCGGTACCGGCGCCGGGACGTCGGGAGGCGCGCCCACAGGAGGCAGCTCCTCGGGCGGTGCGAGCGGAGGCTCCGGTGGCAGCGGCTCTTGCGTGACGCCCTGTGACTGCGACGGCGACGGCTATCTGTCTGACTCGATGGCCTGCGGTGGCAACGACTGCGACGACGAAGACAATCGCGTCCACCCGGGCCAGACCCAGTACTTCGCCGAACGCTCACCCAACGATCGGGTCGGCTTCGACTACGACTGCAGCGGCACCTTAGAGCGCGATCCCCTCCAAGGCTCGACAGCACTTTCCTGTCTCGATCTGGATCTCTTGGCCTGTGAAAACGTCCAAGGCTTCCAAGCGCCCCTGCCCGCCTGCGGGCAGCCGGGGAGCTGGGCCGAGTGTAAGGGCGTCCTCCTCGTCTGCAGCGCCTCCGTCCTCGACACGAACGTCATCGCCCGCTGTCGTTGAGGGGCGCCACTCTCACGCTGACCCACGGGCCAGCGACGCTCAACCTTTTCGGGATCCGATCCGCGTTCTCCGGCGCACGATTCTCACAGACGTCACATCTCAGTTCAGGATTCCTCGCACGCTCAACGGAGCCCTGGCGCGCTTCCGCAACCGCCGGGCGCTGGATTGTGTTCAAGTCAGATGAGATGGTTGATTGATCTTTCAAAGTCTCATACCGTCCGCTCCCATGAGCATGGGGGATCTCAGGCGGTGGTCCGTTTTCGGACTGCTCGGGTGTTTGGTACTGAGTGGTTGTCGAACATCCGGCAAGGGCTCTGGCGCAGACCAGAAAAGCGTTGAGGATGTACGTGCCGACGAAGTGTCGGTGCGAGGCCGCGCGCAGAAGTCTACTTTGCCGACAGTGACCGTGACTCTCCCCCCGAACGGTGCCCTAGGGACAACCCCGATGGCGGCGAATGGTACTTTAGATTTGAAGGATCGCTCCTCACTCAAGGCCCCAGGCGGGGAAAATCTCCCGCTTTACAATACCGGGCCAGGGACCACGGAACTCGGAGTCGGAACGATCACCGCGGCTGTGACCTCAAAAGGCCCTGTCTTCATGCGCAACAACGCTCTTGTGCAGGGAAACCTCGTCACAGGAGCGCTACTGACACGACAAGCTGGCGCCACCGTCACCGGGACTATTTCTCAGAACGCGACTATCCCTGCCCCGATCAGCACGACCTGGACTGTTCCTCTCGTCTCTTCCCCGTCCCTGCCCCAGACGGTGAGCTACCATGAGTCGGCCTCGCTCGCGCCCGGAAGCTACGGAAAGCTCACCGTGCTCCATCACGGCAAGCTAACATTGACCTCAGGCGCCTATGCCTTTTCTGACCTCGAGCTCGAGTGGGACTCAGAGTTGAGACTTGAGTTGGATCCGGCAAAGGGACCTGTGATCATCTACACTGACGCGTTTTCGGCATTTCGAAGCACCGTCATCGGTCTGAATGGGGATCCTTCCGAGAACCTTCTCCTCGTCTACCGAGGAGCTTCCTCGGTCCGCATAGAGCGACCAGCTCTGATGGCGCTCGTCGCCCCTGACGCAAACGTCGAATTCGGAACAGGTGGAGTCACCCATCGTGGCTCCTACTACGCGAAGGGAATTTCGCTCGACCCGGATGTGAAGGTGGTGCACGTGCCCTTCAAGTACTGGGACTGGCTCGAACCTCCAACACCTACTGTCTCCTGTGTCCTGCCGACAGGTCGTGGCAAGTATGCAGTGGCGTTTGGCTACCAGAACCCGCTCACAGCCACTGTCACCGCTCCGCTAGGTACTACCAATCATCTTCTTCCGGACCCAGGGTCTCCTCACTCGCCACCGACGACTCTGCTCCCCGGCGGGCACGAGCGAGCCTTCTGGGCGCCGATGATGGGCGAAACGCTGACCTGGAATCTCTTCGGACGCTCCGCAACCGCAACGCGCACTTCGCCCCGCTGTGAGTTCGAGTCGACACCCGATGATAGTGAGCCTGACTACTATTCTGAAGGCCGGCCTTATCCCCACCCGGGCGTTCCTCCGGTCCCCGCGCCGAAACGCGAGCGCGTCTCCCGCGAGAACGCCTCCGGGGCGGGGGTATTTGCGGGGATGATTCCCCTCGATGCCGTGGTTCTCGAGAACAGTCCCGGCGTCCCCGGGTCAAGCACTCCCGAGGTCTCTGACCCGGAGTACCCGGCCTTCCTGGGAGTCCCCCCCAACATTCCGGACGGCGTCCAGTTTCACTCACTCGTGGGTGACCCGACTCGTCGGTACCTGACTTTGACGATGGAAACGCAGGTTCCGGGCGAGGGCTGGCCCGAAGGGACCGATCTGCGAATCAGCGGCACCTTTCGCGATCAGCCGGACCTGAATGAAACCAGAGTCAACGTCATCGACAATGTCGGAAGGTTCGGCCGGGGTTTCTCGGTGCCGGCCGACTCTCTCTTCGAGCTCAGGATCCAGCAGATCGAGTACAACCACTTCAGCGACCACGAGGCATTCATCCTGAGGCTGACCGTGGACCCCGTGTCCGGCAACTTCCTCGCGCAGCAGGAGAGCGGCAGAATCCAGAAACACTGGGTCTTCCCGCTGCCCATTGTTATTTCAAACTACGAACAGCTCAGCATTGAGACGATACCGGGGTCCTTCGGCGAGCCGAAGCACTTCACCTTCCACGGGGACAATCATGTCATTTGGACTCTCTCGGGCGAGCCCGCACAGCAACAAATACCCTTCACTGAAGAGGATCGGACGCAGGTCTGCCTAAACTGGACCGCCTACTTCGTGGACGAGGAGCTGCCCTCGCTCGATGGAGTCACGGAGGAGTTCACCGGGAAGAGGCTCGAAAACAATCTTCGGGTGCGCGGCTACCCGGCCTCATACGCCGGGTACGAGCTCGCCACGAAAGGCGTCGCAGGCTCGCACAAGCAAATAGGTCTCCTCGATGAGAACGGCTGCATCCCCGGAGGCGTAGCCACCGCAGGTCTCGCCTATCGCCCGGAGGTCACGGACGGGTCCCGAGGCGGTGTGGCGTTTTCCGTCCGTCTTCACGGTCAATTCCGACATCCAGGGTGGCCGGATGGCTCTGAGATCCTATTGAACGACGGCGACGTTGCCCAGGAGTTTCACTACACCCATTTCCCAGGCTGGTCGGCCGTGGACGGTCTTCTCGTTCCCCCCGAGACCTTGGAGATTACGGCGGCCCACAGGAACGAGAAGTCGACCGCCGCCGCAATCATTTCGCAGATGGTTCGTCGCTTCGCCGAAGAAGGAATCGTGCTCGGAACGGCGGGAGAAAACCCAACGGTCATAGACGTGACCACAGACAACGGTTACGCCGCGGGGACATTCGACTACAAGGGACAAGAGATCCTCGATTCGGCAGCCAGTGGGAAAACTCTCAGGATCGGGAGAGCATTCTTTCCCTGCGCTGACCCGAACCCGTCTCTGGTGCCAACCGCCGATGCACCTTGCGAGCGTCGCACCTGTAACGCCGACGCTGAATGCCCTGGCGGTCAGCATTGCGCTCGCGAGTCCGATGCCGGAGACGGCTGCGTGCCAGAAGAAGGAAGCTGCTATTGCGCTTGGTCCGATCAGGCGACCTGGAAGTATGTGGTTGCTCATGAACTCGGGCACACCGTGCAGGCCGCGATGCTCGGAGGGCTGCCGACAGGCGCGGGGGGATACTACTTCTCCTGCCCGGGAGGCGACTGCGATCCGGAAAACTCAGTTTACGGCCGACTCACGCAGCTCGGGAACCAGTTCTTCCTGGCCGATCCCCCTCTCATGGACCCGATCTGTGGCTGTCAACATGTCCTCGCAGGCCCCCCTGGTCACTGCCTCCAATCCATCGAGCGAGCAGAACGCTCACACACCGAGGGCTTCGGGCAGTTCTTCGCGTCACTCATCTGGAACTCCCCTGGCCACGCCAGCTGTCGCTTCAACTATTATAAAGAATTCTTGGACTTAGGGGCGGATTCTTGTCGAGTCAGGCGGGCCGATGGAACGCCGGACCCGCTCGCCTGTAAACCGTACGCCTTGGACGCTGCTACCACGGGAACGGTTTCCCTCCCCCCGATGACAGTCAATTGCAGCACCCCACACAAATGGCGAAACCAAAACAGGTGCTCCGTTGACTCATCCTCTGAGCCCATTCAGAAAGCCACTATGGGCACAGAGATGGATTGGATGACGTTCTTGTTCGATGTGAATCGTCAGCTCGGCTTCACTGAGCTCATGAACTTGCACCGTGCGGCCTGCCGCCCTGAAGACATCACAATGAACTGTGCGATCGTTACCGGATTCAATAGCGCGGGTAAGGAAATCCTCGAGTACGGTCGCCCCATCGCCTGGCTCGACGGAGTCCTCGGAAGCGGAGACGGCGAAAAGGAGCACGGCGGGATCTTGAGCGGAGCGCAGAGGAGGTATGGAGCTCTTGATCCGCGAACAGTGCTTATCGGTTTGGCCGGAGACGCACACGGTGTGAGCGATAACACGACGCCCCTTCAATGAAGATTCGCATCCTCCACTTGTTCGTCACCGTCCTCGCCGGTGTATCTTGCTCCAAGCCTGCGCCGATGGACGGGTCCGGGGGAATTTTCAACTCTTCGGGTGGCGAACCTAGCCTCGGTGGGACTGAGGAGACTGGTGGAAATGCATCCGGAGGATCACCAGTGGCATCCGGGGGAGCTCTCGCTAGACCTGAACCGAAGTACCATCCGCCTCTTGGCTTTGAAGACTGTAAACATGCAGAGGTAAAGGCCCAATGCCAGGACGGTTGGTGCAAGCTGCCGGCCAGTTGCTTCGTCATGGGGTCACCTGAGGACGAGTGGTACCGTGGCCGAGATGATGAAGATCGGACTGCCGTAGTCCTGACTCATTCGATCGAAGTTCAACAGAAAGAGCTGACGCGGTCCGAGTGGGAGTCCATCACCGGGCGATCTGCTCCAGGGCCGTCGAACTGCACTGAGCCAGCTTGTCCCGTCGCGATGGTCTCTTGGTGGGATGCCATCAAAGCGGCCGATATGCTCTCTGAGCAGAAAGCATTATCTCCATGTTATCATCCCGTGGATTGCACGGGTACTCTCGGGGTAGACTATTCATGTACCGAGGTCCAAGATCCCGCGAAAAGTGTCTATGAATGCGAAGGATATCGACTCCTGACCCGCACAGAAGCGGAATATGCCGCTCGGGCCGGCACTGTCTCAACCTTTTATTCCGGAGACATCACACAGTACTCTGACCTGAATTGCCGCCCGGATCCTGCTCTGGACCTTGTCGGTTGGTATTGTAACAATTCTGGAGGACGTCCTCACGTCGGTGGCGAGTTGCTCCCAAACGGATTTGGTTTGTTCGACATGATCGGCAACTTGCTGGAGTGGCGCAACGATGAGCTCGACTATTCATCAAGCCCTGGAGGCTCCGATCCGAGGGGTGCGGTAGGAACCGATTCGAATCGCACGTTTTCTCTTGGCCAGTATGACGGGCAGGCCGTCATTGCTCGGACGGCTGGATTCGGCACTGCCCCCTGGGACGCCCGGGGCAATCAAGGCGGCTTCCGCCTCGTCCGCACCCTCGATCCCAATCCCGAGCAAGAGTGAGCTTGCTCCCCTCCCCCTTGCGCGCGCAGCTTGCCGAAGGCAGGCGAGCACGCATCAGGGGGAGGCGGCGCTTTCCGCAGGCGCTCTGTCTCATCATGCGCTATCACCAAGGAATGGGGACGCCGAGGACAAGCGCCGGGAGGGGGCTACCACATCGCCCCATCGCCTGGCTCGACGGCGTCCTCGGAAGCGGAGACGGCGAAAAGGAGCACGGCGGGATCTTGAGCGGGGCGCAGAGGAGGTATGGGATAACCGATCCGAGAATCGGTGCTATCGAGGCTGCGGGACTTGAGCACGGTGTGGACGAGCACACATCCCCGTAGACCCATGAGGCACTACACTCAGAGCGCATTCGTCCTCCTGACGGCGCTAGCTTGTCGACCGTCAGAGCCCTCCACAAATACTGGAGGGTCGGGGGGTGAGGTAGAGGTTGCCGGTGGCTCGTCGACCACCTCGGGAGGCGCTGACTCTGGCGGGACGGCAGCTATCGGAGGCTCGCTTCCGGAGCCCATCCCCAAGTACCACCCACCTCCCGGCTTCGAAGACTGCAAGCACGCCGAAGTAAGAGCAGATTGCCAGGACGGCTGGTGCAAGCTTCCACCGAGCTGCTTTGTGATGGGCTCGCCAGAGGACGAATGGCACCGAGGTAGAGACAGTGAGACCCAGACCGCGGTAAACCTCACTCACTCGATCGAAATCCAGCAAAAGGAATTCACGCGAGCAGAGTGGGAGTCCATCACAACGACACCAGCTCCGGGCCCCGAGAACTGCACGCTTCCCGACTGTCCGGTCGCAATGGTTTCCTGGTGGGAGGCCATTCATGCAGCCAACTTGCTCTCGGCACAAAAAGGACTTCCCGCATGTTATGCACCTATGGGTTGCACAGGAACATTGGGAAAGGACCTCACATGTACCGGCGTTCAAGACCCGGACAAGAAAGTGTACGAGTGTGAAGGGTATCGCCTCCCAACCCGCGCGGAGGCAGAGTACGCCGCCCGGGCTGGCACGATATCGACGTTCTACTCGGGAGACATTACCCCCTTTCAGGACATCACGATTTGCAACATCGATCCCGCGCTAGAGCTCATCGGATGGTATTGTGGGAACTCGGGAGGCAGGGCCCATCCCGGCGGAGAGCTCTTGCCAAACGGATTCGGACTCTACGACATGATCGGAAACCTGGGGGAGTGGAACAACGATCAACAGCACTTCTCGTCAAGCGAGGGCGGGATGAATCCCGGCGGGAAAGTAGAGCGAGGAGCTGAACGGCTCATCTTTTCCCCGCAGTACGATCACTATAACTACATTGCTCGAACGGCCAATCTCCTTTCAGGGCCTTGGAACCTCGGTGGTGGCATCCGCACCGGCTTCCGCCTCGTCCGCACCCTCGATCCCAATTCCGAGCAAGAGTGAGTTTGTTCCTCCCCCTTGCGCGCGCAGCTTGCCGAAGGCAGGCGAGCACGCATCAGGGGGAGGCGGCGCTTTCCGCAGGCGCTCTGTCTCATCATGCGCTATCATCAAAGAATGGGGGCGCCGAGGACAAGCGCCGGGAGGGGGCTACCACGAGAGCAACGCTCGCGTTTCTGACGGAGCCCCGAGGCGCGTGTGCTTCGCTGAGGCGCACTTCCCCCCTTCAGTCGCGCACCTCTTGCAGACGCGCGAACTCGTCGATGGGTTCCAGTTCGTAGGGGACCAGCTCCGCGACGGGGTACTCGAGAAGCCGGCATCCGTATTCGCTGGACATGCGGTACTGAGGCCCCTCGTAGCGATCCGCCACCACATAGGTGCCGTGCACCTCGGAGGCGTAACTGTCCCGGGTGCATGAGACGTTCCGCACGTAAGCGATGGTCTCAGGCACCTCTGCCGGTTCCTGCACGACGAGCAGCGGCTCCGAGCACTCGTCGTCCGCGAAGTACCAATTGGTGATGCGGCGGACCCGCTCCGGAAGACAGATCCAGCCCCCTTCAGCGGAGCGGTACGCCTCGCAGGGCTCGTCGAGCTCCTCGTCGTAAAATGCGTAGGAGACGTTCTTTCCCGTCTTGTAGGTGAGGATGTGATCGTCGATCCGGTTGTGGAAAGTTCGCACCCGGCCACTGCCGAGTGTCGCGCTCTTTACCGCGAAGAAGTTCGAGACGTCGTAAGCTTCTTCGACAGGATAAAGAGTCCAAGGGAGGTCTTCAGTATCGGAGGGGGTGCACGTCTTCTTGTCGCTCAACGAGAGCTCGTAGGCGGTGCCTTCCACAGGATCGCCGAGCCGCACAACGCTATAGGTCACCTTTTCCCCGGATATGACCGCGATCGCGTACTCGGCCGGCTCCGCGCAGTCGTCGAGACGGTTCCCATAGGCCAGGGGCGTCCCCGTACATCCTTCCCCGCTCCACCACCAATCCCCCTCGTAAAAGGCCCTCGAACCGACGCAGCGCACATCGCCTTCGGTCATCTCCCGAGGACTACAGCTTCCGTGTTTCGCGTCAAAAATCCCGGTGACCTGCCTGGAGCCGTCGTCGGCGAGGTACTCGCCAATACCGACGCCGTCTGGCCCTGCCCGCTGGATCCAATCCGCCCGGACCATCTCCTCCGGATCCACGACACCGGCCTCACGCCAAACCGTCGCACCGTCGTCGATCTCCCTGGGAGAAGTCGGACAGTCCTCATCGCGATAAACTGTATCGACTCCCTTCGCTGGCTCGAGACGCACCACACGCCTGCCTCCACAGCGGCTTACGGAATCGATCGGATCGACCCAAAACGCAGGCTCCCCGTCACAAGGAGTCGGGCGCGCGTCGTAATAGACCGGCTCGGAACATGCCTCGTCGAGGAATCCTTGCGATAACCCGGGGTCCCTCGGCAAACACCGGTACTCTCCGTCTGTTGCTAACCCAAAGACGCACTCCACCTTGAGCTTGGTGTCATACCAAGTCACAAAGCGCCCCGCGTCATCCCCCTCACCGGTCAAGTAGATCGCCTTGAGTCGTGAGCCGCTCTCAAACAAGGGAAGAAAATCTTTCTCTTCGTCGGTCGTGCCCCTAGATGCGCCGGAGCCCGTTTTCCCGCCCTCCGATGCGCCTCCATTCGAGGCCGCCCCACTCCCCTCGCCTCCGCTTGAAGCAGCACCGCTGCCAGGCGCCCCCGCAAGGGACCGCTCCCCCGCTTGACCATCCCCGGCTCCGCCCTCTCCCTCGCTGCCGCAGCCCGGCCCGACAAGAGCGAGCACTCCCAATCCCAGTGTCAGCGCACCAGAGCGGCGCCCCTCAAACCCCGTCTTCATCAGAACGCAGTTTATACAAACTTGCACCTGAGCCAAGACCGCGCGGGCGGAGGAGGGTCTCAATAGTTCATCTGAAGCTGAAACCGCCCGAATTGAGCTTCTTCTTGTTGGTAAGGAAAGCTCGGAACGGTGCGCTCCGCCGCAGCAAACGCAGCCGTAAACTCGAGCATTCGCACGGGCTGCCACTCGAAGCCCACCTCGAGCTCTCGCACGGAGTAGTGCGGCGCGTTGGTCTCGAACTTTCGCGCTCCCTCGTAGTAGTGGCCCCGAACGTAGGGCATAAATGTCCCTAGGACCGTGTGGTCCACCTTGAAGGAGAGCATTGCATACCCGCCGTGCAATAACTTTTCTCTCACGGTACCGCCGAATACGGGCTCGGGGCCAGACGACTCTTCTCGAATGTCCGTGAGCTCGGGGCTGACGCCAATGTTGTATTCGGCCTGAAAGCCGAAAGGCTGCGGATAGATCGTGAGCGCGAGGTTTCCTCGCGCGTCCCAGGACTCGTCGGGCCCGTCAACGGTCTCGTCTTTGTTGACGATGAATCGGCCCACGTAGCCGCCTCCGCCGATCTCCACGAACTGCTCACCGAAGAGAAACGGATAGCTCACGCGCCCGACGACGTGTTTGTTGTCGTTCAGGTCTGCCTTGTTCGACCCCTGGCCGTTGTAAAGACCCAGGCCCACGGCGCCGTAGTCTCCCGAACCTTTGAGTCCGCTCTTGACCAGGTGGTCGAAGCGCTCACGGATCGCAATCGGCGCCCAGTAGAGGAACAGGCCGAGATCCCGCTCGTTCGTGACGGCGCTATTGAGCGCGTCGGAGCGATCGAAGGGCAGGCGGTTCCCGCTCGATTGAAGGTTCTCGAAGCCGAAAGGAATTTTTGACTGTCCGATGCGCAGCCGAAATTCTTTGCCCGGGGCTGAAAGGTCGAAGTACCAGTCGCGCCACTGGATAAAATGAAGCCCGTCGTCCGTCGTCGTGGCGAAGTCAGGCTGCAGATAGATATAGATGAGCGGGTGAATGTCGCCGTAAAGAACGAGACGAGCCCTTCGCACGAAGAGCTCACTGGGTCCGCCGATGGAGCGGTCCCCTTGGAGATTGACGAGGTTCGGATTTGTCGTCGGGTGATTGAATCGGAACTGCGTGTAACCGCGCACCTTGATCCGACTGAAGAAGTGATCGGCAAAGGAAGCTGGGGAGCTCGCCTTCGGCGCGTCAGCAGGCGCCTTCGACGCGTCAGCGCGCTTCGGCGGCGCGTCAGCAGGCCTCGGCGCGTCAGCGGGCCTCGGCGGCGCGTCGCTCACCTCTCCGAGGCGCGGCTGCGCCTCTGACGCAGGCGCGCTCTCCGCGCGCGTCTCTTCGAGCGATGTGCCGGCCGGAGCGCTCTCGGTCCCGCTTTGACCGGTCAGCGCCTCGGGGCGCTCCTCTGAACTATGTGGGGTCTCAGCCTCCTCCTCCGCCCGGGCGCTCGAAACGGCCAGAAGGAAGGCGAGGCCCACGGTGGCGGGGCCGGAGGCGCCCTCTCGACTTCGAATCATACGGCCCCCGGAATCCTCCTGCCGTGTGACGTTCCGGTGACGGCCCTGTGATGTTTTTCGAAGATTCTATTCGTTTTTCTCGACAGGAGCGTGCTGAGCCCGGAATTCTTCGAGCCACTCTGCCGCCATCTGGCGGCGCGGCCGCCCATATGGGGCACCTGTCCAGGTCATCTGAAGGATGCGGTCGGTGCGAAAATTCCGATACGCCTCCCGAAGGCAACACCACGCAACCAGGATCTGTTTCCCTTCATAGTACGCGAGCTGGATCGGCCAGACCGTTCGCTCGGTCCGCTCTCCTGAGACGTCCTGATAGGCGAGAGCAATCGCCTTCTCCTCCCGCATCGCTTCCCGCGCCATCGGCAGGATCGGAAGGGGCTCGGGAGAGCCCCCAATGTTCACGGGCCAAAGCCCGGGGTCTTCGATGCGCCCGCGAAGAGTCGGGGGAGACGCAGCGGCGATCTTCGCCAGAGCATTCTTCGCCGCGTCCGTCAGATCTGCATCCGCTAACGTCTGCACCCAGCGGGCTCCCAAAACGAGCGCTTCGAGCTCCGACGAGCTGAACATCAAGGGCGGCAGAAAGAACCCGGCGCGCAGGACATACCCCAGCCCTGCCTCACCCTCGATCGGAGCGCCGAGACCGATCAGAGTCTGGACGTCGCGATAGATCGTGCGCACCGAGACCCCCTCCTCTTCCGCCAGCGTCTCGGCGGACACCGGAGTGCGCCGCCGCCGCAAGCGGTCCAGGAGGGAGAAGAGACGTTCTGTCTTGTCCATTAAATCGTCCGGCTCGGCGCAGCCTCTCAGGAGGCGCTCGCGTCGACAACTCCCATAGCCGCGAGGAGCTCCGGATGCGCGCGGAGCAGCTCCTCGTCGAGCTTTGCTGCCCGCTGGTTCGCGGGACGCTCCAGCACGCGCCCGAGATAATCCAAGAACACCGGGCGCTCCGGGAGCACCTTGAGCACATGCATCGTGAACGCCATTGAGCTTCCGAGCTGAATATCGGCCGCCGTGAAGCGATCCCCCGCGGCGTAGGGGGACTTCGCGAGAGACTTCTCGAGGTTTTTCACCATGTCTTCGAAAGACCCAAAGGAGAAATCCCGGCCGCTGTACTCAAAGCCCTTGGCGCGCATGGCTACGCAGGGGTCAAATACCGAGTCCGAGTAGACGAGGCTCGTCAGATAGCGGGCTCGAGCGGGATCGGTGATGCTCGGGGCGAGGCCCGCCTTCGGAAAACGGTCAGCGAGGTAAATCGTGATCGCCGCTCGCTCCGTGATGAAGAGGTCGCCATGCTGGATGGCAGGGACCTTCTTGTGGGGGTGGATGGCGCGGTAGCTCTCGTCGGCTCCGTCCTTGGCGTGAACGTTCACGAAGTGGACGTTGTAGTCGACGCCAAGCTCCTCGAGGAGCCAGCGGACGGCCGCCGCGCGGGACCAGGGAGAGTGATAAAACGTGAGTGTCGGTTCGGTGTTTGCCATGCCCCAGGTCTAGGGCCCCCCGCTGACAGATCTTGTCAGGAGGCGATCCTGCCTCGTCCCGGAGCGTTCCGATGTCGTCACCCACAAGGTGCGAGACGGCGCCGTGTTGTGCCCGATCTGCCCTCGGCGCGGACGCGAAGCAAAACGCTCACCCGAAATTTCCATGGGGTGCGAGAGGCCTGGTGCAATCGAACAGAAAGCTCGTTATCATCGGGCGCACTCATGTCACGTCGAGCTTTGGGCGGCGGAAACCGTCGACACCACTCTCCCTCCTTCATGACCGGACTCGCCCTCGGGGCAGCGCTGATCTTCAGCGCCGCGGGGGCCGCGGCTGACCCCGCCCCCACTCAGGCAGCTCCCTCGGAACCTGTCGTCGTCTCCGACAAGGCGCGCGCGCGCTTTGAGGCAGGAGTCCAGCTCCTCCAGGATCCGGACGGGGCCCGTTACGAGGAGGCTTACGAAGAGTTCAAAGCCGCCTACGCGGACTCCCCGTCCTGGAAAATCCTCGGCAACCTCGCGCTCTGCGCGATGAAGCTCGAGCGGGACGGTGAAGCGATCGCCGCTCTCGAGCGTTCACTCGCCGAGGGAGGAGCAGAGCTCGACCCGGAAGAAAGGAAACAACAGGAGTCCGACCTGAAGCTCCTCAAAGACCGGGTCGCGACGGTCACTGTGCGCAGCGAGCCGGGTGCCACGCTCCTCGACGAGCGCATTACCGTGAGCGGCGCGAGCATCAAGAACCGCTACCTCGTTCCCGACTCCGGTGAGCTCTTGCTCTTGGTTCGACCCGGAACTCACCGTTTCACGTCCGAGCTCAGCTCCGGCTCGGAGACGAGCGAGCTCGCGCTCAAGTCCGCTGAGTCCGCCGAGCTCGACCTCACGCCCAAGGCCGCCGCTCCCGTAACAACAAGCAACGCTCAAGCTGCCCCGCACAAGAGCTCGGGCCCCTCGAAGGTTCCCGCGTATGTCAGCCTCGGAGTCGGAGCCGCGGGGGTGATCGTCGGAGGCGTCTTCCTCGGGCTTCATCTCGACTCGAACGGGCAAGCCAGCCAGCTCTTCGACGACTGCGCCGCCTCCGGTGACTGTGGCCGGTCCGACGTCGATCGCATCGACCAACTCGACGGTGACGCCGCCACCTTCGGGACCGTTTCAATCATCTCCTTCGGCGTGGGCGCCGTCGGCATCGGAACCGGCATCGCGCTCCTCCTCATGCAACCCAAAGAGGAGGGCCCCGTCGCCAAGGGCTTCTCGATCCGCCCCTACGCATCTGCTCACACCCTCGGCATCGCCGGACGTTTCTGACCTAGCTTACAAGGACTACGACCATGACCATGCGAGACCCCGCCCCGAATGACTCGTCCGAGTTCGAGCCGAAACCCCGCCGTCCGCGGCGCAGACTCCTCGTAGGAACAGCTCTTTGCTCGACGTTCCTCCTTTTCCAGTGCACGAAACCGGAGCGGGATTTTGACGCGCTCTTGCCCGGCTCAGGGGGCCGGAAAGGAAGCGGCGGCGAAGGAGGCGATCCGGGAGAAGGTGTCGCGACGGGCGGTCGGCGCAACACCGGTGGCATGGCCGGTGGCCTGGGTGAAGGCGGCATGGGTGGAGCCGCGAGCGGCGGCAAAGGGTCCGGCGGTAAGGGGTCCGGCGGTAAGGGGTCCGGCGGTAAGGGGTCCGGCGGTAAGGGGTCCGGCGGAAGCGGCACTGGCGGTGCTGCCCCCAGCTGTGCTGAAAATACCGATCCCGACTGCGAATGCGTCGATGGCGAGCTCGTCGCAAAGGACGTGGATGGGGACGGAGAAGGCACTCGCCTCTGCGAGGCCGCTCCTGGACTCGATTGCGACGACGGCGACGAGGACTTCGTCCGCAACGAGTGCGGCGGCTGTATCAAGGACCTCGGAGGTCAGGTCGGCGATCCCTGTGGCGACTGCGGAGTTCTCCGCTGCCAAGGCGACTCCGCCCTCGTCTGCCGTTCGCCCGAGCCTCAGCCGCGGCGTTGTTCCGACCACAATACTCCCCAGCTGTGCGTGAACGGAACGTGGGTGGCGCAAGCGGACTGCGGCGGTTCACTCCCCGTCTGCCTCAATGGCGCATGCGTGCAGTGCGACCCTGGCCCGCCGATCAACCCTGTCTCCCTCTCGGGCAAGCGCGACCACAAATGTGGAAGTTATCATAGTGATACGGTTCTCTACCAATGCTCCGATGGTGGGTATTGGGAGAGCACCTGGAAGCTTTCCTGCTACGCCTCGTCCCACGAGATTTGTAACGCGGCGACCGCGAGCTGTGTCACCGCCGGCCTCAGGCACCCTCGTGACAAGACGTTCGAGGTAACTCCGGAGATGCTGAAAGGCGTGGAGGAGAAACAGTGGGGGCGCCCCGTCCTCGACGTGTTCGATAGCTTGCTCGGCTCCAAGTTCGGCTAAATGCTGCTCTTCGGGAGTCGCGCCCTTTTTTATACAGTCCCCGGCTTTCGGGAGCCCGTCGACTGGGACGTGGTCGGGACGAGCGAGGATATTGCTCGTCTCGACAAACTCTTGCCGAGGTACGACGGAAAAAAGCCGAGCCCGAACAAGACGGTGTACCTTTATGAAGGGCGCCCGCTCGAGGTCGTGCACACTCAGCCCGGCGATTACTGGTCGAAAATCAGTGAGGTTTTCGCGAACGAAAAGACCATCGATGTCCCGATCCTTGGCCGCCTCGTGCTAGCGCCCGCGCCCTTCTGTCTCATTACCAAACAAGTCGGGCTCATCTACCGGATACATCACTGGCACAAGAACCTCGAGGACGTGTACACGCTGCGAAATCAGATCCGTAGCATTCCTCCGCACATCGAGGCCCTTCTCCCGCTCGCTCAAGAGCACGCGCGAAACTATTACGCTCCACGCCACAAGTTCTCTCCGGTGATCCCCGTAGCCTGTCACCCAGCGATCCCGAATCAACCGAACGCTCTGCACGGACTGCTCCATGACCGACTCCGCTTCGGGGCGCAACCTTTGGCGCACGAGAAAGACGCCTGGAGAGCATTTCCTCATCTCAAGGGCGCCGAACGCATCGATCGGATGCACCGCTTGCTCGCCGAGGAAGTGATGGTCTTCGCGGCCCACACTCGTTCCGAGGAACGCGGCTTCCCGGAAGCCCGCACAGACGCTGAACTCAAGCGCTACGCGCTCCGTGAGTTTGCGATGAGTCACCTGCCCGAAGATTGGCGCTACTTCCTCGTGAACCACTATCGAGAAATCGCCAGCCTGATCCCCGATGACTGGGGGAAAAAGGTAGCTGACCTCGTCGGGCCAGAGCCCGACAAGCGCGCCCCTTAGACCTCGTTTGGCAGAAAGCTCAAAGGGTCGTGCGGATCTTACGGCCGCTGTTCGAAGTCGGAGACGAGCTCGCCGGCTTCTCAGTGCCGGGCTGCTGGGCCGGGGCCTTCGTGGAAGTCGACGCCTTGGTCGTCGAAGTCTTCACCGCGGCTTTGGTGGCCGGGGCTTGGGCCGGCGCGGCAGCCGCCTTCTGCTCTGAAGGCGGAGCGACAGGCGCGGTCTTGTCGTCCTCCGCTTCTGCACGCACTTCGGGAACCGCAGGCGGAGGAACCTCTTTCGTCGCAGTCTCAGGCGTCTTCTCCACCGGAGAAGGGACGATGGGAGGGGGAGAAACCTCCGCCGCGCTCGATGCAGCAGGCGTCAGCGAGGTGTCCAAGCCTCCCTCTGACTCGCCGCCGCGCCCGAGGGCGAGAGCCACCACTGCCACCAGAGCAAGAACGCCCGCGCCCGCGCCGATCACAACCTTGCTCGGTCCGGACTTTCCGGGGATCTCGGGCAACGCGACGTCACCACCCTGGGTATGGGCCCAGGTTCCGAGCGTTTGAGCCTGAGGCTTCTGTTCTTTCTCTTGGACCGGCAGAGCTTCTGCGGGAACCTGAGGGAGAGCTTGGGTGGCGTCGAGGGCCCGGAGGGGGGTCCCTGCATGCGCCGTGCTCTCTTTCTGAAGCGGAGTCGCTTGATCCAAATAGGCGATGAGGTCCGCCTGGAACTCTGCGGCAGTCGAGTACCGCTGGTCCCGGTCTTTCGCCATCGCCTTCTGCACAATCTCCGAGAAGCGCGCGTCAACCTCCCGAACCTTGTCTTGAATGGGCGGCGGGTTCTCGAGAACAATCTTGAAGAGGAGCTCGTTGAAGGTGTCGGCGTCGAAGGGAACCTTCCCAGTCACAGCCTCATAGAGGATGACTCCGACCGCATAGAGATCGGCTCGGTGATCGACGGTGCGATCGCCCTTCGCCTGTTCGGGTGACATGTAATAAGGCGTGCCCATGACGACGCCTGTCCTCGTCATGGAGAAGTCACCGCTCATGGCGGAGAACTTCGAGATGCCAAAGTCCACGATCTTGACGAAGTCCTTCTTTCCACGGCGAGACGCGAGCAGAAACACGTTGTCCGGCTTGAGGTCGCGGTGAACAATGCCCGCTTCATGAGCTGCGCCGAGGCCCTCCAGGAGCTGGACAGCCAGCTCCGCGGTCAGGCGAGCGTCGAGCCGACCTCGGCTCGCGATACGCTCGGCGAGCGATTCCCCCTCGAGGAACTCCATGACCATGTAGCGGTCGCCATTCGGTAAGTTCCCGAGGTCGAGGACCTCAACGATGTGCTCCGAACCGATGCGGCCTGCCGCCTGAGCTTCGCGCTCGAAGCGCTCCACGGCGTCCTTCGATTGGGCGACACCGGAATGTAGGACCTTGATCGCGACGCGACGGTGGATTCTGGTGTTTTCGCCTTCGTAGACGGCGCCCATGCCGCCTTCCCCGAGGAGACGAACGATTCGGTATTTCCCGTCGATGGTATCGTTGAGCTGGAGCGACATCGGAGACCTCTACGCAAAGGAAGGGCAAATGCCTCCCAGAGCGTCCAAGCGGGCCCCTCCAGGCGACACTCACCAGTTTGCCATGCTTCACCCCCGCCGTCACGGGTTCCCTACATATTGCCTATGTAGGGCCATGTCGGTCGAGCCTCAGCGTCCGCTCTGGTCAAGCGCCTTTCGCGCGCCTTTCGCGGCGCGGGAGCTCGAGCGCCCGAAGGCCCCGGGCTCAAACCCGTCAATCGCCGATGCGTTCGATGATCATGCGGGCCAGATTCGATGTTGTCGTTCCAGCCGTGTTCGACGAGAGCTTAATGTGTTCATTCGCCGGATCTTCGATGCGAACGACAAGGGTATTTCGGTGGTCGGCCAGATCCGTCGTGCTGCCCGACCAGCGAGTGGCATAAAGAGGAAGACCAAAGGTCCCCACGGTCAGCGTGAGCGAGTGCGTATAAGGATTCAGCGTCTCGGGACTTCTAACGCCGATCTCAACGGAGATCCGGTAGAGACCGGGCGAGGGCACCGGCTGCGCATTGCCATTGACCACAGCTGGCCACGTTCCAGTCATTCGAACGTTCTGGCGCAACTCGAAGATCGCCTCTTCGGCAGTCTTCGTCAGGCTGAGATCGACCGCTGCAGGCGCGTTCGCCCGCAGCGCGGCTACTTCCTCTTCCAGTTCCTTCTGAGAGGCCTCGAGCGCCTCAATCTTCTCCCGGAGCGCCTCGAAGTTCTCGTTCATTTCCGAGGCTGAAATGACCTCTCCGCTCTTGAACGTGTGAGGCAGCTCGAGCGCCGCCACCACCAAACTCGGCATCAATAGACCCAGGACAATCCCCTGAACTCGGTACTTCTGGAATGTCGACATCGTTTTTCTCACTCTCAATCGCCAAACACGCTCTCGTTGAAGCGCCCCTTGTCCCACACGCCCGTTTTGTTTCCAGAGGCAGAAGAGCCGCCCTTACCACTCTGCGAGCCGCCAGCAGAGGAATCCCCGTCATCCCCCGATCGGGAGCCTCCATCGGACGAGCTTCCGCCGCCCTTCGAGCCGTCATCGGACGAGCTTCCGCCGCCCTTCGAGCCGTCATCGGACGAGCTTCCGCCGCCCTTCGAGCCGTCATCCTCCGTTGAGGAGGAGCTCCCTGATCCAGGCCCGTCATCCCCCGAGCTGCGCCGACCTCCAGAACCATGCTGCTGATCCTCGTCGTCGCCTCCGGCCCGGCTCCCCGAGCCGTCTCCATCTGCACTCGGCTCACCGGTACCGCACGCTGCGGGTGAAAGGAGCAGAAGCCCAAGGACCAAGAGCACCCGTCCCACAGACGCCGTACCCATATGACCCACCACTGCCCGAAAAGAGGCCCTTCCCACCATTGCTTTAGCGCAAGCCCCGCGGGCGAGGCAAGCCCACACCGTGGAAAGCTCAAACTTCTCACTTTTCGCCGGTGCGGGAGCGAACTTCTCACTTTCTCCTGCCGTGCCTGCGAGCCTCTCCCTCTTTTCTTCGGCGGGGGCGCGAGACCGGGCCCTCGGTTTTCTTCTCACTTTCTTCTGCCAAGGCGAGACAGAAGCTCGAGAACATTTTCTGCCCATCCGAGCTGCGCCCGGGTACTAACGAGGAAACACCACCTTTCCGCGCTCTTCCTTGAAGAGGCGATGATGAAGGGAAATGAGCGATAAGCACGCCGGGGAAAACAAGCTCCCCCCGCGGGTGGAATTGTTCAGATGTGGGGAGAGAAAGGCATCGCCTTTCTCGTCAGGCTGTCAGGGCTCATGACTTGGATCAGGCTCCTTCGAGTCCACGACGACCATGACCACTCTCGCCTTTTCGCGTCCCTTCGCCCGCACCTTCACCGCCCTCGCCTTTTTGGCATCGCTCACATGCGCGTCGGTCAGCGAGGCAGCCCCAGGTCCCGGCATCGGAAACATCGACTGCGGAGACAACGAGTACTTCAAGCCGTTCGCCTTCGTCGAAAACACCAGTGACCCGAAAGGCACCAACGTGGCCGTGATGATTCGCGGCTACTTCATGACAGTTTTCGCTCCCGACAGCGGCCGCCCTCCGGGACACATCGCGATCTACGACGTCTCGAACCCCAAGACGCCCAATCGCGTCAAACACATCACGGGCGGTGACACGAACGTCTTCCGCGAAGCGCACGCGCTCCCGATCGCGCTCATCAACGGCAAACAGTACATTGCCTTCCAGACGACAGCGGGCATGCAGATCTGGGATTTTACCGATCCGCTGAACCCGTCCAGGATCGGCAAGATTGATCTACCCGGCGTCACCGGCGGTGACTACGAGAACGTCGCTTGGCAATCGAGCTGGCAAGGGCGCTATCTCTACGTCTCCGGGGGGAACCTCGGGATCTTCGTGATCGACACGGTCGATCCGACACAGCCGAAGCTCCTCGCTCAAATCCCGACCGGCTCCACCGGTGGCTTCCGCGTGGGCCCCTTGTTCGCGCTCGGCGACTACCTCGTCATCAGCAACATGGATCAGGGCGGCGCCTACGCGGTCCTCGACATCTCGATCCCTGACAAGCCGACCCTCCTCTCGCGCCTCACGAACCAGCCGCGCATGTACGCGATCGTCGTCGGCGCGAACGACCGCATCTTCACGGCAGGGCGTGACGGAGACTTCCTGAACCATTCCTTCTCCGACCCTCGCAAGATCACCCTCGTGAAGAACGCGAAGATCGGCCAAGACCAGCTCTACGCTGCAACTCAGGACCACTTCGTCTTCCTCGGACGTCAGAACAACGTCGTGAAGGTCGACATGACCAACGAGAACGACCCCAAGGTCGTCGGCGAAGGAAATCTCGGCCGCGCAAACCCCGACCACGGTCAGGTCACCCCGATCGGAAACCTGATCTTCATCGGGAACGACCACGGCACCGGCAGCGCGTTCTTCTGCCACCAGCGTGGCAAAGACGCGACCCCGCTCAGCGTCCAGTCGACGTACCCGAAGGCAGACGCGACCGGCGTCGGCACGGGCGCGCGCATCAGCATCTTGATGTCCGACTTCGTCGACTTCGACAAGGTCAACCAGGACAATGTCATCGTTCGCCCGGCGGGCGGCGAGCCCATCCCTGGCATCTACACGTACGCCTTCAACACCCTCTCCTTCAGCCCCGATCAGCCCTTTGAAACGGATAAGACCTACGAGGTCGTGATCCCGGCGGGCGGTTTGTCAGACGCCATGGGCAACGCGCTCGAGGACGACTTCGTTCTCCGCTTCTCGACCGGTGATGAAATCGTTGTTCCGGACGACGAGGTGGAAGCACCGGAAGAGGAGCCGGCTACCGGGGGCGCGCCGGGCGCAGGTGGCGGACCTCTTGTGGGGGTGGGCGGTCAGATCTCTGCGGGCGGAGCGGCTAACTCGGGTGGTGCACCGAACGCCGGTACCGGCGGGAGCAGCGGAGGCGCCCTGGCGTCTTCTGGAGGCGCCCCGAGCACCGCGACCGGTGGCGCACCGGTGAGCGTGGGTGGCGGCATGGACTTCGATCCCCCGGCGGGAGACGACATGAGCGGTGGGGGATGTAGCTACCAAGGCCCCGGAAGCAGCTCGTCCGGCTGGGCGCTCCTCTCGCTCCTGTCCCTGGCTTGGGTCGGGGTTCGTCGGCTCCGCGTGAGGCGAGGATGATCCGAAGCATGAAACTGGGCGCTCTCGCAAGTTTGGGCGTCACGCTCCTGGTGTCGAGCCACGCGCTCGCCATCGGGGTCGCAGCCCGGGCCAATCGGCCTTACCAGGTCGGCGTGCCGATCGAGTTCGCGGCGAACGGTGTCGGAGAGGGAGAACTCAAGTTCACCTGGGACTTCGGCGACGGCACGCAAAGTGAGCCGGACTCGAGCGGCCGGGCGACGCACACCTACGAAAAGCCGGGTCACTATTCGGTGATCGTCTTGCTCGAAGACAGCACCGGGACCCGAAGCGACAGCTTCATCCAGACGGTGCATCGCCCGCTTCCGCCTGTCGCTCCGACGTCGTCCTCGACTATCGTGCACCTTGCGGCCCAAAAGCGGGTCTGCAACGTCAACGCGGACAACGACACCATCAGCTGCGTCTCGACCGAGACCCTCGAGCTGCTCTTCGAAGCCGCCGTCGGCGACCATCCTCGCACCCTCGCTCTTGGACCTGATGGGAATCTCTGGGTCACGAATCAAGACGACGCGACGATCTCCGTCGTGACCGGTGATGGCGCTCCCGTCGCGACCATCCCCCTGCCTCGAGCGTCGATGCCCTTCGGCATCGCGATGCACCCGACCCGAGCCGTTGCTTACGTCGCGCTCCAGGCCCGCGGTGAAATCGCCGAGATCGATATCCAAACGCGAGAAGTGAAGCGAATCGGCAAGGCGCTCCCCTTTGCGGCAGGCGTGGCCGTCGAACCCAATCAGGACCGCATCTACGTCACGCGACTGATCTCGGCGAGCACAGGTGCTGAGGTGGTCGAGCTGGACGCTGAGACGCTCGCTCGCACGGAAACCTTCCCGCTCGCCGTCAACCCAGGACCGGACACCGAGGCTACAGCCCGCGGGGTTCCGAACTATCTCCGGGCGGTCGTGCCGAATCCCGACCTTTCGGCGCTCTGGGTTCCGTCCAAACAGGATAACATCCTGCGCGGTGAAGCGCGCGACGGCATTCCACTCACCTTCGAGACCACCCTTCGTTCCATCATCTCGCGCATCGATCTCACGGAACGCAAGGAGCTGCTCGACCGCCGCATCGATCTGAACAATCGCGCGCTCGGCCTCAGCCTCACGTTCTCCCCCGTAGGGGACTACGCCTTCCTCGCCTTCCTCGGGAACAACGGCGTCAACGTGATCGACACCTACAACGGCAACCAGGTCGCTGGAGCCTTTGACCAGGGCAAAGCGCCGGACGGTCTCGTTCTTGACGACGCAGGGCGCCTCTACGTAAACGCCTTCATGTCTCGGGCCGTCGATATTTTCGACGCCTCGAACGTCCTGGCCTCAAAAGAGTTTGAGCTCAAGAAGATCGCTCAGGTCGTCGTGTCGAAGGCGGAGAAACTCGCGCCGAATGTCCTGCTCGGCAAGACGATCTTCTACGACGCGAGCGACACGCGCATGAGTCGGCACGGCTACATCAGCTGCGCCTCCTGTCACCTGGATGGCTTCGAAGACGGTCAGGTCTGGGACTTTACCGATCGGGGCGAAGGTCTGCGCAACACCACGTCCCTGATGGGCAAACGTGGCAACGGTCAGGGTCCCCTGCACTGGAGCGCGAACTTCGACGAGGTCCAGGACTTCGAACACGACATCCGTGGCCCCTTCGAGGGAACGGGCTTCCTCCCTGACGAGCTCTTCAACGAGGGCACGCGCAACACGACCCTCGGAGACAAGAAAGAAGGCAAGAGCGAAGAACTCGACGCTCTCGCCGCTTACGTAACGTCCCTCGATCGCGTAAACCCGAGCCCCCACCGCGATCCCGATGGATCACTCACGGATGCTGGCTTCCGCGGCCTCGAGATCTTCCTCGCGTCCGGCTGCGCTGATTGCCACTCAGGGCCGGACTTCACTGATAGTGCCAAGGGCGTCCGCCGCGATGTGGGGACCATCACGCCGATGTCCGGGAAGCGACTGGGCGGTGAGCTCGACGGGATCGACACCCCGACCCTGCGCGGCATTTGGGAAACGGCGCCTTACCTCCATGATGGATCCGCTGCGACCTTGCTCGAGGTGATCAGCACCCGGAACCCAGACGACCGCCACGGCAAGACGTCGCACCTGAGCGCCGCCGAGCTTGCGGATCTCGAGGCCTATCTCCTGCAGATCGACAACACGCCCCTCGAGGAGGAAGCCGCTCTTGAGCCGGAAAAGCCCGGTGAACCCGGAGAGCCGGGTGAGCCTGGTGAACCCGGTGATCCTAGTGAACCCGGCGAACCTGGAGAGCCGGGAGAGCCGGGAGAGCCGAATGAACCGAAGCCCCCTGCGACGACGTCCGGAGGTGGATGTGCGGTCGGCATCGGAGCCCCGAGTCACGATGGTCTCCTGTGGCTGGTCGGGCTCTTCGCTTGGGCTCTTGGATCCCAATCGAGGAAGCGCGTGAGCGCTGTTCGCGCGCGGCGCTAGGAGCGCCTCGTCCGGGGGCGCTGGCCATAAGGAACAGCCTTGCCCGTGATCGCCATCTGACAAAGAAAAAACTCCGAGGTCGCTCGCGCCGGCCTCGGAGTCCTGCTCTCTACGTCGCTCGCCGCAGAGGGCGCTCCATCACTCGAGGTGCCAGGAGTCGATGCGGAAGCTCGGATTGTCCGAGAACCTCAGGCACAAGTCATGACCGCCGGAGGTCTCCATGATGGGGCAGGAGAGCTCCTTGTACTCGTTGTTCCCGCCCGTGGCGGTGACGTCACAGGACCCTACCTGGGTCCCCTGGGCGCCCCGGATGCATCCGTCGACAACGACGTTGATCTTGCCGCCACCGTTTGCCGAAGCGACCTTCAAGACGATCTTCGTCGCGCCTTCGCGGAAGTCGACCTGAGAGTACGCGACCCAGTCGTTGTTGCTGATTTGGCCGATGTAGACGGTCTCCCCCGCCTTGCCTTCGACTTCGATGCCCTTCTCCTCGGCGATCCGCTCCGCTTGGACTTCCTGATACCCGTCGAGGCACTTGAGCTGGCTGACCGTGTAGTCCTCCGTGCTCATAGTGAGCGGCTTGATGGTCCCGTCTTCGTTGTAGGTGAGCTCCTGAATCGCCACGCTCCGGTTGTTGACCTTGTCGACCCCGAGCTCCTGCTCAAGCTTGCGGTTATGGTAGAAGAGATAATGCTTCCCTTTGTACTCGATGATCGAGCCGTGGTTGTTGTTGCCCCGGTTGATCGATCCGTTCGCGAGAAGAACGCCTTTGTACTGGAACCCGGACATGGGCGAATCGCTCATCAAGTACTCGAGCGCCGCCCCGTGACCCGCGGAGAAGTCTGAGGAGTAACTGAAATAGTACTTCCCTTCGTGCTTGTGCATAAAGGACGCTTCAAAGAACGCCGTCGTCGGGATCGTCGTGGCGGAAGTGTCCTTGAGGCTGATCATGTCGTCGTTCAGCCGGACGGCGCGGGCGTTTTGACCGCTCGGACCACCCCCGAAGTACAGATACGCCTGACCATCGTCGTCGATGAAACACGCCGGGTCGAAGAGCCACGGCACGTCAGCGTTCGGGAATTGCGGCGTGATGAGCGGCTGGCCGTTGCGCGCATCCGTGAACGGTCCCCCTGGATCGTCCGAGACCGCCACGCCGATCGCACTGCCAGAGTTCGGAATGTACATGTAGTACTTGCCGTTCTTGGCGCAGGCCCCGGGAGCGTAGAGGCGCGTGGCCCAGGGGAGCTGGTTGGCGTGAATGATCACGCCGTGGTCCTGCCAGTTGACGAGGTCGTCGGTCGAGTACACGTGGTAGTCGACCATGTCGAAACCTTCCTGGCCGTCCTCGTCGTGGGACGTGTACATGTAGATCTTGCCGCCGTAGACGATCGCGTTGGGATCGGCGGTGAAGATCTGGGTGACGAGCGGGTTGTGAGCTTTGGCGGTCTCCTTCGGCACACAGGTCGAGGCGGGCATGCCTCCCGTGCCCTGGTCGCCGCCCGCGCCGCCGCCGGCACCACCCGTCGCTTGAGCGCCACCGCTCGACGCCCCGCCACTCGAAGGATCCGCTCCGCCGGCTCCCGTCTGGGCGCCACCGGAGGCGACCGAGCCTCCGATCCCGACCGCCGCGCCTCCTACGCCTCCCCCCGGCGCAGCGCCGCCGCTCGGCGCCGCAGCGCCGCCGCTCCCCGGGTTCGCCGCTCCGCCCGTACTTCCCAGGTCATCGGCGTCAACCGTCGAACTGCACGCCGATTGGAGCGCCAAGATAGCCCCGAGGGCCGTAGAGAAACGAATCAAAGGGAGGGGAGACTGTGAGAGCATGGCAGGAGTTTTTCTTCGGAAGAGGACAAGGAAGACTCGAAGATTTGCTGCCGTGAAACTGAGGCAGATGGGTGCTCGGGTCCAGAGGTGGCAAGGAGCCTTGTTCTCTTGGAGAATTCAAGCGTGATGAAATCGCTCACCACGCCTGCCCTGCCTACTGTTCCATCCAGTTCTTGCGCTGCGGATTCTCCCAAGGCGGGCGACACAGCACACAGTCATCTCCGAAGAAGTATTTCTCCGCCCCCGTGTCGCCGTAGATCCAATAACGCATCCAGGCGACGATCGCCGGGCGCTCTTCGCCTCCGCCGTTCTGCTCGATGTAGCCGTGGGGAGCGTCCGTCAGCGTCGCAAGGAAAGTCGGCACTTTGGACCGATCGTAGGTCGCCTGCTGGAGGGGCATCCCCACGGTGTCCTTCGTGCCCGTGGTCTGCAGCATGGTCCCTCGAAGGTCCGCCTCGGCGGTATGTCCGTGGATCGACACGACCGTCAGCACCGCAGGATCTCCGCCCACTTGAACGGCGGCCGTCCCACCGACGGAGAAGCCCATAGATACGGCGCGATCGGCCCAAATCTTCCCTTCGTACTTGCTCCCGGCCTTGTCGTTCTCTTCGAGGATCCAGCGCAGGCCATCTTGCATCTTCATGCGGTTGCCCGCGTCGCCAGGGCCACCACTCAGCACCGGGCTGCCCACCACAACGAAACCGTGGGAGGCGAAGTTCCTCAGCATGGTGTTGTGCACGCTCACCTGCTGGCCAATGCCAGGCCCAAAGATGATCGGGGCGTGCAAGAAGCCGTCTTTGCCAAGCTCCGTAGGACGGAACACCGTGTAACCGTTGCCCGGGCCGACGTTCTGTTCGATCACTGTCTCGAAAGGACCCGGCTGTGAGTAGTCAGTGACCGGGGGCAGACTCGGTCCCGAGCCACCACTGCCTTCAGCCCCACCTACCGCCGAGTCTCCGCCCGATCCCATGACGCTTCCGCCAGCGCCACCGCTCTCAGAGCCTCCGGAACTCGGCGCTCCCCCGCTCGCGGGGCTCCCCCCAACGCTCGCTCCCCCTGCACTCGTGGTCGGGCTTCCTCCTGCGCTCGGCGCGCCACCTGCGCTCGCGCCTCCTGCACCTTGAGTTGCTCCCCCCGAGGCCGCGATCTGTCCGCCCGCGCCCGGAGCTCCCCCTGAGAGGTCCCCAGCTCCCACGCCCGCCTCCGAGCAAGCAAGCGAAAGCGCGAAACTCCAACACCCAAAAACAATCGTCGTCCGCATCACACCTCTACCGCTGTCTCCTCCCGTAGCGCACATCAATTCCGCCGGGGGGAGGAACATTTTCACCGCCCCAAGCCCAACACGCAAACTCCATTTTCTCCGCCATTTCCCAGGGAGAAATGGGGAACGGGCCCACATGGCGGCTGAGAGACTGCCCCCGCCAAGTCAGCTTCGACTCATCGTCCGATGATGATGTGAGCTCTCAGAGAGCGCTGAGATTCGCCCCACTCACCAGTGTTCGCGTCGAACTTGAATTTTCTGACATCGAGGGCCAGTTCAGCTCCTCTTCCGACGATCTCGCTGCACGGTAAGGTTCAAGAAAGCATCGCAAGTGTCCGGACAAAGTCAGGACACCGGTCACCATTTTCGAGACCCGCCGTCATGAAGTTTCCCCTCGAGCGCCGATCTCTTTCGCGTCGTCTTTCTCTGAGACGACAGGTTCCTCTCGCTTTGGGTCGCCCTCTGCTCCTCGGAAGCCTCGCGCTCTCGCTTGCGCTCGCTGCCTGCGGGACAGGTCCGGGTGGCGAGCTCGGCGACGGCGACGATAACCCGACCCCTGGCGACGGAACGAGCGATGGTACCGGCGGCGCTGGAGGACCCGGTCCTGCCACAGGCGGCGGACCCGCCAGCGGTGCAGGAGGCAGCGCTTGGCCGAGCGGAGGCGCGCTGAATCCCGCGGATCTGCCGCCCTACGAGCCCCCCGCTGGCCTCCTGCGGCGGCTGACGCGAGCCCAGTTCAAGAACGCAGTCTACGATCTTCTGAATGTCGAGGTCGATGCAACCGACCTCGAGGCGGACAGCTTCGACGGTGACTTCTCGACCGTCGGCGCGTCGAAAGTGGTCACCTCCGATCACGGCGCCGAGACGTACCAAGAAGCGGCGGAGGCTGCGGCCCAAGCCGCCTTCGAGAACCCGACCCTCAGAGCTCAGCTCGTCGGCTGCTCTCCTTCAGGTCTCAGCGACCCCTGTGTGGAGTCGTTCCTGAAGAAACTCGGAGAGCGCGCCTGGCGCAGGCCCCTTTCTTCGGAGGAACTCTCGGGACTCAAGAGCCTCGGAGCCTTCGTCGCCGAAGAACTCAACTCCACCGAGGAAGCCCTCAAATGGGTAACCGTCGCGATCCTCGGCTCCCCGAACTTCATCTACCGCCCCGAGCTCGGCACCGGAGCCGGAGCTGCTCGAACTCTCGATCCCTTCGAAATCGCCGCCCGGCTCTCGTTCTTGCTCTGGAACACGCTCCCGAACGAGGAGCTCTTGGAGGACGCCCGAGCCGGCCGTCTCTCGACTCCCGCGGGCATTCGCGCCGTCGCCGAGCGACTCCTCTCTGATGACCGCGGTCGCGAGTCGGTCGGAGGCTTCGCGGAAGACTACATGCGCCTCGATCGCATCCCTCAGCAGGCCAAGGACGCGGGGCTCTTCCCCGAGTACGGTCCCGCGCTGCAGCGCGGCATGATCCAGGACATGCGAGCGACTTGGGAGAGTGTCATCTTCGATGACAAGGCGAGCGCTCTCTCACTGTTTTCGACCAACAAGGCCGTCGTCAACGCGCCGCTGGCCCGTGTGTATGGGGTCGACGCGACGGGTCTGACCGACGACACGTTCAAGACCGTCCTTTTGCCCGAGGCCGGACCTCGCATCGGCATTCTGAGCAAGCTCGGGTTCTTGTCCCAGTTCGCGAACCAGAAGGAAGGATCGCCGACGCTCCGCGGAAAGTTCGTCCGCGAGGCCATCATGTGCACCCACGTACAGCCTCCGCCCGGCGGCGTGGCGCTCGAGGTGCCTGAGTCGACTCCGGACAAACCCATGACGAAGCGCCAGCGCCTCGATGCACACCGGGAACACCCCGTGTGCGCCGATTGCCACGCGCTCATGGATCCGCTGGGCCTGCCCTTCGAAAACTTCGACGCCATCGGGCGCTACCGCACGACCGATAGCGGCCTACCGGTCGACGCCACGGGCGAGTTTGACGGAATCTTCGTTCAGGATGCCGTAGAGCTCGGCAAGGTCATGGCCTCGAGCGAGAGCGTCGCCGCCTGCCTCGTCCGCAAGTACTACACCTACGCAACAGCTCACGCTCCGCGTGACGTCGATGAGGTCAAGATCTTGGCCCTCACGAACTCCTTCAAAGCGTCAGGCTACAAGTTCCCGTCCCTCATCCTGGAGCTCGTCTCCGACGAGGCCTTCACCCAGGTCGCTCCCCAGGAATAAAGGCTCACTCCATGTTCAAACCTCTCGATCGTCGCACACTGCTCCGCGGGATCCTCACCACGGGCGCCACCGCCACCGTCGGACTTCCCCTGCTCGAGGCCATGCTGAACGAGAGCGGCACCGCGCTCGCTCAAACGGGCCAGGCGCTGCCCCCTCTCTACGTCACCTGGTTCTTCGGCAACGGTACGCTGCCAGGCCTCTGGAAGCCTGCCGCGACCGGTACCGGCTCTGCTTGGTCCCTCAGTCACCAGCTCCAGCCTCTCGCGGACGTGAAGTCACACCTGACGGTGATCTCGGGCCTCGAAGGGAAGCTCGTCGTCTCAGGCCTCGAGCACCCTACCGGCTCGGCCGCGGCGACCACAGGCTCACCCCTCAGCGGAAACGCAGTCCGCGCGCCTTCGATCGATCAGCTCGTCGCCGACAAGATCTCGGCGGGCGCGCCCTTTCGGTCCATCGAGGTCGGCGTCACCCCGGCCACTCCCGGCGGGAACCAAGACTCCCTCCACACCGTGTCGCACCGGGGCCCCAACGCTCGGAACAATCCCGAGTTCGACCCGAAGCGCGTCTTCTCGCGCCTGTTTGGCGGGTTCGAGGCTCCGAGTGGAGAAGAGAACAGCGGGGCCAAGCTCGCTCGCGTGAAGAAGAGCGTCCTCGACTCGATCCTCGAAGACGGCAATCGCCTGAAGGCGCGTCTCGGCACGACCGACAAAGCGCGTCTCGAACAACACCTCGAGGCCATCCGCGCCATCGAGCGTCGCCTCGAGGAGACGAGTGACCCGGGCCAAGCGGCTTGCACCGTGCCCGCGGCTCCCTCGGTCGGCGCTGACACACGCGCCGAAGCGCCCCCGGACGTCAACGAGGCGATGGCGGAGCTGACAGCACTGGCCCTCGCCTGCGAGCGCACCCGCGTCGCGACCTTCATGTTCTCACTCCCCGCCGCTCACGCCTACTACCGGCACCTCGGCGCGGACATGAACGCCGACTTCCACGACACGATCTGCCACACCGACCCTGGGGATTCGGCGAATCAGCCCCGCGTCGACACCGGCGTCCAATATACGATGCGCTGCCTCAATCAGTTCTTGGTGAGGCTGAAAGAAACTCCCCACGGCGACGGCTCGCTCCTCGACGCCTCGCTCGTCTACGTCACCTCCGACACCGCATGGGGTAAGGTGCACGATCGCCGGGAGTGGCCTGTCCTCTTCGCTGGAAAGGCGCGCGGCCGTTTGCGCGGCGACGCTCACCACAATTTCCCCGGAGAGAACCTCTCGCGCGCTCTTCTGACCGTCGCGCACATCATGGAGCTCGGACTCGACGCCGTAGGTGTCGACGGAGGACGAGCCACCGCGGTCCTGCCGGGCGTCATCGGGACCTAAGTAACCTCTCCCGGCCCGTCCGGGCGAGCCCTCCGCACATCGGATCCTTCTTCGGAACGCCGCGCCCAAGACGCGCAGGCTCGAAGGACCGTGAACGCCGAAGGGGCCTCTCCCACTCACTCGAGTGGTGAGCTGCCCCCCTGGCAGAACTGCGCAGTGGGGCTCTGCGAGCCGATTCGACCATGAACTGCGCGCCGGGGCTCTGCGAGCTCATTCGAACATGAGCTGCCCTCGTGGAAACAGCTGCGCACCGGGGGTCTGCGAGCTCATCCGAACATGAGCTGCCCTCGTCGAAACAGCTGCGCACCGGGGGTCTGCGCTCCCATTCGACTATGAGCTGCGCACCGGGGCTCCGCGAGCCGATTCGACCAAGAGCCTGCGCACCGGGGCTCTGCGAGCTCATCCGAACATGAGCCTGCGCACGGGGGCTCTGCGAGCTCATCCGAACATGAGCTGCGCACCGGGGCTCCGCGAGCTCATTCGAACATGAGCTGCCCTTCGCGAAAAACAGCCGCGCCCGGGCGCTTCGAGCCCATTCGAACATGCCCTCCTCGAAATGGCTGCGCACCGGGCTCTGCGAGCTCATCCGAACATGCCCTCCTCGAAAACAGCTGCGCCCGGGAACTCATCGAGCTCACACGAGACGCGAGCTCGACGCTCTGTTTCTTTTGGCCCCGGTCCATCACATCCAGCTCAGCCCAGCCGAGCCTTCTCCTCCACTCACCCGCGCCGATCAGACGCACCTCACGCGGGGAGGCGGCGCGCGCGCCGCTCGCTCGAAGGAGCAGGAGAATCGCGCAACGCACCCTAAGAGAGCGGCGCGCGCGCCGCTCGAAGGAGCAGGAGAATTGCGCAACGCACCCTAAGAGAGCGGCGCGCGCCGCTCGCTCGAAGGAGCAGGAGAATTGCGCAACGCACCCTAAGAGAGCGGCGCGCGCGCCGCTCTGACATATTGTTCACCAGTCCATTTTGATGACACTGAATTGCCAGCGTCGCTCAGCCCTTGGGCTCGAAAAACCACGAAAACTCCACTAAATTTTCCGCAATTCCGCGGCTCTCGGCGCGCGCCGTCTCGCTTTCGCGATGGTTCACTCCGAAAACTCTCGAAGCGCGTCTGCGCTGCATAGATCGCGATCCGCGACGCGGTTGGACATCCGGCGGGTCGCACACTAAAACCATATTCTCGATTGAGTCGGTAACTCTCCCGTGCCCTTGGGGGGCAGGTGCAGAGCAGTTCTCGACCGCATCTCCGGATCTTTCTTCCTGACTCCGGTAGATTTCGCACGTCTTCTCCTCGGCGAGCCCCGCTCCCGAACTGAGGTATTTGGCCTTGTCTGAAACACCACCCACCATCATCGCCCTCTCGGGGAGCCTGAGGCGCGCGTCGTACAACACGGCCCTGCTCCGCGCGGCGATCCGAAAGGCTCCGCCCGAGGTGCGCGTGGAACACGCCTCGATCGAGGAAATCCCGCTTTATAACGCGGATATTGAGGCGGAACAGGGCTTTCCCGAGCCGGTCCGAGAGCTCAAAGAGCGCATCGCCAGCGCAGCGGGTCTGTTGCTCGTGAGCCCCGAGTATAACCATTCCGTCCCCGGCGTTCTGAAGAACGCGATCGACTGGGTCTCCCGACCCGGCTCCGACATACCGCGCGTGTTTGGGGGCCTCCCCGTAGCCGTCATCGGCGCAAGCCAGGGCCGCATGGGCACAGTTCTCTCACAAGCTGCTTGGCTCCCTGTGCTCCGCGCGCTCGGCACGCGCCCATGGTTCGAGGCGAAGCTCCTCGTGAGCTCCGCTCAGCAAGTGTTCACAGAAGCGGGTGAGCTCACTGACGCGCGTGTCGAAAAAGAGCTCACCGATTTCATGACCGGCTTTGCGGCTTTTGTCGTCGAACAGGGCCGGTGACCCTCGCCTCGCCTGCTCCCACCCGGGCGATACTTGGATATCCAATCATTTTGTGGTAGGGGTCACCACATGCGCCCTGCCAAACGTTTCCTCATCGGACTTCTGGCCGGTCTCGCTCTCCTGAGCTTTCTGGCCCATTTCGTCGCTTCCCGCGTCGTGACCGGCTGGTTCGAGCAGGATCTCGCACGTCGCTCGGTTCTGCTCCTCCGTACCGTCGGGAGCTCACTTGATAGCTCGAGCGACCCAGCCACTCGGCTCCCGAGCGCCCTCGGCACGGACCCACAAAGTTCAAACTCCATCGGAGGTCTCCTCTGCTCCACCTCTGGAGACGTCCTCGCCCGAGTCGGAGCTTTTCCTGAGGATATTTCCTGCTCCTTGATCCTCTCCGGCTCCCAGCTTCCAAGTGTCGACTCACCCTTGCCCTGGACGCTTCTGGAGGAGAAAGGCGGCCGCTGGGTGCACGTTTCTGCCGCGCAGGTCAAATCTGGCAACAGCGTGCCCCTCACGCTTGCCCTCGCCGAGGACGTGAGCTTCCTCCATGACCGCATCGCTACGCTGCAACTCCTCTTCTTCACCCTCTTCGTCACGCTCGCCGTGGCGACGCTTTGGGTGAGCCTCTTGGCAACTCGAGAGGCCTTTCAACGCTGGATGGGGCTCCTCAGAGAGTCCATCAGCGGCACACCTCTCCCTCTGTTTCAGCCGATCATGCGGGAGGTACACTCGCTCGCCGAGCGGATCGTAAGCGAGCGCGAACGGGACAAAGGGGGGCTTTGGGGGCCGGAGCGTCTGCGCGCGACTCTCACCGAGCACCTCCACGGCGAGCGCATCGTCATCTTGGCGAACCGCGAACCTTACATTCACGAAAACGGGCCGGATGGAGTTCACGTGGTCCACCCGGCGAGCGGTCTCGTGACCGCTCTCGAACCTGTGATGAAAGCCTGCTCCGGGGTCTGGGTCGCCCACGGCGCCGGGAGCGCCGACCGGGAGACCGTGGACGGAAACGACAGGGTGCTCGTTCCGCCCGGCGAAGAGTCCTACATGGTGCGGCGGGTCTGGCTCACCGACGAAGAAGAAAATGGCTATTATTACGGATTTTCAAATGAGGGTCTGTGGCCTCTCTGCCACGTCGCTCACACTCGGCCCGTCTTCCGCGCCGAGGACTACGCCCACTACGTCCGGGTGAACCAGAAGTTCGCTGACGCGGTCTGTGAAGAGGTTGACTCCGAAGATCCGATCATCCTCGTCCAGGACTATCACTTCGCTCTCGCCCCCGCGATGATCCGTCAGAAGCTCCCTCGAGCCACGATCATCACCTTCTGGCACATCCCTTGGCCGAACGCTGAGCGCATCGGCATTTGCCCCTGGCACGAAGAGCTCATCACAGGATTGCTCGGGTCGAGTGTCGTCGGCTTCCATACTCAGCAGCACTGCAACAACTTCATCGACTCGGTCGGCGCGTTCCTCGAAAGCCGCATCGATCGAGAGGACAACGCGGTCATCCAAGGGACCCAAAAAACCCTCATTCGCCCCTACCCGATCTCGATCGAGTGGCCGGTACACTGGCTCGACAACATCCCGAAGGCCTCGGAAGTGCGCGGACCGGTGCGAGAAGAGCTCGGCCTCCGTCCCGACGCCCGGCTCGGCGTCGGCATCGACCGGCTCGACTACACCAAGGGCATCGAGGAGCGCTTGCAGGCGGTCGATGAACTCCTCACGCACCACCCCGAATTCCGCGGAAACTTCAGCTTCGTGCAGCTCGCCGCCCCGAGCCGCACCAAGATCGCTCGCTACCGCGAACTCAATGAGCGCGTGGAGGCTCTGGCCCAAGAGATCAACGCCAAGTGGTCGGAAGGAACCTATCGGCCGATCATCCTGCTCCGCTCTCACCACGAACCCGCGACGGTGTTCCGCTACTACCGAGCCGCGGACCTTTGTTACGTGAGCAGTCTCCACGATGGCATGAACCTCGTCGCCAAGGAGTTCGTGGCGGCCCGCGACGACGAGCAGGGGGTCCTCGTCCTCAGCCAATTCACAGGCGCTGCGCGCGATCTCACCGAAGCGTTGATCGTCAACCCCTACGACTTCCGGCAGGCCGGCGATGCGCTCGCGACGGCGCTCCACATGTCCCCGGACGAACAGCGAGCCCGCATGCAGTCGATGCGCAAGGTGGTCTCAGAGTTCAACGTTTGTCGCTGGGCCGGACGCATGTTGGTCGACGCCGCCGAGCTCCGCCGCAAGGAGCGCATGAATGATCAGCTGGTGTCCTCAACGACCCGCGCCATTGCCTCATGAAACACCTCTTCCACAACAATCACAGTGAGATCCTCCGAGCTCTCACCAAGGGGAGAGCTCTCCTCGCTTTCGACTTCGACGGCACCCTGGCCCCGATCGTCAAAGACCGGGGCAGCGCGAAGATGCGCCCGGAAACAGCCGCGTCCTTCAAGGCGCTGTGCCGGAAATTTCCCTGCGCGGTGATCTCCGGCCGCGGTCTCTCCGACCTCAAGCCACGCCTTCAGGGAGCGCGTGTCAAATACGTCATCGGCAACCACGGCATCGAGCCGAGCCCAGAACAAACCCGCTACCGAAGGGACATGCGAGAGGCCCTCGGCACCCTGAAGCGTGCCCTCGCTGACCTGGTCGGCGTCGACATCGAAGACAAAAAGTATTCGCTCGCGATCCACTATCGACGCTCGCCGAACAAGCGCAGCGCACGTCAACAGATCAAGAAGGCGATCGAAGCCTTGCCCGTCGATGTTCGCTTGGTAACGGGCAAGCTGGTACTCAACGTGGTGCCCGAGGGTGCACCTCACAAAGGCGACGCTCTCAAGGCGCTCTGCAAGGCGGAGCGGGCTCGCGCCTGTTTGTACGTCGGGGACGACGTGACGGACGAGGACGTATTCCGTCTCACCGACCTGCCGGGTCTGATCAAACTTCGGATCGGGGCCTCCCGCTCCGGAGCGGCCGACTATTATCTGCGGGATCAACGCGCGATCGACGCGCTCCTCGCAAAGTTGCTCGACCTTGGAGATAAGGCGGCCGGACCATGAGCTCCCGCCCCGACGCCGCCGAGTCCCTCGGACCCGCCCTCGCTTTCCTCGAGCGCCTGTGGGCGCTCAACCACGCCCTCGAGCAGCTCTCCGGGCAGATGGCGAAGCGCCTCGGCGTCACCGCGCAACAGCGACTCATCATTCGCTGTGTCGGAAAGTTCCCGGGGGTCCCCGCAGGACAACTGGCGTCTTTGCTTCACCTCGACCCGGGGACCATTTCCGCGAGCCTCGCGCGCCTCGAAGCGAAGGGACTCATCGAACGCAAACGCGATCAGAAAGACCAGCGGCGGACCTGGCTCGGCCTCACCGACGCCGGACGCGCCCTCGACTGCAGCACTCCGGGCACCGTCGAGTGCGCTGTCGAAGCGCTCCTCGCAGGAACCCACGTTTCTGACATTGAGGCCACCGCCCGCGTGCTCTCGAGCCTCCGGGCCCACCTCGAGCAGCAGCTCGAACCCTAAGAGCCGGTAAGTAGCCCTTTTTTAGCCGCCCTCCGCCTCGTCGATCGTCTTCGGCCAATCCTTCCGGAGCAGGCGGGAGAGCGCGCGATCCGCGAGAAGGCGTCCGCCTGTTTGGCACCTGGGGCAATAGTTCGCCTCGTTCTCCGCGTAGACGATGCGCGCGATCTTCGTTCCACAGACCAGGCACGGCTCTTTGTAGCGGCCATGCACCGCCATCTCCGGGCGAAAGGCCGTCACCTTCTCGGGGAACTGCTCACCTGTCGTCTCGTCGAGAAAACGAATCCACGCCCGGAGAGTGTGACGGATCGCAACGAACAGCCGCTCAATCTCCGAATCGCTCAGAGACTGCGTGCGCGCCATCGGACTCAGCTCCGCCCAGAACAAGATCTCGTCGCTGTAGGCGTTTCCGATGCCGGCAATTCGCCGTGGATCCGTCAGGAACCGCTTGAGAGTGCGGTTTTCGAGGGTGAGCAGAGAGCGCAGCTCCTCGAGAGATCCTGCGAGCGGATCCATGCCACCCCGATCGAGGGCGCTCGCCTCCTTGGGACTTCGAAGAACGTGCAAGCTGGCCCGCTTCTTCTTGCTCACCTCGGTCAAAAAGAGCGCTTCATCTCCGAACTCGAGACACATGAGCTCCCCGAAGCGGACGGCCCCCGGCGGGCCGAGCCTGAGCCGGCCCGCGATCATGAGATGGAGCACGAGGACCAAAGGTCCTTCGAACTCGAGCGCGATCCGCTTGCCGATGTGACGCACGCCCTCGAGCGCACGCCCTTCGACCTCTCCGAGGGGTGGATCATACGTGCGGAGTAAAAAGGGGCTCGACAGCCGGACGCAGGTGACCTTGCGACCCAGTAAATGGGAGCGCAGACGGTCCACGTAGAGCGCGATATCGGGCAGCTCCGGCACCGCTCGCGCCCTACTCCTAGACCGCCATCAAAGTCCCGAAGCGCTCAGGCTCGTGTTCTCTTCGGCGGAGAGATGTAAACCACATTCCTTCTTCGCGCCGAGGAATCGTCCCGCCCGATCGTCGTCATCGGGACCAACGGGGATCGTCGAATGGACGTCACCGATGCTCCGGTACCCTTCGTGGAACAGGGGGTGACGGGGGAGCTTGTGCTCTTGGAAGTAGTTTTCGACGTCCGCCTTCGTCCAATGCAGGATCGGATGGATCTTCATGCGCCCATCTTGATCGGTCACGCGGCTGAGGGCCTGGCGATGTTCGGTCTGGTTCGCGCGGAGTCCGGCGATCCACCCGGTAATTCCGAGCTCTTCGAGAGCACGGCGCATCGGCTCGACCTTGTTCATCTTCAGGTAGCGCTGCACCCCGGCGTCACCCTGCTCCCAGAGGCGTCCGTAGAGAGCCTCCTGGCGAGCGGCGGTCATCTTAGCGCTGTAGACGTGGAGGTTCAAAGAGAAGCGCTCCTTGAGCTCTTCGGCGAACTTGTAGGTCTCAGGGAAGAGGTACCCGGTGTCGATGAAGATGACCTTGATGTCGGGAATGACCGAGGTCACAAGGTGCAACATGAGCGCGGCGTCCGCGCCGAAGCTGGAGGAGAGAGCTAACTTGTCGCCGTGCAGCCGGTAGGCCCAGGCAACAATTTCGGACGCGGAGGCGTCCTCGGGAGGCTCGGCAACTGCGAGGCGACGGACGGGACGGCCGGTGCCGTGCAAGGCAGCGAACTCTGAGTTCATGGCTCCCGTGATCTAAGCCCCGCGCCCCATTCTGTAAAAGAATAAAACATTCTTTATAGAGAATATTTGGTTATATTGCCCTGGAGCCCGGCTCGGATACAATGTCGTTGGAATCTAGCCGAGCTGCCCGGGCCACGAACGTCCGGGAGAGCTGGCGTCGCCCGAGAGTCCCCCTCGACTCGGCCGCGTTCGCTGGCGGGGCCGAGGACAGGAGAAGGCTCTGTCGGGCTCAGGAGGATGTGATGGACCGGGGCCAAAAAGACTTGGGGGGCTGTGCTAAGAGGCCGGTCGCTCCATGCCGATTCTCGACGCCCAAGCCATCTCGAAGCGGATCGGCACTCGCACCCTGCTCTCCAACGTTTTTCTCACAGTCCGCCGCAGCGAGCGCGTCGGGATCGTGGGCGCGAACGGCTCGGGAAAGAGCACCCTCGCGAACATCCTCGCCGGGGTCGCTGAGCCCGACACGGGAACCATCCATCGGCGGCGTGACGCGCGCATCGAATACTTGGCGCAAGATCCGCCGCTTCCGCCGGAGGCGACGGCAGAACAAGTCGTGTTCGGAGGGCGGCCCGAGTGGGATCGCTTTCGAAGACAAATCGCCGCTCACCCTGGGGATACTGAGGCCACTGTCCAGTTCGACGAGCTCGGAGGTTACGCGCTCGAGCTCTTGGCGCTGAAGCTGCTCTCGCGCCTCGGCTTGTCCGACCCGAATGCAGTCGTGGGCCCCATGAGCGGCGGCGAGAAGCGACGCATCGCGCTCGCGCGCGTGCTCTTTGCAGCGCCCGATCTCGCGATCCTCGACGAACCGACGAACCACCTCGACGCCGAAGCGATCGAGTGGCTCGAAGAGTACCTCACCCTAGAGTATCAGGGCGGGCTCATCCTCATCACCCACGATCGCTTCCTCCTCAATCGCACAGTGAGCCGCACCCTCGAGGTCGAAGGGGGCCAGGTCTTCTCCTACGAGGGTGGATGGGAGGAGTATCTCGAAGCGCGCGAGGAGCGCCGCGCTCAAGAGGCGAGCCGCGAAGCCAACCGCCAGAATTTTCTTCGTCGCGAGCTCGAGTGGCTCCGCCGCCAGCCGAAGGCGCGCACCGGAAAGCAGAAAGCTCGCATCCAGCGCGCCGAGTCCGCCATCTCCGCTCCAGCTCCGACCGAGACGAAGAGCCTGGCCCTCGAGCTCAAGGAGTCGCGGCTCGGCTCGATGGTTCTCGAGGTGGAAGGGCTCAAGCTGTCGATCCTCGGCCGCGAGCTCGTCCGTGACCTTACGTTCCGCGTCGAGAAGGGCATGCGCCTCGGCATCGTGGGACCGAGCGGTTCCGGAAAAACGACGCTGATCCGGACCCTCCTCGGAGAGCGCCCCATCGAGTCCGGCACGATCCGGCAGGGCACCACGGTCCGCTACGCCTACCTCGATCAGATGAAGGAGGACCTCGATCGGGACGCGACGGTCTTCGACGCCATCACGGACGGGCGCACGAAACTCCGCTTCGGGGACCAAGATCTAAGCGCTTATTCCTATCTTGAGCGTTTCGGGTTCCGAGGAGAAGCGGCTCGCCAGCAAGTGTCAGTCCTTTCAGGCGGAGAGCGGGCCCGGGCCTCTCTCGCGCGACTGCTGCTCACTGAGGCCAACGTGATCGTGCTCGACGAACCGACGAACGATCTCGATGTCATGACTCTAGGAGCGCTCGAGGACCTGTTGATGGACTTCTCCGGAGCCGCGCTCATCGTAAGTCACGATCGTTATTTCCTGGACCGGGTCGCGACCCATGTCCTCGGCCTCGATGGACGGGGAGCTTGGGAGCTTTCGGCAGGCGGCTTCAGCGCCCACATAGAGCGAAAGAAAGAGCTCGCACGACAGGCCCAGGCCCAAAAGCCAGTCGAGAGCTCGGCGCCTGCTCCCGAGCCCGCGGTCAAGAAGCTCACCTACGCCGAGGAGAAAGAGCTCTCGGGCCTGCTCGAACGCATCGAGGCGCAAGGCGAGCTTGTCCAAGCCCTCGAAGCAAAGCTCGCGAACCCCGAAGCCATGCCCGAAAAGCCCGAGGATTTTGCCACCCTGGTCAAGGCCCTCAGCGCTGAGAAACAAGCCCTCGAAGCCCTCGAGGAGCGCTGGTTGGTTCTCGAGGAACGCCGCCTCGCTGCCCAAAAACCGAAACGGTAACGTTCCGGGGAGAGGCGCCCCCGCTCATCAATCCCTCCCCCCCGAAAGCCCTCCGTTTCCGACCTAGGGCGCCCCGGGCCCGTTCCTCGTCGATCGCGCTTGGAGAGTCGAAAGGAACGGTCGTATCATCCCGGGTTATGCGCGCTCGCACTCTCCTGCTCCTCGCCGGCCTCCCCCTCGCCTTCGCAGCCTGTAGCTCCGGATCGGAAGACGAGGGCACCGATGACTCGAGCACCCAAGACGACGGCAGCGGAAGCGGTGGCCGCCGGGGCGGCACGGGTGGGCGCTCGTCCGGGACCGGAAGTCGGAACAATGGCGACGGTGGCGATCTGGACGGACAAGACGATGGCGCAGGCGCGGGGCAGTCGGGGGGTGGTAGCAGTGGCGGGCGCTCCGGCAGCGGTGGTCGTTCAGGCAGCGGTGGCCGCTCCGGCAGCGGCGGTCGTTCAGGAGACCTCTCCCCTGCCGCCGACGTCGCCGCGCGCCTCGACCGGGGCCACTTTCTGATCGGGATGGGCAACGACCTCGGTGAGTCAGGCCCCTCTGGAGCCTTCACTCTGAGCAAGCCCCTCGATCTGCACTACGTGTACCTCGTCGGCCTTCGAGGCCAAGGCGGCTGGCCTGACTGGAACTACGACGAAAACGGTGACGGCGCCTTCGCGACCTACTTGGCTCTCGAGGCGATCGAATACGACACCGTTCCGATGTTCACGCTCTATTCGATGGCGTCGGCCGGTGAAGGGAGCGTCTCCGCCCTCACAACTGACTCCTATATGAAAGCTTACTGGGAAGGGGCGCGCCTCTTGTTCGAGCGCCTCGGAGCCCTCGACACTCCAGCCGTGGTCCATCTCGAGCCGGATTTCTGGGGCTTCATGCAGCAATCCGGCACCCCTTCCGAGCTCCGAGCGATCGTGAGCAAGTACGCAGACGAATGCAGCGGGTTGCCCGACGATCTGAGCGGGATGGGCAAGTGTTTGATCGAGCTCTGCCGGACCTACGCCCCGAAGACGCTCATCGGCTTCCACGCCTCGACCTGGGGCGCGCCGAGAGCCGCTGCGGTTGCAGACTATCTGTTCGAGCTCGGCGCGGGGGAGGCCGACCTCGTCTTCACCGATATGCTCGATCGGGACGCCGGATGCTTCGAAGCCCAGGCTCCCGAGTGCCAGCGACAGGACGGGCCCTGGTATCTCGACGAGACCAACAAGACGAGCCCGAACTTCCACGAGCTTCAAGACTTCGCGAAAACCATCACCGATCGCCTCGGAGTTCCGATGATGTGGTGGCAGGTCCCGTTCGGAGTTCCGAGCGACACGCCCGGAGGAACACCGGGCCACTACCGGGACAACAAGGTCAAGTACGTCTTCGAGCACATCGAAGAGTTCGTCGACGCGGGCGGCGTGGGCGTGGCGTTCGGAGTCGGCGCGGGAAACCAGACCTACATCACGACGGACGGGGGACAGTTCGACGCGGCCATCTCGGCCTACTACGACGATCCTTACCTCTTCTGACAATAACGCCGACACGCGTCCCGAAGCGCGCTCTCGAAGAGCGCGCTTCCTCGTCTCGCCGGGCCACGAGAGCCTTCAGAGGTCGCGCCGCACCAAGGGGTGCGCCGCTCGGGGCATTTTCTACACGCGTCTCGCGCGCCGGGAGCGCGTCCGTTGTCTCAGCGTCGCATCGATACGCTCATCAGAAGTCCGAGCGAAATGAGCATCGTCACCAAACTGCTGCCTCCGTAAGAGAAGAGCGGCAGGGTGATGCCGACCACGGGCAAGATCCCCATGGACATGCCCATGTTGAAGAAGGCTTGGAAGAAGATGATGCCGCCGGTTCCGACCGCAAGCGCCGCACCAAAGCGATCTTTGGCCTGAGACGCGATGTGCAAGGACCAGATCGAAAGAAAACAATAGAGACCGATCAGGACCAAGCAGCCCACGAAGCCGAACTCCTCGGCGAAAACCGAGAAGGGGAAATCCGAGTGCTGATCCGGGAGGAAGCCGAACTGATTCTGGGTGCCCTGCATGAAGCCCTCCCCGAACAGCCCGCCGTTACCGATAGCCGTTTGACTCTGGATGGCGTGCCATGCGGTGCCCGTCGCGTCCTTTTCGGGATTCAAAAAGCTTGTGACGCGCCCCCTCTGGTAAGCCTTGAGCCCGAAGTTCCACATGAGGATGGTCGACACGACGAACCCTCCGGCCATCCAAGCCAAAGTGGCGGTCCGAATGCGCGTGATCGAGAGCATGGCCGCCGTGGACGTCAGATAGATGAGCGAGGTCCCGAGGTCCGGCTGCAGCATGACGAGCGCAGCGGGGACAGCCGCGATCCCGATCGGCACAATCAGGTCGAAGAAAGAGCGCGCCTCAGTCTTCGTGTCATTTTGGATGTGCCGCGCCACCATGAGCACGACGAGAGGTTTCATGAACTCGCTCGGCTGGTAGCTGAAGCTTCCGAGCTGGATCCAACGCGCCGATCCGCGGACGTCCGTGGCGAGCACGAACACGAGCCCGAGCGAAATCAGCCCGCCAAAGTAGAGGATCGGTGCGAGGCGCTCGAAATGTCGGTAGTCGATCACCGCCGTCAACATGGCGAGCAAGAGACCGATCACGAACCAGTAGATCTGGGTCACGTAGACGTCAGCCAGGGCGCTCCGCTGCGTTGCGTCGACGTACGCGCTCGTCGCGCTGTAAAGATTGATGATCCCGATCGAGGCGATGGCCACAACCGTGATCAGGAGCGGCATGTCGACCTCGGGTCCCGAGCGGAAGGACTTGGTGGAGCGGGCCATCTAAAGGGGCCTCCTTGGAGCAGAGCACCTCGACATCACGGGAAATCTCGCTTCTGGACGGCGGGGGCCTGCTTGGCCGCAGCCAGGCGTTCCCGCTTGAGGCGCTCGTAGTCACGCACGATGCGCATGGCGACGGGCACAGCGTTCTTACCGCCACCGCCGCCGTGCTCGATGAGCACCACGACAGCAATCTCGGGCGAAACGGTGGGCGAATATCCGGCAAACCAGGCGTGGTCGCGGTTAAAATAGGCGACGTCACTCTGATCCGAACCGCGCGGAGCGAGCGGGCTCACCTGAGCCGTACCGGTCTTACCGGCCATATCGACCCCCTCGATGCGCGCTCCGTGGGCCGTACCGCGCTTCTCGGTCACCACCCCCACCATCGCGGCCTGGACCCGGCTCAGATCGCCCTGGTCGAGCTCGATGACCCGTCGCACGCGAGGGGGGAAGTCTTGGACGACGGTGCCGTCGGCGGTCTCGATGCTGCGGACGAGCTGGGGCCGGTACAGGGTTCCGCCGTTGGCGAGCGCGGCATAGGCGAGAGTGAGCTGGAGCACGTTCACCGTCGTAGCACCCTGACCGATCGCGGCGAGCAGGGTGAAACCACCGCGGAATGCCCCGCGGTATTGCCGCGTGTACCAGGCGCGGGTCGGCATACGCCCCCTCGCCTCCGGGTTGATGCCGATGCCCGTCTTCACACCGAACCCGAAACGCGCGCCGATTTCCGCGAGATCATCGATCTTCACGCGACTGCCGAGCTCGTAGAAGTAGGTGTTACAGGACTGTACGAGCGCCTCATGCAGGTTGACGTGCCGATGCACGCCGGTACAGCGGAAGTAACGCTTTCCGTACTCGTAGCCGCCGCGACAATCGACCTGCTCCGCGGGGCGGACGATGTCCTTCTCGAGGGCCGTGAGCGCGGAGAATGGCTTGAATGTGGAGCCCGGAGGGTACGCCGCTGACACCGTGCGATCGAGCGTCGGGGTCATCGGGTCGCTATAATAGCTCTGGAAGGCCTCCTTGACCGCTTCTTGGCCGCTCGCCCCCGAGGCAACGTTCGGGTCAAAGCCGGGCTTCGAGTGAGCGGCGAGGATGCGTCCGGTGCGCACGTCGACGACGACCACGGCCCCCGCGAGTTGTCCGCGCATGGCGCGCTCGGCGGACTCGACGAGATCCATGTCGAGGGTCAGCGAGATATCTCGCCCTGGCGCCGGCTCGCGCAGACGGTCTTCGCCGAGATATCGCTCTTCGAGATCTTCCACGCGCTCGCGCATCGCGCGCTTGCGAATGAACTTTCGGAAGCCTCGTTGCCCCCGCAGGTAACTCTCCCAGCGCCGCTCGACCCCGACCGCGCCGATCCGATCCCCCGCACGAAATCCCGCTTCGGGCTGCTCAGCGAGCACCTCGGCATCGACCTCCCGCATGTAGCCGAGCAGATGGGCCCCGAGGGTTCCGTAGGGATAGGAACGAACCGACGAGGAAAGCACGCTCACACCCGGGAGCTCCTCAGCGAAGGTCTTGAGCGACGCGACGACGTCGCGATTCAGGTCCACGAGCAGGAGCGCCTGCTGGTCGCGCTTGCGCTCATGTTCCTTGAGTTTCAGGAGCTGTTCTTTGGTGCGTGCAGCCTCACTTTCGGACAGGCGCGCGAGCTCGACCAGGCGCGGCCAGGTCTTGTCGAGATCGAGCGCAGCCGGAACGACGTAGAGATTGTAGGAGGGACGGTTGGCCGCAAGAACTTTTCCGTGACTGTCACGGATCACTCCTCGCGTGGTGGCGAGCCGCCTCTCTCCAATGATGTTACGGCGGGCTTTGGCGTCATAAACGTCGCTGTGGAGCACCTGGAGATAAAAGAGGCGCACCACACACGCTCCGAAGGCGCACAGAATGAACAGGACAAGCCAGCGGTAGCGTTTGCGAAACTCAGAGGCGTCGGAGCGCTGGAGTAACGTTGCCATACCGCTCAGCTCGTCTGGCTACTCGCCTGAGGGCGGCTCTCGAGCTGAATCCGCGCGGCGAGGGAGAAAATCAAAGGGGCGAAGAGGGTCGTTGTGATCGCTCGAGGCAAGACCTGGACGCTGAGCTCGACGGGCCTCTGAGCGTCCGGGCCAAAGATGGCGAGCAGCGTCAGGACAATGAAACTCTCGAGCAGCGATCCAACAAAGGCGAGCGGAATGCGCGAGGCGAGCGTCTGCATGCTGACGCGCGCCGAAACCATGCGCGTGAACCACCAGACCGCCACCATCGTAAAACGGTAAAGATAAGCGGGGCCGCCGCCGATCACGTCGATGCCCCATCCGAGACAAAAGGAGAGCAACGAGCCTCGAGCGAGCGAAGGTTCCTGAACGGCCAAGAAGAGGACCAACGGCAGGACGAGGTTCGGAGTGATGCCGAGAGTCAACCTCGAGAGCGGGAAGCCGAAGGGCTGAAGAGGAACGAGAGGAGCCCAAAACCGATAGAGAATCGACTGGAGAAGGACGAGCAAGAAGCCGACCAGGACGTACGCCGCGCTCCGCATGACTCACTTCCTCGGGGTCGCCTCGCAGTCGCGCGGCTCCCCGGTGATGATGAGGACCTCCTCGAGTCGTGAGAAATCCACCGTGGGCTGGGCCAAGACCTCTTGGTAGCTCCCGAAGTCCCGCTTGACGACCTCGGTCACCTTCGCGACAGCGATATCTTTCGGGAAACGACAGCCAGCGCCACTCGTCACGAGCAGATCGCCGACTTCGACATCGTCCGTACGGTCGACATCCTGCACGCGGACGATGTAGCGCGCTTCGTCCCCGATTCCTCGCGCGAAGCCGCGCGCCCGGGTTCGACTGACCACGACGTCCACGCCGAATCCTGCATCCACCACGAGTTGGACCGTGGCGGTATCGCCCGTGACCACCTTGAGCAAACCGACCACTCCCCCCAGCGCGATCACCGGCATGTTCTTTTTCAGCTCGGTGCCGGGCGCGTCCACAGCGAGATGGGCAACGCGGAAGAACTCGGTCGGAGCCTTGGTCGTCACGACAGCGCTCGCTGTCTGGATCCCGAGGGATTCGCGGAGGCCCAGCAGCTTCCTGAGGCGCTCATTTTCCCCTTCGAGGGAGGCGAGCCGGCGCACCTCATTCTCCAGACGCGTCACCTCCCGCGACAGGCGATCGTTGTCCTTTCCCACGTCCACCCACGCGAAGTAGTCGCTGAGAACCCCGGACACCGTCCGTGCCGCCGCCGAAGCGGCGAATTGGATCGGGCTCGCGATCGTCGTCAGGGCGCGATCGACGGCGTTGAGATCTTCTGGTCGGCTGATGGCGGTTCGCAGGAAGAAGAAAGGGACCGCGAGCAGCAGAATGACCAAGAAGATGTCACGGTAGCGCTTGTAGAAGCTCATGCTGGCCCGCTCTTAGGCCTTTGCGAGGAGTACATCGTCCAAACGTCGAGCGGAGGGCGATTCGAGCGCAAAGGCAACCTCCCCTAACCGATGGTCACTTCCTTGAGAAGCTGAATATGATCGAGCGTCTTTCCGCTCCCCAGCACCACTGCGCTGATCGGATCGTCGCTCACCATGACCGGAAGGCCCGTCTCCTCGCGAAGAAGGACGTCCATGTTCTTCAGAAGGGCACCGCCGCCGGTCAAAATCACTCCCTTGTCCACGATGTCCGCAGCCAACTCCGGCGGCGTCCGCTCGAGGGCGACCAGGACCGCGTCGACAATCGCGTTGATCGGCTCTGAGAGCGCGTCGCGGATCTCGTCCGAGTTGACCAGGACGGTCTTCGGGACGCCGGCCACCATGTCGCGCCCCTTCACCTCCATCGAGAGCTGCTCTTCGAGGGCGTAGGCGTTGCCGATCGTGACCTTGATGCGCTCGGCGGTCTGTTCGCCGATTGCGAGATTGTACTTCCGCTTCATGTAGGCGACGATGGCCTCGTCCATCTTGTCGCCGCCCACGCGCACGGACTGGGAATAGACGATACCCGCGAGCGAGATCACCGCGACTTCGGTCGTTCCACCTCCGATATCGACGACCATATTGCCGCTCGGCTCGGTGATAGGCAGGCCGGCACCGATGGCCGCAGCCATCGGCTCCTCGATGAGGAAGACCTCGCGAGCTCCTGCGCTCTCAGCGCTCTCCTTGACCGCTCGCTTCTCGACTTCGGTGATCCCAAAGGGCACGCAGATGATGATGCGGGGGCTGACCCAGCTCCGCCGGTTGTGGGAGCGCGCGATGAAGTAGCGCAGCATCGCCTCGGTGATCTCGAAGTCGGCGATCACCCCGTCTCGGAGTGGCCGGATGGCTTCGATGTTGCCCGGCGTGCGTCCGAGCATCTCCTTGGCTTCGCGCCCCACGGCGAGGACCCGTTTCTCACCTCGTCCATCCCGCGCCACCGCAACAACAGACGGCTCGCAGGAAACGATCCCCTTGCCCTTCACGTAGATGAGGGTGGTGGCCGTTCCAAGGTCGATGGCCAGGTCGTTCGAGAACAGGCCGTAGAGCCAGTCGAAAATCATTCTCGTTTCGAAGGGTTGGTCCGTCTCGTGCTTCACTGCCCGAGATGGCCCCGAGCGACGTAAGTATTCGCCGACCGGGGCGCCGGGTCTAGCACGCCCACAAGCGAATCAAAACTCCCCCATCCGGATCCAACGGTCCCCGTGAGGAACCTCGAGAATTCGCGGGGAAAATCGAGCCAGGCCCGGCCGGCCGCAGACCGCGGGATTTCATCTCCAAAAGAAAAGCGAGGCCGCCACCCGGGTGGGGCCTCGCTCCAAGACGGCTCGAGACAACGGTGCTCCCGGACGCGCATGACCGCGGCCCAGGCGCTTCCTCATTCATTCATTCATCGTCGTCGTCCCACTTCTGCCAGCTACCGCCGCCTCCGCGCTCACGACGCTGACCTCGCTGAGGAGCCAGGTTCGAGCGCCTCGGCTTCTCCGCCTTCTTCGGGGCGGGGCGACGCTCTTCAGCGCGGAAAGGCGCTCCCCCACCCAAACGGGACGGGGGCGGAACGCTATCGGACTCGAAGGGCGCCGGCCCTCCAAAGCCGCCGGGCGCGGGACCCGCCCCCCGGTACCGGTTGCCGGATCCGGAGAAATCCGAACGACCATCGTTCGACCTCGAGCCCTTCGCCTGGGCTCGGCTGACCACGATGGCGCGGCCCTTGAGCGTCAGGTCGGTGAGCTTTTCGACCGCCGCCTCGGCGGCCGCTTCGCTCTCGATGGACGCGAAACCAAAACCGCGCGGCCGCCCATCGGGCCCGAGCGGCAGCGTCACGCGCGTCACCGTCACGCCGCGCGACGCGAACAGATCAGTGATCTCTTCAGGCGTCGCGTCGTAAGGCAGCTTACCAAGGAACAGGGACGCTTCCGGAGCTCGCCGAGGCCGATCTTCTCCGCCTCGCTTCGCGGGGCCATCCTGCGAAAACGGACGAATTCGAAGCGGCCGGCCGCCACAAACCGCGTTATTCAAGGCCTCAGAGGCACGCGCCGCGTCAGCCTCCGAGGCCAGCGTCACGAACCCAAAGCCACGCGGTCGACCGGTCTCGCGGTCTCTCGGGACAGCCACGTGCTCTACAGCAAAGTCGGCGGCCTCGAAGAACGCTCTCAGCTCGGCGTCGCCAACCGACTCGGCCAGGCCTCCCACAAACAACTTGCGTGCGTCATCCGCACTCATGTTCATTCCCTAACAACTGCTCTTACGTACGATTCAAGGATGGTGAGTTGATTGAGTTAGCAGCACGCCGAGCTCCGCACTGCTTCCACGCGGTGCGGGCGAATCCCGCTGGTCTTTTTCCGCAGCTCTGACGATATCCGCGTCTTGTCAGCTCATCAAGCCTCCTTTCTCGGCTCCTCGGGCCGGGGTTCAGGCGACAACCGGACGTAAGGTCGCCCCTCCCGAAGGGTGGCCCTCCACGCCGCGCCCCGGAAGTCGAGGCACTTCCTCAGCCGGCGGCCGGCTGAACGCCAGAAGGACATGGGCCCCGGGGTCCACATTTCGAAAGACGCGGGCTCTCACGGCACTTTACCCAAAGCTATCCGAGCCATTCCGCGCGCAGCTCGGGCTGCACCTCCCCCTCACAATCGGGGGAGATACCTCGCCGCCCACGGGCGGGTCAGACCCGACGCGCGCGCCCTCACAATCGGCAGCTCGGGCTGCACCTCCCCCCTCACAATCGGGGGAGATACCTCGCCGCCCACGGGCGGGTCAGACCCGACGCGCGCGCCCTCACAATCGGCAGCTCGGGCTGCACCTCCCCCCTCACAATCGGGGGAGATACCTCGCCGCCCACGGGCGGGTCAGACCCGACGCGCGCGCGCCAGATCTTCGACCGTCTTGGGGATAGCTCGGGTCAGGACCTCGGGTCCCTCGCTCCGAATCCAAACGTCGTCCTCGATGCGCACGCCGATGCCCCGGTACTCGGGAGGAACTTCTTCGTCGTCGCGAGCGATGTAGATGCCCGGCTCGACGGTGATGACAGCCCCCTCGACCAGAGGCGCGACAGCTCCCTTCACAAACGGAGGTGAGACGTCATGGACATCGAGGCCCAGGTAGTGGCTCGTGCGATGCATGAAGTAACGCTCGGCGAGCCTCTTTTCTCCATCCCCGCGGAGCCGAGGCACGATCCCCAGCTCCAAGAGGCCCTTCTCTATCACCTGCATGGCCGCCTCGTGCACCTCCTCGAGGGTCTTGCCCGGCCAGCAGAGAGCGAAGGCCGCCTCCTGAGCCCGGAGCACCAGCTCGTAGATCGCACGCTCAGGAGCAGAGAACTCGGGGTCTACCGGGAAAGTCCGCGTCACGTCGCAGGCGTAACCTTCGAACTCCGCACCTGCGTCGATCAGCACGAGTCCCCCGTCGGGCAGAGGCGCGTCGTTTTCCCGGTAGTGCAGGATGGTCGCGTTGTCCCCAGCGCCGACGATGCTCGAGTAAGCCGTCGAGCGACATCCGCCCTCCCGAAACCCAAGCTCGAGCTCGCGCATCAGGTCGAACTCAGTCAGGCCACGGCGAGCGGCACGCAGGGCGCGGAGGTGACCGAGATAGGTGGCCTCCGCCGCCTTCCTCATCTTGTCGATCTCAAACTCGCTCTTCACCAAACGGAGCGGAGTCAAGATCTCCGAGCTATCGCGCACGGCCGTTGGCGCGTTCACGCGCTTGCGGCGACGACCCTGCACAGCGAAGAGCGCCTTCGTCAGACGACGGTCGATGAGATCGGGGGGCCGAAACTCAGACCAAACGCTGGGCACGTTCTCGAGATAGTTCGGCAAGTGCTCGGCGAGCTCCTCGAAGGAGTGCGCCACGTCAGCGTCGAAGTCAGCGAGCGCCCCTTCGACTCCCGCGCGCCTCCCGTTCCAAATCTCCCGCTCGCGATCGCGCGGAGGGACAAAGAGGATGAAGTGAGGTGCTTCGGCGCGGAGCACGAGCGCCGCGTCGGGCTCAGTGAAGCCGGTCAAGTACAGGAAATCCGAGGTCTGCCGGAAGTCGTATTCGACGTCCGAGTTCCGATGCACGATGGTCGCCCCGAACAGGACCATCGCGCCCCCCTCTAGTTTTGAGATCACCCGCGCGCGACGCGCGCGGAGCTCTGCCTTCCATTCGTCCGACAAACGCACCTGCTTTTCATAGCAGGGCCGAGCATCGAACGCTCCCTCACACACGCGAATTGACGGAGCGCATTCCTCGGGCTACTGGCCGCGCGCGGTGAGCCCAGAACCTCTGACACGGAAGCCTCTACAAGCAGGACAGGAAATCGACGCTTGGTGCACCAAGTGCCGTCTCGACTTGGGGCACCGCGTTGTCGCGATGGTCCAAGGCGTCCCCAAGCGCGTCATCTGCATGACCTGCGGCAGCGAACACAACTACCGCGCGCCCAAGTCGGCACCGGCGCCGCGGGCAGCTCTCGGAAAGACGCGGGAGCGTTCTTCTTCCGCCAAGTCCACGACCAGCGACGCGACCCGCGCGAACAAGAGCCGCGCATCGGCCCACGCCGAGTGGGAGAGCGCCGTCCGCAGCGGGCGCCCCTTCCGACGTTACCTGGCGACGGAACAGTACGCGGCCGGCGACCTCATCCAGCACAAGAAGTTTGGCGACGGGCTCGTTCGCGACACGAGCGGTCACGACAAGATCATCGTCGCGTTTTCGGACGGGGAGCGAACCCTGATCCACCGCCTGCCCGCTTGACCTGTCGCGGCCGGGCTGATGCCTCCCCTTCGCTCTTTCGGGGACGGGCTTTAGCTCCCGCGTCACTCCGCCGCTCGGGCCGAGCTGACGTCTCGCCCCCTGGGCGGCGCGGCCGGGCTGGTGCGGTCGTTTCACTCCGACGCGGCCGAGCTGATGCGTTCGTTTCACTCCGACGCGGCCGAGCTGATGCGTTCGTTTCACTCCGACGCGGCCGAGCTGAGGCCTCCGCTTCGCTGCGGAGCAAGGGCCGTCCCTTTGCGCTCGAGCGCGCAGCACCTGCACGGGCGTCTTGTCGTCGCGAACGCGGGTCGCCTTCGACCCGATTTGTGGCACGCGGCGCCGCTCGAGCGCTCTGCTTCGATCCTCGCTCGTACGCTCGAGCGCCCGCTTCCTTCCTCGACGCGCCTTGCTCCCGAGATTCTTTGCCCCGCGGCGCAAAGGCGCCCCGTTCCTCGGGGGCCCGGGGTGTCCGCCACTTTTCGCGAATCTTCTCGAACTTCTCCCGCGCCGCAGCGTTGCGCTGCCCCTCGGTCTGGACGAGCCCCTGCGCGACGCCTCGGATTTTCTTCGGCGTCCCGTAGGCTGCCTTGAGCGCCTTGAGCTCGTCGATCGTGAGCAAACGCCACTCTCCGGGACGCAGCCCTTCAGCGTCGATGCCCGCGTGGCTCACCCGCACCAATCGAACCAGCGGCGTCCCTGCGTGTTCTCCGAGCCTTCGCACCTGGCGGTTCCGCCCCTCGTAGATCGTGACCTCGAGCCAGGTGTGACCGCCCTCGCGCCGAAGGGCGCGCACGGAAGCGGGTTCGGTCTTTCGACCATCAATCTCAATCCGCTCAGCCCAGCGCGCAAGCTCCCGTTCGTCGAGCTCTCCACGCACTTTGGCAATATAGACCTTCGGGACCTTGCCTTTGACGTGGGCCAAGGCTTGCGCAAAGTCGCCGTCGTTCGTGAAAAGAAGGACCCCGCTCGTGTTGAAGTCGAGACGTCCCACCGGAATCACCCGGAGCCCGACCTGCTTCAAGATGCTGCCGATCGTAGGGCGTCCCTCCGGATCAGAGAGAGTCGTGAGCATGCCGCGGGGCTTGTTCATGACTCCATAACAGAACTGATCCTGGACGATCCTCTTGCCGTCGAGCTCGATCTTGGCCTTCGAGTCGGCCTTGGTTCCGAGCTCTGTGACCACCCGGCCGTCGACGCGGACACGACCTTCCACAATGAGTCGTTCAGCAGCGCGTCGCGAGCTCACGCCCGCCTGCGCCAGGATCTTTTGGATTCGGACGATGGCCATTTAAGATTGGTGTATTTCGGAGAGAGAAGAGGTCGCGAGCCGTCACTCGGAGGCGCGGTTCTGGGCCTCCGCGAGCTCGGCCCGAGCTAGCTCCTCGTCCCGATCCCACCGATCGACCTTTCCGTCAAAGTCTTCGTCCACACCGATGCGATCGAGGCGTCCGCCCCGGTACACCTCGAACTGGTCCGGCTCCCCGTCGAAATTCAGGTCCCGCTGGATACGGACGAGCTGCGAGCCCACGTACAGACGAATGACATCAGGACTGCCGTCCCCGTTCGTATCGATCTCGATCTTGCTCGGATATGAGCCGGCGAAGGTGATCCAAGTGTCGATGCGCCCGTCATAGTCCGAGTCCGCCTGCTCCATGAGCTTGTCGCCCCGGTCGTCGTAGGTCCGGACCACGTCCTTGATGCCATCAAAGTTCGTATCCACCTCGCGACAGATCAGGACGCGCGCGCGCTCCTCGCCATGCCCCGAGTGGGCATAGACACGACGAACGTTCATGTCCTTCGAGGCGGTCGAGGCGGTCTCCGAAACTTCGCGGTCAGGCCCGCCGGTATCAACGCAGCGAGATTGGTCGTCTTGACGTTGGCCCGTGGCGACCCTCGGCGGCGGCGCTGCTTCCTTCTTTTCGCCGCAAGCGGGCAGGAGCGCGAAGAGCAGAGGGACGGCGGCGAGTTTCTGCAAACGACCGAGCATCGATCTCATGGCTTCTCCTCGCTCTGTCCGGAGCTGCTCTCGGAGTCAGGGGCGCCTTGAGCGCCCTTTTCCTCGCTCGCCCCTTCGGTCTCGCTCGACACCTCGCGAATCTCGGTGACCTGGGTGCCTTCGGATTCGAAAGAGCGCGTTTCCGCGGCCGGGCGAGGACGGATTTCTTCGGGCGGCACGTAGCCGGTCGCCTGGCAGTAGTCGATCGTGGTGTGGGGATCGGGGCGGCCGTCTCCGTCGCTATCCGTATGGATCAGAGGACATCCGGGACGCGGGTACTCCCACCATTGGTCGATGATTCCATCGCCGTTTTTGTCGCGCTCAGTGCGAACCAGCGCGCCCCCCTCGTAAAACTCCCAGGTATCGAGCTTCCCGCCGAGGAGCGTCGCGCGATGTTTCTCCTGCAGAACGCCCGCTGCGTACAAAGCGATCTCGTCGATGCGACCGTCTCGATCGAAGTCGCTCTCGACCCGACGCAAGCGCCCTTCGCTGTCGAAGAATGTTGTGCGGTCGGGACGTCCGTCTCCGTTCAAGTCGGCGACACGGCACGCTTCCCGCCCGCCTGACATCGCTCTGCCCACTTCCGCGCGACCGTCGCCGTTTGCATCGAGCCCGGCGCTCTCCGCCACGGCACACGGCTCGAGCTCAATCTTCGTCGAACGACGCACATGCGCCGAGCCGGGCTCCGACGGCCCTTCTTGTTGTTTGCCGCCGCAGCCGAGGGTCATGCCCCCCAGACCCAAGACCAAACAAACGAGCCCCGCGGGACGGACGGCCGCCCTCGCCTTCAACGTTCTGACGCCGCTCCCCGGCTCAAACAGCATCGCCCCTCCAGGTAAGCATCGATTGTCACTCGCGGAAATGGCCGCGGCCGGGGAAACGACCTCGGAGCCTTTGAGGACTTTTAATATTGACGTAATTTTTCGTCAAGGGAACCAATCGGCGCTGCGGGCTGTTCCTGGGCGCCGAATATTTTCCTTAATTTTCGCGCTCTTACCAAAAGTCAGCCCAAGGACGTGCCGTTGACGACACACGTATTGGAATCTATTGTAACGAGTGGCCATTTGACGGGACCGCAGACTCCCGCCAAAAGAGCCATCCCCCGCGGGAGAACGGCAATGGCTCGCAAGAAGATCTCGACCACGGTCTACATCACGCCCGAACAGAACGACGCCCTGCATCTCTTGCACGAGAGAACGAAGGTGCCGGTCGCTGTGTACATCCGTGAAGGCATCGACCTCGTCCTCCGCGAGCACGCAGAGAAACTGCCTGGGCAACTTTCTCTGGTCGACTCCGCCCAGCGTCGCAAGTAAGAGCCCGAGCGACCGGAGCCTACGAAAGCCCCGCTCCCCTCATCATGTCTGCCGCCGCGTCCCATATCCGTAATTTTTCAATCATCGCGCACATCGATCACGGCAAGAGCACTCTTGCTGACCGCATCATGGACGTGACGGGTGCGCTCGAAGCGCGCGAGAAGAAGGAACAGTTCCTCGACAAGCTCGAGCTTGAACGTGAACGCGGCATCACGATCAAAGCCCAGTCCGTTCGCCTGAAGTACAAAGCGAAGGACGGACAGATCTACCAGCTCCAGCTGATCGACACTCCCGGACATGTCGACTTCAGCTACGAGGTTTCCTCGAGCTTGCGCGCGTGCGAAGGGGCGTTGCTCGTCGTTGATGCAACCCAAAGCGTCCAGGCGCAGACCGTCGCGAACACCTACCTCGCCATCGAGAATAACCTCGAAATTCTCCCCGTTCTGAACAAGGTCGACCTACCCTCGGCGGACGTCGACCGCGCGGCCCACGACATCGAAGAAGTCATTGGCCTCGACTGCAGTGGCGCACTCATGACCAGCGGCAAGACGGGCATCGGTGTCGCCGACCTGCTCGAAGCTGTCGTCGAGCGCATCCCGCCTCCGAAGGGTGAGCCCGATGGGCCACTCAGAGCCCTCGTGTTCGACTCCTGGTACGATAGCTACCGGGGGGCGATGGTGATGCTCAGGATCGTCGATGGCGCCCTCAAGAAGGGCGACAAGGTGCGCTTCATGTCGACTGGGCGCACCTTCGAGATCACCGAGCTCGGTTGCTTCTCCCCTCACCCGACTTCGCTCACCGAACTCCGCATGGGTGAAGTCGGTTTCGCAGCCGCCAGCATCAAGTCGACCGAAGACACCAAGATCGGCGACACGCTGACCCTGGCGACCGGTGGCGCGACCGAGCCCCTACCTGGCTTCAAGGAGGTCAAGCCGATGGTCTTCGCGGGCCTCTTCCCGACGGACTCGGCGGACTACGAAGGTCTCAGGGACGCTCTCGCCAAGCTCCATTTGAACGATTCCTCGTTTACCTACGAGCCCGACACCTCGGAGGCCCTGGGCTTCGGGTTCCGCTGCGGATTCCTGGGGCTCTTGCACATGGAGATCATCCAGGAGCGCCTGGAGCGGGAATACAAACTCGACCTCATCACCACGGCGCCGAGCGTTGTCTACAAGGCCCACACCAAGCGGGGCGAGCTCGTTCTGGTGGACAATCCGTCGAAGCTGCCCCCGCCCGGTGAGCTTCAATCGATCGAAGAGCCGATCGTCAAAGTGAACATCCACGTGCCGGCGTCCTTTGTCGGCGCCGTGGTCCAGCTCTGCGAGGAGCGGCGTGGCATTCAACAAGGGCTCAACTTTGCGACCCAAGACCACGTCGTGATCACCTACGAGCTGCCGCTCGGGGAAGTCATCCTCGACATGCACGACAAGCTGAAGAGCGCCACGAAAGGCTTCGCGAGCATGGACTATGAGCTTGCAGGCTATCGCACAGACGATCTGATCAAGCTCGACCTGCTCGTAAACGGCGAGCCTCTCGACGCCTTGTCGACGATCCTGCACCGAGACAATGCCTTCTTCCGCGGACGCGCCCTCGCCGCGAAGCTCAAGGAGCTGATCCCAGCGCAACAGTACGAGGTCGCCATCCAGGCCGCCATCGGGGCGAAGATCATCGCACGCAGCACGATCCGCGCGCTGCGCAAAGACGTCACCGCGAAGTGCTACGGCGGCGACATCTCCCGCAAGCGCAAGCTGCTTGAGAAGCAGAAGGAAGGAAAGAAGCGCATGAAGGCGGTCGGAAACGTCGAGGTGCCTCAGGAGGCGTTCCTCGCAGTGCTCCGCCTCGACGACAAGGACAAGGGATGACTCAGCGAAACCCGAGCGCGCTCTCTCGCCTGACCGCTGAGCTCAGCGCTCGAGCCCCCGCTCACGCGCTCAGCTTCGAGGGGACGATCCCTTTCGGCCCTGAGCTCGAGATCGCGCGCTTCCGCCTGAACAATGGGCTGACCATCCTGCTCTTGGTCGATACCAGCGCCAAAGTCGTCGCTTACCATACCTGGTTTAAGGTCGGGTCGCGCCACGAGCATCCGGGCAAGACCGGCCTCGCGCACCTCTTTGAACATCTGATGTTCGGGACCATGGAAGGTTTCCCTCCCGGAGAGTTCGACCGTCAGATGGAGGCGGCGGGCGCGGACAATAACGCCTCGACCTGGCTCGACTTCACGCAATACCAGGAAGCCTTTCCGAAAGATCAGCTCGGCAAGATCGTTAAGCTCGAGGCGACGCGCATGCATCGGCTCGTGCTCGGCCAGGCGGAGCTCGACACGGAAAAGGACGTCGTCTTGAGCGAACGACGCTTCCGCGTCGATGACGATGTCGATGGGAAGGTCGACGAGCTCTTATGGTCGACCGCCTTCCAGCGGCACACCTACAAAATCCCGACCATCGGTCTCGAGGAGGACATCAAGGGGTTCACCCTCGACGATCTGATGAGCTTCTACCGCGCCTACTACAGCCCGGGGAACGCAGCGCTCATTTTGGTCGGAGATTTTTCGATGCGCTCGGCGCTGTCGATGATTCAGGAGGCCTACGGACCGATCGTGAGCTCACCGATCCCGATGGAGGAGACCTGGCCCGAACCGCCACAGATCGAGGAGCGAGTCCGCACCCTCGACCTCGCGAGCAGCGCCGACCGGCTCGCGATGGGCTACAAGGGACCTGCCCTCGGAGACGACGATCACGTGGCGATGAGCTTGCTCATGGAGGCACTGGTCGGGGGCGCAGCGAGTCGTTTGCCGAAGCGCCTCGTGCGGAAGGAGTCCCTCGTGAGTGACATCCGTGGGGCCGTCGGTCCTCATAAAGACCCGAGTCTCATTGAGTTCTCCGCTGCCGCCCGCGAGGGTGTCCGCGCCGAGACGATCCTTTCCGCCATCGACGAGGAGCTCGATCGCGTCCTCGCCGAGCCTCTCTCCTCTGATGAGCTCGCGCGCGCTCGCAGTCGCACGAAGTTGGCGCTGCTCTCGGGGCTCGAGACCGCCGATGGGAAGGCCTCGACCATTGGATTTTATGAGACCATCCTCGGCAAACCCGCGGCGGCCTTCGAACGCCTCGAACGCCTGGGTCAGCTCGACGCTGGCGATCTCCTGCGAGTGGGACGCCGCTATCTCACGAGAAACTCCCGCTCCGTGGTCCTCGGCCACGCGAAGGAGGCGTCATGAGCGCGGTGTTCATTGAGCGCGACGGGCGCCTGCCCCTGGCTCACGTGACGACAACCCGCCTCGATGGAAGCCTCCTCGACCCGGTGGGCAAAGAGGGGCTGACTCGCCTGACAGTGAGGCTCATGCGGCGCACGGCAGGGGGCCGGAGCGCCGATGAGAACAATGAGCGGCTCGATGCTCTCGGAGGCAGCCTGCTTGGTGAGGTCCAAAAGACCCATTTGAGCCTGGGCGGGGCCGTTCTTTCGGAGAACCTCCGCGCCTACCTCGATGCTGTTGAAGAGACCTGGACCCGGCCTGGGCTGTTCGAAGACGAGTTCGACCGCGTCAAAGATGAGAGCCTCGCCGAATGGTACGAGGCCCTCGAAAACGATCGCGGCCTCGCTTTCTCGACCTTTGAGCGGCACGTCTACGGCGACCACCCGCTGTCGCGCCCCGCAGGTGGGACGCGCTCGAGCCTCGAAGCTATCACTCACCAGGACGTCGTGCGCCACGCAGAGGCGCTTGGAAGAGAGCCCCATCTGCTGATCGCCGGAGCCGGTGACGTCAGCCCCGAGGTTCTCGAGAGCTTTGCGGCCCGCCTGACCAACAGCGCTCCCCTCTCCCCGCCGCCCGTCTCCGAGCCCGAGGCTCCCCCTGGTCGACGTCTCTTCTTCGTCGACAAACCCGCGCGGAGCCAGAGCCAAATCGTCCTGGGCGGAGCCGGAGCGCATCCAAAAGACAAAGACCAGGTCGCGCTCCACGTCGCCAACACGATCTTCGGCGGAACCTTCACCGGCCGCCTCAGCCGCGAGATCCGTATCAAGCGCGGCTGGTCGTACGGAGCCTATAGCTATCTGAGCCTCGACAGGTCCCGCGGAACCTTCTCCATTTGGACCTTCCCCGAAGCCAAAGACACGCTCGCCTGCGTCTCGCTCGCGCTCGAGATGATCGAGTCCCTCTGCCACCAAGGTATCACGAAGGCTGAGCTCACCCGCGCACAACGCTACTTGCGCCGAAGTCACGTCTTCTCCTCAGACACCGCCCAGAAGCGGGTTCAGCTTCGTCTGGAGGAGGCAGTGTACGGACTCGAGCCCGGCTACTTTGAAAGCTTCCCGGACAAAGTCCGCGAGGTCACGGTCGAGGACGTCAATGAAGCGCTCCGGCGCCGCATCTCTCCGGAGAACCTGACCATCGCTGTCGTCGGAACCCACTCGGAGATCGGCGCGAGCCTCGAGTCCAAAATCCCCGGCCTCAAGAGTAGCCGCGTCCTTCGCTACGACCATCCAGACTGACCCAGCGCAAAAAAGGCCCCCATTTTCACCGCGCCGGATACGAGCGCAGCACGGGGGCCTCCGATGAGGCTCGGGAGGGAAGCTCAGCGAGCTCCCGCCCCTTTCAGGTTCAGAACGGCGCGAGAGAATTTGAGTTCGAGGCGACGGCCTCCGGGGCCATCTCGATCGGAGCCCAGGCGGGCAGCTTCTCCGGAACCGGCAACTTCGTTCCGCCCCGCACGGCGACGGTGATCGCGTCGTTCAAGCGGCGGTTCGCCTTCTCGCAGGGCGGGCTCGGCGGGCCGAAGCGCGAGTCCTGACAGGCGACCTTCTGAGCTTCGTAGGTCAGCTTGACGTATTTGCTCTTCAGGAGAGCCTGACGGATGTACCCGTCGAGCTGCTTCCAGTCGATCGGGGCGTTATACACCTCGCGCATCTGGCGTTCGACGAACATCTCTCGCGAAACAGTGGCGCAGCTGCCGTCCCAGCGGAGCACATCAATGTCCGCTGAGCTCGTCATCGAACCCTGAGCGGTCCGAAGCAGCAAGACCTCCTCGCCGAACACAATCGGCTCTGGGGTATCCCGCGAACCGTAGGCGTTCACGGCTTCGATGCTCTCCGCCTTGAGATAAAGGCGTTGCCAGGGAGTCGTCTTCTCGAACATCGCGATCGCCATGTCGGGATAGCGCCCCTTACAAGCCGCTTTCGCGAAGGCGACAGGAGGCACACATACGGGTCCAGGCTCGCAGGTTGTAGGAAGGACCTTTGCGAGTGGTCGCTCCGGCTCCTTCGCCATTTGCATCTCTTCCTCGGGGGCCTGAGCCATCTCCTGCTCAGGCGCTGGAACTTCGGCCGTCACCTGAGGCTCCGGCGCGGGCGCGCGCGCTGGGGGCGCCGCCGACTGAGAGGAACACGCAGCGAGAGCAGTGACGGAACTCAGCAAAGCAAAGAGTCGTTTCATGGCAGTGTGAGGGAGAAACGGCTGCTCGCCGGGTTCCTTCAATAGATCCCGCAAAACGGCGCAACTTTTGGAGCCAAAGGCGTGCGCCTCTGCCACCAATCATGAGGATTTTCGGAACGCCGGCCAAAGGGCGAACCGGAGAGAGACGCCACGCACTCCGTTCGACGCAATCAAGGTGCAGAGAGGAGCACTCTTTCGAGAGCGGAAGAGATCTCGTGTGCTGTCTGCTCGAGGCGCGCGCGCACCAAAGGCGCGTCCTCCACACGGCCGAGCTCGCTCCCCACGTGACAATAGATTTTCAGCTTCGGCTCCGTGCCGCTCGGGCGCACGTGCACAACAGCTTGCGCGTCCGCGCGGCGGAGTTCCAGGGTGAGCACATCGTCGGTGGGGATGCCGCGCTCCTCGGCCACAGACGGAACCCGATAGTCGACACGTCGCTCCACCTGAAAATCAGCGATCTTGCCGAGCGAAGGCGAGCGCAAAAGTTGTTGTCCCACGCGCGCTCGGGCCGCGATTTCGTCCGACTCAAAGCGAACGTTGTGAGGCTTGTTGACCCAGAGACCGACCTCGACCGAGAGCTCCGCGAGGCGGCGAGTGAGAGCCTGACCTGGAGAGAGTCCCGTCTCTGCGGCGAGTCTGCGCGCGAGCGAAACCACGATCGCAAGGGCTGCGATCCCATCCTTGTCGAGCACCGGCCGCCTCGGCCCCAGCCCGAAACAATAGCCGAGCGCTTCTTCATAAGCGAAGACGAAGGAGTCAGTGTCGGCTCGGTGGCAGATCCATTTGAACCCTGTGAGCGTACGAGCCAGCGTGGCTCCGCGTTTCTCCGCGAGCAGAGCCACCGCCGGTGACGACACAACACTCGCCACGAGCAGCGGATCCGGAACCTTCGCTGCCTCGAGCCAAGCGTCAGCGAGCAAGAGCCCGAGCTCATCGCCGCTCCACTGCACAAGCTGCCCGCCCTCATTCTCAGCCAGCAACGCGAGCCGATCAGCGTCGGGATCATTCGCGAGCGCAAGGCTCAGGTTTTCGTCCTCCGCGAGGGCAGAGAGCAGGTCCATCGTCCCCGGCTCTTCGGGATTCGGCCGCGGGAGCGTCGGGAAGGCTCCATCGGGCTCAGCCTGCTCCTCCACAACGGCGAGATCGAAGCCCAGCTCCTTGGCGACCCTTAGGGCAGCCTCGCCCCCCACACCGTGGAGCGGACTGTAGGCGACGCGAATGCGGGCGCCCGAGCCGGGATCGACCCGCTGCCCCAGCTCTCGGATCCAGGAGAAATACGCCGCAATGTCTCGCGCCTCGGGGGCTTCGATGCGCCCGGCTTGCTCTGTCTTCCGCCGAGGCATTAAAACGCGCTCGATGAGCTCTCGGCTCGTATTGCCCATGCGCGCCTGAATCTCGCGATCCCAGGGACCTTTGATCTGGATGCCGAGTTCGTCGAACACCTTGATGCCAGCGTCGCTGCGCGGATTGTGGCTGGCCGTCGCCACAACCGCCGCATCGGTCCCCCTCAGCCGAGCCAGGAACGCCACGAGCGGAGTCGGCGCAGCCTTCTCCAGCAACAGGACGTGGTGACCATCGTCGGCAAGCTCCTTCGCAATCGCCCGCGCGTAGCTCTCGCTCTCGGGACGAGCGTCAAAGCCGATCACAACCCGGGCCACTTGCGCCCGCGTCGAAAGGTAGTCCGAAAGCGCCCGGGCCAGCGCGGTCACCATCACCAGGTTCATGGCGCTCGTGCCCGGCCCCACTGCGCCTCGAAGCCCCGCGGTCCCGAAGCTCAGAGGCTGCTCAAAAAGCCGCTCCAGCTCGCGCGTGTTCCCTTGCTCGACAAGCGCACGCAGCTGATCCCGGTGGGCCGGGTTCGGGTCCAACTCGAGCCACGCCCGAACCACCCAATCGAGATCACCCGTCATCAGCTCAGTTTACGAACCAGTCTCTCGGGCGCAATTCCCTTGAGGGCAAGCTGCCCGCAAGCGGCCGACACTTCATCTCCGCGCCGCGTGCGCACGAAACAGCTGTAGCCGCGGGCCGCGAGACGTCCTTGAAAACTCGAGACGCGGTCCTGGTCCGCTCCCCGATAGTCCGACGCTTCGATCGAGTTCATCGGGATCAAGTTGACCTTCACCGGGAGCCCCCGGAGCAAAGACGCAAGTCGATCGGCGTGCGCTTCGCTGTCGTTCACATCACGAATCAGCGTGTATTCGATGGTAATGCGCCGGCGCGGCGGCAGTGGATACTCACGGAGAGCCTGCATGAGCTCAGCGATCGGATAGCGCCGATTCATGGGCATGATGCGGGAGCGGGTCTCGTCGTCGGCTGCGTGGAGCGACAAGGCGAGCCCGATTTTCCCTGAATAGTCAGCGCCCAGGCGGCGAATGCCGGGCACAAGTCCCACGGTCGAGACCGTGATGCGGCGCGGGCTGATCGCGGCGCCGTCCGGATCCGTCAGAAAGTCGAGGGCGCGCTTGGTCTCGTCATAGTGATGGAGCGGCTCGCCCATGCCCATGAACACCAGATTCCGGAGGTCTTCGCTCTCTTTGAGGTAACGGCGCGCGACGTAGACCTGCGCCAAAATCTCCGCCGCACGGAGCCCACGCACCAGGCCCGCTTGTCCGCTCGCGCAAAAAGTACAGCCCATCGCGCAGCCGACCTGGGTCGAGACGCAGAGCGTAACGCGGACGCGCGACCCAACGGGCTCACCGTCATCGTCATCGTCGGGACCGACAGAGGTCATCGGGATCAAGACACACTCGAGGCGAGTCTCATCCTTGAGATCCAGGAGGATCTTGCGCGTCCCGTCCGCGGCTTCGTAAACGAAGGAGACGCTGCCCGGTTCCGAGAGGCCGAGCTCCCCGAGCGCCTCGCGGAGATCCTGAGGCAGATCGGTCATCTGCTCGGGATCGAAGGTCCCTCGATGATGGATCCAGCGGTAGATCTGGCGCGCGCGGAACGGCTTGTGCCCCTGCTCAGAGACGAAGCTCTGCCAGTCCGAGAGGGCAAAGGTGGCGGGGTCCGCGGTCGGAATCTTCATGGGACTTCGCGCTTCTTAGCTTCATTCCAGTAGCCGTCGAGCTCTTCGAGCGGGATCCCCACCGTCGCCTTGCCGTCTTTTCGCGGCCAATCCCCGTGCTTCTCACGAACTTCAGCCTCGACGTATTCAAAACGCCGGCGGAACCGGAGAGAGGTCTTCTGAAGGGCCTTCTCTGGACGAATCCCCAGGTGCCGCGCGTAGTTGCAGAGGGCGAACAGTACGTCCCCGAGCTCATGCTCGATAGCCTCCTGGTTCCCCTCTGCGACCGCCTCATCGAGCTCCCCGAGCTCTTCAGCCACCTTTTGCCGAGACCCGGTCCGGTCGGGCCAGTCAAATCCCACGCTCGCCACCCGCTCGCTGATGCGCCGGGCCCCCTCGAGGGCCGGGAGCGAACGCGGGATGTTGTCGAGCAGGGGACGCGCGAGCTTCTCTTTCGCCTTCAGCTTCTCCCAGTTCGCCTCAACCTCTTCTTTCGTCTGCTCGCCGAGGTCGCCGAACACGTGAGGATGCCTTCGCACCAGCTTCTCGACGATACCCGCGATGACGTCGTCCGGGCCGAACGTCCCCTCTTTCCTCCCGAGCTCCGAGAGGAACACGACCTGCAAGAGAAGATCTCCGAGCTCCTCGCGCAAATGGGTCCTGTCGCGCGACTCGATCGCATCGATGACCTCACAAGCCTCCTCGAGCACGTACTGCGCGAGAGACTCCATGGTCTGCGCTCGATCCCAAGGACAGCCGTCTTCGGCGAGCAGACGTTGCATGAGTCGCACGAGCTCCGGTAGCGTTTGCCCCTTCTGGTCAGGGAGGCTGGGCGCCGGAGAGATAGGAAACTCGCGACCAGCCATGTTCAGTAAAGATACCGTTCGCCGGAGTCACACAGAATGGTCACAACGTTCCCGGAGGGATAACGTCGAGCCAGCTCGATCGCAGCGTGAACATTCGCGCCCGCTGACGGCCCAACCATCAAGCCGCTCCGTCGCGCGAGTTGTCCCGCCATGCGCTCAGCCGCGATGTCGGTGACGGTGATCACTTCGTCGATGGTCGAGCGATCGAGGATCGCCGGGACAAAACCGGCCCCGAGCCCCTGGATCCCGTGCAGCCCCGGCCGCCCTCCGCTCAGCACCGCGCTCGCCGCTGGCTCGACGGCAACGGCGTGCAGGCCGGGGAGAGAAAGTTCTCCCTTCAGAGTGCGCACGACACCGGTCAAAGTTCCCCCGGTCCCGACGCCGGCGACGAAGGCGGTGATGTTGCCCTCGAGCTGCTCATAGATCTCACGGGCAGTCGTCTGCGCGTGAGCCTCGGCATTCTGAAGATTCTCAAACTGACTCGCGAGGAATGCGCCCGGGATGTCCTGGACGATGCGCCGAGCACGCTCGACCGCACCCGCCATGCCGCGATCCGCGGGCGTGAGCTCGACCTCGGCTCCGTAGGCCCGCAAGATGTAACGCCGCTCGAGGCTCATATCCTCGGGCATCACGACAATACAGCGGTGTCCGCGCGCGGCGGCGATCATGGCCAGGGAGATGCCTGTGTTGCCGCTGGTGGCTTCAACGATGGTGCGGCCTTCAGCCAAGAGACCGGTGCGCTCCGCTTCGAGAACCATGAACAGAGCGGGGCGATCTTTCACGCTACCGCCCGGGTTCATGAACTCACACTTTGCCCACACCGTGGCGCCCCCTTGCGGACTCAGACGAGAGAGGCGAACAAGTGGGGTCCCGGCGATGAGCCCGAGGGCGTCGTCAGCGACGACCAGACCACTCGGGGTCAGGCGGCGCCCGGAGAGAGCGGGAGAAGAGGCGGTGGTCACGCGTTCAGGATACCAGGGGAAGTTGCCTTGTCCCACGGGACTCCCAGCTGAAGCGGGGAAACTCGCGCCGAAACCTCCCCGACACGCACCTCGGTGCCCGCCACGTAGGCCGGAGCCTTGATCCTGGCGAGCCCCCGGGAGCCGGAGGCGGAGGTCACCTTCCCGATTTCCTGGCCCTCGGCGTTCAAAATGACCTGGCCCACGGAGAGCGGCCCGCTCGCTTCGAGCCGCGCCACCCGCCGCTTCACCTTGCCCCGCATCTCCTGCATGCAGACCACCTCTTGCCCGAGGTAGCAGCCTTTCTTGAAGCTGACGTGGGACCCCTCGAGCCCCGCCTCTTGGGGGTTATCTTCAGGACCAAAATCGACCCCCGCTCGCGCCCATCCGACTTGCACTCGCGCGCTGTCGAACGCGACTTCGTCCTTCACGCCGCCGAGCGCGGCCGCCACCTCGAGAACCCGAGCCTCATCGACAAGGGTCCAAAGCAACCGCCCCTCGGGACCCAGAGGAACATATTCGAAGCAGAGCCCGGAAACCTCCGCCGCGAGCTGATCCGGCACCGAGCCGAGCAGCGCAAAAAAGTGCGCGCCGCCCGGCGCGAGCTCTGCGTCCTCCATGACCAGGTAGCGATCGAGCTCCTCGATGAGCCCTTCGTTTTCGGTGTGCGCAACCTCTGTTCCACGAGGCGACGACAAGACCAAGACCTCCGCCTGGATCTTGCCTTGTTTGGTCAAAAATAGCGCCGGGATCGCGCGACCACTCGGGAGCTCTTTGACCTCCGCGGTGAGCAGGCTGTCGAGCCAACTGTTTCGGTCGTCGCCGGTCACGAGCAAGCTCGACAGAGCTAAAGGCTGTATCAAGAAGGTCACTCGGGAAGTCTCTCCTGGGGAATCAAAAGGTCGCTCCCTCGCAAGGGATACATTGCTTCTTCTTTGATGACGAGCTTGCGCCGCTCCCCGCTCACAAACCAAACATCGAGCTCGAGACCCGTTCGAGAATAGGTGTTGATCTTGCTCTTGATGCCAAGGGCATCCATCCCCATCGTCGACTGGCCCTGAATCGAAAGGATTCTGTCGCCCTCAGAGAGCCCAGCGCGTGACGCCGGTGAATGAGGAACGACCTCGGTCACGCGCACGCCATCTGAACCTCGCAGCTCATAAGAAAAGCCGAGGCCCAGAAGGGGGCGCGCCGGGGCCACGCGGAGCCAGATGCGCGCACCGCCGTCGCATTCGATCTCGCGATTGCGCTCATCAATGAGGTCCGACATGTTCCAAATGCGCTTTTGGCAGATCGGCATCTTTCCAACCGGCGCATCGTCCCACAGCTCAACCCACACCTCATCGTCCGGCCGGATTCGATAGTTGAAGAGAGGCTGGTCCGGCCAAGAAGGCTTTCGATCCGACTTAACGACGCTGGTCTTGAGGACCGTTTCACCTTGCACCACAAGCTGCGCAAAAGGATTTGGATTCCAGGATCGCCCGTCGCGGGTTCGGCTCGGCACGGTCGCTCGCTCGAAGTAGATCAGAAACAGATCTTCGCTCGGCGGCGGCTCTACGGACGCGCCCGGCTGCGGCGTCCGCACCGGTGTCTTCATCTCAGGGAACACAGCCCCACACGTCGCGCACATAAGCGCAGCGGCGAAAGTCAGAAACTTCGAGGCCATACGAGACATGACACATGGGGCCCTCGCCACAGACGTGCCAGGACCAAATCAAGCGTATAATTGCGACGACCCTTCGCAACAACCCCGGAGCACCTTCGGACGGTCGCCCCGTGAGCGAGGAAAATCTCGAGCCGAGGGCCCCGACGTCCCAGAAACGTGGTACCCTTTTCCGTGAAGGCATGACCCTTACCTTTGGATTCATCGGCAATCGACCCGACGTCGGACATTGGATCGCCAAGAGCCAAAAGGAGAGCCTGAGCCTGAGTGCCGAACCCGGCGGAGCCGTGGCCTTTGGAATCGGGTTCTTTCAGGCAGACGAGGTGCTCTTGCGCAGGCGACCCGCTGATCCACGCGCGACGGTCGATCTGAGCGCTGAACTCGGCGATATCCGGGGCCACGCGCTCCTTTCGCAGCTGCGCAATGTCCATCACGGAGAGCTCACGACTGAGAGCACGCCGCCGCTCCGCTTTGGGCATCTGCTCTTTGCCTGCGACGGGGAATTCCCCGATGCCGTCGCGCTCCGCCCGCTCGTACAGGCTCGTTTGCCCGCCTTTTTGCGCCCCCTGCTCGGACAAGGGACCTTCCCAGAGCTTGTCCTCGGACTTTTCCTCGCAAAAATCCCTCAGCCCCATCTCGAACGGAGCCGAGACGTCAGCGCCGCACGAGGAACCCTCGGCGCAGCCCAGATCCGCAATGGAATCCGGGCCGCTCTCGGCGAGCTGACTCGAATCGCTGATGAGGCGAAAGTCAGCCCCTTCGTCGGGGACATTTGGATCTGTTCTGGCGAAGAGCTCGTCATTGGACATCGCTCTGGCCCCCTCTACCTGCGCGTCTTCCGCAGCCGCCGGGAGCTCATGAACCTCGGCGAAGTCCCCCCGAGCAGCGCAGCGCCGGGCTCTGATCTGACGCAGGCGTTCGGAGTCGTCGGCGGCCAATTTCCCGCTGGAGAGGGCTGGGAACGTTTGCCCGACCAGACCATGCTCACGCTGACCCGCTCGGCGGCTCCTGAAGTCGAAGCCCTCGGCTGCTGAGGAACTCCGGCGAAGTCACGCTCACCCCCGCCGAACGCCCGAGCTCTTGCGTCTTGACCATTCGAGGCGCAACCTGGGCCGACGGGCGTGGGAAGTCAGCGAATCAACAACCTCGACGCGGACCGAGTGCCGCTGGCGACCTGGATCATTCTGGGCGTGGCCGGAGCCGTGTTCGCGGCGGCAGCCTGGATTTCCACGACTCCTCCCGAGGCGCGAGCGCTCGTGCCCGAGAGTCCAGCCCCCTCTCCGCCTCCGCCAGCGCCGGAACCGGTCGAGGAGAAACCTATCGCGACCGATCCCCTGAACATCGCGCCCCTGCTCTTGGATGCCGAGAGCCGCTCCTTTCTCTGGAACCCTGACTCGGTGCTCGCGGCGATCAAGACTGTCATCGGCCCGGAAGGGCCTCTCGAACCCATCGAGATCCAGTTTGCCGTCTCGAAGGCAGGTCGCCGCCCGGGCGCCCCTCTCAAGAGCGAGCGGCTCACCGTTCGCTACACGAAGGGCCGCGCCGAGCAGCGCCCGGAGCAAGCCAAGACACCGGGCCTCTCCGTCCCCATTCCCAACTGTCCTCTGGAAGCCGCCGCCCGCACCCTGCCGGCTCGCTTGCTCGCTCCGGACTATCGCTTGGCCGTCCTCTATTCTTTCTCCAAGAAGGAGTCGCGCCCGCTCTGGCTCTTCACGGAGCCCAAAGGGACCGTCCATCGCGTCGACGGCGACAGCTGCGCGGTGCTTGTGCGCTAGATCCGACCCCCGTCCGCGCCCCAGAAGGAGCGCGGCGCGCGAAATCACATGCCGGCGCGGATGCGGTAGGTATCCTGGTAGGGAACAAGCACGAGGCGATTGTCGCCGACGGCCCGCTTCCAGCGCTCTCCCTCCGGGGCCGGGATCTTGTAGCTCGCGCTATAGGTGTAGTCGACGAAGACCAGACCGCTCGGATCGTCTGACACTTTGCGATAGCGGACGTCGTAGCGGATCGCGACGGTGTCGCGGAAACGCGTCTCGAGGAAGTCGCGCAGCCCCGCGTAATCGATATCGTCGCTGGCGTCGATGTTCCCGCCGTCTTCGTAATACCCAGGATCGGCCAGTGCGAGGATCTCGCCCACCTTGCCGCGTTCCACGGCACGCCGGTAGGTCTCGCAGAACTCGATGACGTCACGGTTGCGCGGGGAGTCCGCGACGTCCGTGTTGGGGATGTATTGTGTCTGACAAGCGCCCATGAAAAGCGAGGCGAACATCAAGAGAAGGAGCTGAACACGCATGGCACTCGGGATAGACAAAACAGAGAGTCGCTTCATTTCATTCCGGGCCCCGGGGGGCCCGGCCGCTTTCGACCGAGAGTCACACACATCACAAGGACGAGGGCAAGCGGCGCGCGAAGTCATGATTTCAGGCCGGGATCAGGTGCGCCGGCCCAGCACGTCGGCCACCAGACGATCCGAGGAGATGCCCTCCGCCTCGGCCCGGTAGTTCAAGACCAGACGATGTCGGAGGGCGGGTACAGCCACGGCGCGGACGTCCTCGATGTCAGCGACGGGGCGTCCCAAGATGGCAGCGCGGGCCTTGGCTGCAAGGACCACGGCGCGACTGCCGCGAGGCCCGGCCCCGAAGCGGACGTACTTCTGGACCAGCTCTGAATCGAGCCCCTCCCCCGGTCGTGTGCGGCGGACGCAATTGACTGCGAGTTCGAGGGCAGCATCGGTCATCGGGATCCTCGGGATCAAACCGAGCAGCGGCGTCAGCTCCTCCCGGTTGAGGACCGGGGACGGCGTCGGAAGAGCACCTTGGGTCGTGCGGCGAGCGATCTCGAGCTCTTCCTCAAGGCTCGGATAGCCGACGCGAATTTCGAGCAAGAAACGATCGAGTTGAGCCTCGGGGAGAGGATAAGTTCCTTCTTGTTCGATCGGGTTTTGCGTCGCGAGGACCTGGAACGGGTGAGGCAGAGGGCGCGTCTGCCCACCCACCGTCACTGCACCTTCCTGCATGGCCTGCAAGAGCGCCGCCTGCGTCTTCGGGGGAGTGCGGTTGATCTCATCAGCCAGGAGGAGATTCGAAAATACCGGGCCAGGTAGGAAGCGCGTCTCGTGGCGAACGCGGTCGTCGACGATGTTCTCGGTGAGGATATCGGTGCCAGTGATGTCCGCGGGAAGCAGGTCGGGCGTGAACTGGACTCGACCGAAGCTCAAGTCGAGGAGCGAAGCGAGGGTCGAGACAAGGAGCGTCTTGGCGAGACCGGGCACGCCGACCAGCAAGGCGTGCCCCTGAGCCATCAAGGAGACGAGGAGCTCCTCGACGACTTGATCCTGGCCGACGACAACAACCGCCATCTCCTTGCGCAACCGAGCGCAAGCGTCGGTCAATCTCTCCAGCTGCTCGGCGTCCTTGATTTCACTCATGCCAGACTGGGCAACCGTAAGCGGCATCGGCGCCCCGGATCAAGCCAAAGAACTGAAGTTCGTGCCGGTTCTTGCTCGATAGCGAGGACCAAGAGACTCTCCCGGCCGGCGCGTGAACCAATTCATCAAAAAACTGATCCTCGCCCTCCTGCTCGGCGTGGCCGTCTACGGGGCCTTCGTCATCTGGACCGGGGTCGAGAAAGTCTCCGTCGCCCTCGAGCGCTTCGAGTTTTGGACCTTCGGGCTCGCGCTCGGCCTCTCCTCTTTGAACTACCTGCTCCGGTTCGCCAAATGGGAATATTACCTCAGCGTGCTGGGCATCCGCGGTGTCCGCAAGCTGGACTCGCTCTTGATCTTCCTTTCGGGCTTCGTCCTCACCGTCACCCCGGGAAAAGTAGGAGAGGTCTTCAAGAGCGCGCTGCTCGATGAGACTTATAGCGTCGACGCGGCGCGCACCGCGCCCATCGTGATCGCGGAAAGGCTCACTGATGTGATCGGCGTCATCGGGCTCATCCTGATCGGAAGCTTGGGCTTCGAAGGCGGCGTTGGCTGGGCCCTAGCCGGCACACTGTGTGTGTTCGTTGGTATCGCGTTGATCCACTGGCCGACCCCGGCTCTTCGGCTCTTTCAATGGATCGAAACCCGCGGACCGCGCGGAGAGAAGCTCGCGCCCCGCTTGCGCCTGGCATTCGACAGCCTGCGCACCGTCGCTCACGCGCGGACGCTTCTCATTCCGAGCCTGCTTTCTCTGCTCGGCTGGGCCCTGGAAGGCGTAGCGCTCGGCGCGCTCGTCCACGGCACCGGGGAGACCATCGCGCTGCCAGTAGCGCTCTTTTTCTACGCCACTTCCACGCTGGCGGGGGCGATCGTGCCTACCCCTGGCGGTCTCGGGGTCGCTGAGACGAGCCTCGAATCCCAGCTCGTCACGGTGGGACACCTCAGCGCCGGAGCGGCCACCCTCTCGATGCTCCTGATCCGTTTCGCCACCTTATGGTGGGCTGTCGTCGTCGGCTTCGTCGCTCTCGGTCTGCTCAAGCTACGCTTCCCCACGCTGCTGAGCGGCGCCCAGCAGGAACCAAAGAGCTAACATACGCCTCGTCACAGGGCGCACGCTTTGTCCCCAAAGCGACCACTTGCGACCGAATGGTCGGGCCGTGAATGTGGAGCGGCCATCGCCGAGGTTCCGAGAAACAGAAGCTATCTTCGCGAGGATCGCTCAGGCCGCGGGAGCGCGCGCAAGCGCGCGAGAGCCCGCTCCATGTCGGCCGGAAGCGGAGTCTCGAAGCGCAAACGTTCCCCTGTCACGGGGTGAATGAAGCCGAGCACCGCGGCGTGGAGCGCGTGCCGACCGAGCTCCTCTGCCACCTCTGCGAGCTCTGGATCGACCCCTGAGCCCGGCGCCCGATAGAGCGGATCGGCGAGCAGAGGCGCACGGCAAACCTCACTCAGGTGGACGCGGATTTGGTGCGTCCGGCCTGTCTCCAAGCGACACTCGATGTAGCTAGAGCGTCCGCCTGCGAGCTTCTCGAGGACGGAGACGTGGGTGACAGCGCGGCGCCCCTCCTCGACCCGGCTTGAGAATTTCAGACGGTTCTTCGGATCGCGACCGTGGAGCGTTTCAATTCGGCCAGGGCTCGGCACGCCCACAGTGAGCGCTCGATAGACCCGCTCCACACTGTGCGCGGAGAACTGCTCCTTGAGCCGTTCCCGCGCCAGAGAAGTCCGAGCCACCACCAAAATCCCCGAGGTGTCGCGATCGATGCGGTGGACGATGCCGGGCCGAAGATGGGCGATCGGATCGCGATCCTCCCCGGCCGCGAGCACCTCGAACCCACCGTGCGCCAAGAGGCCGTTGACGAGTGTGCCCGTCGGGTGACCCCGGGCCGGATGCACCACGACCCCTGCTGGCTTCTCGACGACGAGGAGATCGGCGTCGTCATAGAGAACCTCAAACGGCACCTCAGGATCAGGCGCCGCCTCGGAAAGCGGATCCTCCCCAGGACGCACCGTGATCCGGGCCCCCGAGGCGACCCGATCCTTCGAGCGGCACACCTTGCCTTCAACGAGCACCCGCCCCTCCCCGATCCAACGCTGGATCGTGGCGCGGGTGACCTCAGGCATCAAGGTCGTGAGAACCTTGTCAATGCGTTCGCCCGTCCCGAGCGGCGGCGCGCGAAACTCTCGTTCCCTCTCCGGCTCGGTCATGGCCCGAGCTCCAGAGAGGCGTTACCAAATCTCACTTTTGATATGACCCTTCGACCGGACCAAGATGTCCACGAGGGCGCGATCGTAAAACGACTGACCGTACAGCTCCGGCGATACACGGCTCTTGAAGAGAGCTCGACCTTCCTCGATCTCCTCGGCGAGCTCCTCGAAGAGCGTATCTTGCTCGATGCCCTTGGTGATTTTCTCCTCGTTATACAGAGAGAGGTCGCTCGCGATCGCACGTGCGAGGCGACGGGCAGCTTCCGGGGTATCAATCAACGCCATGGTTCGAATTATCCGGCGACGGACACCGTTCTGTCAAAAAGCCGAGGGCCCCCTCGAGCGCGGACCAGCGAAAGGGCCGCGAGAGGCGCAAAGAATGGCAAGAGCGGCAGGGAATAGCGGCCGGCACCGAAGAAGGCCGCGTGAATGCCCACGGTGACCGCCAACGTAAGGGCGAGTAGGCGTTCGTGCGTCGCGGCCCTCTGCCCTTGGGAGACAAGCAGCAAGAGGAAGCAGAGCTGCCCCAGGTATGCACCAAGCCCTAGGAGCCCAAGAGCGACTCCGAAGGAGAGCACCCATGACGCGCGCGAGAGCCGCTTTCCACGAAGGAAGCCGAGCAGCGCAAGAAGACACAAGAGCCGCTGACTCACGATCTCCAGTCCCCCCATCACGAGGTGACCTCGCTCCGTGAGGGCTCCGGCACGAAGAAGGTACTCGGCGGCGACACCGGTGTAGTCGAACGTGACCCGGAGTTTGTCGGGGATCAGGCCGAGCCAGGCGACCGGATGCTCGGAGATCCGCCGAACTCCTGCGCGACCGAAGCATTGGTCCTTGGCGACTTCAGGAAACACCTCTCGGCACTCTTCGGGAACGCGCTCTCCATCAACGGGCGCGAAGCCGCCCTTGCCCTCCGGGAACGTCCCGATCAAGAGATTCCAGCCGCCATTTGCGCTCACGAAAGTGCAGCGGTCCATCTTCGCGCAGTTCCGAGCGGTCCACGGCAAGACTACCGCGAACGCGACAGCGGTCACGCAGAGCATCCCAGTGACGCGCCGTCGGAACGAAGCCCCGCCGCTGAGCACCAGAGGAAAGAGCGGGGCGAAGACGATGGATTGGGGTCGAAACAAGGTCGACACCCCGAGCACGAGACCCAGCGCGAACCAGAGGAGCCCGACCTTTCCCTGGGCTCGCAGCCTCTCGTCGAGCCGATCCGCGAGCACCGCCGCTGCGAGGAGTAAGGTCAGGATCGGCCCTTCGGTCATGAGCGCGGGCGTGTAGAGCCAAAGGGATGGCAAGAGCGCCACGAGCAGCCCCGAGACCACTGCCACCCGCTCAGCTCGATCGTGGCCGAGGCGGAGAGCCGCGCTCCTTCCCAGCAGATAGGACAAGGGCGCAGCTGCCGCGCCCACAAATGCGTTGACCCAGAAGGCGACCCCCACATCGGCCCCGAGCAACCGGTACGCGATCCCGAGCAGCCCCGGATAGCCGATCGGATAGTGCGCGGCATTGGTCACTGTGCCGTCGGGCCAGAGCCAGGAATACCCCTGTCCCAAGGCAATGCGGCGCGCAACCGTATCGTAAAAGGTTCCGTCTGCCGCTGGAGGGACGCGACCGTCCGCCCACAGCACCACGAGAGCGCGCACGAAGAGCGCTACGAGAAAGACGAACCCAATCCCCCTCCCCTCGCGCCGTACGAGAGCCGCCCCTTCATTCATAAGAGGAAAATGGCTCCCAGAGGCCCAGCTCGACGAGCGCTTCGGTGACTTCCGTCGCGGGCAATCCGATGATGCCGGTCACCGATCCGACGACCGAGCGAACCAAGAGCGCGCCCTTGCCTTGGAGCGCGTAGGAGCCCGCCTTGTCGAGCCCTTCCCCCGTCTGCGCATAGGCTTCGATCAGGCTCCCGGGCAGCTCCCGAAACGTCACCTCCGTCGCAACGGTCATCTCCCGAGCTTCTCCGTCGCGGCGCTCCACGCGAAATCGGGTGAGCACCCGATGCGTTCGATTCGACAGTTGAGCGAGCATGCGCCGCGATTCATCGAGGTCTCTGGGTTTGCCGAGCACTTCACCGTCGAGCGTTACGAGCGTATCGGCCACCAGAAGCGCCGGACATTTTGGGACCAACGGAGCCACCCTCTCGCGTACCGCTTCCGCCTTCTCACCGACGATGCGCTCGACGTAGTGCTCGGGTGATTCTCCCTCTCTCCAGCCCTCGTCGATTTCCGCCGTTCGAACCAAAATTGGTACACCGAGCCCCTCGAGAATCTGGGCGCGCCGGGGCGAACCCGAGCCAAGCAAGAGCGGCCGCTCCCGCGCGAGTAAGGGTGCCTGCATGGGCGCGCCTATACCACGATCGCCCCGCGCGCCGCCCGATTGTGCAGCAAAGAAAGGATTGATAGTGAGCGAGGGTGAGCCGCCCGACGCGTCGCATGACCTTTCCGTGGAGATGTCTCGCTGGCGCAATCGTCTCGCTGTTTGGCTTCTCCGCTCCGGCTCGGGCCCAGGAAGGCTTCGCTTCGAACCAGCTCAATGCCCCCGCGCGGCCGAGCCCTTTTTGGGGACTCGAGCCAGCGACCGAGCTGCGGGACGCTTACTCCATTGGCCTGCGTTCTTCCTACTTGAACGGGCCCGTCCAGTTCGCCCTCGCCGCTCCATCGGAGACGGCGACCCGCGTGCCGGTCGTCTCTCATCTCTGGCTCATCGAAGGCACCTTTGCGTTGCGGCTCGCCGAAGGACTCGACGTCGGGGTCGCCCTGCCTTGGAATGCCGTGCAGACCGGATCGGGCATAGGGACCGTGACCGGCGCCACCGGAGACCTACCGACCACCGCGATCGGAGATCCGAGATTCAGCGTCGGCTACGGCGTCGAGACTGAATCGTTCGCGGTCCGCGGCTTCGGCGTGGTCTCTTTGCCGCTCGGTTCTCCGGAGGCCTTCTCAGGCGAAGGCAATGCCCATGGAGATCTCGGCGTCGCGCTCAGTTACCTCGACCACGAGTTCGAGCTCAGCCTTGACCTCCGCGCCCAGCTACGAGCTCCCCGCACGCTCGGACTGTACCGCTTGGGCTCAGGGATGCGCGTCGCGGCGGGCTTCCGTTACCGCCCGACCCCGCTCGCTTCCGTCAGCCTTGAAGGTTACCTCGCGCCCAGCTTCGAAAGTCAGCCCTCCGCTCTTGATGAGGAAAGCGCAGGTTCTCCCCTCCCCGCCGAGTTGCTCCTCGGAGGACAACTCGCCCTCGACCGGTACACGCTCGGCCTTGGCCTCGGAGCCGGATTGCCCCTTGGAAGTCGCTCCTCTCTGACGGGAGGCGGCGGAGCGCTCTCTCCAACGGTACCCGCGTTTCGTGCGCTCCTCGACTTCCGAGCAACGTTTTAGATGGCATCGCGCGTCTCGAGCAGGCGCAGACGGGCACCTGGTCACAGAAGGGTCAGGCCAAGCTCGTCCCCGGCGCGAATCGCGCTTAGAACACGCGCTCGGGAACGTAGATGCGATCGCCAGGCTGGAGCGCAATGTCCTTGGCTCTTCCCTCGGAGATCGCGGCAACGTCGATCGTCACGGTGATCACCTTTCCTTGGGTCGTCCGTGAGAGCGACACTCGGCTCGCTTGCGCGATGCTCGTGAAACCGCCGCTCATCGAGATCGCCTGGATCAAGGTCATGCCCGGGCTCATCGGGAAACTGCCCGGCTTCTGCACCTGACCGAGCAACGTCACGCTCTTGCTCCGGTACTCGATCACACTCACCACGACGCTGGGGTTCGTGAGGATTTCCCGACGGATCAGCTCTTCCCGGACTTTCCGAGCGATCTCGTACGGCTCGAGTCCCGAGACCTTCAGCGGCTCGATGAACGGGAGGTTGACCGTTCCATCCGCTAACACCTGGTATTCTTTCGGGAGGTCAGGTTCGCCCACGATCTCGAGTCGAAATAGGTCTCCAGGCCCCAAAGTCGTGTTCTCAAGCGGTGGGGCAAGCTCCACTTGGGATCGAGGCGCATTCGAGCCGCAAGCCGCGCACAAAACGAGACTGAGAATGAGCAGAAACAAGGCTCTCATCGGCAGCAGAGCCTTAGAGGAACCAGCGAACACCCAAGAAGCCACGGAACCGGGAGAACGAGAGATCGTCCGAGTAGTTCGCTCCTTCAAGGACGCGGGAGAAGTTATGATCGTAACGGGCAGTGATGTTGATGCCGAGCGTCCGAATAGGCCTGTATTCGACAAATGCCTGACCATCGACGCGGATTTCACCAAAGCTGTCGATCACTGCCTCGTCGAAGTTCATCTCCGGGTAGTGAATCGCCGAGGCCCCACCGTCGAGCTGGAAGATCCAGCGGCCCGCGAGGAACATCGTGAAATTTCCGTAACCGCGATCTCTCTGAAAAAAATCTCCGAGGTAGCTGTTCTCAAACGAGCGATCATAACCAATCGCCACCGAGGAAACGCCCACATTCGCGCTTCCCGCTTGAAGTCGACTGCCCGCGTTGAGGTAGTACTTGAGCTCAGCCTTGGCGACGAAGTCATCATAAGGCCGAGGACGACCATTGTCGTTGTCGCGGAACCCCGTCGCCCAGCCGCCCATCAAAAGCACGCCGAGGCGAGTCAGAAGCAGACCGTTTACGCCAACTCGCGCCGTCGTGTCGATGCCGCTATTGAGCCTCGGGTCTTCGTAGCGGATGAAACCGACACTTGCGTCGTAGAGAAGCGCCGTCTTCGGGAGAAAGCGCCACTGGCCGGCGGTCGTAATCGTGTGATCGCCGTTATCGTAAGCGCCAAAGTTGGTCGACGGGAACAGGGTCAATCTTGTGTTGTAACCGACCAAGTCCCACGTGAAGCTTCCACCCCCCGGCATCCAACGGATCGAACCGCCGCCAGTGATCACGTGACGATCGTTCGCGCCGATAAAGCCCGCAACGTTCGCCGGCTCGTAGATGTACGCATACCCCGCCCCCAGGTCCCCCGACCAATGCCGACCGCGGAAGAGTTCGAGCTTCAGACCTAAACTGCCTGAAATGTTTCGATCTTGAGCGACCGTAGAAGCCGAGTCGAGGCCGATCAGCTCGTTATACGAAGCGCTGGCGTCCAGGTGAAACTGGACTGCGCGAGGCAGGGGCTTGGGCCCCGGCCCTTCTTGCACGCGTGTATCGAGCGTACTGAGCGAGAGGCTCGGCGTGACGCGGAATCGGAGCGCGTCCTCCGGCCGACCAGCGTTGGCAGCTTCCACCGCAGAGGACGCGCGCTGGTACCAGTTCGAGTCATAACCAAACTCTCCCGAGACCCCCGGATGCAGCTCGAAGTCGCCTACGCGCACACCAACGCCACGACCGATGGAGCGGTTCGCGACCCACGGGAGCGGAGTCGAACCCTCGGGCGCAGGCGTCGATTGCGCTCGAGCCTGCCCGGTCGAAAAGAGCAGACCTGCTGCCAAGGTGAAGAGCCGAAGCTTCATCTTAAGTACCGTGCGCTACCCCCAAGCAAGACGACTTCAATCGCTAGAAGGTCGCACTCGCTGCCAATGGCGGCGTACTGATATTCGGGCCCAGCGGCAAGCTCGAAGTGTCTGTCGTCGGAATCGCCGGATCGAAAGTCACCTGGAGGGAAGATCCAGTTCCTTCGGAGGTTCGGTCCTCTCCAATGCACTGCCCCGCTTCGTTCGCCAATGAGCCGATGCGATCCCCGAGGGCACTCACGACAGAAAAGTCATGCTCGATCCCCTCAGCGTTGTTCGCTTGGATCGCCCCTTCGAGACTTAGGACGCGTTCCTCCACAGTGGCTCGAGCTACCTCGAGTTGGGCGAGCTTGTCGTCGAGGCACAAAGACTTCACGACATCGTTCTCCTTGCGAGCGGAGCGCAGCGATTGAGTCGCCGACTGCGTCGAACGCTCAGCATCCGCCAAGATGGCCCGTGCTTTTTCGAGCATCTGCGAGGCGGTAGGGGCGGGCCCCTGAGCTTCCAGCTCCTGCACCGTCGTGTCGGACGCCGCACTCACCGCGCTCACCCCGCCCAATACGAAGAGCGAGATGGCAGCTAGCCCCAATCCTAGAACCCGTCGCATGATGACTGGAGCATGCCACTTCGGATGAAAAAAAACTACCCCACCGCTCGGAGAAGTGCCGAATTTTCACGGATTTCTCGGTAGTTCGGGAGAAAGGACCCCGTCTGCGCGGGCCGGACTGCCAGCCCACGCTCAAGTGAGCGTTATTGCTTCACAAAGCTCACCGGGACGTTGATGACCGCCGAGCCGCCCTCGGGGGGCGCGAACTGAGCGGCCTGAGCTCGGGCTTGCACACAGGTCACGACCGACGGAGGGAGGTTCCCCGAGGGGGTGGCTGTGACGCTCTGCACTTCGCCGCCCGGGCCCACCTTGATAGAGAGCCGGATCGATCCCGAGGCGTCCGGATTCTGCTCGAGGGCTTGGTTATAGCAACGGCGGAAGCCCGCCGTCATGCCCGCCACAACGCGGCTCGCATCCGAGACGCTTCCGGCGGCCACCTGAGTCGAAGCTGAGACGTTGCCCTTCGGCCCCTCGACAGCGGTCGCCGTACCTGTCGAGCCGCTTCCCGTCGAGGTGGTCGTCGAGCCGATGGTTCCGAGGCCGCCGGAGGTCCCGGGCTTCACCGCGCCACCGCCTCCGCCCAGGTTCAAGGTGCTCCCGACACCGACCCCTGCCGACGAGGCCGCCGCTGCATCGAGGAGGCCGGTCGGAACATCACCGCCCGTCAGGACTCCGGCAGTGGCCGGCCCCGTTGAGCCGAGCGCCGCGAGCGTCGCCATCGAAAACTGCTCGAGTTGGTTCGACAGAGCCGCCGTCTGCGCAGCGTTGAGCTTACCGCCCGCGCCTGGCTCCGGCGTCTTCGTCGACTCGCCGGACGAGGCCTGAGCAGGTTTCGCCTCTTCTTGCGCGGGAGCCTCCGCGGTCTCTTCCGGTTCGACCTCCTCCGGCTGTTCTTCGACGGGCGGAGGAGGAGGCAGCTGATTCAGGGTATCGACCAGGCCCGCCAGGCTCGCCTGCTCATCAACGATCGGGTCGAGCCAGTCTGAGTACATGGCGCCGATGCCCATGAAATGAACCAGGAAGGCAAAAGCGGCGATGATCGTCGTGTTCCAATCCACGCCGCTCGCGCCGCGCGTGACGGCGACAGGAAGCTGCGGACGCGGCTGGACGGGAGGAGCCGCCACGAACTGGAAGAGGAACGAGGTCTCCCCGATGGTGACCTTGCCTCGTGATTCTTCTGTGAGACGGACCTGATATGCGCCGCTCGAGTTGCGCCGGGCTTGTCCACGCAGCACCTCGAGGTCGGAAACGCCGGTCGGAAGAGCCACACGGCCGGTCATACCATCCGTGAAGTTGAGCACGTACTCACCGCTCACGAGCTCGAACAGCACGTGGCTCGAGCGGATCGGCCCGCCGGAGAACACGAACATGTTCTTTTCACTGGGGCCCACGGTCACGTTCACGCGGTCACGGATGACCCGCTCTTCGATGACCCGGCCGCCCACAAGTACGCCGACGCGCAGAACCTTCGGACCTGTAGGAGCGACGGCCCGCATGACAGCGGTCATCTGGCCTGGGCGGGATTGAGTGGTTTGAGTCGTTTGGCTCATTCAGTGCCCCCCGGGGCGAACCCCGATGCGTCGAAGCGGAAGCCTAACGTTCCGAGCGCGCATGGTCCACACATGGAGCGACGAAACACCGAATGAAGTAACGGCCAAGGACCTCAAAGTTTGCTGGGGCCTCGTCTTTTTTCGGATCTGGCACCCGAGACCAAGCGCCCTGCGCGCATTTCGAGGGGCCGCCCCCAGGCCGAGATCGCTAGTGCCGCCCCCGACCCGACGAGAAAACACCCGATGCCAGCCGCCACCGAGCTCCCCGCTCCCACAGCGCGAGCGAGGGACACGAAGCCACAGGCCGCGCCCGCAAAGTGGCAAATTCTGCCCAGCGCCTTCGGAAGCAGCCGCGTCTGCATCCTGACGACGTCTCTCTCCGCGTCCTCTTCGTCCGTCGTGGGAGTTTCCCCTACCCCACCTCGCTCAAGCGCCGCGAGGCGCCCCTGGACCCGAAGGAGCGCGCTCCCCGCGCCCAGCACCGTCACAAGGGTGAGGGCAAGCGGCCAATACTCCACCATCCGCTCAGAAAGGCGCGCGGTAGACCGCCTTCTCGATAGAGTCGGTGAACGACTGCCGGAGCTCGGCGAGCGTCAAGCGCGGCTGGATCCGGCTCACATCCACGGCCGCGATCGGCTTCTGGACGCGACCCACGATCGTGACCTCGCTGATCGTGACCACACGGCCCTGAGCGTGAGCTCCGGCAGGCAACGCGAGCACCAGGCTCGCGAGCGCTGCTCTTCCTAGTAGCGAATGAATCCAGCTCTTCATGGTCATTGCCCTCAGTTGGCCTCGAGGAGCGCCTTCTTGGTCTTGGCGCGGGTCAAGAGTTCGTCCACGTCGTCCGCCCCACCACGCGGAACCTTTTGTTTGTAGGTTTCAAAGTGTTGGATCGCGCGGTCCGCCGCCGCTTTCTGCGTCATGCCCGGGATCTCATTGCTCATAAGGAACAAAAGGCCGAGCGAGTAATGGGGATTCGGATCGGTCGGATCCGCCGAGAGCGCCCACTCTAGCTCATTTTGAGCATCCTTCGGTCGATCGAGCAGACGATAGGCGTCGCCGAGCGTCGCTCTCAGCTTCGGGTTCTTTGCGTCGAAGCGCGCCGCCATCTCGAGGTGCGGCAATGCATCTCTTGCGTTGCCAGCTTCGAGCATGAAGGTCGCGAGAACGAAGTGGGCGTCAGCAAGGTCAGGCCGGAGCGAAGCGGCCTTCTCGAGGTCCGCCATCGCCGGTCCTCTCATCGAACGCTCTGCGTAGATCAGACCCCGCAGATAATAGGCTTCAGCGTTCTTGCTATCGCGCGGGGGATTGCCCTCACCATACCCGTCCAGAATTCCCTGAAGCGTATAGAGCGCGAGATCGATCCGACGCTGGCGATAGTGGTCTCGAGCGAGGCTGACCATGGCCGGTTGGAACGTGGGCTCCCGTTTGAGCGCATCCTGGGCGAGCTTCTGGGCGTCGCCGGAGCGCCCCGCCATGCTCTGGACCTCCGCCAGCACCGAGAGCACAGGTGCGCTGTTCGGAGCCTTCGCCCGCGCAGCCTCGAGGCGCGCGAGGGCGGCGTCCCCGCCGGACTTGCGGGCCACGAGAAGTGCATCCCCTTGGAGGGCAGGTTCATACCCAGGAGCCACTTCGAGCGCCTTGGTGTAGCTCGCAGTAGCAGCGCTCATATTGCCGAGCCGCTCTTCCACCACGCCGAGGGCATAGTGAGCCTCGGCGGCTTTCTGGTCTTTCGAGATCGCGTTCTTGAACTGCGTTCGAGCGCCCGAAAGATCTCCCTTGTCGTAGGCCTTGATACCCTTGTCGAAGGCTGTCTTCGCCGACGAGCTCATCGAGGGCGACGTCGCAGCCGTCTTGCTCAGCGTGACATGCGGTGACAGGAGCGGGAGCTCCGAAGGCTTCGGACGCTGTACGAGTCCCGGACGCATGCGCTGGAACATGCCCGCCTGATAGCCGAGGTCTTTGATCGACGCGGTATAGGTCGCCATCTTGGCCTCGCCGACGACGTCCGAGAGGAACGCCAGACGGCGGATCGCGCGCGTCAGGCTCGGATCGGACACGTTGTAGCGCCGCGCCAGGAGAACGGCCGTCGAGTAGCGGTCGACGACGATCTTGTCCGCGCCATCAAGCTCGAGATCGCGCTTGTTGCGCCAAGCCTCGCTCACCTGAAGGCGAATTTGATCCGCCTTGTCGATCAGGTTGTCGTCACCGCTCTGTTCCGCCACCTGCAGAGCCTTCTCTTGCTCAGCCGTGAACATCTTCAGCTCGGGAGGCCGCGTGTTGTAAAGGCCCGTGCGGAGCGAGTCGTAGAGCGACCCCTGCCGCGCGATCGCAATCGCGGACCATTTCTGGGACGCGTACTTGTCGACGATCGCGCCCAGCTTATCGTAGTAGCCCTTCGCGGTCGTCACGTCCTTGGCGTACTGCTGGGTCACTTCAACCACCGTGCCCTTGTAACGGTGGAACCCTGAATCGTAGTCGAAGGCTGTGCGCAACACGAGATCGAGCTCTCGATACTCGGCTTCGGCCGCCATGGATGCTTCTTCCGAACCAAGCGCCGTACTCACGCCCGACTTTTTGGGCGCCTCGGCCGCGTAGGCCGTGAAAGCCGTTACGGTACGTTTCCACGCATCGCGCGCCGATCCGCTCTTACCGATCTCATAGGCGAGGGCGACGTAATAGGCAGCGCGAACGACGAAACGGGCCGCGCCGCGCTTGCCCTTGTAGTTCGCGTAGTACTTGTCCATCGCCGCAAGGGCAGCAAGTCGAGCCGTCTTGTTCGCACCGGTGTCTGGACTCTCAGGGTCCCATTTCTTGAGAGTCGCGCTCGCAACCAAATAGGCCGCTTCAGCGCGACTTTCGTCACTGGCGCCCAGCTCGACGTACGCCTTCTGCGCGCGCTCGAGACCGGCTCGATCGTCCAAGTTAGCGTAGAGCGTGAGAGCCTGCCGCGCCGCATCCGCCCGATTTTCCCGCGCGAAGTGCGTCGTGCTCGCGATCGCGTCAAAAGTCTTCGCCGCCATCGGGTAGTCGAAGAACAGAACATAAGCGCTCGCCTTCGCGCGGTACGCCTCCTCGAGATACTTGATGCGCTCTTGGTATTGTTCAGGGCTGTCCGTCTTGAGTGCGGTGAGGGTCTTGTTGTCCCCGTACTTTTCGATGAACAGGCTATAAGCGGCGATCGCCTTCTCGTACTCGCCGACTTGCTTGTACGCATAAGCGGCGTTCATCGCTGCTTCCGGCGCGTCCTCCCGATCAGGAGCTGCTTCCAGCGCTACCTGATAAGCGGCGGCGGCCTTCCGCCACTGCGCCTCGCGTTCAGGTCCATCCTTCATCGCGACTGCCTGATCGAAGAGCTGACGGGCTTCAAGGTATGCCACCCCTTGACGCACAGGCGTCCGAATCGCGTTTTCTGCGAAGCTCGACTGCTCGTCGTACGCGCACGAACGCCCTTCGACCAGTCGCCGGCTCTCGGCCGCGTTGCCCTCGAAGTTGCTCATACTGATGAGCTTCTCCCAGGCCGCGTAGCCCCACTCGTTCTGGCCACAATAGGCGTCGTAGATGGGCTCGAGGCGACGACGCGCCTCGGCAAACTGGCCGTACACGAAGAAGTACTCCGCGGCCTGCACCGCGTACATCAGACCATTCTTCTGAGGATCCTTCGCGAGGGGGATGCGTGCGTTGTACTCGTCGCGCGCGCAGATGGCCGCTTCGACCTCCGGCGGCAACTTCTCCTTGATGACCTTCCGATCGCTGCCTGTCCCGCTGAACTCGACGGCGGTCCGTCGCGGTTTACCCTTGGCTCCTTCGGTCTCCTCAAAGAGCTGCGCATTGACGTCGAGCACCCGCTCGGCGAGCGTGACCACGTAATAAGCAGCGGGCTGCTCGTAGCGATCGTCTTCATTGGAGTCGCGCACCTTGCTCGCAGCAAGGCGAGCCTCCTCGATCTCCTTGTCGCTGGGCTTGATTCCGAGCGGCACCTTCAACACCGCCGCCCAGAACAGCGCGTCCGCCAGCCAGAAATGGCTCTCGTAAGCGTCCGGAGCGCTCTCGTCCTGAGCCAAGTAGCCGGCCCAACCGCTCGCCGCGAGCTCGTATTCGTTCACCGCGCGTTCGAGCAGGTCTCTCTGTGCAGCAGGATCGCTGAGCTCGAGCGCTCGATCTTTGTAAGCGCGGCCGAAGTTCGTGTGATCTGCCGCGGCACGCTGGAGCCCCGTGCGTACGAGATCTTCCGCCTGCGAAAGCGCTTCGGGATCGTCTCGATTCGCCTCGGTCCACGGCGTGTTGCCGACAAACTTCGAGAGCTCGGTCCGCGCCATGAGCGCCTTCTGCGTGAGCTCTTCTCGAGCCGGTGAGCCCAGGGGGAGCAGGCGAGCCTGCAAGTCGTAGAGCTCCGCGATGCGATTGACGATCACGGGGGCGTCTCGATCGAGCGGGAACTTCTGAGCAGTCAGCTCAAGCACCGTAACGGCGTTTCGGTTCTGATTGAGCTCAACGAATTCCTGAGCAAGCGCCTTGTAAATCTCGACGGTCCACTTCCGATCCTGGGGAATCAGCTCGGGGTCTTGGAGCCGCTCGATCGCGACCGCCATCTTCTCCTCAGCGACGTTCGGATCCCGCTCGAGGTCGAGCGCGTCACTGCGGGCAATGAAGGGATCGGCAGCCGGGGGCCCTTCAAAGTCGACGTAAGTGAGCGAGCCGGCAATGTACGTGTAGGCCTCCGCACGGAAGTCCGCGCCGGGGTCACCGGTCATCTTCTCCTGTTCGTCGGCGTAGTGCAGGAGGCGCACGAATTGTTCAACCGCCGCCAGGTAGCGCTGCTGCTTGAACTGCGTCCAGGCCTGTTTGTAGAGCGCGACGCCGTAGAGCGGCGGCTTCTTGAACTGCAGGGAATTCTGATAGGCGCTCGCCGCACGGTTCAGCTCGTAGGGCCCACCGTCACTGAGCTGGTCGAAATGGTAGTTACCGATTTGCCACCAAACTTCGGCGAGGTAGCGAGGCTCCTGCCCCACGATCATGTCGTGCTCGGGCACAGGGACGCAGCCCTCGTAGGGGTCTTTGAAGATCAGCTCTTCGTCGCGCGCGGTGACGTCGCTTCGATTGCCCGGGTTGCGGAGCTGGTCGAAGGGTACGGGATTCTTATTGTACCAGTCGTTCCAGAACGACTCCGGGCGATCCTGAACGAGATTCTCGAGAGCCAGCTTCGGAGCGTCTCCATCGAGTCCCCGCACGTGATAGCGATTCGAGCAAACCAGCGATCGGAAGGCTTGCTGCGCCTCCTCGATGCGGGCCGCGTCATTGAGCGCATGCCCGAGGTAATAAAGGACAGCCCCGAGCTCCTTATAGCCAGGGAACTGCTCCGCGACTTGAAGATACAACCGGATCGCAGGATCGAGCAGCGGCCCGAGATCCGCCTCGCTCCCTGCTCGGGCGCGCTCTTCGTAAAGCGCTGCGAGCCGAAACATGGCGTCAGGAGTGGCCTGGGGATCGGCGTCTGCCCCATTATAGCGCGCGATGAAAGCTTCGAGGCGACGGATGGCCTCGTCCCGCGCATCATTCAATCCGACCTTCTCGATGTCGATCTCTCGGTCGATCTCGGCCAGGATCGCGCGCCGCCGCTCTTCGTAGTGGTGGCGGACGATGGTCGTCAGGCGTGCGTTGAAGTCTTGGGCTTCGGCGGAAAATGCTTCGACCTCACGACGCAACACCTCATAGGCGGCGAGCTGCTCCGCGGTGGGAGGAGGCACGACGCTCGCCGCCTTTGTCTCGATGATGCCCCCAGTGACGCTGCATTGGATCGGGTACGCGGCCGGATCACTCTTCTTCTTGGTCTTGGTGGAAGAGCTGGTCGTCGAGCTCTTCTCCGAGGCTGGTTTCTCTAAGACGGACTTGTCCGAGTCGGCCCCCGACGTGGACGTGCCCGAGCCAGACTTGTTCGGCTTGCTCAGGACCTCGGCCGCGCTCGCGGACATCATCGGCGAGAGCGCGAGCGCCCCCAGCAAGAACCAACTTCCCATCGGGCGTCTCATTGCGCCTCTCCCGCGTCGTCAAGCACCTCGCGGAGCTCGTCGTTGATGAACTTCTCTTCCCGAGCCCGCTCACGAAGGAGCGTTCTGATCCTGCGCATTTGTTTCTCGCGGACCTCCCAAGACTTCTGGACCAAGCCCACGTCCGCCCGCATCACGACGCGCAAAACTCGATCTCGCACCTTCTTGAAATTGTCTCGAGCCACTTCCCCGACCAAGGACCGAGCGTCCGCGTCCAGCGCTGCGAGCTCCTCGGCATAGGTCTCCATCGCGCGCGCCTCGACTTCGACGAGCTCGCGGAGCTCCGTCGAGCCCTGTGCGACAGCGCCGGACAAGGTCGTTTCGGCGGCGGCGAGCTTCGACTCAAGCCCCTCGATTCTCCTGAGGACAGGCAAGAGCTTGGCCGCGTAGTTGCGAGCTTTCTGGTCGCCGGACTTCGTGATTGCGTTGACCTCTTCGGAGAGCAAGACGCGGAAGCGGTCGCGGACCTGCTTGTCTTCCTGGTACTGCTCGTCGCCAAATCCAGACTGAACCTTGCCGACCTCCGCCTGCTCCCGGAGAGTCGCGATCGCGCTCACGTGGGACGCGAGCTCCTGCTCGGCTTGGGCAAGCTCACCGCGATAGCGAGCCATGACCGAGGGGCTCGCCGTGATTCCATAACGTGCCGAATCGTCGAGCACTCGCCTGAGACCGTTGATGAGCGCGTTCAGGTAATCCGCTTCCAGCGTGAGGCGCTGCAGACTCTGCGTCACGCGGTTCCATAACTTTTCATTCTTGGCGTCTCGAACAGAAAAATCACCTGGGCGGGTCGGGATCTCTCCGAGGCGTTTCATCAGCTTCACGCGTTCATCGTGAGCACTCTTGGCCGCCGCTGGGAAAGTCTTCACTTCACTGTCGAGGCCTCGCGCGAGCGAAAGGCGAGCGATCGAAAGCTGGTTTTGCAGGCTCGTCGCGAGCTCCAGTTGACGACGCACCTCGGGGAAAATCTTGGCGCGCGCGGACGAACTCAGCCCCAAGCCGAGGAGCATCGCCATGCGTCGCGCCTCTTCGACCATCTTCTTGGAGCGCACCACGTCATCCAAGATGGCAAAGATGCGCTCTTCGCGCGCCTCTTCTCGGGTCCAATCGAGAGCGAGGCGTGGGAACGTCTTGCCGAGCTCGATTTCCGAAGCCGTGAGTTGATCGTAATAAACGGCAGGATCTTCGTGCCCGCGCAGGTAGTCGTCGATTTGACGCACAAGCGGCTCGTAGCGCCCCCGCGCAATTTGATAGGCCTCTTCCGCCTCTTGAAAGCGGCCCGCCCGCAGGAGCAAGTCTGCCCGAAGTAGCTCTGCATCCGCCCCATCGATCAGGCCGGGTTCGAGGACCATGAGCGCTTCGAGAGCCCGCTCGGCCCGTTCGTAGTCCCCGGAACGAACGTAGGTCCAGGAGAGCTCAAAGAGCGCCTTCGCAAAATGCTTCGAGGTTCGCGGGATTCGCTGATAAACGCGCGCCGCCTGCACATAACGCCCCCGCTCATACTCGAGGCGCGCCACGGCGAGCTCAGCAAGCTCATTGATCTCGCGCACGAGCTCGGAGCTCTCCGCGCTATTCGGCCGAATCGCCTGGCCGAAGGCCAAGATCGCCGCGTCGAAGCGCGCCGCTCCGAGCGCGGGATCAGCCTCGAGCGCCTGCTTCATCAAGATCACGCCGCGCAGATAGTTCGCTCTCTGGGCCTCGCTCGCGGTCCCTCCCAGCTGATCCGCGACCCCAAGCGCCTCATCGTATTCGCCGAGCGCAAGATGCGCCTTGGCGCGCGCGTAGATGAGCGCAGGGTCCCCAGCTTGAGTCAGCTTCTCTTTGATGCTTTCGAGGATGCCAGGCAAGAGGTCCCGGCGGTCGAGTCCAAGAGCCACGTCGACCAGGCGGCTCGCCGCCTTGCCTCCGCTGTTCTCGTAGGCCTTCTCGCCCGAGCGCAGGAGAACCTGCTCATAATGGCGCCGCGCCGAGTGGAGCTCGTCGGTCGCAAAATAGGCTTCGGCGATCAAGAACTCCGCGTCGGCCTCGGCGAAGGCGCTCGCTTTGTTTTGACGACCGAGCTCAATCACCTTCGAGAGTGTCGCGATGGCTTCGGCGTGCTGTCCTGTTCGATGCTGGAGCTGACCGAGAACGAGGAGCCGGTCCGCATCGACGGCTCGGCGAGCGCTCACGTTCGCCCGCACGTTCGGGAGCTGAAGCTCAACATCGGCGATGGCCCGTTGGGCCCGTTCGATCGCGTCCTCGGCCCAGGCGCGCTCGGGCCCGAGCAACGTCAGGGCGAGCGTCGCGACTACGAAAGGTCGCGCGCCGCCGAAGAGCCTGCCTCGCTTCATCTTCTCCATCATGCCCGCGGGTCCGTGGGAGGGTTTACTGGGTCCCCGCACCGACAGAGCCCCCCACTTGGCCCGAGGGAGCCGCCGGGGTCGGCGTAGTCGAAGCGCCCGCGCTCACGTCCGCCTTAGGCTGGGTCACAGCGGGTGCCGGGTCCTTCGTCGCCGCGGGGGTCGTGACAGGAGTCGCCTCCGGAGGACGCTCGTCTTCGCTACTTCCGAGGACACGAATGTTCTCGACGAAACGGATCGCGGGCTGCTCCTCGACAGGAGTGGTGGGTCCTCCTTGTTCCCAGGCAACTGCACGAAGCTCCAGGACCTTTCCATCCGTCAGCGTGAACGAGTAGTCGTTCTTGACTGTGGCTTCGATGCCCTGGAGGTACGAAAAGACGCCAAATCCATGCCCGCGCAGCTTCAGAAGCACCTGCACGGTGTGGTCGCCTGCGGGGATCGAGCCGCTGAAGATCGGGATCTTGCGCTGAGCCGCGAGGACGCCAGTGTCGTCCGTCTTCTTATATTGTACGGCGCCGTCAAACACGACGACCGCCTCGATGAGTCGCCAAGCGCCGCTCAGATCGTTCTCGAGTACGATCTCTGCTTTTGCCCCGCCCGCTGCGCCCGAAAGAATCGTGTCGCTGAGCAAGGAAAGCCGAGTATGGCTTCGCCGGATTTTTTCCTTGAGCTCATCGACGCGCTGCTCGAGATCCCTCAAGCGCACGCGATACGTCGCTCCGTCCAAGTTGGCCGAGGTGGTCGCCACAGGGGCAGCCGGACTCTCCGTCTCTGTGGACTGCGGAGGATCGGCTGCTTCAGGAGCGGCGTCGGACGATGTGGTCTGCGCCGTTGGCGCAGCTTCGGGTGTGGATTGAGCCTGGGTCGGCGAGCCCCACAGCCCGACCGCGCACACGATCCCGAGAAAACCAAATAAGCGTACGAGTCTGGTCATGGCCTTCATTGAGCGGTCCACCGGAGCCGGGGCCTCCCCCGGCGAGCCTACCCGAAGGCTCGCCCGCCCAAAGAAATTCCGCAAGCCAAGATGATCCTTGAGGAATGAATAAGCGCCCCCACCCTATCTCCGGCGCCGGGGCCGGAGCAGGGTGGCCAAGATGCCGCCCCCACCTCGGCCAGCCCCCCGCAAAGGGCGCGAAGGCGGTCCCGGAAAGTGGGAGATTTCGCACCATCTTCGGATATTTAGCGAGGCGACCTTCTCCTTGCCAGCACGGTCCGAAGCGGACTACCGTGCCGCAGCCTTGGACGAGATCAGAGGGCAGCATCGCGCTTCGTGCGCGGAGAACGGTCGCCAAAAAAGGGCCCCCGTCCCGAGATCGAACCGCGCCTTCGGACGTCTAGTCGTTCCGTGCAGGCTGCACTCCCCCTCCCTGTCCTCACTGCCCGGAGGTCTGTCTCGATGAGCGCAAGCGCCGAGGACAGCACCGACGAGACGTTGATGATCCGATACCAAAGGGGGGATCGGTCTGCGTTCGCTGTGCTCGTGAAGCGCTACGAGCGGCCTCTCTTCACCTTCGCCTGTCGATACCTCGGGCAACGCGACTTGGCCCGAGATGTCACCCAAGAGTCGTTTCTCAGGGTGGTCCGTCGCGCTCAAGAGTTTCGTCACGAGGCAAGGTTCTCGACTTGGATCTTCGCCATCGTCCGCAACATTTGTATCGATGAGCTCCGCAAGTCCAAACACCGCAGGCACCTGCCCTTGGATGAGCGCAGCGATGATCGTGGAGCGATCGCAGAGACGATCGGCTCGACCCAGCCCGCACACGATCCAGAGCGGAGCGCTATCGGTTCACGCCTCGAGCGCGAGATCCAAGATGCGCTCGCTGCGCTTCCTGACGATCAACTCGAAGTTTTCCTGCTGCGCGAGCTCGCCGGCCTTCCGTTTTCGGAGATCGCCGAGATCAGCGAAACCTCCGAAAACACGGTCAAAAGCCGGATGCGCTACGCTCTCGAAAAGCTTCAGAAAGCTCTCCTGAGTTACGAAGAGCAAGCAAAGGCTCTGAGGTGATGGCCGTGGATTGCGAACGTTTCGATCAAGCAAGCCTTGAGCTCTTGTATGGTGAGCTCGACGAGCTGACCGCGTCGAGCCTGAGGCGCCATCTGTCGCATTGTGAGCGATGTCAAAGCGCTTGGCAGAAGATGGTGCGCACCCGCGAAGCGTTCCACATTGACCTGGAGGAACCACCTTCTGATCTTTTCGATCAAATCATGGCGGCAGAAGAGGAGGCGATGCATCACCTGCCTCCCAAAGAGAGGCTCGGTCGCTGGGTGAGCATCGTCGCCGGTTACGCCATGCGACCTCAGCTCGCGATGGCGGCTTTGCTTCTGCTCATGGTTGGCTCAAGCCTTGTATTCGTGCGAGGCGGACCAGGCCCCGGGGATCAGGTCGCGGTACGCGAGACTGGCAGTCCCGTTTCCGAGTTACCCTCAGCTCGCGGACGGGCGGCCCCTCTCGTCGTGGCGACGGAGGAGACGGCCAGCCTCAAAGTGAGCGCCGAGGCCACTCATGAACGTGAGGAGGACGCCAAGGCGGCGCGCACCGCCGCTCTGAGCGCACCTGCCGACAAACAAGCCGAGGTCTCTGCGCCGCCGGTCCGCGTCGCGGACTATTCGGAGGCGATGCGCGCCTACCAAACAGGCAGCTACGCCGAAGCGGAGCGTCTATTCTCCGAGGTCGCCGCCCGGGGAGGAGAGAAAGCGGGGGCAGCGGCGCTCCATGAAGCGCATGCGGCGCGAAACGGGTCCGGTTGCCAGAGGGCGTCGGCCATCTACGACGAGGTCGCGCTTCGCTACCGGGGCACGCCGGTCGGAGATGAGGCCTCCTTTCATGCAGCCAACTGCTACCGATCCCTCGGCCAACTCGCTCGCGCCCGGGCCCACCTCGAGCACCTGAAGGACCATCCGGCCTACAAGACCCAGGTCGACCAAATTCTGCTCGCGATCGCGGCCTCGGAGGCGAACCAGGCGCAGAGAGCTGAAGCTTCTGCAGCTTCAAAGCCGGCAAGCGCGTCCGCCAAGGCTCCTGCGCCCGCAGCGGCGGCCCCGCCCGCAGCAGCGGCGCCCGCCGAAGCTCCCGCCGCCGACACCGCACCTCCCTCAGGCCCCGCAAAGACCCAATCGGACGCGGAGTCGGCAGGGGCCCAGGACGCCCCCACTCAGTAGCCTGGGCGCCTCAGTTCGCCGCGTCTCGAAGATAGGCGATGGTATGGATGGCCTCGACGAGCCGCTCCCGATCCTCGGGGGACAGGTTCACGAACTGGATCCCCATACCCTCGTTCTTGGAGCGCCGAAGGGCGCTGCTCCGGTTCACCCACTGGACGCGACCGGGAAGGGAGAAGGGCGCCATGCCGAAGGGCGCAAAGCGGAGCTCTACGAGCGCGCCGACCTCGAAGGGGCTGCTCGTCGCCACGAAAATGCCAAAAAGTGAGATATTGGTGATCGAGGCGTACAGGAACGTCTGGTCCGACACGCAGTCGACCGACCACTCCGTCGAGAACCGTGTGGCAACCCGACGCTCGGCCCCCTGACTCTCCGGTGCCTCTTGCCTGACGTCTTCTTCGCCTTCCTCGCTGCCCACGAAACCCCGCATAGCCCCAAGCCTCCCGCCTGTCACCCCGAGTTTTCCTTGTCAGAAGGCGAAGTCCGGCTATGAGGAGCCCGGGCATGCGATTCGGAACGGTCACTCTTGTCGGTCGAACCAACGTGGGAAAGTCGACTTTCCTCAACTGGGCGCTCGGGCAGCGGCTGGCCATTGCCTCGCCGCTCCCGCAGACGACCCGCGACACGCTGCTGGGCGTGGCGACGCGAGGGGACGCGCAGATCGCGTTCTTGGATACTCCGGGCCTACATCGACCTCGCACTGAGCTCGGACGGCGCATGAACGCTGCTGCGCTCGATGCGAGCCGAAGCGCCGATTTGGTGGTGATGGTGACCGACGTGTCTCAGGCTCCCGCCCGCGAGCTCCCTCCGGAGGTAGCGACGCGCCCAGCTGCGATTCGACCTGGTGACGAGGAGCTTTTTGCGGAGCTACGCCGGAACGAGGGGCAGAGGCGAATCCTGCTCATCAACAAGGTGGATCTCGCCAAGGACAAGACCCGTCTATTGCCAATGCTTGAGGCCTACGAAAAAGAAGGTCTGTTTGAGGCCCTGGTTCCGATCAGTCTCCTGCGTGAGGTCAATCTGGACGTCGCGATGAACGAGATCGCGAGCCGTTTGCCCGAAGGGCCGCCCGGCTATGAGTCAGACGTGCTCACGAACCGCCCGGTCCTCTTTTTCGTGCGCGAGTACATCCGTGAAGCCATTTTGAACCAGCTCCGCAGCGAAGTACCCCACGCCGTAGCCGTGTCCATCGACCAGGCCAACGAGCAGGCGGACCGTTTTCGGCTCGCGGCGACAATCCACGTCGAAAAAATCGGACAGCGGAAGATCGTCGTCGGGCAAGGCGGCGAGCGAATCAAGGCGATCGGCATCGCGGCGCGCAAGCGCATCGAAGAGCTCGTCGAGAAGAAGGTCCATCTCGAGCTCTTCGTCCGTGTGAGCCCGCGCTGGAAAGATATGCCGAGGCAGCTCACCGAACTCGGCTATGACGCCGGCACAGGCGGGTCTGAAGAAGAGACACCATGAAGCCCCTGATCGCCATCGTCGGTCGACCCAATGTCGGCAAGAGCACCTTGTTCAATCGGCTGGTGGGACAAGCTGTTGCCATCGTCCATGACTCGGAGGGCGTCACCCGTGACCGGCACTATGCAGACGCCATCCTCGGCGGCCGCGAGGTCACCTACATCGACACGGGGGGCTTTGATCCTACGACCGACGATCCCATGGGACAGGGGATCGCCCGTCACGTAAAGGCCGCGATTCAAGAGGCGGACGTCGTCGTCTGCGTCTTAGATGGCTCGCTTCCCCCGACCGTCGCCGATCGGGAAGCCGTAGCGCTGCTCCGCAAGGCGGAGCGTCCCGTGATCTTCGCCGCCAACAAGATGGACGGCGCGAGCAAAGAGTGGGGCCTCGGGGACCACTTCGAGCTCGGCGCCAAGGACCTCATCCCCGTGTCGGCCCTGCACGGTCGCCACGTCGGAGTCCTCGAGTCCGCTATTTTCGAAGCGCTTCCTCCCCCCGCCCCGGAAGAGGAGCCCGAGGAAGAGGACGAAGAGCTGACGAATATCGTCCTGCTCGGAAGACCCAACGCCGGAAAGTCGTCCCTCTTCAATCGCCTATCGGGCAGCGAGCGTTCCCTCGTCGACGATCGGCCGGGGACGACCCGCGATCCGATCGACGCGATCGTCACCTTCCACAAGAAGCAATACCGAGTGCTCGACACGGCCGGTGTGCGCCGCAAATCGCGCGTCGAGCGCGGCGTCGAAGCAGAGAGCGTCATGCGCACCCTCCGCTCGATCGAGAGAGCCCACGTCGTTATCCTCCTCGCGGATGCTACGGAAGGGCTCGCCGAACAGGACGCGCGCCTCCTAGGAATTGCGGCCGAGCGCGGTCGCGCCATTGTGGTCGGGCTCAACAAAGTCGATCTGATGACCGCTGAGCAGAAGAAAAAAGCTCTCAGCGACGCCCAGGACGGGCTCCATTTTGCGCGTCACGCGCCCATCGTGCAGCTCAGCGCCAAGACCGGGTTCGGGGTGGCCAAGCTCATGGAGCGAGTCGACCAAGCGGCGGACGCCATGAAGAAGCGCGTCTCAACCTCCGCCCTGAATCGATTCTTCGAAGCGGTCCTCGAGGAGCGTCCGCCACCGACGCGCGGCGGCAAGGCGCCGCGCCTCTACTATATCACTCAGACGATGGTGAATCCTCCCACCTTCGTTGTGTTCTCGAGCTCACCCGAGCACATCGCCGAGAGCTATCGCCGCTTCGTCATCAACCGGATCCGAAAAGAGTTCGATTTTGACGCGGCGCCCTTGCGCGTCTTCTTCCGGGGCCGCGGCGAACGGGATCGCTAAGCCGGCCGCAGGCGAAGCTCGCAGGCGAAGCCCGGGGGCTCTAGAGAGCACTCGACAGGTTCAAAAGGTCGAGCGCCGTCTGGATTTCCCCGGGGAACTCCGGGACTGTCGCGCAGAGCGCACCTCCCGGGAGCTCTCCGAGAACCTTCCGATAGGCGGCGGCGTGAGCATCGGCCTCGCGTCGTCGTCCCTGCCAAATCTCCGAGAGACGCTCTCGCCGCAAATCTGCTCCATGCCGGTCTCCGAAGCTCGCCGCGACATCATCGAAATCGGGCTCGTCCGGCAAAGGCCGAACGAACCGATTCAGGATCATCGCGTCGAAGCCGAGACCCCGCGCTTGAAGCTGCCCCACCATCTCGAAGGCCCCGAGCAGCTCAAGTTCCCCGGGAGTGGTCACGAAAAGGCAACCGTACTCGGGGCTCGCAAAGCGGGCCTTGGCCCTTTGGGCTCGCGATTCAAAGCCAGACAAAAGGCCAGAGAGCGTCCCGAGCACGGCCCCGAGTTCCTCCAGCAAACCCGAGCCAGTGATCCGACCGAGCCCTCGCAGAGCCACCTTGGCTCCGCGCTCAACCCAAGAGGCTCGCCCCGCCCCTGACGAGGCCTGCGCAAGGACTCGCGTGAGAGGGCTCGAAAGCAAGTCGAGCATACGATTAGGCGCGTCGAAGAAGTCGAGGGCACGCTGGCTCGGGGGAGTGTCGAGGACAATCACGTCGTAGCGATCGGATTCGTCGACCGCGAGCACGCGCTCCATCGCCATATACGACTGCATCCCCATCACGTTCCTCATGAGGAACTGGAAGGGGCGACTCGAGACGAGGCTCTCGAGGGCTTGTTCGTCCATCTTACCGCCCAGGATCAGCTCACGGAACGTGCTCTCTACGTCGAGCATCATGACGTGGAGAGATCCGTCGGTCTTTATCCCTGCGCTCCGAAACCACTCGGACGACAGTTCGGCGCTCTGGGCCCTTGGGTCCGCTAGACCCAGCGCCTCCGCGAGCCGCTTTGCGGGGTCGATGGTGAGGCAAAGCACACGCTTTCCGCGCCTGGCAAAGGAAAGCGCTGTCGCACCCGCGATGGAGGTCTTGCCAACGCCTCCGGGGCCCACGCACACAAAGACCCTCCTTTTTCCTTTGAGCTGGTCGATCCAGTCGTCCATCGGCGAGCCTCAGCCTGGCACGCTTGTGCCCCGTTTCGAAGCGAAAATCTCGCGACCGCGGACCATCAGAGCCCGACGTTTCGCCTGAGCTTTGGCCCGGTCCAGCAAAATCAGGTAAGAACGAGGACCGTGAGACGGATTCCCGTGTGGATATGCGCTGGTCTGCTCCTCTTGACCGCCCAAGCCGGCCAGGCCCGCGTCGAGGACACCTGCGAATACTCCAAGAGCCAGGTATTCCGCTCGGCCTTGCGCTTTTTGCGCGTCGACCAAGGGTACACGATCTCTGAGCGCGACGAGGAATCCGGCTACCTGCTCTTCGACTATCCCCTCGACAAATCGGCGACGACCCCCGGAAGTCTAGAGATCATCGAGCGCGACGACCGCGTAAAGCTCGTCGTGACGATCGCCAAAATGCCCGAGTATCACGAGCGCCTGTTTGTCTCGAAGTTTCTCGAGAAACTGCGCGCCGATTACGGCGAGCTGCCTAGGACCAAGAAGAAGGAAAAGCCCGCCCCCGATTCGGAGAAAGACGAAGAACGCGACGAGGAGCGGGACAACCTGGGCGAAAAGCGCGAAAACTCGAAAGAGAAATCGCCGCGCAATCAGCCAAGCCCATGAGACCTGTGAGTCGCGGTCCAGTCGACATCCAGCAGGTCGGTCGCTACCAGATCCTCTCCGAACTCGGCCGGGGTTCCATGGGCGTCGTGCTTCTCGCGCACGATCCGACGCTCGACCGAAATGTTGCGCTCAAGTTCCTCCGGCCCGACCTCAAGCTCTCGGCTGAAGAGCGCGAGGCTCTCATGACGCGCATGCGCCACGAGGCGCGCGCCATGGCGCGCATTTCTCACCCGGGCATCGTTTCGCTCTTCGACATGGGAGAGCAGGACGGAGTCGGCGTTTATCTGGTATTCGAGCTCGCTAACGGCCCCACCCTCGAGGAGACCCTGCGCCGAGGCAAGCTGGATCCGAAAGGCGTCGCAGAGCTCGCGGTCCAGCTCGGAGCCGCTCTCAGCGCAGCTCACAAGGCGGGCATCGTTCATCGCGACATCAAGCCCGCCAACATCATCCTGACGGAGTTCGGGGCACGCATCGCGGATTTTGGAGTGGCCCGGCTCCCGGAGAGCACCCTGACTCGAGCCGGCGCAAAAGTCGGGACGCCGGCCTACAGCGCCCCGGAGTCGATCCGTCACGGCTCCCACTCGGCGAGCACCGATCAGTTCTCGATGGCCGCCACACTCTACGAGGCTTTGTCCGGCCGACGCGCCTATCCCGGTGACGAGGCGGTCGTTGTCGCTCGCAAGATTGAAACAGAGACCCCCTTTGGCATCGCCCAAGGTCTTGGCCTCTCGCCGAGCGTCGACCGAGTGCTCTTGCGCGGAATGTCTCAATCGCCCAGCGACCGCTACCCCTCCTGCCACGCATTCGGCGAAGCGCTCGAGCGAGCCCTCGGTTCGACTCGAATCCCTCAGGCAACCCTGCCCGATCAGCGTCGTAGCCCCCCCAACAGAGCCCTGCCCCCATGGTTGCTCGGGACCTCGCTCCTCATCTTGCTCATCGGCGCCACGGTCGGCGCTGGACTCGCCAAATGGCTCGCCGGAGAGCCGCCAGACGAGACCCAGGTCGACGCAGCCCCGAGCGCTCCCCGCCCCGCATACATTACGCGCACGAGCGCTAAGAAGTGAGGGAACGTGCTGGAACTTCCGATTCACCGATCGCTGCGTTTCGTCCTCTCGAGCCCCCATTACCCGGAGAATGTGGGGGCCATCTGCCGCGCCATGAAGACGATGGGGTTTTCGCGGCTGGGAATCGTCCGGCCCAGTCGGCTCGCGATGCCCTCACATCCCATGGCCGTAAAAATGGCGGTCAAGAGCTGGGACGTGCTCGAAGCGGCCGAGATCTACGACAACATTCACGAAGCCATCGTGGGGAGTGACTTTGTCATCGGCAGCACGGCCCGCCGAGGCGTCTCGGGGGTCTTGCATCCGAGGCCTCTCGCTGAGAAAGCCGTAGCCTGGGCCGCGCAGGGCAAGCGTGTGAGCTTTCTGTTTGGCAACGAGAAATCCGGGCTCACGAGCGAAGAGCTCGGCCTGTGCGACTTCATTGTGCGCGTCCCGATCGCCGCCGACCAACCCTCGCTCAATCTGGCACAGGCGGTCCAAATCCTCACCTATGAGCTCTTTTCGTGCGCGCTCGAGCAGCGCGCCAAAACCCAAGGGTGACGTCATGGCCCAGCGCCCTCCTGAGCGCCACGTTCTCTGGTCCTCCCTCTGGATCGCCCTCTTTTGTGTCGCCTGCCATCGCGGAGCCTCCCCTTACGACCAGGCACTCGCACGCGCCACCGAACACGCTCGACGCGGAGAGCTCGAAGACGCCCAACAGGACTACAAGAACGCTCACGATCTTGGACGCGACCAAGATGAACGGGTGGAGGCGCTGTATCGAGCCCTCTCGCTCAAGAAAGACGCCAAAGGCCTCATTCGTCTGGCGCGCAATCACCCTTCCGCTACCCGAGCGCCGCGCTGTTTGCTCGATGCCGGTCGCATCTATCAGCGAGCCGGCCAGACCGAGCAGGCCCTCGCCGCGTTTCGCGAGCTTGTGCTCTCGTATCCCCAGAGCGCAAGTGCGCCGAGCGGATTGCGCGAAATCCTCCGTGAGCTCCTGAGCCAGGATCCGAGCGGAGGGGCCTCCCTCGCATTCCTCGCACAAAATCGCACGCACCTCGGCCCTCTCGACGAGGAGGTCCGTTATCGAGAAGCAGCTCTCCTCGAGAGCTCCGATCCAGACGCGGCGATCTTGGCCTACGAGGAACTCGCACGACGTTACCCACTACCCGAAGGGGTCTTCGCCGATGAGGCGTTGCTACGTGCAGCCACGCTCCGCCGCGCCCGCGGGGACATCGACGGGGCCCTGCTCGTGCTCATGGAAATGAAGAAGGCCAACGAAAAGGCCCTGATGGTCGGGAGCTACACGCGAAGCAGCTACGCGGACGCCGCGTATCTCTACGCGACCGTCCTACGAGACGACAAGCGGGACCTGGGGGCGGCTGCTCGGGCGTTCGAAGCGTTCCCTTCTGAGTTTCCGAAGAGTCGTCTTCGAGACGACGCCATTGAGGCGGCCGCGCGAGTGTACCTCATGCTCGGCGAGGGAGCTCGGGCCTGCGCGACCATTCGTAGCCTCGCCGACGTCGACCCGGAGTCTCGGTACCGAAAGAAGGAGCCCGAGTTCTGCGGGGGTGACTGACCCGAACGAGGACTGGCAAAAGTCGGTCTAAGACGAAGGGCCGACGCGCAGCGCCGGCCCTAGCAAAGCAGCTTATTCGTCGTCGTCGAAGTCACCGCCGCCGAGATCGTCGACGTCGTCCACACCGACCTCGTCATCGTCGTCGGGTTCGACATCGTCGTCCTCGTCGTCCTCGTCCTCGTCGTCAACGTCGTCGTCCACCTCGGCGTCCTTAGCGTCGAGCTTGAGCTGGATGCCCACCTCGCCGAGCTGGGCTTCGAGGAGCTCGAAGAGCTCGTCGGCGTCCTCCCCGCTCCACTCGTCGAGGATATCGGTCAGAAATTCAAACATGTCGCCGTGATCGAGGCGACGCTCAATCTCGTCGATCTGGTCTTCGGTGAAGGCGTCGAGGATGTCCTCGCGACTCGTCTCGATGTCACCCTCCTCGATCGCCTCTTGGGCGGCTACGCGGATCTGACGGACGGCACGCTTGTCGAGATAAAGTTCCATGGCTGTCTCTATACGGGAGGGATCTGTTCCTGGAGGGCGCTTTGGGGTTCGCCGCGGCGCGAAGCATCGCGGCTTTATTCAAGGGATGGCGCTTCGTCAAGCGGCTCTTTGACATCAGCCCTCGCCCGAGGCGAGCCACTGTGGGCGCGGCCGCACAAGCCGGACCGCCGAGACTCCCGAGGAGCCTCTCATGAGCGTCGAGAGACAGCCGCCCAGCCTTGGCCCCCACCCCTCCTCCCCTTGGTCGAAACGAAAGGAGGGGAAAGCGAGTTGGGCTTGACGACAGCCTCGGGCCGCGTTCACCTGGCGCTCGTGGACTGTACCCGATGCGGGCGGCGCAATCCTTCTCACGTCCGTTATTGCTTGGATTGCGGAGCCCGACTGGAAGCGGCTCCGACGCAAGAGAACGTCTGTGGGTCCTGCACGACCAAGAACCCACTGGACGCCCGGTTCTGTAGAGAATGTGGTGCGCTGCTCGGCGCCGCGACCGAGCCCGGGTCGGCTCCCCTCGCGAGCGCAGCGACCCAAAGCTCGACTCCTTTCACTCCCGCGCCCTTCGCGTCTCACCTCCTCGACTTCGAGGAGCCCGCGTCGTCGCTCGAAGTCGTACAACCTTCTCCCAAGGGCCTATTGCAGATGGCCCAGCCACGGGCGGAAACCTCGAAGCGCTGTCAGCGCTGCGGTGGTTATTCCTCACCTCGCGCCGCCTTCTGCCAGTTCTGCGGGATGACCTTCGACTCGGCGCCTCCTTCCGAGTGCCCGAAAGGCCCCGCGCAAGAATCCCTCGATCCGGGCGCTCCCGCCCCGAAAGCCGAACTTGTGGTCATCGCCCAGGACGGTTCTCCGGGCCGCCGTTACCCCATCAATGGCCCCGAAATCACCATCGGCGCCCACGACGGCAACGGGATCGCCCTTCGCCGGGACCCCTACGTTTGCCCTGAGCACGCCAAGATCGTTTATCGAAATGGCGGGTTTTCGGTCGAGGATCTCTCACCGGTCAACGGGGTCTTCGTACGAATCGGGGGCGCTGTTCCTATAAAAAGCGGCGATTTGCTTCTCCTGGGCCTGGCAGTGTTATTCTTCGAGGTCATGGAAGAGACGGAGCGACATCCAAGCGCGGCCATCCAGAACGGGGTCCGCGTGTTCGGGACACCCCCCAGTCCCAGGTACGCCCGCCTCTCCGTAAAATCCGTCGAGGGTGTCCCCCGGGACGTCTATTATCTTTCGCGGGCAGAGACCGTGCTGGGGCGAGAAGTCGGCGACATCGTGTTCACAGACGACCCCTTCATGAGCCGGCGCCACGCGGCGATTCGGCGAGACCCAGCCAGTAACCAGTTCAGTCTGCGCGATCTCGGTTCCTCGAACGGAACCTTTGTCGCGATTCGGGGACGCCACGCCATCTCCCACGGCGACCATATCCGTGTCGGTCAGCATTTGTTCCGACTCGACGTGCGACGAGGCGAATAGGACCAGCATGTCGCAAGAAGAATCCCCGCTTCGTCTCGAGCTCTTCGGAAGAACCGACGTCGGACAAATACGAGAACACAACGAGGACAACTTCCTCGTCGCGAACCTTTCGACTCAGCTCCGCGGACTGAAGGACGAAATGCGCTCGGTGGCGCTCGGTCCGAATGGCTTCGTGGTCGGCGTCTGTGACGGCATGGGTGGTGCGGCCGCTGGCGAAGTTGCGAGCCAGCTCGCGGTCGACGTCATCTTTGAACAGCTCTTGCACGGAGGTGCAGCGCAGACCCGCGACGATCTGGCGCGACGCTTGGTCAGCGCGATCGAGTACGCGGGCGCGCAGATCTACCGAGAGGCCCAGGCGGACCGAAGCCGGCGAGGCATGGGCACCACGGCAACCATCGCCGCCTTCCTCGACCGCCGCGTCTTCATCGGACAAGTCGGCGATAGCCGCGCTTACCTGCTCCGCAAAGGTCGACTGTCCTTGCTCACCCGCGACCAGTCGCTCGTCAATCAACTGATCGAAGCAGGACAGCTCACCGAAGAAGAAGCTGAGACCTTCGAGCACAACAATATCATCCTGCAGGCGCTCGGGACCGCTGAGACGGTCCAGGTGGACCTGACCTATCACGATCTCTGCGTCGGGGACGTCCTGATGCTGTGCTCGGACGGCTTGAGCGGCATGATCCGCAACGAAGAGATCGCCGAGGTCCTCTCGGAGACCGAGTCCCCGCTCGAGGCCTGCCGTGAGCTCACCGAGCGTGCAAACGCCGCAGGCGGCCACGACAACATCACCGTGATCGTCGTGCGCGTAGTCGGTGGAGCCCCGGAACCTGCTCCGGGCGAGATCGCCTTCTACCAGAAATACGCGATCGCGGACTCCGCTGACGAAGACGCAGCGGCCGCCGATCCGTCGCGCCTCTTCGATACCATCAAGACGCATCGCGGCGACCTCGGCATGGAAGGAGGCCAGTCGCTGAAGGTCTCTCACACCATGCTCGGCGTGATGAGTCCGGTTGGCCTCGACGTACACGCGCCGGGGAAGAAGGAAGAGCCCCGCGCGGACAACAAAGCGCACCAGGGGCGTTTCGCACGGCGCCATGACGTCGATGATCCGGTCAACCTGCCGACGCGAGCGCTGCCGCCTTTCGTCATGGGCACGATCCTTCTGAGCGCGTTGGTCCTCGCCGGCCTTCTCGGGTACCTGGCAATTCGCTGAGGCGCGCCGTGAACCGAGAGCGATGCTCGATTTCATCCGGAGAATCCTGTGGCTCACCCCGAAGTTTTTCGCGGTGGCCGTGGCGCTGTTCGCTCTTTACGCGCAGCTTCTCCCCAAAGACGACCGGCGCCTCCCGCTGTTTTTGAACTCGAGCCCGGGCAGCGCGAGCGCTGCCTCAGCGCGGGCGCTCGACCTGCTCGTCCAAGACAAACCCGAAGCGCGCGCGGAGATCGAGCGCCTCGGCGCCTTTTTCGTCCTCTACGCCATCCCGAGACAGAGCACCCTCGATCTAGAGACAAGAGCGCGTCTGCTCGAAGCCCTGCGCCCCATCCGAGAGCGCATGGGGCTTCTGCCGAGTGCCGAGCGTGCTTCCCGTCTCCGGGACGAGACGAGCGAGGATACGCTGTTTTGGACGCGCTTCGTCGAGGAACGAAGCCTCGATTTTACGGCTCAAGCGCGCGCCCGAACCATCAAACGTCTCCTGACCGACCGACTGCACCTCAAAGGAGACGACCTCCGGGTCCTCGATACCTACGCCCTTCCCGCCCTCGTCGACGCACTCGGAACAGTGAAGAGCACGGCGGACGCTGAGCGCGTCCGAAAGCTGGCGGCCGCTATCGCCCGTCTCGTGGATCCGAGCTTCGCCCTCCACGACCAACCGACCCCCGACGAGGCTCGGGAGACAGCATCGCGCATCCGTGCTTACTGGGACCGGGCGGGTCCGGATTTCGCCGAACACGCGCCCCTCGATCGGGTCTACCAATCGATCACTCAGACCGAGTTCTTGATCTGGGCCAGCCGAGTCGGGCGCTGGATCATCGGGATGGACCAAAGCCGCCTTGCAGAGCGAGCCCGGCTCGATGGGGCCCAAAGCGGGAGGCTTTACCTCACAAGCGTGTTGAGCGCGATTGTCCTCGGGCCGCTCTTGGCGCTCGCTCTCACCGTCCGCGCCCTCGGCCGCGCTGAACGTCGACGTTCCCTCACCAGGCGACTCGCCTTGGTCGCCATCCTAGCGCTCATGTTGGGGGCCGTCGCGACGAGCCGCCTCACCCCTGCCCTTGAGGTCAGCCTCGCGGCGACGCTCGCCGGACTGACCTCTGCTTTTGTGCTCGATCGTGAGCTTCGCGAGCGTTTCGACTTTCGCATGACTCGCGTGCTCAGCCGCAGGCGTCCACTCGCGCGCGCGGTCGCCGTCGTGAACAACATGGCCCCGGGCATCCCGACCCTCTTGCCGCTCGTCCTGCTCGAGGCGCTCGTGATCCCCCTTTGTTTACCGGGACAGGGACAGCCGACGGGCTTTCGACATTCCCTCGTTTCGGCGTTTCGAAGCGGAGACGTCGAGTACCTGATGCTCCTCTCGCTGTCCCTGGGCCTCGCTACAGCCCTCTTACAAATCGCGGCAGACGCGCTGTTAAATGTCTTCCGCCGTCGCCTCGGAGAGCTCCGATGATGGCCCTATTGCCTCTCATCATTTCATCTGTCCTTGCGCTCGTCTCCGCACAGGCGCTCGGGCTCGTCTTTGGCCTGCTCGCGATCCGAATCTATTGGTTCGGACACTTGTCGAATCTGCTCACGGAAGTGCGCGGGAGCCTCGGCTGCACGGCGCTCTGTTTCGTCGCCCTCGCCGCACAGATGGTGAGCCCGGAGCTCGCGATCGGCCTCGCCGCTGGGACTTCGCAGGCCATCGCGATCGCGCGCTGGATGACGCGCCCGGGCGCAGACTGGGCCCCTGAAGAGCTCGGCGCCCTCGCCATGGGGCAGTCCTCGGCCCACCTCGCCCTCGTCCGCGGCTATCGTCGCGGCGCCGTGCGCGCGACAGCCAGTCTCAGCATCTTACATTGCCTCATTCTCTGGATCTTGGCCGCGGAGGTGTTCCCGAACCTCGGCCCCGGGCCCTTGGCTGCAGGCCCTTGGGCCCTGTCCGGCGTGCTGGCGCTCCTGTTCGTCGGGAACGAGCTCCTGGTAGCTCTGCTCTCGAACCGACGCGTACGCCCTTAGCGACTTGGGCGCCGTCGGGCACGAGACCCGGCCGCGTGAGCGACCTCGCCCCAGAGGGTAGCGTCGTCGGACGAAACGGCGTACGCCCTAGAGGTCATGAGCACGCTCATCCCGGTCAATGAACGAAATTTTGAGTCAGAGGTGATGGCCTCAGAGGTCCCCGTTCTGGTCGAATTTGGGGCTACCTGGTGCGGACCATGCAAGACCGTCGAGCCCGAACTGCGTGCCTTTGCCCAAGAGATCGCCCCCCGCGCCAAGGTCGTCCAGGTCGACATCGATCAGTCGCCGGCCCTGGCCCAGACCCTCGGGGTGCGCTCCGTCCCAACCTTCGTCGTTTTTCACGGCGGCCGTCCCGTCGACGGACGCCAAGGGGTCATCCGCAAGGCGGACATGCTGAGCATGCTGGAGCGCTATTTGCCCCGCTCCGAGGGAGCCCTGAGCGCCGCCGAAGCCAGCAAGCTACTCGCGCTCGGTCGCATCAAGATGGTAGATGTTCGTGAGGAACCAGTCTTCGCCCGAGCGCACATCCAAGGCGCCGTCAACATTCCCGCCGCCGAGCTCGAGACGCGCCTCGCCGAGCTCATGACGCTCGGAGCTTATCCGGTCCTCTACTGTCGAACGGGTGCAGAATCGAAGGCTCTCGCCGAGAAGCTCATCCCGCTCGGGGCGGAGGTGGCTTACCTCGAAGGTGGAGTGCTCGCCTGGGAGACCGAAGGCAATCAGCTCGAGCGCCCCTGAGCCTCAGCCCTTCCGCTCACTCACCCAAAAGTGATGCGCCGAGGGCAGTGAGCTTGAGCAAGACCATTCTCAGCGCGATCCCCTCACGCTCAGCGATCCGAACCGCATCCTCGAGCTCAGGTTTGGCGCTGAGCGGCGGCTCTCCGCTCACCTTGAAGCGGACAGGGCCCCATTCACTCGCGAGCTGTACGATGCGCCTCTTCAGCATCGTGCGCTCGACCTTGGTCCTGCGCACCCCGAGCGTCGAGGACTGACGAAGGATGATCTCGACCAGGGCGTCCGCCTGAGCCTCGGGGCCGAGCACCGAGAGCAAGAACGCCGGGCGCGACTTTTTCATGACGATCGGCGTGACCCAAGCGTCGAGAGCCCCTTCACGCAGAAGTTCGTCGAGAAGATAACCGAGCACCTCGGGAGTCTGGTCGTCGATGTTCGTCTCGAGCAAAATCGCGACATCCCTCTCGAGGGCCCCGCGCTTCTCAGAGGCAGAGCCGAGCACGGCGCGCACGGCGTTCGGCCGGTCGGGAAGAACTCGGGTGCCCGCTCCGTATCCCACAGTTTGTGGTGTGAAATGGGGCCAGGGGAGAAATTCCGCGCTCACGGCCTTGAGGATGGCGGCGCCGGTCGGCGTCACGAGCTCACTCTGCAAAGGGTCCGGATAGGTCGGGACCCCCGCCAAACACAAAAGAGTCGCCGGCGCCGGAAGCGGAATCGGTCCGTGCCGGGACGTCACGTAGCCGCGTCCCATAGGGAGCGGACTCGTCACCACGCGGGCGCCGAGCTCCGTGAGGAGCGCAGCCGCGCCCACAATGTCGATGATCGAGTCGACAGCGCCGACCTCGTGAAAATGGACCTGGTCGAGGGGCACGCCGTGCACCTGTGCTTCGGCTCGTCCGAGCACCTCAAAGATCTCGAGAGCCAAGTCGCGGACAGGCGCCGCGAGGGATGAAGCTTCGAGGAGGTCCTTGATGTCACGGTAGGAGCGCTCGGTCTGATCGGCCGAGTCGACCTCAAAGTGAGTGGCCGACAGCGCCCCCACCGTCACCTTCTTCGCCGAAACCCGGGCTCCTTCGAAGCCGACAGCTTCTACGGCGCGCGTGACGATCGACAGCGGCATACCGAGATCCAGAAGCGCCGCGATGATCATGTCTCCGGCTGCGCCACTCGGACAGTCCAAAAAGAGGATCTTGTCCCCATCGATCCCGTCTCCCAAGAGCCCTGAGCGAGGAGTTTTCTCGGCTATTTCGCCCGCGTGGGCAGCGCGCTCGTGAGCGTACACAAGCGCATTTTCCTGGCCGAGGTGTTCGTGCGAGTGGGCGTGGGGGTGTTCGTGCGAGTGGCCGTGCGAGTGACCATGGTGGTGAGCATGCCCGGGGGAGTGCGAATGGCCGTGGTGCGAGTGCGAATGGCCGTGGTGCGAGTGCGAATGGCCGTGGTGCGAGTGGGCGAGAGAGTGCTCATGGCCGTGCTCGTGACGGTGACCGTGAGCTGAATGTTCGTGCGACTCGCCGGCGGACGACGCGTCGTCGCGCCCATGCTTGGGTCCGGGGGGAGGATCGTGGCTCATGCTTCGTCTCTCGTGTCCTCGGCGGCGCTCGCCGTCGTCCTCGGTGGGTCCGCGAGCCCTAGGATGCGCAGGGCCGCCATGGCGGCGCCAAAGCCATTGTCGATGTTGCACACTGTGATGCCCGAAGCGCAGGCCGTGAGCATGCCGAGCAGCGCCGCGATGCCTGAGAACGCCGCCCCGTACCCGACGGAGGTCGGTACCGCGATGACCGGCCGAGAAACGAGCCCTGCGATCACAGAAGCGAGAGCTCCTTCCATCCCGGCGCACACGATGAGCACGGGCGCCTGCTGGAGGCGCTCGAGGCGGCGAAAGAGGCGATGAATTCCCGCCACTCCCACATCGCTCACCAACTCCGCTTCCCAGCCGTAGGTGCGAAGAGTCCAATAGGCTTCCCGCGCGACAGGTCCGTCGCTCGTGCCCGCAGTGACGAGAACCGGTGCGCCCAGGGTCCGCGCCTCGGGGAGATTTCGCGAGCGCACGATGCGGCAATCCGCTTCGTACACAAGCTCAGGTCGGTTCGCCGTGAGCGCCGCCCCCTTGTCCGCGTCGATGCGAGTCGCCAAGATCGGAAGCGCGCGTTTCTCGAGCGCGTCCAAAATGGCCTCGAGCTCGGCCAATGTCTTCCCTTCGCCCCAAATGACCTCAGCCGTCCCGGTCCTTTGGGCTCGGGTCAAGTCGAGGCGAACAGCTCCCAGGTCCAGCTCCCGATCGGGTCCGAGAGCGGCGAGAGCCGTCTCGACGTCCAGCTCACCTTCTCGCACACGCTCGAGCAGACGCCGAATCTGTTCAGGATTGGCATGAGCCCCGTGCATCGAGACCATTCATAGCCTACGACACCTAAGAGGAGAACCATGCGAGACGATTCCGATCAGCTCTTGTCACTCGGCCGGCAAATCGTGAGACGCGCTATGGAAGGGGCCGATGTAGCCGAGGTCACCCTGGGGCAAAGCTGGGATTTGAGCGTACGCGTCCGGCTCGGCAAGCCCGAGCTAGTAGAAGAAGCGGGACAGCGGGGGGCGTCCCTGCGCGTCCTGCGCGACGGGCGCGTGGCCGTGACCTCCACGAGTGACCTCAGCGAAGCGGGCATCGCGGTCCTCGTGCGTGACGCCTTGGAGCTCTCGGAGCTCTCGGAGCCCGACAGCGCGGCTGGCCCCGCCCCCGCCGAGCTGCTGTCCAAACCGCCCTATCCCGACCTCGATCTGCTCGATGAACAAGTCGCGAACATCGACGCAGCCCAGGCCCTCGACCTCGCGACTCGCGCGGAAGCTGTCGCGCTCGCCTACGACCCACGCATTACCCTGAGCGAGGGTGGCTCCTTTGGGCGCAGCTCCGCCACCCGGGCCCTGGTCTTTTCAAGCGGCTTCGAGGGAACGAGCTCGGGCTCTTACGCTTCACTTTCCGTCGTCCCCGTCGCCACCGACACGGGCGGCAAGAATCGTCGGGGCTATTATTGGACCGGCAAGCGCCATTTCTCGGATCTCGAAGAGGTGCAATTCGTCGGCGAAGAAGCCGCTCGCAGGACCCTCCGAAAGCTCGGCGCACGCAAGGTCGACACTACCGAAGCCAGCGTGATCTTCGACCCTGACTCGGCTCGCAGCATCCTCGGATCCTTCGCCGGAACCATCTTAGGTGGCTCACTTTTCCGAAAGGTGAGCTATCTGCTCGGAAGAATCGGAACCCCCGTCGCAAGTCCCCTCGTGACCATTGTCGACGATCCGCTCATTCCTCGCGGCCCCGGCTCGCGGGCTTTCGACGGCGAGGGCCTCTTGAGCCGAAAGAACGTGGTCGTGGACAGCGGCGAACTCAAGCAATACCTGCTCGACTGCTACTCGGCGCGGAAACTCGCCCTCACCTCCACCGCGAGCGCGTCGCGCTCGGGAGGCTCGATCTCGGCCTCTACTTCGAACTTCATCATGTTGCCGGGGACCTCCACGCCGGAGAGCATCATCGCCGAGACCGAGCGCGGTTTGCTCGTGACGGAGATGATGGGCTTTGGATTCAACGCGAGCACGGGAGATTTCTCCCGGGGTGCCGGCGGGTTCTGGATCGAAAATGGAAAGATTCAATTCCCTGTGAGCGAGGTGACCATCTCCTCGAACTTGAACACGATGCTGCTCGGCATCGACCGTGTCGGCTCGGACCTCGATCTCAAGTCGAGCACAGCGGCGCCTACTTTCCGGGTCCGCTCGATGACCATCTCCGGCAACTGACGGCGCGATCGGCGGGGGGCGCGGCGCGCCGTGGTCAGTCCCGAACAGCCTCTTGGTTTGGGCTCCCCGGAGTCGGCTCCTCCAAGGAGAACGATTCCGGGAGGTCAGGTGCGAGTGGATCGATGCGAGCGACACTCTTGCCCGGCTTGGTCGCGATCGCCGGCACCAAGGAGACCAGGCGACCGTCTGGATCGAGCAACTCTAACATCTCGCCATCATTGCGGAGTCCTCCGCGCCCGATTTGGTCCACGACGATGCGCACCGCGGTCGCCACAGGGACGGCGTCCACCCTCGGATCGGCGCTCCAATCAGCACGGACCACCACTCCGAACTCCCCTGGAGACAGGAAAACGTCAGGCAGGACCGTCTCTCCACCGGAGTCCTTGAGACGGTAGCCCGATAAAGACGCCGCGACATTGCCCGCGTTGAGGATTTCGACCCACTCCTGTTGGGGCTCAGGGCCGCTGGGATTCGCGAGCACCTCATTGAGCACAAAAACCGCCGCTCCGGGCCCGGCGCTCTGAACGCTCGATACCTCGAAGATCGTCCCTGCCCAATCGAACACAAGAGCAGTCGCGTAGTTGAGATCAGGCTCCAGAGGCCCCAAACGAAGCGGCGCATTCTGAGCAAAGGCGCGCAAGACTCTTCCCGGAGCGCGCGCCTCAAGGAAGCTCAGGTCGGGTGAGACGACTGACTCCAAGACGGAGCCACGCACCACGAGACACGACTCCTCTCCACAGGCGAACGTACTCAGCGCCGCGCTCTCCGGGCTGGTGAGCGCAATCGGAGCTGGATCGAGCTCCACGCCGAAGACCTTTCGCGGTGGCAAGAAGTAGTCTTCTTCTCCGCCCATGAGCTCAAACTGCACGCAGGAGTCAGAGAAAATTCTCTGCGTTCCTACGCCGCGATGAACGCGGATCCGGCCTCCGAGCGGCGCGTCACAATCCTCGCTCTCGAGAGGTTCTTCCAAAGCGCCCTCCAGGGGCACTCCGCGTTCCATCACGCAATAGGTCGCAACGCCATTGCGCGGGAGTCCCGCACTGCCCAGTCTCGACAGGATCCGCCCCTGATCTCCGCGCGTCTCGACCACGGTCAAAAGCCCCGTGCCCAGCGCCACCACCGAATAGAGCTCGGCCGCCTCGAGTCGCACCGTCGGCCGCACCAGAATCTCTTCCTCGAAGACCCGCACGAAGGCGGGCACCCGCCGCTTCACGACGGACTCAGCGGGATTCCGAGCGAAGACCCCCGCCAACGCTTTTTGATTCAGCTTTCCCTGAACGAGCCAGACATCTTCCGCCTCGAGACCCGATATCCCAAAGAGCTCCAGGGAACCGATCCGAGGGGCAAACAGGCCATCATCTTCCCAGCCTACGGTCAGGCCGGGCTCTCGCGAGCTCAGCGCACAGCCGAGAAAAATCAAAGACAGAAGGACGAGAGCCGAACTCCGGCGAGCCATGGCCGGACTCTCTCGGACGCTGCGTTCGAGCGTTGAGCCGCGATCTGGCTCACAGGAGCGATTTCGGGGACTGCAGGACTATTTCTCGTCCTCGTCGTCCTCGTCGTCCTCGTCGTCCTCGTCGTCCTCGTCGTCCTCGTCGTCCTCGTCGTCCTCGTCGTCCGAGTCGTCCGAGTCCTCGTCATCCGACCCGTCGTCGTCGTCCTCGTCGT